>BNJU01000159.1_pt1 | contig 634680 bp, 642 predicted proteins | sample 8539281 | NCBI WGS metagenome assembly BNJU01 (sample SAMD00202456, study PRJDB9452) | human saliva metagenome | isolation source: human saliva | place: Japan | reverse complement strand
GCATGAAAGATGTTTGATAGGGATTCAAATGTCTTTTATTTTTAGATACCACCATATGCTGCCATTTTTGAAAATTGGGCGTTACAAGATGTTTCTGATATAGAACTATGGGCGTTTTGAAAAATACAAATGCAAAAGTACTCAAACGATGGGAGATAAAATAACAGCAAGGAGAAGTAATCCCTATCAAGCGATTACGATATCGAGCGAAAAAGTTACAATCTCCTGCAAGATAGGATTCCTTTTAAAAGATTATTGAGAGCACGTGAAGAAAGATTCTTCTTTGATAATAGGGGAAAAAAGCCAGCACGAAACTCTTCCTGTGCTGGCTTTTTCATTTTTAATCAAAATTTTTATCGTCTAAGTACTCGAACCCACAATAGGGAACTAACACTTTTGGAACACGGATGCCATTTGTCGTCTGATTGTTCTCAATAATGGCTGCAACTATTCGAGGCAAGGCTAGTGCCGACCCATTGAGTGTGTGGCATAGCTCTATCTTTTTATCTTCTTGCTTGCGATAGCGACATTTTAGGCGATTGGCTTGATAGCTTTCGAAATTGGACACAGAAGAAACCTCCAACCAGCGTTTTTGTGCTGCACTCCATACCTCGAAGTCATAGCAAATAGCAGATGTGAAACTCATATCACCACCGCACAATCGAAGGATGTGATAGGGGAGTTCTAATTTCTGTACCAAGCTTTCAACATGGTGTAGCATTTCGTTGAGCGACTCATAAGAGTGTTCGGGCTTATCAATTCTTACAATTTCAACCTTGTCAAATTGATGCAAGCGATTTAGTCCGCGCACATCTTTTCCATAAGAACCAGCCTCTCTGCGAAAGCACGCTGAATAGGCGCATCGCTTGATGGGGAGCTCTTTCTCATCGAGAATGACATCCCTGAAGATATTTGTGACAGGCACTTCGGCTGTGGGGATGAGGAAGAGATTATCTAAGTTGGCATGGTACATTTGGCCTTCCTTATCGGGTAGTTGTCCCGTTCCATAGCCCGAATCTTCATTGACAACATAAGGCGGCTGTACTTCTAAATAGCCAGCCTTACGAGCTTCATCTAAAAAGAATGCTTCTAATGCGCGTTGAAACCGTGCCATCTTACCTAAATAAATAGGGAAGCCAGCTCACGTAATCTTTACACCTAAGTCAAAATCAACCAAGTTGTATTTTTTCAGCAAATCCCAATGACACAAGGCCTCAGCGCCGAGGTCTGGCTTCGTACCACCTTCTTTCACAATAACATTGTCGTTGGCATCTTTACCTTCGGGCACATCGTCATTAGGAATATTTGGGATAGAAAGCAGCACTTCAGTCATATCCTTTTGTGCTTTCTCCATTACTTCGTCTAAAGCCTTGTCTGCCGCTTTTAATTCAGCTACTTGTTCCTTTGTGTGCTCAGCTTCAGCTTTATATCCCTCTTTCATCAAGCTACCAATCTGCTTGGAAAGCCGATTTTGTTGTTGCTTGTTTACATCGAGTTTTTGTTGCGCCTTGCGGCGTATCTCGTTATATTCAGTACTTTTTCAACAGCCTCACGTGCTCCTTGAAAATGTTTTTTCTCAAGCCCTTTTATAACACGTTCTGTTTCTTCACTAATCAATTTGAGTGTGAGCATTGATTTCTTTCTCCTTTAATGATTTATTGATGGTACAAAGTTACTATTTTTTTTCGATGTGCAAAATATTATTATGAGCTTTCCTTTATAGCTAAAGGATATGGCATGATTGAAAAATAAGAAATCCAATTGCATAGTAGCAATTGGATTTTATCGTTTGTTTGGAATAAGTTTTCTTATTTATGCTTCACCTTTTGTCTTAGCTGCGTAAACTTCGGGCGAGAGGACGGATACTGTACTCTTATTGAATTTACCTTTGTGAAATAAACAACACCATCAGCTAAAGCATATAATGTGTCATCCTTTCCTTGAGCTACATTCTCACCTGCAAAGTGTTTGTTTCCACGTTGGCGAACAATAATATTGCCTGCAATAATCTTTTGACCGCCCCAGATTTTTACGCCTAATCTTTGTGAAGCTGATTCACGTCCGTTCTTAGAACTACCTACACCTTTTTTATGTGCCATTTCTTGTTCCTCCTCGTTTTAAGCGTTAATTGATTTAATTGTAACCTCAGTGAATTGTGCGCGATGACCATTCTTTACGCGATAGTCTTTGCGACGCTTCATCTTGAAAACGATAACTTTGTCACCTTTCACAAGTGGGTTAACAACTTCTACTACTACTTTTGCCCCAGCTACTGTGGGTGCACCGACTTTAACTGCGCCATCGTTGTCAATGAGCAACACTTTGTCGAATTCAACAGTTTTACCTGCTTCAGCATCTTTAATATGATGCACAAAAAGCTTCTTGCCTTCTTCAGCTTTAAACTGTTGACCGTTAATTTCTACAATTGCGTACATTTTTTTATTGTTAAACGGTTTTTCTCCGATAGGCGATTGGTAACCACCAACACTTAGTTGAGCCTAAACCGGAATAAATCGCCTGCAAAGGTACACCATTTTCGTGAAAATTATAGAAGCTGATTGTAGAAACATTGTACTTTAACGATAATTAACCACAAGAACCTGAGTGATGATAGCTCTTCCATGACAGGTGTATTGTGTATCCATCAAAAGAGAACAAATATTGTAATAAGTTATGCCTTAAGATAAATGAGATCACTCATAATTTCATCAGATATGAATAATCCCTGCTCGCTAATGCTCAGATGGTTGTTCTTGATTATAAGATTTCCATTTTTTAGATGTTCTTGAGCCTCTTGTTTTATATAATTTACTAATTTTTGTCCATATTGTAGTGTCAATTGATTGAGATCAATGCCTTCTTGGGTACGTAATGCTGTAGTGATGAGGTCATTGTAACGAGTATAAATATCTAAGTTCTCAATTGTCTGAGGCAATTGTTTATGTGCAATAGCAATCATATATTGCGTGATATTTGCAATATTCCACTTGCGGTGCCTCCCATCATAACTATGGGCTGCAGCACCTATTCCAATATAAGGAATTTCATGCCAATAGCTACTATTATGTTGGCTGCGGTGATGTGGCTTACAAAAGTTACTGATTTCATAGTGCTCATATCCTGCAGTCTTGAGCTTTTGGCACAACAAAGCGTACATGGATTGGCTCAATCCATCGTTAATCTCATGTATCTTTCCGCTATTACGCATTTTTGTTAGTGGTGTCCCTTCTTCGTACATTAAACTATAGGCTGAAATATGTGGGACATTACATTGCAAAGCTTGATTGATATCATTGTCCCATAGTTTCAATGTTTGATTTGGCAATCCGAATATTAGATCGAGGCTGATATTGTGGAGTTTTGCTTCATGCAGCATTTCAATTGCATCAATAGCTTGCTGAGCAGTATGTCTGCGGTGGAGAAATTGTAATAGATTATTATCAAAGGTTTGTACTCCCATACTTATTCTGTTTACAGGAAGTGTCGTAAGCTTTTCTATGAAAGTAAAAGTAAGGTCGTCTGGATTGCATTCGAGTGTAACTTCAGTCCATTCTTTTCCCCATAAATTTTCAATTGTAGTGAAGAGCTGATTTAACTGCTCAAAAGTTAATATACTTGGAGTTCCTCCTCCAATGTATATCGTAGAGATATGTTGTGCTTCTTTAGCTCTTAGTTGTAGCTCTTTGCATATCGAATCAATGTACTGCTGTTGTAGTTGTTGGTTTGTTGTGCTGTAAAAATTGCAATAAATACAGCGATTAGTGCAGAATGGGATGTGGATATATAAACCTTGCATATGTATATTTTGTAGCAAAAAGTACATTTTTACTCAAATCTTTTGCGGAATATAATATTTTTTTCTACCTTAGGGCCATGAAAGTGCAAGTTTATCTTGCATCCTAACGGCAAAACAATTTATAAATTTTTTAAATCTAATTTGTGTATGAAGGTTTATCAAACGAGTGAAATCAAAAATGTGGCTCTACTCGGAAGTTCGGGTAGTGGTAAAACAACTTTGGCCGAGTGCATGTTGTTTGAAGCAGGTGTTATTAAACGTAGAGGTAGTATTGCTACTAAGAATACGGTAAGCGACTATTTCCCAGTAGAATTGGAGTATGGGTATTCTGTTTTTCCAACGGTCACGCATGTCGAATGGAACCACAAGAAACTGAATATCATTGATTGTCCTGGCAGTGATGACTTTGTTGGTGGGGTAATTACATCGTTAAATGTTACAGACCAAGCTGTTATATTGATTAATGGGCAGTATGGACCAGAAGTAGGGACACAGAACAATTTCCGATATACAGAAAAAAATTAAAAAAACCAGTTATATTCTTAATTAATCAATTAGATAGTGATAAATGTGATTTTGATGCGATTTTCACATCTATGCAAGAAATCTATGGAAAGAAATGTGTTCTTGTTCAGTATCCTTTGCAAACAGGTCCTGATTTTCATTCTCTAATTGATGTGCTTGTGATGAAGAAGTACTCCTGGAAGGCAGAAGGTGGTACGCCCATCATAGAGGATATTCCTTCAGAGGAAATGCCTAAAGCTTTAGCCTGGCATAAGGCTTTAGTTGAAGCTTCCGCAGAGCATGATGAAGTGTTGATGGAGAAATTCTTTGAGTCAGAAGCACTTTCTGAAGATGAAATGCGCGAAGGCATCCGCAAAGGGTTAGTTACACGAGGCATTTTCCCTGTATTCTGTGTTTGTGCAGGAAAAGATATGGGAGTTCAACGTCTGATGGAATTCTTGGGTAATGTTGTTCCTTTTGTAAACGAAATGCCTGTCCCGCATAATTCTCGTGGTGAGGAAGTCGTTCCTGTTGCTTCTGGTCCAACAAGTCTGTACTTCTTTAAAACGGGAATGGAACCGCATATAGGAGAAGTTTGTTATTTCAAAGTGATGAGTGGAACCATATCTGCCGGAATGGATCTAACGAATGTTGACCGTGGAAGTAAGGAGCGCATTGGACAGATTTATGTTTGTGCAGGTGCCACTCGGTTACCTGTTGACAGCTTGCAAGCGGGTGATATTGGTTGCACTGTGAAATTGAAGGATGTAAAGACGGGAAATGCTTTGAATGAAAAAGACTGTGACTGGCATTATAATTTTATAAAATATCCCAATTCGAAGTATAGTCGTGCGGTGAAAGCTGTTAACAGCCAAGATACTGAAAAGCTGGTTGCTGCCATTCAACGCATGAGTCAAGAGGATCCAACTTGGGTATTAGAACAGAGTAAAGAGTTGCGACAAATCATTGTACACGGACAAGGTGAGTTCCATCTGCGCACATTGAAATGGCGCTTAGAAAACAACGAGAAGCTGCAAGTAATCTTTACTGAGCCCAGAATTCCATATCGAGAAACTATTTCCAAAAAAGCAAAGGCGCTATACCGCCATAAGAAGCAAAGTGGTGGTGCCGGACAATTTGGTGAGGTACAGCTTATCATTGAACCTTATGCTGAAGGAATGACCGATCCTACTACTTATAATTTTAATGGGCAAGAATTTAAAGTTACCCTTAAAAGTAAAGAAGTTATTGACTTGGAGTGGGGGGGGCGTCTCGTATTTATCAATTCTGTTGTTGGTGGTGCTATTGATTCTCGTTTCATGCCTGCTATATTAAAAGGTGTAATGGATTGTATGGAACATGGCCCACTAACAGGAAGTTATGCGCGGGATGTACGCGTTGTAGTGGTTGATGGTAAGATGCATCCTGTTGATAGTAATGAGCTTTCTTTTATGTTGGCAGCACGCCATGCCTTCTCTGATGCTTTCAAAGAGGCTGGACCAAAGATTCTTGAACCCATTTATGACTTAGAGGTGTATGTGCCTGCTGATTTTATGGGTGATGTTATGAGTGATTTGCAAGGAAGAAGAGCTTTGATTGTAGGGATGGACACTGAAGCTGGTTACCAGAAACTACAAGCTAAAATACCTCTAAAAGAACTCAGTAACTATAGCATTTCGTTAAGTTCTTTGACAGGAGGACGAGCCTCTTTCACAACAAAGTTTGCAAGTTATGAGCTTGTTCCCGCAGAACTTCAGGCGACTTTGATTGCAGCCCACGAAAAAGAATTGGTAGAAAAAGCAGAATAGATAGTTGTTTATATAGAATAGGCGAGTTATATGGCTCGCCTATTTTTGTATATATAATTAAATAGTACTTATCTTGATAAAAAGTTAATTCCCGCAATATTGTTAACAATTAATTGTTAATCAGAAATAAAATCGTTATCTTTGTCACTATGAAGAAAAGAACGATATGGACTATAGCCGTTATAATGGGGCTTTCGTTTATGGGATTGTTATTTCTACAGCTACGCTATATACAAGAGATGGCAAAGATGAAAAAAGAACAATTCGATGAATCTGTCAATCGTGCGCTTTATCAGGCATCCCGGAATTTAGAATTGAATGAGACTCTACGCTATTTAGAAAAAGATGTAAGGGAGTCAGAACGTCGTTCTTTTTCAGTTGATTCAATGGGTACGCGGTCTGGCCAACCCAATGACGGGACGGTTCAACAAAGTCATCAGTATGCCACTATAGGCAAGGATGGAACTATATATTCTTCTTTCGAATTGAAAACGATAGCCGTAAAGCCATCTTCTATGCCTAAGGCAATGATACTTAAATCTGATAAGAATTCTATTTCAGAGGCATCAAAGTCGTTACAAGAAATAATAAAAAATCGTTATGTTTATCAGAAGGCGCTTTTAGACGAAGTAGTTTATTCTATCTTGTATTCTGCCTCAGATAAACCTTTGAAGGAACGTGTGAATTTAAACTTCTGGATCAGGATTTAAAAGCAGAATTGATGAATAATGGTATCAACATACCTTATCATTTTACGGTATTAACACAAGATGGGCGTGAGGTATATCGATGTCCTGATTATTCTGATGATGGTGAGGAATACTCTTATTCACAAATGCTGTTTCGTAATGATCCACAATCAAAAATGGGAGTTGTCCGTATCCATTTCCCAGATATGAATCATTATATATTTTCGAGTGTACGTTTTATGATTCCCAGTATAGTCTTTACGTTGGTGCTTTTGGTTACATTTATTTTTACCATTGTTATCATTTTCCGCTCAAAACGTTATAGTGAAATTAAGAACGATTTTATCAATAATATGACGCATGAGCTAAAGACGCCTATTGCTAGTATTTCACTTGCTGCGCAAATGCTGAATGATCGTAGTGTTGCAAAAAATGAAGCGATGCTTTCACATTTGGGTGGTGTGATTAACGATGAAAGCCGTCGCCTCCGTTTCTTAGTGGAAAAAGTGCTACAGATGAGTATGTATGACCGTAAGAAGGCTGTGCTGAAGCAAAAGCGAATTGACTTAAATGAAATGATAGAAAGCATTGGTCATTCGTTTACCTTGCGCGTTGAACATACAGGTGGAAAAAGTGTATATAAACATAGAAGCTGTAGATTCTGAAATATATGTTGATGAAATGCATTTCCAAAATATAATTTTTAATCTTTTTGGATAATGCTGTAAAAATATAAAAAGGCAGATCAGCCTATAGATATTTATCTACATACATGGAATGAAGGGAATAATGTCTGCTTATCAGTCCGTGATACAGGGTTAGGAATTAAGAAAGATAATTTAAAAAGATATTTGACAAAATTTTATCGTGTCCATACGGTAATGTTCACGATGTGAAGGGATTTGGATTAGGTTTAGCGTATGTCAAAAGATGGTCGATTTACATGGTGGCACTATTCAAGTAGATAGTGAATATGGCGTGGGAACCTGTTTCACCATTAAATTACCATTTTTGGCATCATAGAGGAATCCAGTAAGTAAATTAAATATTAAAAGAAAAGAGTTATGGAAGACAAATTGAAAATTTTATTGTGTGAAGACGATGAAAATTTAGGTATGTTGTTACGCGAGTATTTACAAGCGAAAGACTTTTCTGCAACACTCTGTCCAGATGGTGAGGTTGGGTATAGAGAGTTTATGAAGAATAAGTTTGATATTTGTGTGCTTGATGTGATGATGCCTAAGAAAGATGGTTTTACACTTGCGCAAGAAATTAGACAAGCTAATTCTGAGGTGCCTATCATCTTTTTGACGGCGAAAACGCTAAAAGAAGATATATTAGAAGGATTTAAAATAGGTGCTGATGACTACATCACAAAGCCTTTCTCTATGGAAGAGCTCGTGTTTAGAATAGAAGCGATTTTGCGTCGTGTGCATGGTAAAAAGAGTAAAGAGAACACACTCTATCATATTGGTGAGTTTACTTTCGATACGCAAAAGCAGCTGTTGGTTATTGGAGAAAAGCAAACAAAACTAACGACCAAGGAAAATGAGTTGTTAGCATTGCTTTGTTCACATGCCAATGAAATTCTTCAGCGTGATTATGCTTTGAAGACGATTTGGATAGATGATAATTATTTTAATGCACGTTCAATGGATGTTTATATCACAAAGTTGCGCAAGCATCTAAAGGATGATCCCCAAATCGAGATTATCAATATCCATGGTAAAGGTTATAAGTTAATTACGCCTGAGGAGGATTAGTATATATGAAAAAGGCCATTTCACCGCATGAAATGGCCTTTTTTATGTCATAATGTAGGCAATGTTACAAAGTAAAAACCATGCTTTTATCACAAGCACCATGCTTGATGGTTAATTTTGTTGTGTGCAACTATAGAAGTAACCAGCAGTCCCTGTGATAATTGAAACTAAGCCTAATATGAGTAGGGAGTTGTTGTGTTGTAAAAATGAAATCCTTGTCGAAGTGAGGAGTAGCACTCCTATATAAACAAGAGGTAGACTAATCTTCCCGTAGAGAAGTCGAAGCTGATATAATCTATGTCGTTTCATATATATATGTATTTCTCGACAAAGTTACAAAAAAATTTGTTTATGTCGCAAAAAGGCTGTACTTTTGCAGCGCATTTAGAGGCTTTTAGCTGTTTTTCTGCGATATCTCTAATGTGTTTTATGTATATAATTAATTAATTCAATTTAGTTTTAGTATGAATCAATACGAAACCGTTTTCATTTTAACTCCCGTTTTTGTCTGATGAACAGATGAAGGAAACGGTCGCTAAATTCAAGAGTCTACTAACCGATAATGGTGCAGAGATTCTGAATGAAGAGGCTTGGGGACTGAAAAAAATGGCCTATGCCATTGACAAGAAGTCTACAGGATTCTATTGTCTAATAGAATTCAAGGGCGAACCAACAATTGTAAATACACTCGAAACAGGCTATCGCCGTGATGAGAGAGTGATTCGTTACATGACAACGCGCTTAGATAAGTATGCGGCTCAGTATGCAGAAAAGCGTAGAAGTAAATATGCAAAAAAGGCGGAGGCTTAATTATGTCAGAACAAAAGAAATCAGAAATCCGTTATTTGACAGCTCCTTCAATTGAGACACGTAAGAAGAAGTATTGTCGTTTTAAGAAGAGTGGGATTAAGTTTATTGACTATAAAGATCCTGAATTTTTGAAAAAGTTCTTGAATGAGCAAGGTAAGATTTTACCACGTCGTATTACAGGTACTTCTTTGAAGTATCAGCGTCGTGTAGCGCAGGCAGTTAAGCGCGCACGCCAAATTGCATTGCTCCCTTATGTAACCGATTTGATGAAATAATTAAGGAGGACTCATTGGTATGGAGATTATTTTAAAAGAAGATATTATCGGACTTGGATACAAGAATGATATTGTAAATGTAAAAGGCGGTTATGGTCGCAACTTCCTTATACCTACAGGGAAAGCAGTTATAGCTTCCGCCTCGGCGAAAAAAGTCTTAGCTGAGGATTTGAAACAGAAGGCGCATAAGTTAGCAGCAATTAAGGCAGAAGCAGAGAAGCGAGGTGCTAAACTTGATGGCGTTGTTTTAACTATTACAGCAAAGGTAAGTGCAACAGGAGCATTGTATGGTTCTGTAAATGCAGCTATTGTTGCTGAAGAATTGGCTAAAAAGGGCATAGATGTTGATCGTAAGATTATAACTATGCGTGATATTAAGAAAGTTGGAGAAGGTGAGGCTACTATTCATTTCCACAAGGATGTTGAAGTTAGAGTCCCTGTGATAGTAGTTGCAGAAAATGCACCTGAGGTAGTTCCGGCTGAGAAAGAAGTTGTCGAAGTTGTTGAGGAATCGGCAGCGGAATAAGCAAATTATTCAGTATTGCACTGTAAAGCAAATCTATATCTATCCCGAGACCTATTATTGGTTCTCAGGGATTTTTGTGTTCAATGCTTTAATGTCTGCTTTTTTTTGTACTTTTGTGCAATCAATTAAAATCAATAATAAAAAAGATATGAAAGCATTTGTGTTTCGAGGGCAAGGAGCCCAATTTGTTGGTATGGGAAAAGAGCTTTATGAAACAAATTCTAAAGCTAAAGAATTGTTTGATAAGGCTAATGAACTTTTAGGTTTTAAGATAACCGATATCATGTTTGCAGGAACCGATGAGCAGCTTAAGGAAACAAAGGTTACGCAGCCAGCTGTTTTCTTGCATAGCGTTATTCAAGCATTGTGCTTAGGTAGTGCTTTTGATGCAGCAATGGTTGCAGGACATTCTTTGGGGGAATTCTCAGCCTTGGTGGCTGCTGGTGCTTTGAACTTTGAAGATGGTCTATGTTTAGTTGCTTCACGTGCTAATGCAATGCAGAAAGCATGTGAGAAGAATCCTGGTACTATGGCTGCAATCATAGGCCTGCCAGATGAGAAGGTTGAAGCTATTTGTCAAGAGGTGAGCAGTACTGGGAATATTGTTGTTGCGGCAAACTTTAATTGTCCAGGGCAATTAGTTATCTCAGGGAATGTAGATGCAGTGAATGCAGCTTGTGAAAAATTGAAAGAAGTTGGTGCAAAACGTGCATTGCCTTTGAATGTTAGTGGAGCATTTCATTCTCCCTTGATGCAACCTGCAAAAGATGAGTTGCAAGCAGCTATTGAAAAAGTAAACTTTCACACTCCAAAATGTCCTATCATACAAAATGTGGATGCAAAGGCACATATCGATGCTGCTGAGATTAAAGCAAACTTAATCGCTCAATTAACAAGTTCTGTTCGTTGGACAGCCAGCGTACAAGAGATGATTACAATGGGCGCGACAGAGTTTGTTGAATGTGGACCAGGTAAGGCGTTGCAGGGTATGATAGCCCGTATTAGCAAAGAAGTTAATGCTCATGGTCTGGTGTAATGCAGAATAAACTCCTTGTTTATCAAGTATTACCACGTCTTTTCGGCAATCGTAATCAGACTCGCAAGGAGTTTGGTTCGATTGCCGAAAATGGTTGTGGAAAGTTTTCGTCTTTTACCTTAGACCGATTAAAACGACTCAGTGCACAAGGCTTTTCTCATATTTGGTATACGGGTGTGTTGCGGCATGCTACTCAAACTGATTATAGCGATTTTAATATACCTCAGCAACATGCCGACGTTGTGAAGGGAAGGGCAGGATCGCCTTATGCTGTGGCCGATTATTATGATGTTGATCCTGACTTAGCTGATAATGTTCAGTGTCGTATGCAAGAATGGGAAGCTCTAATAAATCGTACACATACCGCTGGCTTAAAAGTAATTATGGATTTTGTTCCTAATCATGTAGCGCGGGAGTATCAATCGATTGCAAAGCCTGCAGGTATACATGATTTGGGTGAGGAAGACGATGTCAGTAAGCATTTCTCTGTGCAGAACAATTTCTATTATTGTTGGGGAAAGCCTCTTAATTTGGAGAATATTGTAAAACATTCTTCTTATGTAGAGCAACCAGCAAAGGCTACGGGAAATGATTGTTTTAATGCAACGCCGCAGAGAAATGACTGGTATGAAACCATTAAACTCAACTATGGTGTCGATTATTGTGACGCAGGTGGGTGTAGTGAGCATTTCTCACCGATGCCTCGTACATGGATGATGATGCTCGATATCCTATTGTTCTGGGCTTCAAAAGGTATCGATGCATTTCGATGTGATATGGCAGAGATGGTTCCTGCGGCTTTTTGGCAATATGCAACATCTGCAGTGAAACAACGTTTTCCGCATATAGTGTTTATTGGCGAGGTATACAATCCCTCGTTGTATAGGCTTTATCTCCAAAGTGGCTTTGACTATCTCTATGATAAGGTTGGTATGTATGATTGCTTGCGGAGTGTAGTACGTGGTGAATGTGATGCTACAGCTATCACAAAAGTTTGGCAAGCAACTGATGACATCCATACTCATATGCTTTATTTCTTAGAAAATCATGATGAGCAGCGCGTGGCCAGTGACTTTTTTGCTCACGATGGGCAGCGAGCATTGCCTGCTGCTACTATAGCTCTGCTATTGCGAACAAATCCCTTTATGCTTTATTTTGGGCAAGAGTATGGTGAGCGTGGAATGGATAAAGAAGGGTTTAGCGGTATTGATGGGCGTACAACCATTTTTGATTATTGGGCATTAGACACACTTCAGCGGGCACAGGCTGTTCCACAACAGCTTACATCAGCCGAACTGCAATTGCAAAAATGTTATGAGAAGTTATTACGAATAGCAGCAGAGGAAGAAGTTATTCAGGAAGGGGAGTTTTTTGATCTGATGTATGCTAATTTTAATCGCAATGATTTTGATGTGCATACTGAGTATGCTTTTATTCGTCACACAAAGTATGATAAACTGCTTGTGGCTGTAAATTTTGCTTCAGAGGATAAACTTACGGGCGTCTTCTTGCCAGCACATGCCTTTGATTGTTGTCAGCTCCAAGAGTGCAATGTCAAGCTTGTGATTTGATGACAAATGTAATGGTAGAGCTACAACTTAGGCGTGATGCGGCATTATATGTCAATATTCCAGCTTTTGGTATGTGCATTCTGAAATTCAGTGTATGATGAATGCCACTCATTAGATTAGTAAATTAAATATTATAATAAGAAACATGAAAGAAGTTAACCAACAAGAGTTGAATCGTAATTTAGCTACAGATGCTAAAAGGTGGAGTTATTATGGATGTCACCACTCCTGAGCAAGCTAAGATTGCTGAGCAAGCTGGTGCATGTGCCGTGATGGCTTTAGAGCGAATCCCTGCTGATATTCGAGCAGCAGGAGGAGTTTCTCGTATGAGCGACCCCAAGATGATTAAAGGAATTCAAGCTTCGGTGTCTATTCCCGTCATGGCGAAGTGCCGCATTGGTCATTTCGTAGAGGCACAAGTGTTGCAGGCTATCGATATTGATTATATTGATGAGAGCGAAGTGTTGTCTCCAGCCGATGGTGTTTACCACATCGACAAGACCCAATTTAAGGTTCCTTTTGTCTGCGGTGCAAAGAATCTTGGAGAAGCATTGCGCCGTATAGCTGAAGGTGCAACAATGATTCGTACAAAGGGTGAACCAGGAACAGGTGATATTATTCAGGCGGTAACCCACATGCGTGCAATGCAAAGTGAAATTCGCCGTATATCAAGCATGGCCACCGACGAACTTTATGAAGCAGCAAAACAATTGCAGGTACCTTATGAGTTAGTGTGCTACGTGCATGATAATGCCAAGCTTCCTGTAGTAAACTTTGCTGCAGGTGGAGTCGCAACGCCTGCTGATGCTGCGCTCATGATGCAATTAGGTGCTGAAGGCGTATTTGTGGGTAGTGGCATCTTCAAGAGCGGAAATCCAGCTAAGCGCGCAGCTGCCATTGTGAAAGCTGTTACAAATTATCAGGATTCAGCATTAATAGCTGCGCTTAGTGAGGATCTTGGCGAGGCTATGGTGGGCATCAACGAACATGAAATAGAACTTTTAATGGCAGAGCGAGGCAAATGAGAATAGCCGTATTAGCTTTACAAGGAGCTTTTGCTGAGCATCGAAAAATGTTACAGACATTGGGGGTCGAGAGCTTTGAGGTGAGGCAGGCTACCGATTGGAAGCAATCAAAAGATGGATTAATTCTTCCAGGTGGAGAGAGTACTGTGCAATCAAAACTATTGAAAGAGTTGCATCTACTTGATGCATTGCGACAGGACATTTGCAATGGGTTGCCAGTGTTTGGCACTTGTGCAGGACTCATACTTTTGGCCCAGTATGTGGAGAATGATGAGCGTGAGCGGCTGGGGACAATGGACATCACAGTGAAGCGTAATGCTTATGGGCGTCAAACAGGTAGTTTCTTCACCGAAGATAATTTCGCAGGACAAACTATTCCAATGTCATTCATCCGTGCACCTTATATTAGTAAGGTTGGAAATGACGTCGAAGTGCTTGCCACTGTCGATGGGCACATTGTGGCAGCCCAACAGGGCAATCAACTTGTGACGGCTTTTCATCCAGAATTACTTACTGATACCACGGTGCATCGACATTTTCTATCGATGGTAAAGGCAATGAAGATGGATTAAGCCCCTTTTTCATTCAAACCATCTTAAATAACGCTGTGTAATTTTCACATGGCAGCAAATTGCATTTTGTAAGCGTGTCCTGAGTAGTCTGTTTCTCAGTTACATTCGTGCAAAACGTGTTCGGGCGCGCCCGAACACGTTTTACATCCCTGCAACAAGGCTTCGGGCGCACCCGAACGAGTTTTACATCCTTGCAGCAAGGCTTCGGGCGCGCCCGAACACGTTTTGCACCTTGCAGCAAGGTTTCGGGTGCGCCCGAACGAGTTTTACACCCTGCAGCAAGATGTAAAACTCGTTCGGGTGCGCCCGAAGCTATAAATTCTGCTTAAAGAAGGCTGGCAATGAATGCAAGAAGAGCCAGACCTCCTTGTTTGAAGATAATTTTAGGATTGCTTGTGAGCCTGCCGAATACTGCGACTGAGATGATGAACCATAGAAGTAAGCGTAGTCAAAACAAGTCTTGCACGCATAGGGCAACGAAGATGAGAACGGCCAGTAGTGCATTGTATGCTTCTTGATTTTCAACAATGTTGCAATATTTTTGTCTCTCGGCATTTCGCGTGGCAAACCGAGTGTGCGCGAAGTCATTGTGCTATCGGTGGCAATCGTCTCTAAATATATAATATAGGGGTGTTCTATTGCAACGAGAGCTGTTAAGACGAAGGTGATAATATTCATAAAAAACCTGGTGGAATACCTTTATGTAATATGGTATCCCACCAGGTTATAGTGATGAAACAAATATGATTACTTGTCCTCAACAGCTGCTTGTGCCGCCGCTAAGCGTGCAATAGGTACACGGAAAGGGGAGCAGCTGACATAGTCAAGGCCGACACGATGGCAGAATTTCACTGAACTGGGCTCACCACCATGCTCACCACAGATGCCGCACTTGAGGTCGGGGCGAGTAGAGCGACCTTTCTTTACAGCCATCTCTACCAGTTGCCCAACACCCGTTTGGTCTAACACTTGGAAGGGGTCGACCTTTAGAATCTTCTTTTCCAAGTAAACAGGTAAGAAGCTGGCAATGTCGTCACGACTGTATCCGAAGGTCATCTGCGTGAGGTCGTTTGTCCCAAAGCTAAAGTACTCGGCTTTTTTGGCAATGTTTTCTGCTGTTAAGGCTGCGCGAGGAATTTCAATCATTGTTCCAACTTTGAATGGAATTTCTATACCTTCTTTTTCAAACAAATCTTTTGCCGTAGCACGAATGACTTCTTCTTGCGCATCAAACTCATCAACAATACCTATCAATGGCACCATAATCTCGGGTTTCGGATTATAGCCTTCCTTTTTCAAGTCGATGGCTGCGCCTAAGATGGCACGTGTCTGCATTGCTGTAATCTCTGGATAGGTGTTTCCCAAGCGACAACCACGATGACCCAGCATGGGGTTGTGTTCGCTCAGCGAATTGACACGGCGCTGAATTTCTTCTATAGAAACACCCATTTCCTCAGCCATGATGCGTTGACCTTCTAAATCATGAGGTACGAATTCATGAAGTGGAGGATCTAAGAGACGTACGTTTACGGGATAGCCATCCATAGCTTTTAAAATGCCATAGAAGTCTTGCCGCTGATAGGGGAGCAACTTTTCGAGTGCACGCTCACGCCCTTCCTTGCTGTCGGCAAGAATCATTTCGCGCATTGCTTTGATTTTCTCGTTCTCAAAGAACATGTGTTCTGTGCGGCACAAGCCAATACCCTCTGCACCAAAGTTGCGTGCTACCTCAGCGTCATGTGGTGTGTCGGCGTTGGTTCGTACTTTGAGACGACTATACTTATGGCATAATTCCATGAGTTGTGCAAAATCTCCCGTTACTTCGGCAGGCTTTGTCGTTACTTCTCCCAAATAAACTTCACCTGTAGAGCCATTAATCGAGAGATAATCACCCTCATGAATGATGTTACCATCGATTTCGGCTGTGCGTGCTTTGTAGTTGATGTTGAGTGCTCCAGCACCGCTGACACAACATTTGCCCATGCCACGTGCAACCACAGCAGCATGACTCGTCATGCCACCTCGTGCTGTTAGAATTCCCTCAGCAGCACTCATACCTGCTAAATCTTCAGGGCTGGTTTCTATGCGCACCATCACCACTTGCTTACCCTCTTCGTGCCAGCGTTCGGCATCGTCAGCAAAGAACACCACCTGACCGCAGGCAGCACCCGGACTGGCGGGCAAACCACGCGTCAAGGTTTTAGCTTTTGCCAATGCTTCTTTGTCGAATACAGGGTGGAGCAATTCATCTAATTTATTGGGCTCACAGCGTTCCAAAGCTGTCTTTTCATCGATTTCACCTTCATGCAATAAGTCCATTGCTATCTTTACCATAGCCGTACCTGTGCGCTTACCATTACGGGTTTGTAAAAACCACAAGTGGCCTTCCTGCACAGTAAATTCCATGTCTTGCATGTCGTGATAATGGCGTTCGAGTTTTGCTTGAATATTGTCGAGTTGTGCAAAAATCTCGGGCATTGTTTCTTCCATTGAAGGATATTTTGTTGCACGAATTTCTTCGTCGATTCCTTGCAGTTGTGCCCAGCGAATGGAACCTTCTTTGGTGATTTGCTGTGGTGTTCGTATGCCTGCTACAACGTCTTCTCCTTGAGCATTAACCAAATATTCGCCATTGAAGATATTTTCGCCTGTTGCTGCATCACGACTGAAACAAACGCCAGTTGCAGATGTATTGCCCATATTTCCAAAGACCATAGCCATGACGCTAACAGCTGTTCCCCATTCTGCGGGGATTCCTTCCATCTTGCGATAGAGAATGGCACGCTCGTTCATCCACGAGTCGAACACGGCGCAGATAGCCCCCATAATTGTTCCATGGGGTCGGTGGGGAAGTCTTTTCCTGTTTGCTGTTTGATGGCCTCTTTGAAGCGTTTCACCAGCAGTTTGAGTTCGTCAACATTCATTTCGTTGTCAAGCGAGATGCCGCGCATGCCTTTCACCTCAATGATGATGGCTTCGAAGGGATCAATATCCTCTTTGTTCACGGGTTTCATGCCCGTGACAACGTCGCCATACATTTGCACGAAGCGGCGGTAGCTGTCGTAGGCAAATCGTTCGTTGCCCGTCTTGCGTGCGAGCCCTTCAACGACTTCATCGTTCAAGCCGAGGTTGAGGATGGTGTCCATCATGCCTGGCATGCTGGCTCGCGCGCCCGATCGAACGCTTACCAATAAAGGATTTTCGACGTCGCCGAACTTCGATTTCATGAGGCCTTCAACATGCTTTACGGCCTGTTCGACTTCGTTTTTTAATAGTGCAACAACCTTTTCTTTTTCCTTTTTTTCGAAATACTCATTGCAGACATCTGTTGTGATGGTAAATCCTGGAGGGACAGGAATGCCAATCAAATTCATTTCGGCTAAGTTGGCGCCTTTTTCCGCCGAGCAGATTTCTCATGTCTGCTCTTCCCTCAGCTTTGCCGTTGCCAAACGTATAAACTCTTTTCTCGCTCATAGTAGCTTAGGTGTATAAAAAAATGTTTTTATATTGTTTTTATTTAATTTGTTGCAAATATACACATTTATGAAAAAGACGCCCAACTTTTTAGGGTCGTTTTTTTGTAAGGTGGAGCTTGCATTTTTCTGCTTTTTTTAAGCGAACGACAGCAGGAATATGCGAAATATTCCTGCTGTCAGAGGGGTTGCGATGTTGTCAGTGTGACAAGTTGTCGGTTCTGTCAGTTCTGCCACATCGTCAGTTGGGGTTTGGCTTCCGTCAGCCCTTTGGGGTCACCGTTGCTTCGCCCATGCTGCCTGCCGATGGGCTTTCGTTGGTGGTTGTTTTGGGTTTGACGGTGCTGGTGCCGTGGTTTTTGGCTTCTGAAGGGCTATTTTTTGCTGCGGCTTTTGCCGTTTTTGGGTGCTCCTTGGCGTGCTTTTTTTCACCACGACGAGATGTCCCTCTCTGAGGCGCACCCAGAAGGCTTCTTCGCGATTGGCCACGGCCAGTTCATACTGCTGGTTGGCACCTTTTTCTTTGGTACGCCCAGTGAACGATAGGCTGTTGGCGGGCAGGTTGTTGGCTTCTTCGAGATGGGCATACATGGGTGCCGCTTTTTTTCGTTGATTTCGCGTGTGCGATCGGCTTCAGCTGTTTTGCTTTAGTGCATCGCCAGCCTTTTTGCGTGAGGCATAGTCGGCCGAGAGTTTGTTCATGCGCTTGGCCGTTCATACATCACGCTTTTGTCTGACTCGTTGGCCGGATGCCAATAGTTGGCTTCCAAGTTGCGTCTCACGAGGTCGAAAGCTTCGTCGGATATGGCGCGTGCTTTTTTCGAGGTGGGCAGGTCGGTAGCCACAGCGTCGCCCACGCGTTGCAGGCTCAGCTCCTTAAAGGTTTTGTGCACGCCTTTGAGCTCAGTGATGGTGTCGGCCAAATTGAGTGCGGCAACCTCAGTAGCAAATTTCTCAACGTCGTGCAGCAGTCCGTCGATGTGCCGTTTCGGTGTCATAGGATTCGCTCTGAATGCCAGCATAGTTTTGCAGGGCGTAGTAGACCTTTTCGGCATTTTCTTTTTGGGCTTTCACGGGTGATTGTTGCAGTTGGCGCAGCATGCCAAAGAAGTGGGTGATGTACTTGTCGCGCACGTCGTCGAGTTCGCTCAAGCGTTTGGTGATGAGCGATGCCGACTCCACCTTGTTGATTTCGAGTTCCACGTCGATGGCGGCTTTCCAGGCTTTCACGAGCGTTTCGTCGAGCTGCAATTTGGTTTTGTCACACGCAGCCATTAAGGCATACAATTGTTGTTGGAGCTCCATGTGGAGAGGAGCTGTGAGGCGAGTGTTCCCGACCTCAACCGCAATAAAGCGGGGTAAAGAGTTAGATTGCATCATAATAAATTTTTAAAAAAACTAATTTTTTTAGGTGTGTCTTTGAATTAGATTCGCCGACGAATGGTATTATGCAAGAACTATGCCACAAAAAGTGTGCGGCGTACCCTACGCCGCACACTCTTTCGGCCAGTTCTATGCGGCGTAGGGTACGCCGCACACTATTTTGGTTAGTTCTATGCGGCGTAGGGTACGCCGCACACTTTTTCGGTCAGTTCTATGCGGCGTAGGGTACGCCGCACACTTTTTCGGCCAGTTCTTTGCGGCGTAGGGTACGCCGCACACTTTTTGGCCAGTTCTTCGCGGCGTAGGGTACGCCGCACACTTTTTGGCCAGTTCTATGCGGCGTAGGGTACGCTGCACACTTTTTAATAGAGGCGGAGTAGCGTTCCAGCCTGAATTTGATAGTCGGGCGAGAGGTTGTTGAGCTTGTAGAGGCTCTTGAGGCGTATGCCATAGTGCTGTGCGATGGCATACATGCTTTCTCCAGGCTGAATGGTGTGGTAGATGCCTTTGTAGCGTTTTTCGGCGTGTTTCTGCTTCTTTTTCAGATAAATCACCTCGCCAGGCGTTATCACATCGTCCTTGTTGCGCTCGTTGTATTTTGCAATCTTTCGATAGGAGATGTGGATTTCTTCTCCGATGCTCTTGAAGGTGTCTCCCGGTCGGGCAATGATGTAGTAGTTCTTATTATAAAGGTGTATGGGGTGCAACAACATGCCGTTGCTGGCCGGCTTATCGGTTCCGCCTCGCTTGGCCATGAATTTGTCATAGCTTGTGGCCTGGTCGAGGGTGTAGAGCTTATAGAGCTCGATGAGTTCGATGAGCTTGTCGGCATAGCGTGGGTTGGTGGCATATCCGGCTGCCTTCAGCCCGCGTGCCCATCCTTTGTAGTCGGTGCGGTCGAGTTGAAAGAGGCTGCTGTAGCGGCCATTTTGCTTTAAAAAGCGGCTGTGGTCCTCGTAGCTCTGCAGCGCGTTGTCATAGGAGCGAAAACACTCGTTGGCCGCGTCGTCGTTGTGATAAACGGTGGGGCCTGTCCAGTTGTGACACTTAATGCCAAAGTGGTTGTTGCCTTTGATAGAAAGCTCGCTGCGCCCAGCTCCGCTCTCAAAGAGGCCTTGCGCCAGAGTGATGCTGGCGGGGATGTTGTAGCGCAACATCTCTTCGATGGCCAAGTTTTTATATTGATCGATGTAACTCTGATAAACCGAATTCCAGCGCATTTGTGCTTGCAAATGCAGGGAGAGGAGGAGTGAAAGGAGGAGAATGCATTTTTTTGTCATGGCGCAAAATTACGCATAATGGAAAAAAAAACCATAAAAGCCGATTTCTTTTATCAAATATTAGTAGTTTTGCACCATGTCGACGAAACAACCGCTCATTTTGGCTTTAGGAACCAACCATCATCGCCATGCAAATATGCAGCAGGCACAAGCGCTCTTGAGCGTGCTTCTGGGCGATGTCGTTTTCTCTTCGTCGCGGCTGACGACGCCCATCGGCATGCACTCGGCTGATTTTTTGAATTGCCTTGCCATGGGAGTCACGTTGCTCTCCTTGCCAGCATTGCAAATGCGACTTAAAGCGATTGAAACACAATGTGGCAACACGCGAGAGAAACGTGCAACCCACTGCATAGAGATGGATATCGACGTGTTGGAATATGGTGGCGAGCGGCTGCACGAGGCCGATTGGCAACGCTCCTACGTGACAGAATTGTTAACAGAACTACATAGCAAATGAAGAAAAATTCTACTCTTTTTTTGGTTTGCGTGCTGGGGCTGCAAGTCCATGCACAGCAGTTTAATGATTATTTCGACGATGCCACGCTGCGCATCGATTACACGTTCTCGGGCGATGTGCACCAACAGCGCATCACACTCGACAAACTCAATCGCTCCCCTCGCTGGTATGGCAAGCGGCAACGGCTTGCCGAAGTTCCTGTTGAAGGCAATGGGCAAATCATTGTGCGCCATCATGCTACCAGAAAGGAGATTTATCGGCAGTCGTTCTCTACGCTGTTCCAAGAGTGGCTCAGCTATGACGAACCGCAGCACACGGCACGCAGTTTTGAAAACGTGTTTCTCGTGCCTATGCCTAAGGATACGGTCGATATCACCCTTGAACTCTATAATAATCGTCGAGCGGTGATGGCTACCTTCACCCATCAAGTAGTGCCTACCGATATTCTCATTCGCCACATCGGCGAGCACCATCGCACACCATTTGTGCAACTGCTGTCGCCAAAAGACACATCACGTTGCATTCATATTGCATTTATTGCCGAAGGCTATCAGCCCAGCGAAATGCCCACATTCATCGCCGATGCAACAAGCTCGATGGAAGCTATTTTCGCCCACGAACCTTTTAAAAGTCTCAAAGATCGCTTTTCGGTTGTGGCCGTACAAGCACCATCGATAGACAGCGGAACCAGTATTCCTTCAAAGGGCATTTGGAAACAGACAGCTTTGAGTAGCCATTTCGACACGTTTTATAGCGAGCGCTATCTCACTACGCTTAATCTCAAAGATTTGCACGACCAACTTGCTGGCATACCCTATGAGCACATCATTGTGCTGGTCAATACGGCCCATTATGGCGGCGGTGGCATTCTTAATTCCTACAACCTCTCGATGGCGCATCATCCGCTCACGCGCCCCGTGGTGGTGCACGAGTTTGGGCATAGTTTTGCAGGATTAGCCGATGAGTATGGCTATGCTAACGAGCAAATACCGATGTATCCGCATGACGTGGAACCTTGGGAACCTAATCTCACAACTTTGGTGCATTTTGGCGATAAATGGAAGGACATGCTTCCTGCTCGTACACCCATCCCAACGCCGCAAGTGGCAAAAAATCAGCAGCGCATTGGCGTTTATGAAGGGGGAGGATATGCTTTGCATGGCGTCTATCGTCCTATGATGGACTGTCGCATGCGGACCAATGAAAATCCTGAATTTTGTCCAGTCTGCCAGCGCGCCATTCGTCGGCTCATTCAATTTTATACTGAGTGAATGAAGCCCATGGTGGAGTGGGGCACGGCTGTCTATTAATTCGAGTGCCATTGGGCAGTGAGAAAAAATAGTACTCTGCTTTGCTTTTAATCGTGCGTGGGCATCACATCGTCGAAAAGGCTAAGCGGAATCTCCTTTTCCGTTTCAATTGTGTTTTTCTCTTCCTCTTCGTGCGCTTTAAATTGTAGCAATAATTGGCTTGAGAGTGGATTTTCTGTGTTGATGCGGTAGGTTCCGCGTTTTTCCGTACGTACAATCAGGGAATTAGGTTTTCGCGCATTGGTAAGTAAATCTTGCACCACCGCTTTGTAAACACTATCATAGCTGATGGGCGCAAACAGGCTGTTGCACGCGTTATAAACGTGTTTGGCAATTTTCTTAACGGAGAGACCATTGCTATCGGCTTCAGTTAAAATGCGCAATATTTCTTGATGGTAATCCAAAACGAAACATTTAAAAGGGGGAACTGCCTTTCTTTCAACAGTTCCCCCCTTTGTGAATAAGACTTTTGAGAATGGTTATGCAAGTGTTAGCAAGTTATTCTCATCTTTAACTTTTCCTTCTTTGAAGAGCCAACCTATCCCTAAGTAGGCTTCTTCAACACTAATGTTTGCAGCTTTTGCAATCTCGGTAACAGAAAGCGCGTTTCCTGCAGCAGCTAATGCCTGATAAACATCACCAGCCCGAAATCCTACGCTTTCGGCATTGATATACAAGATGGGAGCCGCAGAAGTAGTTTTTTTCGGTGCTGCAGCTTTCTTCACTGCAACTTTCTTAGGTGCAGTAGCTTTTGACGTAGCTTTTTTTTCTGTCATAATCGACTCTATTAATTATTGTTGCTTTTATCGAAACCGATTCTAAATGAAATGGATATTCGACGCTGCAAAAGTACTTAATTCCATTCAAATGGTTGTGATAATGACCACAAAAATAGCGATTTGATGGAATCGTTGCAATAGATTTTGACCTATGTCAATCTTTTGTGTTCAAATTTAAGCGAATTTGCAACTCCTCCAGCTGTTTGTCATCGAGTGTGCCTGGAGCATCTAACATGACGTCACGCCCACTGTTGTTCTTGGGGAAAGCAATGCAATCGCGGATAGAATCGAGACCTGCCATGATGCTTACAAAGCGGTCTAAACCGAAAGCCAAACCTGCGTGAGGGGGAGCACCATATTTGAAAGCATTCATGAGGAAGCCAAATTGCGCCTCAGCACGCTCTTTTGTGAACCCCAATACCTCGAACATCTTTTCTTGTAGTTTGGTGTCATGAATTCGGAGCGACCCTCCACCGACTTCTATTCCATTGCAAACAAAGTCATAAGCTTTAGCACGCACTTGCTCAGGGTGCTTATCTAACAATGCTAAGTCATCAGGATTGGGCATGGTGAATGGATGATGCGTGGCCATAAGACGTTGTTCTTCATCGCTCCATTCAAATAGTGGGAAATCGATAATCCACAAACATTTAAATATGTCTTTATTCCGTAGTCCGAGACGATTACCCATCTCTAAACGTAACGCACACAACTGTATGCGTGTATTATTGGTTTTGTCGCCCGAAAGAATCAGCATTAAATCGCCTGCTTTGGCATTGCTCTTTGGAGTACATGGCGTAAAACTTCTTCACTATAAAATTTGTCAATGGAACTCTTGATGCTTCCGTCTTCATTATATTTAATGTAAACAAGCCCTTTAGCTCCTATTTGTGGACGTTTAACGAAGTCAGTGAGTTCATCTAATTGTTTGCGGCTGTAGTGTGCGCATCCTGGTACACATATTCCACCGATATATTGTGCATCGTCAAAAACCGAGAAAGATCCTTTACCAGAGAAAGTCTCTTTGAGCTCAATAAATTCCATGCCGAAGCGCAAATCAGGCTTATCGCTGCCAAAACGTTTCATGGCTTCATTCCAGGTCATCCGTTCTAAAGGTGGCAAATCAATACCACGAATTTCTTTAAAGAGATGGCGAGCCATGCTTTCAAATAATTCTAAGACGTCATCTTGGTTGACGAAGCTCATTTCACAATCGATTTGCGTGAATTCTGGCTGACGATCAGCACGGAGATCTTCATCGCGGAAACACTTCGCAATTTGAAAATAACGATCGAATCCAGCAACCATCAGTAATTGTTTCAATGTTTGAGGACTTTGTGGCAAGGCGTAGAACTGGCCTGGATTCATGCGGCTAGGTACAACGAAATCACGTGCTCCTTCAGGTGTACTTCCGATTAATATAGGTGTTTCAACCTCTATGAATTGTTGTGCATCGAGGAAATTTCTAATGAGAATAGTCATACGGTGACGCAATTCGATGTTACTCCGAACAGCAGTTCTTCGCAAATCTAAATAGCGATATTTCATGCGGATGTCATCACCTCCATCGGTCTCGTCTTCTATAGTAAAAGGTGGAACTAATGATGGTGAAAGCACTTGAAACTGAGTTACCAGAATCTCAATATCCCCAGTATCTATTTTAGAATTCTTGTTTTCTCGTTCACTTACTTCTCCTATAATCTGAATACAATATTCACGCCCCAATTTATTTGCTTCATCGAATAGTGAATTGTTTTTTTGATACTATTAAATACAAGTTGGGTAATGCCATAACGATCACGGAGATCAATAAATGTCATACCTCCCATTTTTCTAATTCGCTGCACCCAACCTGCTAAGGTGACAGAGGTTCCTACGTCGGCAAGTCTTAGCTCGCCACATGTTTTTGTTCTATACATATTATAGCTATGTTATAATGTCAATTTTTACACTGCAAAGTTACTAAATAAATACAAGATTAAATAATACTCTCAGAAGGATATGATTTCCATTACAAAAGTTATCTCTTTTTAAGGTATTCATCGGCGCGCTTGTCACCGAGTTCCTTCGCACGGAGCAGTGCCTTGCGTGCTTCTTCAGGTTTGCCCAATTCCTGCCGCGCGATGCCTAAGAGCAGGAATCCGTCGGCATAATCGGTTGCTATTTCTGTACAGCGTAGGGCTGCCTGTTCGGCATCTTCATTACGTTTCACCCGTAGGCAGAGCGAAGCCATCTCAGCATAGTAGACGGGTTCCTCTGGATTGAGAAGAATGGCGCGCGCCAAGTCGTTGAGTGCCTGTTGGAACTGCTTGATCTTTAACTCACATTGGTAACGTTGATAGTAGAAGTCGCGGTAGCGTGACGGCCCTTGAGCAATACTGTCATAGGTATTGTAGTCCTTCACGGCCAAGCGGTATTGGCCCATCTCCTGATAGGTTGCACCGCGTGCCAACAGGTAGGTGGAGGCTATGCTATTCAGTGGTCTCGGACAAACGGCCACTGCGCTGTCTAAAAGTGCCAGTGCTTCAGTGATGGGGGCGCGCAACATTCGCTTGCATTGGGATGCCTCATAGAACAACTCGCCACTGCGCAGCGGTGTGTGGGTGAGTTGCATAAAGAGGTCGTAGGCTTTTTGATAGTCTTGCTTAGCATAGTAGATTTGTGCCTGCTGATGGATGTATTGCGGTAGCGGCTGAATGGTGGCAGCCTTTTCAGCTGCTTGCAGTGCTTTGTCTAACGACCATGGCGCAAAGGCGCGGTTGGGATAGTGGATTTGCTTTTGCAAGATGACCTTGGCGTATTCGCTGTAGGCCTCGTCCTTTCTCTCTACCTTCTCGAGAGCCGTTTGCATCACCTTTTCGGCTTCCTCGTCTTTCCCGGCATCGATGAGACTCAGCGCCTTGTTGGTGAAACCCTCCTTGGCGGCGGGAAACTGATGGATGAAGGCGTCGATGAGCGATTGGTGGGTCAAGGAGTCTGTGAGATTGGCCGACATGAGCAATGCCACCGTCGCATCGTCAAGCGAAGCGGGCAGGGCAGGGCGAATGGCGCAGGTGCGCAACGTGGCATTGCTGAGGGCAAGGCTGTTGGCTTGCATTTCGGCAGCGAAACGGGCGTCGACCGCTGTAAAAGTGCCATCGGAGGTTGTCTGCAAGAGTCCGCAAAGCTGTCCTTGCGCATTGACGACAGGGCAACCCACTTGCTGCGCGGAAAGGGTTGAGGGGTTGAACACGTAATAGTTGAAGCGCTCGTTGAACTGCTCTATGCGCTGAATGGTCAGCGGCAACGGTTTGGCTTTCTGCACACTATAAGGCAGTAGCCAGGCAGTCTTCGTTGCGGTCTGTGGCACAAGCGGAATGGTTGGTGTGCTGTGCTCGATGGTGAATTTGCACACATCATAGAGCTCGTTGGCACCAATCATCGCCACGACGGGATGTTCGGTTCCCGTGGCATCGATTACCACGGCACGAGCAGCCCCGACAAAGGGCTTCCAAGGCGCGATGGCCTCGCCTTGCGAACTGACGAACGTGCCATGGGCAGAGGCAATGATGTCGCCCTCAGCGTTGAAAGTGGTTAGTGAAAACACTGCTTTAGCGGCTTTCTGTGTAGCCGCTGGTTGTGCGCTCACGGTGATAACCATGAGCACCGCGAATAGTGTCAATACAATTTTGTTTCTCATTATGTGATCGTTTTGTTTTGTTCTGAATGGACGTAAAAGGAGAGTGGGGCAGGGATGCCTATGTGTGGCTGAGCAGCGATTTGGCATTGCTGATAGCTTCGGGTGTGACGCTGCTGCCACTTAGCATCTGGGCAATCTCTTGAATGCGCTCGTCCTCGTTGAGCAACTGCATCTGGCTGTTGGTGCCTTTGCTCGTCTCTGTCTTTTGATACTTTATAGTGGAAGGCTCCCCGTGCGGCAATCTGTGGCAGATGCGTAATGCTGATGACTTGGCGATGATGTGCACCCATCTCGTGCATTATCTGCGCCATCATCTCGGCAACACGGCCGCTCACACCGGTATCAATCTCATCGAAGATGATGGTGGGCAGCTGCACAGTGCCGCTGATCATCGCTTTTAGCGAAAGCATGACGCGCGCAATCTCACCCCCTGAGGCAACTTGCGTAATGGGTTGCATGGGCATGCTCTTATTGGCGCTGAAAAGGAAGGCAATGCGGTCGGAACCGTCGTTGGCAAGCGGCTTGTTGGCAAAGTCAACTTGGAACTTCACGTTGGGAATGCCCAAGGGTGCCAGACGTTTGGCCATATCTGTTTCGATGGCTTTGGCTGCTTTCATGCGCGATTGCGTGAGCACGGCGGCCAAGGCCTTACATTCGCTTTCCAACTGCTGGAAGCGTGTGGTCAGCTCGGCCAGTTGCTCGTCGGCATTCTCGATGACGTTGAGCTTCTCGCCTAAGTCATCGCGTATGGCTATCAGCGCTTCCACCCCATCGACATGATACTTTTGTTGCAGACTGTAGAGCAGGTCTAAGCGCTCACTGAAGCGATTGAGCTGGTCGGGGTCATAGTCGACGGCCTCCATTTGTTGGTTTATCTCTTGCCCGATGTCTTTGAGTTCGATGTGACATTCCTCCAAACGGCTACCGAGCTCGTTGGCCCGCGGGAAGACTTTGGCAATGCTTTGCAATTCGCTGATGGAACGTTTCAGCAGGGTGAGTGTACCTTCGTTGTCACCATTGAGTTGGCGGTCGGCTTCGAAGAGTGCGGCCTTAATATCTTCGGCATGCGAGAGCAGTTCTGTCTCGCGTTCGAGGGTAGCAAGTTCGTTGGGCTGGAGGTTTGCTTGTGTGAGCTCATCAAACTGAAAGGCCATGAAGTCTTGTTGCGTTTTGTCTTGGCTGATGCGTTCCTTGAGTTGCTCAAGTGCTTGGTGTGCAGCGCGGAGGGTTTCGAAACGTTGGGCAAATTGCTTCCGTTGCGCTTCGTTGTGTGCCATGATGTCGACGACATTGAGCTGAAAATCCTCTTTCTGTAGCAAAAGGTTCTGATGTTGGCTGTGAATATCGACGAGAGTCTCGCCTAACTCGCGCAGGGTTGTGAGTGATACAGGGGTATCGTTGATGAAAGCACGCGATTTACCATTGCTGCTAATCTCGCGCCGAAGGATGCAGTCCTCAGGGTCGTAGTCAATCTCGTTGAGCTCGAAGAAAGTTTCCATGCCGTAGCCTTTGATCTTGAAATAGGCCTCGATAATGCACTTGTTTTCGCCTGTCTTGATGGCTTTGCTGTCGGCACGTTGCCCGAGGAGGAGATTGATTGCGCCAAGGATGATGCTTTTGCCCGCACCGGTCTCTCCGGTAATGACGGAGAACCCGCTATTGAACGTGATGTTGAGCTCGTCGATGAGCGTGAAGTTCTTAATGTATAACTGTTTGAGCATATTGTTTACCGTTTGATGCTCTCCCATGCGCCACTTTGGCTGGCGTTGATGGAGAAGAGGATGCTATATAGTTGTTCTTTTTCTTTGGTTGTGCCTTTTCCGTCGTAAATGGCGGCCAATTCGTCTCTCTTATAGTCGGTCCACAGTTGGGGCAGCAGACTGTTGGGACGGTTTTGGTGGGCTGACGACAGAAGGTTTGTAAGGGCGGCCGAGATGTTGACGCGAGCCTTCTCAACCTGTTGGCTCATTTGGTCTAATCCCGTGCGATAATAGGCATATTGCAGCTGGCGAAACGGGCGTAGCCGCTCATCCATGTAATCATTGATGAAGGCAAAACGACTCTTGTCGTTCGCAAAGCTTTCCCAGCCTTTATAAGGAAGAACTTGTGTGGCATGTGCGGTGTTGAGACAACGTTGCAGCACGTCGGTTCCGCCAAGTGGGGCAAAACTGTCCAAGTTGATGCCGATGATGAGATAAGCATAGTAGGCACAGAGCGCACTTAGCTGTTGGACGACGTGATCTTCGCTGAAAGTGAGCTGTGACAGATCGGCGTAGTCGAAATCAAAGTGTTCATCCACATTTTTGTAAATGATTGTGCTGTAGGTGGTGCGATAGACGGGACGGTTGGCTTGCACTATGGCGCTACACTTGAAACCATTGACATGGTCGTAATCGTTCACCGTGATGCTGAAGCTACACGGGATACGTTCGACCGTCAGGAAGTGGAGCGGCGTCCATTTCTGGTCATTGAGAAACTGTGTGAGTGCGGTTTGTAAGTGGTCGAAGCGCGTTGCCTCAACGCCTTGAATCTTAGAATGATTGATGTGAACCGTAGCTTGCAGTTCTTGCGATAGGATGGAAGTGCTAAAGCAGCAAAGCAAGCTCGTCAATAATGTCATGCGCCACTTGAACTTTGGGCTTTCGCATAATCTTTCTTCCCTTGTTGATGAATGATGGTGATTTGGTTGTCGTCACTGATGAACGTTGTACCCGGGTTGCACATGGAGTTGAGTACGATAAAGTCGGCATGCTTTCGGTGTAGCTTGTCGATAGCGTGTTGCTCCTCATCATGCGTTTCTAAGGCAAAGGCCACCAAACGTTGATGGGGCTGTTTCATTTCACCTAAGGCTGCTGCAATGTCGTGGGTGGGACGCAGTCGTATCACGAGGTCGTCTTGGTGGCGCTTGATCTTTCCCTCTGCCACATGGAGAGGCTGAAAGTCGGCAACGGCAGCGCAGAGGATGGCTGCATCGGCCGTGGTGAAATGGCTAACGGCTGCGGCATACATTTCATCGCTACTTTCGACATTGATACGATGGATAGCAGATGAACACGATAGGGCTACCGGACCTGCAATGAGTGTCACATCGGCTCCCCGACGCAGGCATTCTTCGGCGATGGCAAAACCCATCTTTCCACTGGAGTAATTACCGATGAAGCGCACGGGATCAATCTTCTCATAGGTAGGTCCTGCCGTGATGAGCACGCGTTTGCCTGCTAAATCGTGCGCCTCTTGATCGTGATTTACTCCGACCTCTTCCTGCTCGTGATATAGTTGATGGTGATTTGCTCCGACCTCTTCCTGCTCGTGATATAGTTGATGATGGTTTGCTCCGACCTCTTCCTGCTTGTGATATAGTTGATGGTGATTTGCTCCGACCTCTTCCTGCTTGTGATATCGTTGATCGTGGTTTACTCCGACCTCTTCCTGCTCGTGAGCCTGAAAGAAGAAGTCTTTGAGGGTTGCAACGATACGTTGCGGCTCCTCCATACGCCCCTTCCCATCCAAGCCACTGGCCAAGAAGCCTGATGCTGGTTGGATGATGTGATTACCAAAGGATTGGAGCAATTGAAGATTGGCTTGCGTTGTAGGATGTTGAAACATGTCTAAATCCATCGCTGGTGCTATGAACACAGGTGCTTTCATGCTCAGGTAAGTCGTTATGAGCATGTTATCAGCCACACCATGAGCCAACTTTGCAATGGTGCCGGCAGTACACGGAGCAATAAGCATGAGGTCGGCCCAAAGACCTAAATCAACATGCGAGTGCCATGTACCATCGGACTGTGTAAAGAATTCGCTAATAACGGGACGATGGGAAAGTGTCGAAAGCGTTACAGGTGTGATGAATTCCTTCCCGGCAGGGGTAATGACGACCTGTACTTCGGCACCGCACTTAACCAGCTCCCGGATGAGAGAGCATGCTTTGTAGGCCGCGATAGAGCCTGTAATTCCTAAAACAATATTCTTTCCTGTAAGCATTACCGCTGCTGTCTTGTACGTGTGATTGCTGGAGCTGTTATGCCCATTAGTGCTTATTGAACTCCCTAAGCCGGATGCGAGTGAGAACTTGCTTGGTGTTGTTAGGGAATTCGGCTCCGAGCATCCAAGAATAGTAGCCGGGATCTTTGTGCAAGACTTCTGACACTGGCATGTCCTTATATTTACCAAAGTTAAATACTTCTTGCAGTTGTGGGGTCCCATCGGCATTAGATAGTGGCGTTCCATCTTTATCGACTATGGGAGCCCAAATCATCCTTCCGGCAAAATCAACGTTGTCATTTTGCTTTGAAAAGGCTGCTAGCTTACTCACGTCGTTGGGTAGCACACGTTCCGGATCGTCTTGATTGGCCTCACTATACATTTCTAACTCACCCAACAATACGCGATAAGTAGCTTCTGTATCTTGATCTGCACGATGAGCTTCAAAATCTTCATCCATTTTTCGTCCGCAATAGAACTTATACGCTGCAGCAAGATTTCGAGGCTCCATTTTATGGAAAATTGTTTGCACATCTATCAATTTGCATTTTGTAAAGTCGAAATCAATACCTGCCCTTAAGAATTCTTCTGCCAAGATGGGAACGTCAAATCGGTTTGAATTGAATCCTGCAAAATCGCAACCTTTAAAGTTCTCCGCTAATAAGGGAGCAATCTCCTTAAATGTCGGCTGATTAGCTACATTTTCATCACTAATTCCTGTTAAATCCGTTACAAAAAGCTGGGATAGTTCTTTCTGGATTTATGAGATGATTGCCCCTGATTTCTGTTTCTTCAGGAGTTACTTTAATATAAGAGAGCTGAATAATTCTATCTGTTATAATGTCAAGCCCCGTTGTTTCGAGGTCGAAAAACAACGAGGGGCTTTTTAAATTGAGTTTCATATAAATGATATTATTGACTTTAGTCGCTGAGCAACATAGGCATTATAAGCGCTAAAACATTTTCATTTTCAGGCTGAACAGTAGGAACGATAACACCAGCTCTGCTTGGATCAGCTAATTGGAAAATGACTTCATCACAATCTATATTATTTAATATTTCTTGTAGTGAGCTACCTTTAAATCCTATATTCATAGTAGGACCAGTATAATCACATACTATTTGTTCATGAGCACTTGTAGCAAAGTCAATATCTTCAGATAATACTTCCAACTTCCCAGGTTCAATATGAAGGCGGACGAGTTGACTGCTTTCGCTTGCAAATGGGAGAACACGTCGCAATGTGGAAATTAGACTTTTACGATCGATACTCATATTGTTAGGGTTTTCGGGAATTACACTATTATAATTAGGGTAACTACCTTCAAGTAGTCTACAAACAAGCTGTCCACCATCAAACTTTATTTCGGCACTTCTATCATCAAACTTAATGATGATATTACTATCACCTCTTGTAAGCACAGTCTTAATTAGATTTGCGGGTTTTTTCGGTAATATGAATGAAGCTGGCGTATCACTTTTAATATTAAGAATTTTGTTGCGTACCAATTTGTGACCATCCGTAGCTACAATAGCCAAATAATCGGATTGTAAGTCAAAATAGATACCATTCATTACAGGGCGTAACTCATCTGTAGCTGTTGCAAATAGTGTACGACTAACATTATTAATCAAAGTTGTTGCATTGAGAGTAATAGTCGTAGCACTATCAGGTACAATTTGTGTTCGTGGATATTCCTCTGCATTTTGTGCAGTGAAATTATATGCACCATTCTGATAATTGATAGTCACTGTAAGTACATTGAGATTAATCTCAAAAGCCAGAGGTTGCTCAGGAAGCTCCTTTACTGCATCTAAAATAGTACGGCTAGGTACAGCGAAACTCCCATCTCCATCGCTATTATCGAGACCCATCACTATTGTCATAACGTTCTCACTATCTGAAGCTGTCAATTGTAATTGTCCACTTTTTACTTCAAAGAGGAAGCTATCAAGAATAGGTAATGCATTTTTGCTGTTAATTACTTTTGCGAGTGACTGTAGACGTGCATTGAGTGCACTACTTGATAATGTAAATCTCATCAGTATTCCCTGTTTAATAGTTATATTATATTTATTTTGAACACAAAAATACAAATTTCTTGTGTAGTCAACAAAAAAAGCTTGAAATATTGCATTCGTTAGAACAATTTTATTAATTTCATAAAAGCAAAAGTAAGGTTGTAGAGCCTTAAAGAATAATGCATCAATAAAATAATAAAAAAATACATTCAAATTATGGAGTTGCAAGGAAAAGTTATAGCAGCACTAAATGTGCGTACTGGAACATCAGCACGTGGAGAGTGGAAAGCGCAAGATTTTGTAATTGAGACGCATGAGAGTTATCCACGAAAAATGGCTTTTACAGTTTTTGGTGAAGATCGTCTACAACGCTTCAATATACAGATTGGGCAAGAAGTGAATGTTTCTTTTTGATATAGATGCACACGAATATCAAGGACGTTGGTTTAATAGTATACGCGCTTTTGATGTCCGTCAGATTGACCCTGCTGTTTTTAGGTGCTAGCGTAGCACCTGCTCAGGCTCCTATAGAAATGTCTACCCCTGTAGCCCCACCGTCCAAGAACCATTTTCACAGCCGTCTGCAAAAGAGGAGTCTGATGATGGAGATTTGCCATTTTGAGGTGTAGGGATTCTATTATTTTTGTGTAGATAGATTTTAAGTGCTATGAAAGAGTGCCCTTTTAGGTGCTCTTTTTTTGTTAGGAGTTATCACTAATGATTATTGTAGTGTCATAGCATATTAAAAACGATAATTTCTCCGTTTCAGCAAAAAGCGCTAACTTTGTGGGCATGATTAAAAATGCAGTAACGTTATGCCGCTGAAGCTGTCCGATAAATTGCCGGCCATCGATATTTTGAAACAGGAGAATATCTTTGTCATGGGCGAAGCGCGTGCACAAGGCCAAGATATTCGTCCGCTAAGGATTGTGATTTTGAACCTGATGCCGCTTAAAATCACAACAGAGACCGATCTTATCCGCTTGCTTTCGAACACACCTTTGCAGATTGAGGTTGTTTTTATGCGGCTGAAGAGTCATACGCCTAAGCATACGCCCATTGAGCACATGATGATGTTCTATAAAGACTTTGCAGAACTGTCGCAGCAAAAATTTGATGGCATGATTGTTACGGGCGCACCCGTTGAAACAATGGATTATGAGGCTGTGGGCTATTGGAATGAAATCGTGCAGATTTTCGATTGGGCACGCACTCATGTTACGAGTACACTCTACCTTTGTTGGGCGGCTATGGCCGGGCTTTATCATTTCTATGGCATCCCAAAACATGCGTTAGCGCGGAAAATGTTTGGCGTTTATGCGCAAAAGGCACTGATGCCGCTACTTCCCATTTTCCGTGGTTTCGATGATACATTCTTTATGCCGCAAAGTCGCCATACCGAATTATGGCGCAGTGACCTATTGCAACATCCCGAGTTGCAGATTATAGCCGAGTCATCGGTCAGCGGTGTGGGCATGGTCATGGCGCGTGATGGTCGTGAATTCTTCATCACGGGTCATTTGGAATACTCCCCAATGACGCTTGATGTTGAATATAAACGTGATTTGGGTGTGCGCGACGATATCGATATGCCGCAGAATTACTATACTCATGATGATTGTAATGCAGCGCCTATGGTGCGTTGGCGTGCACATGCCCATTTGTTTTATAGCAACTGGATCAACTACTATGTTTATCAGGCGACGCCCTATAATGTCAATGATATTAAGTAAATGCAGACGTTAGAATTATTAGCACCCGCCAAAACAGCTGCAATCGGCATTGAAGCCATTCGGCATGGTGCCGATGCGGTTTATATTGGTGCAGAGAGCTTTGGTGCCCGTTCTGCGGCAGGAAATAGTATTACAGATATAGCGCAACTTTGCCAATATGCACACACCTTTGGTGCTCGCGTTTATGTTACCATCAACACCTTAGTTTATGAGAACGAAATCTCAGCACTGAAACAATTACTTTGTGCTTTGGACGCGATAGAGGTCGATGCGCTGTTGTTGCAGGATATGGGCGTATATGCACTGATTAAACGGTGGACAACTACTGAAAAGTGGCATTTTCAACTGCATGCCTCTACACAAACCGATAATCGGTCGGCAAACAAAGTGGCTTGGTTGCAGGCTTTAGGCTTTCAGCGTGCGGTGTTGGCACGTGAGCTCTCGGTTGAGGAGATTGCAGCCATCCATGCCCAAGTGCCAGGGATGGAGTTAGAAGTGTTTGTGCATGGGGCGCTATGCGTAAGCTATTCTGGGGTTTGCTATGCTTCGCAGCATTGTTTGGTCGTAGCGCTAATCGTGGAGCTTGTGCACAATTTTGCCGCATGAAATTTGATTTGGTCGATGCTACAGGAAAAGAAATCGAGCACCAACGCCATCTACTTTCGCTGAAAGATCTCAACCAGTTGAACCAAATCGAGCAGTTGGTGACGGCTGGAGCCTGTTCTTTCAAGATTGAAGGTCGATTAAAAGAAACCGACTATGTGAAGAATGTAGTGAGTGCCTACAGCCAGCAACTCAATGCTGTTGTAAAACGGCATCCGCAACGCTATCGTCGTGCTTCATGGGGTGAGGTGGATTATCATTTTACGCCCGATTTAAATAAAACGTTCAATCGTGGTTACACCCATTATTTTCTTGACGGACGCGTGTCTCACATCGCCAACTTCGACACGCCCAAAGCTATGGGTGAGTTTGTGGGCACCGTGAAAGCCATTCGTGGTCACGCATTGATTGTGGCGGGGCTGGCCTCGTTCTCTAATGGCGACGGACTCTGTTTCGTTAATGCACAGCGTGAGTTAGAAGGGTTTAGGGTGAACAGAGTTGAGGGGAATAAGCTCTATCCTCAGCGCATGCCGCAACAACTGCGCGAGGGGATGCGCCTCTATCGCAATCAAGATGTCGCCTTTGATAAGATTTTGGCTAAGACTACGGCCGAACGGCGCATGGCACTTGACATGCTATTGGGCACCACCGCAGATGGATTCTTTTTGCAAGCCAAGCACGATGGAATGGAAGAGGCGGTAAGTTGTACCATTACTTTTGCCCATGAGAAGGCAAAAAGTTTGCAGGCAGACAATATGAGAATGCAACTCACAAAGCTGGGTGGAACAGAATTTGTGTGCCGGCAGCTTACTTTTTCAGATGGCGTCGAGCAGCTGTTCTTGCCTTCGAGCTTGTTGGCACAACTGCGTCGTGGTGTTGTGACACAATTAAAAGCGCTGAAACCTTTGCGCAATCAGTTGCTCATTGCCCCCAAAACCAAGCCATTTCAACAGGCCATCTCAACGCTTTTTCCTGCCACTTATCAGCAACATCCCTACCTTTATAATATAGCCAACACCGCAGCCCGCAATTTCTATGCAGCCGAAGGGTTAGACCATTTGCAGCCTGCTTTGAACTTGCACCGCCGACAAAACCTCTCATCATGCAATGCCGCCATTGTCTTCGCTACGAGTTAGGCTTTTGTGTGAAACGGGGAGGGCAGCGCCCCACGTGGAAAGAGCCGTTGACATTGCGTTTGGGCGATGGCCGTCGGTTTACATTGGATTTCGATTGCACGGCTTGTCAGATGAACATTTACGCTGAAACATAATCCCTATCAATAGAAGGAGAACGATATGAAGAGAATTGCCCCATTTGGTTTCCGGCCATTGCTAATGTTGCTTGCCTGCCTGCTCCTCACAACAGCTTGCCATCATGCACAACCCTCAAAGGCCGATGCGTGGACCATGTATGATGCGAAGCAGCGCGATTCGCTCTCTTTCCAGGCGAAACACCACTACACCAACAACTATAATTTCTTGGTGAAGGCCGACTCTTTCCCGTTGGTGCGTCAGCAACCCGAGGAAGCACATGCCGATTTGCCGTTGGACACCATCTACGTGTATCGCAACAACCATCTGGTGGTGGCCGACATTCGCATTGTTCCCAGCGACCGGGTCGATTCAGTTTGGATACGGGTGGCGCGCGATCAGGCCACTTTTGGTTGGACGCATGAGCACAATTTGCTAAAAAACGTGGTGCCCGATGATCCCATCTCACAATTTATCTCGCTTTTCTCCGACGTGCATCTGCTGCTGTCGTTCATAGCGCTTGTGCTTATCTTTGCGTTTTACATGGTGCGCAAACTCATGCGCAAGCACGCCCATTTGGTGCATTTCAAGGACATCGATTCGTTTTATCCCACCTTGCTGGCCATCATCGTGGCCACCTCGGCCGCCTTTTATGCCAGCATTCAGCTGTTCGCGCCCGACGTGTGGCGGCACTTCTATTTCCATCCCACGCTCAATCCCTTCTCCGTTCCACCCCTTTTTGGCCATCTTCCTTTCGTCGGTTTGGGCGATGCTCATTGTGGGGATGGCAGCTGTCGACGACATTTTCCACAAACTGCCCGTCGCCGAGGCCATCCTCTACACCTGCGGTCTGATGGGCATCTGTGCCGTCAACTACATCGTGTTTAGCATTTCGAGTCTCTACTATGTGGGCTATTTGCTGCTGGTGGCCTATGTTTATTTTGCGCTCTATCGGTATAGCACGAAAAACCGAACGCTTTTCATCTGCGGAAATTGTGGGAAACCCATGCGTCGCAAGGGGCGGTGTCCAAATTGTGGCGCATGGAACAGGTAGCATAGTCCACTCTCTTGTCTTTGCTAAAAATGCCCCATCGGGCGTCCCCGAACGCTTGTTTTCGCTAAAAATGCCCCGTCGGGCGTCCCCGAACACTTGTTTTTTTGCTAAAAATGGCTCATCGGGCGTCCCCGAACACCTGCTTTTTGATAAAAATGCCCCATCAGGGCGTCCCCGAACGCTTGTTTTTGCTAAAAATGGCTCGTCGGAATTCTCCGCAGCCCTGTTTTTGCTAAAAATGGCTCGTCGGAATTCTCCGCAGCCCTGTTTTTGATTAAAATGGCTCGTCGGAATTCTCCGCAGCCCTGTTTTTGATTAAAATGGCTCGTCGGAATTCTCCGCAGCCCTGTTTTTGCTAAAAATGGCTCGTCGGAATTCTCCGCAGCCTTGTTTTTGCTAAAAATGGCTCGTCGGAATTCTCCGCAGCCTTGTTTTTGCTAAAAATGACCCGTCGGAATTCTCCGCAGCCCTGTTTTTGCTAAAAATGGCTCGTCGGAATTCTCCGCAGCCCTGTTTTTGCTAAAAATGATCCGTCGGAATTCTCCGCAGCCCTGTTTTTGGTAAGAATCGCCTCTCAAGAAGTTGGAGGGCACCAACTCTGTTATGGCTTGTTTAGGATTCATTGTGTTGAGGAAGTGAGGCGAAAGTCCTGTGACGGCGTATATAATATTGCCACAAGATGGCGTGCCGATAGCGCTTATCGCAACTTTTCTCACTGCGCCACGACTGAATTCGTCGGCGATCGTCCTTAAACTCGTTTCGCCAAGCCCAAAAATCGTGCCGCGCCTTATAGATGGCTTTGAAGTCGGCTACATTCCTTTGCGTAATAAGCGTCTGCCAAGCTGCCACATAGTCCAGTAGCCACCGCATGGCCATTACGGGCCAAAGTTGGTCTGATGGAAGGTTTTTATAGAGCATGGTGAGGTTGTTGCGAAAATTTAAATAGGTCTTCCGTGCATTGCCTTTGGGTAGCGTTCCACCTCCAACATGATAAACCATGCTGCTGGGCACACACGCTATTTTGTGCCCTTGAATGTTGAGCCTCCAGCAAAGGTCAATCTCTTCGCTGTGGGCAAAGAAGCGTTGGTCCAAACCTCCTGCGGCCCAATAGTCTGTAGCGCGAATGAACAAGCAGGCACCCGTAGCCCAAAATGTGTGAGCAGGCTGGTCGTATTGGCCATGATCGGTTTCCACCGTTTCAAACATGCGACCACGGCAAAAGGGGTATCCCCACCAATCCATGAAACCGCCAGCCGCACCGGCATATTCGAATTGCGTGGGTTGTGCCACCGCGTGCAATTTGGGTTGGCATGCTGCCACGTCGGGATGATGCTCCATGTAATCGAGTAGGGGCTGGAGCCAATTCTCGGTTACTTCGACATCTGAATTGAGCAGCACGTAATATTCGCTCTCCACCTGCTGCAAAGCGCGATTATATCCCTCTGCAAAGCCTAAGTTTTGATAGAGTTCGATGCAACGGATGTTGGGATAGTGGGCAGCGAGAAAAGCTACGGAGTCATCTGTCGAGGCATTATCGGCCACTATAATCTGAGCTTGTTGTGGGGTGTTACGCACGAGTGCGGGCAGATATTGTTCGAGCATTTTTTGCCCATTCCAATTTAAAATAACAATGGCTACATTCTTCATTCCTCAACAATATTTTGTGCCCTGAGTGCCGTGTGGTCGTGGTTGAATTCGCCCAGCTTGACGGTCATGAGCTGGTTATCATATTCTTCACGCGCCAGCGCAGGGGCAAGTTCCACGCGAATGTAATTGTCCGTAAACCCATGCATAGCCTTCCCGCGTGGCGCTTTTTCGAAAAGCACTTGTTTTTCTTGCCCAATGAATAGTGCATAGAAGGCCTGTGTTTTCTCATCGCTCAAGGTGAGCAACCGTTTGGCACGGCGTTTCTTTTCTTTTTCGTCCACCACATAAGGAATGTTGAGCGCTTGTGTGCCCGGGCGTTCGCTGTAAGGAAACACATGGAGTTGTGTCACGGGCAGGCCGTTGAGAAAGTCGTAGCAGGCTTCAAAGTATTCGGGGCGCTCACCACGGCTACCCACCATCACATCAACGCCGATGAAAGCTTCGGGCATTTGTTGTTTGATGCGCATCACTTTTTCCGCAAAAAGCTTTGTATCATAGCGCCGATGCATAAGCTTGAGCACTTCGTCGCTGCCACTTTGCAAAGGAATATGAAAATGGGGCATGAACTTTTGGCTGCGACTGCAATAATCAATGAGCGCATCATCAATCAAGTCGGGCTCCAAACTGCTGATGCGATAGCGCTGAATGCCATCTACTTCGTCGAGTGCTTTTACCAAATCAAGGAAGCTTTCATGGGTGGTTTCACCAAAATTGCCAATGTTTACCCCCGTGAGTACAATCTCTTTTCCGCCTTCGGCGGCAGCTTCTTCAGCCTGCCGCACAAGAGAGGCGATAGTAGGATTGCGCGAAAAACCACGAGCATAGGGAATAGTGCAATAGGTGCAAAAGTAGTTACAGCCGTCTTGCACCTTTAGAAAATAGCGTGTTCGGTTGCCTCGTGAGCACGATGGTTGAAAACTTTTAATATCCTTTGTCTTGACACTGTGGTATTGATGCAGGGCATCGTCATCTTTGTGCAAGAACGCGTCGTTGAGATATTGAATGAGGTTGGCTTTTTCGTTGGAACCCAACACCAAATCGACGCCTTGAATTTGGCTCACTTTTTCACTCTCTAACTGTGCATAGCAGCCTGTGACGATGATGAATGCCCCAGGATTCTCGCGCACCATTTTGTGGATGGCTTGTCGACATTTATGGTCGGCCACTTCGGTCACGCTGCAGGTATTGATGAGGCAGATGTCAGCCTGCTCATCTTTCTCAGCCGTGAGCACACCCATGTCAGACAACATTTTGCCAAAAGTGGAGGTCTCTGAGAAATTTAGTTTGCAGCCCAGTGTATAGTATTTTGCTTTCTTTCCTTGAAAAGCTGAAGAATCAATCATTTTGTTTGAATAGTTATGGGTGATGTGAATTTATGCATTGGGCGTAGGAAACAGATTCAATTTATTGGCACGAGCTTCCTCGAGTGAAATCGTTTTGGCTTGACGCTGTTCAAAACGCTGGCGTAATTCATTATATTTCGCGTTTAACTCACGTTTCAGCCGTTCGCGCGCCTCATCGTTTAGCAAGTGTGCAGCAACCAATGCGTTTTGTGATGCATCTTTCATCCAGACTACAGGACCATTATACACGGGAGCAATCTTTAATGCTACGTGTAGTTGACTTGTCGTGGCGCCGCCAATCATAATAGGAATATGCAAACCTGCTTTCTCCATTTCTTGTGCCACATGCACCATTTCTTCTAACGAGGGGGGTAATCAAACCGCTCAGTCCTATTATGTCGACACGGTGTGCAATGGCTTCGGCCACGATTTGTTCTGCAGGAACCATCACGCCTAAATCAATCACTTCGTAGTTATTGCAAGCCATCACCACGCCTACAATGTTTTTACCAATGTCGTGCACGTCGCCCTTGACGGTGGCCAACAAGATTTTGCCTGCTACATAGTTTCCTTCGGCTTTCTCGGCCTCGATGAAAGGTTGTAAAATAGCCACAGCCTGTTTCATGGTACGCGCAGTCTTCACTACTTGGGGTAAGAACATCTTACCCTCGCCAAAGAGTTCTCCCACTTCGTTCATGCCAGCCATTAGTGGTCCCTCAATGATGTCTACTGCATGTGGATATTGTTGGCGCGCTTCGCCCAAATCGGCTTCTAAATAATCACTGATTCCTTTTCGCAAGGCATAGGCCAATCGCTGTGCTATGTTAGTTTCTCGCCATGCCTCATGCTGTTCAGTAACAGCCCGAGTATCATTTTTTAATTGTTCTTGCTCAGCTTTCACACGATTGGCTAAGTCAATCAAGCGTTCGCTGGCCTCTGCATCTTTATTGAGCACCACGTCTTCAATGGTTTTAAGCCAATCTTTGGGCAGGTCAGCGTAAACCATTTTGGTAGCGGGATTAACGATACCGAAATCCATTCCTTGCTGGATGGCGTGGTAGAGAGAAATACGGCATGCATGGCCTCGCGAATATCATTATTACCACGGAAAGAGAATGAAAGATTGCTTACACCGCCACTGACGTGGGCCCCTGGAAGGTTCTTCTTTATCCAACCGACTGCTTTAATAAAATCTACAGCATAGTTGTTGTGTTCTTCAATACCCGTAGCTATTGATAAAATATTAGGGTCGAAGATGATGTCTTGCGGGTTAATACCAACTTTCTCTGTCAGCAAACGATAGGAACGTGCGGCAATTTCAATCTTGCGTTCATAGGATGTAGCTTGTCCCTGCTCGTCGAAACACATCACTACCACAGCGGCACCATAGCGTTTTACATCTCGTGCCTCGCGAAGGAACATCTCTTCACCATTTTTGAGTGAAATGGAATTCACGATGCTTTTGCCTTGAATGCATTTCAATCCAGCAAGGATTACATCCCATTTGCTGGAATCAATCATGATGGGCACGCGCGACACGTCGGGGTCAGAAGCCACTAAGTTTAGGAAGTTCACCATCTCGCTCTTTGCATCTAACAGGCCATCGTCCATGTTGACATCAATCACCATGGCACCATCGGCCACTTGCTTGCGCGCAATGGCAAGTGCTTCATCATATTGTTTGTTTTCGATGAGACGCAGAAACTTGCGACTGCCGGCAACATTGCATCGCTCGCCCACGTTCACAAAGCGAATGTCGGGTGTGAGTTCCAACAGCTCTAAGCCACTCAACCACATCACGTCGGGTTTCGCGTTTGGCTGGTGAGGCATTCTATTTTTGGCTAATTGGGCAAACTTAGCAATGAATTCATCGGTTGTACCGCAACATCCTCCCACAATGTTCACCAAGCCTTCGTCTAAGTATTCCTCAATTTGTTGTGCCATGCTGTCGGCCGATTCGTCATATTGTCCCAATGAATTGGGCAGACCAGCATTGGGATAAACCGAGATATAATAGGGAGCTTTGTGGGCTAATGAGGCTAAGAAAGGTTTCATTTGCCGTGCGCCAAACGAGCAGTTTAGTCCCACGGAGAAGATGGGATAGCCGCTGAGGCTACCCAAGAAGCCTTCTAACGTTTGGCCACTCAGCGTTCGACCAGCTAAATCGCTAATCGTAGCACTAATCATAATGGGGAGCTCTCTTTTGTATTCGGCCATCATTGCGATAGCTGCATCAATAGCGACCTTTGCATTAAGCGTGTCGAAAATCGTTTCTATGAGAAAGGCATCCACACCGCCATCTAATAATCCACGTATCTCTTCGGCGTAAGCATCATATAATTCATCATACGTGAGGTTGCGTGTGGCTGGACTATTGACATCGGGGCTCATCGAGCAGGTTTTGTTTGTCGGACCAATGGAGCCTGCGACAAAGCGCGGTTTCTCTTCGGTAGCGAATTCCATCGCAGCCGTTTTGGCTAAGCGAGCGCCTTCGAGTGCTATTTTATAGCTATCCGCTTCCAAGCCATAATCGGCTTGCGAGATACGTTGTGCTGAGAAAGTGTTGGTTTCAATGATGTCGGCTCCGGCTTTCAAATAGCGGCGGTGCACATCGAGCACCACATCAGGCCGGGTGAGGTTTAGCAAATCGTGATTGCCTTTTAACTGCTTTTGTGGGCAGTTTTGAAACAGCGTTCCGCGATAATCCTCCTCAGAAAGCGCATAAGTTTGGAACATTGTTCCCAAAGCGCCATCGAGGATTAAGATTCTATCCTGAATAACATCTTGTAATTTCTTCATAAATTTTAATGCATCGTGAACGGATGGTGCGAAACATTTAATAATGTTTCATCATGCGATCCATTTCTCTTCGGTCTTGCTTCTCGCGCAAGGTCTGCCGTTTGTCAAATTCCTTTTTACCCTTTGCCACGGCAATATTGACTTTGGCGCGTCCGTGCTCATCGATAAAGAGCAGCGTGGGGACGATGGTAAAGCCTATTTGTGCCGCAGCATCGGCCAAGCGGCGCAATTCTTGTTTGGTGAGCAACAATTTGCGGTCGCGTTTCGCTTCGTGGTTGCTATACGAACCATAAAAATAGGGGCTGATGTTCATGCCCTTCACCCACAACTCGCCTTTGTAGACCACACAAAACGAATCTACCAACGAAGCCTTGCCCGCCCGAATGCTCTTGATTTCGGTTCCCGTGAGCACAATGCCCGCGGTGTAGGTGTCGGTGAAGAAATATTCAAACGAAGCTTTCTTGTTCCTAATCTGAACGGGGCTGCCTTTGCTGCCACTTTTATTTTGCTTACTCATGTGCTATCGTTACAAAATGATCTAAATGATGGTCAACATAATGCGCAATTTGCCGCGTGAAAAGCTCTTCATTTTCAACAAACTGTTCGTCGAATTCGTCGAACTCGGGAAATTGCTCATACATTGCCATAAACGTTTCGTCATCGCAATCGCGCTCTATCTCGGCGTGGTATTTTTGAATAAAGGCGATGCGTTTTACCTAAGATTTTAAAGAGTTCTTGCAAGCCCCATTCACGAAAGGCCTTGCCTGTGGGGTTGAGGAAGATGAAACCGCCCAAACCATTGTGAATGAGCTGCACAAAGCCGCCCTCCATCACTTCTTCGTGCAAATAATGATAGGCCAGCAGGGTGATTTGGTCGGCGTTGAGTTGCGCCATGTTTTCACCATTCAGTTCGCCACCAATAGCATCTAATAGGGCCTGCGTGATGGTTGAAACAAACTCATCATAACCTTTTTCGGCCGCCATCTGCAACACCTTATCATCCATTCTCACCTCTTTCATATCTCTTTTTCTTTTGCTGCAAAAGTAGCAATTTTCAGGCAATAGACAAAACACTTGCTTTGTTTATTGCTCTCTTAATCTTTTGCGGCATCAGGGTGTTTCGCACGAGAAAAAAATTTTCCCGTAACAATCGAGGGTCGTTCGCACGAGAAAAAAATTTCCCGTAACAATCAAGGGTGTTTCGCACGAGAAAAATTTCCCGTAACAATCGAGGGTCGTTCGCACGAGAAAAAAATTTCCCGTAACAATCGAGGGTCGTTCGCACGAGAAAAAAAAATTCCCGTAACAATCGAGGGTGTTTTGCACGAGATTTCCCGTAACAATCGAGGGTCGTTCACACGAGAAAAAATCCCGTAACAATCGAGGGTCGCAAGGCTACATTCCTTGTGCATTTGGGTTGGCTGCACAAAATATACGGGCAAGCCTTTCCCCTTCATGGGTTTTTTATTACTTTTGCAACCATGTTACTTTCCGTCGTCATCCCATTCTATCAGTCGGCCACCACGCTTCGTCAAAGTGTGGCCTCTGTGCTGGCGCAGCAGGTGGATGAGATGGAAATTATCTTGGTTGATGATGGTGCGCCGGCCGATGCGCGGCAGATTGCCTCTGACATCGTTGCGGGGCATGAGAATGTGCGCTGCGTCAGCCAAGACAATCAGGGGTTGAGCAGTGCTCGAAATGCGGGTGTTGCAGTGGCGAAAGGACAATATATTACTTTTGTGGATAGCGATGACACCGTGGCGCCAGGCACTTATGCGGCAGCGCTTGCAATGTTGAAGCGGCATCCAGAGATAGCACTTTTAGAGTTTCCCGTCCTTGTAGGCGAGGGGAGTGCGCAGGCGCATCAATTGGCTTTCGCACCACAGCTTTACACCGATTGGCGGCACTATTGGCTGCGCACGCGAGCCTATATCCATGGCTATGCTTGGAATAAAATCTATCGCCGCGAGCAGGTGATGCGGCATCCGTTTAAAATGGGTGCGGCATTCGAGGATATCGAATTTTTTTGATGCGGTTGCTCCCATTTTGCCCGTGTATAGCCACCATGAACGAGGGCTGCTATCACTACCAGCAAAACCCACATGGTTTGTCGGCCAAAGCATCATCCTTTCAGTTAGAAAGTCTGCTGCATTGGCATGTAAACACGATGAAAAAGGTTTGCGACAAAGCCTACTTTGCGTGCATCTTAAATGTGCAATTGGATGTTTATCGGCAAGGCGGTCCCATTCTCTTGCCCCATCGGCCGCCTTTTCGCGGCACGTTTAAACTCTACATTTATTCATTAATCGGAATACAACGTCTATGCTTCATTCACAAAATCTACAAAGCCCTGCTTCAAAACCGTTGGTGAGTTTCATCATTACCACTTGCAACACCGATGCGCAACAGCTGCGCGCATGCGTTGAAAGCATTCTGAAGCTCTCGTTGAGCCACAATGACCGTGAGCTGATAGTGATTGATGATGGAAGCCGCGAGCCTGCCATCAATGTGCTGCTCGACTTTTGCGATGAGTTGATTTATGTGCGGCAGCCCAACCAGCGCCTGAGCATGGCGCGTAATCGAGGCATCTGCATGGCACAGGGCATGTATTTGCAATTTGTTGATGGCGACGACTATTTGTTGCAATCCACCTATGAACATTGCTTGGATTTGGCGCGCTATCATCAGCCCGATTTGGTTTTGTTCCAGCTGTCGACCTCGCCTAAGGTGCCCCTTGCAGATGACTATGAAGGGCCTTGCACGGGCGTTGAATATATGCAGACGCACAATTTGCGAGGCACAGCTTGTGGCTATCTGTTTAGCAAGCATTTGTTGCATGGCCTTCGTTTCACAACCATGCGGCATTATGCTGAAGATGAAGAGTTCACGGCACAACTTATTTTGCAATCGAAGCATTTGTTCTCCACCTCGGCCAAAGCCTATTTCTATCGGCAACATGCAGCCTCTGCGCTGCATCAAAAGCAGCCTAAAAATAAGTTGCTTCGATTGCAAGACACCGAGGAGGTGATTCTTGCACTATTGGAGAAAAAGAAAACGCTTACGCTTTCTGAACAAAAGGCGTTGGAACGGCGTATCTTGCAACTCACGATGGATTATCTTTATCTCACAGCACGCCTCACCCATAGCTATGAACGGCTCACCGATGCTTGCGAACGGATGCGCAGATATGGACTTTTTCCGCTGCCTAACAAGCATTACACCAAGAAATATTCGCTTTTCAGAAACCTCATCAATTATAGTTGGGGGCGAAAGGTAATCCTTGCAACAATGTTGAAATGAAGATTTTATTATTGGGCGAATATAGCAATGTGCACCACACACTGGCCTTAGGTTTTCGCGCTTTGGGGCATCGGGTGGTGGTGGTCTCTAATGGAGATTTCTGGAAAAACTATCCACGCGATGTGGATGTGAGCCGTCATCCCGGGGCTTTGAGCGGCTTGCGACTTTATGCAAAACTTTTAAGGTTGTTGCCTCAGTGGCGCGGATTTGACATCGTGCAGCTCATCAATCCCATGTTTTTTGAATTGAAAGCCGAGCGCCTTTTCTTCTTCTATCGTTATTTGCGCCGTCACAATAGGCGTGTTATCTTGGGTGCATTCGGCATGGATTATTATTGGGTGCACGAGAATATCACGCGCATTCCGCTGCGCTATAGCGATTTTAATATCGGGAATGCACTTCGCAAGGATGCTGAGGCACAACGTCATATCGCGGAATGGAGCGGAACGGCGAAAGCTGCACTCAATCAATATATTGCCCAGGATTGCGACTTGATCATAGCAGGGCTTTATGAATATTGGGTGTGCTATCAACCGCTTTACCCTCGAAAAACGGTCTACTGTCCGTTGCCCATTATCCCAAAAGCGGTTCGCCCAGATCCTGTTTTGGGTGCTTTGAAGGCTTTTATCGGCGTTAATCAGGCGCGCAGTGCTTACAAAGGAACCGACCGTATGTTGCGTGTCGCCGAGCAATTGCAGCATGATTTTCCGCAGCAATTCGGTCTGCGTGTGGCGCGTGATATGCCTTTTACACAATATGTGGCAGCCATGCAGCAATGCGATTTGCTTTTCGACCAACTTTATAGCTATACACCCGCCATGAATGCCTTGGAGGCCATGAGTTATGGTGTGGTTTGTGTGGGCGGAGGTGAGCCTGAAAGTTATGAGCTATTAGGTGAAAGGCTGTTGCGTCCGGTAATCAATGTGCAGCCCAACGAGGAAAATTGCTATCAGCAGCTCGTGCCATTTATCCAGCATCCCGAACAACTCTATGCGTTGAAGCAGCAAAGTATAGATTATGTAAAAGCTCACCATGATTATCTAAAGGTGGCACAGCAATACCTTCATTATTATGAGCAGGCACTCCACAATTAAGATTCTCTACACAACCGACATTCACGGCAGCTTTTTTCCTTATGATTTCATTGAGCGAAAGCCGTGCACAGGAAGTCTTGCGCGGGCATCAAGCTACATCAAAGCCCAACGTGCACGCTACGGAAAACGGTTGTTATTGCTCGATGGGGGAGATGTGTTACAAGGTCAGCCCACCTGTTATTACAGCAATTTCGTGGCACCAGATCAGCCAAACATGGCGGCGCGCGTGCTTAACGAATTGGGATATGATGCGCAGGCCATAGGCAACCATGACATTGAAACGGGGCATGCAGTTTACGATAAATATATCCGTGAAGCAAACTATGCTGTGTTAGCGGCTAATATTGTGGACGCACGGACTGGCGAACCTTATTTTAAGCCTTACACGCTATTTGTTGTCGATGGTGTGCGCATCGCGGTTATCGGTATGGTCACAGCTGCGATTCCCTATTGGTTACACGAGAGTTTGTGGCAAGGAATGCAATTTCAGAGCATTGCCTCGTGTTTGCAAAGATGGGTTAATCATGTGCGCAGCAATGAGCAAGCAGATTTTGTAGTAGGACTATTTCATTCGGGATATACTGGCGGAATAGCTGATACGCGTTATCCTGAGAATGAAGTGAAAGTCGTTGCACAGCAGACGATGGGAATAGATATAATACTCTTTGGGCATGATCACCAGCAAAAGCAGGAGGTTGTTGGTCATGCTGATGGTTCTTCTACTCTGTTGCTTAATCCATCGAGTAATGCTCACTTGATGGCTGAGTTAACGCTTAACTTACAAATTACTAGTGAGGAAGTGCAGAAGATTGATTGTAAGGGAGAGCTTGTTTCGCTTGAAAAACAACCGATAGATGATGTTTTCATGCAACATTTTGCTGCTGACAAGCAACAGGTGGAGGACTATACGCAGCAAATCGTTGGTCGCACCGCCTATGCTTTGCGCACGCGAGACAGTTTCTTCTGTTCGTCGCGCTTCAGTGATTTTATTCACGATGTACAATTATCTGTTGCTCCGGCCACACTCTCATTCAATGCACCGCTGAAGTTTGACGCAGTTATTACGCCAGGTAATATTTATGTTTACGACCTGTTTAATCTTTACACTTACGAAAACCAACTGTATGTGTTGCGCTTGACGGGGCAAGAAATCAAACAATATTTAGAGTACAGCTACGCTCTTTGGACGCAGACAATGCATAATCCAGCGGACCATCTTATGCGTATGGAGCAGGGGAGTGATGGGCATTGGAGTTGGCAGAAGTTAGCATTTAACTTTGATACGGTAGCAGGTATTGATTATGAGGTCGATGTAAGACAGCCTATTGGGCAGAAAATAAACATCCTTCGGTTGAGCAATGGGGCTCCTTTCATGCTCAATCAAAGCTATCGTGTGGCGATGAACAGCTATCGTGGTAATGGTGGAGGTGAACTACTTACTCGTGGAGCTGGAATTCCCTTTGAGGAGCTTCCGCAACGTATTTTGTGGGTGAGTCGCAAAGACCAGCGTCAGATAATTATGGACTATATTCAATCGAATGGTACTATAGCGCCTGAACCTCACAATAATTGGCACTTTGTCCCTATAGCATGGGCAGAGCCTGCTTTAGCTATTGACAAGCAACTATTATTCCCAAAACAATCATGAATAAACTATTTGTAATGTGCACTTTAACTTGTTAATGTAGGCGTAATGGACATTTATTATGCATACACGGAAAACCATGAATCGCAAGAATCCTATCAAGCGTATTAAATATTAGCAGTAGACTGAAGATAGTCTACCTGTAATATTTAAGTATTATTCCTTATGGAAGTATCTTGTTTTATTCAAAATAGTAGAGGAATGTCGCTTCACCCTCAAGTGCGGGCTTCCTTTCGTTTTCAATCTCTATTTTGAAACCGATGCGTGCACGACAAACACCTCTAAGATTTTCAATAGCGTTGAGTGAGGTGACCAATCTAATACTGCTACCAGTGATGACAGGTCGGCCGAAACGCATTTTGTCCATGCCATAATTGACCATCATTTTTAGATTCCTCACATCAATAATCTGGTTCCACATATAGGGAAGAAGTGAGAGTGTGAGATAGCCATGTGCGATAGTACTTTTATACGGACTTTCTTCTTTGGCACGTTGTACGTCGATATGAATCCATTGATGGTCGAGAGTAGCATCTGCAAATTGATTAATACGCTCTTGATCTACTTTCAGCCATTCGGATGTGCCTAACTCTTTTCCCAAATGTGATGCGAACTCATCGTAGGATTTGATTACTAATTTATCCATCAGATACAATTTTTTTAATTTAATCCGAGGCTCTTTTTGATGGCCTCTATCTTCATCATTGCTTTCTCCTCAAGCATGGGGAAATCTTGTGCACACTTCATATCGCCTTTTACTTCTAAATAGAACTTAATCTTAGGTTCTGTTCCTGAAGGGCGAACACTCACTTTTGTTCCGTCTTCGCAGAACCATTGTAACACGTTGCTGGTGGTAGGCATATCTAATTTAGTCTTTATGCCTTCCCATGTTGTTGCTTCTAAAGTTTGATAATCTTTATAAAGTATAACTTTACTACCACCTAAATCTTTTGGAGGGTGGTTGCGATAGTTGGTCATCATCTGCTTGATTTCTTCAGCACCAGTTTTCCCTGGACGTACAACATTCACGGTAAACTCTTTGGAATAACCATATTCGATATAAATGTCCATCAGTACATCGTAGAGAGTTTTGCCTTGATCTTTTGCCCAAGCGCATATCTCAGCAAGTAAACACATGGCCGAGACAGCATCTTTATCGCGCACAAAGTCTTGCGCCATAAAGCCGTAACTCTCTTCGCCGCCACCAATATACTTTTGCTTGTTACCCGTAATTCTGATTTCACGTGCGATCCATTTAAAGCCAGTATAGCAGTCGCGCATCTCTATTCCAGCCTTATCTGCAACCTTTTTAATTACCTCTGTAGTAACAATTGTTTTTACAATATAGTCTGTGGGCTTGAGCAATCCCTTTGCTTTGCGATTGGTGATGATATAATATAAGAAGAGAAGACAAGTTTGATTGCCATTAATAAGTACCCATTCGCCTTTATCATTCTTACAAGCCATGCCCACGCGGTCGGCATCGGGGTCAGATGCCATCACAATGTCGGCATCGAGTGCTTTTGCATCTCGTATGGCCAAAGCCAAAGCCTCTCCATTCTCTGGATTGGGGCTTTTCACGGTTGGGAAATCACCACTGCGCTGCATTTGCTCGGCAACACAATGCACATTGTCAAATCCCCATAGCTTCAGGCTTTGCGGAATAGCCATCATGCCTGTCCCGTGAAGTGGTGTATAAACGATTTTCAAATCGTGCTGTCGCTTTATCACTTCCGGATCAATACTTAATGTATGAATCTCTTTAAGATAGGCCTCGTCAATGTCTTTTCCTATAAGTTTGATTAATTTTGCATCTCCAGCAAACTTAACATCATTTATGGTCACTTTATTTACCTCATTGATAATCCCTTCATCGTGAGGCATGAGCACTTGCGCACCATCTTCCCAATATGCCTTATATCCATTATATTCTTTTGGATTGTGACTGGCTGTGATATTAACGCCTGCTTGACATCCTAAATGCCGAATGGCATATGAGCATTCAGGAGTAGGGCGCATATCGTCAAACAGATACACATGGATACCATTCGCTGAGAAAACATTTGCCACTGTTTCTGCAAACTTGCGGCTATTGTTACGGCAATCATGGCAAACAACAGCCGAAATGGTAGGTCTATCTTTAAAGTTTTTTTTAAGATAGTTTGCAAAGCCTTGTGTAGCCATACCAACGGTGTAAATATTCATGCGATTTGTTCCAGCTCCCATGATGCCTCGTAAGCCTCCAGTTCCAAACTCTAAGTCCTTGTAAAAACTTTCTATCAACTCTGTTTTGTCAGTAGATGTGAGCATTTGTTCTACTTTTGTATGCGTTTCTTTATCAAAAGCTGGTGTGAGCCATTGTTTTGCTTTTGCTTCGCATTGCGCAATAAGTTCTGCATTATGTGCCATATTATATTACTTTTGTTATTAGCTTACAAGGCAAAATTAATCATTTTTGCGGAAAAACAGCATTAAATACTTTTTTTTTTGTAATTTCGCTCACGAATTATCAATCTCATATATGTATTTTACAGGTATTATCATAGCCTTGTCAACCTTTCTCATTATAGGTATATTTCATCCCATCGTAATTAAGACGGAATATTATTTTTGGCACACGGCCATGGTTTCTTTTTCTCATCTTTGGCATCATTTCGGTCATTGCATCGCTTTGTATCGAGAATATTATAACCTCTTCTGTTTTGGGAGTTTTGGGTGCATCTTTCTTGTGGAGTATTGGTGAGTTGTTCGAACAAAAGCAACGCGTAGCAAAAGGTTGGTTCCCAAAGCGAAAGAAAAAATGTTCATCTGATGATGCTGATATGAAAAAGTAATGAAGAGTATACTTATAGTTGTTGGTAAAACCACTAACAAACACTTTATTGCAAGCATAGCTGATTATTGTTCACGTATCCATCATTATATGCCTTTTGAACTCTTAGTAATTCCAGAATTAAAGAATACCAAGAGTTTGAGTAAAAATCAGCAGAAAGAACGGGAGGGTGATTTAATCTTTAAAAGTCTGCAACCTACAGATACTGTGGTACTTTTAGATGAGCATGGCATAGAATGGGATTCCATGGCATTTGCATCATGGTTACAAAAAAAGCAACAACTAACACGGCGTTTAGTGTTTGTAGTTGGTGGGCCTTATGGCTTTTCTCCAGCTGTTTATAATCGTGCGCAGGAAAAGCTCTCACTATCGAAGATGACTTTTAGTCATCAAATGGTTCGTTTAATTTTTACAGAGCAGCTTTATCGAGCTTGTACAATCATAAAAGGTGAGCCTTATCATCATGAGTAATGTGTAGTGTGTAATGCCCTGATTGAAAGATAATCTGCATCATCCCTGGTTCTGCTATCTTTTTACTGATGTCCAATGCCACATGCCCCATAGTCCTTCGCAAATTTAATTCTACACACGGATGAACTTTTCCATCAAGCAATGCCATCATATCCACACCAAATGGCCCTACATAGTTACCATGAAGTTGGATACGCATGATACTTTGAATTTGCTGACGGATAGTTTTTAAATATTCCAACCTGACATGTTTAGTGAGCAGTTTTACTTTCTCTCGCTCTGAAGCTAAGCGATTGCCTGTGTAAATTCCATTTGTCGTATTAAAAGCGAGATACCCATATAGCTAATATTACTATTGCTGTGTGCATAAAATTCCATTCCAAAATCGCACACCTTTTGATAAAAGGGTTCAAGTATCACACAGCCTTGCCGGCGGATAACATTTTTGATCCAGCCTTTTAGATGTTCTGTGATTCCTTCGCCATGCACATCTACATAACGCATTCCTCGTCCACTACTGCTCCATGGTGCTTTTAGCACAAACTGATAGGGAGAATTTAGAGGGGCATTATTCATCACTTCCATCACATTTTGAACATCATCAAATGCATGTGCACAACCTACTAAATTGTCATTTTGCATTACTATCGTTGGGAGCAAGTGTTGTGCAGACCACTGACGGCTACTTATTTTGCGTAATACATCAAGTGTATCTTCGCTTGGGAGTAGCTTTTCACTTTTTTCTGAAAGCGACAATATGAGCTGTTGGCGCAGAGGCTTGTCCCATCCCCATGGCTCAAACTGCACATTATTAAGTGGAAGAGAGCTGATTTCTGATGGTGTAATGAAGTTACTACACTTTACATAAGGATGTAAATCGGAGGGGATTTGGGCATAATGCGGATGATTTACTAACACAAAATCATCTGCTTTTGCCCACAAAGCGGGCAGAAAGGCTAAGTCTTTTTGTAATTGTTGAGCCGCCCGAGGTAGCGTGACATAAGATTTATTTTCAGCTAAGGCAAACTCGTGGCCAGGATTAAAGATGTGAATTGTTCGACGCCCCATTTAGAATCCTTCGAGAAGTTTCATCACAACTTTATCATCAACCCATTTACCAGCTTTCTTTTCGGCAACAATCTTTCTATATTTTTCATGCGCTTGCTGTGCTCGTTGGGCAGCATGTTGCGCTGCTGTGCTACTCTCTATATCTTGGGGTTGAATACGCATTGTGCCAGCATGTGCAATTAAGTCTTTTATCACCTCGCCACCAATAATCAAACCTGCAGCAGAAGGAACCCATGCATTGCTGGCAGGAATATCACGTCGGTCAGTACATTTACGCATATCTTTGTCGGGACAGATGCAATGAAAGCGACAACTAATCGTTGGGTCGTCAATTTGTTTGAGTGGCACTTCTTCGCTATAAACAACCTTGAGATGTGGAATATTTAGCTTGCGCAGTTTTTTACGAATCACTTTTGCTAACGGATCCATCTTCGTTTTATTAATATCAGTAACACGAAAGGCCGTAGCATCAAGCTTATTGGCTGCACCCATCGATGAAATCATTGGAATATTGAGCTGATGACAACGTTTGATAAGTTCAATCTTGGCAGAGACAGTGTCGATACAATCCACTACATAATCGTATAGTGAGAGATCGATGGAATCGGCATTTTGAGGCAAATAAAACATCTGATATTTGTGTACAATACACTGACGATTGATATCATGAATTCGGGCTTCGGCTACATCAACTTTATGCTTGCCTACGGTGGAAAGCACAGCATAAAGCTGGCGATTAACATTTGTGAGGCATACACGATCATCATCAAAAATATCTAATTCGCCTACACCACTACGCGCTAATACCTCTACCACATAACTACCTACGCCACCCAAACCAAAAAAACAGCCACTCTGCTCCCCATTAAAGGTGTCCATAGCAGGTTTCCCAATTAAAAGTTGTGTACGTGAAAATTGATTTTGCATTGTCTTGTCCGCTGATTAAAAAATAATATTTGAAATCCTATCTATTCATTAAATGCTTCTTTCCATCGTGCTTTTTATACACAATCTAAACAGAATACATCCCTTTATACTATTTACTTCATTTTATCAATATGGAAGTATTCTTTCCTTTTTAATATATTAATTTCTGATAAGAGTTACTTTTTGAATGTGCAATATCAGAAAAGTTATCGCCCATTACATAAATGCATTGGACGATAAATCAAATATGATGGATAGCCTTTGTCTTATTTTACGTTCTACCAGTCAAAAGTACACTTCCCATCTTACTGCTGTTGATATGTGGCTACGGTTTGAATAAGTGCTTCACTTGTGAGTGTGACCTGTTCACCCGTTTTCATATTCTTGAGTGTGAATTTATTTGCAGCCATTTCTTCCTCACCGGCCAATACAACAAAGGGGATTTCTTTTGCATTGGCATAGCTCATCTGCTTTTTCATTTTAGCTGAATCAGGATAAATTTCTGTTCGTATACCAGCTTCACGCGCTTTAGCCACACATGGAAGACTATAGGTAGTCTCTGCTTCTCCAAAATTTATAAAAAGCAGTTGGGTTGTGGTTATAGCTTCCTTGGGATAGAGATCCAAGGTGTTGAGTACATCATAAATGCGGTCAGCACCAAATGATATGCCAACTCCACTTAATCCTGGCATACCAAATATACCCGTAAGATTATCATAGCGTCCTCCGCCCGTGATACTACCCATAGGGGTATCTAAGGCTTTTACTTCGAAAATGGCTCCCGTATAATAATTTAATCCACGTGCTAAGGATAAATCGAGCTGCACTTCATTTTTCAACCCTACAGCCTTCAGCGTATTTAGGATAAAGTGTGTCTCGTCAAGTCCCCTTTTTCCAATTTCAGAAACCTGCAAGAGCCCCTCCATGGTCTCCAATTTTTCTTCGTTACTTCCCGCGAGCATCAGGATTGGTCTTAGTTTATTGATAGCTGTATCAGAGATACCTGACGACTGAAGCTCTTCTATTACTTTCTCAACTCCAATCTTTTCTATTTTGTCAATAGCTACTGTAATGTCTGTGATACGTTCTGCTTCATTTATAAGTTCGGCAATTCCTGTTAAGATTTTACGGTTGTTAATTTTTATCTGTACACGGATTCCAAATTTAGTAAATACAGTGTCGATAATTTGAATTAACTCAACTTCGTTTAAAAAGTGAATCAGATCCTACCACATCTGCATCACATTGGTAGAATTCTCTATAGCGTCCTTTTTGTGGGCGATCAGCTCTCCAGACAGGTTGTATTTGATAACGCTTGAATGGAAGTTGCAATTCCTCGCGATGTTGTACTACATATCGTGCAAAAGGTACGGTTAAATCATAGCGCAATCCTTTTTCGGCCAATAGTGTAGCCAAATGAATAGGCTGACGAGCCAATAACTCTTCATCGCTTATTTTTTTGAGGTAATCACCTGAATTCAAAATTTTTAAAGAGCAGTTTATCGCCCTCTTCGCCATATTTCCCCATTAAGGTTTGCAACGTTTCCATGGCAGGTGTTTCAATTTGCTGGAAGCCATAGCGTGCATAAACCTCTCGGATAGTGTTAAAAATATAATTTCGTTTTGCCATTTCCACAGGTCCAAAATCTCTTGTACCTTTTGGAATGGATGGTTTCTGTGCCATAATCGTCTTTATTTTTTTATAATATAATGGTTTTGCGCTCTGTCAGGACCTAATGATATAATCTTGATTGGTGTAGAAAGAAAGTCCGACAAGAATGCAATATAATCTCTAAATGCTTTTGGAAATTCCGAGGAAGATGTGAGGTGAGTCAAATCTGTCTTCCAACCTTCAAACGTTTGATAAATGGGGGTAACATCGTCTATCTCGTATGGGAAATCGGTTGTCGTCGTTCCATCTTTCAGCTGATAGCCCACACACGCTTTAATGGTATCAAACGTGTCAAGCACATCACTTTTCATGAGGATAAGTTGGGTCACACCATTTAACATCACAGAATAACGTAATTGTACCAAGTCTACCCAGCCACAACGCCGTTCACGTCCGGTTACAGCACCATACTCATGGCCTAAATCACGTAACTTTTTTCCTGTTTCATCAAACAATTCTGTGGGGAAAGGGCCAGATCCTACACGCGTGCAATAGGCTTTCATGATACCATAAACCTCGCCGATTTTGTTAGGAGCAACGCCCAGTCCAATGCAGGCACCCGCACTAATCGTGTTAGAAGATGTAACAAAAGGGTAGGAGCCAAAGTCAACATCGAGCATCGTACCTTGTGCTCCTTCACACAACACACGCTTTCCATGTTTGAGCATGTCATCTATTTCGTGCGAAGCATCGACTAACTGAAAACGACGAAGATACGCTATACCCTCCATCCACACTTTCTCTTCGGCCTCAAGGGTTGAGAAATCTGTCCAACCCAATGCGGCTAACATTTTTAAATGTTGTTGCTTGTGAGCCAGATACTTTTCCTGAAAATCAGAGAGAATATCGCCTACACGCAGGCCATTTCGACTCACTTTGTCTGTATAGGTAGGGCCGATTCCTTTTCCTGTAGTTCCCACTTTCTTATCGCCTTTTTGTGCTTCATAGGCTCTGTCCAATAGTCTATGCGTAGGCATAATGAGGTGAGCTTTTTTCGAGATATGTAGTCGTGTTTCCAAAGGATGTCCACTCTTTTCTAACTCAATGGCTTCTTTCATGAATAAATCTGGCGCCAGCACGACACCATTACCAATGATGTTGACCTTTCCGCCTTGGAAAATTCCTGACGGGATGGACCGGAGTACGTATTTTTGACCTTCGAACTCCAAAAGTATGCCCCGCATTGGGGCCACCTTGAAAGCGAGCAACGACATCATAGTTGGGTGTCAACACGTCAACGACTTTCCCTTTTCCTTCGTCACCCCATTGCAATCCCAGCAAGACGTCTACTTTACTTATCGTATTCATATCGTTTGATAGAAAATTAGTTATTCTCTTATTACTTTAATTTTACTTTTTGATGGTTTCTTGTGATAGTCTTAAGAAACCAACATTCGGCACTAAAATGATGTACACTTGCTTCTATAAATATTCATCCTTGAAACACCATTGCATTTATCTTCGCACAAAGGTAAGCATTATAGTTTAAAGATAAAAATATAACGCCGTTTATTTGGTTCTACCATTCTACAATCTGTGGGAAGTGCCAACGCATTGTCTCTGCAAATTTTTCATCTGTTTCATATAGACTTAGAATGGCATTTGCCACCGTATGTTGCAGAGAAATATCGTTTGCCAAGAGTGCTTGTTGCGCTGTGTGAATAAAACTTTCGCATTGCATTTCTGTCGGTCGTACGCCTTGTGTAAACAACCTTCCTACAAGATTAAAACTGCATAGTAACGTCAATGGTCTGTTGCTTTCCATCCAGCGCCAAGCCAACGTGTTGGCGTATGGTTCATGCTGTAGTAAATGTAACACAAAAATCTCTGCCAATTCTTGCGTTTCTATCTGATTCATCCACACTTCTGCGGTATGCTCTTGCAAATCTTTAATGGGCATCAAGAGAATCGATAGTATTTTACATTCTCTAATTGGTTCTTGAAAAAGAGCCTGAGCTAATTCGGCATTTGGTACATATTCCTTAGCAATCTCCTTTAAATCGGTCAGCGAAACGCCCCATATTAGTTTATAATTCAGCCCTTTTTGCCGCATCGATTGCGCAGCAGGTCCATTCATATACAGTCGGAAAGATTGTTTTATCTCTCGCAATGCTTCTGCTGTGTTCATTTTTGTTCTCTTTAAAATTCGCTTGAATAGCGCATCATTTGGTGTGTATAACTTTCAGTATAGTCAATCGTGACGTCTACAACCTGCCCTGTTTCTCCATAGACAGGCTTCATCCAGGGATTAATAAAACCTTTATAGGGCGAAATGTTGAGTCGTTGATAACGTTCGAGCATTTCTTGATGGAGTGCCTTGTCAATATGAATAGCATATTTCTCAACGAGCCATCGCGCTTGTTCAAAATCTCCTTCGCTCTTTATGCGTTGTATTTCTTTGAGTTGGAAAGCAAAAATCTCGCGCAATTTTGCATAGTCTTTTATGGCTATAAAATGTTTGTTTTCATGTTCTACAATCTCTACAGTCTCGTGATTTGCATCTAAAGCGACAGCCCAATTAGCTATTAAAGCCCCTGTTTCGCATGTGGTCTTCCTCAATGTCCTCGCCCAGCTTGATGCGCATGCACTGGTGAGCAGCCCATTTTGCATATAAGTATAATACTGACTTTTATAAGCCTCTTGATTGGGAGTGAGCCCCAATTCCACCAACTTCTCATCGGCAATGTAGTATAAACCAAACAAATCGGCACGCGCTTCTTCTATCGTATTGCCATAAGCTTTGAGGGCATTCGAAGGCGTAGTGGGTAGCATTTGCCCACTGCCATGCCCCAAACATTCGTGCAAATCGGTATGCAAATTGTCGCAGCAATCGCCATATTGCCGTATCAACTGCAACGTTGGCGCATCGATAACAAATTCCTCCATAAAACCACTATGCCGCGAGGCTTTGTTATAGGCATCTGTAATATTGCTGATGGTGATGCTTTTCGAACCATATTCAGCCCTGATCCAGTCAGCATTCGGCAGGTTAATGCCAATGGCTGTTGACGGATATTCATCGCCGCCGAGCATTGCTGCACAAATGACATTTGCGGTAACGCCCCTCACCGTTTTCTTTTTAAAGGCATTATCGACAGGCGAATGGTCTTCAAACCATTGCGCATTTTGACTGATAAGCTGCGTGCGTTGGGTTGCTTCATGGTTTTTATATTCCACCAACCCTTCCCAGGAGCCTTTTAACCCCAAGGGGTCGGTATAAACCTCGATAAAACCATTGATAAAATCAACATCGCCTGCCTGCGCTTTTAGCCATTCAATGGTATAGGCATTAAACACTTCTAAGTCGCCCGTCTGATAATACTGGATTAAAAGAGCGATCACCTTTCGCTGCTGATTATTCTCGGCACAGTCTTTGGCTAAGGTCAGCCAATGGATGATTTGGCTTATTTTATCGCCATAATACTCCCCCGCACGATAGCATTGTGCCACAATCTCGCCATCCTTCTTGATGAGCCGTGTGTTAAGCCATGCGAAATGCGGTTGTTTCCCGTGCGCTTTTTCTCGGCAGCATAATAGGCTTCCACTTCTTGCTGCGTCAAGTTTTCATAAAAGTTGCATGCCGAGGAGCGGACAAGATCTACACCATCACGCTTATTTACACGCTTTGGCATGAATGTTTTGTCGAAAAGTAATTGACGCATAAGTGGCAGCGTCGCATCTTTCTCATGCGCTGTTTGAAAGCCTAAGGTGGAGAAGGGGAGTGCTTGGTAGAGCGAAGTGAAAAACGACTCGCTAAACTGAGGCTCAATCTTGTCATAGCTGTAATGATGATAAATGCCACTCGAAAACCAAATGCGTTTAAGATAAACGACAAGTTGCTGAAACGCCTCGGTGTCGCGCGGCCCTGTGTAGTGCTCGAAAATGCTCTCTAGCACCCTCCTGACCATGAGATTGTAGCGCCCGAATTGGTCAAACGTGATATCGCGACCAGCTAAAGCTGCTTGGGATAGGTAATAAATATAAACTTTCTGCTGCCGTGTGAGTTGTTCAAATCCTGTCAACTCATAGCGCAACATCTGTATGTCGGCAAATTTTTCGTCAATATAATTCATTTGTTGATGTACTGAAAAATTAAAAAGTCCACAGCAAGATTTTTTATGTTCTTCTGTGGACAGTTTTGTTTTGAATAGTGTTTACGCATTTTTGTCAAGTGTCTTAACTTTGTTCTTCGTTCCAGGTTTTCTACCACGTTTCTTGGGTTCAGCATTCAGGCGGGGATGACTGCGAAAGTTGGCTAACTTATATTCCCGCGGCGTGCACCCATTGATTTTGAAGAAAGCAGCATAAAACGATTGACGATTAGCAAACCCCACCATGTCTGAGATTTCTTCCATGTTTAGGTGTTTATAACGTCGGTCGACGAGCAAGGTCATCGCTTCTTCAATGCGATACTTGTTGACGAGCGATGTGTAATTCATGTGGAATCTCACATTCACAACGGCTGAGATGTAGCGGGTATTGGTTCCTAAGTCGGTTGCTAATTGCTTGGCAGAATAATCTCTATCCTTATACTTTTTTTGGATAAGAATAGTGTTGAGAATCTTTTCTTTTAATTCATCCATCAATTTCGGATTGACTAAGGTGCGATAGGCGCTTCTTTCTCCCGCTTCTCGGTAATATTATACTTCGCCATAATACTAAATTTAACTGATTTCTTATGTCTTCGCAAAAAAATATAAAATAATCAATAAATCAAATCTTTTGTACAATTATTTTTGCTAAAAGCAGTCCTTTCCCAACTTTTTCTTTGTCTTTACGATGGTTTATGTTTGCAATTACCCTTTTTTTTACGCATTTTCACTCTATGATTCTATATTTCCACAGGCGGTCGTGATCGGTATTTTCACGTTCTTGAGAAGGCGGATAGTTGTAGTTGCGTTGAAACCTATAATAAAGGTTGGTGCGCGAGCCGCCCCCACTGCACTTGGCCACTTTCGCCGATAAGCATATCGGTGTAGCGCAGCAGCAGACTGGCTGTGCGCAAAATCCATCTCAGGCGGGATTGTTCTTGCCTTTTGAAAAGTAGGTTGTGGAACGTGGAAATGGCATGTCAGATGTTAGCTATTGACATGATATTGGCAAACACGCCGGCCGCCGTGACGCTGGCTCCTGCACCATAGCCCTGGATGAGCATGGGATACTCTTTATAGCGTGCAGTAGTGAGCAGTACGATGTTGTTGCTACCTTCCAACTGATAGAGTGGATGGCTATGGGGGACAGCCTTCAATGCCACCGACGTTTTCTGTCCATCCATTGTGGCCACGAAGCGCCAACGCTTGCCTTCGCGCTCAAGCTGCAGGCGTTTAGCCTCAAATTCTGTATCCAACAGTGGTAGCATCTGCCAAAATTCATCGAGCGTACCCTCAAAATAGTGCTGTGGAATGAAAAGTTGCTTGTCGACATCAGCTTGTTCGACAACATAGCCTGCCTCGCGGGCAAGGATGACCAACTTACGTACTACGTCGATGCCACTGAGATCAATACGTGGATCGGGCTCGCTGTAGCCCATTGCTTGGGCACGTCGCACGGCTTCAGAGAAGGGAACCTCGGCACTGATTTCATTGAAGATGAAGTTCAGCGTGCCGCTTAGTACGGCCTCGATGCGCAGAATTTGGTCGCCCGAGTTGCGCAGGTCGTTGATGGTGCTGATGATGGGAAGGCCGGCGCCCACATTGGTTTCGTAGCGGAATTTCACGCCGCGTTGCAGCGCCGTTTGCTTGAGTGCGGCATACGTGTTGAATGGTCCGCTGGCCGCAATCTTGTTGGCTGCGATGATGCTGATGTTGTGGTCGAGAAATTGCTGATAGAGCGCGGCAATGTCTTGGCTGGCGGTGCAATCCACAAACACGCTGTTGAACATGTTCATCTCGGTGATGGTGTTGCGCAATGTTTCGGGTGTGCTAAGTTGAGCTGTTTGCAATGCCTCATGATAATGGTCTAAATCGAGACCCTCGCGGTTGAAGATGGCGCGTTTTGAGCTAGCTATGCCCACCACATTTAGTTGCAGTTGGTTGCGCGCTTTGAGTGTTTCGTATTGTTGGCGGATTTGCTCGATTAGTTTTCCGCCCACGGTTCCCACACCGCAGATAAACAGATTGAGCACCTTGTATTCGGAGAGGAAGAACGAGTCGTGGATGACGTTGAGCGCCTTGCGCAGGCTCTCGCTTTTTACCACAAACGAGATATTGGTTTCGCTCGCCCCTTGTGCGCAGGCGATGACGCTGATGCCGCTTCGCCCCAAAGTGCCGAAAAGTTTGCCAGCGCTTCCAGGCAAGTCCTTCATGTTGGCTCCCACGATGGCCACGGTGGCCAAACCGCGCTTGATGTGCATGGGGAACATGGCACCATCTTCGATTTCGGCGGCAAAGGTTTCGTTGAGCACTTGTGCGGCTTTTTCTGCATCTTCGTCACGTACACCGATACTCGTAGAGTTCTCCGACGATGCCTGCGCCACCATGAACACGCTGATGCCCCGATTGGCGAGGGCGGTGAAGATGCGGCGGTTGACACCAATCACGCCCACCATTGAGAGGCCGGTGACGGTAATAAGCGCCGTGCCATTGATGGAGCTGATACCCTTGATAGGTTTATGGTCGTCGCTAATCTCGGCCTTTATAGTGGTACCGGGATTCGTGGGGTTGAAGGTGTTTTTAACTTTGATGGGAATGTTCTTCACGCAAACAGGATAGATGGTTGGCGGATAGACCACCTTGGCACCGAAATTGCATAGTTCCATAGCCTCGATGTAGCTGAGCTCGGCAATGGTGTAGGCTTCTTTGATGACGCGTGGGTCGGCTGTCATAAAGCCGTTGACATCGGTCCAAATCTCTAACACCTCAGCATCCAAAGCCGCAGCGATGATGGCGGCTGTGTAGTCGCTTCCTCCACGCCCGAGGTTGGTAATCTCGCCCGTGTCGCGGTCGGTGCTGATGAAACCTGGCACCAAGGCAATGTGAGGCTGCTGGGCAAATGTTTGCTTCACCAATTGGTTGGTGAGCTCGTTGTCTAACATGTTTTTGTGATTGGTGCGCTCTGTTTTGATAAATCTGCGGCTGTCAAACCATTGTGCACCCTCTATGAGTGTGGCAACAATGAGGCTCGACAGACGTTCGCCATAACTCACAATCGTATTGGTGGTTTTCTCACTGAGGTCGTGCACCAGATAAACGCCAAAATAGATGCTACGGAGTTGCTCAAACAAGGAGTCTAATTGCTGTGCTAACTGTTGCCGCACGTCTGTGTTGCCTATGATACAAGCAATCATGTTGTGATGGCGTGCAACCATGGCGTCGAATGATGCTTTCCATTCGTCACGATGTTGCTGCGCCAATAGCGAAGTGGCCAACAGCTGGTCGGTGATGCCACCTAAAGCACTCACCACCACGACAACATCGCCATGCTGCGCTTCATTTTCAACAATCTGTTTTAGGCTCAGAATACTTTCTACAGAGCCTACGGATGTTCCTCAAATTTTAATACCTTCATGAAAAAAATACATTTAAATTGGGAATGATGTTACCCCCGAAGAGCACGATGCAAAAAAATACGAATTATTGCGCGCATTCCCAACAAAAAGGGCGAGAGATTGCGAGGGTGTGGCCATTTTTGGGTAACTTTGCACGCATGATTCAAGAATGGCAAATAAGAGTTACACCTGCCGTAGCATTTACGGAAGACAGCATCAAGGCCTATGTGGCAGAGACGCATGGTATTGATGTGCGCACCATTCACCAGGTGCGTGTGTTGCGGCGCAGTATTGATGCACGACAACGGCAGATTTTTGTCAATCTCAAAGTGCGCGTTTACATCAATGAGTTTCCGCAAGACGAGCCGTTTGTGCGTGTCGATTATCCCGATGTTTCGGGCAAACCGTCGGTTGTCGTGGTGGGTGCCGGCCCGGGTGGCTTGTTTGCAGCACTTCGGCTGATTGAATTGGGCTTGCGTCCTATTGTGCTGGAACGTGGAAAGAATGTGCGCGACCGCAAGAAGGATTTGGCACTCATCACGAAGACGCAGCAGGTGGATGCTACGAGCAATTACAGTTTTGGTGAGGGTGGGGCAGGAGCCTACAGCGATGGCAAGCTCTACACGCGCAGCAAAAAGCGCGGCAGCGTGGAGAAGATTTTGCAAGTGTTTTGTCAGCATGGCGCCTCAGAAGCCATTCTCTCGGATGTGCACCCCCATATTGGCACCGACAAGTTGCCACGCGTGATAGAGGCCATGCGCAACACCATTTTGCAATGTGGTGGCGAAGTGCATTTCCTCACGCAAATGACGCAACTCCTAATACAAGGTGACGAAGTGGTGGGCGTGGAAGCTCATGACTTGCAAAATGACACACAACGCACGTTTCGCGGACCGGTGATTTTGGCTACGGGACACAGCGCACGCGATGTCTACCGCTATTTGCACGATGCCAACATCGAAATCGAAGCCAAAGGCATAGCCGTGGGCGTGCGTCTGGAGCACCCCAGCCAGCTTATCGACCAAATTCAATATCACAACAAAATGGTCGTGGCCGCTATCTTCCTGCAGCCGAATATTCGTTTGTGACCCAGGCGCAAGGGCGTGGCGTCTATAGTTTCTGCATGTGTCCAGGCGGTTTTGTTATTCCTGCCGCCACCGACAAACAGCAGATTGTGGTGAATGGCATGAGTCCCAGCAACCGCGGCACAGCATGGAGCAACAGTGGCATGGTGGTGCAGATGGAACCGCAAGATTGTCAGCAGGCCTTTGCCGAAGCTGGTGATGATGCCTTGTGCGTGATGCGCTTTCAAGAACATGTAGAACGGCTCTGCTGGCAACAAGGCAACATGCGGCAAACCGCACCGGCACAGCGCATGGCCGACTTTGTGAATGGTCGGCTGAGCTATGATTTGCCCAAAAATTCTTATGCCCACGGATTGGTGAGTAGTCCCCTGCATTTTTGGCTTCCGCCTTTCATTGTGCAACGCTTGCAAGAGGGTTTTAAAACCTTTGGGCGGCAAGCGCATGGCTTTCTCACCAATGAAGCGGTGATGATGGCCGTCGAGACCCGAACATCGAGCCCTGTCCGCATTTTACGCAACCGCGAAACCTTGCAGCACGTGCGCCTGCGGGGACTTTTCCCTTGTGGCGAAGGAGCAGGCTATGCCGGTGGCATCGTTTCTGCAGGTATGGATGGCGAACGCTGTGCCGAGATGGCGCAACACTATGTCGACGGCTTGTAGCAGATATCGGACGCCTCTTTTCCTTCGTTCCCGTTCCCAAATACAATGTAATAAGAAGTCGTCGCATCCGCTTTTAAAACGGATGCGATGGGCTTTTTCCCGATACCCAAAACCACCCAGATACGGGGTGTAGTTGGGATGCTTTCCTCAAAAACCACCCAGATACGGGGTGTAGTTGGGGTGCTTTCTTGAAAAACCACCCAGATACGGGGTGTAGTTGGGGTGTTTTCTTGAAAAATCGCCCAGATACGGGGTGTAGTTGGGGTGTTTTCTTGAAAAATCGCCCAGATACGGGGTGTAGTTGGGGTGTTTTCTTGAAAAACCACCCAGATACAGGGTGTAGTTGGGGTGTTTTCTTGAAAAATATGCCGCTATGCTATCAAAAAAGGGAAGGAGCCACTCTGTGTGCTCCTTCCTTGTTTCTGCATCCCATAGTGGGGTGTTTACATGGCTGCGCATGCAAACGCCCCGATACCTTTAATCAGCAAACAGCGGATAGTTTTTCATTGTGGCGTTCACCTTCTCGCGAACCTGAGCTATCACGCGGTCATCTTCAGGATGATTGAGCACGTCCTCAATGAGCGCGGCGATGAGATGCATCAAATCTTCTTTCGCGCCACGGGTGGTGATGGCTGCTGTGCCAAGGCGCAAGCCCGAGGTGAGGAACGCACTGCGCGTGTCGAAAGGCACCATGTTTTTGTTGGCTGTGATGTCGGCCGCAACCAGCGCTTTCTCTGCCATCTTACCCGTGAGCTCGGGATATTTGCTGCGCAAATCCACCAGCATAGAGTGGTTATCGGTTCCACCACTGATGATGGTGAAGCCACGCTCTATAAGGTCGGCAGCCAATGTTGCCGCATTGTCTTTCACCTGCTGCGCATAGGTCTTCCACGTGGGGAGCAGGTTTTCGCCAAAGCCCACAGCCTTAGCAGCGATGACATGTTCGAGCGGGCCGCCCTGTGTGCGTGGGAAAACGGCCGAATTGAGCAGGGTGCTCATCATTTTCACTTCGCCTTTCTTGGTGGTCAGCCCCGAGGGGTTCTCAAAATCTTTGCCCATAAGAATGATTCCACCACGCGGACCACGCAATGTTTTGTGGGTGGTGCTGGTGACGATGTGGGCATATTTTAAAGGATTGTCCAGCAAGCCGGCAGCGATAAGTCCTGCCGGATGCGCCATGTCAATCATCAGCAAAGCGCCCACTTCATCGGCGATTTTGCGCATGCGGGCATAATCCCACTCGCGGCTGTAGGCCGAGCCGCCACCGATGATGAGTTTAGGCTTGTGTAGGTGCGCTAATTGTTCCATTTCATCGTAATCTACACGGCCTGTTTTCGCGGTTGAGATTGTAACCCACTGGATGATAGAGTAGGCCTGAGGTGTTGACGCTGCTGCCATGTGAAAGGTGGCCGCCCTGTTCTAAATTCAGGCCAAAGAACGTGTCGCCGGGCTTCAGCACCGCCAGCAACACTGCTGCATTGGCCTGTGCACCCGAGTGGGGTTGCACGTTGGCATAAGCCGCATGAAATAGCTTCTTCACCCGCTCGATGGCTAAAGTTTCGACTTGGTCTACCACCTGACAGCCGCCATAATAGCGCTTTTCGGGTAGTCCCTCGGCATATTTATTGGTGAGGCATGACCCCATGGCCGCCATGACTTCATCACTGACAAAATTTTCAGAAGCAATAAGTTCAATGCCTTTGAGTTGTCGTTGATGCTCTTGTTCGATTAAATCGAAGATTTCTTGGTCTCTTCTCATATTTGTTACCTTATGTTTTACGGATAAATGACAATTCTTATACGAGCTTGATTTCGTTCATATTTTGCTCTTTGTCGCAATAGTGGCATTTCACTACGCCGTGCACTTTGTCGACAACATGGAAAAGTGTGGCCATCGGCTCATTGTTGGTGATGCACTTAGGATTGTTGCAGCGCACAATGCCTCGTAGCACTTGTGGCGTTTCAACCATTTTCTTTTCCACCACTTCATAGTCTTTAATGATGTTGAGTACCACATTGGGCGCAACAACACTGAGGCGACTAATTTCTTCGTCGGTGAAAAATTTATTTGTAATTTTAATGATTCCTTTTTTCCCAATGCGGTTTGATGGAAGATTATAGCCGATGGTGACAGGCATCGTGGAAGCCTTCAAGTCAAGGAGGTCGGCTACTAAATAGGTTTTCTCTGCCGGGATATGATCGATTACCGTGCCATTTTCAATGGCTGCCACCTGCATTTCTTTTTTCGCCATAATGTTAGAATTTTGACTGAATAATTGTTTTGTCATTTTTGACATCATCTAATGTGATTCCCAAACAATGGCAGAAGATGGCCTCGCGTGCATAAAGCCCATTCTGCGCCTGCTGGATGTAATAGGCATGTGGGTTGTCATCCACATCGTAAGCAATTTCGTTTACGCGCGGAAGCGGATGAAGTATCTTCATATTCTCTTTCACGTGCTGCAGCATGTCATTTCTCAAAATATACACGTTTTTCACATGTTCATATTCCATCAAATCGGAAAATCGTTCCTTTTGTACACGTGTCATATACAGAATATCGGCATCGGCAATGGTTTCTGCATCGAATGTAGTATGCTCGTGGTAAACAATGTGATGTTGTTTACAATAAAGTTTATATTCCTGTGGCATACTCAATTCTTTAGGTGCAATGAAATGGAATGTAGGATTAAAATGACGCATTGCCGTGATAAGGGAATGCACCGTGCGCCCATATTTCAAGTCGCCGACAAGATAGATATTGAGATTTTCTAATTTCCCTTGCGTCTGATAAATGGTGTAGAGATCAAGCAAGCACTGCGAAGGGTGCATGTGCGCACCATCTCCTGCATTGATGATAGGCACCCGCGTTACTTCTGAAGCATATTGTGCCGCACCTTCTATATAATGTCGCATGGCAATGACATCGGCATAATTGCTCACCATGAGAATGGTGTCTTTCAGCGTTTCGCCCTTTGACACACTCGAAGCCTTGGCATCGCTGAAACCAATAACGCGGGCGCCTAATCGGTTGGCCGCCGTTTCAAAGCTAAGCCGTGTTCGTGTGGATGGCTCGTAAAACAATGTTGCTACGACCTTCCCTTTTAATAATTCTCGGTTAGGATTCTTTTCAAATTCTTGTGCCATTTGAATGAGATACAATATATCTTCTTTCGTCAAATCGGCAATGGTCACAAAATTGTGCATATTGTTATGTTATTGATGTTGAAAACCAGTCCAAAGGTAGGGATAAATTCTGATTATACTATGGTATTTCAGAGAAAAATTGTATTTTTGCCCAAAATTAAATGAAATGAGAAAAGTCTTTGTCCACGCCTTGTGGACGATTTTGTTATGTGCAATAGCAGGAACCGCTTTAGCTTTCACAGCCATTTGGAATGGCTGGATTGATTATATGCCCGCTATTGAAGATTTACAAAACCCTATCAATCGTTTTGCAACGCAAGTGTATTCAGCGGATGGCAAAGTGATGGGAACCTATAATTTAAATAAAGAAAATCGTATTGTCGTTCCTTATAATAAGATATCGAAACATTTGGTTCATGCCTTAGTGGCAACGGAAGACGAACGCTTCTATGAACATAGCGGTATTGATTTTATAGCCTTAGGGCGCGCTTTGATAAAGCGAGGTCTATTTGGCCAGGGCATCAGCTGGTGGAGGTTCAACCATTACCCAGCAATTGGCCAAACAATTATATTCTATACAGGTACATAGTTCTTTAGAGCGTCTCTTGCAAAAGCCTATAGAGTGGGTTATAGCGGTGAAATTAGAACGCTATTATACCAAAGAGGAAATTATTGCTTTATACCTCAATTACTTCGACTTTTTGCATAACGCTGTAGGGATTAAGACTGCAGCAAACACATACTTCAACAAAGAACCAGCCGACTTAACGACAACAGAGGCTGCTATGTTAGTGGGATTATGCAAGAATCCATCATTATTTAATCCTGTCCGTTTTCCTGAGCGTGCACGGGATCGCCGAAATGTTGTTTTGCGTCAAATGCTAAAGGCTGGCTACTTGAATGAAGATGAGTACTCAGAGTTTTGTGAGATGCCTTTAGCATTAAATTTCCATCGCACAGACCACAAAGATGGAAATGCAACTTATTTTAGAGAGTTTTTACGCCAATATATGATGGCAGAAAAGCCCAAATTAGAGAGTTATCCAGCATGGAATCGCGTGCAATATGCATTAGATTCTTTGGCTTGGGAGACAGACCCACTTTATGGATGGTGCAATAAGAATTTAAGAAAGATGGGAGTCCCTATAATATTTATACGGATGGTCTGAAAGTCTTCACAACATTGGATAGTCGCATGCAACTTTATGCGGAGGAAGCTGTATATGGACATGTTGCAAAGTTCCTCCAACCAGCTTTTAATCGCGAGAATAAGAGTAAAAAAAACGCACCTTTTTACGGAGAAGTTAACACCCCAACAATTGCATTCAATTCTTAATCGCAATATGTTTCAAAGTGAACGCTACCGTGATATGAAGGCTTCAGGAGCTAGCGAGGCAGAAATTAAGGCTGCTTTTAATAGGCCTGTTGATATGACCATTTTTACCTATCATGGGGATATTGACACAACTATGACCCCCATGGATTCTATTAAATATTATAAGAGCTTTTTACGTGCTGGCTTCATGAGTATGGATCCTAAGACGGGATTTGTCAAAGCCTATGTCGGTGGATTGGACTATAATCATTTTATGTATGATATGGTAACAGGAGGACGTCGGCAAGTAGGTTCAACTATTAAACCTTTCCTCTATGCTTTGGCTATGGAAAATGGTTTTTCGCCTTGCGATGTTGCTCCAAATGTTCAAAAGACTTATACTGTAGCAGGTAGGCCTTGGACGCCACGTAATGCCTCGCGTGCACGCTATGGCCAAATGGTTACGCTGAAATGGGGATTAGCAAACAGTAATAACTGGATTTCGGCCTATCTTATGAGTAAGCTGAATCCACGTCTATTTGTTTCCACACTACACGAATTTGGTATTAATACTCCCAATATCTATCCATCGATGTCGCTTTGTTTAGGTCCATGTGATGTAAGTGTTGCAGAGATGGTGAGCGCCTATTCTACTTTGCCAATCATGGTATTCGGACGGCACCTCTATTTGTTTCGCGTATTGAGGACAATGAAGGGAATGTTATTGCAACATTTCAGCCACGCATGAACGAAGTTATTAGCGCAGAAAGTGCCAATAAAATGTTGGTGTTGTTGCAAGGTGTGGTTGATGGTGGTACGGCTGGTCGATTACGCTATAAGTACAACTTTGAAGGTGAAATTGGTGGAAAAACCGGAACAACCAATAACAATAGTGATGCTTGGTTCATTGGTTTTACACCCCAATTAGTCTCTGGCGTATGGGTAGGAGGTGAAGATCGGGATATTCACTTCGATAATATGGCCATGGGGCAAGGTGCAACAATGGCATTACCCATATGGGCCTATTTCATGCGAAGGTCTATAATGATCACACTTTGGGTTATAGTAGTAAAGTTAAATTCGACTTACCTGATGGATTTGACCCTTGTAAGAATCAAGATAACGGTTCGAGTGGTAATCAAATAGATGAGGTTTATGAATAAGTGTCTTATGTTTCTCTTAGTCTTAGTACATAACCTCTGCACTTATGCTCAACATAATCCCCTACGGGATAGTTTAAAAGTGGCTACAGAGGCTCTTAACTATCACCCAGATAGCCTTGATTTAAGGTTAAAGAAAGCATCCTGGAATGTCCAACTTGGCGAATGGGATTATGCTAAAGGTGAATACGATAAAGTGCTTGCACAGGAGCCAAATAATTTGGCAGCGTTATATTTCCGTGCTTTTGTCAATGAACAGCTTCATCGTTATTCTTTTGCTCGCTTGGATTACGAGCACTTGCTCTATCTTGTTCCTGGTAATTTTGAAGCACAGTTGGGATTAGCACTACTCAATGAAAGGGACAATCATCATACAGAAGCTTTAGACGGACTAAATCGCTTAGTGATGCAATTTCCTGATAGTACGCTTGCCTATGCTGCACGTGCAAATTTAGAACGTGAGCATCAGCAATATGATTTAGCTATATTTGATTATACGGAGGCTATCCGACGTTCACCTGATAATACAGATTATCTGCTGGCTCGTGCAGATATTTGGATTACTTTTAAAAACAATATGGAAAGGCAGAGAACGATTTACAAAAGCTAATAACTTTAGGTATTCTCAAAATGGCATTAAAGCCTTTTTTCGAAAGAATAAAGAAGAGATTATAGCATCAATAACAGAAGTATAAAAATATAAATAGATGAAACAATGAAATTTCTACAACCCTTATTTGAAATATGGCAGCAAGAGGCAGGAATTGATGGTATCTATCGTATGATAGAACGAGCAGGACGTGTATGCTACAAAAGTGAAAATCATGTAGATAATCAGTCAGCACGTCCCTTTGTTGAGCGGCTCATAGCTTCAAAACATACAGCTATGCTCGAACATGGGACGGTATATTTGGTTACAGAACAAGCAAAATTGGCTGAACGGTATATCCAAAATCCATTCTCCGTTGTCCATACATTTAATACGAAAAAAATTATATTACAACCAATCTCCGTGTGCTGGTAGAACAAGGGTGGATGGATGATTTGCAATGTCTTTCTAAGCAACAACCTCAGCATGAACCACGTATCACAGTTCATTTTACCACACAAGTTTCCATTACACGCGAATTTAATCGTCATCGCTCACACTCTATGGCAGAGCAGTCTACACGCTATTGTAATTATAGTAAAGATAAGTTTGGGGGTGAAATCAATATCAACGTACCAGAATGGATTACTAATTGTGAAAAGTTTTCAAAAATAGAACAAGTAGACGATTTCAATGTGCAGTTTATAAATTATTGCCGTTCTATAGCCAACAGTAATGGTAGTACAAATTGGACGGACTTTGATGCCTGGCTGTTTGCTAATCTTGCTGCCGAATTTGCTTATATGCAACTCATTGCATTGGGGAGGAAGCCACAAGAGGCACGTGCAGTATTGCCCTTAGACGTAAATACAGAACTTATTCATACTGCATTCTTACACGATTGGAAACATTTTTTTGATTTACGAGCTTTAGGGACAACGGGGGCTCCCCACCCAGATGCAAAGCTATAGCTATGCCACTTTATGAAGTTTTTAAGCAGAATGGATGGTTATAATCACTTTTAAAAAGGTCTTCTTAATTGAAGATAAAGGAAGAACGTAGATTAACAATTGGGTAAAAAGTAGAATTTGTTAGATACATGTTTCTCTATATCGCCCTTTTTACGTAACTTTGCATTGTATAAAGATGGATAAAACAAATTTCAATATGATTAAAATTACTTTTCCTGATGGCTCTGTCCGTGATTATGAGCAGGGTGTAACAGGAATCCAAATTGCAGAGAGCATATCACCAGCTCTTGCGCGTAGTGTTGTGTCATGCGGCGTTAATGGAGAAACAATCGAGTTAAATCGCCCTATTAATAAAGATGCAACTATTGCGCTTTACAAGTTTGATGATGAGGAGGGTAAGAAAACATTCTGGCATACATCAGCTCATTTACTGGCAGAGGCCTTACAAGAGCTCTATCCTGGCATCCAGTTTGGCTTTGGTCCAGCCATAGAGAATGGTTTTTTTTATGATGTCATGCCTGCCGAAGGCCAGGTCATTTCAGAAAATGATCTTCCAAAAATCGAAGCTAAGATGCTGGAATTGGCTAAGAAAGATGAGCCAGTCATTCGTAAAGAGATTTCGAAGGCAGATGCACTAAAGGCTTTTAAAGCCGATGGTCAAGAATATAAATACGAGCATATCGACCAAGATTTGGAGGATGGCACTATAACGACCTATACGCAAGGACACTTTACAGACCTTTGTCGTGGGCCACACTTGATGTCAACAGGGCTCATCAAAGCAGTGAAACTCACAAATGTTGCAGGTGCTTTTTGGCGGGGTGATGCAAAACGTGAGCAAATGACACGTATCTACGGTATATCTTTCCCCAAGAAGAAACTATTAGATGAATATCTACTTTTGCTGGAAGAGGCAAAAAAACGTGATCATCGTAAAATTGGAAAGGAAATGGAATTGTTCATGTTCTCTGAGCGCGTGGGTAAAGGATTACCTATTTGGCTGCCCAAAGGAACTCAATTACGTCTCCGCTTACAAGAGTTATTACGTGGACTACTCCGTCCTTACAATTATCAAGAAGTGATTACACGAGGTATCGGTGGCAAAAGCCTTTATGTTACATCTGGGCATTATGCTCATTATGGAAAGGATGCATTCCAGCCTATTCATACTCCAGAGGAAGATGAGGAATATATGCTTAAACCTATGAATTGCCCCCACCATTGTGAAGTGTATGCACGTAAGCCGAGGTCTTATAAAGATTTACCCCTCAGAATTGCAGAATTTGGGACCGTTTTCCGCTATGAGAAGAGCGGTGAGTTACATGGTCTAACACGTGTGCGTACATTTACGCAGGATGATGCACATATCTTTGTACGTCCAGATCAGGTAAGAACAGAATTTGAGAATAATATTGATATTATTCTTAAAGTTTTCAAGATTTTCAATTTTAATAATTACGAGGTACAAATTTCATTGCGTGATCCTAATGATAAAGAAAAAAATATTGGGTCAGATGAAATTTGGGATGAAAGTGAGAATGCAATCCGAGAGGCTTGCAAAGAAAAGGGTTTACAGGCACATGAAGAAGTTGGAGAAGCTGCTTTCTATGGACCTAAATTAGATTTCATGGTGAAAGATGCTATTGGTCGTAAATGGCAGTTGGGTACTATCCAAGTGGATTATAACCTGCCAGAACGATTCGAATTGGAATATACTGCAGAAGACAATAGCAAGAAAACACCTGTGATGCTCCATCGTGCCCCATTCGGTTCACTTGAGCGTTTCGTAGCAGTATTAATCGAGCATACTGCAGGACATTTCCCTTTGTGGCTTATTCCAGATCAGGTAGCAGTTCTCCCAATTTCGGAGAAATATAATGATTATGCACGCAAAGTGGAGCAGCAGCTTCGTACAGCCAACGTACGTGCGATTATCGACGATCGTAATGAAAAAATAGGTCGTAAGATAAGGGATAATGAATTAAAACGTATTCCATATATGCTCATTGTCGGAGAGAAAGAAGCTGCGGAAGGTTTAGTTTCAATGCGTCAGCAAGGTGGTGGCGAGCAAGGAACAATGCCCATTGATGATTTTGCACAACGTATTAATGGTGAAGTAGAACTACAACTTAAGGGCTTGGACTGAAAAAGCATCTTTAGTACGAATATCCTCTAACAAAAGAGTCTATTGATTGTATCTACTGCTATCAATATTTTCTCATAAAGGACATTTAGTGGCAAAAAGCCCTATATGTCCTTTATTAATTTAAAATATAGAGATTAAATAGATCTTTTTGTGGTGAATCTTTAATACTATAAGCTCTTAAATAAGGCTTTTACTTTCAAATGTCAATGGAATTTGCTATTTTTGTCATGCTAATTACGAATTTCATCATAACATTGGCACATATCATATTTTTATATCACAATTTAGCCCATAAGCTGTTGCTTATGCTTATCAGCCTAATCCTACTGCTACTAAGTGGTTGTACTTCTTCACAGAAGCAAAAGGTTGATATGCTCAACCATAAATCTTATGCTTTTCACTATCGCAATTTAGATTCTGCCGAGTATTACGCCAATCAAGCACTTACTTTGAGTTTACACGACAATGAAGGCCAAGCCGAGGCACTCAATAACTTAGCATTTGTAGCTACAGCACATATGAATTATCATGTAGCCAATGCACTGTTGAACAAGGCAATGAAGATAACTGATAACCAAATAGAATTATTCGTGAGCGATGTACAAGCGATGCGCCTTTGTCAGCGCCAGTCACGTAATAAAGCATTCTACACTTATCGTGAATTGGCACTTCGCCGATTGCATCGCATTCGTGAAGAGTGGGAAATACCTGACCAAGTCACAGAAAAGGCGATTTACTTATGCTGAAACTGAATTTGATATTATCACATCTACCTATTATTATTATGTAGGCTTGAAAAGGCAATCTATGGAGGCTTTAAAACAAATTGATCCCTATGGAGCCATTCAACAAGACACAGCACAGCTACTTTCCTATTATTACAACTTAGGTACAGGGAATATCATCGATAAGGGGAGTAGTGAAGAGATTGCACAAAAAGAATTCGATTGTTTGATGCGCTGCTATGAATTAGCACGTCACAACCATTATATTTTTTGGGAAGCAAATGCAATGCAGGCTATTAGCGAGCTTTAATAGATCCTTCTGAACGCAAATTTCTAATTCGTAACAATATTCCTTTCATTCAGCATATCAATATTGATAATATGCCTGACTCGCTTTTGGCTGGTAATTTAGCACGGCGCTCGCTCAACATGTTCCTAAAGTTTGGTGATGTCTATCAGATTGCTGGAGCCTATCGAACTTTGGCGCAATGCTATTGGCAAATTGGAGATTATAAATCGGCACGAATGTGTTTAGATAATGCTTTGAGTGATACGATTATTAATCGTGCTCCTGACTTGGTGTCTTCCATCCGTGAGCAGATGTCATTGGTATTTGCTGCTATTGATGATAAGGCACAAAGCGATTATAATAGAAATATTTATTTAGATCTGCAAGAACAAACTCGACAAGACAAGCAACTTGAGGCACGTGCTGATCAACTTAATAAGTCGGCAACTTTGCTTAATGGCATGCTTATTGCTGTTGCCACGATGATTGTGTTTGTGTTATTTTTATTAGTAGTATTTGACCAAATGCGTCGCCATCGTGATAAACAATTTTCGATAGAGCAGTTGCTGGCGCCTTTAGAACAGTGGCAAGTAGAAGAAGAAAAACGATTAGAGCAAATCGATGAGGCGTTGCAAGTTGTGGAAGAGCAGCGTGTGGTAGCAGAGCTCCATTTGTCGAATAATTTACGGCGCAATATAGAACAGCGTGCCAAAGTTGCTTTGGTAAATGTTATCACACCACTTATCGATCGCATTTTACATGAAGTGTATGTGTTGAAGCATCGGCAGGAGAAAGCTACAGATCGTGCTGTACGTTATACCTACATAGGAGAGTTAGCCAGCAAAATTAACGAATATAATAATGTTCTAACTCAGTGGATTCAATTGAAGCAGGGACAACTCAGTCTTAATATTGAACGTTTTGCCTTGCAAGATTTATTTACTATCGTTGAAAAGAGCAGCTTTAGTTTCAAAAGAAAAGGTATTCAGTTGATAATTGAGCCTTCAACTGCTATTGTGAAGGCTGATAAAACACTCACACTTTTCATGCTTAATACGTTGGCCGACAATGCACGTAAGTATACGCATATGGGGGGGCATGTTTGGATTTCGAGTAAAATTCTTGAAGAGGAGAATGCTGTTGAAATTGCCATTCGAGATGATGGTGAAGGAATGTCGTCTGAACAAGTAACTCATTTATTTGAGCATAAGATAATTGCGGATGAGTCTTTCCCAGGAAAAGAACAAGAAGATATTGAGCAATCGCATGGGTTTGGACTTATGAATTGCAAAGGGATTATTGAAAAATATCGTAAAATAAGTAACATCTTCTCAGTATGTTCACTCACTGTAGATAGCCAGCTAGGTAAAGGGAGTAACTTTAAATTTCGGTTACCACAAGGCCTACAACGCGTGTTATTGCTGTTGAGTGTGCTACTGGGTACTATTTCATCATGGGCTGGCCCCCATTATCTACTCAAACAGGCTGCAAGCTTTGCCGATAGTGCCTACTTCTCTAATCTCAGAGGACACTATGAGAAGACATTATCCTATGCAGATAGTTGTCGGCAAAGTTTAAATCGTTATTATCTAATTAGTTATCCGAAGGCTGTTGATACGCTGCGCTATGTCGGTGCAGAAGTGGTTCCTGCAGAAATCAATTGGTTTCGACAGAAAGTGAAAATAGATTATAACATTATTTTGGATATACGTAATGAAACGGCCGTTGCTGATTTGGCATTGCATCAGTGGGTTGCCTATCATTATAACAATCGTGTATACACACAGCTATTTAAAGAGACATCAGCTGATAACTCATTGGGTGAATATGTTCGTGTGATGCAGCGTTCTGAGAATAGCAAGAATGTTGCAATTGTGTTGCTTTATTTTACTAATGTCGATTTTCCCAGCTTATTATTTTCTCTATTATCGCTACCAGCTTTATTATCGATTGGCTGTTGATCGTGTGGGGAAAATCAATGCAGTTTTATCAGCCAATTTACCAATTGAAGAGAAGTTGCGTACTATTGATAAACTTTGGAATAGAGCAAATTTCTTATTGAAGGCACCCGATTCAAGGCTCGATGAAGTAGTTGAGCGGATTCGTGTTGCCTTGAAAAGTAGTATGGCTTCAGGACAACAAAAACGTATAGCTTTGGAATTAGCAGAAGACGAACTCCATCGCGTTGAATATGAATGTCAACAATTGCATGTGAGTAATAATGTACTCGACAATTGTCTTTCAACTCTGAAACATGAGACAATGTATTACCCCTCTCGTATCAAGCAATTGGTAGATGCTGATGAAAAGGATTTGGTATCAATCAGTGAAGTTGCTCATTATTATAAGCAGCTTTATGCTATTTTGAGTCAACAGGCTATGCTACAGATTGAGAGAAATCTTAAGGTAACACCTGAACTAACGAAATACTTGTTGTCTTTAATCAAAAAAATCAGTCATGAGTCCCATATGCATTGCCATATGATTGAAAAAGATGAACACTATATTGTGGTTGAAGTAGAACTACCTGCCTTACAACTCTCAGCAGATGAGTGTGCATTGCTTTCACGCCTTCATCGATCAACATAGAGTTTATGGTGTGTCGTCAGATTGTGCGTGAGATTGGTGATGCTACAAATTTGCGTGCTTGTGGTATTCAAGCACGTCAACGCACGACAGGTGGAACTCTCATAACCATCACCTTACCTCGAAGAATAAAAAAAATAATTGAATTATGAATCCATTTAAAGTAATTATTGTGGAAGATGTGCCTCTTGAACTGAAAGGTACAGAAGGAATACTTAGAAACGACATTCCTGAGGCACAAATCATTGGCACTGCTGAAAATGAAGTAGCCTATTGGAAATGTCTGAAACAAGGAGTACCAGACTTGGTATTGCTCGATTTAGGCTTGGGGGGTAGTACCACTATTGGTATTGAGCTTTGCCGTCATACGAAAGAGATGCATTCTCATGTAAAGGTACTCATCTTCACAGGAGAAATTCTCAATGAGAAACTATGGGTTGATGCGCTTGATGCGGGGTGTGACGGCATTATTCTCAAGAGTGGCGAGATGCTTACCCGCAACGATGTTGCTAGTGTCATGGATGGTAAACGATTAGTATTCAATCAGCCCATATTAGAGAAGATAGTTGCACGTTTTAAAATGGGAGTTACCAATCAGCTCATGCGGCAAGAAGCTTTGGTAAATTATGAAATAGATGAATATGATGAGCGTTTTTTGCGCCATTTGGCTTTAGGCTACACCAAAGAGCAAATCACTAACTTGCGTGGTATGCCATTTGGCGTGAAGAGCTTAGAGAAAAGACAGAGTGAATTGGTGCAGAAGCTATTTCATGAGAGTAGCACAGGTATCAATGCCACTCGCTTGGTGGTGCGTGCCATAGAATTGCGCATTTTAGACATCGATAATTTGCATGCCGATGAAGAGTAGGAGAGTGCAACACTTCTTGGCTGTGATGATGTTATTACTACTTGTAAGCCAGCTACTCGTGATCTTAGGCTCGTGGCTCATTACTGCCGCTCAACCCAATTTGCCACTGCGATCGTTGCTTAGCAGCGAAGGAATTCGTTGGTTTTTTGGACAATTCTCTAACAATCTTTCATCGCCTATTTTGGTTTGGTTGCTGGTTGCCACAATGGGATACGGATGTCTCACCTCTAGCGGACTACTACAATTAAAACGTCCTTTAGACTTTAGACAATGGCTGGCTTTGCGCATAGTGATGCTTGAATTAGCTGTTTTCCTTGCTGTTCTCACATTGCTTACGTTGTTGCCTCACGCGGTGTTACTCAACATTGATGGGCATCTGTTTCCCAGCAGTTTCTCGGATAGTCTTATTCCCTATCTATCGTTTTCAGTTTGCATTGTGGCCATTAGTTATGCTTTTTTTTCGGGGCGTCTCACGTCACTCGTACAAGCTTTTTCTATGCTTTGTGTGGGGTTTAATATCTTGGCACCCTTGTTTGTACTCTATATCGCTGCAATGCAACTCTACTCCTCTCTCTCTTTTGTCTTCTCTATAGGCGTACAATAGCGCTCCGAGACGAAATCAAGTGCAAATGATAGCACGAACACTCAATGGGAACTAAAAAATGATGATTCGTTCCACTATATGTTTATCAGCTGGAACGATAGCTGTGAGACTTGTTTCACTAAAGCTTAATGCGGAGTCTTCTTCGGGGAGGTGAATGTAAAAATCGGTTTATCAGAGAGAGGACTTATGTCCTACGTCTGATAAACCGATAGATGGAATGCCGAATCCAAATACCTTTTCGGCATATAGCTTGGCTTGCCTATGCGTTGGTCAGTTTTTCTACATAAGCGTCAATCACAGCAACAGCCGTAATGTTGACCACATCTTGTACAGAACTTTCAAAGTCGGTGAAGTGGATAGCACGATTTAAACCCATTTGGATGGGACCGATGATTTCGCAATCGGGATTCAAGGCCTGTAATAGTTTGTAGCTGCAATTGGCACTACTCATGTTGGGGAATACCAACGTATTGACTTCTTTCCCTTTCAGTCGACTGAAAGGGAACTTGTCGTCGCGCAGTGTTTTGTCGAGAGCGAAGTTTACTTGCATTTCACCATCGATGGCCAAGTTAGGAAATTCGTTTTGCATCTGTTCCACTGCCTGGTGCACTCTTGTGGGGCTACCCACTTCGTCGGTGCCAAAGTTCGAATAGCTGAGCATGGCCATTACGGGCTCTTCGTTGAAGAACTCCACGGTCTGCTTACTCAGTTTGGCAATATCGGTGAGCACCTCGGCATCGGGATGACGATTGATGAGCGTGTCGGCCACATAATAGACGCCTTTCTTGGTGTTCAAAATGTGCATCGTGGCAAAGGTGTTGTAACCATCTTTGATGCCAATCACCTCTTTGGCCACTTTAATAGTGTTGCTGTATTTGGTATAGAGACCAGTGATGAAAGCATCGGCATAGCCGTTTTCAACTAAGCTCATACCAAAATAATTGCGTTCATACATCTTGTCATAGGCCTCTTCAAAAGTATAACCCTGACGTGCACGTCGCTCGGCCAATTGTTTGGCAAAAGTAGCTCTACGTCCTTGTTCTTGGTCAGCTCGCATGTCGATAATCTCTACTCCAGTGAGATCCAACTTCAGACGAGCCGCCAGACGATTGAGGCGGTCGGGATTACCCAATAGAATGGGATCACAAATACCTTCTTGCTTAGCTTGAACAGCAGCTTTCATCATGGTGGCATGTCCACCTTCTGCAAACACCACGCGTTGTGGATGTAGGCGCGCTGTTTCGTGGAGCTTACGTGTGAGTGCAGTTTCTTGTCCCAGCAGCTGGCGCAAATTCTGCTTGTAAGCTTCCCAATCGGTGATAGTAGTTCGTGCCACGCCACTCTCAATTGCGGCTTTAGCCACGGCTGCACTCACTTCTGTAATCAAGCGAGGGTCAACAGGTTTGGGAATGAAGTATTTCGGGCCGAAGGTGAGATCTGTCACACGATATACCTCATTCACGACGTCAGGAACAGGTTGTTTGGCCAAGTCTGCTATCGCTTTCACGGCGGCCAGCTTCATAGCCTCGTTGATGGCCTTGGCATGCACATCTAATGCTCCGCGGAAAATATAGGGAAAGCCGATAACATTGTTGATTTGGTTGGGATAATCGCTGCGCCCTGTGCTCATCAACACGTCTGAGCGACTGGCTAAAGCATCCTCATAAGAAATTTCGGGTACAGGGTTAGCTAATGCAAACACGATGGGATTCTCTGCCATACTGCGTACCATGTCTTGTGTTAGGATGTTGCCTTTACTCAAACCCAAGAATACATCGGCGTCTTTTATTGCCTCTTTTAATGTGTGCACATCAGTGCGATGGGTAACAAATTGCTTTTTCTGAGCATTCAAATCTTTACGATTGATATTGATGACGCCATGTGAGTCGAGCATCACAATGTTTTCGAGCTTTGCACCTAATGCAATGTAAAGCTTTGTACAACTAATGGCTGCAGCGCCCGCACCATTCACAACAATTTTCACATTCTCAATCTTTTTGCCTGCCACTTCAAGTGCATTGAGTAGGCCTGCTGCAGAGATGATAGCTGTTCCATGCTGATCGTCATGCATCACCGGTATGTCTAACGTTTTCTTTAAACGCTCTTCAATGTAGAAACATTCGGGGGCTTTGATGTCTTCTAAGTTGATACCACCAAAAGTGGGCGCAATCTTTTCCACGGCCTCACAGAATTTTTTTCGGGGTCTTTTTCGGCTACTTCTATATCGAAAACATCTATTCCACCATAGATTTTTAAATAGCAATCCCTTGCCTTCCATCACAGGTTTGCCACTCATGGCACCTATATCGCCCAGCCCTAAAACTGCAGTTCCGTTACTAATAACTGCCACAAGATTGCCTTTTATCAGTATATTTATAGGCATCATCTGAGTTGGCTTGTATCTCGAGGCATGGGAAAGCCACGCCTGGAGAGTAGGCTAAACTCAGGTCAGTTTGCGTACTATAGGGCTTGGTGGGTTTTACTTCAATTTTGCCTGGACGCCCATTTGAGTGGTATTCCAGTGCTGCTTCTTTCGTAATCTTTACCATATTTTTAAAAATACTATTATTTTTATCGTCGTATGCTTATTTGCTATGCGTGCAAAGTTACTAAAAACGACCTATACCCTAATAGCTTTCTATGTTTTTTTGTAACTTTGCATCAAAATTATCAGACAATTATTATTTAGTAATGGCGCATGTATAAAACAAATACACCAACTGAATATCGAGAACAATTGCGTGGGCGCATTTTAGAAACGGCCATGAAAGAGTTTTTGTGCACGAGGCATCAAACAAGTAAAAATGGATGATATAGCCCAGAAATTAGCTATTTCAAAGCGCACGCTTTACGAGATTTATGCGAATAAAGAGGCTTTACTTTTCGAGGGGATTAAGCAGAGAGAAGAGGATTATGACCATCAAATAAAAAAGTTTATGGCAACAAAGGCTGTCACAGTAATTGATGTGATGGCACTATATTACAAGCTGCGAATGGACGCAGTGAAAGACTTAAATCCAATGTTCTTTTCAGATTTACATAAGTATCACCGAATAATAGCCTATTTGACGCAGTTACACACACGACGCTCTGTGCAGATGAAAGATTTCTTTGAAACAGGCGTGAAGCAGGGATTCTTTTGTGTTGATGCCAATATCATGCTGATGAGTGATATCGAGCAAGTTGTGATGAGATATGTAATGGAAGCGCAACTATATCAAAAGTATGGGGTGCAGCATATTTTCCACAACGTACTCTTACTCTTCATACGCAGTATTTGCACAGAAAAGGGGATAGCACAGCTCGAAACTCAAATCAATTCTTTAAAATGAATATAACATTAATTGGTTCGGGAAATGTGGCTACGCACTTGGGACAGGCACTGAAGGTAGCAGGACATCGTATCATACAGGTATATAGTCGCACGCAAGCGCATGCTGAAATCTTGGCTTCACAACTGCAAGCGCAGCCCATATCAGAATGGGAAGCTATTACCAATGCCGCTAATCTCTATGTTTTTGCACTTAAAGATAGTGCATTATGCGAGGCAATCCCTGTGGTTTGTGCAGGCAAAATGGATAAGATTTTTGTGCACACAGCAGGTAGTGTTGCCATGGATGTATTTAAAGGATATGCGAAGTATTATGGAGTAATCTATCCTTTGCAAACGTTTTCAAAGCAAAGGCAGGTCGATTTTCAACACATACCTTGTTTCTTAGAAGCATCAGATGAAGCTACTGCAGCTATACTTCAGCAGCTTGCACAAACACTTACTTCGACAATTCACTGGATGAGTTCGCCACAACGTCAGGTTATTCATTTGGCAGCGGTGTTCGCTTGCAATTTTACAAATCACTGTTACGCGTTGGCCAATGAAGTGTTGCAAACCGAGCAGATTCCATTCTCCACGCTATTACCTCTAATCAATGAAACAGCGAGCAAGGTAAACACGCTGACACCTCAGGTCGCTCAAACAGGGCCTGCTGTCCGTTTCGATGAGAATATCATTAACAAGCAACTCGAACTGCTACGCCATCATCCTCGTTTGCAAAAGATTTATGAGCTTATGAGCCAGTCTATACATGTTGTTGCACAAAATCAGGAAGTGTATGATTAATTATGATTTGTCAAAAATAAAAGCCATCATCTTTGACGTTGATGGTGTACTTTCGGCAGAAACTATTGTACTTTCGGCCACAGGTGAACCGCTTAGGACTATCAACATCAAAGATGGCTATGCCATTCAATTGGCTATCAAGATAGGATTACGTATAGCGATTCTTACAGGGGGCAAAACAGAGGCTGTGAGAAAACGCTATGAGGGCTTAGGTGTTACAGACATATTTATGGGAGCGTCTGTCAAACAAACGGTTTATCATGAGTTTCTTGCTCTGTATCAACTGAACCATGATGAAGTGATTTATGTAGGCGATGATATTCCCGATTACGAAGTGATGCGCGAGTGTGGTTGCGCTTGCTGTCCAGCCGACGCAGCTACAGATATTAAAGCCATTGCCACCTATGTGAGTCAACGATGTGGAGGAGATGGAGTAGGGCGCGATGTTATAGAACAAGTGTTGCGTGCACAAGGCAAGTGGCTCGCTGATGAAAAAGCTTTTGGATGGTAAAATGAAAACGTATGAATTATAACTTAATTCTGGCGAGCAACTCACCTCGACGACAAGAACTTTTAAAAGGATTGGATTGGCCTTTCGAGGTACGTGTAAAGGCTAGTATTGATGAAAACTATCCTGACGATTTGCCGGCAAAGGAGGTTCCGCTCTATTTATCGAAATTGAAAGCGAAAGCCTATGGTGCAGAACTACAGCCTAATGAACTGCTCATAACTGCCGATACGATTGTTATTGTAGACAATAAGATTTTGGGGAAGCCTCGAAATGCAGCCGACGCTAAAACCATGCTGGCTTTACTCAGTGGCCGCACACATCAGGTAGTAACAGGCGTTAGCCTGACTACACAACACAAGCAAGTAGCGTTTAAAGTTACCACCGATGTAACATTCAAACGCTCTCGCAAGCTGAAATCAATTATTATGTAGACACCTATAAACCATTCGATAAAGCTGGTGCTTATGGTGTTCAAGAGTGGATAGGCTATATAGGGGTCACAGCGTTGAATGGTAGTTACTATAATGTGATGGGGCTTCCTTTGCAACGCGTCTATGAAGAGTTGCAGCACTTCTAAATCCTTTTAATCCTTTTTTCAGAAAACCCTATGAAGCGTCTTGCAAAAATCATTCTCTTAATTGTTTTCCATGGTTTAATGATGGTTGATTTCCACTATTGGAAATTGGCTAAAGAGCATATTCTCCTCGCTATTAAAATGGCTTCCTCAGATGCTATCATCACACCTATGGTAGAAATCGAAATTAACCGCTTGGGCATAGTGTTGCTGGTCAACATCACAATGATTGCAGCGTTAGTGGTTTGGCTTTGCTTTGGCCTGCGCAAGAAATAACGCAGGGCAGAGGACTAATCAACAAAATATTCAAACTTTTATATATCCTTTTAAACATTACTTTTATGAAGCAGAACACAAAAAAAGAAAAAGCTTATGTGCTGGGATTATCCCTTGCTATTAGCTGCAGTGTCGGAGCGCAAACATCAATGGGATTGAGTTGCATGGATAGCATTACCCAGACACTTCCAACAATCATGGTTCGAGGAGCGGCACCCATTGCACAGATTAAAGGTGCCACCATCAGCTATGATTTGCAACGTCTTCTCCAAGAGAGAGGTGCTGATAATGCTTGGGAAGCCGTAAAGTTGTTACCTGGAGTCATTGAAACGAATAGCAACTTACAATTATTGGGTCAAGACGTTTCATTTGCCATCGATGGTCAGGTTTCTTCCCTATCGCTTACGCAAGTGGCACAACAACTAAAGAGTATGCCTGCAAGTAGCATTGAGCGAGTAGATGTGATGTATGCATCTCCTGCACAATATCAGGTGCATGGCAGGCTCATCAATCTTGTTTTGAAACGCAGTGAAGACTTGAGTAAAACCTTTTCTGGAGAACTGAATTTGGCTTATCATCAAGGTCACGACGCATTATTCGGAGAGCGGATAGCGGGCCGCTATCACAAAGGAAAGTTCAGCTTGGACGCATTCTATCTGCATTCGCATGGCCTACGTTTTGGTTTCGAAAACGAAACTTTGGGTTATCGCACAGCAGCAGGTTCACTCCCCACCATCATGAGCAACGAAGATACCCATGCACATGTCTTTGCTCACACCTACCAATTGGGTGCGGCCTATCAGTTTGCAACCAACAACCAGTTGTCGTTTGCATATCAAGGCGATTACAATCATCAAAAGTTTGAGCGCAATTTTGCTGGCTACACATCGGGCAATGACCGATTAAAATATCGTCCGTGGCTTCATGACGTGCGCCTTGACTATCAAGCACCCTTTGGGCTAAAAGTGGGCGTTGAAGGAACATGGTTTCGCTCACCTGTCGACCAATTCTTTGCAGCGAGTTTGTCGTCGGGAACACTTTATGAAGGCATCGAAAGCAAGATGAATGTACAAAGCTGGCGATTTTATGCACAGCAAACCCACAATTTGAGCCGTGGTTGGCAACTGCACTATGGAGCTTGGCTGAAAACAACGCACGATGAAGTCAATCACGCCATGGCTATGATATTGCCCACTCCAAGCATGCCCTATAGCGAAGAATACCACCATGATGGCCAAGAGACGCTTGTCAATGCCTATGCAGGATTTAGCAAGCGGTTTAGCGAGCAGTTAAACGTTGATGCTTCGTTGGCGGCCGAATATTATCACCTGCCAAGATTGGATGCGCTCAATGATTGGCGTCCCCTTCCCACATTGAATATAACCTATATGCCGCATGCCAACCACATGTGGTTATTGAGTTTAAGCTCAAGCTTGCAATATCCCGATTATTGGGCGATGCAGCCCATCATAATGCCAACTCGAGGCAACTTTAATCTGTTGGTGGGAAATGCCGACTTGCATCCCGCCACATCCTATCAGACGCAGCTAACCTATTTGTTGAAACAACGCTATCAGTTCACGGCATGGTATACTTATACCGACGAATGCATCATGCGTCAAGCCAGTGTGAATTTATCTCCAGCAGAAAGTGTCTTACTGCTCCCTGTCAATTTAGAATATCGAGAGCAGGCAGGCTTGCAAGCAGTGATTCCACAAAAGGTGGGGCAGATGATTGACAGCCGACTCACATTGATGGGCATTTGGCAACGCGATTTCAATCATGCCGTGCGCTATATGGCGTTCAATCGAGTGGCAATCTCATGGCGTAGCCGCACTCAAGAATGTGGTCACACTTTCCACCCTACATCATCTTGCGTTGACGCTCGATGCATCTGTGCAAACTAAAACCAAACAAGGCACTTGGGATATTCCTGCCACAGGGAGTGTTGACGTGGGCGTGAACTGGGATTTTTGGAAACAACGTGCCCGCCTTCATGCCTTTGCCAACGACCTGTTTCGCACAGCTGTTGCCCATCCGCGTTTCCAACAAAATGGCTATTCCTTGCATTTCGATCGCTCCAGCTATCGCCAGTTTGGAGTGTCGCTGACCATCAAATTAGGCGATTATGCCGAGAAGCAGCAGCCTGCAGCCGACATTTCGCGCTTGCAACGTGGGCTATAAACGGCAAAAATCAGCAGACAACATAAAAAATCGGGCGCAAAGTTTTTTCGCTTTCGTCAAAAGTTTATAACTTTGCGCTCGTGAAACAAAAAAGTGAAGTGATGAATAGTTTACACCATAAGGCAACCTTCGCAGCGCAAAAGAATTTCTCTTCTGCCGCTTTTTTTATGCCTGCTTATTTGGTCAATCCAAATAAAAGTGTAACACACACACACACACACACACACACACACACATTCTAACGTCCGCTCCTACGCGCGCGTAATATACAACATAAACGCTTACACACAAAGGGTGTGCACGAAGTTTTTTCATAACTTCATGCACACCTTTTTGCGTGCATAAATGAATGGAAAAACAAGGATTAAATAACGTTTAATAAAAAAATAGTTTTAACGAGATGAAGAAAAAAAGGTATGTAGTTCCCACGAGTAAAGTCATATCTCTCATGGACGAGATTATGATTGCAAAATCGAGTGTTGTTATCAAGAAAGGTTCAACCGAAGAAGAATGGGGTGCCGACGAAGAAGTGCCCGGAGAAGAAGAGGAGGTATAAAAAAATGAAGATGAAACGAAAAAACATCCTGATGATGGGCTGCCTTGCCAGCCTGTTGTTGCTGAGTGCTTGCAGCAGCGAAGAGAACATGGCCGACACGGGCAACAAGATTGATGTGGCGAAAGGCATTCGCTTTCAATTCACCGAAGAGGCGTTTGTCCCCGGCGAAGTTGCTGCCGCTAAACAAGGCACACGCGCCCTGGCCGAGCCACAAGAGATTGACTTAGGCAACGGCATCATTGCCGAAGCAACGCTTGAGCCCGACACGGTCGGTTGCGCACAAACCCGTGCTGGGAACCTCGTCCCCGATGGCACTTATAAAATTTATGCTATCGATGCCAGCGGCACGCGCCACGACGGTTTGACGGGCACCATGACCGGTGGCGTGTTCACCCCTAATAACAAATGGGAATTAGAATCGGGTACCTACACCTTTGTGTGCATCAACAGTGCTGTGACCGACAATGGCAACGAACTTTATATTGATATGAGCCGTGGTCGATTTAAGGAGAATAACGACAATCCCCTCATTGGCGTTGTGCCTTCGGTTGTGGTTACAAATCCCAACGACGTGATTGTGAACTTTGTGATGCGCCATCAGCAGGCACGTGTTCGCTATGGCTTTGTTTCTTATACCGAGCCGATTGAAAATCTTGATTTAGGATTTGATACAGATGCCGGCTGGGGAGGTGATTTCTATTATGATTTACAGGGAAATAAATTGAGAACTGGGACGGAAAGGCCACGTCTTATGTGGAAACAACATGTTCCTGTGCATCAAGACCGCGCTTATGCTCCCAGTTCATTAGTAACCGAATATTTGCATACAACCGATTATGTCTATGTGTCTCCTGAATTCACGGCGCATGTGTTCGCAAATGTGTGGGCAATATCACTCTATGGCCGTAACAGGACAACACTGGTTCAACATTACTTTACCTTTGGCACCCTTCAAAAGAACCACAGTTACATTTGGAAGCTGAAGCTCAAAAATAAAGATCCCTGGTATCTCTACAACGACGGCACCATCGGTTCGCTGGCCAAGCGTGGATCGCGCACACCCATCGGCATCGTGGTGAAAGAAAAAGCGTCGGAGTCGGCTCAAGGAACGGCTATTGCGCTGAAGGATGTCAGTAGTGGAACCACGTTTGCATATACGACGCCCTATAATTGGGCCAAAATGAATACGCAGCATAATACCACCCATTATACCGATGCAAACGATGGAATAAATGATATGGATGGTTATAAGTGGACGTATGAAGCTGCAGGAAGTGTGGATGGTCATATCAAAGCTAACTTTGAGGCTGATTATACGCCCTTTTACAAGGCTGCTCAATATAATCCTGGGGTGGCTGTCACTGGGAGCAATGTCGGTAAATGGTATGTGCCAGCACTTGGTGAATGGGCACTTGCTTGGAAAGTCTTTGGTAAATGGGATGGAAATATTCCATCGTGGGGGATGTTGACGATGAGCGTCTCTGCAATGAACAGTGCTTTCACGGCTGCTGGTGGAGATAATCTCTATAGTTATGAGTATTGGACCTGTACTGAATATGAAGGAGCGATGCGCCCTGCACTAAGTGTTGGTGGGACAGGTTTTTATATAGGCCTCAACGCCACTCATAATTTGACCGGTCATGTGCGTCCTTTCGTTCATTTCTAAATGCTGCGTGATTTTTGTAGGAGCGTGGCCTGTGTTGACCATCAAGCGTGGTAGTGGCCGTGCCTGGATGCTGGCCAGTGCGTCCCGTAAGGGTGCATCTATCGTTAGACGATGCTTGCATAGCTTATGCAAAGGTCAAAATGCAAAAAATGGCGCTTGCATAGCTTATGCAAAGGTCAAAACAGAAAATTTGGTACTTGCATAGCTTATGCAAATGGCAAAACAGAAAAAATGGTACTTGCATAGCTTATGCAAATGGCCAAATGCAAAAAATGGTGCTTGCATAGCTTATGCAAGCGTCCAAAAATAAAAAATGGTGCTTGCATAGCTTATGCAAGCACTGAAACAAAAAGAAGTAATCGCTAAAGATAAATTTTTATTGTTTAACAAAAAGTATTCTATTATGATTGACATCCAAGGAATGAATTTAGTGAGCATGAACAATGGTGCGCATTATGAGTTTATGAAAGTGGTGAACGATCGTTTCGCAAGCGAGACGGCGTTGAGTGCAAATGCTACGGCAAAGAAGGCTATAGAGGCTTTGGCGGCGGCATTGAAGGAGGAGGATCGCTGTTTGGCGATTTCGCGCAAGAGCCTTATGACCGAGGATATTCGCGAGGCCGATTCCACGCGCGACGATATTTATCGCTCGTTGCGTCAGGCACTCTCTGGTTTTGCACAAGCCCCAGTTCTTGATGTGGCACGGGCAGCGAAGACGTTGGCTTTGTGTATGAATAGTTATGCCATCAAGCCCTCAATGCAGTTGGATCGTGAAACGGGTTTGCTGCACAATTTCATTGCCGATTTGGAAACGAAGTATGCCGCTGAGGTAACCAAGTTGGGGCTCACGCTCTATGTTGCGCCACTGAAGGAGGCGAATGCTAAGGTGGAGCAGTTTATTGTTGGGCGCACCACGGCGCAATCGGCTATTATTGCAGGCGAATTGCGCGCGGCGCGTTTGGCTACCGATGCAGCCTATCGCCATCTCGTGAAGTTTGTCAATGCGTTGGCCATGGTTTCAGGCACTTCGGACTACGATGCTTTGAACCTGTTCCTCAACGAGCATATCGACCGCTACAAAGCAGGAGGCATTGCCCAAGGCGAAGAAGAAGGATGAGGGCAAGAAGCCGGCTGAGGATAAGAAGGGCAAAGAGGGCAAGAAGCCCGAGGGTGGCGACAAGCCGAAGCCTGATGACAAAAAGCCCGGCGAGGGTGGCGATGACAAGGGTAAGCTCGGTGGCGAACATGGTTCGGTCACGGTGACGCCAAAATCATAAAATTCCATTCATTTAGAGTTAAGGGGGCGGGAGTGCGCGATGCATTTCCGTCCCCGATTGTTGTGTATGGAGATTGTTTATGTGTTTCGTTTGGGTGGGATTGCGTGTGGGCATGGTAAGGCACATCATTGGGTTGGATGCAAAAGGGCTGCAGCACTTTTTTAACACCACGGGGAATGGTCATAAGAAAAGAGCGCAAGCTTGTTAGTCGGCATGCGCTCTTTTTCGTTTTCTCCGAACCCGTGTTAGGGCGGTGAAATAATTCTTAAAGCGTTCAAAAATGGTTCGTTTCGTCTCGCTATCGCCTTTGAAATTGTCGCTGTCCTTTAGTTTCTCGATAGCTTGCTTCTCGGCTTTGTCGAGTGTTTTGGGAACATAGACGCTGAGGTTCACCACCAAGTCGCCCATTTCGTCGCCATAACCCTGTACGGCTGGCAGGCCTTTGTGCCGCAGACGTAAGGTTTTTCCAGGCTGGGTTCCGGGCTCAATCTTAATTTTCACTTTGCCTCCGTCAATGGTTGGGATTTTCGGCTTCTCCGCCTAAGGCAGCCATGGGGAAATCGAGCAGCAGATTATAAATGACGTCTTGCCCATCGCGCACGAAGGTGTCGTTGGGCTGCTCCTCGATGAGCACTTGGATGTTTCCAGGAATGCCATTGTGCATGCCTGCATTTCCTTTTCCAGGGACATTGACAATCATGCCCTCGGCAACACCTGCGGGGATTTTAATCTCAATCACTTCTTCGCCTTTGATAACGCCCGTACCGCCACATTCTTTGCATTTATTTTTGATGATAGTGCCTTCGCCATGGCATTCCGGGCATTCTGTCTGCGTTTGCATCATGCCCAACATGGTGCGTACGGTGCGAACAACCGCACCGCGTCCATTACAAGTAGGGCAGGTCTCGCTGCCGCTTCCAGCCTCGGCACCAGAACCATGACAATGGTTGCAAGTGATATCTTTGCGCACTTTGAATTTTTTTGTGACGCCCGTTAGGACTTCTTGAAGGGAGAGAGTCACCTTGAGGCGGAGGTCGTTGCCACGATATTGTGGGCGTTGATGTTGCCCATTGGCAAAAGCCGCCAAATCCTGCGTGCCCTCCAAAGATGTCGCCAAACGCAGAGAAGATGTCGTCCATATCCATTCCGCCAGCTCCGAAGCCGCCAGCTTGTGCACCAGCAAAGCCAAATTGATCATATTGCTGGCGCTTTTGTTGGTCGCGCAGCACATCATAGGCTTCGGCGGCCTCCTTAAATTTTTCTTCTGCGTCCTTGTCGTCAGGGTTTCGGTCGGGATGATATTTAATGGCTATTTTGCGATAAGCCAATTTAATTTCTTCGTCTGTTGCTGTTCTCGAAACGCCCAGCACCTCGTAGTAATCTCGTTTTTCTGCCATAATGTGTTTAACTTTTATTGTCCAACGGCCACTTTGGCATGCCGAATAACCTCGTCGTTCATCGTGTAGCCGGTTTGCACACAATCAATCACTTTACCCTTATTTTCATCGCCCATGCCAGGAACCATAGCAACAGCTTCGTGATAGTCGGTGTTGAAGTCGGCTTTTTGGGTGTCGATTTTCTTCACCCCCATGCTTTCTAAGGTCTTGATAAACTTGTTGAATATCATTTGCATGCCAGCCTTTACAGCTTCAACGTCAGTGCTGCCGTCTTCAGAGCACGTTCGAAATCATCGAGCACGGGCAGGATAGCCGTGACTGTTTTCTTACCGCCATTTAAGATTAAATCGGACTTCTCTTTTTGTTGTTCGTTTGCGGAAATTATCAAATTCGGCAATCGTGCGTAGCAATTGATCCTTGAGCTTTTCGTTCTCTTGTTGCAATTGCTCTAAAGGACTTAATTTATTTTCTTTTTCCTTTTCGTCCTGTTTGTCAGTCGAAGCTGACGACTTGTCAGTCTTCTCTGTCTGTTGATTATCCTCTGCTTTAGCTTTGTTTGTAGCTTCTTCTGAGAGGTTTTCAAAGTTTGCCATATTGTTTGTCTTATTTATTTGTTATTTTGTGCATCAATGCAAATAGTATGCCAAGATATTGTAGGCAAAATGGATGTACGGAAAGGTACATCCACTTGGTTATCATCGCAAGACTTACACCATCCTTGCGATTTTGGCTTTCTATTGATACATTTTCGCACGTTGTGCTTTGATTCCTTCGTCATGGATGTATTCATCGTAGGGCATGAGCTTATCGATTGTGCCATTGGGTGTCAACTCAATAATACGATCAGCCACAGTCTCGATGAATTCATGGTCGTGACTTGAGAAAAGAATGTTGCCTTTAAATTGTGTGAGGTTATTGTTGAATGCCTGAATACTTTCCAAATCTAAGTGGTTTGTGGGAGTATCTAAAATGAGGCAATTCGCATTTTGTAGTTGCATGCGCGCAATCATACAGCGCATCTTTTCGCCACCAGACAGAACGTTAACCTTTTTAAGGATTTCTTCTCCACTAAAGAGCATACGCCCTAAATAACCTTTCATCATCACTTCGTTGCCTACACCATATTGGCTGAGCCAATCGATGAGATTTAAATCGCAGTTGAAAAATGCCGTATTGTCGAGTGGGAGATAGGCAGTGGTGATGGTCACTCCCCATTTGAATGTGCCAGCATCAGGTGTTCGGTTTTTGTTGATGATTTCAAAAAGTGCTGTCATAGCTTTGGGATTGTGACTTAAAAACACAACCTTTTGGCCTTTTTCAATATTGAAATTTACATGGTCGAAGAGCACGCCTCCATCTGCATCAACAGCTTTCAAATCTTCGACTTCGAGAATTTGATTGCCTGGTTCACGATCCATCTGGAAGATGATACCTGGATATTTTCGACTTGAAGGTTTGATTTCTTCCACATTTAATTTCTCCAACATCTTTTTGCGTGAGGTGGTCTGCTTACTCTTAGCCACATTAGCCGAGAAACGGCGAATAAACTCTTCTAATTGTTTCTTCTTCTCTTCGGCCTTCATCTTTTGGTTTTGTGCCTGACGCAATGCTAATTGCGAACTTTCATACCAGAACGAATAGTTACCAGCGAACACTGTAACTTTTCCAAAGTCGATATCGATGGTTTGCGTGGAAACGGCATCAAGGAAGTGACGATCATGGCTCACAACGAGTACCGTCTGATTCTCGTCAATTTCTCCTAAATAATCTTCTAACCATTCTACGGTGTCTAAATCAAGGTCATTAGTAGGCTCATCGAGTAGCAAATTATCGGGCTTTCCAAATAAGGCTTTGGCCAACATGACCCGCACCTTCTCGGTATTGCTTAATTCGCCAACAATTTTTTGATGCAAGTCCTCTCCAATGCCTAAATTCTGCAGTAATTGTGCAGCTTCACTTTCAGCTTCCCAACCATTCATTTCAGCGAATTTTTCTTCTAATTCAGCAGCACGATTACCATCTTCTTCAGTCATTTCTTCTTTGCTGTAGAGGCGTTCGCGCTCTTTCATATTTTCCCAAAGCGGTTGGTGACCCATGAGTACAGTGTCAAGCACCTTAAACTCGTCGTATTTAAAGTGATCTTGTTCCAAGACAGAGAGACGCTCTCCTGGCCCTAATTCCACAGTTCCATGATTGGGCTCAAGATCGCCGCTAATAGCTTTAAGTAGCGTTGATTTTCCAGCTCCATTAGCCCCAATGACACCATAGATGTTGCCTCGAGTGAATTTAATATTTACATCTTTGTATAGAACTCTTTCCAAATTGGATTGCAAGATTGGTGAGTGTTATCATCTTCTTTATAATCTTAATAATGAATTAATTGGCTGCAAAGGTAAGCAAAATTATTCAGAAAACAAAAACGAGACGTAGCCCTGAAGCTAAGTCTCGTATTCTTTTGTCATTGAAAGAAATTATATACCTAATTTCTTTCTAATGTCTTTGGGTACGGCGTTCACATTAACCATAAAGTCCATGGTGTTATTTGCAATATAGTTTTTGGTCATATACCACATACCCTTATAGTCGCCGACTTCACCCCATGAGTTTTTAACCATATAATACTCTTTTCCATTCTGATCTTTTGCGATACCATAGATGAGCATGCCATGGTCGTCAGTCAGTTCCCAATTATCGAAACGTTCTTGGCGTAACTTCTGTGTAGGTGTTACTTCTGGGACGGTGCATCCTAATGAATCAAGCACATTTTTCTTTTCAGCGCGTGTTAGCTTCAGCCAATGTGCCATATCGCTACCACTCAAACTTTGTGCCTTCTTTGAGTCGATGGAGTAGGCTAATCCGTCACGTGTAAATCCAGGTTCCGAAACATCTCCTCCCCATGCAACTGTATAGCCATTCATTACAGCATTATCAATGATGCGCATCATATCATCGAGGGGAAGGTTCCATGAAAGTGGATTGCGCCAGTTATCTTGTACTTCAACGGCGAAAGCAGTCCAAAAAGGATGGTGCGTGTAGCTTGTGAAGCTTACATAATCATCGGGATTAATTTCCAAACTTTGTGCAAATGTTTGTGGGGTATAACTCTTTCCTTGATAGGTAAATCTATCGGGACATTTACCTAAGTATGCGTCTAAAATACCTTGCAGTGCCACCTTCCATTGCGGAGAAAGTTTGTCGCTCTTTGTTTTGGCTATAGCTTGTACGTAGGGTGTCATGACAGCGAAGAATTCATTGAAATTGTTCAAGGAGTCTCCATATAGTGTGCCTGGAAGTGGCATGGCTTCTTCTGGACACATGCCATAATGCTTTAGACAATAGATGGGATCGTAAGCGCTTCCACCTTGAGCGAATTGTGCATCGCCATGCATGCGTACCACCTGAATGGCACGATCCAAATATGTCTTATTTGCAACAAAGGCCTCGCAGAGGTCATATGTTTTCCCCGTTTTCTTTAATATCTCAGCTTCTAAGAAACTCAGTGTTGAATAGTCCCAACAGGTACCACTGCGGCTCTGGTTCTTAACACTTGTAATTTTGTTCTCTTTGATGGTAGTAAAGACTGGTTTATTAGCATTCTTTTTATTGTCTTTCTTTTCTTGAGCCTGTGCACCGAAAGCTACAAGTGCTACAAGCGCCATAACTAAAACTTTTTTCATTTATTCAAAATATAATGTTTATGTTAAAATTGCAATTATCTATTGTTTACTCTGAACGATGTGCGGCCATGAACTCTTCAACGTCTTTTGGATGATAGGGTATGCGCTGTGCACCTATAAAGCGGCAACCTTGAGGTGTGATGAGCACATCATCTTCAATTCGGATGCCACCAAAATCTTTATAGCTCTCAATCTTATCGAAGTTTAGGAAGGCTGCACAATGTTGTTTGGCTTTCCATTCATCTATCAAGGCCGGAATAAAATAGATGCCGGGCTCGTCGGTCACCACGAAACCTTCTTCTAATCGGCGACCCATGCGCAGATTATTTGTACCGAATTGCGTGAGGTTTGGACGAGTTTCCTCGTCAAATCCTACATTGATTTGGTCTAAATTCTCCATATCGTGCACATCCATACCCATCATGTGACCTAAACCATGTGGCATGAATAGCGCGTGCGCACCAGCTTGCACGGCGGATTCTGTGTCGCCTTTGGTGAGACCTAAATCCTTCAATCGGTCAAACATTAATCGGCAAACGGCAAAGTGGACATCGGCATAGCGAACGCCAGGTTTGGCTACTTCTAAGGTGTAGTCGTGGCAGGCTTCAACAATGGAATAGATTTCGAATTGCCGCTGTGAGAATTTTCCAGAGACAGCATCGTGCGCGTGTTGTCACTACAATAATTGTTGATGGTTTCAGCTCCTGCATCGCAGAGTGCTAAGCGTCCGGCCTCAAGCTTATTCATTGAAGGGTTGCCGTGTAAAATTTCACCATGTTGTGTGTAGATGGTGGGGAAGCTCACCATTGCTCCGTATGAGTTTGCGATGCCATCAACTTGTCCGCCCACAAATTTCTCGGTTACTCCAGGGCGCGTCAGGCGCATGGCTGTGGTATGCATTTCGTAGCCAATGACGGCAGCGCGTTCCAACTCTTCAACTTCTTGTGGTTCTTTCACGGAGCGCATTTTCACCACGGCCCGAATCAAATCCATACTTGCATCCTCTTTCTGCTGTGTAGGATGAATTCCGAGGAGATCGAAAATTTGAATTTTTATATCGTGACGATAGGGTGGTAGGAAATGAATCTTGCGGTGTGTGCGCAGTGCTTCATTGCAGATGAGCTTCAGATGCTTCATGGGCAATGTTTCATCGGCACCACATTGTTGTGCCATATCGTGCATGCTATGAACAGAGCCATACCAAACGATGTCCTCAATGTCGATATCGTTACCAATCAAGATGTCGCGGTTGTTATCAATGTCGATAACGCCTACCAGTCCATCACGTTGCAAACCGAAATAATAGAGGAATGACGAGTCTTGACGGAAAGGGTAGTAACCGTTATTGGGAAAATTAACTGGCGACTCATTGTTGCCAAAAAGAATGACGACACCTTCGTTAACGAGCTTCTTGAGTTCATTGCGCCGTCTTACGTAAGTAGCAGTATCAAACATTTTTATTTTCATTGATTTGGCTACAAAGTTATATATTTTTCGCCTAAAAGTTCTATCTTTGCAATAAAATTAAGCTTAAAAGCTATAAATTTATTAGTTAGCGATGGAAATAAATCATCAAACAGGGTTAGTTTTTGGAAGGTGGCGGTATGCGTGGCGTGTTCACAAGTGGTGTGCTCGATGCCTTGATGAAACATGCCATTTATTTTCGCTATGTAGTTGCTGTTTCGGCGGGAGCGTGTAATGGTATGAGCTATGTGAGTAGGCAGCCCCGGCGCGCGCGCATAGCCAATATTGATTATCTGTCGCGTTATCATTACATTGGTTTGCGCCATTTGGCTCAGCAGGGGTGCATTTTCGACCGCGATTTGCTCTATAATAAGTTTCCCAATCATCTCATCCCCGTAGATTTTGATGAATATTTTCAGCATGCCGACACCTTCGAAGTGGTGACAACGAATTGTCTTACGGGGCGTGCGATGTATCTCACTGAGACGCAATCGCGCCAGCGTGCTATCGACATTCTGCGTGCTTCGAGCAGTCTGCCCTATGTGAGTAGCATTGTGACGGTGGATGGCATTCCCATGCTCGATGGAGGAATTGTCGACAGCATACCCGTGGAGAGGGCTATTGCTCAGGGACACACTACCAACGTGGTGGTGCTCACGCGCAATAAGGGGTGGCGCGACACGAATCCCGACCTCAAGCAACCGCGCTTTGTTTACAGTCAGTATCCCCGTTTGCGCTTGGCCTTGAGCCGTCGGCATGAGGTTTATAATCGTCAAATCGATTTGGTGGATCGTTTGGAGGCCGAAGGCAAAATTGTTTGCATCCGACCCATTCGTCCATTAGAAGTGGGGCGAATGGAGAGCGATGTAGAGAAGTTGGAACGCCTTTATCAGGAGGGCTTTGATTTGGGCGAAGCCTTCGCACAGCAATATCACATGTAATTTTTAAGCGAAAGGGTGGCATCATTTCTGGCTAATGCCTCCTGGTTTGGGTTGCGGCAGTCATAAGGTTATGCTAATGCTTCCTGGTTTGGGTTGTGGCAGTCATAAGGTTATGCTAATGCTTTCTCGTTTGGGTTGCGGCAGTCATAAGGTTATGCCAGCGCTTCCTGGTTTGGGTTGCGGCAGTCATAAGGTTATGCCAGCGCTTCCTGGTTTGGGTTGTGGCAGTCATAAGGTTATGCTAATGCTTCCTGGTTTGGGTTGCGACAGTCATAAGGTTATGCCAGCGCTTCCAGGTTTGGGTTGCGGCAGTCATAAGGTTATGCCAGCGCTTCCTGGTTTGGGTTGTGGCAGTCATAAGGTTATGCCAATGCTTCCTGGTTTGGGTTGTGGCAGTCATAAGAAGGTTTATGTAGCAACGAAAACGGGAGCATTCCAGTTGGAACACTCCCATTTGTGTGCAGGGTGGCGAACATCGCACCACACTTATTTTTTGATGTTGGCCTCTTGCAGTCCGTAGTGTTTTTTCTTGTCGAACGCCAACAGGGCAAAGGCCAGCAGAATGGCCATGATGCCGCAGCTCATGAACAGCATCTCCATGCGGCTAAATGTGGGGTCGGCTTCATTGAGCTTGCCAATGGCTACGGGGAAAAGACTCAAGCCGATGTTTTGAATGAAGAAGATGATGGCATAGGCCGAACCTAAGAGTTTCAGCGGAATGATTTTGGGCACACTGGGCCACATAGCCGAGGGCACCAGCGAAAAGGCTATGCCAAGGACAATCATCATCACCACGGCAAACCAACCGACGGGCAGCAGATGAACCATGAAAATGAAGTGAACCAAAGCCAGCATGGTGCTGCCAATGAGCATGAGGGTTACGCCTTTGCCAATTTTATCATAGATGATGCCGAAAAATGGGCGTGAGGGCAATGGTGCCTAAGGGGAGCAAAACCGGTAATGTGCCTGCAACCGTGCGGGCACATGATAGTTGGCTACCATGAGCTTTTGTTGCAAATTTCAAGAAGGGGAACACGCCTCCATAGAACATCAAGCAGAGCAATGCAATGCACCAGAACCCAGGATTGGTGAAGATAAACTTCAAATCGGCGAAGTGGAATCCTTCGTCGTCAGCGCTGTGCTGTGTCTCGGTGTCGATGGCTGCGGCCGAAGCATCGAGCTTTCTGTCCATCACGGTGTAGACAATAAAGGCTAAAAGTCCCACAATGAGCAACACGGCACCCAACAAGACAGGGGCGCTCACACGGTTGCCAAAGGCGCGTGCCACAGGCAAGGAGAAGCTCATGGCTGCAAAAGTGCCCATGCGGGCTAAACCCACTTGCACGCCCATGGCCAATGCCAGCTCGTGCCCAGTGAACCATTTGGTGATGACTTTAGAAACGGTGATGCCGCATATTTCGCATCCTACTCCGAAAATGGCAAAGCCTAAGCACGCCACAGCGGCCGACATGGGCAAAGAGAATGTGCCAAGAGTGAACTGACTATCGCCAAAGTCAACAGAAACACCGACATATTTAATCAACACCCCAATAACCATGAGGCTGCAAGCCATGATTCCTGTGAAGCGGATGCCCATCTTATCGAGGATAATTCCGCCAAAGAAGAGCATTAAAAGGAATACGTTGATGAAACCATAGCTACCGGCAAAAATGCCATAATCGCCGGCCGTCCAGCCTAAGCCGCCTTGGGCTTTTGGTGTTTCGAGCAACACCTCGAGTGGCGACATGACGTCGGTTATAAAGTAACCCATCATCATCGTGAAGGCCACGATGAGCAGTGCTGTCCAACGCGCACCAGTGCTGTCGCTGAGCTTTTTTTGAATTAATTCTGTCATATTTTTGTATTGTTTTGATTTACTTGTTTGTGGTTAGCCATCTGTCCAACCAATCGAAATAGGTGCGTTGCCAAAGAATTCCATTCTGAGGCTTTAACACCCAGTGGTTTTCATCGGGGAAGAGCAACATCTCGGCTGGAATGCCGCGCAAACGTGCCGCGTTAAATGCACCCATACCTTGGTTGGCATTGATGCGATAGTCTTTCTCGCCGTGAATAATCAAGATGGGGGTGTCCCACTTATCAACAAACTTGTGAGGACTATTGGCATAGGTCTTCTTTGCCGCTTCTGTGGCATCAGCATTCCAATAGGCATCGTCATACTCCCAGTTGGAGAACCAAACCTCTTCCGTATCGGTGTACATGCTTTCGAGGTTGAATGCGCCGTCGTGGGCAATGAATGCTTTGAACCGTTTGTTGTGATGCCCTGCAAGATAATAAACCGAGAAACCACCAAAGCTGGCTCCAACGCAGCCTAAACGCTCTTTGTCAACAAAGGGAAGATTATTGGCCGCATCGTCGATGGCGCTGAGATAGTCGTCCATACATTGTCCCGTCCAATCGCCGCTCACAGCCTCATTCCATTCATGGCCAAAACCAGGCAAGCCGCGTCGATTGGGCGCAACGATTACATAGCCTTTTGAAGCCATGAGGAAGAAATTCCAACGATAGCTCCAAAACTGGCTCACGGGGCTTTGTGGTCCACCTTCACAGAAGAGCAAAGTGGGATATTTCTTCGTTGCATCAAAGTTGGGTGGCAATACAATCCAAACCAACTCTTGTTTACCATCAGTAGTATTTACCCAGCGCTGTTGCAATTTGGGAGTGGCCAACTGACTTAACAGCGCCTGATTCTCAAAGGTGATTTGGGTGAGCTTGCTTTTCTTCTCAGCCTTGGCAGGAGAGAGCAAATATAAGTCGTCGGGTTGCAGCATCGAATGGCGTGACACCAACAAATTGTTGCTGTTAGCGATTGTCGATAGGCAAGCAAAGTCATACCAGCCGTCACTCAGTTGGGTCACTTTCCCATTAAGCGAAACTTGATAAGCGTTGACGCAAGCGTACCAGCAACCCAAGAAATAAAGGCTCTTACTGTCGTTAGCCCAAACATATTCGTCGACATTGCTGTCGAAATTCTGCTGATTGACGATATATTGTTTCTTGCCTGTAGCACGATCCATGATGCACAAACGATTCAAATCGCTTTCATAACCATCATGCGCCATGCTCTGCCAAGCAATATATTTACCATCGGGCGAAAACTTGGGATTGGTGTCATAGCCCACTTGCATATCGCCTTGTTGCTGGTTGACCTGCTGATGTTTAAGCGATTTTGTCGCATCAACCTGTGGAGCGACATAGCCTTCGGGCTTACACAAGTTGGTAGTTTTGCCCGAGCTTACTTCGTACAAATAAATATCTGTATCGGTGGAGATGGCATATTGCACGCCCTCTTTCTTGCGGCTGGTGTAGGCAATAAACTTAGAATCGGGGCTCCAAGCAATTTGTTCTATACCGCCAAAGGGTGCAACGGGAGCCTCAAAAGGCTCACCAGCCATGATGTCTGTAGCTGTTGTAATGCTGTTTCCCGTAACATTTGCAATAAATGGGTGCAGGATTTCAGTAACATAATGATCCCAATGTCGATAGTTCATATCGGTGATGAGCATTCCTGTCGCCTTAGGGAGATCTGTTGGTGTTTCTTTGATTGTACCATGATAGGGGAGACTTTGCAGCATGACAACCCTTTTTCCATCGGGCGAGAAAGCAAATCCTTCTACTTTTCCACCAGTGTGAGAAAGTTGCTGACGCTGTCCACCTGTCACATCCATAGACCATATTTCGCCACTGCGTACGAAAACTATTTTATTTCCTAACCAAGCAGCATCACTTTCGCGTTGATCATCCTTGGTGAGTAGCCGTTTATTCTTTCCATTAAGTTCCTGAATAAACAATTTAGTTTGGCTGTTGTTGTTGGGAACGCTGTAGTAGGACACTTGATAAACAACATATTTTCCATCGGGTGAAGTCGCCGAAGCGCCAATACGCCCCAAACGCCATAAGTCTTCTGCGGTCATATTGCGTTGTTGTGTCTGTGCTGTAGCTGCAGCCTGATTCATCTTTGCGTTCATTGATAGTGGTGTTGCCAGTATGATTGCAGCAAGCACCAAGTTTGAAATTTTATTCATGGGAATATCGGTAAAAAGCAATAGATGCTACAAGAGTTGGAAAGCTAAGACTTTTTATGCGATAAGATGTCGCAATGTGCAGTATATTTCTCCACAATCTCTTATAGAATCTATTGCAATGTATGATGAATTATTTTTCTTTCTTTTTATTCAGTTCATTTTGCTTGCGCCGCGTTTCTTCTAATTGTTTTTGTTGCATTTCTTGAATAGCTTGCAAACGTGCGGCCAAGCCATTCATTTTCTTTGGATTGCTCTTGTTTTCTTTGTAACGATTTTCAAGCATAGCGAGCAACTTCTCGTCGTTTGTTGTCTTGCGAAGTACCCACATGATGGCTGCGCTGAAGAACAAACTAATGAAATAATAGAAGTTTAGTCCGGCACTGTAATCGTTGAACATGAAGAAGAACATGATGGGCATAGCAAACATCATATATTGCATCATTTTCATTTGCTCTGCCTGCTGCCCAACCATTTGATCCTTTTGTTGGCGCATGGTCATGATTGTATAGAGCACATTGGCGACGCAGAACAAGATACAAGTCAAACTAATGTGATCGCCAATCAGCCAAATATGATGTCCCCACTCGTAGATAGGGTCATAAGTACTCAAATCTTTTATCCACAAGAAGTGTTCACCGCGCAATTGAATGGCATTGGGAACAAAATTAAACATTGCAATCCAGATGGGCATTTGAATGAGCATCGGCAGGCATCCCGATAAGGGGCTGACTCCATATTTTGAATACTCAGCCATCATGGCTTGCTGTTTTTGCATTTGATCCTCAGGCTTATTAAATTGCTTAGTAGCCTCGTCTAATTTCGGCTTCAACACACGCATCTTTGCGCTACTCATGTAGCTTTTCTTTACCATCGGATAGGTGATGAGCTTTAATAGCAGTGTAATGAGAATTAAAACGATTCCCATGTTGATATTTAAGCCTGTTAAGAAGTCGAAGACATAAAGTGTAAACCAACGGTTGATGATGCGGAATAGGGGCCAACCTAAATAAACCAAACGTTGTAATTGTAAATCCTTGCCAAATGTACTTTCTTTCTCTACGCGTTGTAGGATGCGGAAATCATTTGGACCATAATAGAATTCAAATTCAGAAGGAATACGACCTGATGGGTCAAGTTTTGTTTTTAGCTTTGCGCCGTATTGCTTAAGATAACCTGTTCCTTTTTCTTCAGGGATTGATGTCATGGATGCATTCGATTCGAATCCGTTCTTTGCAATCATGACTGCACTGAAGAACTGGTTTTTAAAGGCTACCCAGTCGATAGGTTCTTCAATAGCCTTGTCAACTTCTTCTTTACCTTCACTTAGATAATCTGTGCCCCCTTTTGTCGCATGATAGGTAAGTGTAGCATAGCGATTCTCAAAAGAGAAACCTTTCTCTTGCTGGAAAATTCTATCTTTCCAGTCAACATATAGTGCTTGTGAATTGGGTGCGAAACTTCCATCCATACCCTGAACCTTGAGGCTCATGTGTAATAAATAATCACTTCCTAAGCGATATTGCATAACAATACTTGCCCCATTTTAGATGTTGCGGTAAAGGTGACTGTAGAATCGGTGTAGGATGAAGGCTCAAAGTAAAGGTCGGCCGTATTTATATTAGCCTCTTTCGTAGCTAAACTATAATTGAGACTTTGACTGGTTGAATCAAATAATGTTACATAATTTTTGTCATCCGCATTGCTTTGATGTTGCAAGTCATGTCCGACATAGCCTTTTATAATGGCTTTTTTTACGATAGTCCCTTTTGAACTCAAAGTGAGTTCAACCTTATTGTTTTTAATATGATATCTTGTGCAATACCTTTTAGGGCCTGATGAAAAAGACAACGTGGTATCAGCGTTAGCGCGTAGTTTTGCAGAGTCTACATTGTTGGGATTAGCAGCCTGTTTAGCTGCTAATTCTTTTTTAGCTTGTGCTATAGAATCTTGTACGAAAGCAGCGCGCTGTTCTTCTGCAGAAGGTTGGTTATACCAACTAAATCCTATAAGGACTACTGCAATTAGTAAAAAAATCCAATGATGTTATTTTTTTATCCATTACTTCTTTTTATTTTCTATTGCTTTCTTAATAAAAATCGAGGAATAGGGGATGAGGTTTTAAAACGGTTGATTGATATTCTGGATGGTATTGTGTGCCTATATACCATTTTAATCCTGGTATTTCAACAATCTCTACCAAATCACTCTCGGGGTTCTTTCCCACACACATCATGCCATGTTTCTCAAATTCTGTTTGAAACTCATTATTAAATTCATAGCGATGTCTATGGCGCTCTTGAATATTTTCTTTCTTATAAATATCAAAAACTCGGCTACCTTGTTTTAAATTGCATTCGTATGCTCCAAGACGCATTGTGCCACCCATATTAGAAATGTTCTTTTGTTCCTCCATAATATCAATAACATTATGTGGTGTCTTTTCATCCATTTCGCGACTATTGGCATCTGCATATCCTAAGACGTTACGTGCAAATTCTATTACCATCATTTGCATTCCCAAGCAAATACCGAAGGTTGGAATATCGTGTGTGCGCGTATAGTGAGCAGCGATAATCTTTCCTTCAATACCACGCTGCCCAAATCCTGGACAAATTACAATTCCATCTTGGTGTGCCAACTTCTCTGCTACGTTGGCTTCGGTTATCTCTTCTGAATTAAGGAAATTAATATTTACCTTATAATCATTATAGGTTCCTGCATGAGAGAGACTTTCGCGTATGCTTTTATAAGCATCTTGTAGGTCGTATTTTCCAACAAGTCCAATGTTGACACTGTCTTTGGCTCTTTTACGTCGGTTGATAAACTCACGCCATGGACCTAATTCTGGTGTTGCACCAATAGGCTCTCCCGTCTTTCTCAAGATAGCCTCGTCCAATCGTTGCTGTTGCATGTCAATAGGGACTTCGTAGATAGAAGGTAAATCTTCGCATTGAACGACGCAGTCTAAATCAACATTACAAAATGCAGCGACCTTTTTTCTTACATCATTGCTCAAATGCTTCTCGGTTCGTAAGACGAGGATATCGGGCTGAATCCCTATGCTCTGCAATTCCTTTACACTATGTTGGGTGGGCTTTGTCTTGAGTTCTCCTGCAGCTTTCAGATAGGGAACATAGGTGAGATGGATATTAACGGCACGTTTGCCCAATTCCCATTTAAGCTGACGTATAGCCTCCATGAATGGTGCGCTCTCAATATCTCCAATTGTTCCACCAATCTCAGTGATGACGAAATCATAATGATATTTTTGGCCTAAGAGCTTTATATTACGTTTAATTTCATCTGTGATATGCGGAACCACTTGTATGGTTTTGCCTAAATAATCACCTCGGCGTTCTTTATCAATGACCGATTTATATATCCTCCCCGTCGTCATGCTGTTAGCTTTCGTGGTTTGGATACCCGTAAATCGTTCATAGTGCCCCAAGTCTAAATCGGTTTCCATTCCATCAACCGTCACATAACATTCTCCATGTTCATAAGGGTTGAGTGTGCCTGGATCGATATTAATATAGGGGTCAAACTTTTGTATTGTAATATTGTAACCTCTTGATTGTAAAAGTTTACCTATTGAGGCGCTAATAATTCCTTTTCCTAATGAGGAAACAACGCCACCTGTTACGAAAATATATTTTGTTTCAGCCACGTGTAATTACTTTTTTTATTCATTTATAAAAAAATTATATTCTTTTTCCAAACGTTGCCCTGTTTTTCTAAAAAGAATAGGCTATACCAAAGCTTGCATATTCTTTTATTTGCCAATAGCCAAATTTATGATCGCGTAATCCTGCGTCATCAAAGCGAGGATATATAAAGATGTTACTACTGAGGTAGCGGCTGAATTGCAAAATGAATGTGTTTTCCCACTCTATTTCGCTGCGGCGATAGGTGGTATAGCCGTATAAGCGTGTCTGCCATTTCACTCTGTCGCTAAAGTTCCATTGCAAGTCAAAAGTGCATTCCGAACCCAAATTATGTAAGGTATGATGGCCTGCATCTAATCCGTTGCGTTCGCTTAGTGACAACCGACTTACATATTTAAAGTTATAGGCGAGCGGTGCCATGTGTATTGAGCCAACCAAACGTTTATTAAACCATTCCACATTATAATCCATACCAAGCGAAAGATTTACGTTGAGTGGATTGGCGAAAGCACTATAAACGAACGGGTCATTATTTTTAAATCCACGAAGGAATTGCGTGTTGCCTATGAGCTGTATGGTGTAATACCATTTCTTTGTAGCTTGGAAACCCAATTTTCCGGTGTAGCGCAACAGGTCTTCGCTTGTTTTTAATTTGTGCAGATTGTCTGTTTGGGAAGTTTGTATGCCCAATTTCATTTCCAACTTGTTATCCCATTTGACCTTTTGCTTGTTATTATAGTTCGCTGCTAATGTGACCGCTCCTACGGCACTATAGTTGCTTTCTCCGCCTTTATACCAGTTGTCGGAGATATAATTTGAATGAATTGCAGGTAGAAATCACCATGATAAGTCCAGAAATTGGGCTTATAAACCTTGATGTCTGGTGCTTCAGGTTTCGGTTCTTCAATTTTCGAAACTTTTTCTATAGGCAATTGCTTGTCAACAGCAACTAAAGGTTTGTCGATAGCTTTTGATGGCCCTATTTTATTTAGATAGTCATCGGTGGTTTGAACCAAGTCGGGGCGATGTAAATACACATAAAGCAAGGTGCGGGCAAGGGCGTTTGTTGCGATATCTTGTGAAAAGTCTTTTGCCTCGAGCATCCGTTCGCCAATCTTTCCATAGTAGGTTGGTGGCAAAAACAGTGGAGCATATTTGCCCTTTGGAACGAATAATTTTGTGGAGTCGCCATTGTAACTCGTATTATTCATGTCGAGTGCTTGCTGTGCTATGCGCAAACTATCTGTATAACGCTCTACGAATGTTTTGCTTCTATTATCAGAAGCAACTGTCAGACGCTGTGCGAAAACTCCTCCAGGAAGTGCATGCAGCAGAAAAATCGCGAGTAAATTTTTTAATGAATTCATATTTCGTGGGCAAAGTTACATGAAAAAAAGCTAATAGACAAGAAACCATTTTGCAAAATACATGTTTTAAATGAGAAACGTGCAATTGGTGGGGTTGGGAGACGATGGGATGTTTTAAAAATAACGGGTTCTAAAGTTGGGGGAACATCAATTCGTTGAAGTTTGCGAGAAGCGAAACGATTGCAAATGGCCAAATACAGCCTTTCCGCCGCGGCAACTATCTGTGATGCTGCCGAACGCGCCATTTTTGGTAACCCACTTTGCTGCCATATCGGCGGCGAGGGCAATTTTCGCGATAACGAGAGGTAGTTATCGCGAGCGAGGGCAATTTTCACGATAACGAGCAGTGGTTATCGCGAGCGAGGGTAATTTTCGCGATAACGAGAGGTAGTTATCGCGAGCGAGGGCAATTTTCACGATAACGAGCAGTGGTTATCGCGAGCGAGGGTAATTTTCGCGATAACGAGAGGTAGTTATCGCGAGCGAGGGCAATTTTCGCGATAACGAGAGTTGGTTATCGCGGGCGAGGGCATTTTTTTCGCGATAACGAGAGGTAGTTATCGCGGGCGAGGGTAATTTTCGCGATAACGAGCGTTGGTTATCAGCGGCGAAGCCCTTCGCCTGAATAGATTTCTTTATTGAATGTGGTGGCGAGCGCTTTGCTCAGGTATGTTTTTCATTTGGATGTGTTGGCGAAACCCTTGCCCAAACATTTTTCTTGATGGCATGTGCAGGCAAGGGCTTTGCCATTAAAAGTCTTCGTCATCACTCATCGAGGACTCCTCAACATCTAAATTGTCAGGATCTTCATCATAAGTGGTTCGATAACTTTCTTCGGTCAATGTTTCTTCGTCAAAGGAATCTTCGTCGTCTTCATCGGTTTCATTAAACTCTTCGTCGAGAAGAACTTCATCTTCAGCATCAGCATCTAAGTTTTCCTCATCGTCAAAGTCCTCATCCTCGTCAGCGATGTTTTTTTCGTTGTTTTCAACTCGGGTTTTTCTTTCGCAAAGATAGCCTCGACCCAAGTTCCTTTTTCAATTTCTAACACCTCATAGCCATCTTTGAGCTTCTTTTCATACATGCCTCCGGGTTTGTGCAGACGGTCCTTAGGCAGCGTTGTGGTGCTGATGTCAAAGCCCCGTTCGATGATGTCTTGAATGCTTTGCGACAAGCCTTCCCAACCACTACCAAAATTGCGGTCTAACACCTCCAACAGTTTAGTAGCCGAGATGTGGCGGATATTTTCATAAGTGAGGTCGGTTACACGCAAAATGGGTTTCTTCTTGATAGCCCATTTCACTTTAGTGCTGTCATCGATTTTTACAAGGCCCACCTTAAAACCGCGTTCTTCAAACTTGGCAATCACTTCAGGCTTATTAACTTTTACTTCCTCAATATCGAAAGCACTTTTAATCACATCTACATAATGACGCATGTTCTCTCTCAAATCGCTTTCGCGCTCGGCAGTGTCTAAAAGACGAAATACATCATTTTCCTGAATGTCCCAAATATTACTCTTTGTTAGAGTCCGTAAAGTAAGAGATTTTTGTTGCTTCATACATACTATTTTCTTTGCTGCAAAAGTATATACTTTGGGCCACATGCACAAACTTTTAATTGATATTTTTTTTGCGGTATCATGCGATTTCTTTATTTTTGCAGCGAATTATGAGCGAGCCATTAGCAGAAAGAATGCGTCCTCGAACGCTTGATGATTATGTGGGGCAGCAACATTTAATTGGTGAAGGTGCTGTTTTTGCGTAGAATGATAGAAGCAAAAACATGTTTCTTCTTTTATTTTATGGGGGCCTCCGTGGGTGGGAAAGACAACTTTAGCACAAATTGTTGCTCACAAGTTGGAAACACCTTTCTACACGCTGAGTGCAGTCACGAGCGGCGTAAAGGAGGTTCGTGAAGTGATTGATAAAGCAAAGAATAATCGTTTTTTCAACACGGCCTCCCCGATATTGTTTATTGACGAGATTCATCGTTTCAGTAAATCGCAGCAAGATTCTTTGCTCGGGGCAGTGGAACGCGGCGTTGTTACCTTGATAGGTGCCACGACCGAAAATCCCTCGTTTGAAGTTATTCGTCCATTGTTGTCACGATGCCAACTTTATGTTTTAAAGGCTTTGACCAAGGATGACTTGCTGCAATTGGCGAAACGTGCTATCGATACGGATGTTGAGTTGCAGAAAAAACACATCGTGCTGCAAGAAACTGAAGCGCTGCTGCGGTATAGTGGGGGAGATGCTCGTAAACTTTTAAACATTTTAGAGTTAGTCGTCGAGGTATCGGGAAATGATGTTGTTGTGACGAATGCGCTGGTTGAAGAGCGTCTCCAAACCAATCCCATGGCCTATGACAAAGAGGGCGAATTGCACTATGACATCATCTCTGCTTTCATCAAGAGCATTCGAGGAAGCGATCCTGATGCTGCGCTTTATTGGCTGGCGCGCATGATTGAAGGAGGCGAGTCGCCACAATTCATCGCACGCCGCTTAATGATTAGCGCCGCAGAAGATATTGGTTTGGCCAATCCCAACGCCTTGTTGTTGGCCAACACAGCTTTTGATGCCGTCATGAAGATTGGGTGGCCCGAAGCGCGCATCATCTTATCTGAGGTGACGACCTATTTGGCCACAAGTGCCAAGAGCAATTCGGCTTATTTGGCTATCGATGCGGCTTTAGCAAAAGTGCGTGAAACAGGAAATCTCCCTGTGCCTTTGCATCTGCGTAATGCACCCACCAAGCTGATGGCCGAGTTGGGCTATCATGATGGTTATGCCTATCCACACGACTATCCAGACAACTTCACGCCGCAACAATATCTGCCCGAGGCATTGCAGGGCACGCGTTTCTGGGTGGGGCAGCACAGCGCGGCTGAAGAAAAAAATTAAATCAACAAATGGTGAAAAAAATTGGGGCGACCGATTTAAAACCTGATAAAAAAATATTGAATCATGAAAATTGTAGAATTAGATGGCTATGCCGTCAATCCGAGCGACCTCAGCTTAGAGGCCTTAAAAGCTTATGGTGAACTTGTTGTTTACGAACGCACAGATGCGAACGATGTTGTCTCGCGCGCACAAGATGCCGAGATGTTGCTCATCAACAAAATCAATCTCACAGCTGATGTCCTGGCACAGTTGCCTCGACTGCGCTATATTGGTGTGATGGCGACGGGCTACAACACGGTCGACATTGAAGCGGCAAAAGCACAGGGTATTGTCGTAACCAATATTCCTGCCTACAGCACCGACAGCGTGGCGCAGATGACCTTTGCTCACATTCTCAATCTCACCAACCAAGTGGCTCACTATGCGCAACGCAATCGCGAAGGGCGATGGAGCAAAAATGCTGACTTCTGTTATTGGGATACACCCTTGATAGAGCTGCATGGCAAAACGCTTGGCATCGTAGGACTGGGCAACATCGGCTGCAAGGTGGCACAGATAGCTCATCAATTTGGCATGGATGTGTTTGCACTCACCAGTCGCAACGCTGCCGATCTGCCCGAAGGTATTCAAAAAAACCACTTGGGAAGGCCTGCTCGCAGCGAGCGACATCTTGACCTTGCATGCTCCTTTGACTGCCGGCACACAGGAGATGGTGAATGTCGAAGCACTAAAGAGAATGAAGCATGGTGCACTGCTCATCAACACCAGTCGTGGAGGTCTGATTGATGAACAAGCTGTGGCTGAAGCCTTGGCTACAGGACAATTGGGTGGCTATGGTGCCGATGTGATGACACTTGAGCCACCTGCAGCCGACAATCCCTTGCTTCATGCACCAAATGCCTATATCACACCCCATATTGCCTGGGCCACGAAGGCTGCACGCCAACGGTTGCTTGACATTTGTATTGAGAATGTTAAAGCTTTCCTGGCAGGTACACCGCAGAATATTGTCAATCCCTAAGCTCACAAAACATGTTGCCTGCAAATTTAGAGTTAGCACATACGGTGCAACAAATCATCGAGTTCATTGGTACATTTGCCTTTGCTATCTCTGGCATCCGCATGGCCGCTGCAAAGCATTTCGATTGGTTCGGAGGCTTCGTTTGTGGTTTTGCAGTGGCCATCGGGGGTGGAACGATTCGCGATGTGATGTTGGGTGCCACCCCCCTTTTGGATGACTTCAACTATCTACATCATTTGCACTATTATTGCCATGTTGGTGGTGATTGTTTTTGCCAAATCGCTCATCCGCTGGGAGAATGCCTGGCTCACCTTCGACACCTTTGGCTTAGCCCTCTTTACCATTGCAGGCTTGCAAAAAACCTTGCAATACGACCACCCTTTTTGGGTGGCCATCATCATGGGCTGCATCACGGGAGTTGCTGGCGGCATCATTCGTGATGTATTGCTCAATCAAGAGCCTGTCATCTTCCAAAAAGATATCTACGCCATGGCCAGTGTAGCTGGCGGACTGCTCTACTGGCTGCTTTTCAAGATCGAGGTCAATGTGGGGCTTACTTCTATCGCCACCTTCTTTGCTATCTGTTGCATTCGCTTTTTAGCCATCAAATACCACATTTCATTGCCCATTTTGCGCGATGAAATCAAAGACAATTCGTAATTCTTGGCCCATAACAAAAAGTGCAATACGATTTACGATAGCCAATTCCACGGCATGTTGCTGTGAGTAATGGGATTTTTGAGATTCCTCCGAGATCTCAATCATTTTTTTATTTCAGTTGTTAGGGCGGCATTGTGAGTCATGCACAATTGACTGCATCAAAAACTTGGTAGAAATAGGTAACGATGGAGGTGATGAACTTATTTTTCGTTGAGCAGGGCTTCGAGCTTGACGATTTCATCACGATATTGAGCAGCTTGTAGGAAATCGAGCTCTTTTGCAGCTTGTTTCATGAGTGCTGTGGTATTGGCAATGCTCTTTTTGAGTGCTTCCTTGCTCATGCTGCGGCTGATGGGGTCGGCCACGAAGGCTTCACCAGCTTGGATTGAGCTGCTCATATTTTTGTGCCCGAGGCTTTTTCCTCTGTTGCGCCGTCTCAGTGCTTCCGGTCTGCATGGTGAGCGACGATCCAATTTTCTTTTCAATGGGTTTGGGCACAATATGATGGGCTTCGTTGTATTGCATTTGTATGCTGCGTCGGCGCGCCGTTTCATCAATGGTTCGTTGCATGCTTTCGGTGATGCTATCGGCATACATAATAACTTTGCCATGCACGTTGCGAGCAGCTCGGCCAGCCGTTTGTGTCAGACTGCGATGGTTGCGCAAGAAACCTTCTTTGTCGGCATCTAAAATGGCCACCAACGACACTTCGGGTAGGTCGAGTCCCTCGCGTAGCAAGTTGACGCCCACTAAAACATCGTAGACGCCAGCACGCAAATCGTTCATGATTTTCACCCGATCTAATGTAGCTACATCGCTGTGGATGTAGTTGGTTTTGATGTCATGATTTAAAAAGGAACTCGGTCAGCTCTTCGGCCATTCGCTTTGTAAGTGTGGTCACCAATACGCGCTCTTGCTGGTCGATGCGATGGAGTATTTCGGACATAAGGTCGTCGATTTGGTTCTCTGATGGACGCACTTCAATTTCAGGATCTAAGAGCCCAGTAGGTCGGATGATTTGCTCTACTACTACGCCTTCGGCCTCCTCGATTTCATAGTTGGCTGGTGTGGCACTGACGTAGATGATTTGGTGAATGAGGCTGTGAAATTCATCGAACTTTAGCGGACGGTTATCAAATGCGGCAGGCAGTCGGAATCCATATTCTACCAAGTTTTGCTTGCGTGAGCGGTCACCACCATACATAGCGCCGATTTGCGGAATGCTCACATGGCTCTCATCGACGATGATGAGATAGTCTTTTGGGAAGAAGTCGAGCAGACAATAGGGACGATCGCCAGCCTGTCGACCATCAAAATAGCGCGAATAGTTTTCGATGCCGCTACAATGGCCAAGCTCTTTAATCATTTCCATATCGTATTCTACGCGCTCCTTGATGCGTTGTGCCTTGATGTTATCGCCAATCGATTCGAAATAGGCAATACGCTCGACAAGATCATCTTGGATAGCGCGAATGGCATGTGTGGTTTGTTCGGGGGTGGTGACAAATAGGGTAGCGGGATAGATTTCATATTGTTCGAAGCTTTCGAGGCGATGAAACGTGTCAGCTTCAACTTCCTCGATGCTGTCGAGTTCATCATCCCACCATGTGAGGCGCAACACATTGTCACTATAGGTAGTGAAGATGTCTACTGTATCGCCTTTCACGCGAAACATGCCGCGTCCTGGTGCAATGTCATTTCTTACGTATTGCGCATTTACCAGTCGACGCAGGAATTCATTCATGTCTAATTGCTTCCCCTTTTGAATGCGAATGATATTTTCTTCCATCGCAATAGGTGCTCCCATTCCATAGATACAGGACACTGACGAAACAATGACGACATCTTTCCGTCCAGAAAGTAGTGCCGAAACAGCACGCAATCGCAACTTATCGATTTCGTCGTTGATGGCTAAGTCTTTCTCAATATAGACATCGGTCGTGGGAAGATAGGCTTCGGGTTGATAGTAATCATAATACGACACATAATATTCTACGGCATTGTGTGGAAAAAAAGCCTTTCATCTCTTCATAGAGCTGTGCAGCTAAAGTTTTGTTGTGGCTCAGGAGAAGTGTGGGTTTGTTAGCTTGTGCAATGACATTGGCCATGGTGTAGGTTTTACCCGAACCAGTGACACCAAGCAACACTTGTGAAGTTGTTCCGTCATTAATTCCATCAACTAACTGTTGTATGGCCTGAGGTTGGTCTCCCGTAGGTTTATAGGGTGAAGTAAGTTCAAATTTCATTTATGTATCCTTGTAACGAGATGCAAAGTTACCTCTTTTTTTAAGAAATGGCCTGCAGAGACTGTATAAAAAGCATTGTCGTACGGTGAAAGTACTAAAAAGTGTTTTCGTTGCTTTGTAGATTATGAAAAAGTAGCTACCTTTGCGACAAATTATCCAATATGAAAAAGAACGGAATACTTTTGTGCTTCATGGCGATTCTATTTGCAAGTTGTGCGCAAGAGTTTGCTAAGGTCTATAAAACGGAGAATGCTCAATATAAATATGAGTATGCCAAGGAATGTTATGCAGAAGGAAAATTTGCGCAAGCTATTACTCTGTTGACAGGCCTTATCAATATAGAAAAAGGTACAGATAATGCCCAAGAGAGTCTCTATATGTTGGCCATGGCCGAATATAATAGTATGGATTATGAGGGTGCGGCGCAAGCTTTTAAGCGTTATTATCAGTCGTATCCAAAAGGTTATTTGGCTGAAATGGCACATTATTATGAGGGACAAAGTTTGTACATGGGAACGCCTGAACCACGTTTAGATCAATCGATGACGGTTACTGCAATTGCTGCGTTCCAAACCTATTTAGATCTCTATCCAGATGGGAAATTGAAAGATGAAGCACAGCATCGGCTTTTCGAGTTGCAAGATAAGTTAGTTTTGAAGGAACTTTATTCCGCAAAATTATATTTTAATCTTGGAACATATTTCGGTAATTGCACTGAAGGGGGAAATAATTATGAAGCTTGTATTGTCACCAGTCAGAATGCATTGAAAGATTATCCGTATTCTAATTTGCGTGAAGATTTCTCTGTACTGATTATGAAGAGCAAGTTTGAATTAGCAGAACAGAGTGTTGAAGCAAAGAAATTAGAACGTTATCAGGATGCAGAAGATGAATGTTACGGCTTTATTAATCAATATCCTGATTCAAAAGGAAAAAAAGCGACGGCAGAAAAATATATAGCACGATGTAAGAGGTTTACAATGCGTCATTCTAACGAAAAATCAATTATAAAATTATATAAATAAATGGACTATAAGAAATCAAAAGCGCCCTGTAAATACAGTAACGCGCAACATTATGGACTTAAGTCGAGAAACAGGAAATATCTACGAAAGTGTTGCTATAATTGCAAAAGCGAGCGAATCAAATTTCTGTAGAGATTAAACAAGATTTAAATAAGAAGTTATCTGAGTTTGCTTCGTATAATGATACTTTAGAAGAGGTTTTTGAGAATCGTGAACAGATAGAAATCTCTCGCTATTATGAAAAAAACTTCCTAAGCCAACACTTCTGGCCACAGAAGAGTTTGAAGAGGGGAGTGTTTACTGGCGCGATCCCACACGAGATAACTACAATCAGGAGGGTTAATGATACAGCGCAAGCAAACTTTATTTCTGTTTATCTCATTAGTATTAACATTTGTCTGCCTTTCCTTTCCTTTGGCGACATTTGTCGGCGATGATTTGCATATGGATACGCTGGTAACTAATCTGTGTGAAAGGTTAGGGCGTGGAATTCCCAACTTTAAGACTGCGCCACTATTTGTGTTGCTTTTACTTACACTGCCACTCAACCTATGGGCTATATTGACATTTAAAATGCGCAGATTCCAGGCAAAGTTATGCTTGATAAACGTTATTTTATTGGTGTTGTGGCATATTGCTGCTATCTATTTCCTATTCTTTAGCATTGAATCTCAAGATACAACATTAAAGATTCATGTCACAGCATTCTTCCCATTAATATCATTGTTGCTTTATATTTTAGCGCGGCATGCTATTTTGGCAGATGAAAAATTAGTGCGGGCAGCAGATCGGATTCGATAAGACATTACATACATAAAGTTAATCCTCTATGGCAATTAGCCATGGGGGATTTTTGTATTTTGAAGAGTTATCACTGGTAGAACTTAGAATAAACAGAAAAATTATAGTACGAAAAAGATAAAAAAACGTGTAATTGCGGTTGCCTATCTAAATGAAAAATGGTATATTTGTGCACCAATAATAGAGCAATGAACAACATTAACGTAATGAACCACGCAGCAGATAATATTCGTATTCTTGCTGTAGCAATGGTAGAGAAGGCACATTCAGGGCATCCTGGTGGTGCAATGGGTGGCGCAGATTTTATCAATGTCCTTTTTTCTGAATATTTAGTTTATGATCCTCAAGATTCAGGCTGGGTAGGACGCGACAGATTTTTCTTAGATCCAGGGCATATGAGTCCAATGCTTTATGCAGCATTAGCTTTACGGGGGTATTTTTCTTTAGATGAGCTTCAAGCGTTTCGACAATGGGGTTCTGCTACGCCAGGGCATCCTGAGGTTGATGTATTGCGTGGAATCGAGAACTCTTCCGGTCCCTTAGGACAGGGGCATGCATTAGCTGCAGGAGCTGCTGTTGCTGAAAAATTCCTTGAAGCGCGGCTGGGCTCTATCATGATGCAGCATAAAATTTATGCTTATATTAGTGATGGTGCCGTCCAGGAAGAAATTTCTCAGGGCGTTGGGCGTATTGCAGGCAGTTTGGGCTTAAATAATTTGATAGTATTCTATGATGCTAACAATGTGCAGCTTTCCACAAAATGTGATGTGGTTACTACTGAAGATACAGCCATGAAATATAGAGCGTGGGGATGGAAGGTAATTACAATTGATGGCCATGATGTAGATGAAATTCGCCATGCATTAGATGAAGCTACTGCTGAGGCTGAACGCCCTACGTTGATAATCGGCAAAACAATCATGGCAAAAGGGGCTTTGAAAGAAGATGGGAGTAGCTATGAGCATAGTGTTAAAACGCATGGAGCACCACTTGGTGGAGCTGCCTATACCAACACTATAAAACATTTAGGCGGGAATATTGAAAATCCTTTTGAAATATTTGAGGATGTAGTGCAGCTTTATGCACAGCGAAAAGAACAATTAAATCAATTAGTTGCAGAGCGTCGGGCTACTGAACGTGCATGGCGTGAAGCTAACCCTAACTTAGCACAGCAGATGGATGAATGGTTTAGTGGGCGTGCTCCAAAGGTTGATTGGAGTGAGCTTACATTGCAAGAAGGTGCTGCCACACGTGTAGCAAGTGCTGCATGTTTAGGGATTTTAGCAGAACAGGGTGCCCAATATGATTTGTGCATCGGCCGATTTGAGTAATTCGGATAAAACAGATGGATTTTTAAAGAAAACAAAAGAATTGGTGCGTGGTGATTTCAGTGGTGCATTTTTCCAAGCGGGCGTAGCGGAGTTGACCATGGCTGATATGTGCATCGGGATGATGCTTCATGGTGGTGTAGTAACAGCAATGGGAACATTCTTTGTTTTCTCTGATTACATGAAGCCAGCTATCCGATTAGCAGCCTTGATGCAAACACCTGTAAAATTTGTTTGGAGCCATGATGCTTTCCGTGTTGGGGAAGATGGACCAACCCATCAGCCAATAGAGCAAGAAGCTCAAATAAGGTTGATGGAGAAGTTAAAAAACCATGCAGGCTATGATAGTGTCCGCGTGTTCCGTCCTGCAGATGTTTATGAGACAGCTGAATGCTGGAAGTTGGCTATGGAGAATGTAGATACACCAACTGCGCTCATTCTCTCGAGGCAAAATGTGGATATGTTGCCAGTAGTAATCCTTATGCAGATGTTGCGAAAGGCGCTTATATTGTTAGTGAATCGGATGTGCATCCTGATATTATCTTAGTGGCTAATGGTTCTGAAGTATCGACATTAGTGGCAACGAGTAGAATGTTACGCAGCGATGGCGTGCGTGTGAGTGTGGTGAGTGCTCCTTCTGAAGGGTTATTCCGTAGACAGTCACAGGCTTATCAGGAGGCTGTGCTCCCTATGTCGGTGAAGAAGTTTGGTTTGACAGCAGGGCTTCCTGTTACTTTGGAAGGACTGGTTGGAACTGGCTCATCAAGTGCCATTTATGGTATGTCATCCTTTGGCTTCTCTGCGCCTTATAAAGTTTTGGATGAAAAATTAGGTTATACCGCCGAACACATTTATGAAGAAGTAAAAGTATTTCTTAATCGATAAGAATTAATAAGGGATGGCCATTTCAGGCTATCCCTCTCACCTTTAAATATACAAGCCTATGGAAGTTAAAACTGTTGGAATAGCTTATGATCATGCAGGATTTCCTTTGAAGCAATTCGTAGTCGAATATCTTAAAAAGAAAGGTTATGCCTTAAAAAGATTTTTGGTACGTTTAGCGATGAGAGTGTGGATTATCCCGATTTTGCTCATCCCTTAGCTAATGCAATTGAGGATGGTGATGTTTATCCAGGGATTGCAATTTGTGGAAGTGGTGAAGGAATGGCTATCACGCTTAACAAACATCAAGGTGTAAGGGCAGGATTGGCGTGGAACAAAGATATTGCACAGCTCACTCGCCAGCATAATGATGCTAATGTAATTGTGTTGCCAGGACGTTTTATAGACAACAAGACTGCTGCCGAAATTTTAGATAGTTTCTTTAGTGCTACTTTTGAAGGTGGTAGACATGAACGTAGAGTGAAAAAGATTGTAAAGTAGAATTTTGGTACTTTAAATTGCTCTAAAGTCAAATCCTATGTTCATCTTGTTTTCTACAATCATCATCAAATCATGAATTTGTGTACATGGATGATTGGAAAGAATTTTTAATATGCACCATCTCTTGTGGGGAAATGGTGCATATTTTCATTTAAGGTATACCACTTTATTGCAAAAAAGCAGCAAAATAGGAATGGAAAGTGGTGGACTCTATAATACCTCCCCATCAACTTAAATTCGGAGAAAATGATTGTCTGTCAGATTGGCATAAAAAAAGAGAATCCATAGAATTCTCTTCTTCTCAATCCTCTTTGTGACATAATTATGCTTGTTGCATCTCACGTAGAAGTTGCTTCTGACGTTCATTGAGTCCTGTCGGCAATTTCACTTGGTAATTAATAATCAAATCACCAAAAGTACCATCACCTCTGTTATATCCCTTCCCACGTACACGTACCTTCGTGCCATTTTGTGTTTCGGGTTTAACTTTTAATTTTAATTTCTGCCCATTACTGAGTTGGATTGTAATCTCACCACCCAATAAAGCAGTGTAGAGGTCTATATTCACCTTTGCTTCCATCTGTCCACTATCTGGACGTCCCTGTGTGCCATAGCCAAAGCCAGCTGTCCGGAAGTGTGCACCTCCTCCAAATAAATCTTGAAAAAAGCTAGAGAAACCTCCGCCGCCTTCTCCATACCCGCTAAAGTCAAATCCCTCAAATGGGTTTCCTCCAGCATTGCCTCCCGCTTGTCCTTGGAAAGTATCAGCTTGTTGCCATTTCTCACCATATTGGTCATATTTAGCTCTCTTCTCTGGGTCGCTGATTACGTCGTAGGCCTCATTGAGCGCTTGAAACTTAGCCTTTGCTTTCGGGTCGTTGGGGTGCAGGTCTGGATGAAATAGTTTTGCTCTCTTTCGATAGGCTGCCCTCACATCTTTTTGCGGAATATTTTTGTCAACGCCTAATATCTTATAATAATCAATAAATGCCATATTTTAAATCTCCTTTATTTTTTTCTTTTTATACTTTTGCGCTAATAATGCAAAAAGTGTGCCCAATCAGATACTTTTGGCATAGCCTTTGCAAGAATGATAGGAAAGTATTAAGAATAAGAGGAGAAATTAGTAGAAACAATGAGGCTATGTGCCTCAAAGTAGAAAAGGAATGACAATATGACAACTCAATTCTCACATAATGTTTCCGTGGTTTTAGCATCTAGTCGTGAAGAAGCCATTCGTCTCTCCAGTCCATCAGTGGAGCCCGAGCATTTGCTCTTAGGTATGCTTAAAGAAGATGATAACTTGCTTCATACACTTTTTGAACGTATGAATATCAATGAAGATGAGGTAAAACGTGCTCTTGAATCGCAAGTCGATACAAAAGGTACCAGTGTGCTACAAGAAGAAACAGAGATTGTATTAGATCAGCAATCAAGTAACATTTTGCGTCTTTCAGTGTTAGAAGCACGTATTTTGCGTTCTGAGATAGTGGAAGTACAGCATTTAATTTTAGCGATTTTGCACGACCACTCAGACAATGGTGCCAAGGAAATATTAGAAAAAAACAAAATGGAATATATAGACGTACTAGCTTTTATTAGGGCAGAGGGCGAAAAGGGCGAGAAGAGTGAAGTCCCCGCTGATAGCCTTGATATACCCAATGAGGCCGAAAATGATATGGCCAATGATAAGAGTGAAGACACGCAATCCAAGTCAGCCGATGTTGCACAAGATAAGACGACGAGTAAGACCCCTTTCATTGACCACTTCACAACTGATTTAACACGCGCTGCAGCTGATGGAAAATTAGATGCTATGGTGGGACGTGAGCACGAAATCCAGCGGGTGATAGAGATTCTTTGTAGACGAAAGAAAAATAATCCCATTTTAATTGGTGAGCCTGGAGTGGGGAAGAGTGCCATCGTAGAGGGACTTGCTCAGCGAATTGTGAAGCACGAGACGACACCGTTTTTATTTAGTAAACGGGTGGTTTGTCTCAATCTCACTTCGATTGTTGCGGGTACGAAATATCGTGGACAGTTTGAAGAACGCATTCAATCTTTGGTGAATGAATTAGAGAAAAATCCCGATATCATAGTGTTTGTTGATGAGATACACACGATTATTGGTGCTGGAAATTCATCGGGAAGTATGGATGCAGCCAACATTTTAAAGCCGGCCTTGGCACGTGGTGCACTCCAATTTATTGGTGCTACGACGCTGAAAGAATATCGCAATTCTATTGAAAAGGATGGTGCATTGGAACGCCGTTTCCAAAAGGTACTGGTTGAGCCGACTACGAGTGAGGAAACGCTAGCTATTCTGCGCAACATAAAAGACCATTACGAGCGACATCACCATGTTTATTTTGACGAGGAAGCATTGTCTGCCTGCGTCAGATTGACACAACGTTACATCACGGATCGATTTTTTCCGGATAAAGCCATTGACGCATTAGATGAAGTTGGTGCACGCGTGCATTTGCAGCATGCCAAAATGCCAACCGAGATTACTGATAAGCAACGTGAACTGGATAGTGTCATTGCTAAGAAGAAGCGAGCGGTGAAGAGTCAAGATTTTGAATTGGCAGCGCGCTGTCGTGATCAGCAAACGAAACTCGAAGGAGAGTTAAAGGAATTAAATCGGATGTGGGCCGACGAAGATAGCAAAGATTGGCATCGTGTTTCAGAGCGCGATGTAGAAGATGTGGTGTCGATGATGGCGAGTGTTCCTGTACAACGTATCACTGAGGATGAGCACGTGCGTTTGAAGAAAATGCCCGAGCAGTTGAAACAGTGTGTGGTTGCACAAGATGCAGCTATTGAAAGGATGACAAAGGCTATTCAGCGCAATCGAGTGGGCATAAAAGATGCTAATCGCCCCATAGGAACATTCATGTTTTTAGGGCCGACGGGTGTGGGGAAAACTTATTTGGCAAAGCAATTGGCCAAATATATGTTTGGCTCTGACGAAGCACTTATCCGTATCGACATGAGTGAATATGCCGAGAGCTTCAATACATCACGTCTCATCGGTGCTCCTCCTGGTTATGTGGGCTATGAAGAAGGAGGGCAGCTGACCGAGCGTGTTCGCCGTCATCCTTATTCTATCGTGCTTTTGGATGAAATCGAGAAGGCGCATTCCAGCATTTTTAACCTGCTGCTGCAAGTACTCGATGAAGGGAGGCTTACCGATGGAAATGGGCGAATAGTTGATTTTCGTAACACGATTATCATCATGACTTCTAACACGGGAACACGTCAGTTGAAAGATTTTGGTCAGGGAATTGGTTTTACGGCCAATCGTCTCAATGGGGTGAATATGACTGCATCAGATAAGGAATATGCGCGGGGCATTATTCAAAAGAGCTTGAGCAAGCAGTTTGCACCAGAGTTTCTCAATCGTTTAGATGAGATTATTACGTTTGACCAATTAGATTTGGAAGCGATTAAAAAGATAATCGATATCGAGTTGCGAGACTTATTGCAGCGGATGCAAGATTTAGGTCATCCACTACAAATTACTGATGCTGCTAAAATTTTTGTAGCAACGAAAGGATATGATGTACAGTATGGTGCTCGTCCTTTGAAGCGTGCTATCCAAACCTATATTGAAGATGGAGTGATCGAGCAGATTCTGTCAGGTACATTGAACAATGGCGATACTATCACGATTGATAAAGACCTCGATAAAGATATGCTCATTTTCGATGTTCAGAAGGCATAACTCGTAGCTACTGATTAACGAGAGAATGCCTCTAAGTTAAGGCATTGGCTTGTAATTTGGCGCACAGCCTCTATATCTTCTATATGGTGGAGCCACACTTCGGGGGAAGCATCCTTTCAAAAGAGATGCAATCCCCAACATAAAGTTACGGTAAAATGAGAAAAAGGTGGAGTAGTGAGCTCATGAATGCAACACAATGCGAGAAAAGTTATAATCGGGAATGGTGCTGTTGTGCATCACGGGTACAATGAGGGAAGGAGTTATTTCTTCTGTTCCTGCTCACTGATGATACCATGCCGGTAAGCATAGAGTAGTTCCTCCAAATCGGCAATTTGCTTTTTTAGTTCTATACCTTTATCGGTGTCAGCCACCAACATGCGATGACTGCTCATTTCAACAATTTGAATAGTCGATTTGATGTCGGTTCCGCGCAATACAGCATCAACCGCACTGGTGAAGGGCTCGTGCTGAACCAGTTGAAATCCGCGGCTGTGGAATACGAGCGTGTAGCCTGCAATACCTGTTTCTTTGTGATAGGCTTGTGAAAATCCACCATCAATAACCATGAGCTTTCCATTGGCCTTAATGGGATTTTCGCCATTGGCCACATGCACGGGAACATGTCCATTAATGATGTGGCGATTGTCACCTTTTACGTCAAAAGCGTCAAGGATGTAGTCCACGATGGCTTCATCGTCACGCAAGAGGAAATAATTTCCCTTCTCTTCTTTATGTGTTGCTTTATCGACAATAAAATAGCGTTCAAATGTTGCCATTTTACTCTTGTCGAAAAGTGGACTATTGGGGCCGCACCACAGGTAGAGGAAATAGTCAATGGCGTACTTCCGTTCTTCGGGCGTGCTGTCGTCTTGGAATGCCGAGCGAATGAGCATGCCTATATTTTGGAATAGCTCCTTGCCTTTGTAGTACTTTCCCAGTGTGACCATCACATCTTTCAATTTTCCTTTCTCGTCAAGAGGGATTGCGGCATGGAAAAGTAGGTTTCCATTTCTCACGGCATACATGCCACCATGCTGTAGCAATAAGCGGATGTGTTTATTCAGCTTCTCGCTCACGTGGAACGAGTGGTGGAGCTTGCCCATGAGCATTTTCTCTTCGAAGGTGAGCTGGCATGGATGCTTGGAATCGATGGTTGGGAAATGACAGCTTGTTAGGGGATAGTCTTTCCCGTCAATACGAATCGTTTGCTTTTCGTAGTCGATGTGTTTAAACAGCTCACGATCGTGCATGTTCCATTCAGGATGTGCCTCATAGAGTTGCGCCTCTTCCTTGAATTGTATTACGGCGATGGCTTTATGCATTTGTGCAGTCAGCCGCATCGTTTTTTCGTCAACCTTCTTAGCCCCGCCACTGAGCCGGGGCATAAACTCTTCACAGGGGTCATCCTTATAAACTTCCATGGCGAAAGTGGCTAATGGGACAAGGTTGATACCATATCCTTCTTCTAAAGTCGTGAGATTGGCATAGCGTAGGCTTAATCGGATAACATTGCAGATGCACGCGTTATTGCCTGCACAAGCTCCCATCCACAGAATATCGTGATTGCCCCATTGAATGTCCCAACTATGATAGTGAGCCATCGTGTCCATGATGATGTGTGCGCCAGGGCCTCGATCATAGATGTCACCTAAAATGTGAAGCTGATCAATAGCTAATCGTTGGATGACCTTGCAGATGGCAATAATGAAATCATCTGCGCGGCCTGTAGAGATGATTGTGTCGATAATGACATTAACGTAGGCCGTTTTGTTAGAATTATTTTCCGTGTGCTCATGGAGCAACTCCTGGATAATATATGAAAATTCTGTTGGCAACGATTTACGCACTTTTGAACGTGTGTATTTGCTTGAAACGGTTCGGCAGACAGCCACCAATTGGTGGAGTGTGATGTGATACCAATCTTTGATGTCAGTTTCGTTTTCTTTAACCAATTCAAGTTTCTGCTCAGGATAATAAATCAGCGAGCAAAGTTCGCGTTTCTCTTGCTCGCGCAAGGTGTTCCCAAAAAGCTCATTCACTTTGCGCTTGATATTTCCAGAAGCATTCTTGAGCACATGTTGGAAGGCTTCATATTCGCCATGGATGTCGGCTAAAAAATGCTCTGTCCCTTTGGGTAAATTCATAATCGCCTGTAGATTGATAATCTCTGTACTCGCATCGGCAATTGTAGGAAAGGAGTTCGACAGTAATTGCAGGTAGCGAATGTCCTTCTCTATGTTATATTTCTTCATATGATAGTTTTATTTATTTTCTTTGTAATTCGGTTTTGCAGAGCAGGAATGGGCATAAATCCTTCAGAAAGTAGTTTCCGTTCCTCCATAACTTGTTCTAAGCTGGCCATAAAATCATAAGTGTGGAGGGCTTGGAGACTATTGGCCAATTCGTCCTCGTCATACTCCATTTCGTGCATCAAATGCCCCAATTCCTCTATATTCGACGAAAGAATTTGTTTGCGTTTGAACTTATATTCTACATAGAGGATTTGCTGTAACACCTGAAAGAGTTCAGGCTGCTCTTCCTTCAAATGTAATAGACCAATACGTTGGCGAATCAAACTCCATATAAAATCTTCGTGATGCTCTAACACCTCTTGATAAAACCTCTGTATAGCAGAAGCAAAATCGGCCGCAGTAAGGTCAGTCGTCGTCACAGGATTTTTTAACCATGTGATGGTTGTTGGGGTAAACTGTTGTTGTAAATATTCATATTCATGTTTACCACAAGCATGCCAAGCAGCATATTTACCCAGCGTTTTGGGAAATGGGATTTTGCTCCATGGAGCGATTGTGCCTAATGGAGAATAAGCTATCGGGATAAGCCTATCTCTCTCTTGCTGTAAATGGCGTATGACAGACGAGGTAGGTAATCCAATAACATGAAGAAGATCATAATATCCATCTGTAACAATTGTAATATCGTTATTATCCCATTTTTCTTTCAGAAGCCCTAAGAAGGATATTGCTTGTAAATCAGCGTGAGGTAATGAAGTTAAGATCTTAATTCTCATATTTGTATTAAAGCTTGTGGCTACTGAAACTAACCTTGTCTGCGCGCCAATATTGGAATCTGTAGCCAAGACTACGCCAACAATAGCTTATTCCACAGAAGAATAAACTTGCATTTCCAACAGGAGTTTCGAGAAATTTATTTACACGTCTAGCCAATAATGTTTGTAGAAGGACGAGCAGAAGGAGTGCGAAAGCCGAAGCACCTAAAAGAATCCATTGCTTCAAGATAATTCCTCCTGCAATGCCTAAAGATGAAATAATAATACTGATATGTGATAGCAAACTATAAAAAAATATCTTTATGCGATATTGTACTTGCCCATGAAGCTTGGAACGAATTGCCAAGAAGTTTGTATGAAGATTTTTCCATTCTGCTTTATTTAGTTTATCTTCATATAGCCATTCGTCTTTATCAATAGCAATATTTGTAGAAGTTTCACGTGCATATTCGTTTACCAAAAAATCATATTCTCCGCGAATGAACTGCAGATTATTTCTAAACCCTTCATTTTTCATGAACATACTTTTCCGTAAGGCTATGTTGGGAGAATTTGTACTCCAAGGGCGTTGATGTACAGCTGAGAACAAGCGTAGATAAGCCTGCATAGCATGTTCGAACTGCCATGACTTCGGAGAATCGCTTGATAAGGCGGTATACCCCATGACAAAGCCAACAGAATCTGTCATATGTTTTGCCATGGCTGTCAGCCAGCCCGTGTGACAAGGCCTACATGTTGGTTCTGTTATAAGTATCCATTCTGTTTGCGCAGCTTTCACCCCAAGTGTTATTGCTAATTTCTTGCGGCTCATATAGCGCGAAGAATTTGGTAATGAGGTGACATATAAATGAGAATATTTAGAACAGAGTTGTTTCATTAATTCTTCTGTATCAAGTTGATCTTTGTCAGTAACGACGATGACTTGATAGTAGGAAGAATATGCCTGTTCAAGTAAAGCAGGCAAATTTTGGGCTAAAATTGTAGCCTGCTCATGTGCATATATGACGATGCTAATTTGAGGAAGCACCACATTTTGTTGGCAAGTATCAGCAGTCTTTTGGATTTTTAATTTTTTCAAAAACGGACTTGTTAATACAGCAAGTATTGCTATCAGTAGGATAGTACCACTGATGATAGTAATAGAATTTAAAAATAAATTATCCATACCTATGGTTTTACGTCCGAGAGTTCCTCTGAAGTATAATTTTGAGGTAATGGACGACAATTATATTGGCTGGCCATAATTTCTCCATATGCTCCTGCACTATGAAGTGCTATCAGGTCGCCACGGTTTGTCTTGGGTAATAAAATATCTTTAGCAAAGACATCGCTCGATTCACAAATTGGCCCAACGACATCATATTTTTCCAGGTCTCCATCACTGCTAAGATTCTCTATTAGGTGATGAGCCTGGTAGAGTGCAGGGCGAATTAAGTCGGTCATTCCAGCATCAACTATGATAAATTGTCTTGTGGCACCCTGTTTTACATATAGTGTCCGTGTAATGAGACTACCACATTGACCAACAATTGCTCGCCCTAATTCAAAATGTAACTGTTGTTCATCAGACAAATTTAAATATTTCGCGTAGGTATTGAAATAGGAAGAAAAGTTTGGAATGGGGTGTTTGTCTGGCTGCTCATAATCAATTCCTAAGCCGCCGCCAACATTAATATGCCTAAGTTGATGATGATTTTGTTTTAGTTGTTCTATAAGCAGATTAATACGTTGACAAAGCACTATGAAATCATTCATTTCTAAAATTTGACTCCCGATATGAAAGTGCAATCCTAAAATGCGAACATGGCTAAGCCGCTCTGCTTTTTGAATGATTCTCTCTATATCATCCATAGCGATCCCAAATTTATTTTCAGCTAAGCCAGTTGTAATGTTGGCATGTGTATGTGCACCAATATTAGGATTAATTCTAAAAAGCTACGGATGCGATTTTCCCTTTTGCTTTAGCTAATTCATTGATAACTTCTAATTCAGGCTCACTTTCTACATTAAAGCAGAATATGTCATTATCTAAGCCTAAATTTATTTCCCAATCGCTTTTTCCTACACCAGCGAATACAATCTTTGATGGCGAGAATCCAGTCTTTAAAGCTCTTTGTATTTCGCCACCACTTACACAATCTGCACCAAATCCTGCTTGTGCTATGAGTTGAAGCAATTTTGGATTTGCATTTGCTTTAATGGCATAATGAACTAAATAGTTCTTATGGAAAGAAATCTCTTTTTTATTTCTTGGAGAGTTTCCTTTAGTAGCTCTATATTATAGAAATAAAATGGAGTTTGAATACCTTTTAAACCGTAAAATGTATTTTTTTCTCTATAAGCATTTATTTTTTTCTTTAATAAAGAATATTAATGCTGGAAAAAGCACGTCACTAAGTTGCTGAAGTGCACGCTGCTTGTCTTTAGCATTGATAAGAAAGGAAATATTGTAGTTACTTCCACCATAAGAAATCATGCGGACGGGAATTGATTTCATAGCCTCAAGGACTAATGTCTCAAATCCTAAATTCTTCCAGTCCAAATCGCCTACAACACAAACAATACACATATCATGGTCTACTGAGACTGTACCATATTTCTTCAATTCATTTACAATCTCATTTAAGCGAGCTTCAGAATCTATGCTCATAGACACGCCAACTTCACTGGTTGTAATCATGTCTATAGGAGTCTGGTTACTTTCAAAAATCTCAAATACTTTTCTCAAGAAGCCTGTTGCTAAAAGCATTCTACTACTTTTAATTTTAACAGCAGTAATGTTGTCTTTAGCCGCAACAGCTTTTATTTTCCCTTTAACAATGGTATTATCGATAATGGTTCCTTCTGCTTCGGGCTCCATAGTATTTTTTAATCTAACAGGGATTCCTGCATACTTAGCAGGTTGTATGCATGTAGGGTGTAAGATTTTTGCACCAAAGTAGGCTAGTTCGGCAGCTTCCTCGAAGTTGAGTTGGTGTAAGGCTTCTGTTTTCTTTACCACTCTTGGGTCATTATTATGCATGCCATCAATATCAGTCCATATCTGAATTTCACTTGCAGAAAGTGCAACTCCAATAAGTGATGCCGTATAATCACTTCCTCCTCGTAGGAGATTATCAACCTCACCATAGGCATTTCTACAGATAAATCCTTGTGTGATATAAATTTGAAAATCTTTATGTTGTTCCATAGCTTTCCCCAATTCTTTTTTTAATAAATTCAGAATCAGGTTCGCCATTTTTGTCAGTACGCATAAAGTCAAGTGCATTAAGCAATATCACCTTAATCCCTTTTTCTCGGAGATAGTTTGTAACCATATTGGTGCTCATGATTTCTCCTTGCGCAACAATATTCTTTTTCTTCAAAGCTGGTAAATAGGTCTTTTGTAAATGAACGTAAATATTCAAATTTCTTTATCAGGAACTCCTTAGTCTTTAATTTATATTCCTCTGTAGAATATAAATCTTGCACGTGTTGCAGATATTTATCTTCGAGCTTATTGATAACTTCATTTGCACCTTCAGGATTTTTCTTATAAAGGTAATAAGCAATTTCAATTAATGCATTCGTTGTACCACTCATAGCTGAAAGAACAACAAACGTAGGTTCTGAGGATGCTGTAACTAATGATGCGACTTCCTTCATGCGGCTAGCTGTACCAACAGAAGTGCCACCAAATTTCATAACTTTTATACTCATCTTGTATTTATTGTCGCGTTATGCTTCTGTGTTAGGAACTGTCTCTATATCTTCAGTGAGATCTAAATGATTATATTCTTTTGTAACTTCTGCAATGGCGCCATCCTTACAGCAATATACAATTCCTGGAATTTTATTCAGCATTGTTATATTGTGTGTTGTAATCACAACAGCTGTATTGGATTTTGTTAAATTCTTGAGCAAATGAATAATATCATTTGCAGTTTCAGGATCGAGGTTACCTGTCGGCTCATCTGCCAAGATTATTTTGGGCTCATTTAAAATTGCTCGTGCAATAGCAACACGCTGCTGCTCTCCTCCCGATAGTTCATGTGGATATTTATCGATTTTATCCAACAAGCCTACATCAGAAAGTGTTGTTTCAATGCGCTCATTTATTTCTTGCTCATTTTTCCATCCCGTAGACTTTAGGATAAACTCAAGGTTTTTTCGTACACTTTTTTCGTGTAGCAGTTTAAAATCTTGAAAGATAATGCCAAGCTCTCTGCGCAAGGCTGGCACTTCTTTTCGTTTTAAAGTCAGCATGTCGCGCCCCAGAACTTCGGCTTTCTGTTCGTTCTTTTCAGCATCCTTGTATAAATCAAGTTCGCAATATAATGTTTTGAGCAAGCTTGTCTTTCCAGATCCAACTTTGCCGATAATATAAATAAATTCTCCTTCTTCAACTTGAAAAATCACATCTTTCAAGACGAGATTATCCTCTTGATAAATGTCTATGTTGTTGTAGTCAATTAAACTCATGATTTGAAAAAAACTTAATGCTGTTATGGTTTCATGAAAAATATCTAATGAAAAATGATAGCCACAAAGGTAGATAATATAATTTAGAAAAAAAGAATGTATTATTTCTTTTTCAACTTTATACGGCTCTTCGTTACAATTCGCCTGCAAAAGTGTAGCAGTTGGGAAATGAGGAGGAGAAATCTTTGGGATTCTCCTTAAAGAGTCCGTAAAGACTGCTGCCACTGCCACTCATCGAAGCGTAGCATGCACCTTGCCGATAGAGTTCTTCCTTAATTTCTTTCAGCTGTGGATGGTTTTTGAATACCGATGTCTCGAAATCGTTTTTCAACTCATCCTTCCATGTTTCAACAGGTTGTTTCACGATGTCTTTGCAGCATGTTGCGGGTCGTTCTGGTACCACATGGGAGTAGGCTTCTTGCGTAGAAACGGCAACAGGTGGTTTTACGATGCCAATATAATAGGATTGTAAGAGATTTTGGAGCTCATCCATGGGCGACAAATTACTACCAATTCCCTCTGCAAAAGCTGCTTCATTGCGGATAAAAAAAGCACAATCTGCGCCCAAATTTGCAGCATATCGTTCCATCTCTGCATAGCCTAAGTTGAGGCGGAAGCGCTCATCTAATAATTTTATCATGAATGCAGCATCACTTGATCCGCCGCCTAATCCTGCCTGTGAGGGTATTTGTTTGTAGAGATGAATGTGGATGCGCGGCAATTTGAAATCGCGTTTCAGCAGTTGATAGGCTTTCACCACAAGGTTGTCTTGTTCATTGCCTTCCAGCTGATTTCCCGTTATTTTAAGATCGCAATCGGTTGTCGACGGGAAGTTCTCGTCCATGTTTTTAATTTCGAGTGCATCACATAGTGGAATGGGGTAGAAAATGGTCTCAATATTGTGATAGCCATCGCTTCTTTTTTCAACGATGTTGAGCCCGAGATTGATTTTTGCGGTGGGAAATAAAATCATGTATTTATGCTTATTTTTTTATGGGTTACAAAAATACAAAAAATAGATTTACTAAGATGGCCTATACTTAAAAAAATGATTACCTTTGCCGAAAATCAAAAAATTTTATGGTAGAAAGTAGTACTAACGGTGCTCGGCGCCGAAAGGGAACACAACAGATAGACACCACCTATGGGCATTTGCAGCCACAGGCTACCGACATTGAGCGGGCTGTGATAGGTGCGTTGATGATTGATAAAGATGCTTTTTCGGTTGTTTCAGAAGTGATACGTCCAGAGACTTTTTATGAGCCTCGAAATCAAAAGATTTATCAAGCGATTCAGAACCTGAATATGACCGAGCGTCCTGTTGACATCATGACGGTGACGGAGGAGCTGAAACGCAATGGCACTTTTGAAGAGGTGGGTGGTTTGGCCTATTTGATGGAGATTAGCGACCGCGTGGCATCTTCAGCCAATGTAGAGTATCATGCACACGTTTTGGCGCAGAAGTTCTTGGCGCGCCAACTGATACAATTTGCCAGTAGAGTAGAGGAGAAGGCCTTTGACGAAACGGTTGATGTAGATTTGTTGATGCAAGAAGCCGAGGGGTCGCTCTTCGAAATTTCGCAGCGCAACATGAAGCAGGATTACACCCAGATTGATCCTGTCATAAAAGAGGCTATTGATATTTTGCAAAAGGCATCAGCCAACAAAGATGGGCTGACAGGTGTTGCGACGGGGTACACAAAATTAGACGAAATAACGAGCGGCTGGCAAAAAAGTGATTTAGTAATTATTGCAGGCCGTCCAGCCATGGGCAAAACGTCATTTGCATTGAGTTTGGCCAAAAATATAGCGGTCGATTATCAGGTTCCCATTGCTTTTTTCTCGCTTGAAATGAACAATGTGCAGTTGGTGAATCGTTTGATATCAAACACGTGTGAGGTGATGGGTAGCAAAATTTTAAGTGGCCAACTTACCCCCGATGAATGGGAACGTTTAGACAAAAATTTGGGGAGGCTCACAGGAGCACCCATTTATGTGGATGACACAGCCAATCTCTCGGTGTTTGAATTGCGGACAAAGGCTCGTCGATTGGTGCGTGAAAAAGGAGTGAAATTAATCATGATTGACTATTTGCAGCTCATGAATGCCAACGGCATGAAATTTGGCAGTCGTCAGGAAGAGGTGTCAACCATTTCGCGTTCACTCAAAGGATTGGCTAAAGAATTGGATATTCCCATTTTGGCCTTGTCGCAATTAAGTCGTAATGTGGAAAATCGTGATGGTGTAGATGGCAAGCGTCCCGTGTTGAGTGATTTGCGTGAGTCGGGTGCTATTGAGCAAGATGCCGATATGGTGATCTTTGTGCATCGTCCCGAATATTATCATATTTACGAAGACGAACATAAAAATGACTTGCACGGCATGGCACAAATCATCATTGCCAAGCACAGAAAGGGTGCGACGGGCGATGTGTTGCTCACGTTTAAAGGTGAATTCACCAGTTTTCGCAATCCCGAAGAGTCTTATCATTCGATGCACGATGGTGGCGAAATCGTTGGATCGCGCATGAATGGTGGTGAGAGTAATCCGCTAGAGAGTTATCCATTAAGTGACGCTCCATTCAAAGAAACAGGTGGCGATGTGCCCTTCTAACGTTGCGCATGGAATAGTATAAAAAGATTTTAGTGTTTGCCGATGGTTGAGCAAGCACCATTTTTTTTGGAAGCGGCTTGCTAACAAATTAGCAGCCGCAAAAAAACGATTTTGAGGCTTGCTAACAACTTAGCAAACGCCAAGAAAGAAAATCGGTGCTTGCTCAAGCTTGAGCAAACACCGAAAAGTTTTATGATTTAACTTCTTTACTTCATTTCTGTTGCAATGGATTCCATCCTTGTGCCTGCAATTGAAACTCATTGTTATCGCGCGTAACTAACATGCAGCCTAAATTGGGCTTGGTGATGTAGCCTATTTGCCGCACACCTTCTATATTTTTAATCTTCTCGTGATCGCCTATGGGAACGGTGAAGAGCAACTCGTAGTCCTCGCCACCATTGAGTGCACAGGTTGTGAGGTTGAGATTGAATTCCTCTGCTGTGACGGCAGTCTGGTAGTCAATGGGAATTTCTTTTTCATAGATGCGGCAGCCACAATTGCTTTGCTCGCAGATGTGCATCAATTCACTACTCAGACCATCTGAAATATCCATCATGGCAGTAGGGTGGATGTTAAGTGCGCGCAAACGATTAATCATATCGCCGCGTGCTTCGGGCTTGAGCTGGCGATTTAAAAGATATTCTTTTCCAGCAAAGTCGGGTTGAAAATCTTCGAAAGCTTGGCGCTGTTGTTGCAAGGCCTTCAATTTGGCTTCATCATGTAGCTCCTTCGCTTGGTTCACCTTTTTGTTGTAGTCTTCAATCTGCGAATAATACACCGCCTTTTCGCGTTCTAAGATTTGCAATCCCATATAGGCCGCTCCCAAATCGCCCGTGACGCAGATGAGGTCGGTTTCTTTTGCTCCGTTGCGATAAACGATATCTTCTTTCTCAGCCTCGCCAATGCATGTGATGCTGATGGCCAATCCTGTGCGCGAGGAAGTGGTGTCACCGCCCACAATATCTACCTGCCATTTGTCACAAGCAGCTTGCATGCCTTGATAAAAGCTATCCATATCCTCGATGGTGAAACGCTTGCTTAATGCGATACTGACGATGATTTGCCGTGGAGAACCATTCATGGCAAAAACATCGCTGAAATTAACCATCGCCGATTTGTAGCCTAAGGTGAAAAAATCCATGTAGGTGAGGTCGAAGTGAACGCCCTCCATAAGCATATCTGTGGTGACGAGTGTTTCGGTCTTGGGATAATGGAGCACGGCACAATCGTCCCCCACACCATACTTTGTGCTGGGGTTTTTTATCTGAATATCCTTTGTGAGCCGTTTAATGAGTCCAAACTCACCCAGTGTAGCAATGTCTGTCATAACGTAGGATGATAGGATTTATGCACGGCGAATCATTTCGCGCATGATGGTTGTCATCTTTGGCTGTGCGCCATTAGCTGCCTTTTGCACTTCTTCGTGACTCACTTCAACAGCGTGTCGAAGCCGCCTAAATCGGTGATGATGCTCATGCCAAATACTTTGATGCCACAGTGGCGTGCTACGATAACTTCAGGAACTGTGCTCATGCCCACAGCATCAGCACCCATGAGATGATACATGCGATATTCTGCCGGTGTTTCGAATGTAGGGCCTTGCACACCCATATACACACCATGTTGTAGGGTGATGTCGAACTCTTTTGCAATATCGTCAGCCAAGGCGATAAGTCGCTTGTCATAGGCCTCGTGCATATCAGGAAAACGCGGGCCTGTGGGGAAGTTCTTGCCATGTAAAGGATGTTCGGGGAAGAAGTTGATATGGTCGGTGATGACCATGAGGTCTCCGATTTTGAATAGTGGGTTCATCCCGCCAGAAGCATTGCTGACAAAGAGTGTTTCAATGCCTAATTCATACATGACCCGCTCCGGGAAGGTAACTTCTTTCATGTTGTAGCCTTCATAAAAATGAAATCTTCCCTCCATGGCCATAATATCTTTTCCGCCCAACTTTCCAAAGATGAGCTTTCCCGCATGGCCTTCAACTGTCGACACTGGAAAATGGGGTATTTCGCTATAGGGGAACTCGTAGCTATCGGTTATTTCTGAAGCTAATTGTCCGAGGCCTGTCCCCAGAATGATGGCTGTTTTAGGATTAGTTGTCATCCTTTCTTTTTAGCCAAGATGCTGTCTTTTGAATTTCTTCGTACATAATTTATAATTTTTTTGATTGAATTCCTCCTCTTGATGGAGCATGAATTTGATGCGAATCGGCAGCACATAGAGATTGCGCTTTACTTCCTCACTGAGTTCGGTACAATGCTCTAAACGCGAAGCATCCTTTTCCGTCGTTATAATAATTTTCTTGCCTTTGATAGCTTGAAACGTGTTGTTAATTCGTTCAATATCCTTCTTCTTAAAAGCATGATGATCAGGGAAAGCAAGCGATTGTATTTGCTTTACTTTCGGGGTGAGATCGAGAATCATTTGTTTGGGTGAGGCAATTCCCGTCAATAGCAAGACCGATGTATCAGAGATTTGATTGAGTGTTGGCACTGGTTGTTCGCTATCAAAGAGTGTTGTTAGATCTTGATAGTCGATGGTAGTGAAGAAAAGATTTTGATAGGGATAGAGATTTATTGCTTTTGTGAGCACACGAAATTCCATTGGTTTTAAATCTTTTGGACATTTCGTGATAATTACAATATCGGCTCTATCTTTACCTGACTGTGGCTCGCGCAATCTTCCAGCAGGCAATAACTTGTCGTAGATAATGAGGCGATGATAATCTATTAAAAGTATATTAATACCAGGTTTCACATAGCGATGTTGGAAGGCGTCATCTAACAAAATGACATCGGTATCTTGTGTCGCTTCGTCGTTGATGATATGTTTGATACCATTCACGCGTTTTTTATCTACTGCAATGTGAATATGTGGATACTTTCTTCATTTGGTAAGGCTCATCTCCAATCTCTCGTGCCGTACTTTCTGATTGTGCCAACTGGTAACCATGACTCTTACGCTTGTATCCACGTGAGAGTACACTCAATTGCAACTTATCTTTTAATAGATTGATGAGATATTCCACATGTGGCGTTTTTCCAGATCCCCCCACAGTGATATTACCTACCGCAATAATGGGCGTGTTGAAACTGTGTTGTTTGAGTAGTCCCAAGTCAAACATTTGGTTGCGTATTCCTACGCCAAGTCCATAAATCCAGCTTAAGGGCAGTAGCCATTCATTGATATGTATAAAATCGCCTTCAGTCCTCATGCTTATTGAATTTTTATAATATAGGGAATGCGTGCTTGAATCTTATCCATGTGTCGGTAGTCATTTGCCATCTTGAAAGGCTCATAATATTCACCAAGCAAAGTACGTAATTGACCATTGAGCAAATCAGATGAAGCATTGTAGCCGCTAAAGAGTTGTTCCCATGCACTAATAGGAGCAGGATAGGAACGTGTAGCCTTTGAATTGGTTTTCGCTAATTCGGCTGCTTTTGTGATAGCTTTGTCTAATCCTCCTAATTCATCCACAAGTCCAATACGGATAGCATCCTCGCCCAACCATACACGGCCTTGAGCCAATTGCTCTACACGTTTCATAGAAAGATGCCTACCTTCGGCCACACGTTTCTTGAACAGTCTATAGCCACGATTAATCTGGCGCTGCAAAAGTCCTAATTGTTCTGCAGTGAAAGGGTGCCCATTTGCACCAAAGACAGCATTACGATTAGTTTTAACCTCGTCATAGTGTAGTCCTAACTTTTTTGTCATTAACTCACTAACATCGGGAAATAGACCAAAAATGCCGATACTTCCTGTGATTGTAGAAGGGTTGGCAATAATCCAGTCTGCATTGCTACTGAGATAGTAGCCGCCTGAAGCTGCTGCGCCACTCATTGAGATAACTACAGGCTTTATCTTCTTTAGTTCAGAAATCTGGTGCCATATTTGTTCTGAGGCATAAGCTGAACCACCTCCTGAATTGATACGAATGACCACGGCTTCAACGTTATCATCGTTGGCTAAGTTCTCTAAATCCTGACACACGTTATCTGCAGCTATCTGATGATTATCTTGAAATAGTCCTTGTGTCGAGGCTTGGTCTACGATGTCACCATAAGCATAATATACGGCGATGTGTTGCCCAGTAGAAGCACTATTATCTGCAGCAAGCTTATCTACACTTACTTTGTTGATTTCTTCATCGTTATCAATTTGTAGTTTCCATTTGATAATTTTTTTCACTTGATCGTTGTAAAGGAGTCCATCTATCATATGGCACTTTACCAATGTTTCTGGTGCATCCATACCAATCACGTTGTCCGCATATCGATTGAGCAAGGAAGAATTTATGTTTCGATTGTTGGCTACTGTGTTGAGAATGATTTTCCACCATCCATCAAGATAGCGTTGTGTTTGTTCGCGATCAGCATCACTCATCTTGTCTGCTGTTGTTTGTTCTACGGCACTTTTATATTTACCTTCTTTCGTAGCAATAACCCGGATGCCTAATTTAGCTAATAAGTTTTTATAATAAATACGCTCGCCACCGATACCAGCCCAATCGAGCACACCTTCTTTGTTCATATAAATCTTATCGGCAGCAGAAGCTACATAATATCCCAATGTGCTATAACTTTCGCCGTAGGCTATAATCCATTTGCCTGATTTTTTAAAATCCTGCAATGCCGATTCAATTTCTTGTACCTGTGCCAAATCCGCAGAGAAGGCTCCAGCTTCAAGATATATGCCAACAATATTGTCGTTGTTCTTCGCGTGGTAAATAGCTTTCATGACATTTTCAAAACTCAAGGTGGACTCGTCGCTAAGACTGCTAAAGATATCACTTTCTTGCTGTTCTGTCATTAGCCCCTTTAACTGAATAACCAATATAGAATTATTGCTGATGCTGCTCGAAGAGGTGTCTCCAGCTGTAATCAGTAAGCCCATGATGGCTAAGAAACCAAATATAGTTGTAATACCTGCGAAGATAAGTAGGCCCACAATCGTGGCCAAAACATGCTTAAAGAAATCTTTCATACATTTTACAAATAGGTTGTTTGTTACCAAAGTCTATTGCCAAAAACACAATTGTGGGTATACAGTTGACCTTTTCTTTAATATATGATTGCAAAGTTATGAAAAAAATATTTGTAATGACTCTTTACGAATTCATTTATTTTGTTAGAAGAGAATACTATTATAAGACAAGATACTGACAAAAAGTTGACAGTCTACTGACAATTTTGTCGGTATAAACTGACAAAATTGTCATATATGAATTCTGGCATAATATTCGCATAAGGCAATGAGTAAAATTGAATATTAAACAACTAAATCATAAAAAGAAATGAATATCAAACCATTAGCAGACAGAGTTTTTGGTGCTTCCTGCACCAGCAGAAGAGAAAGTTGGCGGAATTATTATTCCTGATACAGCAAAAAGAAAAAAACCACAACGTGGCCGTATAATAGCTGTAGGGTCAAGGCTCAAAGGATGAAACTATGGTGTTAAAAGAAAATGACATCGTATTATATGGTAAGTATGCAGGGACAGAACTGGAATACGAAGGAGAAAAAGTATTTGATAATGAGACAGAGTGATGTTTTAGCAGTATTGGGCTAAACATTTAATTTGTTAAAATGAGATTATTAAACGAGTCAATTTAAAACTAAAAGATTATGGCAAAAGATATTAAATATAATGTTGATGCACGCGAATTACTGAAAAGAGGTGTTGATCAATTAGCTAATGCAGTGAAAGTAACATTAGGACCTAAAGGGCGTAATGTAGTTATTGAGAAAAAAATTTGGTGCTCCACAGATAACGAAAGATGGTGTAACCGTAGCAAAAGAGATTGAACTTGAAGATCGCTTTGAAAATACAGGGGCACAATTGGTAAAGAGTGTTGCCAGCAAGACCGGTGATGATGCCGGAGATGGTACAACGACAGCAACGATTTTGACACAAGCCATTGTAAATGAAGGCTTGAAAAATGTGACCGCAGGTGCAAATCCAATGGATTTGAAGCGTGGAATTGATAAGGCGGTGAAAGCTGTTGTTGACTATATTCAGGCGCATGCAGAGCAAGTAGGCGATAACTATGATAAAATAGAACAGGTTGCTACAGTTTCTGCCAATAATGATCCTGAGATTGGTAAGCTTTTAGCTGATGCGATGCGGCGCGTTTCTAAAGATGGTGTTATCACCATTGAAGAGAGTAAGACACGTGATACCAGCATTGGCGTAGTTGAAGGGATGCAGTTTGACCGTGGTTATTTGAGCGGTTATTTTTGTAACCGATGCTGACAAGATGGAATGTGTGATGGAAAATCCCTATATTCTCATCTACGATAAGAAGATTAGCAATTTGAAAGATTTCTTACCCATTCTCCAACCTGCAGCTGAAAGTGGACGCCCCCTGATGGTTATAGCAGAGGATGTTGATTCTGAAGCTTTGACAACGCTTGTTGTAAATCGCTTGCGTGGTGGTTTAAAGATTTGTGCAGTGAAAGCTCCTGGCTTTGGTGATCGTCGCAAGGCTATGCTCGAGGACATTGCAGTGCTCACGGGTGGCGTTGTTATCAGCGAGGAAAAGGGATTAAAATTAGAACAAGCAACACTCGAGATGTGTGGCACAGCAAAGAAGGTAGTTGTTTCGAAAGATAACACTACAATTGTTGACGGTGCAGGTAAGAAAGACAGTATTGCCGACCGAGTTGCACAAATTAAGAATGAGATTGCAAACACTACCAGCTCGTATGACAAAGAAAAGTTACAAGAGCGTTTAGCTAAGTTGGCTGGTGGCGTAGCTGTACTCTATGTAGGTGCAAACTCTGAGGTAGAAATGAAAGAGAAGAAGGATCGAGTTGATGATGCACTATGTGCAACACGCGCTGCTATGGAAGAAGGAGTTGTTGCTGGCGGTGGCACTACTTACATTCGGGCTCTCGATGCTCTAAAGACTCTTAAGGGTGATAATGCCGATGAAACGACTGGTATTAGGATTGTGGAGCGTGCTATTGAAGAACCACTTCGACAAATCGTTTCTAATGCAGGTGGTGAAGGTTCGGTTGTTGTGAATAAAGTAGCTGAAGGTAGTGGTGATTTTGGTTACAATGCACGCACAGACGTTTACGAAGACATGCGTAAAGCAGGTATCATTGATCCCGCAAAAGTTGCTCGTGTAGCACTTGAGAATGCCTCTTCTATCGCAGGATTATTCTTGACAACAGAATGTTTGATTACGGATAAGCCTGAAGAAAATGTACCCGCTATGCCTGCTGGACAACCAGGAATGGGTGGTATGATGTAAGCAAGAGTTATTCATAATAATAAAAACAGGGGATATACTCCATAGTGGGTATGTCCCTTTTTCTTGTAATATGGTACAGGAATATACCCCATTCGTTTGATATCTTCATCTTTTGGAAAATGTATAATACTTGCTTATCTAAAATTATACGTGATTACACAAAAGACATTCGCTTAAAAAGTAAAATAGAGGGAGAATGGATTTGCAAACGGAGTAGAACGTATTAAGAGCAATAATATATGAAAGATTATGGCAAAAAATTGCTCCTTTCTCTGCAAAATTGAGGTTAATAAATAAAAAAATGAGGCAATTTCTTTGAGCTTGTCATTTATTTTTTTCTATCTTTTGCACTACAAAATCGAAATTTAAGGAGTGTTACTCCAAAAAGATATTTTTTTGATTTGTTTTAGTAGATTAGTTTTTAAGTAGTTTGTTTTTGGAAATCGGTTGTCGTGATGACATCCGATTTTTTTATTTATTTCTTTTGAATTTCCTCGTATTATCTTTATCTTTGCAGGTATGAAAAATAAAATTCAATTGGAAACGTGTCGCATTATTTGCTGTCTTGTCCGTATTATTGCTCATTAACACCCATTCTTTTTTAATGTCATTGGGAATTATGATGATTCTACTCTTGGTTGATGCACTTTTAGCGCAGTGGGAAGATAAACGGCGTAATCACAACAAAATGAATTAACCAATGGAGCAATTAACCTCACTTTATAAGCAGTTTACAGGTCATTCGCCTGCGAAGATTGAGAAAATAGATGGTGCTGGTAGTAACCGGCAATATTATCGTTTTATATCAGACAGCGGCGATAGTATCGTTGGTGTAATAGGGACAAGTCGTGATGAAAATCATGCATTTATTTATTTAGACCGTCATTTTTTGCTTAGAAAATTGCCTGTCCCAGAAATACTGGCTGTGAGCAATGATGAATTGCGCTATTTGCAGACAGATTTAGGGACACAATCGCTCTTCGATGCTATTCGGGGCGGACGCGAGGCTGGTGGACGTTATAATCAAGACGAGCAAGCACTGTTGCAGCATGTAATTTGTGAACTCCCCAATATTCAGATTCGTGGCGCACGCGGTTTAGACTGGAATAACTGCTATCCGCAGCCAGCCTTTGATGTAGAAAGCGTGCTCTTTGATTTGAACTACTTTAAATATTGTTTTCTGAAGGCGACAGGTTTAGATTTTCACGAATTAAAGTTGGAGGCAAACTTCCGCATGCTTGCCAAGGACTTAACCGAAGAGGTAGGCGATAGTTTTCTTTATCGCGACTTCCAAGCACGCAACATTATGCTCGATGAGCAGGGAAATCCATACTTTATCGACTTCCAAGGTGGTCGGCGCGGACCTTATTACTACGATTTAGCTTCGTTTCTTTGGCAGGCTTCGGCGAAATATCCCGATAAACTGAAGGTGAAGCTCATCAAAGCCTATTATAATTCATTGAGTCAATACATAGAAGTTCCGCCCGTCCATGAATTTACCAATCGCTTGTCCTTGTTTGTGCTGTTTCGCTTGTTGCAGGTGCTTGGTGCCTATGGTTTTCGCGGTTATTTTGAGCGAAAGAAGCATTTCTTAGACTCTATTCAGCCTGCCATAGAGAGTTTGCGCCAGTTACTTGCTGCACAAGCTGCGCTTTTCCCTTATCCTTACTTAGTCGAGATGTTGACACGACTCGTAGCCTTGCCGCAGTTCCAAGATGCCCCCGTACCTGTGCAGGAACGGACAGATGGATACAAAACCACCGATAGTACTGTGTACGCAGCGCATCCAGAAGACGGTCCCGCCACCTTTTCTAAGTACGACGGCAAAGGTCCTTTGGTTGTTCGCGTGTGTAGTTTCTCCTATCGCAAAGGAATTCCCGAAGATCCATCGGGTAATGGCGGGGGCTACGTGTTTGATTGCCGAAGCACACACAATCCTGGCCGCTACGAACCCTATAAAGCGCTTACCGGCTTGGATGAGCCCGTGATTCGATTCTTGGAGGACGATGGGGAGATATTACATTTCTTAGAACACGTCTATCAGCTCGCTGACCACCATGTAGCGCGCTATATGCAGCGTGGTTTCACCCATCTCATGTTCTCATTTGGCTGCACAGGTGGACAGCATCGCTCTGTCTACAGCGCACAGCATTTGGCACAACACATCCACGAAAAGTTTGGTATCGAAGTGCAAATTTTACATCGAGAACAGCACATTGAACAAGTATTAAAGGCGCGAAATTAGCGTAGCAACACCAGTGCAGCATGGGAGATTGACAAAAATCCACCTTGCAAGCACATTTCCTCATCAACATTATGCAAGCAATGATATTTGCAGCGGGATTGGGCACCCGCTTAAAGCCGCTCACCGAAAAATTGCCCAAAGCCCTCATCGAGATTGACGGCGTGCCACTGCTCAAGCGCGTCATCGAGAAGTTAAAGGCCTCGGGATGCGACCACATCGTCATCAACGTGCATCACTTTGCCCCGCTCATCATCGATTACCTCAAAACCAACGATAATTTTGGTGTCGACATCCGTGTGAGCGATGAAACCGCCGAGTTATTGGAGACTGGCGGTGGATTGAAGCATGCCCAACAGCTTTTTCGATCCGACGAGCCAATTTAATCCATAACGTCGACATTCTGAGCAACATCGACCTGCGCGCGTTCTACACCACCGATCGCATGATGCTGTGCCCCACGTGCGGCGTCCCTCACGAGCAGGCATCGGCCGTGCTCTTGGTGAGTCAGCGCGTCACACAACGCTATCTGCTCTTCAACGACCAAATGCGGCTCGTTGGCTGGGTAAATCTTGCAACGGGCGAGGTGAAAAGCCCCTTTACCGAGGTGCAACAAGCCTCGATCGACACCATTCAGCACAACTACCAGCTGTTTGCGTTCTCGGGCATCCATTTGTTCGCGCCTACGCTCTTTCCTTTGATGGAATCGTTTGCAAATCGCTTTTCCATCATCGATTTTTATCTGAAAAATTGCCGGCAGGTAGCTATCAAGGGTTGTGTTGCGCAAAATTTGCAGCTGCTTGACGTGGGCAAGGTCGAAACACTCGACGCCGCCCACAAATTTGTTGAGTCCCTCAATGGTACAGGTCAAATCACTCTTTAAAATCACAATATACATGCAACAGAAGATCATTATTTTAGATTTCGGCTCGCAAACCACCCAGTTAATCGGCCGGCGCGTGCGCGAATTAGACACCTTCTGCGAAATCTTGCCCTACAACAAGTTTCCCAAGGACGATCCGTCGGTGATCGGCGTAATTCTTAGCGGAAGTCCCTATTCAGTGCACGATGCAGAAGCTTTTCAGGCCGATTTGAGCGCATTAATTGGTAAGTATCCTGTATTAGCCATCTGTTACGGCGCACAATTCATTGCAAACGCCTGCGGCGGGAAGGTGGAACAAGCAGGTACGCGCGAATATGGGCGCGCCCACCTCTCGTCTGTCGATTCCACGTCGAGAATCTTCAAAGGCTTTGCGTGCGGCTCGCAAGTCTGGATGAGTCACGGCGACACCATCACGGGCATACCGAGTGACTACAAGGTAATTGGCTCAACCGACGATGTCGAGTACGCTGCCTTTGCCAACGAGGACAAGCGCGTGTGGTGCGTGCAGTTTCACCCCGAGGTTTACCACTCAATACAAGGCAGCCTGCTCTTGAAGAACTTTGTAATCGACATTTGCGGCAGTCGCCAGTCGTGGAGCGCGGCGTCATACGTCGAAACTACCGTGAACGAGCTCAAACAACAGTTGGGAAACGACAAAGTCATCCTCGGTCTGTCGGGTGGCGTCGACTCATCGGTCTGCGCCGTGCTGCTCAACCGAGCTATCGGTAAAAACCTCACCTGCATCTTCGTAGACCACGGAATGCTGCGCAAGAACGAGTTCGCACAGGTCATGCAGGACTATGAAGGCTTAGGGTTAAACGTGATTGGCGTCGATGCAAGCGAAAAATTCTTCGGTGATTTAGCGGGCGTGACCGATCCTGAAGAGAAACGCAAGATTATTGGTCGGGATTTCGTCGAAGTGTTCAATGACGAAGCACGTAAAATCGTCGACGCGAAGTGGTTGGCGCAAGGCACCATCTATCCCGACCGAATCGAGAGCCTAAGCATCACTGTATGACCATAAAAAGCCATCACAACGTGGGCGGTCTGCCAAAAGACATGCAGTTAAAGCTCTGCGAACCGCTGCAATGGCTCTTTAAAGACGAGGTACGCCGCGTGGGCTATGAATTGCAGATGCCTACACGCTTGATAAAGCGCCATCCTTTCCCTGGTCCGGGACTTGCCGTGCGCATACTCGGCGAAATCACGCGCGAAAAGGTAAGTATCTTGCAGGAAGCCGACGACATTTACATCAGCAAGATGCTTAACTACCAAATGCCCGACGGAACAACCCTCTACGACAACATTTGGCAGGCGGGAACGGTCTTGTTATCCACGATTCGGTCGGTAGGCGTCATGGGTGACGAGCGCACCTATGAGCATCCTGTAGCGTTACGAGCAGTGACAAGCATGGATGCCATGACGGCTGACTGGGCACACCTGCCTTATGACTTCATGGCCGATGTTTCTAACGAAATCATCCGCAAGGTGAAGGGCGTCAACCGCGTTTGCTACGACATCTCGTCGAAACCGCCCTCGACCATCGAGTGGGAGTAGGGTAGAGGGGCGACAATTTCCTCAATCCCATTGAGCAAGCACAATCTCCATGCGAGGTTGTGCTTGTTTTCATCGTGCGAGCCATGGTGCAACAAGCATTAGCACAGCGCGCCAGCGTGCAGGCATCTTGCATGATGCAGAACCGACAAAGACGAGTTTCGCCTGTCAAGTAACGACTTGTGCACGACGACCAAAACCCCAAAACTGCATTGTACCGAGGTGGGATTGTGCATTTTCACCCCAAAACTGCATTGTACCGAGGTGGGATTGTGCATTTTCACCCCAAAAACTGCATTGTACCGAGGTGGGATTGCATTTCACCTGACATTGTACCGAGGTGGGATTGTGCATTTTCACCCCAAAACTGCATTGTACCGAGGTGGGATTGTGCATTTTCACCCCAAAACTGCATTGTACCGAGGTGGGATTGTGCATTTCCACCCCGAAACTGCATTGTACCGAGGTGGTGAATGTGCTGCTTGTGTGCGTTCTGCCCATGTTTGCATGGCATCACTGCTTTTTCGCTTCTTTTCAGCCAATCAATTAGTAGGATAGGCATTTTTTAGAGAATATTTTGCTAATTTTGCATGCTGTGAAAAAGCAGAACAAGGCTGCAGCTAATCCGTCTGCAGGCTTCATTGCTTTGAATAAAAAAACATTTTTGACGAATGACAAGAAAACATAAGCCATTGCCACTGTTGCAAGACGTGGTCATCGAGGCTGTTGCAGCCGAAGGAAAGAGTTTGTTCCATGTCGACGAGCATGTAGTGTTCGTTCCGTTCTGTGTGCCAGGTGACGTGGTCGATGTTCAAATTACCCGCAAGAAACATAACTATATGGAGGGCGTTGTTGTGCAATTCAAGGCCTATAGTGACGTGCGCGCAGTGCCAACTTGTCAGCATTTTGGCGTTTGTGGCGGGTGCAAATGGCAGAATCTGCCCTACGAGGCTCAATTGGCCGCAAAACAACAGCAAGTTGTCGACCAACTCACGCGCATTGGCAAAGTCGAGCTGCCACTCGTCAGCCCCATCCTGGGCAGCGTGAAAGTGCTGGGTTATCGCAACAAATTAGAGTTTGGCTGCGCTAACAAGCGTTGGTACACGGCAGAAGAGCTCGCAGCCTTGCCACCACGCACAGAGGATGGTGCAGGACATTTGAACGACAGCGCAATAGGCTTCCACATCACGGGTGCATTTGATAAAATCTACCCTATCGAGAAGTGTTGGTTGATGGACGACCTGCAAAACCGCATTCGCAACGAGATTTATCGCTACGCCGTGGCCGAGCAGCTCAGTTTCTATGACATTAAAGCGCAGCATGGCCTGTTGCGCAGCTTGATGATGCGCAATTCTAACACGGGCGAGTTCATGCTGTTGGTGCAATTCCACTATGATGCGCCCGACGATGCCGAGCGTGCAGAAACTATTGGAACACGTCGCGCAGACCTTCCCCGAGATTAGTAGCTTGCTGTATGTCGACAATCAAAAGGGCAACGACACCTTTGCCGACTTGGATTTAATCACATTTCGAGGCACCGACTTCATTTACGAGACGATGGAGGACTTGAAATTCAAGGTCGGGCCAAAAAGTTTCTATCAAACCAACACCGAGCAGGCGTTTCACCTCTATGACGTGGCGCGCCGCTTTGCCGCGCTCACGGGCAGCGAATTAGTCTATGATCTTTACACCGGCACAGGCACGATTGCTAATTTCGTAGCGCGGAAAGCGCAGAAAGTCATCGGAATTGAGTATGTTCCCGAAGCTATTGAAGACGCCAAGGTGAACAGCGCCATTAACCACATTGACAACACGCTGTTTTATGCAGGCGACATGAAAAACATCCTGACAAACGACTTTATTGCCGAGCACGGACGCCCTGACGTCATCATCACCGACCCGCCACGTGCTGGCATGCATGCCGACGTGGTGAAAGTCATCCTGAACGCCGCGCCACAGCGAATTGTCTACGTGAGTTGCAATCCAGCCACTCAGGCACGCGATTTACAACTGTTGGATGCGCAATATCGGGTGGTGCAGGTGCAACCCGTTGACATGTTTCCGCATACACCGCACGTGGAGAACGTGGTACTCTTAGAAAAAAAGTAATTCATAACATATCTTTCACTAATTCATGAACGCATGAAGACAAAAAACATCTTGGCGAGCATGTTACTGCTCGCTACATTGTCGGCACAGGCCGAAACACCCGAGTGGGTGAAGAGTATTAAGCTGTCAGGCTATGGCATGACACAGTACCAGTATTCTAATCAGCAGAACGCGAAGGGCAACACCTTTAACTTGCGGTTACTGCGCTTGTCATTGGAAGGTCGCGTGAGTAACGACTTTTACTGGAAGGCGCAGATGCAAATCAATGGCAATACCTCGACGTTGGGCAGCAGCCCACGCTTGGTCGACCTCTTTGCCGAGTGGCAAAAGTATGATTTTGCCCGCGTCAAGGTGGGTCAGTTTAAGCGTCCATTCACTTTCGACAATCCCCTGCATCCTATCGACCAGGGTTTCATGAGTGTTGGTCAGGCGGTGCTGAAACTCGCTGGGTTTAGCGACCGCAGCGGTGAGCAGCCCAGTAACGGCCGCGACATTGGTCTGCAATTGCAAGGCGATGTGCTTCCCAATGCCGAAGGTCGCAAGTTGCTGCACTATCAGGTGGGAATCTTCAACGGACAAGGCATAAACACCAAGGATGTTGACCAGCGCAAGGACGTGATTGGCGGCATTTGGGTGATGCCTGTCAAAGGCATGCGCGTAGGTGTGTTTGGCTGGGAAGGTTCTGTCGCGCGCCGAGGAACATGGAGCGATGCAGCTGGTGTTCTGCACAGTGGCGTGCGGTCATTGCCCAAACATCGCTATGCGCTGAGCGGTGAATACAAGGTAAACGACTGGACGGTGCGTTCTGAGTATGTTCACTCCACGGGAAAGGCCTTTTCGACCGCGATTACGAACACTAACGCGCAAGATCCTAACTTTAAGAACTGTAACATCAGTGCACTGGGTGATAAAGCCGATGGATTTTATGGTTTGGTGATTGCACCAGTAGTGAAAAACAAATTTCACCTAAAAGCGCGCTATGATCTCTATCGTGCCAATGCAGAATGGAATCATGCGCGCACACAATATGAGGTGGGCGCCGATTATTTGTTCCATAAGAACGTGCAACTCAATGTGGAATATGCCCGCGTGAACGATCGGAGCTTGTCAAAGCACAATTTTAACCTCGTCGACGTGGAACTTGACTTTCGCTTCTAAGGTTTTCTGCAGAATCTTTGAGCGGGAGCGCATTGCTGCTGGCAATGTGTTCCCGCTCAGTATTTTTTTGCCTATTCCCAATGCGTGACTCGTCAGGCACCGCTGGGCAGCACAAGTTGAGGGAGGATTTTTGTCAGAAAAAAATGTTACGTTGTGTTTTCATTGTGTTAGCATTTGAGCGGAATACGGGAGTCGAACCCGCCTTTCAAGCTTGGGAAGCTCGCGCACTACCGATGTGCTAATTCCGCCTTGAGAGCCGATACTCGGACTCGAACCGAGGACCTATTCATTACGAATGAATTGCTCTACCAACTGAGCCATATCGGCGAACCTAAACATCTGCGCTTGCAAATGCATTGCAAAGGTATATTTTTTAGACGTGCCAAATTTATTGGCGCTTTTCTTTTACATAAATGTTTTTTTGAAGATTTGATGCAGTTTCTCCCGTTGTTCGATGATGTTTTTGTATTTTTTTGAGGTTTTCTGCATTTGAACTGCCCGGTATCCAGCTGTGAATGTAGCCGCGAGCAGAATATTTTTCGTTCATGTGCTGAACAAAGCGTTTCCACTGCTGTTCCTCGTCTAACAAAGGATAATTCTCTATGCCGTACTGAATGGCACGGGTGAAAACGACGTCGGGATCAAGATCTTTGTCGGCTTCTGCAACGATTTTGCCGTAAATCGAGCGTGGCGCGCGGCTTGCACTGGCGCGATGGTCCTCGACAGCCTCTTTCATGATTTTTATCTGCTCGGTACTGAACCATTTCTTCAAGCGCGAGTCAGCATTCAGGATGCGCCCGCCTGTAAGATGGTGAACCGCACGAGGACCGCTCATGCCTAAGTCATGATAGGCTGCGATAGCATAAGCCATGTCGACGTTTGCGCCTATTTGGTTGGCTAAAGTGATGGACGCCTTGATAACACGGCTGACATGCTGTAATCCGTGACTTTTCCCAAAGGAATTGTAGCGGGGAAGAATGTTTGTCTCAATAAACTGAATGAGTTCTAAGTTGGGCTGTTGCATCCTGAGAAGTTCTTTATAGGAGTAGTGCAAAAACGGACAGTGCACCAAAAATAAAGATGTTGCGCGCGGTTAAATTTAAGATTTTATTCAATTCCCGACCTTGCCGCAGCTGAATCATCTTTTCGTAAGCATAAAAATGTGCGAGTAAATACAGAATGAGGAGCATCGAGCCGATTTTACTTTCGTTCTGTGCATAAACGACGTAGAACAGCAAAAGTTCGCCGATGATTCCGGCAAGTAGGTATAATCTTGCGCCCCACCGCTCACCAACACGCACAATGAGGGTAATTTTTCCGCTTTTCCGGTCGTTATCTCGGTCTCTGTAGTTGTTCACGATGAGTAACGTGTCGATAACGAGGCCGCACGCGAGTGCCAGCAGAATAACCTCTAAAGGAAAGGCTTGCAACGCTGACGGCACAGCGACATAGTAGGTGAGACAGACAGGCGTGAGGCCAAAGAAGAGAATCACGAGGAGATCTCCTAAGCCCCAATAAGAAAGTTTCGTTGTATAGAGAAAACAAAACAGGATGCAGGCCAATCCGGCAAAAATCAGCTTGTAACCGCCGTAGACAATCAGTGGCAGCCCTGTTATCGCAGCAATAATGGTGCAGATGATGATGGCTCTCCTCATGGCTGCAAGCGTAATCCATCCTTCAGAGCATGCGCGCTTCGGTCCCAACCGCTCTTCGGGCTTGTCGTTTCCTTTTAAGCAGTCGAAGTAGTCGTTAATGAAGTTGGCATCAATCTGCATGATGATGGCAAATGCGAAACAGAGCAGAACAGGAAGTTTTTGGAACTGTCCAATGCTGGTTTGACTAAAAGCGTAGGCTGCCCCCAAAGCTACAGGGACGATTGCGCTGATAAGGGTCTTGGGGCGCATGGCCAGACACCAAGCACGGAAGGAATTGGTTGTAACTGCAGAGTTTCGCATCGTTAATTGAAGAAATTCCAACTGAGCCCAATTCTCAAGATGCGTTCATTGAGCGCATAATGTGGTGTGAGGAAATAATCCTTGTTACCCATGCCTGAATTGATGTGACTCATCATGATGAAGAACCGAGTATGTTTGAGAAAGAAGTTGGCATAGACGTTCACTATAGGGTAATTGCCTACTTGCACGCGACTCTCGCCACCCACCGTGTTGGTATTGACTTGCACAGCGTATTGCCCAATGTTGGGGGCATAGTCAGGAGCATAATAGCGTGTAAAATAGCGAACATCGGCTCCGAAATCGCAATGTAGCACTCGTGCAATCTTAAAACGCAAGTAGGCATTGCTATAAAAATTGAAATCGGGCAATGGAAGAGCGGTTGCATTGCTTGTTTTTTGATAGGTGAGCCTATTCTCCCAGTTCAACGGTCCAACCGTGAAGTCTTGTGTCAAAGACGCAGTGAAAACGCTGATGCCTCCAGCGTGCTGAACCACATCATATGCGTGATTAATCCGATTACCGCTGCTCACGGTATATGCTGAGGTGAAATACGTATGATTTTTGATATTATCGAAAGCTACGCGTAGTGTCGTGCGTGTCTTTTGATAGGACAGACAACCTTCTAAGCGGCTATGCAGTATTTTCGACAGGTTTGAGTTATCCCACCAAGCGTGTCGCCCATGAAAATGCCGATAGTAGAATGTTGGGGTTAAGCGATGGAAGAAACCTGTCGCAGACAGGCTGAGTGTATCGCCGAAAAGCTTAAAATTCAAGTCGGCAGTAGCATCTACCTTTAGTTGCCCCGCATCAACCCCCGTCAGCCAAGTCTCTGCCAAGGCTTGATAATGAAAAACGCTACCTTGCTGCTTGCTCAACAAGGCACCAATGCTCAGATTATGCTCGTTGTAGGTTTTATAATCCGTTATATCGGGCAGCGTAACATGTCGGAAGTCAGATGTTGCAAAGGCTTTCAGTCCAGATTTGCCCACTTGTTAAATCCCTCTAAGAGCGAGATTGCAAATGTATTTTTCAGCTCATAAAACTTCGTTTTATCATAAATATCAGCGCCGCCATAAGGCGAAACAACCGTATAAGTGTTTGCATAGAAATTGGCAGGCGTCTCATAGGCTTGGTAAATGCGACGATAGTTATCGAAACTTAGAGTGTGAATGAAGCTCGTGACAGGAACAAACACCGTTTTCACCCATGCAGTATCTTGCTGCGCTTTCTTCTCTGCTTGTAGCAAACTATCGGCAGTAGCTTTGTCCATCACCACGCGTTGTGCAGCCTTTTTTCCGTCAACAGGTTCGGTCCCAGCAATCTTTGCGTCTTCTGGACGACCAGCAGTCATAATGGTTTTGTCTTGCTTCGATTTTCCTGTTTTATCTTTATCTTTCGCTTCTTCATTTTCCTTTTTCGATGCCATAGCAAACTTTTTCGCCTTGATTTCCTCCTCGGTCATAGGCTCCTTTTTGTGGAAGCCTACGTTATAGCGCTGTGTGAAAAAGATATGTTGATTATCGTTTCTGTTCCAATTGCGTGTGAGGGCTGTCGGAATCTCGTCTGTGCTATAGCTCTCATTAAAACTCTCGGGATGCTTAATGTAATCGTCGTTTGTAATACCACCATTCTCGGCCACCTTCTGGTGATAAGTGGAAAGCAGCAGATGGGCTTGATATTGGTCGCCTAAGTAGGAGCCGTACATGGTGTAATTAAAATGTGCCGTGCTTTGGTTCTGATAGTATCCGCGCCCATACAGATAATCAAATATGAACCCCACGCCAATCCGCTTGCCTGCGTTTACTGCAAATTTTGCAGTGAGATGGTCTTCACCATTGTTGCGATTACCTGCATTGTTATAGCTCAGATTGGTAATGGGAGAGAGCGTATTGGTGAAAAGGAATTGCGAGACGGGCGTGATGATAAAGTCATAGGGCTGTGTGAAAATGAATTGTTGCGCAGGTTGCCTGTCGATGAAAATGCGATTTAAGCGTGGCGCACCTAAGTTTCCCGTAGTGTTATATTGCCCATAGAGCCCCGTGGTGAAGATAGTGTTCATGTACATATAGGACAAGGTGTCGGGTACAGCGCCCTTCCTATTGCCAAATCGCGAATCAATTGTCCACACTTTGAGTCCCATCGGAATCTCGTGATGTGTGTTGGTTGAATCTTTTTTAGCTAAATTATTACGCTGGGTAACATTTCCCATCTCATCAATTTGATTAAATCCATCATCAAATTGAGCGAACCCCTGTAGAGTAAACAATAAGAGAGCGGTGGCTACGAGAATTTTCTTCATGAACGAAACATTCGAATGGCTACTTCTGCAAACTTAATCACTACAGCAACAATCAAGATAATTGTTGCAATGGTGTGTTGTTCGCTTTGCAAATAAAGCACTACGCCCACCACAGCCAAGGCCATAAACACCAGGTTTAAAATGTTTCTCACCTTCAACATCGAAGGACCATCTTCGCCCAAGCGTTTGAGTCGGTGATGTGGTTTCACTGCATATTCGGGCTTATTTTCTCCCGTGTTGTATTCTTGTTCCATCATTATTTTAAATTTGTTTGAAGTGTTTTGAATATTTCATTTACCCGGTCAATCGTTTTCTTTCTGAATTTCCCGTTTGCTTTAAACAGCTTTGTGTGCTTTTTATTCAGTGCCACGCTATCAGAAATCAGTTCCTCTGCCGATGCTTTAAATCCCGACGAGCGATTTTCCTCATACGCATAGCTGATGCGGCAAAGCGTCAGTGCTATCGCATTGTCTTCACAGTGCGCAATCAACGTATAGTCAAATTTAGTACGATCCAACGAGAGCAAGCTATTGTTAAACACGAGCCATTCGGAATATTTTCCTACAATAGTGTGTTCATCCTCGTTCACCAGCACAATGCGGCTTCCCGAAGCTTGATGCTCATCGTGTGTCTGTGCCGTTAATAACGAATAGGTTTTCTGATAGATTTCGGCAGCTGTCATTCCGGGGAGGACAAAGTGTTCGTTGAAAACCACTTTCCGTTTACCTCGGGCACCGCCCCCGCCAAGTAAGCCTCGTCTTCGTTTACTTTTTGGGTTGATGGTGTTTTGCTTTCTTTCGTCTTAGTTGGTGTCTCTGCAGGAATTGTCCATCCCTTCGCTGCCTTGCCCTGTTCTTGTGCTGCCTGCTCGGCTTTTTTCGCTGCCTCTAAGGCTTCTTCTGCTGCACGTTGCGCTTTTTCAGCAGCAGCTTTCGCTTCGGCCGCTTTTCGTGCAGCCTCGGCTTTTAATACTTCAATATTGTTTTTTTGCATGGTTGTGTCGGTTTGTGCCAGCATAGCCAATGGCATCAAAAAAACTATCGTGAGTAGAAATATTCTCATTTCGCGGGGAATTAAAATTTTATTGTCGCAAAGGTAATAAAAAAGGAGGAGTGCAGGAGGCAAACGGCTATGGCGATAACCCAAACTTAACGATAATTAATAGATAGCATTCTCTTGTATCCCATTTGCTGGATAATCATATGTTTTTGCTAATCGGAGGTCTTGTTGCGCGAATGTAAGACGTGTTCTGACGCTTCGGAAGGGTTATTTTCGGAATTAGACACCCAATCAGAGGGTCTGAAAGGGTTGTTTTCGAAATTAGACGCCCAATCAGAGGGTCTGCGAGGGTTGTTTTTGAAATTAGACACCCAATCAGAGGGTCTGCGAGGGTTGTTTTTGAAATTAGACACCCAATCAGAGGGTCTGCGAGGGTTGTTTTTGAAATTAGATGCCCAATCAGAGGGTCTGAAAGGGTTGTTTTCGAAATTAGACACCCAATCAGAGGGTCTGCGAGGGATGTTTTTGAAATTAGACACCCATTCGGAGGGTCTGAAAGGGATTTTTTGAGATTTTCTGTTGTTCCGCCATGGCTGAACACTTGTTTTTGAGCATTTTGGCCTGCAAGCCCGAGGTTGTGCCATGAAAATAAAAAAAACGAGGATAGCGGCCGGTGGCAAACTATCCTCGTTATACTGATTGGGCGGCAGTGCACAGCTTTCTAAGCAGCCTGATGCATACCCCCATTCGCTCCGTGCTATTTCTTTTCGGGCGCTTTATCAATCAAGTCCATAAACTGATCGAGTTTTGGCGTGATGATGATTTGCGTGCGGCGGTTGCGCTGTTTGCCCACCTCGGTAGCATTCGTTGCAACGGGATTATACTCGCCACGCCCGCCAACGGTGAGCCGTTTGGGGTCTACACCATAGTGGGTTTGCAGGAATTGCACCACAGAAGAGGCGCGCAAAGCCGAGAGATCCCAGTTGTTGCGGATATTTTTCATTGCGGGAGCGCTTGCGTTTACAGGCACATTGTCCGTGTTACCCTCAATGAGCACGTCGTAATCTTTATAGTCGGTGATGATTTTTGCAATCTTGCTCAGCGTCTCTGCCGCCCGGTCATTCACCTCGTAGCTGGCCGTTTTGTAGAGCATATTGTCGGCCAAAGAGATATAAACCACACCTTTCAGCACCTGCACGTCGACCTCTTTCATTTCCTCACGACTCAACGAGCGTGTGAGCTTGTTGGTGAGTGCCATGTTGAGCGAGTCGCTTTTGCTTTTCACTTCAACCAAGTGGCGGATATATTGGTTGCTCTCATTAATCTGATCGACCAATTTCGAAATATTGATATTGTTGGTGTTGGCGCTCAAGAGGCTCTTGTTGAGCGATTGCTGTAAGGCTGCATAGTCGCGTTTTTGCTGGCGCAACTGCTCCTCTAAGCTGGCAACACGCGTTTTGCTGGCGGCTAATTGCTCGCGTGCCTGCTGATAATTAGCCGTGAGTTCGCGATTTTCATTCTGACAATTTTCTAAATCCTTTTTGCTGGCGCAACTGCTCAACAGCAGTGCTCCAGTAGCAAATGTGAGTAGAAATACACTTTTCTTCATATACTTTTCCTTTCGTTGGTATGCAAAATTTTGATGTTGCAAATATAATAGATAGCCCTCAGATGGCGAAATAAGCCTTTTGGGTTTTGCGATATTTAACGCACTTTACAACCTTTTGAAGCCTTTTTGAGCGTCATAATGGTGCGTCAGTGTCTCAATTTAATCTATGAATCGGCGGACGATGTTTCCATATTCATCAATGCGCCTGTCGCGCAAGAACGGCCACCAGCGCCTAACTTGCTCGCTGTGTTGCAAATCGATGGGCACAATAACGTTCTCTTCATCGCTGTTGCTGGCACGATAGAGGAGCTCGCCTTGCGGACCTGCTACAAAACTGCTGCCCCAAAACCGTATGCCTTGTGTGTTTCCGCTGGGGTCGGGCTCTAATCCCACCCGATTAACGGCTACCACAGGCAGTCCATTTGCTACGGCGTGGCCGCGCATGATGGTTGTCCATGCCTCGCGCTGGCGTTCTTGTTCGTCGGGCGTATCACTGCTTTCATAACCAATGGCCGTGGGATAGATGAGCAATTCGGCTCCCTGCAAGGCCATGAGGCGGGCGGCTTCAGGGTACCATTGATCCCAACAAACCAGCACACCCAATTTGCCAACACTTGTTGTTATAGGATGAAAACCTAAATCTCCGGGGGTGAAATAGAACTTTTCGTAATAAGCAGGGTCGTCGGGAATGTGCATCTTGCGATATTTTCCAGCAATGGTTCCGTCGGATTCTATTACTACAGCTGTGTTGTGGTAGAGGCCAGGCGCCCGCTTTTCAAACAGTGATGTGACGATGACCACTCCAAACTGTTTAGCCAAATGGCCATAAAATTGTGTTGATGGGCCAGGGATAGGCTCAGCCCAGTCGAAATTGTTCACGTCTTCCACCTGGCAAAAATAGAGCGAGTTGTGCAGTTCTTGCAACACGATGAGTTGTGCACCCTGTTTCGCTAAATCGGCAATGCTCTTGGATAGACGTTGCATATTGTCTTCGGACACAGCCGTGTTCTGTTGTTGTATAAAACCTATTTTAATTTCTTTCATGTGCTATTTTGGGAATTGCATTGTTAAACAGTGTAGTGAACCGTGTTGACGGATGACCGTACGGGCATCGATACCGATAATTTCTCTGTCGGGAAAAGCCTTTTGAAGTTGCGCCATTGCTTTTGCATCGTTAGCCGGTTGTGCATAGGTGGGGCAGAGAATGACACCATTGAGAATGACAAAATTTGCATACGTGGCAGGCAATCGCTCGCCATCGGCAATGATAGCATCGGGGAAGGGAAGGGGGATGAGCCGATAGGGTGCTCCCTTGCGCGTGCGCAGCTGTTTCAACTCTTCTTCCATAGCTTTGAAATCTTCATATTGTTCGTCTGTCTTATCTTCGCAAGTCACGTACAATAGCGTGTTATTGGGTGCCATTCGCACAATCGTATCGATGTGCCCGTCGGTGTCATCACCAAGGAGGCGACCATGATTGAGCCATAGAATTCGGTCAGCATGTAGCATGTTTTTGAGCCTCTGTTCAATTTCTTCCTGTGTCAGTGGCTGATTGCGGTGTGGTGCAAGTAGGCAAAAAGAGGTTGTAAGAATAGTTCCCTCACCATCACTCTCAATACTTCCGCCTTCCAATACAAAATCGTTATGATCTTCGACTACGCCCGAAAAGGCTTGCTGCTCGGCCATTTTTCTTGGTAATGGCATTGTCCTTTTGCCATGCAAACTTCTCGCCCCAGCCATTGAATTTGAAATCCAAATATTTAAATTCTTCTCCGCATTTCAGCGTTAGTGCAGCATGATCGCGTGCCCAAGTGTCGTTCGTCTCCATATCGAAATAACGCACTCGCTGGCATTGTTCCATGGTTAAGCGCTGCGCGAGTAACTGGCCGACAATCTGCTTTTGAGGCGTGACAATCCACAAGTCTTCCTGTTTTGTAATGGCATCTGCCATCGCAATGTAAACCGCTGTTATTTCATCTAAATAATCTTTCCAATCGGTGTTTTGATGGGGCCATGTTAACATCAGAGCTTGCTGTGGTTCACTTTCTGATGGAAGTCTATAATCGTTGTAGCGTAACTTCATATTTTTTATAATTAAAAACGTGCTAAATCGTTGTGCAATATAGTGCAAATTATAGCCTGAAATCGCACATATCTCATGCGCAAAATTAGCTATTTTTTCCGAATTGTTCCGATTTTAGCGTAAAAATCCCTATCTTTGCCTCGCTAATATAAATGTAGAATGTTAGAAATTAAAGACGGGGAATTAAGTGGAATCTTATCTTCACCCCCTACATCACCAATAAACTTTAAGCTCAATGCGGGCGAATCCTTGTGTATTTATGCATGGGAGCAGCCCATCAAACGAGTGCTTATAGACACGATTGTTGGACTACGCCCACTGAAAAAGGGATATTTCACGATGGATGGGGATATAATAGATTCACAATCTGTAGCTTATTTCCATCAGTTTCTTGCCTTTGTGCCTCGTCAACTTGATTTCCTATTAGAAACAGTCGATGAATTGTTAGATTATATATCGTTAATAGATCGGCAGATAATATGTGAGCAAATTAAAGCAGAATGGCTAAAAATTTGGCTTTTGGAGATAATCTTTTTGAACAATCATTAAATAAATTGGGACATAATACTTTACAGACATTGCTCATCATATATGCTGTATTGTTGAAGCGAGCTTATATAGTGTTGGACTTAGACGATGAAGTTATGCTGTCTGAGCAAGTATTAAATTATTTACAAGACTATCTGCATTCTGGTGGTGCTATCATCATGGCATCAAACCATGAAAGCATGAAGAATTTCTGTATGGGCACGTTATCAAGTCCTACACTTCACATAACTCCTCAATCTTTTTGAATAGATATGTTTTTATCTTGGTTTCTTTTGCTTTTGCTATTCAGTGTTCCTGTTGTAATTGCGGCTCTATTTCATCTTCGTTTGCAACGGAAATATTTTCTGGCAGTTGGGAAAATGGCCATTAGCATGTTGGCAGCTTGGCTACTGCTTGGTTTCCTGATACAACAAGACGCTGTCGTTTTGAATCTCATTTGTCTATTGGTTGTTGTTGCCTTGGCATCGTTCATGGTTGTTCATCGGGCCCGGTGGAAAGTGAGATATCATTTTGTTCCTGTGTTGATCGCTACGTTATGTGTGTCGGTTTTGGTCAGCATGGTGGCAGTATGTGCCGTGTCACCCATGGGAGATTTGCTTAGTGCACGCTATTTTTTGCCTATGTTTGGGTTCTGCGTGGGAGGTATTCTTGAGAGCAATGGCAAAGCTTTAGATACTTATTATATGGGGCTTTACCATCACCATGCACTTTATGACTATTTGTTGGGCAACGGTGTTTCTCACCCACGGGCAGTTCGTTTTTTCATGAAACGCGCCATAACCCGTTCACTCTTGCCTTCAATCGGGCACATGTCTTACATAGCTGTGAGCACGACTCCCATGGTGTTGTGGACGATGTTGTTGGCTGGCGCAAGCGTCTATGATGCCGTATTTGCGCAACTTATTGCTATTGCGACGATGCTTGCGGCGGCTCCTTTAGCACTTATTTTCAGCTTGTTCTTGACTCGGCGTTATGCTTTTGATGCGTATGGACGTCTACTTCCTAAGGAAAAAATCGTAGAAGACGAGGAAGAAGCGTAACTGAATGATTAATAAAAAAAGTTAAACCATGGTAGGATTGTGGTTAGAAGCGTAGTAAAATAACTATCTTTGTAACACAATTTTATGCATAGCATGACAATTAAGGAAGTGATTTGTGCCCTTGAGCGATTTGCACCTCTGCCTTTGCAAGCCGACTATGATAATGCAGGCCTGCAAGTTGGATTAACAGATGTGGAAGTTTCAGGGGCTTTATTGTGTCTTGATGTGACTCCTGCAATTATTGACGAGGCCGTTGAGAAGCAGTGTAATCTTGTGGTTGCACATCACCCTTTGATATTTCATAAGCTAAAGCGAATTGCTGATGAGAATGAAGTGCAGTGTGTTGTACGTAAAGCTATCGAACAGCATGTGGTGGTTTACGCAATGCACACCAACATTGACAGTGCATGTGGTGGCGTGAATTTTAAGATAGCCGAGAAGTTAGGATTAGCGCAAATGCAATTCTTTGGACAGCAACAAATCGTAGATGGCGTTAGGGGGGGCGATGGTGTTATTGCCGAATACCCTACACCCTTAGCCGCAGACGATTTTATTTTACAACTTAAAAGGCTATTTGATGCAGAAAGTGTGCAATGTAATGTGCTCTTGCATCGCCCCATCCAGCGTGTAGCCATTTGTGGTGGGGCTGGTTCTTTTTTATTGGAACAAGCGTGGAAATGTGGTGCTGACGCTTTTTATTACGGGCGAGATGCACTATCATGAATATTTTGGGTATGACCAAAAATTACAAATCGCCGTTATTGGGCATTATCAAAGTGAGCAATATACGACAGAAATATTTCAAACAATCATAACGGAGCAGTGTTGTGGCGTACGATGTATTCAGAGTGCTATTAACACCAATCCCATTATTTATTTATAATAATATGGCAAAGAAAGAAGTAGCTGACTTGTCAGTAGAAGAGAAATTGAAAACACTTTATCAATTGCAAACAACATTGAGTGGAATTGATGAAAAGAAAGCTTTAAGGGGAGAGTTGCCTTTGGAAGTTCAAGATTTGGAGGATGAACTCGAGGGGTTGAACATTCGTGTGGATAAAATCAAGCACGACATCGCCGATGCAGAAGCTGCCATTCAGGGTAATCAGCAGCTCATTCAAGAGGCACAAAAGAGTGTAGAACGCTATCAGCATCAGCTTGACGAGGTGAAAAACAATCGAGAATATGACACGTTAACGAAAGAAATTGAGTATCAATCGTTAGAGATTGAGCTGGCCAATAAGAAAATTAGAGAGGCAGCTATGGCGATTGAAGAGCGACAAAGAGATTTAGAAATAGCCCAAAAGACAATTTCTGAACGTCAAATAGATTTAGATGAGAAGCGTGATGAGTTAGACGAAATCATGCAAGAAACACGTGAAGAAGAGGGAAAGCTTAAAGCACATGCAAAAGAACTAGAGTTGAAAATTGAACCACGTTTATTGACAAGCTTTAAGCGTATTCGGAAGAATGCACGTAATGGATTAGGCATTGTATATGTGCAACGTGATGCATGTGGTGGTTGCTTCAATAAGATACCGCCCCAGCGTCAGTTAGATATTCGTATGCATAAAAAGATTATTGTTTGCGAATATTGTGGGCGTATTTTAGTTGATCCAGAATTGGCAGGTGTAACAGTTAACAATGCAGCAACTGAAGTGAAACCAAAGCGTGCAAAGCGTACTACCCGAAAGAAAAAAGAAGTTGATACAGAAGAATAACCTTGCTTTGTGAGAGTTATCTTTAAAATGAGAATAGGCTATTTCAACTTGTGGCAGTAGCTTCTTATATTGGTCACAAAGAAGTGCGGTTTATAAGCTTTGTTGCTTACTTTTGCAAGTTGGTATAACCTATTCATATTTACTTAAACCTTATCCATTAGATAGTATTATTAAAAATATGTCGAAATATAATATTACAGAAAAAAAAAACAAAGTTCAGGCTAACCCAGTGTTAATGCGTGCTACAGTGAGAGATGAGCTACAAAAGGGTATCTATCAGTGTATTGTAGTTGAAAAGAAATATAAAGAGCCAGGTTACAACCTGAAGCGTTTAGCAATAGATTTAGGTACGAATACACGCTACATCTCTGCTGTTTGCTCAGAGCGATTTCATACCAATTACTGCGGTTTAATTAATGCTGAACGCATTCGGGAGGCAAAGCTGTTGCTAACGACAAAGCGCTGTTCAAATCTCAGCACAGAAGAAATTGGTGAAATGGTGGGATTTAATAATCGACAAAGCTTCTATGGAGCCTTTTATAGACATGAGAACACGACTCCTGCACAATATAGGAAAGCTAATATGGCTGTGCAAGTCCCTGAAGCAAAATAATAAAAAATATCCCCGTGCTATGGTAGATATAAAAAGACATATATTTATTTCCTTCATAACATGAATAAGATTAAGAAAATTGTACTCACAGGTGGTCCTTGTGCAGGAAAGACCACTGCTTTAGTAAAAGTAATAGAGCATTTTTCAAGCTTGGGTTATAAGGTATTTACTATCCCAGAGGTGCCCACGATGTTTAGCCAATCTGGTATGGACTATCTAACTCAAAATCGTGCACTGTTTTACGAAGGAGAGAAGGCCACACTTGAAATCCAGTTGGCTTTGGAAGATAAGTTTCAGCACATGGCTGAGCAATGCGATGAACCAACAATGATTATTTGCGATCGTGGAGCGATGGATATATCAGCCTACATGGAGCCACAGCTTTGGAAAGATATCACAACTGCTGTAGGAATTTCAACCACTGACTTGCGTGATCATCGTTATGATGCCGTTCTCCATTTGGTTTCGGCTGCAGATGGTGCTGAGAAATATTATACTACGGCTAATAACAAACAGCGGACAGAGGGCTTGGAGATGGCTCGTGAGGTCGATAAGAGGGTGATTAATGCATGGACAGGCCATCCCCATCTTCGTGTAATCAATAACCATGAAGACTTTAATAATAAATTGCATCGTGTATTAAAAGAGATTTCAAGTGTCTTAGGTATTCCGCAACCCATTGTTGAAGAAAGGAAATACGTGGTTGAATTAATTGGTGAAATACCCAACTGCATTGAAAGCGATATTACTCAAACCTATCTTGTGGCCGAGCCTGGTTGTGAAATACGTTTGCGTAGGCGGGCATGGCAGGGAAAAAATGTTTATGTGCATACTACGAAGAAAAATTTACCCAATGGCGAGCAGTTGGTAACTGAGCGGCAAATTCGTAGTAACCTCTATCAATCATTGTTACAGCAGGCAGATCCCTATCGTCAAGAAATCCAAAAGACACGCAAGAGCTTTATTTGGAAAGGGCAATATTTCGAATTGGATAATTTTCAACGCCCTATTAGTGAGCTAATGATCTTAGAAACAAAGGGTATTACAGAGCAAGAAGCTGTGAATTTTCCTCCATTTATAAAGGTGCTGAAAGATGTGACGGGTGATTCACATTATTACAATTATAACATTGCATTAAAAGGATAAAATATACAGAGAGTATAAAGTAAACTGTGTCATGCTACATAAAATTAGTTTTACACAGTTTATTATTATGGACAACAATGAAATCGATTACAAGCGAGCTGCTGAGCATCTTCGTAAGGGAGAATCGTTATTTGGTAAGGATGGTGCTTTGGCACAAATGTTGGAGCGTATTTTAAATGCGGCCCTTGAAGGTGAGATGGATGCCCATCTCTCTATTGATGAACGCTCAAAAGGCAACCGCCGTAATGGTAAAATGCCTAAGCAAGTACAAACTTGTTATGGTGAGGTCACTGTAGAAACTCCTCGTGACCGTGACGGTTCCTTTGAACCTCAGACCGTCAGAAAGCGCGAAACAATCCTTGCTGAAGGTATGGCGGATCAGATTATAAACATGTATGCTTTTGGTACAAGTACTCGCGATATTAGCAAGTATTTTGAGCGTGAGTTTGATACCAAACTATCTGCAGAAACCATCAGTTCCATCACAGACAGAGTACTGCCTGAAATCAAGTCATGGCGTTCACGAATGCTTGATCCTGTATATGCAATATGCTGGCTGGATGCCATCCATTATAAGGTGAAGGACGAAACCGGACGTGCGGTCTCACGTGCCATTTACAACGTCTTAGGCATCAACAAGGAAGGCCACAAGGAACTTCTTGGTACGTATGTCTCCAAGAGTGAAGGCGCTAACTTCTGGTTAGAGGTTCTAAGCGACCTTCAGAACAGAGGTGTCCGGGATATACTGATATGCTGCATTGATCGTCTGAAAGACTTCCCTGATGCTATATAGAGCGTATTCCCCAATACAATTGTCCAACTCTGTATTGTCCATCAAATACGCAACTCTATCAAACACGTTGGCAGTAAGCATCAAAAGAGTTCCTCCGTGACCTTAAGACAGTATATGGTGCCGTTAGTAAAGAGACTGCAGAAACACAGTTAGACGCACTTGAGAGCAAGTGGGGAGAAACGTATCCTATCGTCATAAAATCATGGCGTGATAACTGGGAACGCCTCACGGAGTACTTCCAGTATACACCTGCGATACGTAAGCTGATATACACCACCAACACGGTTGAAGGCTACCACAGGCAAGTACGTAAGGTGACAAAGAACAAAGGAGTCTTCCCCTCCGATACTTCTCTCGAAAAACTTGTGTATCTGGCATACCGGAACATACGTGAGAAGTGGACGATGCCACTTGTAAACTGGTCTCAGATATCACAACAATTAGCAATAAAATTTGGAGAACGTTTTGAAATCATGTAACTTTGCCTTGGAAGAAAGGATCCTCATTTGACCGGCACGATTAAAAATCGTGTTATCCAAATGAGGTAAAATATAAAGGATTGTTCCATGTCACAAAGGTAGAGGGTAAAGACAGCAGCGGATGAACTTTTGATGGTTCATCCGCTGCATGATGCTTATGTTGTCGACTTAGATGTCGTCTAAATTCACTTGCTGCTCTGTTCCTTTCCGTTTCTTTTCTTTTTTACCTTCTTGCGGTTTGAACATCTCTTTGCTGGCTCTTTCGTGTCCCTCTTTCGACTCTTTATTGACACTCTCACCAGCTTCAGCTCCATTTCCATTTACGGGGTTGCCGTCTTCGTCGAGCATCACCTCTTCTTCGACAACGATGCTATCGGTAGCCGTGGTGTCGCGCTTTGCAGCCTGATAATAGCTGGGGCATAGATACATATCACTTGTGATGTCGGAGTCATGTGGCTTATCAAATTTGCCGTGATATTGCTTGAAGGCTGGGTCTTTGAATAGTGCCTGTAGGAAATAGCCGCAGATGGGCAATGCCGTGCGCGCACCTTGTCCGAGGGCACCAGTGCGGAAGTGAATGCAGCGATATTCACCACCAACCCATGCTCCAACAACCAATTTTGGACTCACGCCCATAAACCATGCATCAGAGTGGTTGTTGCTCGTTCCAGTCTTTCCGCCAAACTCGGTGTCGCGGTAGTTGCCCACGTAGCCCCATAGCGATTGTGAGGTTCCGCCTGGCTCTTTTAATCCGCCTTGCAACATTTGTTGCATGAGGAAAGCACTCTTATAGGGGATGACCATTTCGCTCTTCGTTGGACCAACATACACCTCGTTCCCATCTTTGTCGACGATGCGCGTTACGAGTACAGGATCGTGATGGCGTCCATTGTCTGCAATAACACAATAGGCATTAACCATTTCTAACAGGCTGACGTCACTCGATCCTAAGGCTAACGAGGGCGCATTGTCAAGTGGACTGGTGATGCCCATACGCTTGGCTGTTTCGATGATTCTCGGGATGCCCATTTCCTGTCCTAAGCGCACAGCTATGGAGTTGATGCTTCGCGCAAAGGCACCTTTCAGTGGAATGGAGTCTCCGCTAAATGAGCCGTTAGCATTGCCTGGTGTCCAGGTTACTTCTTGATTTTTTTTCTTGTCGAAGACCTGCATTGAGATATATTCGTCGCGGCGCTTGTCACAAGGAGTGAGTCCTTGGTTCATGGCCTCGGTGTAGACAAACAGCTTAAATGTTGAGCCAGGCTGCCGCATGGCCGTTACCTTGTCATATTTCCACGAGTTGAAATCAATATCACCCACCCATGCTTTCACTGCACCAGTCTGAGGCTCCATAGCAAGGAATGCACAATGCATGAAGGTGGTCATATATTTGATGGAGTCCTCTGATGTCATTTCCTTTACGATGGTTCCCTTGTCATAATCGAAGAGCTTCACTGGATGTTTCCACACTTTGTAATAGTAGTTGACCGAGTCGATATTGTTGGGATATTTGGCAAGCAAGGCCTTGTAGAAGGGGCTGCCGCTCGGCAATTTGCTGAATAAAGTTGGGAATGACCTTATGATTTTCATCTTGCCATGGTTCTTGTCTGAGCCAGTTGGTAGACTGATTACGATAGATGCTCCAGTGGTTATTGAAATTTTGCTGCACCTGCTTCATCTGTTTGCGCGCCGCTTCTTCAGCATATTTTTGCATGCGCGTGTCGATAGTGGTGTAGATTTTCAGACCGCTTGAATATAAGTCGTAGCCGTTATCTTGACACCATTCTTTGAGATAATTGGCAATAGCCTCACGGAAATATTTAGCTTGCCCGTCATAGTTTTCTTCTACCTTGAAGTCGAGCTTGATAGGAATATTCTTCAGCGAGTCACACACCTGACGCGAGATGTCGCCATGATGGTAGAGGTTGTCTAAAACAACATTACGACGCGCCAGTGAGTTCTTGGGATTATTCTTGGGATTGTAATAGGATGTGGCCTTTAGCATACCCACTAACACGGCAGCCTGCTCGGCAGTCAAGTCGCGTGGTGTGGTGTTGAAATAGGTCTTGGCCGCCGTCTTGATGCCAAACGAATTGTTACCGAAATCAACGGTGTTGGCATACATTGTAATGATTTCTTTCTTTGAATAAACAGTTTCCAATTTAGTGGCAATAATCCATTCTTTGCTCTTTACAATTAAAATCTTCAGCCCAGGAATCTTGCCAAGAAGTCCTGTTGAATATTGTGAGCGTACACGGAACATATTTTTGGCTAATTGCTGTGTGATGGTAGATGCGCCACGTCCACCGCGATGCACCACAGCATCTTTCATAGCAGCAAATAGGCCAATGGGGTCAATGCCGAAATGCTTGTAGAATCGCTCGTCCTCTGTGTCGATGAGCTCTTTGAAGAAGATGGGATTTACTTCTTCGTATTTTACTGGCGTTCTGTTTTCATTGAAGAACTTACCAATCAATTTTCCGTCTGCACTGTAGATTTCTGAAGCCTCACTGGTCTGTGGATCCATAATTCCAGAGAAGTAGCCTGGCGATTTTCCAAAAAGCCAGAGAAAATTCATGTCGACCATGCCCAAGTAAACAATAAATGAAATAAGGAATGAGCAAAAACCTATGAGTGCCTTCGTATACCAAGCTTTGTCTTGATAGAGTGACTTATACCATGGCCAAAAGCCACGTATATGCTTGATACACCAGCTGAAAAATTGTTTTATTTTATCCATACGCCAATCTTTTCTTTTTGTTTATGCAAAAATAGCAAATTTATTGCTGCTTAGCTATTCTTGTCAATGTATTTTTAAAAATTTCTTGTATGTTATCGGGATGAAACCATCGAATATCTTTGTCTCTCTTAAACCAAGTAAGTTGCTTACGCATATATTCACGCGTATGGGATTGAATCTGCCGAACAGCTTCTTCACGAGTGATAAGCCCATCAAGATACAAAAAAGATTCTTTATATCCAACGGTGTTAAGGGCATTCTCATTACGATGTGAATAAACGGCGATCGCTTCATCAAAAAGTCCATTTCTAACCATTTCTAACACGCGTTGATTGATGCGTGCATACATTTCTTCACGGTCTCGATTTAATCCTATCTTGAGTATGTTAAACGGGCGTTCCTTCTTTGTTCGTTTTCGAAAAGAAGAGAATGTACACCCAGTCATATAGCAGATTTCTAAGGCATGCACAATACGCCTTGGATTTTTCTTGTCCACAAGCTCATAATATTCTGGATCTAACAGCTTGAGCTCTTTCGTTAATTCAGCCAATCCTTGATGAATTAGCTTCTGGCGCAGTAACTCACGAGTTTCCACGTTAATAGTTGGAATGTCGTCGATGCCCTTGCACAGCGCATCAATATAAAGCATGCTACCCCCTGAAGCAAGTAGTGTTTTTCCACCACCTTCAAAGTAAGTCTGTGCAACAAGCAATGCTTCGGCCTCAAATTTTGCAGCACTATAATAATCGTTAATTGATTGTGTTCCCACAAAATAATGTTTAACCATATATTGTTCTATCGTCGTGGGAGCTGCTGTTCCAATGGGAATCTCTCGATAGAGCTGACGCGAGTCAACATTGATAATCGGAGTGTTTAGATGTTGTGCAATCTGAAGGCTCACTGCTGTTTTGCCCACACCTTGTAGGACCGACAAGGACAATCAGTGTTGGCATCAACGTATAATTCCGCGCTTTGAATTCTCAACAAAATCAATGATGTATTGGATTTCTGGCGTTATATCCAAATTACTTCTAATCGCCTCAATTCCTTCTTTCAATACTCCTTTTGAATAGAGTAGGCGATAGGCCTCATGAATGTGTTCTATTGTTTCATTACTAAATCCACGCCGACGAAGTCCCACTAAATTAATTCCACAATAGTGTGTGGGCTCTTTACCCGCAATGATGTAGGGAGGAATATCCTGACTAAATCGGCATCCACCTTGTACCATGACATAACCACCTATCTTACAGAATTGATGGGTAAGTACGGCGGCACTCACAATGGCATTATCCTCAACGGTAACTTCACCCGCAAACTTTGTCGAATTGCCTACAATACAATTATTACCAATAACGCAGTCATGCGCAATATGCATGTTTCCATCAGTAGGCAATTGTTGCCAACCATCGTTTTGCCTTTAGAGGCTGTTCCGCGGGAGATGGTAACATTTTCTCTAATACTATTGTTATTTCCTATTTCACAAGTCGAAGCCTCACCTTTAAATTTTAAATCTTGTGGTTTGGTTGAAATGCTCGCACCAGGAAAAATTTCGTTATTGTTGCCAATGCGTGCTCCAATATGGATTGTTACACTATTCTGGAAGTTATTGTTATTGCCAATAACAGTATCTCTGTCAATATAGCAAAAAGGACCTATGATATTATTATCGCCTAATTGTGCTTCAGGATGAACGAAAGCTAAAGGACTAATCTGATTCATATTTCTTATGCATTATTTATTTTTTGCAATCTGCGCAGTAAATGTGGCCTCTGAAACAACCTGGTCACCCACGAATACATAACCTTTCATAGAGCTGATGCCATGACGTACAGGACCCAATAACTCCACTTTAAATAATAGCGTATCTCCAGGGACAACCTTTTGTCTAAACTTCACGTCGTCAATCTTTAGGAAATAAGTAGAATACTTTTCTGGGTCTTCTAATTGACTCAACACCAATAATCCGCCACATTGTGCCATAGCTTCAATTTGTAAAACGCCTGGCATTACAGGCTCAGTTGGAAAATGACCTTGGAAGAAAGGTTCATTGGCGGTTACATTTTTAATGCCTACAATGCTGGTTGGTCCCATTGCTGTAACTTTATCAACCAATTGCATCGGATACCGATGAGGAAGTAACTCCCTAATCCGTCTATTATCTAAAATGGGAGCCTCGTTGGGGTCATAGATGGGTGCTTGCACCTCGTGTTTGCGAATTTCCTTTCGCATGAGGCGTGCAAATTTGTTATTTATCGTGTGACCAGGACGGGTAGCAACAATCCTTCCCTTGATAGGGCGACCGATTAAGGCCATATCACCAATGATATCTAACAATTTGTGACGCGTACATTCATTTTCCCACATGAGGGGTTTATGCTGGATATAACCAATTTTCTTTGCATCAATATGAGGAACTTTGAGGATATCTGCTAATTGATTCAAATTCTCCTGGCTCACTTCCTTCTCATAAATAACAATGGCATTGTCTAAATCGCCGCCCTTAATGAGATTGGCTTCCAACAAGGGCATGATGTCTCTCACGAAGACAAAGGTGCGCGCTGCCGCAATCTCTGTGTCAAAAGTCGACATGTCTTCAAGTGTAGCAAATTGGCTATTGATGAATTTAGAATTGAACGAGCACATGGCTGTCAAACTAAATTGGTCATCAGGAAGTATGGTAATGACAGAACCTGTATTTTCATCTTTCACCTCAATCTTATGGCGAATGACATAATAATCTTTCGATGCATTTTGCTCTTGAATACCGACCTTTTTAATATGGTCTATAAACATCGTTGCCGAGCCATCAAGAATAGGAAATTCAGGTCCATTAACTTGTATCAAACAATTATCTATACCAGATGCATAAAGCGCAGCCATACCATGCTCAATCGTTGAGACTTTAACATCGCCTTTGCCTAAGACTGTGCCCCGTTGCGTATCAACAACATTCTCAGCAACTGCATCAATTATAGGCTGTCCTTCTAAATCTATACGCTGGATTTTATATCCTGTATTCTCTGGGGCAGGGTTGAAAGTAACCGTAAGACTCAATCCTGTGTGTAGTCCCTTGCCAAAGAGAGAAAAACTGCCTTTGAGTGTCGTTTGCTTTTTAGCTTCCATATTTTATTTTCTGTTTTCTTTTAATTGCGCAACTTCCTTTTTCAATGCGTTGAGTTCCTGATAGATTTCTGGAAGTCGTTGAAATATTGCTTGTGATTTGAAGTAGGGGCGTTGTTCCATAGGAGGCGTGCCTATGAGCATCTGATTCGATTTGATACTGCCAGGTACACCGCTCTGTGCACCAAGAAACACTTTGTCGCCTATCTCAATGTGCCCTGCAACGCCAACTTGACCGCCAAACATACACCATTGTCCTACTTGTGCTTCCTGCAATGCCCACTTGTGCGGACATTACCGTGTTGGCTCCCACTTCTACGTTATGAGCAATTTGCACAAGGTTGTCTAATTTTACTCCTTGATGTATCTTCGTGCTGCCCATGGTCGAGCGGTCAACACATGTGTTTGCGCCAATTTCAACATCATCTTCAATCTCTACAATTCCAATTTGTGGTATCTTGTCGTAACCATCAGTTCCATTGGGAGCAAACCCAAATCCATCGGCTCCGATAACTGCTCCGGCATGAAGAGTCACGCGGTTTCCTAATCGGCAGCCTGCATAGATAGTCGCATTGGGGTAGATAGTGCAGGCATTACCGAGTGCAACGTTGTCGCCAATCGTTGCATTTGGATAAATCTGGCATTCATCACCAACGATTGTGTTCTCACCAATAAAAGCGAAGGGGCCTATATAAACGTCCTTCCCAATTTTTGCCGAAGGCGCAATAAATGCCAATTCGCTAATGCCCTGTTTCTTGGGATGGACTGCAGCATCATACAATTGCAATAGTTTTGCCACACAATCGCGCGCATTTTTTACTCTAATCAATACGGCTTTAACGGGCTTTTCAATAGCAATTGTTTCATCGACAAGAATGATTGTCGATTGCGTTTCGTATATGTAGTGTGTGTATTTGGGGCTGGCTAAAAATGATATAGCGCCAGGAATACCTTCCTCTATTTTTGCAAATGTATTAACCTTAGCATTTTCATCGCCCTCAATCTTACCTTGAATAAACTGGGCAATTTGTTTCGCTGTAAACTCCATCATATAATTTATTAAATGTAAGAATGCGGCTGCAAATATAGTAAAAATAAATTTAGAATGGGCGCATCAGCTTTAATATTTTCTGTAATGATGCCCTGTAAAGGATACAAAACACGTGTTCCCAACTTTGGGAACATGTGTTTTTTCTCATTTTGGGGGCTTCCCAATGTTGGGAACAATCATTTTTGATGTTTTTGCGTGTTCCCAACATCGGGAACAGCTGTTTTTCTCATTTTTGGGCGTTCCCGACCTCGGGAACGATGATTTTTGTCATTTTCAGCTGTTCCCGAGGTCGGGAACAACGTTTTTAAATCATTTTGTTCGTTCCCGAGGTCGGGAACGTCTGTTTTAGAATCGATATGGCGTGCGCAGGGCACATTGAAGAACACTTTAATCGGCATGGATGCAACAAATTCTCAGCACTTTGCGCGTCTGATGATTGGTGCATGCATATTGACTTGTGCGCAGTCCCACGATCCAAATCAATCTCCCTGTGCTGTCTTCTATGACCAATTGTTGCTGCTTTTTATTGAGCGAGAACTTTTTTTCTCGGTTAAGAAATCGCTGAGCAATTTGCTTCCTTGCATTCCAAATGGGGTAAAAGCGGTCTCCTTGGCGTGCATAACGAATTTTTAGGGGAAACTTCACTTTGTCAGCATCGAGAGTGACCTCATTAGCCGCACGACTGGGTTGAAATGTTGGTGAGATTGGCTGTTGGGTGAATGTGAACTTCAAGTTTGCGTTCCAAATATAGTTGCCCTCCTCGGGGATTACCAGTGATTGTTGCAAATCAGCAACGCAACGTTTCTCAATCATTAAATAAGAGCGATTGATGCTGGCAACATGCGTTTTCGAAAGCCATCGTTTGCCGGTTGGAGCATGCAGATGCGAGGAGATTTGGGCAATAGTTTCGGGTGAGAAATTGAAATTGCGCAGCAGATAGAAAAGGGTGTACTCTTGAGCCGTGAGATGTTGTAATTGCTCAAGGTCGAGTAGGGTAGCGTCATCGGTCTTTTCTTTTGTCACCGCTTCAATATTTTGCTGAATAGCTTGTTGAAACAGTTCTGAAACCTGCGATAATCGCTTGCTCGTGGTCATGATGTTTTGACTTGCCGATGGATTAATTTCCTGTAGTAATGGAATGATGTTTAAGCGAATCCGATTGCGCACCACGTCATCAATGAGATTACTTTGGTCTAAAACATAGGTTTGATGCTTTGTGTTTAGATAATCGTAGATTTCATTCTGTGTCAAGCATAAAAGTGGACGGATGATGCACCCTTTCTTGGCTTGTATGCCCAGCAGTCCATCTATTCCTGTGCCACGAATGAGATTCATCAAAATTGTTTCTACGCTATCGTCTTGATGATGCCCCACTAAAATGCCTTCTGCGGCTATATCTTCACGCAAGTTGTCAAAATATTGATAGCGCAATTCCCGCGCTGCCATTTCAATGCTCACATGGTGGAGCCGCGAATAAGTTTTGGTATCAAAATGAATGCGGTGGAAAGGAATATTAAATTGAGCACAAAGCGTTTCACAAAATCGTTCATCATTGTAGGCTTCTTCTCCTCGCAATTGAAAATTGCAATGAGCAGCAACAATGTGATAGCCCAATTCGCGCATCATATATAATAGTGCAACGCTGTCACTTCCACCACTTAATGCAACAATATATAGCTTATCGTGTTGCAGTAGCTGTTGGCTTTCGATAAAGTCTTTTACGCGCAGAATATAGCTATTCCACATACAACACGAGCCCCTTTAGATACTCACCCTCAGGATGGTAGATATTGATGGGATGGTCAGCAGGCTGATGCAATTGATGAAGTATTCTGACCTTTCGGCCAGCCTGTGCAGCAGCCGTGAAAACAGCATTGCGGAATTGTTCCTTAGTTACGACTTGGGAACAACTAAATGTGAAAAGAATTCCGCCGCTTTTTATCTGCTGAAAGCCTTTCACATTCAAGCGAGTATAGCCCTTTAGCGCGTTTCTCAATGTGGATCGATGCTTGGCAAAGGCAGGAGGGTCGAGCACTATCAAATCGTATTTGTCATTATGCGTATCTAAATATTTGAATGCATCTTCACAAAATGCTTCATGACGTGTGTCCTGCGAAAAGTTCAATGCAATATTCTGATTGGTGAGTTCAACAGCTTTAGCACTGCTATCAACAGAATGTACCAATTTTGCTTGGCCACGCATGGCATAAACAGAAAACCCTCCTGTATAACAAAACATGTTCAAAACACTACGTCCTTTAGCATAGTGTTCTAATAAACTTCTGTTTTCTCGTTGGTCGATGAAAAAGCCTGTTTTCTGTCCTTTTAGCCAATCAACATGAAACTTAAGGCCATTTTCGATGGCAACATCCTCTTCGGTAGAACCATAGATAAATCCATTTTCCTGTCCTAACTCGGCTTTATAGGGTAGGGTCGTCTCGCTTTTATAATAGACCTGCTCGATTCTATCGCCCATAATCTTAATGAGTGCTTTACAAATGTCAAACCGATTGTTGTGCATTCCCACACTATGCGCTTGCATAACAGCCGTTTCCATAACAATCAATAATCAGTCCTGGTAGATTGTCGCCTTCTCCATGGACGAGCCTATAAGTATTGTTTTGCAGATTGTCTGCCATACCAATACTTCTTCGCATGGCTAAGGCACTACCTAAATGCGATTCCCAAAATGTTTCATCAATATGAACATCCTGGAAAGAGAGTACTCGCACTGCAATCGAACCGATTTGATAATGCCCAATAGCGATAAAATCGCCCATAAATGTAACAACACGCACTATTTCACCCTCAGAGATTCCTTCATCGAGATGGTGAATGGCCCCCGAGAAAATCCAGGGATGAAAACGTTTGAGCGACTCCTCTTTTCCTTTTTTTAGATAGACTGTCTTATACATGTATCTGTGCTCCTATTTTATTCTGTTTATTCTACATCCTCTTATTCCTCTAACTATTCAGCGATGTCTTCAGAAGTGTCAATGAGTTGATAGGCTTTCGTGCGAGTGAGCCTAACAATTTCTTCATATAGATTGATGCAGGTCCATGCATCTGTAGCAGCATATAGTTTTTGTTTTTCGTTGAGAACATCGGCCTCCCAGTTCGTGAGACGTTGCCGCTTACTTATTTTTTGATGGAACAAGTTTGCGTAAATCTTTTGCAAACTCAAATCTTTGATACCGATTGCCCCAACAAGATTTTGCAAATCAATGAAGTAACCTGGAGTAAACTTTTCGCGCTTGCTAAGCGATAAAAGGTCGTCGTGCCAGGAAAGTCCTACTTTGGGAATTTGTTTGTCTTCTAATAGACGGATAACGGACTTGGGTAGGCCGATATCTGATAATCGAAACAAAAAGCAAGTATCGTGCGTTGCAACTTGTAATAAGGCAACTTTATGTTGTTGCCCTTTTTTAAAAGTTGGACGCGTCTCGGTATCAACACCCAAAATATCACAAGTAAGTAAATAGTCTACGGCTTTTTCGGCATCGCTTTCACTTATAATCGTAATAATCCTACCAGGGAAAAGTACTTGTGGTAGTTCTGTTATTGCTTTTTTGTCAAATCGACTATATATAGTTTTCTTCATTTTCCTTGTTTGCTGCACTGCAAAATTAAAAAAAAAGTTATGAAAAGAATACCCCATATCGGATTTTTACGCTACTTTTGCAAGAAATTTGAAGGTAACGAATAGATATGGGAAAGAAAAAAATCTAACCGAAAAATCCAATACATTGGGAAAGGTGGTTGGCTTTCAAGACATTTTAAATAGTGAAAAAACCGATTTTCTTCTTGGGTTAATTCTCTTTTTTATCGCGGGGTATTTACTCATAGCAATGGTTTCTTTCCTTTTTACAGGACAGGCAGACCAAAGTATATTAGAAAGTCTGCGTACGGGAGAATGGTTGAATTCCAATAGGATATTTACAAATATATGCGGTTCCATCGGTGCTATCTTGTCGTATGAACTCATCACATTAACTTTTGGTATTTCAGCTTTCTTCATACCTGTGTTTGTTATTTTTGCAGGGCTAAAGCTAATGAAGATCTATCAGCCTAACCTTTGGAAATGGTTCTTCTACCTAATGATTGTCATGGAATGGTGTTCTATCTCGTTTGCAAAATTCTTAACACCATTATGCCTGAATCTATTTTTTAATCCTGGTGGTGAACATGGATTATATTGCATGCAAACCATAGAAAATATGGTTGGGACACCGGTTTAATTATCCTTTTAGTCTTTACAGCATTGACATTTCTTACCTATCTAAGTGCAAAGACAATTACTTATGTGAGATATGTTATGAATCCTGTGAAGTATGTTACTTCACGCGTAAAATTGACGGTTACGAATCATTTAAAGAGCGATGAAGAGGTCGAAAATGAGATACTATCGTCGCAGACAGATACTGAAAAGAGTATTGTTGAAGAAGATGTAACAGACCAAATTGAGGAAGGACTTCCAGAGGACTTACCAGCCCCAATTGTTGATTTGACTAATTTTGAATCTGCAACAAACCCCATTCTTTCTCTTAAAAACGAGAAACTATCGTCTCCTATGCAACTACAAAAGAACGATGAAATCGATGATAAAATGACTTCTAACGAAGGAAAACTAACCATTGAGGTTCCAAAAGGAGAGGAAAAGGCTGATGGTATTCTGGATATAGACAAAATGCTTAGTACGCCTATTAATCCTCTTGAACCATTTACTAAATATAAGAAACCAACCCTTGACCTATTAAAAAAGTATGACAATGTCGATAAACCCACTGTTGACATGGATGAAATTAAGGCTAATAATGCCCGCATTGTTGAAGTGCTCAATAGTTTTGGAGTGTCCATACGTGAAATAAAAGCTACTGTTGGACCAACAATTACACTATATGAGATAACTCCTGCCGAGGGAGTCCGTATCTCTAAAATTCGTAATTTAGAAGATGATATTGCTCTAAGTCTTTCGGCACTGGGTATTCGCATCATTGCCCCCATTCCTGGAAAAGGGACTATAGGTATTGAAGTCCCCAACAAAAAGCCACAGATAGTGTCAATGGAAAGCATCTTGAATTCTAAAAAATTCAAAGAAACAAAGATGGAATTACCTTTAGCTTTAGGTAAAACTATTACCAACGAAGTGTTTATGGTAGATTTGGCCAAAATTCCTCATCTATTAGTTGCTGGTGCTACTGGACAGGGAAAATCTGTAGGATTAAATGCCATCATTACCTCTTTACTCTATAAAAAGCATCCGAATGAGCTGAAGTTTGTTTTGGTTGATCCTAAAAAGGTTGAATTTAGTATCTATCACAAGATATCAGATCATTTCATGGCATGCCTGCCAGAGAATAACGAAGAGCCTATTATTACTGATGTGACCAAGGTTGTTCGAACATTAAATAGCCTGTGTGCCTTGATGGATCATCGTTATGATTTGCTCAAAAATGCTGGTGCAAAAATCTTAAGGAATATAATGAGAAATTTATAAACCATCGACTTGATATTACTAAAGGGCATAACTATATGCCTTATATCGTGGTTATCATCGATGAATTCGGTGATTTAATTATGACAGCTGGCAAAGAAATCGAACTGCCCATCGCACGCATAGCTCAGTTAGCACGCGCCGTAGGTATTCATATGGTAATAGCAACACAGCGACCAACGACGAAAATCATCACTGGCAATATCAAGGCTAACTTCCCTGGTAGAATGGCTTTTAGGGTAAGCTCGCAAATAGATTCACGCACAATCCTTGATCGTTCTGGCGCTAATCAGTTAGTAGGACGGGGCGACCTGTTATTCTTGAATGGCAATGAGCCCGTGCGCGTGCAGTGCGCCTTTGTCGATACGCCTGAAATAGAGCGTATCAACGATTATATTGAACACGAACCTGGACCTGTAGAGCCTATGGAGCTCCCTGAACCCGTTGAAGATACTGGAGGTAGTGGAATGAACAATGCTACTGCTGATATTAGTAATTTAGACCCATTTTTTGAAGAGGCTGCTCATGCTGTCGTCCTCTCACAACAAGGATCAACGAGTATGATACAACGACGTTTCTCAATTGGTTATAACAGAGCTGGAAGATTGATGGATCAGCTCGAGCAAGTTGGGGTTGTAGGAGCTGCGCAAGGTAGTAAACCGCGTGAAGTACTTATTCAAGATGAAAATCAACTTAACAGCTTGCTCTTACAAATGCGAAACTAAAAGATACCATATGGCTTCAATCTTTTTCAAATATAAAGATAATATATATTATGATAAATATCAATATTAGCTTGCCTAAGTCCCTTAAAACCATCGCATACAAGACCTTGAATAGTATATCCAAGTGACTCCAAGGAGCTTATGCCCTGCTTATAGTCTTCAAGACGTTCATGCCTATTGATAAACTTAAACCAAAGTACATCACCAGACAATGAATCTTTCATGATAACTACACCAAAAATTACGTCCCCAATAGGTGGCATCAATTAAAACCACTACAGGACGAGCAAGAAGATTGGGAAGTCCTTCATTATAAGATTTGGTGAGTTTTCTATAAATAGTCCTGGTTGAAACTCCGTACTCCTCTGATAGATCTTTGACTATTAGATTACCTTTAGAATAACGATTGTTGACAATGGTATTGGTAAGACGATTATTTTTTTAGCACACTTTTTGTCATATAAGTTCAATAATTAACGTGAGTTCGACGAATTATAAGTGTCTATAAATTTGGTGATTAGCGAAATTTGTTGTAACTTTAAAGAACTAATATACAAACAATCATAAACAAAAATCGATATGATCACCGAGGACAAAGTTACTGAAATATTTTGTATGGCAGACGACTTCTGCAAGTTTTTTGATGCAATGACAACAAAATATACGCTAAAACCTACCAGAAAAAGGAAATATCATTGAAATTCTACAATGTCAAAGGCAGAAGTTATGCCGATAATGATTCTTTTCCACGATTCTGGTTATCGTTGCTTCAAACATTTCTATCTTGAAAAAGTATGCAAGCATCTTCGCCATCTTTTTCCAAAAGTTGTTTCTTATAACCGTATAGTAGAATTGGAAAGGGATGTAGCCATACCCTTAACCTTGTTTATCAAGAAGGTCCTGTTGGGCAAATGCACGGGCATAAGCTTCGTTGACAGCACACCACTGCGTGTCTGTAAAAACCAAAGAAGCCGTGCATCAATGTACAAAGGACCATTGACACACAGCTCGCATTATTCTGAATTCGTCGAACTCACGTTAATTAGAATATATAGCTATAACACATATAGCAAAAAAGGTGCAAAACTCTTTCGGACTTGCACCTTATATAACATATAATTCTTCGATTGGAAAGATGAATTATTCTTGCATATCATAAACCACCTGCATGAGCCTTTTTCCCAATGCATCGGCCTCGTCCATGGTAGATGCTTCGCTATAGACACGAATGATGGGCTCAGTGTTACTCTTGCGCAAATGCACCCATTTATCTGGAAAGTCTAATTTCACGCCATCAATATCGGTCACTTGTACACCAACTTCTTTACCATAAAGTGTCTTCACCTCCATTAAAATAGCATCAACATCCGTTGACGGTGTCAAATCTATGCGATTTTTAGCAATTGAATAGTGAGGGAAAGTCGCACGTAATGCACTTACTGTGCAATGTTTCTGAGCCAAACTTGAGAGGAATAATCCAATGCCCACCAATGCATCACGACCATAATGGCTCTCAGGATAAATCACACCGCCATTACCTTCTCCACCAATCACGGCATGCTCAGCCTTCATTTTAGTTGTTACATTCACCTCACCAACAGCTGAAGCAGCATAATGGCCGCCATGCTTCTCTGTAACATCCCGTAAAGCACGTGTTGAACTAAGGTTAGAAACGGTATTACCTGGTGTGTGTGTCAGAACATAGTCAGCTACAGCTACCAAAGTATATTCTTCTCCAAACATAGTCCCATCTTCACAGATGAAAGCCAGACGATCAACATCGGGATCGACCACGATGCCTAAATCATATTTTCCTCGTTTCATTTCGCCCATAATACCACTAAGATTCTTTTCCAGAGGCTCTGGATTATGAGCAAAATCACCATTCGGATTGCCATTCAAAATAGTATATTCCACTCCCAAAGCTTTCAAGAACTCAGGCAGAATGATGCCGCCGACAGAATTAATGGCATCGACAACCACCTTGAAATGGGCTTTGCGAATGGACTCAACATCAACTAACTTCAGCGCCAGCACACTATCAATATGGCGCTGGTTGAACGTGTTGTCTTCACGATAGCTACCCAAATGGTCGACATCGGCAAAGGTGAAATCCTCGTGCTCAGCCACACTGAGCACCTCTTGTCCGTTGGCGGCTGTCAGAAATTCGCCTTCGTGATTGAGTAACTTCAACGCATTCCAATGCCGCGGATTGTGGCTGGCAGTGATGATAATGCCGCCAGCTGCTTGACACATACGCACAGCCAATTCTGTGGTTGGTGTGGTTGCCAAGCCTATATTCACAACGTCAAAACCCATACCCATGAGTGTTCCACAGACTACATTCTTTACCATCTCACCAGAAATGCGTGCATCTCTACCTACCACGATAGTATTACTAGCATGGTTTTGCTTTTTAATAAATGTGGCATAAGCTGCCGTAAACTTGACAATGTCAAGTGGATTGAGCGTATCACCAGCTCCACCTCCGATGGTGCCGCGAATACCTGAAATTGATTTGATTAATGTCATCGTATTTTATTTTTAATTAGCTTTCACGTTGAAAAGAAATAGTAAACAAGCTTGGGGTAACATTACCTGAAGCAACAGCCGTTCCTTGCGTAGATGGCACAATGAGCTTTATCTTGGCTACTCCATTTGGATTGAGTCCACCCAGTTTCACATATGGTAAGGCAACCAACCAGCCATCGGGAACTTTCTCTGTATTATAGAATGCCTTGAAAGTGCCAGAGATGAATTGTGCATGAGGTGTCCCCGACTGCGTGCGAATGGTCATTACATCAACCATCGCTACGAAATTTGGATACTCATTAGACATAGTGATAGAATCGGTGAGCAGATTGCGCTCTGTGTAGCGTACAAGAACGTTAGCCGATTCGTTTTTCCCGAGCACACTTCCCACACCAGGTCGCATAATTTGCATGTAGACCCCCGAGTTTTCGAACATCACAAACTCATGTTGCAGTGTATCCGTAGTGTAGCCTTGCGCCTTGAATTGCGCCTCACTGATAACTTTTATATGCTGGTCGATGAGATACTGACTGATGATGGCACGTTCGCGTTTGCGCTTATCAGCATAGGTTTCAGAATCGCCACAAGCAGCAAGCGTCAACAATCCAGCGAGTGCCAGAAGTAAGATTGAGATATGTTTCATTTTAAATCGATTTAAACGAATGGCACAAAGTTATAAAAAACATAACAGACAAACGAGTTGCACCATGTATTTTTTAATTCTTTAATCTATCACTATATTTCAGAATAGCACGATGAACTACTTGCTCGGCTTCGGTCAATGTGCATTGTAACCGACCACCACTGGCATTGAGATGGCCGCCCCCATTGAAAAATTCGGTTGCCATTTCATTGCATGGAAAATCATCTACCGACCGCAAACTTACCCATATCAGCTGCTCCGTACGGTCATCTTCGCGCAACGAAATCGACAATCGCATGCCCTTGATGCGCAAAGGCTCATTGACCAATCCCTCTAAATCGCCCTTTATAAAATTAAAAATCTTTCATGTCTCTGCGACTTACCAAATAATAGGCCGCATGATATTCTTCAAAAACGTGCAAGCTGCGATGCATGAGATAGCCGCGGAAGCGAATGGCCGACTGGCTGTAATTGTTAAACACGCACCGGTAAATCTTATCTTTATCGATGCCTTTCGTCAGCAGCAACCCGATGATAGTGTAAAGCTCAGGACGTGTCGAATTATAGGTAAATCCGCCCGTATCAGTCATCATGCCGCAATAAATGGCCGTGGCGGCAGCCTTGGAAAGTACTTCGAAACCGCCCAACTGATGGATGACACGAAAGACAATTTCGCTGGTGCTGCTCAGTTCGGGAAAGGAGATGAGCAGCGCCGCTTTGATATTGGGATTTAAATGGTGGTCCATTACAACGCAGGGAGCCTCGGCCTGCTCGAGCAATGTGTGCATCGTCTCTACCCTATGGGGCTCTCCGAAATCCAAACAACACACCAAATCGGCCTGGCGAAAGGCATCAGTCACGGCCTCGGGTTGCTTATCGAAGCGCAAAACAGCTTCGCTTCCAGGCAACCATTTCAAAAAATCAGGGAAGGCATCGGGCATCACCACTTGCACCTGCTTGCCCAATTGGCGTAAATAAAAAGCCCAGCCCAGGCTCGAGCCCAACGCATCGCCATCGGGACTTTTGTGCCCGGTGAGCACCACGCGTGTAGCACCATTTATCAGCTGCTGCAAGGCCTCGGCCTCGGCTGCTGTGAGTAAATCTAAATTCATCATGGCTGCAAAGGTAATAAAAAAATCGTTGGCACTTGTGGTTAGCATAGGCTTAAATCCTAACTGCTGTGCGGTAGACCTAAAAACATTTATTTCGATGGTGAGGAAATGTCATTTTTCCCCATAACAAGCGTTCCGCACTTGCTGAACAACCATTTTCATCAAAAACAAGCGTTCCGCACTTGCTGAACAACCATTTTCATCAAAAACAAGCGTTCCGCACCTGCTGAACAACCATTTTCATCAAAAACATGCGTTCCGCACTTGCTGAACAACCATTTTTTTATCAAAAACATGCGTTCCGCACCCCCGAACAATCATTTTTTTACCAAAAACAGACGAGCGTCACTCCCCGAACAATCATTTTTAAAAAACAAACACACAAACGCCATGGGGATTAAAGCAGCGGACTGAGCAAGCGTACGATGCTACTCCACAAGCGCTGAAGGAACGAACGATGGGTGAAATCGCGAATGGTTTCGATGTCTACACAAGCCTGCTCATCGTGTAGATAAATGGCTTTAAAGCGCAGGGCTGTGGCACGATCGTAGAAAAAGAGATTGCTCTCGAAATTGTTTTCAAAGCTGCGAAAATCAATGTTCGTGCTGCCACAAGTGGCAAAATAATCGTCACAAACCAGCAACTTGGAATGGTTGAACCCTGGTTGATAGAGCATCACTTTGGCTCCGGCTTCGATGATGTCGGCCAAATAGGACGGACACGCCCACTCCACCAATTTCGCATCGCCACGAGCCGGTATCATGAGCCGCACATCAACGCCCGAGAGCGCAGCCGTGCGAATGGCAAAAAGGATGGGCTCGGTGGGCAGAAAATAAGGGCTCTCCATGTAGACATAATGCTGTGCAGAGAGCAAAATGCGCACATAGCCTTGCATGATATCGGGCCACGGCTGTATGGGGCTGCTCGTGACGAGTTGCGCCAGACAATTATTGGATAGATGGTGGGTGCTTTCGGGATAATAACGATGGTCGGTAAGCAATGTGCGGTCGACAAAATACCAATCGATGAGGAAGGCGCGCTGCAACGAATAGACAATTCCTCCTCGCACTTGCAAATGGGTGTCGCGCCAGGAAACGCCACGTCGTCCACGAATGTAGCGCAAGGCAATATTCATTCCACCAATAAATCCCACCTCGCCATCAATGACACAAAGTTTGCGATGGTTGCGATAGTTCACCTTGCCTGTGAGAGCTGGAAAACGCACTGGAATAAATGGACGCACCTGTACACCTTCAGATTTTAGGTGATTGAAAAAATGGTTGTGAACATTCCAGCATCCCACATCGTCGTAAATGATACGTACTTCTACTCCCTGGTGTGCTTTATCGATAAGTGCATCGGCAATGAGCTGTCCCAAGGCATCGTCATCAAAAATATAGGTATCAATATGGATGTGGTCGGTGGCTTTCCCGATGGCCTTGAGCAAAGCCAAGAAGTAATCTGAGCCAGTGGTGAAGATTTTAACATCATTATCCTTAAATGGCAGTGCCATACTCTGATTAGCAAAAAGGTGCACCAGTTGTTGCGCTTTTTCGGGAAAATGCAGGTTACGTTGTTCGGCAAACTCCAGCATACTGCGTTTGGTGAGTGCATCGAGACTGTGCTGACTGATAAAACGCTGTTTGCGATAATTCTGCCCAAAGAAAAAATAAATCACTATACCAGCAAAGGGAATGAAAGTCAACACCATCACCCACGCCACTGTTTTAGCGGGCTGCCGGTTGTCCATGAGTACTGCTAACAATGCTAAAACAACAATGGCAACGTAGATAATAATGAAAATCCAATGCATGTAGAACATAATTGTTATTGAAAGAGTTTGCCTGTTGTGAGCCTACACGATGATGTTACTTCCAAGTTCCTTGGCCAACTTATTACGTCGCGCTATCAATTTTTGATATTCTGCCATGAGTTCCATTTGCTGGTCACCATGAGCTTGGGCAATCTGCGCCTTAATGGCAACTATATGCTTTTCCACATAATCGCGACGAAAATCAAGCATGAGATGTAGCACGCGGTTGCGCAGACTCTCTTCATCGTCCTTCACTTGTTGACTTTCTGAGAGCTTAAACTTTTCTTCAGCCAATTCAATAGCCAGAGTGCTTACTTGTATATCGTTATGGTGCACAAAATAGGGCTCGGTTTGAAAGGCGCGATCTACTCCCCTCTCCACGGCCTCTCTTAAAATCTGATTAAACAAATCGCTGCTGAAAGAAAGATTATCGCAACCCAAATTGTATTGAATGAACTCGGCTATCGTGAGCGAAATGATATTGCCATTACCATCGTCGACATTGGAAAACACCACACGGTTTCCACATTTGATAATTAATTGCAAAATGAATTTCTCTACTTCAGAAACGGTCTGAATACTACTCGACAACGATTGCTTGGGTGTAGCAACTGAGGCTTCCAGTGGTTGTGAGCCAGAAACGGCAGGCGTTGCCACTTGCATCGAGCCTGAAGCCTTTCGTTCACGAATTAAAGCGTTCATCTGATTAATGAGCGTCATTTCATTCATACTGACGTGTTGTGCACAATCGTGTAAATAGGTATCACGCAAAATAGGATTTTGTATCATCGAAATACTCATTACAATCGAATTGATTGCTTCAGAACGTTTCAGTGGGTCGGTTTCGTTATCCAAAAGCAGAGCCGTTTTAAAGCGTATAAAGTCGGTAGCATGTGTCTCAATATAGGCTTTAAACTCTTCGGCTGTATGCTGTCGCGCAAAACTATCGGGATCTTCACTATTGGGTAGCAACAACACTTTAAGATTCATCCCCTCTAACAACAACATATCGGTGCCTCGCAACGCAGCATGAATGCCTGCAGCATCACCATCATACAGCAACGTAATGTTGTTGGTAAAGCGATGTAACATCTGTATCTGGTGCACGCTGAGTGCCGTTCCAGAATTGGCCACCACATTTTCTATACCACATTGGTGCATAGAAATAACGTCGGTATAGCCTTCTACCATATAAACATTATCTTCCTTGGCTATGGCACGCTTTGCTTGATATATACCATAGAGTTCATGATCTTTATGATAGATTTCACTATCGGGCGAATTGACATATTTGGTTAACGCCCTTCGTTCGTGCATCCAACACACGCCCCCCAAAGCCAACAATCTTACCACTTACCCCCACCCAAGGAAAGATGACGCGATTGGCATAACGGTCAATGAGTTCGTTGTGGTCGTTTTGATAGCAAATGCCTGTACTTAAAAGAAACTGTGTTTGATAGCCCCCCTGCAATGCGGCATGTGCCAAAGCTTGCCGATCAGGAAGATCAAAGCCCAATCGAAACTTTCGAATTACATCATCACGAAAGCCTCGTGAACGAAAATATTGCATACCTATCGCCACACCATCAACATGGTTGTGAAGAATATTCTCAAAATAGGTTGCGGCCCATTCGTTAACAATAAACATGCTCTCGCGCAGGCTCTGTTCCTTGCGCTCCTCATCAGACAACTCTCGTTCGCGTATCTCAATATGATATTTCTTTGCCAGCCATCGAAGTGCTTCGGGATAGGTTACTTGCTCATGCTCCATGATAAAGCCGATAGGATTTCCTCCACGTCCGCAACCGAAGCAATGACATGTACCACGTGCTGGTGAAACAATAAATGAAGGGGTTTTTTCATTGTGAAAAGGGCACAGCCCTTTATAATTGCTCCCCGACTTGCGCAGAGTTACAAATTCAGATACTACGTCAACAATATTTGCGGCATCCTTAATCTTCTCAATGGTTTGCTTGTCTATCGCCATGCTAATTTTTTAATCAACAATAAAAACAACTTTACTTAACGATTCTTGTGTCGTACATACCAACGATGCGTGAAAAAATGATAGAACACAAGTGCCAGCAATAGCAGTCCCAATGATACCGAGAGAGCAGCAAACTCATTAGATTTAAGTGTATACCATCCTAAGAACAAACCAAGTGAGATTCCTGACTCCCAACCTAAAAAATAGGTACACTGTGAGGTTCCCCGCTGACAATGCCGACTCAATTTAAGCAGAAACATTTGGAAACGAGAACCAATAAGTCCAATTCCATAACCTACAAGCGTTGGAGACAAATGGCTCATCGCTCTCCCCTGTTGAGTGAAAAGTATACTACAGCAGCACACATGGCAAACAACCCCGTTACTATTTCACTCTTTAAATCGGCATTGACGAAAACAAATCGCTGGCTCAGCAGTGCAAATAAGAATCCCAGCAACATCAATGCGTAAAAAGAAACAGAATGTGACAACGATAATAGAATTCCTACGGCCGTCATGATAAACAATTGATTAAGGAAGAGCCACTTACCATCAGTAAGAAAAAACGATCGAGGCTTACAAGATGTATCTCATCTTCAGGTGTTTTAAAGGGGAACTTAACCATAGAAATGAGTAACAAAGCCAACAAACAACTCACAACCATGATAATAAAGACATATTGAATACTCAAGTATTTACAAAGCAATATTCCCATTATTGGGCCAATGGCTAAAGCTATTCGTCCAAACCATGAGGAAGCATAATTAGCCTCGGTGCGATGAGATGAATCACAGACATCCACAATCAACGTGCTACTCAAAACTTCCTGCACAAATCCGAAAGATGCCCCAAAGCAACAAGCCAGCACATAAAGACTCCACAAGGGGAATTGTGAAATGAAAAAGAGTGCATAAAAAACAGGAGTCATACAGAGTATAGCCAATAAGGCTACGTTGTTACGACGAAATCGTTGCACCAAAAAACTGCTAAATGGGCCTGGAAGCACTACACCTACCAAATAACAAAGGAATACAAAAGACATGGTTGCTCCATCAAATTGCACCTGAGACATCATCCAATATGGCAGAATAGGGATAAGCATATAGACTGTCATGCACAATAAAAACTTAGAGATGGACAACAGCCAGAACGGCCGTTGCCACAAACGAATATGAATGGCTGTATTTTGCGTATCCATGGACACCTTTTAATATACAATTTATTTAATAGCGTTCGTTTTCGTTAGGGAAAGACACATTCTTCACAGCTTGAATATAGTCTTGCACACCCTGCGTCATGCAACCCTCTATATCAGCAAAATGACGCAAAAATTTTGGCTTGAAACCATGTGTCATACCTAAAGCATCTGCGTAAACCAAAACTTGCCCATCTGTGTCACTACCTGCACCAATTCCTATTGTGGGACAACTTACTGCAGCCGTAACACGTTGTGCCAATGCAGCAGGAACCTTTTCTAACGTTATGCCAAAGCACCCCGCCTCATCCAATAGGCATGCATCCTTAAATAATTTTTCTGCCTCCTGCTCTTCCTTTGCCCGGAGTCCATAACCACCAAATTGATGAATGCTTTGTGGCGTAAGTCCCAAATGCGCCATCACAGGAATCCCTGCCTGAATAATAGCTTGTACAGTTGGCAGAATCTCGCTTCCACCTTCCATCTTTATACCATCAGCACCTGTTTCCTTCATAATGCGCACAGCGTTACGCAAAGCATCTTCTCGGCTCACTTGGTAACTGCCAAATGGCATATCGCAAACCACTAAACAATGGTCGCAAGCGCGTACCACGCCACGTGCATAAACAATCATTTCATCAATCGTTATGGGTAGCGTTGTCGCATTGCCCACCATAACATTCGAAGAAGAGTCACCTACTAAAATTGCATCTATGCCTGCACGGTCTAAAATACCTGCAGTTGTAAAATCATAAGCTGTGAGCATCGCTATCTTTTGCCCCTGCTGCTTCATTTCTCTAAAGACCTTTGTGGTAACTTTTTGCTTATTGGTAGATAAATAACCCATTTTTCTATTTCGTTTAAATAATTATAACTATAAACTTATCTGTAGGTGCGAAATGCTGAATAATAAAGTTTCATCCTTCTCGCTTAGCTTGCTGCATGGTGCGCACCACATTCTGATTTTTTGCAACAAAATCTTTCCAGCTATTATAATGACGAGCTGTTGTCGTAGGATTACCTTGCTGTAGAAAATGACAATAAGCTGCCGCCAAAGCATCGGTGGCATCCATAAATTTAGGCATCTCGCCTTGATCCAAGCGCAACAAACGCTGTAACATATCGGCAACCTGTGCTTTGGAAGCCTGTCCTTGCCCTGTGATAGCCATTTTTATTTTTAACGGAGCATATTCATGAATGGGGATGTCGCGACAAATCGCAGCGGCAATGGCCACCCCTTGTGCACGCCCCAATTTCAACATCGACTGCACATTCTTTCCAAAGAATGGCGCCTCAATAGCCAATTCATCTGGCAGATAAGCATCAATGATGCCCGTCACGCGCTCATAGATGTGGCCCAACCGCAGATAGGGGTCGCTCATCTTGCGCAAATCGATGACACCCATCGACAACATCTCGGCCTTTCGCCCCACAATGCGCAGCACACCATAGCCCATGACATTGGTTCCGGGGTCGATGCCCAAAATGATTTCTCGCTCTTGTTGCCCATTTGCATTGCTAACGGTCAAGATAAGGGTTATGCATCAACTCTTCTCCGATGGTGGTTGCGGCACCATGTCCCGGAAAGACCTTGGTTTCATCGGGCAACTGACAAATCATTCGAAGGCTCTGCATCATTTCAAATATCGAACCGCCTGGCAAATCGGTGCGCCCAATGGAGGAACGAAAAAGGGTATCGCCCGAAAAGGCCACGTGCTCAGCAGCATCATACAAGACGATACCACCGGGAGTGTGTCCCGGCGTTTCGATGACGGTGAGCTGATGTGTGCCAAAGTCTATTTTGTCGCCCTCCTTCAACCGCGTCTGAACGGACGGAACAGGCGCCAAAACATCCAAACCGATAAACTGCGCCGATTGCTCATGGAGCGTTTCCATCAAGGGCAGATCGCGCTCATGCACCTCGGGTGTCAAGCCAAATTCGGCGTACACATAGCCATTGCCATAATTGTGGTCGACATGGCCGTGGGTTGCAATGAGATGTTGCGGGCGAAGTTGCTGCTGCCGAATATAATCGGAAATCATACGATACTCGTCGGCAGTGCGCGCACCGCAATCAATGATGACACACGCACGCGTTTCATCGCTCACCACATAGCAATTCTCCTGCAACGGATTACATTGAAAAATCTTGATGGTCAACATACTTATTGAATTGGGATATAAACTAACTTCTTTTCTTCCTTAAACCACTCTTCATCGAAAAAGTCGGTTAATGGTATCACTTCAGCTATGCGCTGAAAGGGTTTTAACTCTTCGACCAATGCCCCCCCCTTTAAGCAAATCAAACCATTAGGAAATGCATTGCGTTGCTCATGTCGAATGTTCTTACGAACAATTTTTGCCAAATCGGGGAGTGGCATCACGGCACGACTCACCACAAAATCAAATTTACTCGTTTCTTCTTCGCCTCGCCGATGAATTGCCTCTACATTTTGCAAGCCTATGTCCGAAGCAACAGCCTTGGCCACAGTGATTTTCTTACCCGTTCCATCGATAAGTCGAAACTGACATTGAGGAAAGAGAATGGCTAACGGAATACCTGGAAAGCCTCCACCAGTACCAAAATCAAGAATACGCGTTCCATTCTTAAAGCGAATAGCCTTACCGATAGCTAAAGAATGGAGCACATGGTGCAAATAAAGATTGTCCATATCCTTACGCGATATGACATTAATCTTTGCATTCCATTCACGATAAAGGCCATCCAGCCGAGCAAACTGCTCCTGTTGCTGTGCGCTTAAATGGGGAAAATATTTCGAAATCAGTTCAGTCATCTCTACAGCTTTAGACTACAAAATTACAATATTCTTTGCAACTATCTGTAAGATGTGCTTAATTATTTAGTTTTATCATGGCACCATGGGTAAGCACAAACGACTATTTGAGCTAAGCCATATTACACAGTCTAAACGAAAATCAGCAAGGCTGATAGCGGACTATTCACTAACATGTTTTGGATGAAAAGGAGTAAATAGCGCCTGCTAACATATTTCTAAATGGAAATGAATACGAAACAGTGCTTCTAACACATCATCACTTGAAAATAGTTAGAAACACAGTCTCCTATTTTATCTACAGACTCTACTTCGTCTTATAGGGTCATTTGCTTGAGTTTTTTGAGCAAAGCAAACATCACTAAGGCACTCAGCAAGCACAATGCAATCAAAATACCCCAGTTGTACATCAATGGCACCTTATTCCAAAGCATTGAAGGAATGGAACTGAGATAGTTACCGATTGCTGCTGCGACAAACCAGCCACCCATCATCAGTCCTTTATATTTTGGAGGAGCAACCTTGCTCACAAACGAAATACCCATGGGCGAAAGCAACAACTCGGCTAAAGTGAGTGTGAAATAAGTAGAAATAAGCCAACCAGGCGATAACACACTTTGTGTTTTATCCCCCAAGTCCATTGGAGAAATCAAATCGGTTGAGGCCAGGGTGATGACCGAGAACCCTAAAGCTGCCACAAACATACCCCATGCAATGCGGGTTGGTGCAGCCACTTCGTGCCCTTTCTTAGCCAAGATTCCAAAGAAAAGAATGCTAAAGGGAGTTAGCGACACAACGAAGAATGGATTGAACTGTTGGAAATCTGAAGGTTGGGTTTTCGTAGGATCGCTCATTCCCAAAAACAAAAGCACGGCTCCAAGCCAAGCTCCTAAGTAATCATGCCACAGATGAGACGACTCTTCCGCGTCTTTGATTGCATAGCACCGAAACCTGTATAGACGGATAATGCTATCAAGGCTAAACTAAAGATGTTGAACCAGATGCGCATGCCGCCCGAAACGGTTAGGTTGGTGTATTTTTTAGCAAAGAACGTCAGTGCCGAACCATTCTGATGGAATGCCATCCAGAAAAATATCACTACAGCAAACACCAATAATAGCGCCACTATGCGGTCGCGGGTTTGCTTGGGCGTTAGCTCCTGCACGTCGGCATTTACCGTTTTAGCTTGCTTAGCCGTGATGTCGGCATGCTTGAACCAGTTGCGACATCCAAAATAGATAAGTGTCGAGAGTACCAATGAAATGCAGGCCACGCCGAAGCAGAGACCATAAGCACCATAGAGCACTTCAAGGTATTTGGGGTCGAGGTTGGCTGCATCATAATGGAAACCATACTGGCCGAGATAGAGGTTGGTGATCCACTTCGCTGTGGAAGGCGCAAACATGGCGCCGATGTTGATGGCCATGTAGAACAGACTGAAGGCCGAGTCACGCTGGTGGGCATACTCGGGTGCATCGTAAAGGTTGCCCACCAACACCTGCAAATTGCCTTTAAATAGACCCGTTCCTAATGAGACACAGGCCAATCCGGCAAACATAGCCCACTTGCCCACTTCGTTAGCGCCAGTAGGAATGGCCAAGCCCAAATAGCCTAAGAACATCGTTGCAAAACCAATGGTAACACACTTGCCATAGCCTATCTTGTCGGCTATCATACCTCCGACAAGCGGTGCAAAATAAACTACGGCTAAGAAAATGGCATAAACTTGACCGGCCTGCGATTCGCTCCAACCAAATTTGGCCTGCATAAACAGCGTAAAGATGGCCAACATGGTGTAATAACCAAAACGCTCGCCTGTGTTGGCCAATGCAAGCGCATAAAGGCCTTTAGGTTGATTTTCAAACATAGATTGATGTATTTAAATAATGATTATTTGTTTGTTCGCATGATGTCAAAGAGATAGGTGGCTTTGATAACGATGTGTCCAAAGTTAGAACGTGAGAAGTAATCGCGTTTTGACGAGGCAAAGATATTGCCTAAACCATAATAATAGCGCGCTTCGAGCAGAAAATGCCCCACAGCAGGATGCACATATTCGCCACCAAGCCCAGCTGCTATACCATAATCAAAACGACGGGCAACTTTCATGGTTTCTTGTTCGGAAATACTACTCACCCGATCGATAACATTTCGTTGCGCATAGCTATAATTCATACTGGTTTTTTCACTTAGCATATAGCCAAACTGTGGGCCCAAATTCAAAAAGAATTGCATGCCTTTCTGCTCTTTTCCCCACGCCAAATGTGCAAATATCGGTACCTGAATATACGTGAGGTTACGACTATATTTCTCTGCAACATTAGTAGCTGCATTCACAACTGGGCGATTATCTGCATCTAAAATATCTTCCGTCCAACCCACTTGTGCAAAATTAATCTCTCCCATAATAGAGCAAATAGTCGAAAAATATTTCTCACTCGTGTAGCGCATCGAGAGTCCAGCTGTAATTCCACCATGCTGTTTCTGCGGAACAGTGGGCATAAAGCCAACCCTGCTCAGCACATAGCCACCATTTATACCCACAGCGAAATCGCTACGGTGCTGCCCTATTTGCGCACAAGTTGTTGAACAATAGCTAACACTTAGCACTGCAAAAAGCAGCATTTTTAATCGTAATCTCATATTCTTTTCTAAAGATCTTTAATCCGTTTAATAGGCAAGACTTTCGACGCTGCCATTATACATATAATGAATAAGTTGGAATGCTGTATTTTGCCGTCCACCCTTCCCTACAGGTTCAAATTGCAAAGGAGTTTGCAAGGGCTGATAAATCCGCTGCCAGCGATTGCCCGTAAATTGATTTCCATATTGAAGAATGCCACGAATGAAAAACTGTGCATGGTCATAACCTGTAATAGCAAAACGCGGTAACGCCTGCATCAACGACTCATGGAACCAACTGCGATAGCTCTTTTCTAATGCTTGTGTAGCTGCTGCTGACGCATTATAATAAAATGTTGTAGGGATATATGTATCATATTTGCAAAAATGTGCAAAATCATACGATGCATACATGAGCCATTCTGTATAACCAAACATGCGTACTACGCGGCCAGGATACAATTGATCGAGGCGCTCCAACTTTACAAAAGCGGCATTCAATTCGGGCGAACGTGCCGTGTTTAGCACCACAACATTAGGTTGCGTGGCGCTGAAAGCCTTCGCAAAGCATCATCGGGAGATCTTAAATTCGTAATATTGTAGGAAATACCCTTTATGTCTAATTGTTTTCGTAAAGCTGCCGTGAAAGAACCCTTAGGATTTATGCTATCATTGCAATCAATAAACACTGGATGGGAATTGCTGAAGCGTTCTAAAAAGGCATTCACTGCCGAATTTGTTAGGCGCGACTCATCTTGATAAACTTGGAACACATACGGATTAGTAGAAACGTCATTCCCTGTGATAGAAAAAGGGATGACTAAACGGATGCGGCGCGACTTACAATAATTAGCTAATGGCTTTACTTGCTTGCTATATAAAGGTCCAAATATTACATTACACTTTTCAACCCCTTCACGTTGCAGCACTTGTTCTATATCTGTGTTCACATCAACATTCCAAGCTTGAACATTAATCGTATAACCCACCGTTTTCAACTGATTGCATGCCATCAACATACCACGATAATATTCGGTCATGCGTTTTCCGTCGCCATCCAGCTGGTGCAAAGGTAACATCACACCTATGGTAATGGGGCCTTTACCTGTCGTGCTTGCTTGCGCTGAAAGAGCAAACGAGAAACTACTAAGTAGCAAAAGAATTAAAAATAAAAAAAGTATCGATAATATATTCTCATAATCTTTAGTTTACGATTTTTTTCAGCTGCAAAAAAATACAAAAAAATAGTCTTTATCTCACATGTTAACTCTTATCTTTTTGCTACCTTTTGTGCGCATTATATAGACAAAGATTGATTCAGTTCGACCATATTTTTTTATGGCTCGTTGCATGCGATAACATCACAAGGCATGACAACGAATAGGAATAGAATTTAGGTAACGAGAAGTATGGCAAAAGAAAATAATAAGATAAATGTATGGGGGGCGCGTGTGCACAACCTAAAAGATATTAGTGTTGAGATTCCACGCAACTCATTAACCGTCATTACAGGACTTTCGGGCTCAGGAAAATCGTCATTAGCTTTCGATACAATTTTCGCCGAAGGACAACGTCGCTACATTGAAACTTTTTCGGCATATGCGCGCAATTTCTTAGGTAATTTAGAGCGACCTGACGTAGATAAAATCACAGGCCTAAGTCCTGTGATTAGCATTGAGCAAAAGACCACTAATAAAAATCCGCGCTCGACAGTGGGCACCACCACAGAAATCTATGACTTCTTGCGCTTGCTTTATGCACGTGCCGGAACAGCTTATAGCTATCTCACAGGCGAAAAAATGGTGAAATATACCGAGGAGAAAATCCTCGAGATGATTTTACACGACTATGCGGGCAAGCAAATCTACATCCTCTCGCCGCTGGTGAGAAACCGTAAAGGCCACTACCGCGAACTCTTCGAGAGCATGCGCAAAAAGGGCTACATGAACATTCGTGTAGATGGGGCGATTGAAGAGCTGACACGCGGAATGAAGGTCGACCGTTATAAGAACCACAACATTGAGTTGGTCATCGATAAAATGTTGGTAGAAGACGTCTCGCACGAACGCTTAACCAAGAGCGTTGAAGCAGCAATGAAGCAAGGAGACGGGCTCATTATGCTGTTAGAGAAAGGCTGTGCCAATGGAAAATATTTCTCAAAACGATTGATGTGTCCCACCTCGGGCATCTCATATAAAGATCCCGCACCCAACATCTTCTCCTTCAACTCGCCCGAAGGCGCCTGCCCCCATTGTAAAGGCTTGGGCTACGTGACCGAGATTGACTTGCAAAAGGTTATCCCAAACGACAAATTGAGCATTCACGAAGGTGGTATCGCGCCCTTAGGGAAATACAAAAACCAAATGATTTTTTGGCAAGTGGACGCACTGCTGCGCAAGCATGATTGCACTCTGAAGACGCCTATAAAAGACATCCCCAAAGAAGCGTTAGACGAAGTGTTGTATGGCGCGTTAGAGAATGTGCGCATCGACAAAGAACTCATCCACTCCAATTCTGACTATTTCGTGGAATTCAACGGCATCATCAAATATCTTCAAGCCACCATCGACAACGACGACACCGCATTGGGAAAGAAATGGGCCGACCAATTCAAAACCACCGTCACTTGCCCCTCGTGCAAAGGCATGCGGCTCAACCGCGAAGCGCTTTCTTATAAGATTTGGGACAAAGGTATTGCCGATTTAGCCAACATGGACATCACGGCGCTCAAAACATGGCTCGACGAGGTGGAGCAGCATTTAGATGAGAAACAGAAGCGCATTGCTGCCGAAATCTTAAAGGAAATCAGAAAGCGGGTCAACTTTCTCACCGAGGTGGGCTTAGACTATCTCTCGCTCAATCGACAAAGTGCCACGCCTCGGGCGGAGAAAGTCAGCGCATCCGATTGGCCACTCAAATTGGAAGCCAGCTGGTCAACGTGCTCTACATTCTCGATGAGCCCAGCATCGGCCTGCACCAACGCGACAACGAACGGCTCATTCGATCGCTCAAAGAACTGCGCGACTTAGGCAACACCATCATTGTCGTGGAGCATGATGAAGACATGATGCGCGCCGCCGACCGGATTATTGACATCGGTCCAAAAAGCTGGACGCAAAGGCGGCGAAGTGGTGTTTCAAGGAACACCAGACGAAATGCTCAAACAACACACGCTCACGGCCGACTATCTCAACGGGACACGAGCCATCGAAGTGCCCAAAAAAACGACGAAAAAGGCAATGGAAAAACGCTACAAATCAAAAGGCGCTACGGGCAACAACCTCAAACAAGTGGACGTGCAATTTCCATTAGGCGATTTGATTGTAGTCACTGGTGTCTCGGGGTCGGGTAAGTCAACACTCATCAACGAAACTTTGCAACCCATCCTCTCCACCCATTTCTATCGATCACTCAAGCAGCCCATGCCCTATCAGGAATGCCTCGGCATCGACAACATCGACAAGGTTGTCAACGTCGACCAAAGTCCCATCGGCCGCACACCGCGCAGCAACCCCGCCACCTACACAGGTGTGTTCAACGACATTCGCGCCCTCTTCGTCAACCTGCCCGAGGCTAAAATCAGAGGCTATAAGCCTGGCCGATTCTCATTCAACACCAAAGGCGGCCGCTGCGAAGCCTGTGCTGGAAACGGCTACAAGACCATCGAAATGAATTTGTTGCCCGATGTGATGGTGCCCTGCGAAGTATGCCATGGCAAACGCTACAACCGGGAAACATTGGAAGTGAGATTCAAGGGAAAGTCCATTGCCGACGTGCTCGATATGACGATCAATCAAGCCATGGAGTTCTTCGAAAACACCCCCAACATCCTCAACAAAATCAAAGCCCTACAAGAGGTAGGATTGGGTTACATTAAATTAGGACAAAGCTCAACCACACTCTCTGGAGGAGAAAGCCAACGCGTGAAGTTAGCCACAGAACTGGCTAAACGCGACACCGGAAAAACGCTCTACATCCTCGATGAGCCCACAACGGGACTCCATTTCGAAGACATCCGCATCTTGATGAATGTGCTTCAAAAGCTCGTCGACAAAGGAAACACCGTTATCATCATCGAACACAACTTAGATGTCATTAAATTGGCCGACTACATCATCGATATCGGCCCAGAAGGTGGTTGCGGAGGCGGAAAGATTGTTGCTCAAGGCACCCCAGAAGCCATTGTTAAGGCAGGAAAAGGATACACCGCAAAGTTCTTAGCCCCCATGCTCAAAGGACATTAAGTTGCGCGAAAAAAAACGTCGGCAAATCCCAACACGAGTAACAAAGTATGCACAAATAGGCTCATCTGAACACTGAAAGCCTGCATAAACAGCATTTTCATGGCTGTAGAAATCTTGAGCACACCGCACGTCCACAGCCGCCACTCTTCAAAACTAATTTTATATGCTGGCGAATCCCTTTCGCCGCCTTTCCAGTATCAAAAGTATTCGGCGAACCCTTCGCCGAATACTTTTTCCTGATTAAAGTTGCTGGCGAGACCCTCGCCGAATACTTTTTTCTGATTAAAGTTGCGAGCAGAGCCTCCGCCAATATTCCTTTCTATGTTTGAATGATTGGCTATAACATTGCCCATATTCCATTAAGCTATCGGCATCCACGCGATGACATTTTTACAAACTCCAATGAACAAATGCCATGCGTCACGACCTTTGCGCAGTGGCACTTTTAACTTGTTAATTATAAATTTATTATGGGCAACACAGCATAATAAAAAAATATTCTGGTGGATTGATAGTGAGAACGAATTTAATAGGGCCACCAGTATCTTTTGAGTCAGGATGATAACAAAGTTATAAAAATTCATTTCCTTAGACATCTTGTTATAAACTAAATTCCATTCTTCTCTGCAAACTATTTACTTATTTGTTGCTTTCTTTCATATTCCCATCTACCGAGTCTTTTTTTCTTTTTTTCTAACTGGTGTAGTGCAAGTCCTTTTTATCTCTTCATCGTCTGTTTCTGATGCTAATTTTTTTCTAATGCAGAGAGACTCTCCGGCTGGGGTTGAGCGCCAATAGCATAAATGATTTTCTTTATATAAGAATATTTAGTTGCTTCATCTTCTTGAAGATATGTAGGTATATTAATTAACGCATTCAATAATATATATATATTCTCAATGTCTTTATTGAAATACAACTGAAAAAAACTATAATATCTTCATGTTCTATATGCCAATCCTCTAACAACAATTTCCTATAGATACTTTCAAAAAAGCTTCATATTCCTTAAAGGTATAAGTCTCAAGTAACCCAACATCTTACAATCTTTTATTGAAAAATAATTTCATTATATTTCTTGACTATGAAATCCTCGTTTTTTTATATTGGGGCATCTTCTTGTAAAAAAATCATCAATAGTTATCTCTGAAGACACAAAATCAAGAATAGCATTCTTTTCTAATTCCGTCATTTTTTTTATAATTTCATTTTTTTATGTAGCTCTAAGCCCCATACAAATCAGATGGATAAGAAGGAAAAATCGTTTGACCTCACTTAAGTGACTGCATAAAAAAGCGATGACCTTCACAGGTAATCGCTCCAAATCTTCAATAGGTACTAGTCTCTCTTAAGGCAAAAAGACTGTTTTCAGGATAACGTTGACAAATGTAATACATTTTTTTCGATTAAAAAAACTTTTCGTAAACTTTCCCTCAAAATAGCTTTAAAAACTGCTTTTTTATAGTTGATAGCGTAGCAAAAATCCTTTTAGAGACCTTAATATCTATTTAATAACAATCTTTTTATGATTGATGATATACACACCTGCGGGAAGATGCTCTTTGGATGTTCCCACATATTGTCCATTTATAGTGTAAATGCGATTATCGTATTTAAATTCACCAGATACATGATGAATGGCTGATGGAGGATTGTTCTTGATATCGGCATAATAGGTAAAAGTAATGGTACCAGCAGCATCACGCTGAATATGATCCAACCCCTGATTGACCTTGTAATAGTTGGTGTTAGCTTCGGATCGTTCTGTCGTACTACCAGCTGTGTACCACCAAAAATTAGGCAATTTTAAATCGTCATTGAGTTTATCCACATTGTTCGGACCAGCAAAGAGATCGCCCTTCATTTGATTCATATAAACCTGTTGACCATTTGTAGCAGGTTGTAAATAAGAAGAAAACAACAAACCATCGGCAGGAACGACAGCAATAGTTGGCTTGTTAGGTACGTTATTGGGATGGTAATAGAAATCGAGGTTATCGACATCTGTAATACGATAAACCAACAACCCCACTGCAGGCAATCCGCTATACCAATTCTCCTTCTTGATGTTCTCCATCAAGAAATACTCGCGGCTGTCGTTAGGATTGACAATCTGATAGGCTGTTCCACCCTCATTGAGGGTTTTATCCATCGTGATAGTCTGTCGATCAGTTTGTAGGGGCTGAATGTTGACTGGCCAGCCCATTTGCTTACGTTCCCATGCGGTATAGGGCATAGGGATGAATCCGCCATTTCCTGCATATTCTCCTCCATCCATTAAATCCCAAAATTCCATCTCTTGATTGTGTACTTGTGCCGAGCTCGTAGTGGGATAAATATCTGGAAGTCCCATTGTATGAGAAAATTCGTGGCACGTAACACCAATGCTATTGATTTGTGGCTTACCTGTGTGTCTATCGGCAATGCGGGGGAATAACTCTGCACCGATACTATAGCGAAAGACACGCTTGCCATTAAGTTCAGGTGCTGTGCCAGTCATATAACTGGCACATGCCCACACATTTTCACCCACGCCGCCATTATTCTGCCCCCAATCCTGCGTAAACCACATAGACACAATCAAAATAGCCATCATGATTGCTGTCATATTGATTTATATTTGTAATTTGGCTTTTAACCAATTCAAAGGCATCACGGGTCAGCTCTTCAGGGCGCTCATCACTATTATCATCTGGATTAGTTCCACCATAGTAAGCCATGTTATGTGGGAGTTCCACTGGGCCGTAAATATCAAAAATAGGTATAAAGGCACCATTACTTGATGCTTTGAAATATTGTGCGACACTGCTGAAATTACGATGATTCCCATTACCGCGATTCTGTGGTTTCCCTGTTGCATTAAAGAAATCATAGAATGCATCTTTTGGCTGTTCTACACTAATTTTCTTATCTTTAAAACTTGCCAAAATCACAAGAATCCGCGGGGAGCCTGTGTGTGGTGTATAACTTGCGGCAGGATTAACTACTCGTGTCCCTTGCCCCGAAGATAGTTTGTTATCGGGGTGCTTGCGCGGCGTTATAAATGCTGCTTCTGGGCTATCCCATGTCGGTGCTGGAATGATTTTCCCATCGTCCCGTCTCACGAAAGTAGTATCATTCTCACCTGCAAATGCACTCTGCGTAAAGGCAATGCACACAAGAAGTAATGCACTACATTGCCTTTTTAAAAATCTTTTACAACATTGTTGCACGAGGTTTAAGTTATCCATGTGTTTTGTTTTGAGTTTATTTGAAAAAATATTGGCCTTTTCTGTGTGTTGCCCATCCATAACCAATTGCATGTTTTGGGCAATGGTGATAGCATGTAAAACAAGTTAAGCACTTTTGATTATGCTTCCAAATAGGTTGTTTCCGAAAGCCACCATCAATATTATCGACAGGACAAACCGCACTACAAATACCACATTTCACACAGCGTTGTGTATTGACATGAAATGGTTTGTCCGTGATAAGGAACTTCGTAAAAAAGCCTCCTAAGACGTAGCTGTTTATACGGGGCCACTTGCTTAAATGCAAATGTACCTCCCCATGTTTACAATCAAAAATTGCTTGTGCATAATGCTGCAAGTCTTGAGTAGCCTCTTGTTTCTTTTGCTGTGACACTCCTTCATGGTCTACGTCCATAAATGGTAATCCCACGTAGGTATTAGGCATGAGGAGTGAAAACATGGCGTGAACATGGAGTCCCGCCTTCTCCAAATCCTTTTGCGCATATACCATTGTCATCCCAATGTCATTACCCGCTGTACACAACAGATAACAAAAATGTTGCTCTAAATTTTCAGCATGCAACTGTAACTTCTGCATAAATGTGCGCATGATTTTTGGAGGGCGCCAGCCATGTACTGGAAAAACGAAACCAATTCGCTCATCTGCTTTTAACGCAAAATTGCAATCTCCTGTAGTAAATTCGGAGATTGCATATAACGTTTCTTGCGTGAGCTGTGCTATCTTTTGTGCAGCCCATTTGCTATTTCCTGTACCAGATAGATAAAAAATCATCTATTTCTGGTTTTCATTCATAACACCTTCTATATAAAGGCGCGTCATTTCTGTTTTTGCATTTGTGCGCACAGTGATACTCTTCTTAAAATGTCCTGGAAACTTTCCTTCGCCATTATAAGTGACTTTTATCTGTCCCTTTTGTCCAGGTTGGATAGGAGCTTTTGTATAAGAAGGAACGGTGCAACCACAACTGGCTATTGCCTGATTGATAACCAAAGGCGCATCGCCTACATTGGTAAAAGTGAAGACAGCTTGCTGCACAGCATTACTCTCGGAGAAAGTACCTAAATCCTGAGTCGTTTTATCAAATTTGATTTCTGCCTGTTTTTGTGCAAAGCCCATCGAAACAAAAGCAATCATTAGGATGGTAATCATTAAACTTTTCTTCATAATTCTTTTTTTAAAGCGTTACGTAGGATGCAAAAGTACTAAAGTTCAGTCATTAAGCTCTTTATTTAAGGCTTTTTTACATAATATTACCAAACTTTCGCAGCAATCAGATAGAGGTTTCTATCTCCATATACAAAACAAAAAAATATTAATTCTATCCTATTAAACTTCTCTCTTCTGGAATTCTGATATGAATTTCTGTAATAGTTGTATATCCTTCTGAAATGGAATGGTTTCAAACTTGCGATTGATATTGATACCAAAAGTATTGCGGATGATAAAACTGATGAAGTGCAGTTACATCATTAGGTCCTATCCCGCCACTTAATAAAAAAGGGAGTTTGCCATGATAGGCATGCAAAATATTCCAATTAAAAGGCTCATCTATACTCCCTTCTTGATTGCTTTTCGCATCAAATAAAAGCATGTCAGCATGACCTTCATATTGCTGGCTATTAATTACATCTACTTCATCTGCCACATATATTGTTTTTATAAAATGAAGATTGGGACGAATATCTGGAATAATGCTACGTCGCAGGTTATCAATAAGCATGGGGGATACATCCCCATCAAATTGGACGTAGTCTAATTGGTAGTTATAGATATAGGTGATTATTTGTTGTGGCATAGCTTTTGTAAACACTCCAACACGTTTAGGCTGTTGAGAGGTTTGAGTTGGCTGCTTCAACAAGATGTCATGATGAGGTTTTGCATAATCAGGTAAAAGCCCTGCCCCACTCGGCTGCAAACGAATAAAACGCGAAGACTCCGGTGAAAAAACGAAACCAATCATATCAACTGAAAGATTTGAAACATCTTTTATATTGCGAGTACTGCACAAGCCACAAACCTTTATTTGCAAAGGTAGTTGTTGATTTTTTAGAACCATTTTCAATGTTTACAGAAGTTGTACTATTTACGTAAGGGAAATGCCCCATATCACTTGCAAATTTACAATTAGTTTGGGAATAAAACATTAAAGATTATAGGAAAATGCAATATTATTAACTAAGTTACGTTAGAGAAAGAGATAACTATTTATTAAAGAGAGACGTATGAAGTATCAAAGAGAAGAGATCCTACAACCTTCTTGGCAGGTATTGCACTTGATTCGTCAAGTGGCTTATGCTTGTCAGTCGACAAAATCAAAGTGTGGAATGACTTCTTCTCATTTAAATTAAAAGAAATAAAACAATATGGAAACACTCATTTCTCCCTCACTCTTATCAGCCAATTTCCTAAATTTGCAAAAAGGATATTGAGATGATTAATCAAAGTGATGCCGACTGGTTGCACTTGGACATTATGGATGGTGTCTTTGTACCCAATATTTCATTTGGCTTTCCTGTAATTGAAGCTGTACAAAAAATATGTAAGAAACCTTTAGATGTACATCTTATGATTGTGCAACCCGAGCGCTATATTGAGCAAGTGGCTCGCCTGCAAGCAATGATGATGAATGTGCACTATGAAGCTTGTACGCATTTACATCGCACTATCGAGCAAATTCATGCGGCTGGAATGAAAGCGGGTGTCACGCTTAATCCTTCGACTCCCGTAGGCATGTTGGAAGATGTGATTGATATTGTAGATATGGTATTGTTAATGAGCGTAAATCCCGGTTTTGGTGGACAACAATTTATTCCACACACAATAGAAAAAGTTAAGCGGCTTAAACAGATGATAGAAGCTACACACACCAGCACGCTAATTCAAGTAGATGGGGGTGTTGATGCAAACACAGCACCAGCACTTGTTCAAGCAGGTGCTGACGTTTTAGTAAGTGGAAGTTATATTTTTAGGAGTCAAAACCCACTTGAAACCATCTCTTCCTTAAAACACGTTAGACTTATGTAGTAGATGCTTTAATTTGAATCGTTATTATGTTGATTTGAAAGTCAAGCAAGATGCAAAGAGATGTTGTACATTCGTGCCATCTTTCGCAAATTGCGAATGGCATAATGCAAACGTCCTAAACTTGTATTGATACTTACATTGGTTCGCTCTGCGATTTCTTTAAACGGCATTTGTTGGTAAAAACGCATGAAAACAACTTCGCGTTGTACAGGAGGAAGCAAATCTACCATTCGTTTTACATCAGTCAGTATTTGTGCATTTATGCATTCAGTTTCAATATTGTTAGCCAAAATTGTTCTCGCTGAGAGTTGTGTGAGCATATCTGCTTCAATAGAGATGATGTTTTTATGTTTTTGTGAGCGAAATAAATCTATCATCACGTTGTGGGCAATGCGCGTAAGCCACGCACCAAATTTTCCATTCACTCGGTAGTCATTATTCTGTAACTTGCTAATGGCTCGCACAAAAGTTTCTTGGAAAATATCATCTGCCACATGCCGGTCACGAACCACGAAGAGAATATATGTAAAGAGTTGACTTTGATTGCGTCGCAACAATTCATCAAAAGCGTGATTGTTGCCAGCCACATAGCGCAATGCCAACTCTTCATCAGTAAGTGAATTTAGATCGATCATCTATTTTATTTAAAGGATTGTGAAAGAGATTTCCGGCGATTCATTTTCTACGCCGTCTAAAATTTGGATTAAAACTCTTGGGCTTATCCTTAGCCTTTGGAGGTTCTTGTGTGGCAGTTATCTTCCGATGTGCATTTTGAGCTCTACCACTTCGCTTGGTTATAGCCACTCCATGTGCCATGGGCGTATACGTACTACCTATAGGACGGTCATCATAATGCGCTTCATGCGACTTTGAAAGACTTGCAGGTTGCCCTTTGGGAAAAAGGGCTGCAATAAGGTCTTCGCGATGAATACGCCGTAATTCGCGCGCAATCCCCTTTCGTTCCTCCGTCTTATACCAAAAGAAGAATTGACGTTGTGCCAACTTTTCTTGAGGCGTCTTAGCGCTGAACACAGGCTCCAACGTGTAGGGATTGTAGCCCGTGTACCAGGCTTCGGTTGAAATGGTCATGGGTGTAGGTGTAAAATCCTGTACCTGCTCTAACTGGAAGTTTAATTTTTTAGTAATCACAGCTAATTCGGCCATATCTTCTTCTCGACATCCTGGATGCGAACTGATGAAATAAGGGATGAGTTGCTGCTTCAATCCAGCCTCTTTATTCACTTGATCAAAGATTTCTTTAAACGCATAAAACTGCGAAAACGAGGGCTTCCGCATAAGTTGAAGCACTTCGTCCTGTGTATGTTCTGGAGCAATTTTCAAGCGTCCGCTCACATGATTAACAATCAGTTCGCGCGTATATTGTTTTGCTGCCGCATTGAGCGTCTCGTCCTTGCTCTTGTGCAACAACAAATCATAACGCACGCCACTCCCAATGAAGCTCTTTTTTACGCCAGGAAGTGCATCTACGGCACGATAGATTTCTAACAGTTGACTATGATCCACATTCAAATTGGGGCAAATCTGCGGATGGATGCACGATGGACGTTTACAATGCTCACATGCTTTGAGGTTGCGACCACGCATGCCATACATGTTGGCCGATGGCCCACCAAGATCAGAGATGTAGCCTTTAAAATCGGGCATCTGCGTCACCTTTCGTGCTTCTTCCACAATGCTACGCTGGCTACGGCAGGCCACAAACTTGCCCTGATGAGCCGAGATGGTGCAAAACGCACAGCCACCAAAACAGCCTTGGTGCATGTTGATGGAGAATTTAATCATGTCGTAGGCCTGCAACCGTTTATTTTTATATTTTGGATGGGGTAAACGTGTATAAGGAAGGTCAAAAAGCGCATCCACCTCATCGGTTGTCATCGTGGGATAAGGCGGATTGACCACCACATATTGTTTGCCTACCTGCTGCAAAGCCGCTGCGCATGAAGCTTGTTTGACTCCTCCTCAATATGCCGATAGTTCTCGGCCTCGGCACGTTTGTCGTGCAAGCAAGTTTCGTGAGCATGTAACACAATGTCATCGGTCTTGATTTCATTGGCAAATTGGGCAACAAGCGTCAGATAAACCGTCTGTGGAATGTCGTGAATATCGGCAATGCGACGGCCTGCATCAATGTCTTGGCAAAGCTGAAGAATGGACTTTGCCCCCGAACCATAGAGTATCAAATCGGCCTTACTATCGCAGAGAATGCTCGGCCGCAACCGATCTTGCCAATAATCATAGTGTGTGAGGCGACGCATAGAGGCTTCAATACCTCCCAAGACGACGGGAACATCGGGATAAAGTTGCTTTAAAATCTGCGAATAGACAATCGTCGGATACTCGGGACGGCAGTCATGTCGACCATCGGGGCTGTATTCGTCGACTGCTCTCAACCGTCGATTAGCCGTGTATTTGTTTACCATCGAATCCATGCAGCCCGGCGAAATACCAAAAAACAATCTTGGTCGTCCCAGCTTTTTAAAATCACGATAGTCGCCATGCCAATCGGGTTGCGGCACGATGGCTACACGATAGCCAGCAGCTTCTAAAGAGCGGCCGATGACGGCCACACCAAAAGAGGGATGGTCGATATAGGCATCGCCCGAAAAAAGAATAACATCAAGCTCATCCCAGCCACGGAGCAGGCATTCTTTTTTTGTAGTTGGTAGAAAATCGGTGAGTTGATAATGCGGTGAATCCAATCTTTTTATCTCTTTTTTATGTCTGTATTTAAACTATGTTCTTGACACATCGGAAATGCTCCTTGTACCCAAAGTCTCCCGAGAAACAACGCGCGAAAGGATGTTTTGGAAAAAAGTCTCCCAAAAACAACGCGCGAAAGGATGTTTTGGAAAAAAGTCTCCCAAAAACAACGCGCGAAAGGGCATTTCGTTTTTAAAACCATGCAGAATGTGCGCTGGAGGCATCCTTTTATGCTTCGCGCCCTTCTTCTCCTGCCTGCTTGCTCTTCCAATCGGCAAATAGTAACATCAACTGGTGCAAGCCAAAAGCCTTCATATTAGGATGGTAAATCACATCGAGACAAAGATCCAGCAGCTGCTTATTGTTACCTTCGTCACTTTCGAGCAATGAACGCACATTGAATTTCAGCTTGTCTAACACGTTTTCATCAACAATGCCATTACTATCTACCAAATTGCGCGTCAGATGATAACGTTCAATGGTTTGCAGATGCTCTTCGGTGAGTTCTATCGAACGAGTTCCCGATGGATTTGCTTGTATTTTATACATATCTTATATTATAAATGATGATTTCATCTATTGAAAAAAAGTTGCTGCATGATGGTGCGCATCAGCATGGTGCGTTGCGAACGTTGCCGAATACATTCAAAAGGAAAGCCCATGAACCACGCCCGATAATTTGAACCGCGGTAGCATGTCGCAGCCGGCTGCCCGTCACTATATTGCAGCATCGTGGCCGCACCATCCAAAGGTTGCAGTGCATCGACCGAAGTTGCGGCATAATGGTCAGCGTTGGGGGTGCGATAAATGTCGAAGCTATCTCGCACAGCGTAAATGGTTTCGCCAGCATGGCACGAATCGCAGCTGACCGACTCAACCTTGAATACATCAGAAAGAAACTTTCTGTCAGACTCGTTGCGCTGGTCGGAGGCCGCATAACTGCCACTTACCAATAGTTGCCCGTGCTGAACAACATAATCGCGCAGCAGCTGTTGCAACGACTTTGAGAAAGTCTGACCGTAGCTGTCGGTTTTCTGCAAGCCCAAAAGAATGTCTATAGCCTGATAGCGAGCGAGCGATTCTTGCCGCTTCTCTACACAGCTGAGCGCACAACTGGCCACATTATAGGTGCCTATAGCAGCAAGGGCTTCCACATGGCTGCGCACAGCCGAGAAATCGTTACCAGCAATGAATTTTCCTTCAAGCTCGTTGCCGCTATAGCCCAAACCTGTTGCATCCTCAATTCCCATGCGTGCCTTATCAAAATTGAGCTGTCGCCCACTCCATCCTGCTGTTAAACCATAGGACACGCCAGGGTCTTTATCGATATCGAAGCCTTGCTGGTCGCCATCATCCACCACGAATGGTGGGGCTAAGCGAGTGAATCCATTTGCCACAAGAATCGTTTTTGTGACACCCAACGCATAATAGGCCGAAAGTTCCTCTGTTGGAAAACTCTCACCGCCCTGATTGATAGCCGTCACCTTGAAGTTATATTGCACGCCAGGCTGCAGGTCGATTTCTGTGTAAGGTGTGCCCACCACAACACCATTGTCATAACCTTTGTCGCCCATAGCCGTGTAGACCACGTAGGAAGAGGGCATGGCTGAGGGTTCTAAACTATCTGGAGTAGCCGACCAAGCCAAACGAATGCGTTGCGGTTGCACAAAAGTGAGACGAAAGTCTTGTGGGGCGAGGGGCGCAATAACCGTGGGACGTCCGTGTGCACCATTCACATAGCGAGCAATCGTCTTATAAAGAGAGCGTGCCATGAGAAATTTAAAATGGGGGTCTTGCCCTAACAGCATGTCGGGAAAATTCTGATGGGAAAGGGTCTCGATAATGGCACTCGGCACTTCGGACAAACGTGTTTCAGCATAATTCTTATCCCAAAGATAACGAATGGGCCATGGAATTTGTGGAGTCGACAAATCTCGTTGCAGTCCATCCAACAACTGTTGTGCGAAATCTTTGAAACCAAACGGCTCACGCCAGCATTCAGCTGGCCTTCGTTGAAATGGGTTGTGCAAATGCTCAACGAACCCACCAAACTGCCATCGGTGTTGTAGCCTGCGTCACTATGCACCGCTAAAGCCAATTCGATCGGAACGCGCTTACCATCTAAGTTGGGCACATAGCATGAACCTCCGCTAAGCCAGTTGGTCATCAGAGGACGTGCATTGATATCATCCCCATAATCGTTGGCACCTAATTTCCCATTATACACCCACGTGGGTGCTCCAGCCCATTGCGCATAGTAGCGCGCACCTTCCAAACAACGCGGCATACCACTGACTATTCCGCCACGCGAAATGTTGCCCATTCCACCTCCAAAACGCACAGCATCGGCTGTAACTACACCATGATGCGCGGAGTGGTTGGTGAGCACAACGCGATTGTCCAAGCTACTGCCAGCATCAAAATCAAATGTACCCAAATAAACCCATGTACCACCACCCATGGTCTGATTGACCAAAAAACGAGTTGCCAGCCCGCGATGATAAACGATATATTCAGCATCGGAAACACTTTTTTCCACCGTTTGATAGCTCACATACACGGCAAAGCGTCCTGCCTTCTGGAATGTGGGCTGATAGGAAATAAGTGAAGGACTTTTGCTTCTCGTGGTTTTCGTCATGCGCGCCGTCCCCTGTTCAAACGGATTTTCACCATTTTCATAACTTCCTTGATGCATTGAGAAACCAGGAGTGGCAGTAGTGGTCCACTCACCTTTTACATTTTCCTCCTGATAGGCTGGCACTTTTGAAATATCATTATCGATGATGTGCTCTTCGGTTTGCCAATCACGCTCACGTGGCGTGAACACAACTGCTCCTGCACGTTGTAACATCGGGATGAGATAAGGTACGACTATCGTTTGCGTAAACAAATCTTCTGTTGTGCAAAAGAGCGCAGGGCGCTGCCACACCCATTTACTTTTGTTCACGTCATAATAGCGCCCATGGCTCGCCCATAGGGCAATATGGCGGCCAAACAAGCCATGCGGAATAGCAAATGGACGTGAAGCATTTGCTACCCACGGTGCATCGACATAATCTATATCTCCCCAAAACTGACAACCAATATCTGCAGGCAGTTTGGCATCTGGTAAAAAATACGCTATGGGTTGCCCGCCACATTGCAATTCCAGCTGATAATGCTGTGTGAAAGTAGGAAGTAGTTTCTTTATCGATTTATAAAGCTTATGCAATTGCTTAGGCGTAATATTTTGTAAATCGGGAGCATTATGGAACTCTACTAAGAGGCGTCCTTTTACATCTAAAGTGATAGACTTTACCTCTATCGGAGCCGAAAAATCAAACTTCTCTTGATAATATTTCGAAAAGTAGCCGTTCATCATCACTTTATAGGTGTTTAAATCTGTGGGCATTTCTGCCCACAGAAACAATCCATACCAAAGCAGTGATAACAATAGCAATACTTTTCGTAGATGTGGTAAACTCTTCTCAATAAGCAAAATTCTCTGGCTTTTTCCCTTTAAATGACTTGAAATAATCTTTTATTAAAGGCATATCACGTTCAATATCACCGGATGGAATAAAAGTTTGCGTGCATACAATCTGTTTCTTTTCATAATCAACGCCATAGAGAAGAATGGGGATTTTCGCACCAAGCGCAATGTAATAAAACCCCTTTTTCCAGTCTGCATTGGGTGAACGTGTTCCCTCGGGAGTAATACAAAGTTTGAAATTAGACGATTGTATAGCCGTATGAACTAAATTATCTGTCATGCTACTATGCTTACTTCGCCACACGGGTATGCCCCCTAACCATCTAAACAACATGCCCAATGGCCAAAAGAACCATTCACGCTTCATTAAGAAATTAATCTTTATGCCTTCAGACCATGTAAATAATTGACCTAATGCAAAGTCCCAATTACTTGTATGAGGTGCTAAACAGATAATAAATTTGTCAGGGAATGGGATGGTAACATGCTTTGTCCATCCCATTTTCTGATAAAGAAGCCAACTGGCAAATTTTTGTATATGCATGCGTTGTTATATATTCTGAATATGGTCTATGACTTCATTTATCTGAGTATTGAAATCATTGATGATAGCTTTGTAATAAGCCTTTGCAGAAAGTCCTGGTTCTGGATGAGAAATACGACGGATAAAATCACTATGAATAGAAAGTATCATCGTCAACAGAGCATCTAAATTTTCCTTATTAATCTTTTTACCATAAAGTGAAGCTGCTACGGCCTCAGCAAACAGGTCGCTACAAACATAGTCTATAGACCTTTTTAATTCTCTCTTCTTAGCCATAATCTTAGTAACCTTTATATTTATACTTGCCAAAGATAAGCAAAAAATCGTAATTGCAAAACGGATGCTTTAAAAAGTTTCTCATAATTTTTTTGTTTTCATTCCTTTTTATTTTTTTATGTTTCATGGAAAAAGCCGTAAATTTGCCCGTGTTATTGCATAATATTAGTTTATAATCAAAAGAATAAAAATTAAAATGATGGAAATTAGCGCATTGCAGAAGGCAAGATCTGCGTATCAGCCTAAATTGCCCAAAGCTCTTCAGGGGGCGGTGAAGATTGTAGAAGGAGCACCTACACAAAGTGTTGACAACCAAGAGGAGATTAAAAAATTATTCCCTAACACATATGGGATGCCGTTGATTGAATTTGCCCCAGGGAATGAGAGCTGTCAAAAGAAGATGAATGTTGGTATCATTCTTTCTGGCGGGCAAGCTCCAGGCGGACATAATGTCATTAGTGGTTTGTTTGATGCAGTCAAGAAACTCAATCCTGAGAATCGTCTGTATGGTTTTTTAATGGGGCCAGGTGGATTGGTTGACCATAATTATATTGAAATTACCTCCACATTTATAGACCAGTATCGCAACACCGGAGGTTTCGATATGATTGGCTCTGGACGCACGAAATTGGAGAAAGAAGAACAATTTGAAAAAGGATTGCAAATCATTCGCAAATTAGATATCAGTGCTATTGTTATTATTGGAGGTGACGATTCAAATACCAACGCTTGCGTATTAGCCGAATATTATGCTGCAAAGAAATATGGTGTTCAAGTGATTGGGTGTCCAAAGACTATTGATGGTGATTTGAAGAACAGCCAAATCGAAACATCTTTTGGTTTTGATACTGCTACTAAGACCTATTCAGAGTTGATTGGTAATATTGAGCGTGACTGTAACTCTGCACGTAAATATTGGCACTTTGTGAAACTTATGGGACGTTCGGCTTCGCATATTGCATTGGAATGTGCGCTACAAACTCAGCCAAACATTTGCTTAATTTCAGAAGAAATAGAGAAGAACGATCTTACGCTGAACGAAGTGGTAGAAAACATTGCCAACACTGTTGCTTATCGTGCTGCACAAGGCAATAACTTCGGTGTGGTGCTTATTCCAGAGGGATTAATAGAGTTTATTCCTGCTATTGGTCGTTTGATTCAAGAATTGAACGATTTACTCGCTACTCATGGTGCTGACTATAAAGATTTGGATAAGGATGCACAGCGCACTTATATTCTTAATCATCTGTCAAAAGAAAATGCTGCAACTTTTGAAACTCTTCCAGAAGGCGTTGCACGCCAATTGAGTTTGGATCGTGATCCACATGGCAACGTACAAGTATCACTCATCGAGACAGAAAAGCTTCTTTCAGAGATGGTTGATGTTAAGCTTCAGCAGTGGGCAAAAGAAGGCAAATACAATGGTAAATTCGCACCCCAACACCACTTCTTCGGTTATGAAGGACGTTGCGCTGCCCCATCTAACTTTGATGCCGACTATTGTTATGCTTTAGGAACCAGTGCGGCCCAGCTCATTGCTAATGGAAAGACAGGCTACATGGCTATAGTCAAGAATACAACAGCTACAACAGACAACTGGAAAGCTGGTGGTGTGCCTATTACAATGATGATGAATATGGAACGTAGAAATGGTGAAATGAAGCCTGTAATCCGTAAGGCATTGGTTGAACTTGATGGTAAGCCTTTCAAAGCATTTGTTGCGAAGCGCGATGAATGGGCTAAGAATACAGAATATGTTTATCCAGGTCCTATTCAATATTGGGGGCCAGCTGAAGTCTGCGATCAACCAACCAAAACGCTGATTTTGGAACAGAAGTAATCCGACGTTATTATCAATTCATATATAGGGAAAGGAAAGACACAGTAGTTAAACCTTTCCTATATTCTTATTTGCATGACAACAACAAGAACTTATAGGCGGACTCGAAAAAAAAAGAAATCAACGAAACGAAAACGTTTTCGCCCCTTTCGCAATATCTCACGCAAAACTATTGCATGGGGAGCCGTGGGCATGATAGCGGTCTACGTTTGGTGCTTTTATCATTTCTTTGTTGGGCCTACGGGATTCCGTTGGCGCGCGCTTTATGGTGAAGCTAAATATCCCGAGGGCTATGAAATTCATGGCATTGATATCTCGCATTATCAAACTAACATCGACTGGGAGAAAGTGGCCAATGCAATGATTGAGGGAAATCCCATTCGTTTTGTCATTATGAAGAGCACAGAAGGAACGGGCAAACTCGACGAAACGTTTTATGAAAACTATCAGAGTGCCGGAGACTATGGTTTCATTCGCGGTGCCTATCACTTTTGGAGCACCAAATCATCTGCACGCGATCAAGCCTATTATTTTCTCGATAAAGTTCATCTTAATGATGGTGATTTGCCACCCGTTTTAGACGTGGAGCACAAACGCCCTGAACAAAGCACCGAAGATTTTCAACGCGATGTGCTCACTTGGCTTCACATTGTGGAAGATAAATATCACGTGAAACCCATACTCTATACCTACCACAAATTCAAGCAGCAATATCTTTCAGCACCCGTTTTCAATGACTATCCCTATTGGATAGCTCACTACTATGTAGACAAGGTGGAATATAAAGGTGCTTGGAAATTTTGGCAACACACCGATGCAGGAAAAATTCCTGGTATAAAAGGTTATGTCGATTTTAATATCTATAACGGCAGCTACTACGATTTAAAGAAAATGACCATCGGTAGCAGCCGTTGGTAAGGGCGGCCTCTACTCTCCTCTGCTTGCTACAACATCATAATCATATGCGAAGCTCTTTCAGGATAGCCGCCATCTTTTGTTTTGTCGTTATCGTTGTGGGAACTAATGGCAGGCGCAGCACATTTTCAATCATCCCCATATCATTCAACAATGCTTTGCACCCCGCAGGATTTCCATCGATAAAGAGCAATGAATAGAGTTCGGTGAATTTGTGATGTATTTTCCGTGCAGGCTCATATTCTCCATTAAATTCTAAGCGAATCATACGGCTAAACTCTTTCGGCAGCGCATTGCCAATCACGGAAATAACGCCTGCTGCACCACTGGCCACCATGGAGAATGTCAAAGCATCATCGCCACTAATCACGTCAAAACGATGGGGCTTATTCTTAATAATCTCATCCACCTGCTCCATGCTGCCGCTGGCTTCTTTCACGCCTACAATATTCGCAAAATTATTGGCCAAGCGAACAATGGTTTCGGGCTTCATGTTGACCCCTGTCCGCCCCGGGACGTTATAGAGCACAATGGGCAACGAGCTCACTTCGGCAATGGCTTTGAAATGCTGATAAATCCCTTCTTGGGAAGGTTTATTGTAATAGGGGCAAATGCTCAAAATACCATCAATTCCTGTCCAATCGGTCGTCTTGATCTCTTCCACCACAGCGGCGGTATTGTTTCCACCACAATATTTAAGGATAGGCACACGTCCTGCCACGCGCTCTCTGATAAATGCCGTGATGTCGTCGCGTTCTTGCTGCGTCAGACAAGGTGCCTCGCCCGTCGTTGCCAAAATGCATAAAAAGTCGGCGCCGTTCGCCAACTGATATTCTATGAGTCGCTTCAGTGCATCATAGTCAACCCTCCCTTCGGAAGTGAATGGAGTGATGAGCGCGATACCTAAACCTTTAAATATATTGTGTGCCATAAATTCTTGTTTTTTCGTTCGTGCAGGCAAAGATACGATTATTCTTGCAAAGCGGTGCCATCTTGGCGGTATTATTTTGCTGCCCCACCCCGTCAATGCGAGCCGATGTAGAGGCAAATCATGCCCAGCAACACCAACAGCAAATCGACGGCTTTGGTTTTAACATTGCGCTCTCGGAAAAAGAGCACTGCCGTGATGAAACTCACGATAACACTGCCGCGGCGCACCATGCTCACAACAGAAATCATGGCGCCGGGGAGGCTTAGCGCATAAAAATAGACGAAGTCGGCAAGACATAGGAATATAGAGATGAAAACAATCGCACCATCCCACCGAAAAGGCGTTGACAGCCGCCGTTTGGGAAACCAAATGGTGCACAAAATGATGCCCATTAAAACCATCTGATAAATGTTATACCAGCTCTGCACCACCATGCGATTCAGCCCCACGCCCCCATCCTGCACGGAGGCCATCAGATATTTGTCATACAATCCACTCGCTGCACCCAATAACGCAGCAATAATCAGGCAAAATATCCAGCGATTATGCTTAAAGTCTATGCCCTCTTTCCGCCCGCTTCGGCTCAACAAGAAGAACGACAAAATGGCCAGCAACACACCCGCCCACTGCCACAGATTGAGCCGTTCGCCATAAACCAGCAGTGCACCCACCAGCACCAACACGGGGCGAGTGGCATTGATGGGACCAACAATGCTTAGCGGAAGATGCTTCATGGCAAAATAGCCAAAAATCCAGCTCGACAGCACCAAAAGGCTCTTCAGCAAAATGAAACGATGTACTGCCCACCCCATCTGAGGCACATAAAACATGCTGCCGTCCAAGGTGTGCGACGAAGCGGACAGAACAATGAAGGGGAGAAAAATGAGCGTTGAAAGCAGCGTGTTGAGAAACAAGACGGGAATGACCGCGTTGTTGCGCAACGACTTTTTCTTAAACGTGTCGTAAAAGCCCAGCAGCGCCGCCGAAAGAAAAGCTAAGAGTAACCACATTGCAATATATTTTTAATTGTTAAGCCCGTCCAAGGGGTTGGAACGTCCGTTTTTGAGAAAAACACACAAGATACCAGGGGTGTTTCTACTGTTTTTGAGAAAAACACACGAGATACCGGGGTGTTTCGACTGTTTTTGAGAAAAACACACGAGATACGGGGGTGTTTCTACTGTTTTTGAGAAAAACACACGAGATACCAGGGGTGTTTCGACTGTTTTTGAGAAAAACACACGAGATACGGGGGTGTTTCGACTGTTTTTGAGAAAAACACACGAGATACCAGGGGTGTTTCGACTGTTTTTGAGAAAAACACACGAGATACTAGGGGTGTTTCGATTGTTTTTGAGAAAAACAATGCTTCGGGGAGTCCCAAACACAGATTTCCGACCTAAGCGCTTCATTTCTTCCTCCCCCCCGACTAATAAACAATGTCTTCTAAAAACAGCGCATGGCCAGGCATGCTCTCCCCCGCTTGGCTGCGGTTGCCGTCTGTCAAGATGCACTGGAATTCGGACAACGAGATTTTGTGCCGCCCCAAAAGCATGAGTGTTCCCACCGTGGCACGTACCATGTTGCGCAGAAATCGGTTGGCCGTGATTTCAAAATACCATTCGTGTGCCGCTGTCTGCACCCACTGACAGGTCGTCACTTCGCAAAGCGTGGTTTTGTTGTCGCCACCACTTTTACAAAAGGCGGCGAAATCGCGCTGTGCCAGCAGCAGTTTGCAGCCTTCATTCATCTGTTTGAAGTCGAGCGGAAAAGTGACGAGCAGCGAATAGTGGCGCAGAAAAGGCGACTTCGCGGTATGGATGTAATAGCGATAGGTGCGCCATTTTGCCGAGAAACGTGCGTGCATATCGTCAGCCACCGGCACCAGCTTTTGCACGCTGATGTCCTTTGGCAGCATGCGATTTAACCGGTAAACCACTTGTTCTGTGTCCATTTCCTCTGCAAAATCGAAATGCGCCACCATCAATCGGGCATGCACACCCGTGTCGGTTCGGCCCGCTCCCATCACTTCAATTGGCGTGCGCAAAAGCGTTGTCAAAGCTTGTTGCAGCACCGCTTGCACCGAGATGCCATTGGGTTGCAGCTGCCAGCCATGATATTTGGTGCCATCATAGCTGAAATAAAGAAAATAGCGCTGCATACGGGGGTTATCGTGCTCCATAATTCTTTAATATGTTATACATCACTTGGTCGTAGCCATAGACATCGCTGTAGGAACGCATGATGCCATTAGCATCGGGATAGAGCGTGAAATAGGTGATGAAGAGCGGCACTTCGGGCGTGATGTTGACCGAGCCTATCAGTAATTGCCGCTTCAAGGTATCCTGCCTCTCCACAGCCTTTTCGTCGCCATCGGCGGGTCTTGCTTTCTTTTTCCCGATGTCGGCCGTCATCGAATATCGTATTTTCTCGGCCAACTGCTCGTCTTTCTCGCCCAAAAGAAAGAGGGCTAACGCATAGGGATGCTGCACGCGGACGCAGCCGTGGCTCACATCGCGTGAGTTTTTGGCAAAGAAGTCGCGTTGATCGGTGTCGTGCAAAAACACACTGAATTTGTTATTAAAACGAAACACGATGCGCCCCAGCGAGTTCCCTACCCCGCCCGATTGGATGACCAAGTAGTCTTTGCTCAGGAGCATGCTGGGCGTCACTCGGTCGAGTGGCATTTTTCGCCCCGTCGAACGCTGTCGCACAAAGAAATTGCGCGCCTCAAAATATTCCGCGTTTCCTGCTTGCGGCAAAATTGATTTTTCGATGATGCTTCGCGGCACAATCCATTGTGGATTGATGTCCATGCGCATAAAACGACTCGTGAGCAAGGGCGTTTTCGTGTCTAAAGCACCACACCCTACACGCATCTCTAACACGTCTTCACCATTCACGGCTCGCAGCTGGAATGCGGGTATATTCACCATTACATATTTGGCATGCTGCGACGGACTATCGTCTGTGCGCCAGCGTGCACGCTCCATGTTGCAAAGAATGCGCAGGCGTTGCTGTGGATTGGTTTCGATTTGCAGCATCTCCTCATACCTTTTATATAATGCACTTTGCGGAAGAATTTCTTGCAGGAACACCGCTAAGCTGTCGTGCGCCAATTTGCGCTGACACACGCTGAAAAAACTGCGATTCAACCGCTTCATGGGCACATCAAACAAGCTGCGATAAGACTGCGATGTGGAATCGGGCTTCAGCAAATCTAAGCGGTTGAATGCTGTGTAGGGGTTGACAAAACCAAACTGCATGCCGGCTGCATAACGATAATAAGCTTTGGTGAGGTTGTATTCTAATCGAGCGAAAACCTTGTTGATGGTATGGCTACTATCCGAGAAGTCTAAATTACGCGCACGCCGCAAATCATCGGTGATTTGTTGTACACGGAATTTCTCTGACCGGAAGCCCAACTGCTTCACATTTCGCAAAGCCATTAAAAGCGTATCTGCCTGCGCATTTACGCCATTTCGTGTAATCCATAAGAATGCTCCACGCCGCGTATAATGGGCTTTACAGCGCATATCGGGCATCATCGAGTCAGTATCGCTCCTCTTCAATTGCGCGATGTAACGCCGTATTTGATGTGAATTTAGTGCATAGTTCGATTGGCGCAGCGTTGCATAGTGCGATAATTGCAAATCTGCATTGGGATTGTCGGCTCGTTCTTTACAAGCTGCGACCAAAATAATCATCAAAAAAGTAAATACGTTTATCCTGAAACGATATGCATTCAATGCTTTTGTTCTAAATATAATCACTACATTAGTTCTCTTGTTAATAATCTTTGAATATCTTAAAGTGTCACAACTAATCCCTCGTCAGACAGCATACTCTGTTCGAAAATGGTTTTAGCCTCGTTGAGCAACACATGCTCATCCTCATACCTTGAGCTGTAGTGTCCCAATAATAATCGTCCCACTCTCGCATCGCGCGCCACCATGGCAGCTTCTTTCGCGGTAGAATGAAAATATTTTTTTTGCATGCGCTGCACAATCTTCTGCATAGGTGCTCTCGTGATAAAGCACATCAACGCCTTGCAGAAAAGTGTGCAACGTGGGAATATAGCGCGTGTCGCTACAATAGGCATAAGCCCGTGTTGGGTTGGCAGGTGTTGTTAATTGTTCGTGTGGAATGACATCTCCTGCTGGCGAAATCCAGTCCTGCCCAGCTTTGATGTTGTTGATTTGGCTCACTGGCACATGATAGAAGTCTATCATTGCACGATTAATATGTGGCAGTTTGGGCTTTTCTCGAAACAAGAAGCCGCATGTAGGCACCCGATGTTGCAAGGGAATGGTTGTCACGGTCAATCCCCTGTCCTCATAAATTATTTTACTTTGCGTAGTGTCTAACCCATGAAAAGTAACCTCAAAGCCCAACGTTGCACAGAAGAAAGCAAGCTGCTCCTGAAAAATAGTTTCGAATTCTTGAGGAGCATAGATGTGCATAGGAGCAGTACGACCAAGCATTCCAAACGTGCTCAACAAGCCCAATAAACCAAAACAATGGTCACCATGTAAATGCGAAATAAAAATGGCTTGCAGCTTTGCGAAATGAATATGCGTGTGACGTAATTGCATTTGTGTGCCCTCTCCGCAATCAATCATGAAAAATTTATTGCCCATTTCAACCACTTGCGATGAAGCATTGTGGCGTAACGTAGGCAAGGCAGAACCGCAACCTAAAATATGAATCTTAAAAGTATTCATAGTGACCATTCTGTTGAATAGAAAGCTATTGCAGGCGATGATAGGCGAAAATGCCCTCCTTATTTTCTAAATACAAAGAATCAGCACCTAAGTTATCAATGGCAAACGTGTCTCTGTTGAGTAACAATTGACCATTATAAACTCTCCATTCTGTCCAAGGGTTTTGCTCTGCTTTTACACTACTTTTTCACAATGCCGCCTTCAAGTATTTCAAATTGCTTGTCAATACTTATCCATTTACCTTGTAAAGTAGTAAGATTTATTACACGATTTGCATAAGATTCTCCATCAACTTTGTGCCCAATTACAGCTAAGCGATCACCACAGAGCAATCCACCTAATATCACAGCTGAATCTGGTCCTTCTTCTAACAATGTATAATGCAACGTATCTCCCATATCGGTGATAAGTTCAAGATGGTGCATAGAGGTGCCCTCCCCACATATTCCATAGGTTGTGGTGTCATTTTGAGCCATTTGTGCCATCTCGCTTGTGGATTGATTGTTACTCGCTGTTTTAGGTTTACAACCATTAACAATCACTACCGCCAAAGCGATAACCATAAGGGAAATTATTTTCTTCATATTCTGTCCTCCAATTATTTTTCTTCTTTTCGTTTTGCTTCATTCCAAAGTGCATCCATCTCTTCCAACGACAGATTGCTCAACGCACGATCTTGCGCTTTAGCCTGTGCTTCAACATAGCTAAAACGGCGGATAAACTTTTGGTTGGTTTGTTCAAGGGCACTGTCTGGATTGAGTTGGTAGAGACGTGCTGCATTCACTAAGCTGAAAAGCACATCACCCAATTCAGCTTGTGCATGTTTTGTATCACCCTGCTCAAACTCAGCTTCTAATTCGTCCAATTCTTCACGCACCTTTTGCCATACATCGCGTCGATTCTTCCAATCAAATCCTACATTGCGCGCCTTCTCTTGAATGCGTGCGGCCTTAATGAGCGAGGGAAGTGAAGTCGGTACACCCGATAGTACAGTTTCATTACCATGGCGCTCACGTTGTTTGCGCTGTTCCCAGGATGCCTCCACTGCTGATGCTGTCGTAGGGTTGGCATGTGTTGCTGTAACCTCATCAGTCCTATAGACTACCTGTCCAGCGGAATTAATTTCCATTTCAGGATTGACCACACGCCATATCCCTCCTTTATTCCAGTCGATGAAATCGTGGCGGTACATTAATTTGTCACTATGGGCATCACAAACATCGGCAATGTCGAATTGCCCCTGTTCTTCAGCCAACTTTGCATAAAACACAATGTGTTCCAAAACATCACCCAACTCCTTACATATTTCTCGTGCGTCACCCTGCAATAGCGCATCGCTGAGTTCATAAACCTCTTCAATAGTATAGGGACGTAGACTCTCACATGTCTGCTTTCGATCCCATGGACATTCTTTCCGTAATCGTTCTTGTATATCCAATAGACGAGCAAAGGCTTGCAACTTTTCTTCTCGAGAATGATTTTTCGTTTTCATGCGCCAAAGGTAACCAATAATTTTCAGTTAGCCATGCAACACTTGTGCATTTTATACCTTTTATTTTGAAAATGTGGATGCTATTTTCAAGGAGCACTATCATATGTTATTTTTCTATTAAGGGTCATGCTTTCAACAGAAAGAGTGAAGGACACTGAAAGAAAAGAGGATGAAAAGATAAATTGATAAAAATAACCTTGAGCATGCCCACTTTTTTATTATCTTTGCAGACAAAACGACAATAAAAGCGCATTCACTGCACAATATCAATACTTTTTTAAAGAACAAAATGGGAATATTCGGACTATTCAACAAAAAGAGCAAGGAAACGCTCGATAAAGGGCTCGAAAAGACTAAGGAGAGCGTATTTGGTAAGTTGACACGCGCCGTGGCAGGAAAATCTAAAATCGATGACGATGTGCTCGATAATTTAGAAGAAGTACTCATCACCAGCGATGTTGGAGTTGAAACAACGCTCAAAATTATTCATCGCATTGAGGAACGTGTTGCCCGCGATAAATATGTCTCAACAACAGAGCTGAACACTATTCTTCGTGAAGAAATTATGGCATTGATGGCTGAGAACAATGCCCTTGATAATGATAATTGGGAATTGCCAGCTAATCACAAGCCTTATGTGATTTTGGTGGTAGGTGTAAATGGTGTGGGTAAAACTACTACCATAGGTAAATTGGCTCATCAATTTAAAAGTGCTGGTAAAAAAGTGTATCTTGGAGCAGCTGATACATTCAGGGCCGCTGCCGTGGAACAAATCTCTATTTGGGGAGAACGTGTAGGTGTTCCTGTCGTAAAGCAACAAATGGGAGCTGATCCTGCCAGTGTAGCATTTGACACATTACAAAGTGCTAAGGCAAATGCAGCAGATGTAGTATTGATTGACACAGCTGGACGATTACATAACAAGGTAAGCCTCATGAACGAGCTTAAAAAGATAAAGGAGGTTATGAAAAAGGTGACACCCACCGCTCCAGATGAAGTGATGCTGGTGTTAGATGGTAGTACTGGACAAAATGCTTTCGAACAGGCTAAGCAATTTTCGGCTGTTACACAAATTACCAGCTTGGCTATTACAAAATTAGATGGAACGGCAAAAGGTGGTGTGGTGATAGGTATCAGTGATCAGCTAAAAGTACCAGTAAAATACATTGGTTTGGGTGAGCAGATGGATGACTTACAACTATTCAATCGCCGTGAATTTGTCGATTCACTATTCACTTAATCATGCTGTAAGGATAAATAATGAAGAAAAACCAAATCGATATTATTACCATGGGTTGCTCAAAAAATCTGGTTGATAGTGAGATTTTAATGCAGCAATTCGAGGCCAATGGCTACCATTGTGTACACGATAGTAAGCATCCTGATGGCGAAATTGCCGTTATCAACACATGCGGTTTTATTGAGTCGGCCAAAGAAGAGAGTATTCATACCATCTTAGAGTTTGTGCAAGCTAAGACAGAAGGCCGTCTGAATAAACTTTTCGTTATGGGATGTCTTTCTCAACGCTACAAAAACGAATTGGAGAAAGAAATCCCTGAGGTTGATAAGTTTTATGGTAAATTTAATTATAAGCAATTGCTCTATGATTTAGGTAAGGCTGATATTGCCGCTTGCAACAGCAGCCGTCATCTCACCACCCCACGCCATTATGCTTATCTCAAGATTGCAGAAGGTTGCGATCGGCATTGTGCCTATTGCGCTATCCCCATCATTACAGGTAAGCATGTCAGTCGTCAGAAGGGAGACATCTTGCAAGAGGTGAAGGACTTGGTAGCAAAAGGTGTGAAAGAATTTCAAGTGATTGCTCAGGAACTCACTTATTATGGTGTCGATCTTGACGGGCAACGACACATCGCCGACCTGATTCGTGATATAGCAGATATCAAAGGGGTTAAGTGGATACGCCTGCATTATGCCTATCCCAACCAATTTCCCTTAGAGCTATTGGACGTCATGCGTGAGAAGCCTAATGTTTGTAATTATTTGGATATTGCACTACAACATATTTCAAATCCCATGCTCAAGGCCATGCAACGGCATGTAACAAAGGAAGAAACCATGACACTTATTAAGCATATACGCAAAAAAGTGCCAGGCATTTACCTACGTACAACACTTATGGTGGGATTTCCTGGCGAAACCGAAGCCGACTTCAACGAGTTGGTCGACTTTGTGAAATGGGCTAAGTTTGAACGTATGGGGGCTTTCGCTTATTCAGAAGAAGAAGGAACTTATAGTGCTCAGCATTATCAAGACAATGTTTCAGAGGCTGTAAACAACGGCGCTTAGATATATTGATGGCCGTGCAACAAGAAATTAGTAGTGAGATCCAGGCTCAAAGCATTGGTAAGATTATGTCTGTAATCATAGACCGAAAGGAAGGCGATTACTATGTAGGCAGAACTCAATACAGTTCGCCAGAGGTTGACCCCGAGGTGCTGATTGCTGCAGAGAAGCCTTTGCGCGTAGGTAGTTTCTACAATGTAGAGATTACTGATAGCGAAGCCTTCGATTGGTTTGGACGTGTGGTGAAATAAAATATTTTTCGATGAACAACAAAGAATTTATTGCCGAGCTGGCGCAACGGACAGGCTACACACAAGCTGATACACAAAAATTGGTTAATGCCCTTATCGAAGGTATGGGAAATCGTTTCGGAATAGGAGAAAATATAGTTATGACTGGCTTTGGAACTTTTGAGGTAAAAAAACGTTTGGAGCGGATTATCGTTAGTCCCTCTACGGGACAACGTATGCTCGTTCCACCGAAATTAGTTTTAGGTTTTAAACCGGTAACGACACTAAAAGAACGGTTAAAGAGTGGAGAGGAAGGGAATGACTAATTTGAAAGATATTGCAAAGCATTTGGTCGAAAAGCATGAATTGACGGCCGCCGATGCCGAATATTTTGTAGCACAATTTATCGAAACACTACAAGATAGTGTGTTGTCCGAGAAATTGGTTAAAGTAAAAGGTCTCGGTGCATTCAAACTTACGCCCATCAGTGCACGTGAAAGTATAGATGTAAATACGGGTGAACGCATTGTAATTGAAGGTCGGGACAAGATTACTTTTACACCTGATAATGCAATGAAAGACTTAGTCAATCGACCATTTTCTCAATTCGACACTGTAGTGCTCAATGCAGGAGTCGCTTTTGACGAAGCGATGGAGGAAAATATCTCTGAAATAAAAAATGCTAGTCCTTCTAACCAGGAAAAGAAGGAACGCTCAATCGGCATCGCCAATGAAAAACTGGCAGTAGCTCTTGCAGAGGAAGAGAACAAGAGTCAAGCTGTAAATTCTGATGTAATAGAAAAGGAAGACTCTGAGGTTAGAGAAAATATATTTATGGCGGATATGAAAGATAAACCAGAGCCTACACCTTCTTCAACTATCAATGCAGAGGAAAAAAAACTAACAAGGGAAACAGCTGTTCTAACTCCCCAAATAAAGAACGATCCCCCAACTACGGCCTTCAACCAGTCAGAAACGATTGCTCCAATACAAGAATTAGAACAAGACACCGAAGTTGCACTTGAAACCTCTCATCAGCCAATACAGCGCTGGATAAAATGGACTATGGGCTTTTGTATATGCGCACTGATTATACTAATGGGGATATGTTTCTATCTTATGGGTGAAATCCATCTTCGAAATCATCGCATAGATAACCTTATGACGCTAATGCAACAAAAGCGCTTAAAGAAAGAAAATACGAAAGCAAAAATAACATCAGCCACATCTACAACAATGAATCGACAATTTACCCAAAATGATTCTTTAGTGGAAAGAGCGCAGCAGATTGATAGGCAACAGCGCCAGACAAGAGAAAAAAATCAACCAAGGATGTACAGTCCTCAATGGTAACATCTAAAGTTATTGCTAAGTCAAGTGAATATGAAGCCATGAATCAACGGGATGTCCGAATACGAACCGGTGCCTACAATATCATTGGTATAAAGACGATAGTCAAGGTTGGATCAGGACAGACTCTACATGCGATTAGTCATGCTTATTTAGGTCCTGGAATGGAATGTTATATAGAAGCATTGAATAGCGACAACCTACCTCTAAAAGCAGGCGATGAGGTTAAGATTCCTCTACTACGCCTGAAAAAGCATGCCAATGCATCGCATTGATTTCATATATACCTTTAAGCATGTCGCACTCTGGGTTTTTTATTGATTCGTAGACCTATGCTTACGACTTCCACCCTTTGTTACTCCGTTTGTAGGTTCAGGGCTGCTTAAATATTCAAGATAGAAGAGTAATTTTTTCATAGTTAATTGTAAGAGTTGACCTCCGTATTAGGAGTAGACGTCCTTAACTCTAAGCAACAAAGTTATCCGCTATCAAACGGAAGAATAAAAACGGCTGGTAAAAACCAAAAAGGGATACATCCCCTGCACCCCTTTTTCGTGATTCCGTTGGGATTCGAACCCAAGACCCACAGCTTAGAAGGCTGTTGCTCTAATCCGACTGAGCTACGGAACCGATAGTCATTTTTCTAAAAACGCTTGCAAATTTAGTATTTCTTAATGATATACACAAATCTTTGGACCTTTTTATATCATAAGGTTCAGTTAAGGCTTCTAAAGAGTCTCTTTTATAAAAAAACAACTATGGGAGGAAGCTTAATCTCCAGATAGAGATTATGATGGAATATGAGAAAATTAGATGTAATTTTTGTTTAATACTAATATTGATGATGGTTGATAAACCTCATATGGATGTAAGGAACCGAAAATATTGGTGACAAATGATGTTCTTCTCGGATATATGTTGTATTTTTGCATGAGTTTAAAAAGCAGGATATGAATTTCAAGAAAAAAAGATGGCATTGCTTTCCAGGACAGCCTATTACAGAGCTTGATAAGCAGGTGATGTATTGGGAAAATAAGGGGAAGTTGGTGCCCACGCGCGATATGATTAAAACGCCCGAGCAGATTGCTGGCATTCGTATTGCCAGCAAGGTGAACACGGGCTGTCTGGATGCTGTGGCAGCCATCATCCGTCCCGGCATCTCAACCCAAGATATTGATGACGTCTGCATGCAATATTGCAAGGATAATAACGCAGTTCCGGCCTGTCTGAATTATGAAGGATTTCCGAAGAGCGTGTGCACGAGCATCAACGAGGTGGTTTGCCATGGCATTCCCAAGAAAGAGGACATCTTGCGCGAGGGAGACATTGTGAATGTCGACATGACCTTGAGCGTGAACAATTATTTTGGCGATGCTTCGCGCATGTTTATCGTTGGCGGAAAGACCACGCCCGAGAAGGAACAGTTAGTGCGCGTGGCAAAAGAGTGTTTGGAAATCGGAGCCGAGGCTGCTAAGGCCTATTGCTTTGTGGGCGATATTGGACATGCCATTCAAAAGCATGCCGAAAAATATCACTATGGTGTAGTACGCGACCTTTGCGGCCACGGCGTTGGATTGGCCATGCACGAAGAACCCGAAATTTTGCATTATGGCCATAAAGGTACAGGTATGCTACTTGTGCCAGGAATGGTGTTCACCATCGAGCCTATGATTAACATGGGTACTTGGAAAGTTTTTATTGATGCAGACGACCCTTATGGATGGGAAGTAATTTCAGGTGATGAGAAACCAAGCGCACAGTGGGAACATACATTCCTCATGACCGAAACTGGCGTTGAAGTGCTTTCGTATTAACAACTATGGATAATGATATTTATATATTAGGTATAGAGAGCTCGTGTGATGACACCTCTGCAGCAGTGCTTAAAAATGGTGTCATTCTTTCCAATGTCACCGCTTCGCAAGATGTGCATCGTGCATATGGTGGTGTAGTGCCCGAATTGGCCTCGCGTGCCCATCAGCAAAATATTGTTCCTGTGGTCGATCAAGCCATCAGGCGGGCAGGCATCACCAAAGAAAAGCTCAGCGCTGTGGCTTACACGCGTGGCCCAGGCCTCATGGGATCGCTGCTGGTGGGAGTGAATTTCGCCAAAGGTTTTGCACGCGCGCTCAACATACCCTTGTTAGACGTGAACCATCTGCAAGGCCACGTCTTGGCACATTTCATTAAAGAGAGCGACGACGATACCAGTGCGCCACCTCTACCCTTCATTTGTCTACTCGTTTCGGGTGGTAATTCACAAATCGTGCAAGTAAATGCTTACAACGACATCAAAGTGCTGGGGCAAACTATTGACGATGCAGCTGGCGAAGCGATTGATAAATGCTCAAAGGTTATGGGCTTAGGTTATCCAGGTGGACCTATCATCGATAAATTAGCGCGACAGGGCAATCCATATGCTTATCAATTTGCAGAGCCACAAGTAGCCGGCTTCGACTATTCGTTCTCCGGACTGAAGACTTCGTTTCTCTACCATTTACGTGATTGGGTGAATGAAGATCCTGACTTTGTTGCACATCATAAAAAAACGATTTGGCCGCCAGTTTAGAGCACACTATCGTAGACATATTAATGAAGAAACTACGCTTAGCAGTGAAAATGACAGGCATTACCCATGTAGCTGTGGCTGGTGGAGTTTCAGCTAATAATGGGTTACGTAGTGCTTTTTCATGAACATGCTCAGAAGTATGGCTGGACTATCTATATTCCAAAGTTTAGCTATACGACAGATAATGCTGCTATGATAGCTATCGTCGGCCAATTTAAATTTGTACACCAAGAGTTTAGTGCGCTTAATGCACCTGCTTTTTCAAAAGTAACATTTCAATAAATCCAATAGTTATGGAATTAGAAACTAAAATATTAAGTAAAGAGATTCAGCAATATTTCTACGACATTAACTGCACAGTGTCAACTGCTGAGAGTTGTACAGGGGGCGCATTGCCACAGCAATTATTGCAGTTCCCGGTGCAAGCGATTATTTCAAAGGAGGTATAGTGTCCTATACGAATGAAGTAAAAGAGAATCTACTTCATGTGAGTCATGAAACATTAGAGCAAGAGAGTCCTGTCAGCGAAGCTGTGGCTAAAGCAGATGGTTGCAGGTGCTTGCTCTACACTCCATACAGACTATGCTATAGCTGTCACAGGTTGTGCTGGGCCTTCAGGCGGAACTCCAGAAATTCCTGTAGGAACTATTTGGATTGCATGTGGTAATGCTTCCGAAGTGCACACTTTGAAACTTGAAGCGGACTATGGCCGCGATATCAATCTTGCTGTAGCTACTAATCATGCCCTACGCCTGCTTATTGACTTCCTTAAAGAGAAATATTCTCACAATCAGGATGAAAAATAAAAAAATACTTAATTCCAGCCATTCTTCATTTCATTATTTTGTATAATTCAAAAATAATTGTAATTTTGCAGCCTGTTTGGAATAAGTATCATAAACGAAAACAAAAAATTAAAGATAGCAATGTCTAAGATTTGTCAGATTACAGGTAAGAAGGCACAATTAGGTTGTAATGTGTCTCACTCAAAGCACCGCACAAAGAGAAGCTTTGACGTTAACCTTTTCAGCAAGAAATTTTACTATGTAGAAGAAGGTTGCTGGATTAGTCTCAAGATCAGTGCTGCTGGTCTTCGTCTCATTAATAAAGTTGGTCTTGACGCAGCATTGAAGCAAGCCGTTTCTAAGGGCTTCTGCGATTGGAAAGATATTAAAGTCATAGGAGAATAATTATCATGGCAAAAAAAGCTAAAGGCAATAGAGTGCAGGTTATATTAGAGTGCACAGAAATGAAAGATAGCGGAATGCCGGGAACTAGTCGCTACGTTACAACAAAAAATCGTAAAAATACTCCTGAGCGTCTTGAATTAAAGAAGTATAATCCTATCTTGAAGAAAATGACGCTTCACAAGGAAATTAAGTAAAATAACCTCTTAATTGCAATAAGAATGGCAAAGAAAGCAGTCGCAACCCTCCACGAAGGTTCTACGGATGGGCGTGCATATTCGAAAGTTATCAAAATGGTCAAGAGCCCCAAGACTGGTGCCTATATCTTCGATGAACAGATGGTTCCTAATGAGGCGGTAAAAGAGTTCTTTAAGAAATAATGTTTTAATTACAAACGTACGTACTGGACATTTTATAATTAGAAAGGTTCAGCGTCCATAAAAGTAAAAGGGTAGGCTAACAGATAGTCTACCTTTTTACTTTTTTAGCCTGAGATCATATAACTTTTCTACGAAAGAAAGATTCTCATTGAATCAAACATGATAAAAATTGTATTATCCATATGTAGGAAGGATAAGAGATTATGGATTAGAGCCTTGACACAATTGAAATTATACAACCCGTGGAATTCGCAAGACAAACGTATAGCCCTTACAATACCAACGACGAGGACGAAAGCCATTGCATTGCTCATTCTTTATTCGCTTTGACGAATAACTCGCGCTCGTGGGCCATTAAAGAATTCATAATCAACGATTGAAGCGTGACAAAACCTTCACTGCTACTTGTGTAATTCGAAATAATTTCCGAAATTTGTCCTTGTGTAAGTTCCATATTCTTGTTGTTTCTTATTACTTAATGCAAAGATAAGAATTATGGTGAGCTTACACACTTTTTTAGACACTACCAGAATGAAACTTTATAAGCACACTTTTTGTCATATAAGCCTAACTTTTACATAAAGAAAAAAACAGCCCCGGAATCACTTCCAAAGCTGTTATATCTTGTGATTGAAATTTCATTGAAAAAAACGACGATCACTCGCCGGGTTATCCAACAATCTTAGTCTTTACCTTTAAAAGCCTAACACCTTTCGATCACATGTTTTTAAACCTAATAACTAAAAACCTAAACAATCTATTAACCTTTTGTGCTTGCAAAGATAGCATATTCATCTTTATGTAGCAACTCTTTAAATGCTTTTTAGCATAAAAATTTGATTTTTATTGATTTATATCAAAACGTAATCTGGCGTGCCATATATTATTATAATGAATCTTATGCCCCGAGATATAATTAAAACTTTGAATTTTTGTGCAATCTTAAAGAGTGTCCCTGTTGGACATAAGAAACGACAATAGGGACGCGGCACAAAGAAGGAAAAAAGTAGAAATACAATACCTAATGTAAGAACAATCCAAGAAGCACTTTGAATGATGAAGGCAGAGAATACCTCATAATCCATCCATTTAAACGTAATGTCAAGCAGCATCAGCATGAGCAACAAAGCCCAAAGAATTTCGCGAAAACGATTTAGCGCTTGCACAACTTCTGTTGGCATTCTCCAGCGATACCACTTGTTTACCTTTCCTGCTAGTTCTTGCAACGAGCCACACGGGCATATGTTTGTGCAATAATAATTTTTCTTTCCAAACAGCGGATAGATAAAAGCTGTAATCAACATAATTATGGGGATGAGTGAAGCCCAGATGTCCACACCATTAGCCAAATAACCAATCATAAGTGCATAGGAGATAAATGTACCACACCAAAAGCCCAATACGGCTACGTTGAGCACCAACTGTAATGTGCGATAGCTCTTTCGGTGCAAAAAGAGTGGTAAAATTGATGCCATCAACACCACAATCAGCCCTGCTGTGGTTTTTATGTCAAGATTTATTAGCTCCCAAATATCTTTTTCGTGTGCATTCTTTGCAGCAAAGGCTAATCCTTGTTCAACATTGCCAATGATTGCTTTTGACGAAAATGTTGCGCCGCTCACGGCATCCACTTTCATTCGTTGTGCTTCATCGATTTTCTTACCATTCCAGGCAGATAATAAACGACAGGCTTCATGAAAGAATTCGGGAGTCTCTTGATTCTTTTCAGCAACAATCCTAACCACCCTCTTGTCTTTAATATAAATCTTCAACGGAACCGGACCACCATATCCAGTAATATTCTTACCCAATTGCAATGTGCGAATAACCAACATTCCATCTGGTAAACGCTGCAAGGTATCGGAAACCACATTACGCTGCACTACGTTCGGTATTTGGCGATGCACTGAAACTCCAAATAAGCGCCCATCTCGTACCACAGCCAAAGTGGCCATAACCATGAAACATGAAAATAGCGATAACGCCTGAGCAACCTTCTTATTCTTTATATTTATCATATCTTACTACATTAATTTTGCTGCAAAAGTATAAAGAAAAACAATTTTTAAATACGTTAATTCCGTGCTTTTAATATATATTAGTACCTTTGTCTTCATGAATACAATTAGCATAAAAAGGGTTTACGAACCAGAGGATGCCGCTGATGGTTTCAGGGTTTTAATCGATAAACTATGGCCAAGAGGTATGGCAAAGGATAAAGCAGATATAGCTTTTTGGGCGAAGTTTATTGCCCCTTCGACTGAACTTAGAGAATGGTTTGGACATAAGCCCGAGAACTTCCCTATATTCGTGCAAAAATATACTAAAGAACTGGAGGCCAATCCTGAAACAGAAAGTTTCATCGCACTGTGTGAAAGACAACTGAAGGAAAACAATGTTACGTTGCTCTATGGTGCAAAGGATGAAGTGCACAATCAAGCAGTCGTGCTCAAGAATTTTATCGAGACAAAACTCAAAATAACTTAAGAGCAAAAGAGAGTGATGAGCATGGGGATACTAATTTCTAAAATTAACCCATGGAAGACTGCTACAGGAACGACACGCTGATCACCCGAAGCATGAAGGATTGATGGTAAGCATACATCCATTGAACCTATTCCAGCTGTTGAGATAGCTGCCAAGGAACCACCTTTTTTTGTCAATATTTGACAAGAAAATAGCGACAAGAGTTCGCGTGCAACATTGGTCAGTAAAGCGATTGTGCCCAATTGTGTAGCTGCTGCTACGCCAACCGTTGCCGCTTTTAACTGCGCAATCAGCACAGAAGAAAGTGAGTAGTAACCAAAGCCACTCCCCAAAGCCATTACATCGAACATACTTTCGTGATGAAAAATGAAGAAAGCAAATAAGGTAAAAAGCAAGGTACCTACAATCGTAAACAATGGCAAGAGTAGCATTTTAATATCAATAGAACGAAACATCGCCGTGAGGTTGTCCATTGCGCCTACACCGATTCCCACTTGAAGAATCAACACGCAGAGTACCATCATAGGAAGTGATTCATCATGCATCCAATCGGGTGCAATGCCGCTCATACCCACAAAAATACCACCAATCAGCGCTAACAATAATGACAAATTATTTTTCATTTGCTTTTTCTTTCTTATTTATAAAACGATTGAACAGATAACCAGCACCAAAGCTCCCTATCATGCCTAACACTGCTATGACGACAGCCTGCCAACCGAAATAACCAATGCTGCTCACCAAATCATGATTAGAGCCAATGGAAATGCCAAATACAAAAAGCAAGACCAAAACAGTGTAATGCTCTGTCTTCTCTACAACTTTTATATGACGCACATTGCGAAATACATAACCTAAGATGACACCTATAAATAAAAACAATGAGTATTCTAAACATTTTTCTTTGATTGGAAACTTCTGCAAAGGTATAAAAATACAAGAAACTTACAAAATTATCTCTATCTTTTTCATTTCCTTCATAACCTCTATTGATTTATATCAAAGAAGCGAACCTCAAGTTAAGTATTTGACATTATGTTATAAATGAACAACTTATTTTTTTGTGGTCTTTATAAAAAAATGGAAAGGGAAATCTTGTCCATCCAATGAAAAAGAAAAAAATGAGATTTTTACATTTTTGTCTTAAGCGTATTCGAATGATAAATTTCTCTAATTTTATAGAATTAGCTCAGAATAGAAGGAGACTAAAGCTTGACTGAAGCAATTATAGTGGTGAAGCTCCCGCCAGTGCCAAACCTATTGAGGAAACGAGCAGCAGAGTTCCCATCAGCTTTGTAGAGTAGAAAAACACTTTCACCTACTCTGCAATTCCTGCTTCACACCAGACTTTTATCAATTGCTCTACATCACGTAGCGCCTCACCCTCAGCAACATCATATTCCTGCATTAGCAATTCAACAAGCTGTTCGGGGGTGAACTCTTTCCCCTGCACTTGCTTCCACAGATAGGCTGACGTTTCGTTCATGCTAATGATATCACTAAAATCAATATTTTCTTCACCCTCAGCGACGATGATGTTTTCACCGCACACATTTCTGAGATTAAAACCTTTCTTTGTTCTCATATCTAATTTTCTTCATTAAAGTGCTCCAAAATATTTTATCCAAAAACGGCGATAAACGCCCAAAAGAATACGGCGGAAAGGACGAAGATTTACCCAAATCATAGAGTAAATACGCCATTTGCAACCATCAATACGATCTAATGTATTGCGCCCTTTTCGATAAAATCCAATTACCGAAGCGCGGACATCTTCCTGTCGGCAATATTCGTTTGCGAGATTTCCATCACCACAGAGCACCACACGATTGCTATGGATAGCCACAATGCGATGGAGCACATAATGCCCTGGTCGCACTTCGGCCAAAACGGGATCTCCTTTCTTAAGGTGTTGCACCTTTATTAATAGTGCTTTGTCACGCCCATTTTCTAAGAAAGGACGCATACTATAGCCTTTCAGAGGAAGCGTTACGGTGTGCCCTTCGTTTAACATCTTAACTACTTCGGGCAGTAATTGTGCATTTGAGAAGGTCTTCTGTGTCATTTTTTCAACATTTGATAGGATAATTCGGCTGCAGCTTTATCGGGACGGCAATGTAGCGTACAGATGGGAACAAGCTTAATAAACTTACTCACCACATTACAGATGTTATCAAAAATAACTTCATCCCATTTCATTGAGGAGCACGAGGGCAATAACGAAGCGAATGCTTGTACTGTTTGAAGCTGATTCAATCGATTTTCGTCCGCCCGCTCAATACGCGTAATGGCAGCCAATTTTGCCTTTCTATTGCGATAGCAAGGTGTCTTTCCACTCCATGGACTACCATAGATAAAAGGCTCCCCATCAATAATGCGGATGATAGGGTTGTCATCATTAAGCAATTCGCTTCCAGGTATATGAGTCAACCACAGCCCTACGTGAGTGCTCTTCCCTGTTCCACTTTTTGCAATAAAGGGATAACCATAGTCGCCGTTCTGCACCGTTGAAGCATGAATCAACAAGGTGTCTTTAAAACTTCCAGCGAAGGCCATCGCCAACATCAAAACATTATTCAAACCGAAACATCGCTTATGAAAATCGCCATAAAGCTCACATCGATAAGCTGTAAATTGTGCGCCCGTTAACAATCGAGCGCAAGTCTCACCATAAATGTCTTAATGGTGAATTGATAATCGTCATTATTAATTTTATCCACCACCGTATCGCCGTTCCCAGTGTCAAAGGTCCGGATAGTATGACACAGCGCTTCGTCTACAGCATCTAAATGATCATCTATTGTTAGTGTGAAAAGTAATGCGCATGATGGAGCTATTTTGCAATAAAAGTTCCTCGAAGAAGGAAAAACCTCGAATAAATCTTGCAATTCGTAAGACGACTTTATACACAAGACATGCTCTGCAATTTCAAAATAATAATCCATGCATCACTAAAAATGTGGAACAATAATAAGACAACCGCAATATCCAAACTACTATTTAGTCTGTACCTCTTTCTCGATAGTGACAGGAGTATAGCTAAATTCTTCAGGTGTGAGATATTTAATGGTGTAAGAAGCTGTGCCATTCTTCTTCGCACGTCGATTAGCCAGCATCAGATAGCGGCTACGCATACGTTGATATTTCTTCTCTAAAGCAGCACGTGAAGTTGCCCAAACTGTAACACAAGTAGCATGTGGGTATCCCTGTGTAGCCAAATAATCACGTAACTCGGTTGGAATACTCTTCACGCCCATACAAAAAATTATTCCTATCTATCGCCGCTTGAGCAATTGTTTGCAAATCCGTAAAATAAACAATTGAATCATTAAAAGAGGCTGCAAAACCATAGAGATGTACGGTTTGTCTTCCCGCATAACTGACTACACTGCAAAAAAGAAGACTTAATAAAAACAATATTTTCTTCATTTTTTCTTTATCCTTACTTTTCATATTAACTATTTTCTTGCATTTTATTGTCCTAAATAAGACTTCAAGCCCTTATTCTTTGCATTATTACGCAATTTCCTAATTGCTTTTTCTTTTATTTGCCGCACACGTTCGCGTGTCAATCCATATTCATTCCCAATCTCTTCCAATGTCTTTTCAGACTGATTGATACCGAAAAAAGCTTCTATTATCTTGCGCTCTTTTTCATTCAACAAACTCAATGCTGAAATAATTTCTGCACGCAACGATTCTAAAACAAGATGCTTATCAGCCATAACAGCTGCCTCATTGGGCAAAATATCAAGCAAACAACATGCATCATCACCCTCTGAAAATGGTGCATCAACAGATAGCTGATGACTATCATCGTGGAATGCTTCCAGGATTTTTTCTTTTGTCATCCCTACTCTATCGGCAATCTCATCGAGATTGGGACGGCGCTCATGCTCTTGTTCAAAACTATTCAATACACGCCGTATCTTATTGACAGAATCTATACGATTTGAAGGTAACCGCACAATCCTACTATGCTCAGCAATCGCTTGAAAAATACTCTGTCTAATCCACCAAACAGCATAAGATATAAACTTAAAACCACGCGTCTCATCAAATCGTTCTGCCGCGCGTATCAACCCCAAATTCCCTTCATTGATTAAGTCTGAGAGTGCCAAACCTTGATTTTTGGAATTGCTTAGCCACCGAAACGACAAACCGCAAATTGGCACGCGTTAATTCTTTTTACAGCTTCACGATCCCCATTCTTTATCCGCTGAGCTAGTGCCACCTCCTCTTCCATAGAAATCAAGCTTTCATGCCCAATCTCTTGTAAATACTTATCAAGCGAAACACTTTCTCGGCTCGTGATAGATTTCGTGATTTTCAGCCGTCTCATTAAGCGTTAATCTTTTTAAAAAGTTGCACAAATGTACTATATTTTTTTAGTTTCCTTGCAAACATTTTTCCTTTTTTTATTTCAAAAATTATTGCATAGCCTTCTGTAAGGTTATAGAGCCAACGAACAACTGCAAAATTATGATATATTTCTTTAGAATTCGTATTTCGGTCTTAGAAATTTAGTTTTAATCTCGACCTTCTATTAATTTTCTCCTGCATCATTCCAATCTTTCTGCCTGTAAAATTATTGAAGTTAGCCTGTTTTAGCATGTATTGTCTAATAGGCTTATTTTATATGCTGGCGATACCCATTTTCACCGTCTTTCCAATATAAAAAGTATTCGGCGAGGGTCTCGCCGAATACTTTTTTCTGATTGAAGTTGCGAGCAGAGCCTCCTCCAATATTCCTTTCTATGTTTGAATAATAGTCCATAGCATTGCCCATCTGCCAACAACCTATCGGCATTCACGCGATGGCATTTTTATCAATGCTCATCTACCGATACCATGCGTAACGACCTTTGTGCGGTGGCACATGTGCTTACGCATGCCCGATTATGTGGTGTGCCCTACCGCAACGCGGTTTTACTTTCGATAGCCCGGGGTTGCCGACGATAGGAGGCTACCCCGGGTAACGACGCAAGCAAAAATGCTACCCCCTTGGGGGTTGTACTTTCTTTTTCTATGCCTCACCCATTTGCACATATCAAATGGATTTGTTCGCGAATGATATTCCTTTTGTACAAATGAATTTAAAGAAAGTACAATGCCGATGGCATAGATTTTCTCCCTCCGCCTTTCCCGAGGATAGGCTCCTATCGTTGCCAACCCTGGGCTATCAAAAGTGCAAGCCCTACAGGCTTGGTTCTCCCCACAACCATTCGCCCACACGCTAACAATACTCCACCACAATAACAATCTCCCCCACACACAACAATCGGGGGCGGAAATGCATCGCGCACTCCCGCCCCCTCAACTCTAAATGAATTTCGTTTCAGGATCATCTACAGAACATAGGAAAATCCCTTGCAGACCCTCTGATGGGGCGTCAAATTTTAAAAACAACCCTCGCAGACCCTCTGAATGGTCGTCAAATTTTGAAAACAACCCTCGCAGACCCTCTGATTGGGCGTCAAATTTTGAAAACAACCCTTGCAGACCCTCTGATTGGGCGTCAAATCTTGAAAACAACCCTCGCAGACCCTCTGATTGGGCGTCAAATTTCGAAAACAACCCTCGCAGACCCTCTGATTGGGCATTTCGACCATATTCCTACAAAAACCATGCAGCATTTAGAAATGAACGAAGGGAACAACTCCATGACTGTTAAACGTATCAGAACTAACACCAACAAAACCATCATTTACCAAAACATAAAGACTTTGCTGAAAATCATTGCCTTGAGTACTACTTTCCCAATAACCAGACCCCCAATCAGTATCAATATCTCCTCCAGCCAAAGCAAACACCTTTTTCATTTTCTGTCGATCCCAATTAGCATAAGTATCATACAGAGAAGTCTGAACTGCAATATCCACTCCCGCAAATTCTTTAATGGCCATTCGCCATTCGCCTAAGGCAGGCAAATACCATTTCCCAATGTTGCTTGTGGCGACACCTGGATTATAGTTTCCCGCATAATAGAATGGTTCATATCGATACCCAGATGGGGTGGACAGCCCAGCGGGGTTAGGTGCTGTGGCCTTCACTTCGTTATCAACAGTGGTTGCTGCGTCCCAGGTGTAATTATAACCATTCATATCATTCATTGCGTCTGCAACACTCAACGACTGTTTATTGAAAGCACCATCTGGAGTCATCGCGAAATCAAATGCCCTATGCAGTGCAATGGCCGTTCCTTCCTCGGTGTTTGTCTTCTCTTTCACCACAGCTGCAATCGGTGTGCGCGAACCCTTCTCGGCCAATGCGCCGCAGGTGCCGTCTTGGAACAGATAGAGGGCGGGGGTTGGTTTGAGCTTGAGGTTGATGGTGTAGGTGCCGTTGTCCTTGAGCACAGTGGTGTGGTCGAAGCGACAACTAACGGTTTTGCTCACCGTCTTGCCATAGATGGTGCCTGAGATCTTTAAATCTACTCTATCCCAAGGATTTTCATCCCAGCTAAGATATTTGTAGTCGCTCAAAAACTCGTTGGCTAATGGATAGGTGACCGATGCCTGTGTGCGCGTTGAAGGCATGGTGTAGGTGTCGGAGACAAGACCCATCATTGCAGTGCCAGGGCCTTGAAATCCGGTTGGAATTGTGAGGTAATGATAATGATTACTGGTTGACCCAAAATCCATCACTAACTGTACATTGGTGAGCTGATTAGTGTAGCCGGTTATTCGAAAACGAACACGTGCCTCGCGGTGATACATCAGGAAAACAATCTGCTGGTCGTCGCCCGAAAGGGTGATCGGGGCTGTTGCGCCAATCATTTCTTTCTTGATGTTGATATTCGGAGTGATTATACTTCCGGTTCCATAAGTCGGATCTAAGCTGACGCCGTCCGTGCAGCAAACAAACCTGTAGGTGCCGGCCTCCAACTCTAAGCGTGAGCCGGCATCGGGGTGAAAAACGCCACCCACCACGTTGCCCGATAGCTTCTTGCCGACGAGCATTTGGTTGGTGTTGGCATCGTAGGCGTAGATGTTGTAGTGCCCGTCGCTCACCACGGTGGCGCGCGTCTTGGGAGCGGGGGTGCCTTGACTGATGGAGACTTCGGCTTCGAGGCCGTCGCCCAAATCAACCGTGCCCGCGGGGATGGCTTGTGCCACTCCACCTGCACGCGTCTGAGCGGTTGTTTCGACATCGAATGGCTCTTCGTTGATAACTATTTTCAGCTTGTCGCCTCCCACTTCGATGAGTTGCTTGCTGTTGGTGATGTTGTCTTCGCTGGTGCATGCCGTCAGCACAGCCAACAGCAACAGGGCGAAGAGGCCTTTGTTTTGTTTTATGTTCATCATTGTTCTTTCTGCTTTTATGTTGTTAAATATCAATATTGCCGGCATCAATGTCTTCGTTGTTGCTCCAGTCTTCCTCGGTTGAGCCCGGCGTCTTTGGCGTCACCCTCGTTTTGGGTTCGGCAACGGGGCGGACAGAGAACCCGTACGACCGATATTCGTTGTACTGCGGGATCACGAAGTATGAGTATAAGACCATTAAGGAACCGTGGCGCGTGTCGTACGGGACTGCCGACCAATACCAGCCGTTGAGGCCATCGTTCTCCAGCGAACCGTTACGTTCGCGCCAACCCGAAGCAGGGAAAAATACGGTGGCATCAGGAGAAGATATCTTGTTGTTGAAGTTCCACCCGTAGTCCCAAGCACCGCTTACATTCATTGGCCCAGCAGTCTGACCATTCGTCGTGAAACCGGTGAAGGCATTGGAGGCGGGCATCTTGAAGCCGGCGGGGCAGGGATCGTAGATGGTCTTGACCACGGCATCGTCGTTGAAGCCGGTTGTGGTGTTGTCCATCGACCAGAGGTTGTACTGAATGTAACCGTACCAACCGGAACCATCAGTGTAGAAAGTCTCGGGATGCTGGATGCCGTCCTGAATGGAAATGTTGTTACCGCCATTTGGTGTGAAGAACCGTCGGGAGTGGTATCGGTGCCGGGCAGAGCATCCTTGCGGCCGAACTGGTAAAGGGTGTTATAGCCTCGCCGCGAGTTACCCGGATTCTGCGTAATAGTGATGTAGGCAAACTGTTTCACGCCACCATTGGCAACGGTCTGCTCCACCTTCACGCGGGCCTTGCGGGGCGAGGTGTAGCTGGTACCACTCAAAGCGGTGTATTTCCAGCCAAGGTTCTCCTGTGTGAACTTGTATTCATGGTTTTGAAAGTTCGTGCAAGTGACGGTGTTGAGCGCATCGTCATGAATAAACCACAGATGCCAGGACCACATCACAGTACCCGAAGCGTTCTTGACGGCGATGACGGCATTGCCGTTCTTAATTTTGTCCTGCGGTACGCGGAAGCGAACGAAAGCGTTCGTTCCAGCGTCTTCGATGCCGAGGCTACTTGCCTCTATGATGCCACTTTGGTCGGTCCAGACGATGCTGGCCTGGGTGGCAGGATTGGAAGCATTCTGCACATTGATGTACGGAGAGCTGATGTCCTGACCGGCGTGGTCCTTGAAATGCTGGAGGATGTAAGCACCACTGTTAGAGGTCTGATAAGCATGACTGTTGGTTGTACCGTTCTTGATGGCATTACCATAGACCAGCGGGATGCAATAGTACCCCGGAGCAGAGATGAGATAACAGTTGGCACTTTCTTCTATATCCATCATAGAGCCATTTCCACCGGGATTGGCCAAGTTGTAGGGATTGGCAGCTGTGCCTTTGGGCGTAGCATTCTTGAGCACTTGGTTGTAAGCGGCAAGTTTATCAACAACAGTGGCAGGTTTCACTGCGGCGTTGCCTGCTTCTGCTGATGGGCTACCATTACCCTGATCGGTGAGGTCGCCGAGCCAAGCGGGTTTGGTTGTACCTTTATCAACCCAGCTATTGGTAGCGTAGTCCCATTCCTCATATTTGGAAATCTTCCAAGGAATGGGCTGCGGTGTAGTGCCATCGGGTGCCTGACGATAGCTCTTCACTTGGAACTGTGCACTTCCCAAAGCGTAGCCTCGATAGTCGAAGGTCTTGCTGTTGTCGGTGAGGGTTAACTGATAGTCCCATGAGGAGTTCTTCTGCGAGAGCTTATATTCGCGTGTAGTGTTGGCCTTCCATTCGCCAGTCAAAGGGAATGAAACATGCTTGGTAGAACCACCTTCCTCGTAATAGATCGTAACCTTAGCATGATTGGCATCTGATTTATTTGGTAAGGTTTGCGGAATCATCAAGAATGTATAAGCATCGCGTCCATAACGATTGTAATAATTAGGGTCGGGGTCGAGCGCACCGGCCAGCATCGTGTTGGGCATTTCGGCTGCACTCATGTTGATACCATCGAGCGTTACGGTGGTGGTAGCATTGGCAACCGACTTCCATGTGCCCATTGCATTCAACGCATTGGGCAATTCGTAACGGCCTTTGTATTTCACACCCGAAACTTCAATCTTCTCAATGATGACAGGTGAGAGGTTGCTGCCGATGGAAAACTTCACAGCCGCTAAGGCATGCGTGAACTTGAGGTTGCTCGTGGGGTCGTTGCCATGCTCATAGTGCACCTCACCCGAGCAAGCTGTCATCAAGTCTACTTGGTCAACCACATTGCTCTTTACCTCAAAGTCCACATAAGGCACCTGTGCATAGTTGCTCGGTGAGAGCGTGATGCCATTGGCTGCTGTAGCCTCGGGCGACACTGCATAGAAGCGACCATAAACATTCACTGGCCAGTCCCAATCGTAACGACTTTGCAACGTGCCATCGGGATTGGTCTTCTCACCATGAAACCACAACAATGCTGTGCTCGGATTAGCTGCAGCTGTAGGACTTGCCGCACGATAGCCAATCGAGGAGAAGGTGCCAAGTGTGCTGGCGGTGAGAATCGTTCCGCGTGTCTTCGCATCCACTTTCACAGGGTTAAGACCCTCAACGGTCGACTCTATCAAGCAAAAGTCGTGGGGATTGCTGCCTGTGGCGTCAATCTTGCGTGGAGCAAGATAGCTTGCTGGAATGGGCTGCATACTCAAACCACGCGTTTGCCCTGCGCCGTTTTGTGCCAAGGCATCCATCTGCATATCGCTCACATTGAATGCTAAGGCGGTACCGTGTGCTTGTTGGACTTGTCGGTTGCTAAATCATCGTCGGCACAAGCGGCTGCCAAAAGAGCAGCAGCACCAACGGCAACGAGCAAACCTCGACTGCGAAGTCTGCGCCATGCAAGGTTGCTCAACTTATTCTTTATCTTCATTTTTGTTATTCCTTTTATTTTTACGCTACTTGTTTGCCACAGCCATTAATCTTCATCTTCGATTTCTTCGCTGCCGCCATCATCAAAAATCACCCACCGAGATACTACCCTTGTGGCTCTGTTTCTCCACCGCCACCGGGACGTGCCACGGGGCTTTTCGTCAATAACAAATACTCTTCCGGCAAAGGAATGACCCTGCAAACCGGCATTTCATACAGCTTCTTTTGTTTCATTTTGTTTGATTAATATAATGACTCTTTTAGAGTAATTCATAATTTATATCTATTCTACAACCATTTATTTGGCTTACTCTCTAAAAAACTATTAAAAAGGCAATACACTTATTTTTTTGCGCTATTATTTGTTCTAAAGAGATTGCACCTTGAATGAATATTGGGTGCAAAAGGTATAAATTTTTAAGGAAAATCGCAAAGATATTATAAAAAGAACTAAGAATTCTATGGAGCATGCTACCCAAAAACGAAATATGTAATGATGAAAATATCTAAGAAAACATTCTGCTGACTAAACATCTAAGCAGGAATGTTATAAATTATGATTCGTAAGATGCATAATTCTTTACAAGCGTCTAAAATCCATGATGGAATAAATTTATGCCACTTGCCTGTTGCCATCCTGCATATATTTTATACCTTTGCGTGTGGAGTTGATGCATACCAGCTGACTACTTAATGCAAAAGGAGCAGCAAAGTGATACTGCAAATGTGGCACCCCCACTCCAAAACATAATAACAACACAAATATGAATTATCAAGAAACAATAGCTTACCTACTTAATAGTACGCCTGTTTTTGAGCAGATTGGAGCAAAGGCTTATAAGGATGATTTGCACAACACCCGCATTTTAGATGAACATTTTCAGCACCCACACAAGAATTATAAGACCATTCACGTTGCCGGAACCAATGGAAAAGGATCTTGTTCTCATTCACTTGCAGCACTGTTACAAGCCAAAGGTTACAAAGTGGGGCTATACACATCGCCACACATCAAAGATTTTCGTGAGAGAATACGTGTCAATAGCGCCTGTATTAGCGAGCAATATGTAGTAGATTTCGTCGAAAAAGAGCGCACTTTCTTTGAGCCTCTCCACCCCTCTTTTTTCGAACTCACCACAGCCATGGCACTCAAATATTTCGCAGACGAGCATGTGGATATTGCAGTTATCGAAGTAGGGTTAGGTGGGCGCTTAGATTGTACGAATATTATCACCCCCATTCTCTCTATCATCACCAATATTAGCTTTGATCATACTCAATTTTTGGGCAATACATTGGCGAGTATTGCCGCTGAAAAGGCTGGAATTATTAAACCTCATATACCTGTTGTCATTGGTGAGGATGCACCTGAGACACGCGCAATATTTCTACAAAAAGCCAAAGAGCAGCATGCTCCCATCATCTTTGCGCAGGACCATCCGGAAGTAATTAGCAGTCAGATTAACGAACAACAACAGGGGCGTGACTACGAGACGGTGCACTATCAACACCTGCATTGCGATTTGGAAGGCGATTATCAAGAAAAGAATATGAACACGGTGCTAACAGCTGTTAGTGTTTTAAAATCGCTCAATATTGATTTAACGCCACAACTCTACGCCTTACAACATGTGGCTGCAAGCACGCATCTCTTAGGACGCTGGATGACAATACAGCACCATCCCAAAGTAGTTTGCGACACAGGACACAATCTTGCGGGATGGCAATATATTGCTCAGCAACTGAAACGTCAGCCTGCACGTCATAAACGGATTGTCTTCGGTATGGTAGACGATAAAGATATCAATGCTGTGATGGATTTGCTTCCACAAGAGGCACTATACTATTGGGCACAAGCCCAAACGAAACGTGCCATTCCCGTGCAACAAGTGGCCGACTTAGCCTTACAAAAAGGAAAGCAAGGAATTTGTTTTGAAACCGTTGAGGCAGCCTACCAACAAGCATTGCAAGATGCCCAACCCGATGATTTTTATCTTTGTAGGAGGCTCAAGCTATGTAGTCGCAGACCTGCTCATATCAGTTAAAAATATAATTCGTTAACAGATTTTTTTGACGTTTCTTTTGGATATTCATTTTTCTGTTACTTTGCAGACATTATGTAACTAAAAAACACCAAATGAAAATGAATACCGAACCTGTGAACAATCGCTGCGGTCTGGAGCGAGATGATTTCAAAGCCATCGTAAACGGAAAACAAACCGACCTATACATCTTACGGAATGCATTAGGGAATGAGGTTGCTATTACAAATTATGGTGGTGCTATTGTTGCACTAATGATGCCAGACAAAAATGGCCATTATGCAAACATTATTCAGGGGCACGATAACATCCAAGATGTTATCAATTCACCAGAACCCTATCTAAGTCGCTTAATAGGCCGATATGGGAATCGAATTGCAAAAGGAAGATTCCAATTACATGGAAAGGAATACCGCTTAAATATTAACAATGGCCCAAATAGCTTGCATGGGGGAAAATACGGCTTCAACGATAAGGTGTGGGATGCTGAACTGATGAACGATCAGGCATTAGTACTTTTCTATGTATCGGCCTATGGAGAAGAGGGCTTTTCGGGTGAGCTGAAGACAACAGTCATCTACACTTTCACCGATGACAACGAGCTTATCATTGATTACATTGCAACCACTAACAAGCAAACTATCCTCAATCTCACGCATCATGCATTCTTTTCATTAAGTGGCGTAGCTCATCCCACACCAACTGTCGAGAATGTAATCTGTGAAATCAATGCAGACTTTTATCTTCCTATTGATGAAACAAGTATTCCTACAGGAGAAATCTTGAAGGTAGCTCACACACCATTTGATTTCACCACACCAAAAACGATTGGAGAACGCATTAACGATAATCATGAGCAATTGAAACATGGCACAGGCTATGACCATTGCTATGTGCTCAACAAGAAAGAGGAAAAGGAACTTAGCTTTGCAGCAAAACTCACTGAACCGCAATCGGGAAGAACCTTAGAAATGTACACCACAGAACCAGGTATGCAGCTCTATACAGGCAATTTTGAAAATGGTTTTGCTGGCTATCATGGTGCGACATTCCCCGCACGCTCCGCTATTTGCTTAGAAGCGCAGCACTTCCCCGACACACCCAATCACCCCTATTTCCCATCGGTTGTACTGAACCCTGGTGAACAATATAAACAAAAAACCATTTATAAATTTGGAATAGAAAAATAATATCAACAGAGATTAATCAATAAAAAAACAGAAACATAACAATGGAAAAATCAAACAAAAAAAGAAAGGAGCATTAGTGGCTATCATCACCATGATGTTCTTATTTGCAATGATTGCATTTGTCACCAATATGGCTGCGCCATTTGGAACAATTTGGAAAGAACATTATGATTGGGCAGGGCATGATGGGTAACATGATGAACTTTGCAGCTTATCTCTTCATGGGAATTCCTGCAGGCATGATGATTACCAAATATGGCTACAAGAAAACAGCACTCGTTGCTTTAGCCTTGGGCTTCATCGGTATTGTCATTCAATACTGCTCAAGCACGATGGATGGCAATGCTATTAGTACCTATGTGGTCTACTTACTTGGTGCTTTCATCTGCGGCTTCTGCGTGTGTATCCTCAACACCGTCGTTAACCCCATGCTCAACCTTCTTGGTGGTGGTGGGAACCGTGGCAATCAGCTTATTCAAACCGGTGGATCATTAAACTCCTTGGCAGCTACTCTCACCCCAATCTTCGCGGGGTCGATGATTGGCGAAATCACAAAAGACACATCGCTAAAGGTTGTCACGCCATTATTGGTGATTGCAATGATTATTTTTGCAGCATCATTTGTCATCGTTTGGTTTACACAACTCACTGAACCTGAGACCGAAAAATCAGATGTGCTTGCAGGCATCAAAGGCGCATTAGCCTATCGCCAATTAGTTTTAGGCATCATTGCCATTTTCTTCTATGTGGGCATTGAAGTGGGTGTTCCCGGCCAATTACTCTTCTATCTTAGCGAACCTGTAGCCAAAGGAGGCGTGCTTGGAAGCGCCGCCATCGCAGGTCTCATTGCAGGTGTTTACTGGCTTTTGATGCTCGTTGGCCGCTTTGTGAGCGCATTCATCAGCGGAAAAGTTTCGTCACGCACCCAACTCACTGTCACTTCATGCGTTGCACTCCTGTTCCTTTTGGTGGCTATCTTCATGCCCGAAGCCAGCAAAATCAGCCTTACCGTGCCCGACCTCTCCCATAGTTGCTTCATCGATGCAGAGGTTCCCGCCAAAGTGTTGTTCATCATCCTCTGCGGCTTGTGCACATCTGTGATGTGGGGGGTTATCTTCAACCTTGCTACAGAAGGCTTAGGCAAATACACTGCAACAGCATCTGGACTATTTATGACCATGGTTGTTGGTGGCGGACTCATGCCTTTAATCCAAAATCTCATGGCACGCAAAATCGGCGACATCAACAGCTATTGGATTGTTGTCGCCATGCTCGCCTACATGTTGTTCTACGCCTTAATCGGGTCACGCCCCGCAAAGAGCAATATAGAGAAAGTTGGCTAACGGTTAAACGTTTACGATAGCAAGAATAGCAGCCTTTAAACAGAGCCCATCTACGAGGAAAATCGCAAGAGAGAACTCCAGAAAAAGGCTGCTATTTTTGTAGCAACAACGAATTAAAAACACTTTTAAAATATTACTAACATGGACATTGAAAAAGTAAGAAGCCGGTTCATCAAACACTTTGATGGCCAGACGGGCAACATCTACATGTCGCCCGGACGCATTAATCTCATTGGCGAGCACACCGATTACAACGGAGGCTACGTGTTCCCCGGAGCTGTCGACAAAGGCATTATGGCCGAAATCCGTCCCAACGGCACCAACACCATCATGCTCTACTCCATCGATTTGAAAGACCGTGTGGAATTCTCCGTCAACGACCCCAAGGGCCCACGCGCTACATGGGCACGCTACATCTATGGTGTTGTGCGCGAGATGCTCGACCGCGGCATCGCCATAGCAGGCTTCAACGCCGCCTTCTATGGCGACGTTCCCTTGGGCGCAGGCATGTCGTCGAGTGCCGCTTTAGAGAGTTGCTTCGCCTTTGCCCTCAACGATTTGTTTGGCAACAATCAACTTTCCAAATGGGATTTGGCGCTCATCGGCCAAGCCACCGAACACAAATATATTGGGGTGAATTGCGGCATCATGGACCAGTTTGCCAGCGTCTTCGGGCAAGAAGGCAAGCTCATGCGCTTAGACTGCCAGAGCCGCGAGTTCGAATACTTCCCCCTTCCACCCCAAAGGCTACAAATTAGTGCTGCTCAACTCCAAAGTGAAGCACGAATTAGTGGGCAGCCCCTATAACGACCGCCGCAAGAGTTGCGAGCACGTTGTGGAGGTCATCGCGAAGAATATCCCGATTGCAACATCAAAACCCTGCGCGATTGCAACTTCGACCAGTTGGAGAGCGTGAAGGCCCAACTCAACGAAGAAGACTTCAAGCGCGCCCGCTACGTGCTCGGAGAGAAAGAGCGCGTGCTCGCCGTGTGCGATGCTTTGGAGCGCGACGATTATGCCACCGTGGGGCAGAAGATGTTCGAGACCCACGAGGGATTGAGCAAAGACTACGATGTGTCGTGCGAAGAACTCGACTATCTCAACGACATCGCCAAGGAATGTGGCATTGCCGGCAGCCGCATCATGGGTGGCGGCTTTGGCGGTTGCACCATCAATTTGGTGGAAGATGCCCTCTATGACAGATTCATTCAAACCGCACGCGAGAAATTCGCACAGAAATATGGCCATGCCCCCGAAGTCATCCCCATCGTCATTGGGCAAGGCTCGCACAAGGTGTGTTAACCTTAGCATGCGAGGGTACGCGAAGGGCGCATCGGCAAATTGCTATCGTTCATCACCCTGAAGCAATCAATCACCAGGTGGAGCAGCACAATTCGTGCTGCTCCACCTTTTTTATCTCCTAATGCAGCCTTATGCGTTCGTCAGCCGCAAGAAAAGGTTACTGGCGAGATGTTGACCACAATGAACAAAATCAAAAAAGGTAGCATAAGTAAAAAAGAGACCTAAAATGAGGGCTATTTTCATCACATAAGCCTAAATTTGAACGAAATAGAAGATATAGGAGAGCATGCTTACACATTTTTCAGGGTAACACCAACTTTTGTATACTCAGTCCATAGGCCTACGATTACAACATCCTCCACCAAATAATAAACAAAAAGACTTGCAAGTCTGCAAGCCTTTTTATTTATTTCATTACTTTGTTTCTATTTCCTCTTTCATGTCTATGAAAGTCCCTTCATCATCATAGAATTCGTATTGCAAAAATGCAAGTTTCTGTGAAGGAATGACATGGATACCAAAAACCATATTTGATTTGCCATTTTTCGTTTAAGGGAAAGGAAACCCTTATTAATATAGGCTGCAACATATGGATGAACATGTAAATAGAACTTCGTGATGCCAATCTTGTTGATAAGGCGGTCAATTTTTCTTTCTAATTGGTCTGTGAATAGGATGCTCGAACGAATCTTCCCCGTCCCATTACAAGTGGGGCAATCTTCTTCGACATTCACATCCATAGCAGGACGCACACGTTGGCGTGTAATTTGCATCAAACCAAATTTACTCAAAGGTAAGATATTGTGACGAGCACGGTCTTTCTGCATGTTTTTGCACATCCGCTCATAAAGCATTTGACGGTCTTCTGCAAGATGCATATCGATAAAATCAACAACGATAATGCCTCCCATATCACGCAATCTCAACTGCCGTGCCAACTCATCAGCTGCTCCTAAATTCACATCAAGTGCATTTGCTTCTTGTCCATTTTTTGCTCTTGAGCGATTTCCACTATTCACATCAACCACATGGAGTGCTTCAGTATGTTCAATTATCAAGTAGGCACCATGCTTATAATTAATGGTCCTACCAAAACTTGATTTAATTTGTTTGGTGATGTTGAAATTATCAAAGATAGGAGTTTTCCCCGTGTAGAGTTTTACAATATCTGCTTTCTCGGGTGCAATGAGTGTCAAGTAATGCTTAATCTCGTTGTAAACCTCTTCATTGTTGACGTAGATGTGCTCAAAACTGGGATTAAACAAATCGCGCAACATCGCGATAGCTCTACCCTGTTTCTTCAAATACTAATTGTGGACGTTTAGCATTTTTTTGTGCTTTTGAAATAGCTTTTTCCCATCGTTTAGTGAGCACCTTCATTTCATTGTCCAACTCGGCCACACGTTTACCTTCAGCCACCGTGCGAACAATCACACCACAATTCTTTGGTTTTATACTATAGATGAGCTGTTTTAAACGTGCTCGTTCTTCACCACTTTTAATTTTTGATGAGACCGACACCTTATCTCCAAATGGAATCAGTACAATAAATCGACCTGCAAAAGACAATTCGCCAGTCAATCGTGGTCCTTTTGTTGAGATTGGCTCTTTAATGATTTGAACGAAAACCTCCTGTCCAACACTAAGAACCTGCTGAATAGTATCGTCCTTCTTTATATCGGGCAATCGTTGCGCCTTACTAAAGGGATAAAGCCTTTTCCTATCGCTACATACCTGTTTAAGGTATTTATTGTAAGAATTAAATTGACTACCTAAGTCTAAATAATGTAGAAAAGCATCGCGTTCATAACCGAGATCTACGAAGCAGGCATTTAGCCCGGGCATGAGCTTCTTAACCTTTGCCACATAGATATTTCCAACAGAGAATGATGCCTGCCGAGGCTCGTTCTGGTATTCAACGAGATTTTTATCCTCCAGCAATGCAATCGAGACTTCTTTTTCTCTGACGTCAATTACTACTTCGCTGGTCATCTTTTTAATTACCTTATATTACTTAGTTTTTGTTTCTATTATAAAAAAAGGGCATGTCATAGCTTCTTGTGATGCACAGACATGCCCCTAAAGCGTGATAGCCACAAACTATTTATTTGCTTTTTGTGTCTATTCTTACGTAATCTTTTTTTGCGCTTGTGCGTTGCCATCTTGTGGCCCTTTTTTTCTTCTTTCCGTTTGGCATAATAATTCTAAATTTTATGTGATTTACTAAATTGATTTATTCTTGATTCATCTGTGCAACAAAAGACTTCGATGGTTTGAAGCTCGGCAGGTCATGTGCATCTATTGTAATCGTTACATTCTTTGATATATTACGTGCAGTCTTTGCTGCCCGATGCTTAATAATAAAGCTTCCAAAACCGCGCAAATAAACATTCTCCTTATTCTTGAGCATGCTATTTTTAACGACTTCCATGAAGCTTTCCACAACAACAGAAACATCTTTCCGCTGCACACGATGAGATAATGCTATCTCATTTACAATTTCTGCTTTCGTCATAATTCTATTAGCCTTATTTTGTTATATCTATTTGCCTATTTGTTCTTTAGGGGCTTGCAAATATACGAGTTTTCTATTGGATATGAAAAATTTATTGATAGGTTTTTCGTTTTTTTAGCATGAAAAGATGGGACATAAAGCATATCATTTCCACCTACTTACATACATTGGAGGCATTGCCGGAATAGTTAAATAGATAAGTGGTTTTTAAACAAGTCGAAATGCTTTTTATATACAAATAATATCACTTTTAGCTATTGCTTTTTGATGGGATGCTTCTCACAAAATTCTGTGAGTAGGGTTGGTTTATATAATGCCTCTCCTCGTTGATTAATTTTAGATTGGAAGGGCTTAAAATATTCCCAAATAAAATTGTAATTTTGCAACGCCAGTTTTAATTATCACAACATGCGCCTGTCCAATATAGAAATTACAACTATTTTAATGAGCATAATACTTGCTTTCCTATGCGCTTGCAAAGGCCATAAGGAAGCGCAATATACTCCATGGGGTACAGAATTTAATGGGAAGGATAGCACCAATCAACACCAGTTCTCGCTGGCCGACATCCAGGATAATGGCGAATTGATTGTGCTCACAATGTCGGGACCAACGACCTATTATGATTATCAGGGGCGTGGCATGGGCTTACAATACCTGTTGGCCGAACGCTTTGCCCAGCAGTTGGGCGTACAGCTGCGTGTTGAAGTATGTAAGGATACCACAGAGATGGTGTACCGCTTGCAAAAAGGCGACGGCGACCTCATCGCCTTTCCCCTGCCCCACACTTATCGCAACATCCTCTACTGCGGGGTTAAAATGGGCAAAGCACAATGGGCTGTGCGACAGGGAAACACCTCATTAGCCGATTCGCTCAACAGTTGGTTTAAGCCAGCTCTGCTTGCTGCCGCAACACGTGAGGAGCAATTTGCGCTGTCTGCGCGCAGCATCACGCGCCACGTCTATTCGCCCATGCTCAATCGCTCGGGTGGCGTCATTTCGCAATGGGATGCCCTCTTCAAGCGTTATGCCATGTTATCAGATTGGGATTGGCGCCTTTTAGCAGCACAATGCTATCAGGAGTCCACCTTCGACCCTAACGCACGTTCCTGGGCCGGTGCTTGCGGACTCATGCAAATCATTCCTTCCACGGCCGACCATTTGGGCATTCCCCGCAACATGCTCTTTGACCCCGAGCAGAACATTGCAGGAGCTGCAAAATACATTCGTGAACTCACAGCTAAGTTTCGCGACATCCCCAATCCACTCGATCGTGCCTGCTTTGTTCTGGCCAGCTATAACGGCGGCTTCTTCCACATTCGCGATGCCATGGCTTTTAGCACGAAAATATGGGAAAGATGCCCACCGCTGGACTGACGTGCAAGAGTTCATCTTGCATCTCACCACACCCACCTACTATCGCGACCCCGTAGTGAAATATGGCTACATGCGCGGAACCGAAACCACCGCCTATGTCAACCGCATCATGGATCGCTGGGCACAATACCGCGGTTTTGCCAAAGGCGGCGGCTTCTCTATGGGCAGCTCGGGCTTTGAAGGCTTCGGTAGCGGATTGGACAACATGCGCCCCACGCGTGCGAAACACAAAAACCGATTTCAATTATAGCCAGAAGAATCTGCCGACGGATTAATTCAAAAAATGCTTGATGGAAGAGGCTTCGACGACGGACTAAAACGAAAAAGATTGCTGGCGAATAGTTTGTCGCTGCACAAAAAAGAGTTTATAGTCGTGGCGAATAGTTTGCCGCTGCACAAAAATGAGTTTATAGTCGTGGCGAATAGTTCGCCGCTGCACTAAAAAGAGTTTATAGTCGTGGCGAACAGTTTGCCGCTGCACAAAAAAGAGTTATAGTCGTGGCGAATAGTTTGCCGCTGCACAAAAATGAATTTATAGTCGCGGCGAATAGTTTGCCGCTGCACAAAAATGAGTTTATAGTCGTGGCGAATAGTTCGCCGCTGCATTAAAAAGAGTTTATAGTCGTGGCGAACAGTTTGCCGCTGCACAAAAAGAGTTATAGTCGTGGCGAATAGTTCGCCACCAGCTATCCGCATGTTTTATCACAGGAAAGCGGTTCGTCCGGCGAGCTGGCAGCAAGATGTCGTGGCAGAAAAAGCCTTTGCCAGTGAGATGATGGTGCTACAAAACGATGTTCAGTAGCCCGTTAGTAGGCTGTTAAGAAAAATGATTACCTTTGGGGCGAAATCGTAAATTTAAAAAAGAATATGGCGGATAAGAATAATCATTTAGTTATCATGGCTGGTGGCGTGGGCAGCAGGTTTTGGCCCATGAGCACGACAGATTGTCCGAAACAATTTATTGATGTATTAGGTGTTGGCAAATCGCTGCTGCAACTCACTTTTGAGCGTTTCCAAGGCATTTGCTCGCCCGAGAATGTGGGTGGTCACCAACAAGAACTATTATGATTTGTGCAAAGATCAACTGCCCGAAATCCCCGCAGAAAATATCCTGACGGAGCCGTGCCGACGCAACACCGCGCCTTGCATTGCCTATGTCAGTTGGCGCATCAAAACGCTCAACCCCAAAGCCAATGTGGTGGTGACGCCGAGCGACCATGTGGTGACCAATACCATAGAGTTTCAACGCGTGGTGGCGTCGTGCTTGAAATTTGCGGGCGAGACCGATGCTATCGTCACCTTGGGCATGCGCCCCACGCGCCCCGAAACAGGCTATGGCTACATTCAAGCCGACCTTTCAGCTTCCTCGCCACGCAACCATGAAATCTATCGCGTAGACTCCTTTAGAGAGAAGCCCGATGCTGAAACGGCCTTGAAATATATCCGCGAAAACAATTATTTTTGGAACGCAGGCATCTTCATCTGGAATGTGAGCACCATCGTCAACGCATTCCGCGTTTATCAGCCCGCATTATCACGCATATTCGAAGGCATGGAAAAGCTCTATGGCACACCCGCAGAACAGGAAATGATTGACGCGCGCTATCCTGAGTGCGAGAGCATTTCGGTCGACTATGCCATCATGGAAAAGGCCGAAGAAATCTTTGTCTGCCCTGCCGATTTTGGCTGGAGCGACTTAGGAACATGGGGCAGTTTGTTGGCACAAAGCAGAAAAGACCTCTATAACAATGCACTGATAGGACAGGACATTGCCGTCTTTGATACGCACGACTGCATCATCCACACCCTACACGAGAAACAAGTCATTGTGCAAGGGCTCGATGGCTATATTGTAGCCGAGAACGCCAACAGATTGCTCATTTGTAAACTTTCAGAAGAACAACGCATCAAACAATTCTCCGAACAACAATAAAATTTAGATATGAAAGAAAAAGTAGCACTCATCACGGGCATCACGGGGCAAGACGGCTCCTACCTTGCCGAGTTCCTATTAGAAAAAGGCTATGAGGTGCATGGCACCATCCGCCGCTCGTCGGTAGACTTTCGCGAACGCATAGCCCATCTTGAAGGGTTGCCACATTTTCATTTGCATTATGCCGATTTGGGAGACTCTATGAGCATCTTGGGAGTTATTGGACGCACACACCCTACAGAAATTTATAATTTAGCCGCCCAGAGCCATGTACAAGTGAGTTTCGATTCACCCGAATTTACGGCCGATGTAGATGCCGTTGGTGTATTACGCATTTTGGAAGCCGTGCGACAATTAGGACTCACCGAGCAATGCCGCATCTACCAAGCCAGCACCTCTGAGCTCTATGGAAAAGTAGAAGAAGTGCCACAAAATGAAAATACCCCCTTCCACCCCTACAGCCCCTATGCTGTGGCCAAGCAATATGGCTTTTGGATTGTGAAAGAATATCGCGAAGCCTACAACATGTATTGCTGCTCGGGCATCCTATTCAACCACGAGAGTGAGCGCCGTGGTGAAACTTTCGTCACACGCAAATCACACTGGCAGCAGCACGCATCAAACAAGGAAAGCAGGATAAACTCTTCTTGGGCAACCTCAGCTCACTGCGCGATTGGGGCTACGCAAAAGATTATGTTGAGTGTATGTGGCTCATTTTGCAACATCCTACACCCGAAGATTTTGTCATTGCCACTGGCGTGCAGCATAGTGTACGTGACTTCTGTTTTCAAGCATTTAAACACGTTGGCATTGAACTCGAATTTCAAGGCGAAGGACTCAACGAGAAGGGCATCGACAAAGCCACGGGGAAAGTGCTCATTGAAGTGAGCCCAGATTTTTATCGACCTACCGATGTGGTCAATCTTTGGGGTGACCCTACAAAAGCGAAAGCAAAATTGGGTTGGGATCCTGCTAAAACATCGTTCGAAGAGTTAGTACGTATCATGGTAGACAGCGATATGGCCAAAGTAGCTTCTGAAGGAGCAGCCGAAAAGGTTAGAACTAATTTGGCAGAATATTTGGAAAAAGGAATTGTAAAATAACTATTCTTATTTATATAAGCGGCACACCACAAGAGCTCTGTATTTGTGAATGGTCGCTGAAAGAGTCTTTAATCCGTCTTTCAGTGGCCATATTATATTTCACTCCTTAAATTACGTACATGCAAATTATAATTTGCATAATGAAAAATAAGCGGCTAATGGTTACCTATTTAATGGGTATTCACCAAAGAATAGAATGATACTATATAAAGCATGCTTTAAAAATCTATATTCCTACTATAAACGGGAAATAGAATTTTAAAGCACACTCCTTTTATATTATAAAATTTGATACTCCTTTATAGAGAATGTATACTATCTCAATGATATATGGCTCGAGATATGTATCCTATCAGATCTTAAATCCAGTACAGCTGAATCTATTCTACCACAACCAAGGGGTCTTCCTCAAGCACACTCTGCCCTACTTTTACACAGATAGCTGTAACCTTACCATCTTTCTCAGCTTCAATACTATTAGCCATCTTCATAGCTTCCAATACAACTAAGGTCTCACCAGCTTTCACTTCCTGCCCAACTTCAACACTGATTGCAGTGATTGTTCCAGGGAGTGGTGCTTTCACTGCATTGCTGGCATTGATATTGGCTGCAGCAACAGGTACCTCTGCATCATCTGAATTTTCAGCAGGCTTGCCCAACACAACTTTCTTCTTTTCTTCTTTCTCCTTCTGCTCTAATTGCACTTTGTATTCTTCACCATTCACACAGATAGAAGCCACATTATTTTCATTGATTTCTTGGATAGCAACTTGATATTCCTTGCCATCAATCGTATATTTAAATTCTTTCATATTGTTTTGCTTATGGTTTTGGAGTTAGCGATAAGAATTTCGCATCCCACATCGTCTCACGAGGTTGGATTGTGATAATGCCAGATTCTTCATCGTGTACATTATTTCCTTCGTATTCGTAGAGTGCCATTGCTATGGCTGCAAAAACATTTTTATCCATTATACACCTCTTTTTTTAACTATTAAAAATCGTTTTACATCGGCATACAACCATGCTTCTTAGCAGGAAGGCCTTGCCGCTTAGTAGCCAATTGTGCCAATCCTCGACAGATGCGGAAACGCGTATTACGAGGTTCTATTACATCATCGATATAGCCAAATTGCGCAGCCTGATAAGGATTAGCAAACATTTCGCTATATTTGTCTTCTTTCTCAGCTAAGAATGCCTTAACATCCCCACCTTCATCCTTTACAGCTTTAGCCTCTTTTCCATAAAGCACAGCAACGGCACCACTAGCACCCATCACAGCAATCTCTGCTGATGGCCATGCAAAATTGAGGTCTGAACGCAATTGTTTGCAACCCATCACGATGTGTGAGCCACCATAACTCTTGCGTAAATTGATGGTAATTTTTGGCACGGTAGCTTCACCATAAGCATAAAGCAACTGGGCACCATGCAAAATAACGGCATTATATTCCTGACCTGTTCCTGGCAAGAATCCTGGCACATCAACCAAGCTAACGATTGGAATATTGAATGCATCACAGAAACGCACGAAGCGAGCACCCTTACGACTGGCATTTACATCCAACACACCTGCATAGGCTGCAGGTTGATTGGCTACCACACCAACACTTTGACCATTGAAACGAGCAAAACCAGTGATAATATTTTTTGCAAACTTTGGCTGTACTTCCAAGAACTCGCCATTGTCGACAACCGAAGCTATCACCTTATACATGTCATAAGCCTGGTTTGGATCTTCAGAATAATCTCGTTCAACAAGTCATCCTTGCGGTCAATGGGATCTGTACATTCTACACGTGCTGCCGTCTCTGTGTTGTTAGATGGGATATAAGAAAGCAAACTCTTGATGAGTTCCATACATTCTTCTTCAGTCTTCGCTGTGAAATGGGTTACACCACTCTTGCTCGCATGTACACTAGCACCACCCAAATGTTCAGCATCAATATCCTCACCAGTAACAGTTTTCACAACCTTTGGCCCCGTCAGAAACATGTAAGAAGTACCTTCAGTCATAATCGTGAAGTCTGTCAATGCTGGTGAATATACTGCACCACCAGCACACGGCCCCATAATAGCACTGATTTGTGGGATGACCCCACTGGCCAAAATGTTGTGTTCGAAGATTTCACCATATCCAGCCAAAGCTGATATGCCTTCTTGAATACGTGCACCTCCTGAATCGTTCATGCAGATTATGGGAGCCCCCATCTTCATGGCCATATCCATTACCTTGCAGATTTTTTGCGCCATCGTCTCAGACAATGAACCACCATTCACGGTAAAATCTTGCGCATAAACATATACTAATCGGCCATCAATCGTCGCAGATCCAGCAACAACACCATCGCCAAGATACTGTTTCTTCTCCATGCCAAAATTGTGGCAGCGGTGTAGCTTAAACATATCATACTCTTCAAAGCTACCTGCGTCAACCAACATTTCTATACGCTCACGAGCGGTATATTTGCCACGAGCATGTTGCTTCTCAATCGCTTTTTCTCCACCGCCAAGACGAGCTTGCTCGCGTTTAGCAATCAGTTGTTTGATTTTTTCTACTTGCTTCGTCATAAAACTATTATTAATTTTTATTTCTCTATTGTGTTATGCACCATCTAATGTGCGAATCTGTTGCAAAGGTAGTGAAAAAAATAGGAAGGTAGAACGTTCTCTAATGAAAAAAGCAAAAATATAGAGCTGGTCTTGTGCAAAAGAAACCTATCTTTGATATTTGCATAGAGGCAAAATAGTTTGGAATATACAAGAAGTTTATACTTCTCAGAAAAAAGCTGCTGACAATCGAGAGACGATTGTCAGCAGCTATAATTAAAAAGAAATGTCACATCATTTCACTAATTTATCGAGGATTGGTGTCGTTATACCGCCTAATTCATCTTTCTTTTCATCATTGAGTTGCTCGAATACCACAATGTCGTTTTTCCCTTTCTTGAGGAAACAGCCTGGCAAATAAAGTGTTTGTTGCGGACCAACCTTCCAGTAACGTCCCAAGTTAATGCCGTTCACAAAGACAATGCCTTTACCCCACTTCTCCATATCTAGGAAGGTATCACCAACATTATCAAGTGTAAAGCTGCCACCATAGAGCACGGGCATACCTGCTTTATAACCTACAGCGAGTTTGCTCATATCGGGCATTCTATCCATGGGCAACGAAAACATTTGCCAATTACCCGTAATCTCATTGCCTTCAATGGTGACGGGCTTCGTAATGCCTTTGAAGCTCTCAACAATGCGTGCACCATAGTTGATGCGTCCCATATTCTCAACAAGGATATCCAACACGCCATTAAAGGGGATATTCACCTCCATGCTATCGACATCGGTCACGCGGCTCAACTCGCCCACCTTTGTGCCATTCACATAGACTACAGCATAGTCGGCTAATCCTTTGATACGCATCATGCCTGAGATAGGCTGGTTGAAGTGACGCCGATACAACACATAGCCCATACCTTGATTGAGGTCTTCGAAAGTCATGGGCGTGTCGTTCTCAACGGCCTTCATTCCTGCAACCATTGTCATCACATCGACCGTCTTATTCAACGAAATCTTGGGGATGGCAATCACTGGAATACGAGCAGGAACAGCGGGCACTTTGTAAGCAACCGACTTCATCATCAACGCACGAATGGCATTATATTTCTCGGTAGCCCAACCCGCTTCGCTGATAGGTGCATCATAATCGTAGCTCGTCATGTCGGGTTGCAGATTGGTGGCGTTGCTATAATTAGCACCAGTTGTGAATCCGAAATTCGTTCCACCATGCACCATATAATAATTGAAACTTACACCATTATCTAAATATTTCTTGGTTTGCTTCACTACACTTTCGGTTGAAACACGTGGGAAAGGTTCTGCCCAATGGCTGAGCCAGCCCGGATAGAACTCGGCAACCATGTAGGGGCCTACTCCTCCATGATATTCGTTGACCACTTGCTTTAACTTCTCAATATTGCCTTCGCCATTTGCCGTGGGCAATGCGCCCTCAATGCTTCCTCCCTTGAAGAGCCAGCTTCCATCTGACGTAAACATGGGAATATCAAATCCTGCATCTAACAATTGCTGACGGATTTGAGCCGCATATTTCTTGTGCACTTCCAACGGAATATCTTTGCGTTGTGCTACGTAAGAGCCAAATTCGTTCTCGGCTTGCACCATCACCACCGGACCTCCTTTTGTAATTTGTAAATCGCGCACCTGATTAGCCAGCTGATTGATGTACACACGACAAGAATCTAAGAAGGGTTTATTGTCTGTGCGAATAATCAAACCTTTGGCTTTGGGCAGCCACCATGGATAACCACCGAACTCCCATTCTGCACAACAATAAGGGCCTGGGCGCAAAATTACCATTAAGCCCCTCTTCGCCTGCAATCTTAATGAAATTGCGGATGTTGTGGTTTCCCGTTTGCCAATCCCAAACACCAGGACGGGTTTCGTGATGGTTCCAAAACACATACGATGTGACGGCATTCAGTCCCATAGCTTTCATCATTTGCAGACGGTGACGCCAGTAAGGAGCCGGAACGCGCGCATAGTGCAACTCACCTGAATGGATCTGCGTTGGTTTTCCGTCATAAAGGAAATTTCCATTCGCAATTGTAAACGTGTGTTTGGTTTGCTTTGCAGCTGTAGCTGAACCCACAACCAACAAAAGTCCAGCTAAAAGCAGTAGTTTTAATTTGTTCATTATACTTAAACGATATATGGATTTAATAAATTGTCTGCCAAAGGTCTTAAAAAAGACCGAATGGAGCAAGATTTTTCTTAAGAAAATTCATTTTGTCTGCAAAATAAGAACTTTGTTTATGAAAAAAGGTTGCCGCAACCATGTAACAGCCCATATTGACCACCGAATGAGCTGTTGAAGCGATACCTTCCATCAGAATTATAGTACACATTTTACAGTTGTTCGTGATGCAGCTGATAATAATACATCCAATAAGTGTTGCCAAACGTGTCGCGCAATGCCGTTAATCGTTTCTTTGGGTCTGGATTATTATGCATAATGGTTTGGAAATCGGCAAAATCGGCATCTACTACATTGTCGTGATAAAGCACAAAAGGTGCAGAACGCAGGTGATTATAGAGCACCAGTGCTTCACGATAATGCTTGGGCAACGAGGCTGTGATGGCATAATAACGGCCAATCGTGTGAGCAAAGCATCGAGTTTTCCCTGCAGCAGATAGCCGCAAAGCAAATAGTCGTGCGCTGCAGGTGTCGCCATTTTATGTTGATGGATAAATTCCAAATAATGCATGGGCGACAGGTGCTGTTTAAACACAGCACCTAAATGTTGGTCAACAGAAAGCATCGGACACATGAAAAATCGTACGCTTCTCCCATTAGGTAACAAGGCATCAGCATCTCCTACTATAGGATAATGGAAAAGACGATTAGGCAATTGCCCCATGAGCGATAAATTGTAAATGCGCAGACAGGTTAGTGAAGAATCGGTTTGCAAGCTATTCTCACCCACTTTAGCCGCAGCAATATATTCATGTTTCAACATGTATTGTTCCACACCGAGCTGATAGTGCAGCAACTTATCATGATTTGAGAAACAGCTTACGAAAGCAAACAGCAGCAACATGCCCACATAGTTTGCCAAGGCTCTCCCACTCAACAAGGGAGTTATCCCGTGAACATCATTCGTTTGCCATTGCTTAGCTTGCTGCATCATCCACAACGAAATGGCTATGAGTATTGGAGTTGCCCAGCACCACCAACCCCAGCTGATTCCATCAGCAGGATTGATATACATAGCCGTGGCAGATGTGAGTAGCAAGAACGAGGGAACATAACTGAGCACATAGGTGCAGCCACGCAGCTTGAAATAACTATTGATTGCAATTTGGAATAGCGTGAGCACTGCTGTGATGAGTAATCCTCCCCAAAAACGATGATAATACGTCTGGCCATTTGACAGAATATGCTGTGCCATAGCCAGGAGATCGTTTTGATAAAAATAAAGATAGCAGAATGAAAAAGTTACAAACAAAGTGAGACAGCACAAGCGATAACCTATACTGCCACACGGAGTGCTATTTTGATAATAGGTATCCATGAGTCTTTTATTTTTTATGCAATACGAAAGCAGATCGGGCAGGAAGGTATAATTTTATCCATGCCTTATGTGCTGCAGCATAAAGTGAATCAGGGACAGTAAAATGAACTATAGTATCATCGTTCAGTCCGTTACCACCGAAAGTAGGATCATCACTATCAAGCACAATCTCGTAACTTCCTTCAGGCACTAACAAACCATAATCTGTAAACGACTTCACGGGAGAGAAATTAAAAACGAAGAGCAAATCACCCCGCATAAAAGCTAAACTTGGTCGCCATCATTATGCCATATCTCTTGCACCTTTGTACGAATAAAATTACGCTTCATTTTTAACACTTGCAACATGGCTTTGTCAAAATCGCCTAAATAGTGATAATCAAGTCTTGGATTATCAACTAAGTTCCATTGTCTTCTTGCATATTTGTGGCTCCAACCATTTCCTTCACGTGGAAAATCAATCCATTCAGGATGTCCAAATTCGTTACCCATAAAATTGAGATAGCCCCCATTGATGGTTGAAGCTGTTACCAAGCGAATTAATTTATGTAGTGCTATTCCTCGGAAAGCAACTTCATTTTCATCTCCTTTCTTGAAATGCCAATACATATCTGCATCTATAAGTCTGAAGATGATTGTCTTATCGCCTACCAAAGCTTGATCATGGCTTTCACAATAAGAGATGGTTCGTTCGTCAGCACGTCGATTCTTCACTTCCCAAAAGATGGAACTGGGTTTCCAATCTTCATCCTTTAACTCCTTAATAGTTTTGATCCAAAAGTCAGGAATATTCATTGCCATGCGATAATCGAACCCATAGCCTCCAGCAGAAAACTTAGCTGCTAAGCCTGGCATACCACTCACTTCTTCAGCAATCGTGATAGCTCGTGGGTTTACTTCATGAATCAACAGATTGGCCAGCATGAGATAGCAAATGGCATTATCGTCTTCATGTCCATTGAAATAATCTGCATAATTTGTAAACGCCTCGCCTAACCCATGATGATAATAGAGCATAGATGTAACTCCATCAAAACGGAAACCATCAAAATGGAACTCTTCTAACCAATATTTACAATTAGAAAGAAGAAAATGCAGCACATTGTCTTTTCCATAATCAAAGCATAAGCTATCCCAAGCGGGATGCTCATGACGATCGCCCGGATAGAAATATTGGTTAGGGTCGCCAGCCAAATTACCTAAACCTTCGACTTCGTTTTTCACAGCATGAGAGTGGACTATATCCATAATCACGGCAACACCTACAGCATGAGCGGCATCAATAAGTGCCTTTAGCTCTTCTGGAGTTCCGAAGCGACTGGAAGGTGCAAAAAATGAACTCACATGATAGCCAAACGAACCATAATAGGGATGTTCTTGAATGGCCATAATTTGAATGCAGTTATAGCCATCTGCCACGATACGTGGTAACACATTTTCCTGGAACTCACGATAGGTACCCACGCGTTCGGCATCTTGTGCCATACCAACATGGCATTCATATATCAACAAAGGTGACTTGTTGGGAAGGAAGCTTTTCTTTTTCCATCGGTAAGGCTCGTCTGGATTCCACACCTGCGCAGAGAAAATCTTGGTCGTTTCATCTTGCACTACACGTGTAGCCCAGGCAGGAATCCGTTCACCTTCTCCCCCATCCCATTTTACATGCATTTTATAAAATTGTCCGTGTTTCACATACTCCTCTGACAAGCAAAGTTCCCAATCGTCTGTTCCTGCAATTCGGTGAGCTTGATAGCGTTTTTGTTCTTCCCAATTACTGAAATCACCGACAAGATAGAGTGCAGTAGCATTGGGTGCCCACTCTCTGAATACCCAACCTTTTGGTGATTTGTGTAAACCATAATATTGGTAACCATTACTAAAATCAGATAATGTTTGCTTCCCATCGCGCGTAAGTTGCGCTAATTTCCATAGAGCATGATCATGTCGACCACGAATGGCATCTTCAAATGGTGCTAAATAGCTATCGTTTTTCACAATCCCTATGTGTGATGGTTTCTTTATAGCAGCATCTTTTTCCTGCGAACCTTTTGCCATTATAATTTGCCTTTGTTGTTATTTTTTTTCATATACCCTGCAAAACATGGGTATTCCTCTTATAACATTATTACTTTTAATCTTCAAAACGGCGACCCGCTTCGTAATGTCCTCGCTTCACAATATTGCCGTTGCGATCCTTCTCTACAAACCTTCCATCTCGCCGGTCGTCTACATAAGCCCCTTCAAAACGGTTACCATTTTTATCTTCTTCAATAGCTGCACCATTGCGCATACCATTCTTGTAAGTACCCTTGAAACGACTGCCATTGGCGTAATAAATGATGACATTCCCATCTATTTTCCCGTTCTTAAAATTCCCTTCGAACACATCGCCCGCCTTTTTTGTTAGCTTTCCATGACCATTTTGCAAGTCATTACGCCACAATCCCACATAAACATCGCCCGAATGCCATTCAAATGTTCCTTGTCCATCCTTCGCTCCTTCAGAAAAATGTCCTGTGTAACGATCTCCATTGGCATATTTAAATATTCCTTGTCCAGTACGTTCGCCTTGTACATATTCTCCTTCATAGACATCCCCATTCTGGAATTTATAAATGCCACGTCCATTTTGAATATCATCAGCCCAATTGCCTATATAAACATCACCATCGGCATATTTATTTGTTCCTTTTCCAGAGCGTTGGTTATAGGCCCACATGCCATCATAGATAGTTCCATCTCCCCAGTTAAAGAGCCCCTTACCATGCTTCTGATCGTCTTTCCATTGGCCATCATAATAAGCACCGCTGGAATAGGTATAACGTCCTTTTCCCTCACGTTTATCCTTCACCCATGAGCCTTCATATTTATCACCATTATAGTAATACATTGTACCCAAACCTTGCTGGTAGTCACGAAACCACAAGCCCACATACTTGTTGTTGTTTGCGAAATAATAGGTTCCGCGCCCATGCTGCTGATCTTGAAACCATTCGCCTTCATAACGTTCTCCATCTGAGAACGAATAGACGCCATAGCCTTCGCGCTTTCCTTTGATATATTCACCCACATAAGTATTACCATTTTTAAAAATAGTGCTACCTTTCCCATTGGGTTTACCATTCATCATCTGTCCTTTATAGATTCCGCCATCTTGTGTGGTGCATGTGCCCAGCACAATCTTTTGTGCCGATGAAAATAAAGGAAGCACCAGAAGCGCAATAGAAAGTGATAGTTTTTTCAATGTATTGCTTGTTATTTGATTGCACGTCAAAAGTAAGAAAAATTATGCTGCTCCACAAAATTAGTTAGTATTTTTTATTACTTTTGCGACAAATCAACAACAAAAGGAAAGAAGAATATGAAATTTATTGGATTGATTCCCGCACGTTATGCCTCGACACGTTTCCCTGGGAAACCTCTCGCAAAGTTGGCTGGAAAGCCGGTTATACAACATGTCTATGAACAAGTGGCAGGCGCCTTAGATGCCACGTTTGTAGCTACCGACGATGAGCGCATCTATCAAACAGTACTCGATTTTGGTGGCCAGGCTGTTATGACATCAGCTAATCACCCTTCTGGCACCGATCGCATTGCCGAAGCGTTAGAAAAGGTAGGTGGGAAATTTGATGTCGCTGTAAATATCCAGGGCGACGAGCCTTTCATTCAAAAAGAACAAATCACAAGCCTTTGCCGCTGTTTTGAAAATAGTCACACGCAAATTGCCACACTCGGCAAGCCTTTTGAAACCATCGAAGCTTTAGAAAACCCCAATTCGCCCAAGATTGTAACCGACAATCAAGGCTATGCACTTTATTTCAGTCGCAGCATCATCCCATTTATACGTAACATGGAGAAAGCCGATTGGCTCAATCACCACACGTTCTTAAAGCATTTGGGAATTTATGCTTATCGCAGCCATGTGCTAAAAGAAATCACACTATTATCCATGTCCTCGCTCGAACGTGCCGAGTCATTAGAACAATTGCGCTGGCTTCAAAACGGCTACAAAATACAAGTTGTGACGACCGATTTTGAAACGGTGGGCATCGACACGCCCGATGACCTTGTGCGCGCCGAAGCTTTTATTCGTAATCGTCAATAACGCTATTCATGAAATCCATGGCTGGCTTGCCCACCTTGAACACCTCGCTCATCGTGTGAAGCCAGCCATCGCCTTCAAAGAAATCGTCGGGCACATGGTGCCAGCAACAATAGTCTTTCATCCGCAGATATTCCACATGCGCATAATCCTTTGGAAAACCTTTGGGCGCTGTCTTTAGCCCCGACAGTCCAAAACCATTAGCACCCGATTCATCCCAACTACTTTCATTCGGACGACCAAAGAGACGAATAAACTCGGGCGACTCAACACATTGCCGCCACTCACCAATACGTGCCATAATTTCATTCCTACATGCCGTGAGAATGTTGGTAGGTAGCCAATAGCCCCCCACTGCCAACAGACATTTCCCTGGTTCCAAATGCACATAATAACCACCCCGCAGCGACTTCTTGCCCTTAGCATTAATGTAAGCACCCAAATGGTTTTTATAGGGACTTTTATCTTCACTGAAGCGCGTATCACGATTAAAACGATAGCACGCATCTTTCACCATCACATGTGCCACCTCGGTATCAAACTGCGCGATGGTTGCAATAGCCAGCTCAATGCCATGCTCAAAATCTGCGCGACAAGCATCATACTCATCCTTATGTTCCTGAAACCACTCGCGATTGTTGTTGACAGCGAGCATGCGAAGATAATTCAATATTCGTTTTGCGTTCATATTATCCTGTAATTTTTTGCAAAGATAGTATTTTTTTCTACTTTTGCAGCCATGACACGAAAAGAAAGATTTGATTACATCCTTCAATATTTTGCGCAGAAAGAAGGCCACATCACTACCGAACTTCAGTTCGCGAGCGCATTTCAATTACTCGTAGCCACACTGCTTAGCGCCCAGTGCACCGATAAGCGCATCAACCAAATCACCCCCGAATTATTTCGCCATTATCCCACAGCCAAAGCCATGGCCGCAGCCACATGGGAAGACATCTTCGAGCTGATTAAAAGCGTGAGCTATCCCAATGCCAAAGCCCATCATCTCAGCGAGATGGCGCGCATGCTGGTAGAGCAGTTTCATGGCGAAGTGCCCGACACACGCGAAGCACTCACCTCGCTGCCGGGGGTAGGCCGCAAAACAGCCAACGTGGTGCAAGCCGTATGGTTTGGCAAACCCACCTTAGCCGTCGACACCCACGTCTTCCGTGTGAGCCACCGTTTAGGATTGGTGCCCACCACAGCCAATACACCGCTAAAGGTAGAATTGGCACTGCTCAAACATATTCCCACCGACCAAGTGAGCGATGCCCACCATTGGATTCTCCTGCATGGTCGCTACATATGCAAAAGCCAGCGCCCACAATGCACCGCGTGCCCCTTCAATGAGTTTTGCCCATCAAGCACTATTAAAAAAGAAACATTACCACGCGCGACGAATGAATGATTGCCCCACACGCAAATGAATTTAAAGAAAGTACAATGCCGATGGCATAGGTTCCCCTCCACGCCTTTACCCAGGGTAGGCTCCTATCGTCACCAACCCTGGGCTATCAAAAGTACAAGCCCTACAGGCTTGATTCTCCCCACAACCTTTCGCCCACGCGGATTAACGGCATTTGCACGCAGACACCCAAACGAAACGCGTAGGCCATGCACAATCCATTCCCCAAACGAAACCAACCATCCACACGCAATCTGCCCAAACAAAATAACCATTTACACGTAATCAACCCAAACGCCATCAACCGTCCCATACACAATCCATCCAAACGAAATCGTAGGGGCGGTGCCTGTGTGCCCGCCCGAACGTCCGCGCAGCGGCGTTTCCATAATAACAACACACGCATCATGCGCGAGGAATGAACGACGAATGCGCCCTTGACGGGGCGACACGGGCGGACACATAGGCACCGCCCCTACCCATCTCCATCATATTTTTTTCACGCAATCCCACCCAAACGACATCAACCGTTTGCGCGTGCAACATCCAAACGAAACCGTAGGGGCGGTGCCTGCGTGCCCGCCCGAACATCCGCGCAGCGGCGTTTCCATACCAAAAATACACGCATTGTGCGCGAGGAATGAACGACGAATACGCCCTTGCAGGGCGACACGGGCGGGCACACAGGCACCGCCCCTACCACGCTCCGTAATATTTTTCCACGCAATCCCACACAAACGCCATCAACCGTCCCATGCACAATCCACCCAAACAAAACCGTAGGGGCGGTGCCTGCGTGCCCGCCCGAACGTCCGCGTAGCGGCGTTTCCATACCAAAAATACACGCATTGTGCGCGGGGGATGAACGACGAATGCGCCCCTGCAGGTCGACATGGGCGGGCACACAGGCACCGCCCCTACCAAACACCGTTATACATCCGCGTACAATCCTCCCAAACGATATCAACCACCCAAACGAAACACATAAACAATCTCCACCCACAACAATCGGGGGCGGAAATGCATCGCGCACTCCCGCCCCCTCAACTCTAAATGAATGGAATTTTATGATTTTGGCGTCACCGTGACCGAACCATGTTCACCACCGAGCTTACCCTTGTCATCGCCACCCTCACCGGGCTTCTTGTCATCGGGCTTCGGCTTGTCGCCACCCTCGGGCTTCTTATCCTCTTTGCCCTTCTTATCCTCATCATCCGGCTTCTTGCCCTCATCCTTTTTCTTCGCCTTGGGCAACACCTCATCCTCATATCGTTTGATGAGCTGATTCACAAAATCGGCGAAAGGTTTCTGCACCTCGGCACTCCCCAACACCGCCATAGCATTGGCCACCTTGCGCACCTGTTTATAGGCTTCGTCTGACTCCTGGCGTGCCTTGCGCAACGCACCTGCAGCCTGTTTCGATTGCTCCGTGGTGCGGCTGTAGAGCAGTTCTGAGACCTTCGCATTGGCCGTTTTCAACGATGCCAACATCGTTTGCAAGCCCAATTTAGCCACCTCAGCGCTGTATTTTTGCTCGCAATCGTCCAACAGGTTTTTAATCGCACCCGTCTCACGTTCCAATTGCATTGTAGGCTTGATGGCATAGTCCACTAAGCTTTGCCAAAGCGTTTTAGCCGCCGCATGCAAATCGGGCGTTGACACACGCAAAAAGCTCTTCACCGACCTGTTGTAGGCCGACAGCATCGTGTCGCGGTCGGCATCGGCAGCCAAAATCTCGTCGGTCGAAGCATGCTTCTTTGACAATGCAAAACAGCGGTTCTCCTCGTTAAAAGCCACTTTCAGCGCGTCGGCCGCCTTTTTAAAATACTCGTTTTTCAACAACTCAGTCTCCAACTCTAATCGTTTGCACACCGACTCGATGAACACGAAATGCGCGCCGTTGTTCACGGCCACCAGATTTAAAAATTCAATTTCCATCTTGTTTAATTTAATTTTAATTTGTGAGGAGGCTTCCCCTCATGGCAGAATGCCCCCTCGGGTTTTATAGTGTTGTTTAAATTTATTTATCTTCATCCTCACTTTTATAAGACGTTTGCTAAGTCGTTAGCAAGTTCCAAATTATTTTTTTGGCGTTTGCTAAGTCGTTAGCAAGTCTCAAATTATTTTTGACGTTTGCTAAGTCATTAGCAAGTCTCAAATTATTTTGTTGACGTTTGCTAAGTTGTTAGCAAGTCCCAAATTATTTTTTTCGACGTTTGCTAAGTCGTTAGCAAGTCTCAAATTATTTTGTTGACGTTTGCTAAGTCGTTAGCAAGTCTCAAATTATTTTTTTGGCGTTTGCTAAGTCGTTAGCAAGTCTCAAATTATTTTTTTGACGTTTGCTAAGTCGTTAGCAAGTCTGCATATAATTCTATACAGAGACCTCTGCAAAAACCTCATATAGATAGCGAAATCATAAATATAACTCATTGATTATCATTGTTAACTTTTGGATATAAAAAGACTTTTGCAGAGGTTTCGTACAACTAATAATAGATAAATGCCTTTGCCATTCCAAATTTAGGGTCGTCATAAAATTCAAACACATGTACCCAATAAAAATTTGGGAGATACGTGTATATAGCTCCAGCGAGAATATTACGGCCAAGCGTTCTGTTATCATACTCAGTACTTGTATAGTAAGGTAGATACAACGCTGGAGAAGAAATAAACAAAGAGCCACCTACTTGATCAAAGCCAGCTTTGGCAAGTCCTCCTGTCCATACAGAAAATAGCTCTGTTTTATAATAATCTGAGAAGCGATAGTTCGTTTTATCCCCCAAGCCCAGAGCTGTGAAAAAATAGGTCCACTCACCCATACTTGGCAAATGCCAACGTTTATTCTCTAAGCCATTCGTTAAGTGGATTCCTTTTTTAGCAAATAAGTCTGCATCCAATTCACTTCCATAGTGAGCCGCATAATAAAAAGCTGGATATTTTGTTTGCTCATTTGCCTTTATAGTTATCCCATCATAACTACCTGAGGCGTCCCATGTGTAATGATAACCATTCATATCATCAACATAATTTTCAGCTTGTGCTGGTAAAGTGAACATCCTATCGTTATTTTGTACATAGAAAGGCCAAACATCTTTATAATACCAATTGAGTTTAGCTCCCCCATTCGCATCTTTCAATGCTGCAGCCAATCGCTTACTTTGACTCAAAACAATCGCAACAGGTGTTTTCGAGCCACCGCCATAAGTAGTATCGCCGAAGTGTCCTGTCGTGCCATCGCTCATCAAATAAATGAAATTGTACATGAGCTTGAAAGTAATTAGATAAGAACTATTAGCATCTAATGTCATGGAGGAGAGGGTTGGCAATTGCTGTAATCTGAAGTTGAAACGAATAGGAGAACCATTATAAGTGGTACTTTGTGAGGCACCCAGCCCTCCCATGTCAAATCGAGTCTCTCCTGCATTTACAGGAGGGAGATAATAAACATAATCACTGGTTGCACTATAGAAACCATTTGTATCAGCATAGCTAAGAGTCGTATAGGTCATGGATGTAGTGTGTCCCGTGCTGGCACCAGTAGACCATGTCCCCGTTGCTGCATCATAAACAGCTTGAGTTACAGTACCAAAATTTGCCCAACTCTGCCCTTGCGGGTTAACTATCGGTGTATAGCTCATCCATTTAATACGTATGCGCGTACTGACATGCTTCATCTGGAATGTTACCTGCTGGTGACGCGATGTTGAATTTACAGTGTAAGTAGTTCGACCTATAAGAGCCGTCTCAGCATTAGCCCTATCTACAGTAAGATTATTCCCGTTGCGAGTAACCTTATCATTGAAGAGCACAAATTCATAGGTGCCAGGTTCTAATTCAATCGTATGATTATCTGTATAGTTGAAAAAAAGTTCCCCATGCATATTGCGGGTATCCATACGAATCTAAGGTGCCTGTATCGTAATAACCTGAGGTGATATATCCCGTCACTTCACCTTTAAATACGCCTGCCTGATAGGCCAACATTGTATATTTTCCGTCTTCTAAAGTACGAGTTTTGGCCTGTGCAGAAACTTTGGTTGTATCACGCTGAACAATTACCTCTGCCCTGATTCCATCGCTAATATTTATATTTTGTTTAATCAAGGTGTCATTCATTGCACCTCCTGCACGTGTAGCCTGAACTTCTTTGTCGGCATTATAGTCATCAAAGTTTACTTTGAACTTTAGGGTCTTGGCAACATTCTCTTTGTTGTTTTCTATGATGCTATCTTTTTCATCATTTCCACAAGCTGTAAATAGCAATAGTGCAATACCGAAAACTGCATATTGGAACATCAAACTTATTTTTATCTTTTTCATTCTTCTATTTTATTAGTAGCTGATCTATAAATCAGTTCTTATTGTTCATTATTTTTAATCCTCGTCTTCCCATGTGCTACCCCAACTCTTTGAGGGGGCAACATTACTATCACTACCTATATATATAGTCCCACCACTATGCTCCTGTTCAGTATCCCATTGTGATGTTTCTGATGCCTCACCATTAGGTGTAACACTTGCTGTCTGTAAAAACTGCTCGGTTTGTAGGGAGTAAACCTTACTTATAGGCTTCTCGTACTTTCGTTTTCCTTTTTTCTCCATTTTTGTTAAAACTATTTTATATTGTGAGTTATTTTATTCTTGTTTTGTACACACAACCCATTCATTTATGCACGCAAAAAGGGTGTGCATGAAGTTATGAAAAAACTTCGTGCACACCCTTTGTGTGTAAGCGTTTATGTTGTATATTACGCGCGCGTGATGGCTGTTTAAGAGCGGTCGCGCGAATGTGTGTGTGTGTGTGTGTGTGTGTGTTACACTTTTATTTGGATTGACCAAATAAACAGGCATAAAAAAAGCGGCAGAAGAAAAATTCTTTTGCGCTGCGAAGATTGCCTTATGGTGTAAACTATTCATCACTTCACTTTTTTTGTTTTTATGGGCGCAAAGTTATAAACTATTGTTGGAAGTTGCAAACAATCTGTAAAAAATATGCGTTTTTCGAGGTTTATATGATTTGAATCACTTCGTGCATGTCGTTGATGGCCTTTGTTGGGCTTGCAAAGCGGCAACAAACAAGAAGTCGCTCAGCCGATTGATGAATTGCAGGCAACATGCTGGGATAGGCTGCGTGCGCTGCAAACTCCACAGACGTCGCTCACAAGTGCGCGCTTTGGCACGTGCATAATGTAGGTTGGCAGTGAGCAAATTGCCTCCGGGACGCACAAAGCAAAAGGCATGGCGCGGACTATTTGCATCAATATAACGCTCCATTTCACGGACTTTCGCATCGAACGCAGCGTTATCAACCCTGCGCGTATCGTCGGCAACATGAGCCATCAGTAGCATCAAGAGCTGCTGCACATCCATCAACTGCTGCAGCAACACTTCGTCATGCGCGGCATATTCGGTGACAATTCCCAGGAGCGAGGTCAGCTCGTCGAGCTCACCGTTCGTTTCAATCCGCACATCATCTTTGGCTACGCGCAAACCATTCCCTAAAGAGGTTTCTCCCCTATCGCCGCGTTTCGTATACACAACCATATTCTTTATCTGTTTTTTAGAATTACATAAATCACTACAGGTGCACCGATGAGCGGTGTGACTGCGTTGAGCGGAATGATGCCGCGACTACCCCAAACATGGCACAACAAGCAACACAATAAGGCCACAAACGCTCCCATGACCATGGTGGCAGGAGCAAGAGGCGATGGTTGTCGGTTATCAAAAGGAGACGAGCCAAATGGGGAACGGCCAAACCGATGAAGGCGATAGGTCCACAGAAAGCCGTGGTTACTGCCGTGAGAAGTCCCGTGAGCAGCAACAAAGCGTGACGTGTTTGCCTAACATTTACGCCTAAGTTGGCTGCATAGTCTTCGCCCAACAACAATGCATTGAGAGGCTTCGCCAATGTCATCGTGAGCATAAGTGCCACACCAACCACTGCTGCATAGGCGGGCAAATAGGTCGGCGACACGCTGCCGAAATCGCCCATTCCCCAAACCATGTAGGACTTCACGGCCTCTCCATTGGCAAAGAAGTTGAGCAAGGAGATGGCGGCTCCCGATAAATAGCCCACCATGATGCCCACGATGAGCAGCATGACACTGCTTTTTATAAACCACGAGAATACAAAGATAAGCATCGTCACGAGCATGGCGCCTGCAAAAGCAGCCACCAACACAGCAATAAATCCTATGAGGCTAAAGTGCGCAGCAAGCACATCACCACCCAATAAAAGCATCACTAACGCCACCCCTAATCCTGCACCGCTCGTCACACCGAAAACACCGGGACTGGCTAACGGATTGCGAAAGGTGGTTTGCAGCAATAAGCCACACACAGACAGTGAGGAACCTGCCAACACAGCCGTGAACGCTTGCGGCAACCGATTGGCCCACAAAATGTAGTTCCATGCAGGATGTTCCACCATGATTTGTTGCCGGGCAGCGCTATTATTTAGCGAGAAAAGCAGCTGCAACGCATCGTGCAATGGAATCGTGACACTACCTACCAGCAAATTGCCTAAGAATAAAATCACGATGCCGAACATCAGTGCCACGAAATAAAAGATTGTTTTTTTCATGCGCCGAGATTATTTTATGCGATGATAGTAACGCAATGGTGCCAGACCATTCAACGTTGGATGAGCAATCTGCAAAATATCATTCAGCAACCTGTCGGGATGAAAGTCTACCTCTTCATAATAGGGAACTGCAGCACAATCACAGCCAAAGACCTTCCCCCGCTGAAAGGCTTTAAACTGTGCATAGCCCGCTTCCTCAGCCAACAACGCTTGCCGTGTGTTGGGATGATGGTTGTATTTGATGAGCCAAATATCGCTATTCCCAGCCTCATTGAGCACTGTTTCAAACGATAGCGCAAGACTGCCAGAATGGGTATCATCAGCAAAGGGATAAGTCACTCGTGCATCACGCAACAACTGTGCAATGGTGCTCCGTCCACCCGGAACATACCAAACGCTTCCCATCTTACGCTCAGTAAAGGCTGAGACCTTTTCTCTTGTCTGCTGCGCCTTGGCCATCAAAGCATGATAGTTGCTATCGACCTGTGCAAACAAAGCGTTCGCCTGCAGGGCACGCCCGAATAGCAAACCATAGAACTTCATCCATTCGGCTCGCCCAAGTGCCGAGGTTTCCATGTAGTCGGCAGTTTCTATGATGGGAATATTTAAGGTTGCCAACTTACCAAAACCACCGCTTTGCTCAAACGGGGACACCAATAGTACCTCAGGATGCAACTGCATGATGCGTTCTACATCGGGTTGCATACTGCTGCCACAATCCACCACCGCAGCCGTGTCTTTGGGTCGTAATTTAGCTCGCCGCTGCACGTCAGGCAAATTGATATAGGCTAAATCGCATACACCGCTAAGTGCCTGCTGCGCGTGCAAATCGTAGAGAAGTGAGCAATGCGACGTGGTGAAAACCACCGCATGCGCAATGGGTGTGCGCACCACGGTAGCTTCCATCGCTTGCAATTGTGCATCGTGCTGCAACAGACTATCTCCTACTCTACCTTTGGGAACGAGCACATAACTATGTAGTACGGCATCTTCTTTCCAAGGATTGGCTAATGTAGCTTGCACATACCCTTTATACTGAATGAGCGAAAGTTGCTGAGCATAGCGTAGAGCGATGGTATCACCCCCATCGCTCGTACGATTAATTGATGCTATAGTGCAACCTATCAGCAGATTTCCGATGAAGGACAGAGCAAGCAATATTTTATACATACTAAAAACTAACGTGCTGTATTAAAGAATATAGCCGTAGGACCAACACCTACTATGTAACGTTGTAAAGCAGTGCCCTGCACATCATATTCTTGCAAATAACCATTAGCATTATAATCCGCATAACCACCATTCAGCACATAAGATGATAAAAAGACGTGCCCATTAGTAGGATCTACGGCAATAGCAGCAGGAGAATCTACATGGTAAGGCAGTGTTACCTTACTACCAAAAGCTGCATCATACAAATTATAGCTAACTGCAGAAGCACCATAAGGAGCATTTACAGTGTAGAAACGATTCTCTGCTTGTGCCACTAAAGTGGCATTCTCTACTACAGTCTTAGCTACATCTCGTCCATTCTCTACAACAATACGTTTTAAACCAGCACCAGTTTGAGCATAGGGAGGGGTCGTTCCATAGCTTCCCCAATCCAGCACGTAGATGTTACCACGTACTACATAAACTTTCTGAGGATTAACGATATCAGAGATTTTGTGGTCTATCACTTGCTGCGAAGCCATATTGATTTCGCTTATACTGCCATTCCCATTCCCATAATCGCTGTTGGCAACAAAAATCCGCCCATTAGCTATCGTCACCCCCTCGGGATAAGACCCAACTTTAAACTTATCTTGCAAAGCAAAGCTTGTAGTATCAATGGCTCCAACATACCCACCATAAGTGGTAAAATAAATGCGACCACCATCAGCTGCCAAGTGGCGTGGGCTCTTACCATCAGCATTACCTAACAACGCTGTAGTGCTTATATGATGTATGGAATGTAATGTTTTGTCAACTACCTCTATGCTATTTTCATCGGTAGCTACCAAATAGATTTTACTTCCATAAGCCAAGCCATCATTCACAGTGCCGCCAAGCTGACGGCCATTTGCCTGCAAAAAGGCATTATTTGTAACGGAGCTCGCCTTATAATCATAATAACTCAACGAACCACTAATATGGCTCGCCATGTTTCCAGCACAAGCAACAAATGCACCATGACTTACCACAACAGGTGTCACGACAGGCACATCATCATCATTGCTATCGCACGAAGTGATTGCAAGTGCACCCAAAAGTAGCACTGCAAATAAAAATAAACTTTTTTTCATATACACTTTATTAAATTGATTTTAAAATTGATACTGCATTATTATCTGATAATTACATCGTGGCATGGGGTAATTAGCCACAAGCTCATATTGCTGTCCGAACAGATTCTTTACTTCTCCTCTTACCATAAAAGAGGAGTTTCTCAGCGAAAATGTGCGATAAGCAGAAAGGCCAATAGTACCATAAGATTTTAAACTGGTACCACCATAATGTGCATGAGTAGCCCAGCGCTTACTCATACCGACAGCACTAACAGAGAGATTTACCAATGAATTAAGCCAGGTAACCGAAGCTGATGCTATGTGCTTAGGTAAATAGGCCAACTGCTTATGATAAGAATCTGTTGTCCCATCAGTACAATCCACAGTGTGCTGAAAACTATAACTCGCATAGAATAAGAATTGTTGGCGGGGTGTGATAGTAAAAGTTTGCTGTGTGGTGAGTTCGACACCGCTTGAGTTCACTTTTCCAAGATTGATGTTGGTCCAAACAAACATATTGTAGGGTACCGCTACGATTTGATTGGTTATACGATTCGTATAACCATCAAGTGTAAATAAAGCCTGCCATGCATGCGCGAACTGGTGTTGCCAGGTAAGTCCCAAAGTATATTGCTGCGTAGATTCTGGATCCAGACTTGGACTACCAAAATGATAAAAATAATTTTCATTGAACGTGGGCATACGAAAGATATTCTTATAGGCTGCTCGCAAATAAAGCTGCTCAATAGGAAATACTTTCCATGAGAACGACAACGAAGGTGATAATCTTTGCGCATCTCGACCTGCTATACCGCGACATGCGCCATTATCATAAACTGACAACAACAAGCGTGAAATAGCAATAAATCGTGAGGTGATATACTTAACCGATAGACTCTGTAATAAACTATTCCGATAAGGTCGGACATCCGTACTTAAACTACTACTGAGATTATTGAAAAATAGTCTGCTGCATAGCCCACAAAAAATTGTGATATGGGCTGATAGCTCACTGCTCCAGAAATATAAGCCTCACGCTGATTGTAATCGGCATCGTGCACATTCCCCACGGCTAACTCGTCACGATAGTGAGTGGCAAACCAGTTCCATTTGCCCTGAATGCGTACACGCCATCGACCATCATTCGAACTTTGCTGCCATTGTAACTGTGCAAAGGTATTTTCTTCGTGCAACTTCTCACCACTTAATGCCGAATAAAAGTGCACTATTCCAGGTAATAATTTATAGCTATTATAATAGAAAAGTGTACCAGTTAGCCGCCCATTCTGCCCCACTTTCCAAGCGAAATCAAATTGTCCTCGTTCCTCGTTCATTCGATTATGTGTACGACGTTCGTGCGTTGTAAAAATTCCATTGCTCAACAAAAAAGGATAGTTGCCTTCATAATAGGTATATTCTCCAGAGGCTGAAAGTACAAATCGCTGATTGAGCGCCCGATCATAACGGAAAAAGGGATTAACCAACCCAAACGAACCAATTCGAAACTGCGATAATAAATGAGGTCGCTGATTATCAAATGTGGCGCGCAAGGTTTCTATTGAGAGTACGGCTACCGATGCAAGCTGTCGAGCCGAAACCAAAACATCTTGAGTATCGCCCACAGACAATTGCAATGTACTCACATTATTTAGCGTATAGCGTGACAAATCGACAGCGCCAGTTTGGCTCTCATTAAGCACTACACCATTGAATTTGATCCCTGTGTGAGCTGAACTAAATCCACGCACCCCCATAGTCTTCATACCACCTGCGCCACCATAATCGCGTAAATTGATGCCTGGTATACGTTGCAAAACATCTGAAAGATCTGTAACTCCTCGCTGCAACAAGTCGCTGCTATCCCAAATACGCAGAGGAACACTGCTATAGGCTTCGTGGGTACGCGATGTTTCAACAACCTCTACACCCTGCAATTCCTTAACCACAAGAGTATCGGTAGCTGTCACTGACGTTGCAGAGAAGCCACAAAAACAACTCATAGCCCACAACACAGTAAGCATTCGTATACGTTTATGCACCGTTTTACAATCTTTTTTAAAAATGACTTACGTTGCTTTCCTCGAAACAAGCAAGTACTTCACAGGCAATGGCAGGTCTTCTGACTTTTCGGCTTTCGAAGAAACACCTTCCCGACCCTAAATGTCAGTGGTATCCGCTTCTTCAACAATACCGATTACAGCAGCGGGACTGTTAAGGATTTTCACCTTATTCCCTTTTAATCATACTCGATTATGAACCAATTGCGAACGCAAAGTTACAACAAAAGTAGAAGAAAACAATACATGAAATGCATTTTTGTGATATGAGAAGGCATTTCTCGTATAGACTTATCCATCGAAAATATCAGGTCACAATTGTTCCTCCACCTTAAATATAATATATAAACTTCTACGAAATGAGAGATGGCAGTCACGAAAAAGAAAACAAAGTTTTGCTTGTATCATAAAATTATTGTACATTTGCCAACGATTTAAACAGCAGTGTTAACCCATAAAAACTTTGATATGCAAGATTCAATTAAATCAGTTTTGTCTGGAGATTTTCATATTAGAAAATTTCTAATGGTTGCGATTACAGCTATTTTAACTGTAATCGTATGGAACCTACCCACTCACTTTTTTGGAATTGAGGGGCTTACTGTCGTTCAACAACGCGTAATCGCCATTTTCGTGATGGCGATTTTGTTGTGGATAACAGAAGCAATCCCGGCGTGGGCCACTTCTATCACCATTATCTTTGTGATGCTCTTTTGTGTGAGCGATTCATCGTTCAGCTATTTTCAAGGTACGGAAGACCAGTATGGAAAAATGCTTGATCACGTGGGTGTGATGGCCTGCTTTGCCGATCCCACCATCATTCTTTTCCTTGGTGGATTTGTGCTGGCCATTGCGGCGACGAAAAGCGGCTTAGACGTGTTAATGGCACGTACGCTCATTAAACCTTTTGGCGAACGGAGTGAGTACGTGCTCTTGGGCTTTTTACTTATCACGGGTATCTTTTCGATGTTTATCTCCAACACGGCCACAGCAGCCATGATGCTCACCTTCCTCACACCGGTTTTCAAAGCATTGCCAGCCAGCGGGAAGGGGCGCATTGCTTTGACAATGGCTATTCCTGTAGGAGCTAACCTTGGTGGTATGGGAACACCAATCGGCACACCTCCCAACGTGTTTGCACTGAAATATCTAAATGATCCAGCGGGCCTGAACCTCGGCATTTCCTTTTCACAATGGATGATGATTATGGTACCATTGGTACTTGTATTGCTCGTGATTGCATGGCGCGTCATTCTTCATTTCTTCCCCTTCACACAAAAAACAATCCAATTGGAGATTAATGGCCATGTGTCACACAATTGGCGTACCGTCGTAGTAGCTGTAACTTTCATTCTAACCATCTTCTTGTGGGTGAAAGGTAAAGATTGGTTTGGTGTAAATGCCAATACAGTGGCCATGCTACCCATTGCCGCATTTGCCTTCACGGGCGTGATTAACGCCAAAGATTTGCAGGAAATTGATTGGTCGGTCATTTGGATGGTAGCTGGCGGATTTGCTTTAGGCAATGCAATGAACGAAACAGGATTGGCCGAGAATGCTATCAAGAGCATCCCATTCGCAGGCTGGAACCCATTTGTAATTCTACTCATCGCTTGCATCATCTGTTTTGCGCTGAGCAACTTCATTTCGAACACTGCAACAGCTGCACTCTTAGTACCCATCTTAGCTGTCGTTTGTAAAGGAATGGGCGGTGCATTAGGTGCTATTGGTGGCACCTCGACTGTACTCATTGGAATCGCTATCGCAGCCAGTGCCGCTATGTGTTTACCTATCAGTACACCTCCCAATGCTATCGCTTTCTCTACAGGTCTTGTGAAACAGAATGAAATGCTCAAAGTGGGTATCGTCACAGGAATCATCACATTAGTTCTGGGTATCGGTACATTAATCATCATGGGTAAGTTAGGCATTTTTTAATTCATGCTAACAACCATAAGGGGGTGCACAAGTTGTGCACCCCCACATTTTTTCAACACAAAACAATATTACACTTCATTTTTCAAAAACTCTATCCCTATGTTCCTACAAAAAGTTTTAGGTTTCGATGTCAAGTCAATGAATCTGCGTACTGAGCTTATCGCTGGTGCCACTACTTTTCTCACGATGTGCTACATTCTGGCTGTCAATCCTTCGATTCTCAGCACCACAGGCATGGATAAAGGCGCGCTCTTCACGGCCACAGCCATCGCTTCAGCCATTGCTACGCTGCTCTTGGCGGTGATGGCCAAATTGCCTTTTGCCCAAGCACCCAGCATGGGACTCAACGCCTTTTTTGCCTTCACGCTGTGTCAGACCATGGGCTATTCGTGGCGTGAGGCACTAGCCATCATGTTAGCTGAGGGAATTATTTTTCTGCTTATCACCTTCCTCAATGTGCGCGAACATATTCTCAACGCCATTCCCCAAAATTTACGCTATGCCATCTCGGCCGGAATTGGCATGTTTATTGCTTTCATCGGACTAAAGAATGCCGAAATCATTGTGCCTAACACAGCCACCTATGTAAGCTTAGGAAAATTCACACCGACGGCCATCGTGGGCGTCATCGGCATCGTGTTGAGTGGAGTACTCATGGCGCGCAAAGTGAAAGGCGCCCTTTTTCTGAGCATCATCCTCACCACCTTGGCCGGCATACCTTTTGGCGTGACGCAGATTCCCACAGGTTGGTCGCCCATAGGCATGCCCCGATCCATCAGCCCCATCTTTTGTCAATTCGATTTTTCGAGTCTCTTCACCCTCAAAACGGGCATGGTGGTTGTGTCACTCCTGATGGTCAACATCTTCGACACTGTGGGCACGCTTGTGGGATTGGCTTATAAAACTGGCATCGTGAAAGCTGACGGTACCATTCCCAAAATGAAAGAAGCCATGATGAGCGATGCCATCGGAACCACTTGCGGCGCTTTCCTCGGTTCGAGCACCCTCACCACCTACGTTGAAAGTGCATCGGGCATTGCAGAAGGTGGCAAAAGCGGTCTCACATCGGCCTTCGTGGGCATGCTGTTTCTTATCGCCCTATTCCTCTCTCCCCTATTCATGCTCATTCCCAGCGCAGCCACCAGCGGCGCCTTGGTGATGGTGGGTGTGTTGATGCTCGACAGTGTGAAACAGCTCGATTTGGGCGATGTGAGCGAGGCCTTCCCAGCGTTCATCACCATGATTACGATGGTACTTTGCTATTCAATTGCCGATGGGATTTATCTTGGCATCTTGTGCTATGTCATTTTGAAGCTCTGCACCGCACAATACAAGCGGCTCAACATCACGCTCCTCATCCTGGCCATCCTGTTTATTCTGAATTTCGTCATGGCCTAAGCTCAAAACAGTCGCTCTACACTTACGGAAAATCCCAGAGCATTACTGCCAAACAATTCAAAGGATAAACAATGTACACGCGCTGATGTATCTCAGACGTGCATCAGCACATTTTTACGTTTAAGATGAGTTAAACCATTAACGAAAAGTGTTAAATGCGAATAAAGATTTAAGGAAATCAACTCTAATAAATGATTTTGGTTGTATATTTGCAAACAAATAAAAATAAAAACAAAGTGTTGAAATATTAAATTTACATTGTTATGAGAATGAATAGTAAATATCTTTTCAGCGCCCTGTGCATAGCGGCTTTAGGTCTCTCCACAGGCGCATTTATCAAAGCAAATGCATCACCCGAGGTTGCAGCTGTAGCTCAAGGACAGCCCATTGATTTAACCTATGCGGCCGAGAAAGCACTTCCCGCAGTGGTGCACATCAAGTTTGTGCAAAATTCAAAAGTACAAACCGTTGAGACCGATGACGATCCCTTTGGAGGTTTCTTCGATCCCTTTGGCTTCTTTGGCAATCCCAATCAAGGCGGAGGTTCGCAGCGCCGCAAAGTGCAAACACCGAAAAAGGAGGCTACGGGCAGCGGTGTTATCATCAGCAGCGATGGCTACATCGTAACCAATAACCACGTGGTAAATGGTGCCGATGAGCTCACCGTGACGCTCAACGACAACCGCGAATATTCTGCACGCATCATCGGTACCGACCCACAAACCGATTTAGCGCTCATCAAAATCAATGGCAAGAACCTGCCCACACTGCCCATTGGCGACAGCGACAAACTGAAGGTGGGTGAATGGGTCCTGGCTGTGGGCAACCCCTACAACCTCAGTTCCACTGTCACAGCAGGAATCGTGAGTGCCAAGGCGCGCTCCATGGGTGGCGACGGTGGCAATGGCCCACAGATTTCGAGCTTCATTCAAACCGATGCAGCCATCAATCCTGGTAACTCGGGTGGCGCCTTGGTTAATGCGCAAGGCGAATTGGTGGGCATCAACGCCATGCTCTATTCGCAAACAGGCGCTTATAGCGGCTATGGTTTCGCTATCCCTACAACCATCATGACCAAAGTAGTAGAAGACCTCAAGCAATATGGCACTGTGCAACGTGCTGTGTTGGGCATCCGTGGCGGCGATGTGCTGAACTACATCAACGCGCAAAAAGAAGAAAAGAAAGAAGTTGACTTGGGTACCAACGAAGGAGTTTATGTGGCAGAAGTGGTCGAAGGTAGTTCGGCTGAGGCTGCTGGCATCAAGAAAGGCGACGTGATTGTGGCAGTTGATGGCAAGAAAGTGACGAAGATGTCGGAGCTACAGGAACTGCTGTCTAAGAAACGTCCGGGCGAACAAGTAAATCTCACCTACTTGCACAACAAAGCAAAGCACAGCAAGTCGGTTGTATTGAAAAATGCACAGGGCAACACCAAAGTCATTAAGACAGCCGACCTCGATGTGTTAGGCGCAAGTTTCCGTCCAGTGACCGAGCAACAGAAGAAAGAATTCAACATCAACGTTGGTTTGGAAGTGACGAAAGTAGGCAAAGGTGCAATCAAAGACAGCGGCATCGACACTGGTTTCATTATGCAATATGCCAACGACACGCCCCTCAAAACGCTTAACGATTTGCAGGAGCTTGTGAAGAGCGCGTCGACCAGCCAAGACCCCGTGCTGATTGTGAAAGGCATTTGGCCTACGGGCAAACGCGATTATAAAGTAGTGAAGATTTCTGAATGATACGATTATCAAGTAGTCAATCTCTCGATATGAAACAACTTTATTGCTGATTCAATTTATTCGAGATATTTAAATTTGATAAATATAGAAAAGGGCAGTTCCAATGGAGCTGCCTTTTTCTGTGAACGCGTAGCACCCATTCTAATCTGCTAAGCAACAAAAAAATATTGTCGGCGAGGGGCTCGCCGACAATATTTTGCTTTGGTTATCGTGAGCGAGGGCTCGCCGCCGATATTTTGCTTTTGGTTATCGTGAGCGAGGGGCTCGCCGCCGATATTTTGTTTCGGTTATCGTGAGCGAGGGGCTCGCCGCCGATATTTTGCTCTGGTTATCGTGAGCGAGGGGCTCGCCGCCGATATTTTGCTTCAGTTATCGTGAGCGAGGGGCTCGCCGCCGATATTTTGCTCTGGTTATCGTGAGCGAGGGTCTCTTCCGACGAACAAAAACGCAAAATGCTGGCAAAAACGGATGCTGCTACCAATAGAAAGAGGCCGATGCAAGCAGGCAGCACCATTTGCTGCATCCAAACGAAAAGCAGGAACAAAAGCAAAGGGCACAACGACAACCAACTGCCATTATGCCCTATACGCATCTGCCTTCAAGGCTACACCGAGGAAAAGCTACTCTGCTTTTGGTGCTTCGTGGGGATACAACCCCTCAATAATCTGGTCTAAAACGGGCACGAGCCCCAACACATTTTCTACAGGAATGCCACAACTGCCCAAGCCATTGGCCAATTGTTGCGGAATGTCGCGCGCCTCACTTTCCATCTCCTTGCCCTTCTTGGTCAACGACACAATGCGCTGCCGGCCGTCACTCTTTCCACGCTTGCGCACCAGCAAGCCCATCCTTTCCATGCGCTGCATCAATGGTGTCACCGTGTTGGTTTCCAACATCAGGCGATGTGCTATGTCGTTCACCAATTGATGGTCGTTTTCCCACAACACCATAAGCACCAGATATTGCGGATAGGTGATGCCCAAGCGGTCTAACAACGGGCGATAGGCCTGAATAACGAGCCTGCTCACACTGTATAAACGAAAACAAACTTGATTGCTCAACTTTAACTGTTCTATTGCCATTCGTATCCTGCTTTAATTTAAAAAAGACCTACAGCATCGGAAAGCCAATTCACTGTAGGTCTAAACCTTTATTAATTTGTGGCGGAAGATGAGGGATTCAAACCCCCGATACGCGAAAGGCGTATACCGGATTTCGAGTCCAGCGCATTCGGTCACTCTGCCAATCTTCCTTTTCGCGAGTGCAAATTTAATAAAAAAGCATGAGAACCTATCCGAAAAGGACTCGGCAAACATGGATATTTAACAGACATTATAGGTTATATTATTGAAAAGACAGCTGCGCCAAACGATTGCGCAGTGATTGGGCATCGCGGTGGCGAATGCGCAACGAAACTTTACAAACATTGTCGAATTCCTGACTGACAATTGTGGCATTGAATTCTTTAATTAAATGCATCACACCATTCATCATCGGATAGGTGAACTCATAGTCGATGGTCTCTTCCACCTGCTTCTCAACCCATGCAATATGCGATAGGGCATCGGCCGCCGCCTCACGATAGGCCACAATCAGCCCACCTGTGCCTAAATTGATGCCGCCATAATAGCGCACCACCACTACAAGAACATCCGTAAGTTGCCGGGCATGAATCTGCCCTAAAATGGGTTTTCCTGCTGTTGAACTCGGCTCCCCATCATCATTGGCACGGAAAAGCGCTCCGTCAGGCCCCAACACATAAGCATAGCAATAATGGCGCGCATCATAATATTTCTGTCGATAGGATGCCACCAGCGTTTTCACTTCGTCGAGCGTCGTCACATGGTGGGCAAAAGCGTAGAACTTGCTGCGTTTCTCGCTATAAAAGCCTTCGCCTACAGCATCACTCACCACAGTTGTATACAAATCGGTATCTGGCATGGTTGAAATAAAAAACTGGCACATACCACCATGAGCATGCACCAGTTCGTTTTATTGCATAAAAAAATAACTCTGCAGGGATTAGCCTTGACGACGGCCATACTGCTCATCCAAATTGAAGAGTGAGCTATCGCCCATGCGCTTGATGCGATCTACAATACCACTTGCTGTAGCTTCTTCGTCAACCTGCTCACGTACAAACTGCCACAAGAAATCTTGTGTGGCATTGTCGCCTTCCTTTTGTGCTTGGGTCAACAAGTCGTTGATACGCGCACTAATTTTGCATTCATGTGCATAAGCATCCTCGAAAGCATTGAGAGGGCTTGTCCAAGTCTTCTTCACTGCATCAATCGTGTTTACTTCGGCTGTGCCTCCACGCTTGATAATGAAATTAGCCATTTGATAAGCATGATCCATCTCTTCTGCACTCTGTTTCTTCATCCAGGTAGAAAAACCATTATAACCTTCCTTCTCGAAATAGAACGACATAGAAAGATAGAGATTTGCAGAATAAATCTCGCAAACAATCTGCTCGTTAAGAGCCTTTTCTAATGAACTTGATATCATAAAACCTTTATTTTTAAAGTGTGAATTTTGCCCGCAAAGGTACAAAAAAATATATAAGAATACAACACTTGCCTCGAAATGCTCGTCAAATCTTGATCATCGATTCATGGCTGAAGTCGGTATACCTGGCTGCGTTGTCAAATATCCTCTTCGTCGCTCAAATCAGCTTCTGAAGGTTCATTGCTACCCGTATCTAATTGCGTGTCACGCGCTATCAACACACCACCAGTGCGTGAGAGCGTCATCTTCAGTGGCACATATTCGTCGCTCAGCTTGTCAGGGGATCCCACGCTGGCCGCAAAACGTAAATGATCGCCCTCGGCATGGTCGAGCACTATGCCCACCAAAGCCTCGTCGGCATAGGCTTTATCTACATAGGCTAAGAAATCTTTCTTGGTAAAAGACCGTGAGAAAAACGTACTTCCATCGGCACGAATTACTGTGATAGTAATGCGATTGTCGTAATATCTGCTGCTGCCATCGTTGATAACAGGCAAAGAAGGGTCAGCCATGCGCTTCACCTCCACCGTGTAATGACTACCCAACCAACTCACTTCGCGACGCTGCACGTAATCCCCCGTCTTTTGAATGGTATGATGCACCACCAATACAGGTTTCTTTGTTATAATGTCACCATTGTTTTTCTTTCCACCACAACCAACAAGACTTCCTATGAACAGGGCAATGGAAATACATATCATAAAGTGTTTCATTTTCATCTCATGTATCAATGCAACTGCAAAGGTACGGCAAATGGTAGAAAAAACAAAGTAATTCATACGCTTTATTGCCGTAATCCATACTGGTTTAATATGCAATATATGCTGTTTTTCCACGAACATTGCATGCTTTCGGCTTTTTTAGTAACTTTGCAGCACATTATTTCAAATCAGTCAATGAAGAAAAGAAACATCATCTGTGCATCGATAGTACTCTTGGCAGGATTTATCATGGGATGCAAACATGAAACGACTTCTGCACAGCAAGCCTTCGACACAATTCCTATGCTGGTGAACCGCATTCAACAATGCTCCAGACTCTACACTATGGCCTACCAAGTGCACAAGATTGTGACGCATAACGACCAGAAAACCATCAAGGGTTCATTGTTCAACACAGACATCAACATCAACCTACCCTTCAGCAAACGAGAAGTGGCTATCCCTATGGATGCCACTATCAAAGCCTATATTAACTTCGAAGGCTTTAATGAAGATAACATCGAGCGCCACGGAAAGCACATCACCATCAAGTTGCCCAATCCACATCTCGTCATCACCAGCACTGAAATTGATCACAAAAGTGTGCGCGAATACGTCAGTTTCATGCGTACAAACTTCACCGATGCAGAGCTGGCTCACTTCGAACAGCAAGGACGACAGCAAATTCTTAAAGACCTTGAGAAATCTGACATCTTAGAATATGCACGCATTAGCGCCACCCGTACGCTCGTTCCCATACTACAACAATTAGGCTACGAAGAAAAGGATATTACCATCACCTTCAGCAACAATTTGCAACCTAAAGATATCCCACAACTGATTGATAAAACCAACGAACATGGAAGATAAGAAAAAGTCGCATGGCATCGCCTATTTCGCACAGCGATGGCTCGTCAACAAAGTTTATATCGTCTTGGCTATTGTGCTCCTTGCAGCTCTCGTCTTATGGGGCATTAGACTGCTATTAAAGGGAAACAGCCTCTCCTTCGCCGACAATAGCAATATCGACCTCACCCCCACACAAGTGGAACATATTGAAGCTATTGGCGAATGGGAATTTCTTCAAGTGAACGATGAAGAGCTCATCGACACCATTAAGCATGGCTTCTTCGGCGATAGTGAACTGGCACGCATCTATTATGGCACACTCCGTTTGGGCATCAACCTTAAAGAAACACCCGAAGGTTGGCTCACACAAAAGCACGATACGCTCATCGCCACGCTGCCCCCCATCAAGCTATTGGATCTTCATTTCATTGACGAAGCGCGCACAATGTCTTTCTACGAAAAGGGCAGCTGGACAGAAACCGACCGCAAACATATGTATGAGAAAGCCTATAACGTAATGCTGAAACGCGCTCTTTCACACCAGAACTTGCAACTCGCACAAGAGAATGCAAAACAACAAGTGAAAGAACTACTACGCAGTATGGGTGCTAAAAATGTGGTCGTAGTATTTTCCAATACCAAACCTTAGCTACTTTTAGAAAGTACAATTGGGAACTCGCCCACTACATTTTTCTCAAAAGATTTAGCTACCAGATGCATAGGAAGTTATTAAATAGTGTATCTACCATTTAATGAATAGGCATCTTTTATAGGACATAATTAAAGTGGGTAGTTAAACTATAACTACCCACTCCATTACATAACAAACAAAATTTACTCCTGCGGAATATTCTTTAAAACATCTAACAAGTGATCCCAAACCATTTTTACAGTAGGGATAAGCAGGCGTTCATCAGGAGTATGAACATAACGAAGGGTCGGCCCAAAACTAACCATATCCAACTCAGGATATTTCTCAGAAAATAGGCCACATTCCAAACCTGCATGAATTCCCCGAACAATAGGCTCCTTGCCAAACAGCTTCTTATAGGATTCGACCGTCACTTTTACCAATTTGCTATTGGGATTCATCTTCCAAGCAGGATAACCATCATTTTGCAATACGTCAGCGCCGCCCAACTCAAACGCAGCCTTTACGGTATTGGCCATGTTTTTGAGATTGCTCATCACGTTACTACGTTGACTAGCCACAATCACCACCTTATTTTCTTCACTTTGCACACTGGCCACATTGCTCGATGTTTCAACCATATTTTCAAGTGCTTTGTCTTGACAGAATGTGAGTGGGCCGTTGTCCAATGCTTGTAAACTGCGAATAAGATTTTGCGAAACAGTAGCCGGCAAAACAGTTTGTGCCTCTGTCTCAGCCAAATTCCAATGCATCACAGGGTCAGTCACATGGAATTCTTCTTCAACACCCGCAATCAGTTTTTTCCACACTTGCTCCACTTCGGCCTTTTGGTCTGCGGGCACGGCAAAAATAATTTTTCCGTCGCGCGGAATAGCATTGTGCATGCGACCTGAATTCCATTGTGCTAAGCGAAGTGGCATCTGGCTTTGCAGCAAGTAGAGGAAACGTGCCATAATTTTGATGGCATTTGCACGCTTCTTGTTGATGTCGTCGCCCGAATGTCCGCCAGTGAGTCCCTTTAGCGAAGCCTCCATGAATGTGTAGCCTGCAGGAGCAGCTTCGCGCGTAAACGTGAATGTAGCTGTTGTATTAATACCACCGGCACACGATACAAAAATTTGCCCTTCATCTTCTGAATCGAGATTGATGAGATATTTTCCGCTCATAAAGCCGGCTTTCATACCAAATGCCCCTGTAAGCCCAGTTTCTTCATCACGCGTAAACACACATTCAATGGGACCATGTTCTATATCATCACTATCTAAAATAGCCAATTCTATGGCACAGCCAATACCATCATCGGCTCCCAATGTAGTACCTTTTTGCTTTTAACCATTCACCATCAACATAGGTTTGGATTGCATCGTTATGGAAATCGAATTCCACATCCACCAATTTGTCACAAACCATATCCATATGACTTTGTAAAATAGTGGTACCCATATGTTCCATACCTTTCGTAGCAGGCTTACTAATTAGGATATTGCCTATTTCATCTTCCTTACATGCAAGCTCCCGATCAGCTGCGAATTTCTTTAAATAAGCAGCCATCTTTTCCTCGTGTTTCGAAGGGCGAGGTATTTGATTGATGGCAGCGAACTGCCCAAACACCCGTACTGGTTTTAATTCTACATTACTCATTTTAATATCTTTTTATTTCGTTTTGTTTTGTCCTTTATTCGATTTATATTACCTTTGCTCGCAATAAAAATCATCCAAAAAAAGGTAAGCACAAAAAGTAATAAAAAATGATTAAGATATTTCTCTTGTCTATGTTAATAATTGCAATCGCTTTTTGCATTCTGGCTGTTAAACTATTGTTTTTTTAAAGAATGGAAAGTTTACATCACAACACATTCATGACAATGCAGCTTTACGTAAGCAAGGTATTCATTGTGTGATAGACCAAGATAAAGAGGCACGCCGTGCAGGAAAAAGCTTATTAAGGAAATATTGAATTTAGATTTAGAAATGAAAAATATGAATAAGAAAAAAACATTTTGAAAGTATTGACGATAACAGCTGCCACTATGGCTGCGTTGTCAAGTTGTAACCAGTCTGCGCCAAAGGTCGATGCAAAATCTGATACACCGCAAAAAGAGGCGACGTCACTCAAGATTGCTTATGTCGAAGTAGATAGCATCATGAGTCAGTATAAGTTTTGCAAAGATTACTCGCTTATTTTGCAACGTAAAGGACAAAACATTCAAAGCACTTTGGCTGCGAAACAGCAGCAATTGCAGGCTGCTGCAGCCAATTTCCAACAGAAAGTGCAACAGAATGCCTATTCTCGCGAGCAAGCAGAAGCTATTAATGCAAATCTTCAAAAGCAGAATGCAGACCTACAAGCGCTTAATCAGCGTTTGACCAATGAATTTCAAAAGGAGACTGAGAAATATAACAATGCTTTACGCGATAGCATACAGCACTACCTCAAAACGTATAATCAAGACAAACATTATAGTTTGATTTTGAGTAAGGCGGGCGACAACTTACTTTATGCCGATAAGGCTTTCGACATCACCAACGAGGTTGTTGCAGGTTTAAACAAGGCTTATAAGCCTTCACCCAAAATGGCAGCTGCTGCCAAGAAATAACGATATTGTAACAAATAGACTTTATATCATGCTACTATCCGGCATAGCGTTGGGTAGTAGCATTTTTTCTTCACACGGACAAAGCTTATGTCAACAGATCAAATTCAGCAAATGCGTGAGTGGGTTGATCAACTCAATCGAGCAGCCGATGCCTATTATAATGGGCAAGACGAGCTGCTTAGTGATTACGAATGGGATGCTCGCTTCGACCAGTTGAAACACTTAGAAGAAGAAACAGGAGTAGTTTTGCCCGACTCGCCCACCAATAAAGTTTCAGCCGATAACATTAGTGGTGCAAAAGAAGCACACGAGTTTCCTGCTCTATCCTTAGCCAAGACAAAACAGCCCGCAGATTTAGCCAAATGGGCTGAGGGGCGTCCCATTTGGATGAGCTGGAAACTTGATGGATTAACCCTCGTCGTGACATTCGATGCAGGGAGATTGACCAAGGTCGTCACGCGCGGTAATGGGCACATCGGCACCAATATCACGCATTTGGCCGATGCCATTCAGGGCATCCCGCAAACTATCCCCTATCAGGGGCACGCTGTGGTGCGAGGCGAGTGCGTTATCAGTTATGCTGATTTCGAGCAATTCAATATCGAGAGTGACGAAGAATATGCCAATCCACGCAACTTGGCTTCGGGGTCTCTCACGCTAAAAGACGTGGACGAAGTGAGGTTGCGCCATTTACAATGGATTCCATTCACCTTGGTTCACACCGACAACGAAATTCGTTCTTGGGGTGCACGCATGGAATGGCTGCGCCAGAACGGAATGCATCCTGTTGCGCACGAAGAGATTCTGCACCCGACGCTACAAAATATTGAGCAAACCATTGCACACTGGACAGAGCAGGTGACGCAGAAGATTAACCCCTACCCTGTCGACGGCTTGGTAATTACGTATGATGACACGCAATATGCACAAACGGGCAGCGTAACAGGACATCATGCTACCCGCGCTGGCTACGCATTTAAATGGCAAGACGAGCATGCCGACACCACCTTAGATCATGTGGAATGGAGTTGTGCAGCCAGCACCATCTCGCCCGTGGCCATCTTCTCGCCCGTAGAGCTTGAGGGCACCACCGTGAAGCGCGCATCGCTTTGCAATATCAGCGAATGCGAGCGATTAGGTATCGGCGAACGGGTACGAAGCTGCGTGTCATCAAGGCCAACAAGATTATACCCAAGGTTATCGAGGTGATTGAAACGGTGGGCACGCTTCAAGTGCCGTGCACCTGCCCTGTTTGCCAATCGCCAACTCAAATTTCGGTGAGCGAGGTCAGCAACACCAAAACCCTACATTGCACGAACAAAGATTGTCCGGCTAAACAGTTAAAAAGTTTGCCCGTTTTTGTGAGCAAAGAAGGGGTTAACATTGAAGGAATGTCCGAGCAGACTGTCGTGAAGTTTATGAATTTAGGCTGGATTAAGACCTACGCCGACCTATTCCTGTTGAAAAATTATGCTGAAGCGATGGCACAATTAGAAGGCTTTGGCTTGCGCAGCTCGCAGAAATTGCTGGCTGCCATAGAACGGGCACGCACTGTCGATGCACAGCATTTTCTCTTCGCCTTGAGCATTCCGCTTTTGCGGACAAGACGTTTGCCGCCGCCTGTTGCAGGCTTATCCGCTAACCGATTTGATGACTATCGCACGCCAACCAAATGCTGAGCTGGGCCATTCTCCGTTGGCCGAGATTGCAGGCATTGGCCCCGAAAAGAGCAGCCAGTTTGAGCGTTGGTTCCGCGATGAAGAGCATTTCAACATCGTAACTCGTCTGATGCAACAGCTGCACATCTCGCAGCCACCTGTGACACAGCAAGGCAATCGTTGTGCCGGGCTCACCTTTGTCATCACGGGCGACGTCGTTCACTATAAAAACCGCAATGCGCTCAAGGCCTACATCGAAAGTCAGGGTGGAAAGGTGACGGGAAGTGTGAGCAAATCAACACACTACCTCATCAATAACGACGCAACGTCGACCAGTGCCAAAAAAATCAAAAGGCCCACCGGTTGGCTATCCCCATCATCACCGAGGACGAATTTATAGCGAAGTTCACGGCTGCCGACGAGCACGACAACAGCACATCGGCACCCCTTCAGTATTCAAAATAAAACGAAATTCTTGCAAATATGCGAATCGATATTATCTCCGTTCTGCCCACCATGATGGAGGGCTTTTTCCAAGAATCTATCTTAGCGCGAGCACAAAAGAAAGGGCTCGTCGACATTCAGTTGCACAATCTGCGTGACTATTCCACCGACAAATGGCGCCGCGTTGACGATTACCCCTATGGTGGCAGCGCTGGCATGGTGATGCAATGCGAGCCCATCGACCGGTGCATCTCGGCCTTGCAAGCCCAGCGCCACTATGACGAGGTGATTTACATGAGCCCCGATGGTGAAACCTTCAATCAACACATCGCCAACGAGCTCTCGCTCAAAGGAAACCTCATCATGCTTTGCGGTCATTACAAAGGCATTGACCAGCGCATACGCGAGCACCTCATCACACGCGAACTCAGCATTGGCGACTATGTGCTCACGGGAGGCGAACTGGCTGCGGCCGCCATCACCGATGCCATTGTGAGACTCATCCCGGGCAGCATCAGCGACGAACAAAGTGCGCTGAGCGACTGCTTTCAAGACGACCTTTTGGCCGCTCCTATCTACACGCGTCCGGCAGACTATAAAGGATGGCGCGTGCCCGAGATTTTGCTGAGTGGCAACGAAGCCAAAATACGCCAATGGGAATTTGAACAAGCCATGGAGCGAACCAAACGCTTGCGCCCCGACTTGCTGAAATAATCTTCCTCTCCGCATGTCGGTTGAAGGTGGCATAAGCTTATGACTGCCGTTCCCCAAACAGGATGAAGCAGGCATAAGGTTATGACTGCCGTTCCCCGAACAGGATGAAGCAGGCATAAGGTTATGACTGCCGTTCCCCAAACAGGATGAAGCTGGCATAAGGTTATGACAGCCGTTCCTCAAATAGGATGAAGCAGGCATAAGGTTATGACTATCGTTCCCCGAACAGGATGGAGCTGGCATAAGGTTATGACGGCCGTTCCCCAAACAGGATGGAGCAGGCATAAGGTTATGACGGCCGTTCCTCAAACAGGATGGAGCAGGCATAAGGTTATAGCAAGCGTTCCTCGTTTTGGGAGAAAGCGTTTCTTTGCAAATTCACCTCAAAACAAATGCTGTGCAACAGAAATCCTTATAGAATGGGAGGTTTCGAATGGTGGTTGTGCACCATTCAAGATTTAATTTTGTAGCGCGCAAATTTCAACAAGAGCACTTTTCGGCCTACGTTCTCAAACGTGACCGTGGCTTTCAAGTTGTCGCCTTCACCCTCTAAAAAATCAACCGTTCCGATGCCAAACCGCTGGTGTTCGATGATGCTGCCACTTTTCAGGCCGTCGCGTGCAACAATGTTGCTGTTGCCGCCCGCCGAAATGGTGGTTGAAGGCGTGTGGAGCGCTTGCAACCTGCTGTGCGATTGAAGCGGTGAGGGAGAAACACGAGCCACCGGACGATCGAAATCGGCTGTTTTAGTTTCATTGAATAAGCTGCCGTTTTCGCGCAAAGCCATGTAGCGCGCATCGATGTCGCGAATGAAACGGCTGGGCGAGCTAAACACCAATTTGCCATAACGCCACCGGCTCTTGGCATTCGTGATGAAGCAGCGCTTTTCGGCACGCGTGATGGCAACATAGAGCAACCGGCGCTCCTCTTCTAATTCGCGTGCTGTGGTGGTGCACATCGGACTGGGGAAGATGTTTTCCTCTAAGCCCACAATGAAAACATTGGCAAACTCCAATCCCTTGGCCGAGTGAATGGTCATCAACGAAACGCGGTTGTTGTCATCGGGATTATTGCGATCTTGGTCGGTGAGCAGCGACACCTCCTGCAAGAAATCCACCAAATAGATTTCGTCGGCATTGCCTTCCTCCTTTTTCGAGGCCACAAAATCTTGCAAGCCGTTGAGCAACTCCTTTAGGTTTTCTTGCCTGTCGAGCGCTTCTTGATCCTTCGACGAGAAGATGTCGGTGCTGATACCCGATTCTTTGATGATTGTCGTGCCCAATTCGTAGGCATCTTTTTCGGCTACCTGCGCCATAAACGATGTGATGAGCGTTGCAAAGTTGTGCAGTTTGGTAGCCACACTGCCGCTCACATCTAAATTATAGGCCAGCGGATTTAGAATTACATTCCACAGGCTCGTTTGGTGGGTTTGTGCACAAACGGCGATTTTGCCCACGGTGGTGTCACCAATGCCGCGCTTCGGATAGTTAATAATTCGGCGCAGTGCCTCTTCGTCGTCGGGATTGGCCACCATGCGGAAATAGGCCAACACGTCTTTGATGACCTTGCGCTGATAGAAACTCATTCCGCCAAAGATGCGATAAGGAATTTCTTGCTTGAGCAGTTCTTCTTCTAAGATTCTGCTCTGTGCGTTGGTGCGATAGAGAATGGCAAACTGGGTGTAGTCGCAATGTTCCTGCCGCACGATGTCGGCAATGTGATGCCCCACGACTGTAGCCTCTTCGCGATCGCTGTGCAACGGCTCATAAATAAGCTTTTCGCCGAGGGCATTTTCGCTGAACGATGCTTTGGGAATCTGCCGCTCGTTGTGGCGAATGAGGCTGTTGGCCGCTTGAACAATATTTTGTGTCGAACGATAGTTCTGCTCCAACTTAAAGAGCTTGCACTGAGGATAGATGTTCTGAAAGTTAAGAATGTTATCAATGTTCGCACCACGAAAACCATAAATGCTCTGCGCATCGTCGCCTACCACACAGATGTGTTGCTGCTCGCGGGTGAGTTGCGTGACAATCTCTTGCTGCACGGCGTTGGTGTCTTGAAACTCATCGACCAACACATAGCGGAAACGCGCAGCATATTTCTGGCGGATGTCTTCGTGTTCATGAAATAACTTCCAAGTGAGCACTAGCAAATCGTCGAAATCCATTGCATTGGCTTGCACACATCGCTGCTCATAAACCTTATAGATTTTATAAAGATAGCTCTGCTTATTCATGTTGTCGCGCTTACGCAGATTCACACGTGTGGCATAATCGTCGGCCGAAATAAGATGGTTCTTGGCCATGCTGATGCAGGCGTGCACCGACGATGGCTTATAGACTTTCTCATCAAAGCCAAGCTCCTTGGTGATATTTTTGAGCAGCGAACGACTATCCGACTCGTCGTAAATGGTGAAATTGCGTTGATAGCCCACATGCTCGGCCTCAACACGCAGGATGCGCGAAAAGATGCTATGGAAGGTACCCATGTAAAGATAGCGCGCGCGATTCTCGTCCACCATGGTGGCTATGCGTTGACGCATTTCGCCCGCCGCTTTGTTGGTGAACGTTAAGGCCAAAATACTCCAAGGTTCATAATGTAACTCATCCATGAGATAGGCAATCTTATAGGTGAGTACGCGCGTCTTGCCCGAACCCGCACCAGCTATCACCAATTGTGGGCCGTCACAATATTTTACAGCCTCAAGCTGACTTTGATTTAAATCTAACTGCATGTTGTCTTATCGTGCATAAACTCCGCCAGACGCTGTTCGTGGATTATAATCTTCGCCCTCTTTCGGAAAGGCTGGCATGAAACGCATGTTTTGCAAAATTTGAGCGCGTCGCTTTAAAAGATAGCTATCAGGCTGCGCACTATTAAAGCGAATGGGATTGGGCAACGTGGCGGCAATCGTGGCACAATCGCGGCGCGACAAATCGAGTGCGTCTTTCCCAAAATGATATTCGGCTACGGCATCGGCACCATAAATTCCTTTGCCCATCTCGATTGAATTGAGATAAACTTCCATGATGCGCTGCTTGCTCCAAAGCACCTCAATCAAGGCCGTGAAATAAACCTCAAAACCTTTTCTCACCCACGATCGTCCTGGCCACAAAAACACATTCTTGGCCGTCTGCTGACTAATGGTACTGGCACCGAGCTTGCGTTTGCCACCTTTCATGTTGCGCTTGGCTGCTTTTTCAATGGCATCATAATCAAAACCATGGTGCAACAAAAAGCGTTGGTCTTCGCTGGCCATCACCGCTACAGGGAGATGGGGCGAAATTTCGTCTAACGGAACCCAATGGTGATGCCAAACCACCGACTCGCCACTACCCAATTGTTGGAAGGTACGAATAAACATGAGTGGTGTGACATAAACTGGGAGGAAGCGCAACAGAATGACGGAAAGAATGGATGAGGCGAAAAACAAAGCCCCACCCCATCGAACAACTTTCCAAATGATGCTTTTTAGTGCCATTTACAAGCGTTTTATTTTGTATCGTTATTGCCCAACTCTGGGCAAGCCTCAAATTATTTTTTGGCGTTTGCCGGAATGTCGGCAAGTCTCAAATTATTTTTTTGACGCTTGCCGGAACCTCGGCAAGTTCTTTTACTTCAAAAAGAGAGGGTGCCTGCCTTTCGGCATCCCCTCTCCTCTATTGTTTTGAAATAAACAGTGCGCTTAGAGCGTTCCCTTATTTGCTTTTTCAACCATGGCTGGTGAAGCATACAAATAAACTTCAACACGACGGTTTTGTTTGCGACCGGCTGCGGTTGAATTACTTGCGACAGGATTTTCGCTACCCTTACCTTCTACATTCTTAAATTGCGAAGAAGAAACGCCACAGCTCTTTAAATAGTTCACTACGCTGTGGGCGCGATTATTGCTCAAAGGAATGTTGATGCCATCGTTGCCCGTTGAATCGGTGTAGCCATAAATATCTACATGACAATCATTGTTGTTCTTCAACACGGTTGAGAACTTCGATAAATCGTTCTTTGAGCCTGCTGTCAAATCAGCCTTGTTGGTTGCGAAAAGAATGCCGCTATCAAAGGTCACTCTAACAGCTTTCAAACCATTAGCATCGGTCACCTCATCAACCTTAGCATTTTTGATTTGTGCTGCTTGAGCTGCAACTTTATCCATGTGGCGACCAATAAGTGCACCCGCACCCGAGCCAATGACACCACCAATAGCTGCCCCAATGGCCGTACCCTTTGTGTTCTTACCGATAATATTACCTACAATACCACCTAAAACTGCGCCGGCACCACCGCCAGCCAAAGCTCCTGTGCCTTGCTTGGTTGCACAACCAAAAACGGAAAGCACACATAATCCTGCTACTACTGTTTTTAAATTTTTCATATCTCTAATAATTTTTTTGATGAAATGTTATCGCTGCAAAAGGTAGTTGTTTTTCCAACACGAACGATTGTAAACCAACTATTTTTTTGTAATTTTGCAGGCAAATTTAGAATTTCTTGGGAGCATTTCTCTTTGGAATGCACCTATTTTAATTAGGGGTTTCCCTAAGTAGAACGCAACAAAATTAGAAGAAAGATAATGGCAAAAGAACTCAAAGAACTTACCAAACGGGCTGAAAACTACAGCCAATGGTATAATGATTTAGTGGTGAAAGCTGATTTGGCCGAGCAGTCGCCTGTGCGCGGTTGCATGGTAATTAAACCTTATGGTTATGCCATTTGGGAAAAAATGCAGCAACAACTCGATAAGGAATTTAAAAAGACGGGCGTGCAAAATGCCTACTTCCCACTGTTAATTCCAAAAAGCTTCTTTAGTCGTGAGGCCGAACATGTGCAAGGCTTTGCTAAGGAGTGTGCCGTGGTGACGCACTATCGTTTGAAAGAAAATGAGGATGGTAGCGATGTTGTGGTCGACCCGTCGGCTAAGTTAGAAGAAGAGTTGATTATTCGGCCTACTTCGGAAACCATTATCTGGAACACCTATAAAGGATGGATTAAATCGTGGCGCGATCTGCCTATCATGTGCAACCAATGGTGCAACGTGATGCGCTGGGAAATGCGTACACGCCCATTCCTTCGCACATCAGAATTTCTTTGGCAGGAAGGCCACACGGCACACGCCACAAAAGAAGAGGCTGAAGCCGAAGCACAGAAGATGCTCAAGGTCTATGCCGACTTTGCAGAGAAATGGATGGCTGTGCCCGTGATACAAGGGGTGAAGAGCGAAACAGAACGCTTTGCCGGTGCTCTCGATACTTACACGATTGAGGCGATGATGCAAGATGGCAAGGCATTGCAAAGCGGAACGAGCCATTTCCTTGGTCAAAACTTTGCCAAGAGTTTTGACGTCACCTTTTTAAATAGAGAGAAATAAGCCCGAATATGTTTGGGCAACGTCATGGGGTGTGAGCACACGTCTGATGGGTGCACTTATCATGGTGCACAGCGATGACAATGGTTTGGTGTTACCACCTAACCTCGCACCTATTCAGGTGGTGATGATTCCCATCTACAAGAACGACGAACAGCTGAATGCCATCCGCGAGAAGTTGCAACCCGTCATTCGCGAATTGCAGGCAGCAGGTGTCTCGGTGAAATTAGATGATTCGGACAATAAACGTCCGGGATTTAAATTTGCTGACTACGAGTTGAAGGGAGTTCCCGTGCGTTTGGCTATGGGTGCCCGCGATTTAGAAAAACAACACCATCGAACTGATGCGACGTGACACACTCGAAAAAGAGAATGTGAGCTTCGATAACATCGCTCAACATGTGACAGAACTGCTGACAGATATCCAAAATAATCTTTTCGAAAAGGCACGCCGCTATCGTGATGCTCATATTTACGAGTGCGATAACTACGATGAGTTTAAAACAAAAGTAAAAGATGGTGGTTTCTTCCTTTGCCATTGGGATGGCACTGCAGAGACCGAAGCAAAAATTAAAGAAGAAACACAGGCCACCATTCGTTGTATTCCATTTGGATATGAACAAACGGAAGGTATAGACATGGTATCAGGGAAGCCAGCAAAATGTCGCGTCATCATTGCACGTAGCTATTAATCGATGGAAGGCTACTAATAAAAGAAGGAGAAAAATATGAGAAGTAGGACTGCAACTTGGTTTGAAACCAAGATACGTTATGAGAAAACCATTGACGATGGCTCGCAGAAAAAAGTTTCTGAAAGCTATGTTGTGGATGCACTGAGTTTCACAGAAGCTGAAAATACAATCATTGAAGAAATGAGCGCTTATATTAGTGGAGACTTCAAAGTAACTGACTTGAAACAAGCTAGCTATGGCGAGATTTTCTTCAGCGATGCAGATAGTGACGATAAGTGGTATAAATGTAAGTTGCAATTTATTACCATTGACGAGAAAACAGAGAAGGAAAAGCGCTCCAACGTAACCTATTTGGTACAAGCCAACAACTTGCCTATGGCCGTAAAACATGTCGATGAGGTTATGAATGGCACAATGATTGACTATGCGATTGTTACTGTACAAGAAACACAAATTATGGATGTGTTTGAACACAATAGCACCAAAGCAAAGGACGAGGCGCATAATGATGTCCCCGAATACGAGGCTACTTCAACTGGAGAAAATCAATAAGCAAGGAAAAGTATGGAAGTTGATGTAGCGAAAAATCTTAAAACTGTATTGCAAGCATTGCCAAAGCAAGTGCAATTAGTAGCCATCAGCAAATATCATCCTGTAGAATATATTGAAGCAGCCTATGCTGAAGGGCAGCGTGTTTTTGGTGAAAGTCATGAACAAGAGCTTAAACAAAAGGTTGCCACGCTGCCTAATGATATCAAATGGCACTTTATCGGGCACTTGCAAACCAATAAGGTGAAATATATTGCCCCCTATATTTCGATGATTGAGTCGGTAGATAGTTTGAAACTTCTCAAAGAGATTGATAAACAGGGCAACTAAACACGACCGTACAATTCAAGTGCTTTTAGAGCTTCATGTGGCTGAAGAAGAGACGAAATCTGGCCTATCTTTCGATGCATGTCGTGCGCTTTTAGATAAAGGAGAGTGGCGCCAACTGAATCACATCCAAATTTGTGGTATCATGATGATGGCCACCAATACCAATAATGCAGTCAAGATAGCACAAGAATTTGATGCTGCCTGGCACTTCTTCGATGAGATAAAGCAGCAATATTTTGCCGATAACGATGCCTTTTGCCAACGTTCGTGGGGAATGAGCCACGATTATCAGATTGCCGTTCAGCATGGCTCAACAATGGTACGCGTTGGAACGAATATCTTTGGTCCTCGCATTTACTAATTGTCTTATAAATGTATCACTACGAAGTAGCGATCAATTAATTGATACTTTAATTTAAAATTAATATGCCCGAAATATCTGTTCGTGGTTTGGAAATGCCTCAATCGCCTATTCGCAAATTAGCTCCATTGGCTAATGCTGCAAAAGAAAGAGGTATAAAAGTTTATCACTTAAATATTGGTCAACCCGATCTCCCCACTCCACAATGTGGTTTGGATGCCCTCAAAAAGATAGATCGCACCATCCTCGAATATTCACCAAGCCAAGGCTATTTGAGTTATCGCAAGAAATTAGTGGGATATTATGAGAAATATAATATCCATGTCTCTCCCGATGACATTATCATTACGTCTGGTGGAAGTGAAGCTGTTTTATTTGCCTTCATGAGCTGTTTAAATCCTGGTGATGAAATCATCGTTCCAGAACCGGCTTATGCAAATTATATGGCTTTTGCTATCAGTGCAGGTGCGCGCATTCGAACAATAGCAACAACGATAGAAGAAGGTTTCTCTCTTCCGAAAGTTGAAAAGTTTGAAGAGTTGATAAACGAACATACACGAGCCATCATGATATGCAACCCGAACAACCCTACAGGTTATCTTTACACGCGAAGGGAGATGAATCAGATTAGAGATTTAGTCAAGAAGTATGATCTTTACCTGTTCTCGGACGAAGTATATCGTGAATATATCTACACGGGTTCACCCTATATTAGTGCCTGCCACTTGGAAGGTATCGAAAACAATGTTATCCTCATAGACTCTGTCTCGAAGCGTTATTCTGAATGCGGCATTCGAATAGGTGCACTTATTACGAAAAACGAGCAAGTAAGGAACGCTGTTATGAAGTTTTGTCAGGCACGATTATCTCCGCCTCTGATAGGTCAAATTGTTGCTGAAGCCTCTTTAGATGCGCCAGAATCTTATTATCGCGATGTCTATGACGAATATGTGGAGCGCAGAAAGTGCTTAATCGATGGATTAAACCGCATCCCTGGCGTATATTCTCCCATTCCAATGGGTGCATTCTACACTGTAGCCCAACTTCCTATCGACGATAGTGAAAAGTTCTGTCGTTGGTGCTTAGAATCCTTTGATGATAATGGTGAAACGGTGATGATGGCGCCTGCGTCTGGGTTTTACACTACGCCCGGTGCAGGACAAAATCAAGTGCGTATCGCCTACGTATTGAAAAAAGCCGATTTGGAACGGGCACTCGAGGTGCTTAGAAAAGCACTTGAGACTTATCCAGGAAGAACGCTACAAGAAAAATCGCTGTGAATTTACCTCTGTTTTTAGCTAAACGAATAGCACATCATGCCGGGGATGGCAGGACAGTATCACGGCCTACCATCAGAATCGCTATGGCCGGTGTTGCCATTGGTTTAGCGGTGATGATGATTTCAGTGAGTGTTGTTTTAGGATTTAAGCATACAATCCGTGATAAAGTAATTGGCTTTGGCGGACAAATTCAGGTAGCTAATTTCCTAACACTACAGACGGGCGACAACTATCCCATTGAGATGGATGACTCTATGATGGCTGTGTTGCGGGCCACAGAAGGTGTAAAGCATGTGCAGCGCTATACCTATATACAAGGCATCCTCAAAACGAATCACGACTTTTTGGGAGTGATGCTGAAAGGGATTGGGCCGGAATACGACACAACTTTCCTTCAGCATTATTTGAAAGCAGGCGAGCTACCCAAGTTCTCTGATCATCAAGGCAGCAACAAACTTGTTATCTCACAAAGCATAGCCAACAAGTTAGGTATAAAAGTTGGCGATAAGCTCTTCGCCTATTTCATTAATCAAGGTGGAGTACGCATGCGGCGATTTACTATCTGCGGAATCTACCAAACTAATCTCGCACAATATGATGATGTGACTTGCTTCACCGATTTGTATACTGCAAGAAAACTTAATGGATGGAACGATGACCAAGCTACTGGAGCCGAGATTAGTTTGAAGGACTTCAAAGATGCAGACTTGGTGGAGAGCCGATTTGTGAAGTATGTAAATCGGACAACCGATCATTATGGCGAGACTTATTCATCAAAAACAATTCGTGACATCGCACCACAATTATTCTCCTGGCTCGACTTGTTAGACCTCAATGTCTGGATTATCTTGGCATTGATGATGGCTGTTGCGGGCGTGACCATGATTTCAGGCTTATTGATTATCATTTTAGAACGGACTGTAATGATTGGTATTCTCAAGGCACTTGGTGCACGTAACAAAACTATCCGCCACACATTTATTTGGTTCGCAGCATTTATCATTGGTCGAGGTATGCTTATAGGCAATATCATCGCTTTAGGACTTATTAGTCTACAACGCTTCACAGGCTTAGTGAAATTAAATCCGCAGACCTATTATGTGAGCACCGTTCCTGTTGAGTATAATTTCTTGTTGTTTGCATTGCTCAACCTCACTACCCTACTCATTTGCGTAATGGTACTCATTGCCCCAAGCTATTTCATATCCCATATTCATCCTGCAAAAATCAATGCGATATGAATAAAAGGGGAATTAAGCGCACATAAAGTTTTGAAATGTGCAGAAATTGCGTTATCTTTGCACAGATTTTTCAGATTTGTGCAAGGTCCTTCGTAAAAATATTTTAGAAGACCTGTATGTAACAATAAACAATTTAAAAGCATATAAAAGCAAAACAAGATTATGGAGCAAACACTGCGTTTCAATACCCTGTTACAACGGTCGATTATAGATAACTGGGATAAGGATGCCTTAACTGACTTTCAAGGCACCACACTCCAATATCATGATGTTGCACGAAAGATTGAGAAACTTCACATCATGTTTGAAAATAGTGGTATCGTAAAGGGAGACAAAATAGCACTTGCTGGTCGCAATAGTGCAAATTGGGCTGTAGCCTTTCTTGCGATACTCACTTATGGTTGCGTGGCAGTGCCCATTCTACACGAGTTCACCCCAGATCAAATGCATAACATTGTCAATCATAGCGAGGCACGAGTTCTCTTTGTTGGCGATGTGGTTGCTACACACAAATTGATGCTACAAAGATGCCTAAACTCGAAGGCATTATTTATATTCCAGATTATTCATTAGTTCTTTCACGCACAGAGAAACTTACATTTGCACGCGAGCATCTAAATGAGATGTTTGGCCAACGGTTCCCAAAATATTTTCGCAAAGAACATATAAACTACTATATTGAGCAAAGCCCCGATGAATTGGCTCTCATCAATTACACAAGCGGAACAACAGGATTTTCTAAAGGCGTGATGCTGCCCTATCGCGCCCTTTGGAGCAATGCTTATTTCGCACAAAGTGTGTTGGGAAGCGAGGTGAAAAGCGGCGACCGCATCATCAGCATCCTCCCCATGGCCCACATGTATGGCATGGCCTTCGAATTCATCTTTGAATTCCTTACGGGCTGCCACATCTATTTCCTCACGCGCATTCCGAGCCCGGCAATCATTGCGCAGGCCTTCAGCGAAATCAAGCCGAGAGTCATCATCAGCGTGCCCCTCGTGATAGAGAAAATCATCCGCAAGCGCGTGTTCCCCAAACTGCAAAACAATGCCATCCGCCTGCTCATGCACATGCCCGTGATTGCAAAGAAACTGTGCGACAAAATCTGTCAGCAAGTGAGCGATGCCTTTGGCGGCCAGTTCTACGAGGTCATCATCGGCGGCGCAGCTTTCAATCAAGAAGTTGAGAAATTCCTCCACCGCATTAGGTTTAAATATACCGTTGGATATGGTGCTACGGAATGTGCACCCATCATTTGCTACGCAGACTACCACACCTATGTGCCAGGCAGCTGCGGTCGACCTGTAGTCAACATGCAAGTAAGAATCGACAGCCCCGATCCAGAACGCATACCTGGTGAAATCTTAGCTAAAGGAATGAATGTCATGTTGGGCTACTACAAAAATGAAGAAGCTACACGTCAAGCACTCGACACCGAAGGCTGGTATCATACAGGCGATTTAGGGACGATGGATGCGCAAGGAAATGTCTTCATCAAAGGGCGTTCTAAGAACATGTTGTTAGGTGCCAGTGGACAAAACATTTATCCAGAGGAAATAGAAGATAAACTCAATTCAATGGGAACTGGGTCAACGAATGTATTGTCATTCAAGAAGGTGATAAGCTCATAGGATTGGTCTATCCTGATTATGATGAGGCCAAGAGTTTAGGGTCTCTCAATAGTGACATTGACAAGGTTATGGAACAAAATCGCGTTGAGCTCAATCAGTCTCAACCCGCTTACTGCCGTTTGGCCAGCATACAGTTGCGTAATGAGGAATTCGAGAAAACACCCAAAAAGAGCATCAAACGCTACCTTTACCAAAAGACATAGAAGAGTATGGGAAAACATCGTTTAAAAGAAAGTTCTTGATGCTATTAAGACATATAGTTCTGAGATATCCATAAGCATATCTTACTCTACTCCTCCTAATTATTGGAACTTGGCGTAATAGACATTTAACAGAGTTATAAACCCCATATATCTATCACGCCAAATATTAACTATATATTCACTTAACAAAAAGAAGAAGCAAACAGAGCTATATTCAAAGCGCTTCGCAAGCTTGCAACCATAATTCCACCGTAGCATCAGAAGGCATACGCCAATCGCCACGCGGACTTAGACTAATGTAACCAACTTTTGGGCCATCGGGCATACAACTACGTTTAAATTGTTGCGTAAAAAACCTGTAATAGAAAGATTTGAGCCAGTGTTTTAGCACATTGCCCGTGTAATGACCAGCAAAGGTATGCTCAGCCATCAAGAATATCTTAGCAGGAGAAAAACCAAAACGCAAAGCATAATAAAGAAAGAAATCATGCAGTTCATAAGGTCCAACCAGATCTTCTGTGCGTTGCAGTATATGCCCTTCTGTATCAGATGGGGTAAGTTCTGGACTTATAGGCGTATCTATAATATCGTTAAGCAAATCCGAAATCTCACTCGTTGCTTGCTGGGCCTCATGTTTCACCAAACATTGCACTAAAGTCTTAGGCACACTGGTATTGACTCCATACATACTCATCTGGTCGCCATTGTAAGTAGCCCATCCCAATGCCAATTCAGACAAGTCCCCTGTCCCAACAACAATTCCTCCCACTTGGTTACTAATATCCATGAGAATTTGTGTACGTTCGCGTGCTTGACTATTTCATAAACAACATCATGCACCGCACTGTCATGACCGATATCCTTAAAATGCTGCATAACACTTGCCGCAATAGAGATTTCACGCAATGTGACACCCAAAGCTCGCATCAAATGAATTGCATTCTGATAAGTATGGTCAGAGGTTCCAAAACCAGGCATTGTTACCCCAATAATCCCGTGTCGACTGAGTTTTAGTTTATCAAAAGTACGCACACAAACGAGCAGTGCCAACGTCGAATCCAACCCACCACTGATACCAATAACCACTTTCTTCGCCTTAATATGATAAAGACGCTTAGCTAAACCCATGCTTTGGATGTTTAATATCTCTTCACAAGCCTCCCTCTTCCCAATACCTGTTGGTACAAAAGGAGATGAAGAGAAGATTCGCTCCAAGCGGAAAGGCTTGAAATTTTGCAACGGACAGCAAGCTATAATCTCAGTTTCATAACCTTCATTAAACTGTGCTGTAGCAAACGTTGTATTGTTACAGCGGTCGTAGCGGATACGATCGATATCAATTTGAGCTGTCACCAATTGTGGTGACAAAGTAAATCTCTTTCCCTCATCTAAGAGGGTTCCATTTTCATAAATTAATGCATTACCGCTATAAACAACATCTTGTGTACTTTCCCCAAACCCACAACTGCTATATACATAACCACTAATAGTACGTGCACTCTGCTGTGCTAAGAGGCTCTTAAGGTAAGCATGCTTACCAACCAACTCATCGGTAGCCGAAAGATTGAATATGATATCTGCACCAGCTAATGCCAAATGATTACTGGGAGGAGTGGGAGCCCACACATCTTCACAAATCTCTATACCAAATTTCACCCCCTGCGCCGTTTCAAATATTTTGGGTTGTGCAGATACTTCCACTGCAATACCTGCTAAAGAAATGGTCGTAGGGCGTAGAGCTTGTGCCGAAGTGAACCATCGTTTTTCATAAAATTCATTGTAATTGGGAAGATAGCTCTTGGGGACAACACCCAGAAGTTGGCCTTGCTGTACCACTATGGCACAGTTAAGAAACAGATTCCCTACCATGAGTGGTGCTCCTACAATTACAATAATATCTTTTTGCTGAGTAAAATGCAGCAAATGAGTTATGGCTACATCAACAGCTTCAAGCAGTGAATACTGTCGAAAGAGATCCTGACAGGTATAACTCGTGAGTGAAAGCTCTGGGAAGACTACTATTTCGACACCTATTTCTTCAGCCTCTGTTACAGCCTTTCTATTTGCTCGGTATTATACTGGACATCACCAATACGAACAGCTGGAATGGCTGCTGCTACTTTAATAAAACCATATTCCATAACTAATGAATGGTAATTTGTGTTGCGCCATAGCCATATTCACGAAATGACGCATCTTGATAAGTAAATTTCTTATATTGATAGTTCAAAGCATTAATGAGTGCCCGACGCAATACTCCTTCACCTTTTCCGTGAATGAAGATAATCTTCTTACCCCGATGCTTACGATAGGCTTCAAGAGTATCTTTGAATACTTGCAACTGATAGTCTAAGATATCTTTAGAGGTCATCCCCTGAGTATTATCCAACAAAGCATCAATATGTAAATCAATTACTACAGGTTCGTCTCCTCTTTGAGCAAAATCTATTTTTGTAGGTACAACTTTCATATTGTCGTGCGGTTTGGATTGCATTTCTTTAGCCAATTGTGCAACATCTACTTGCAACACCCCTCTTGGTTCATCGTTAACAATAATGCCATAAAGTAGAGCTGGACATTCAAAAAAATCATTAGATTGGAAAGTAGATTGCTTGTAGAACTTCACTGCCTCAAATTTAATATGGGCTGAGAACATGGGCTTCATCAAAAAGTCTTTTTCTCGTTTGTAGGCTATACCTTGAATGGCCAAATGACTTAACTCATTCAAATTAGCATAGCCAAGTGTCGTTACAAAATTCTTTGTATTGGGGGCGAGTTCACCTTGATAGACTAATGTCCAGCTATTGTTCTCTCCTATCATATAGCTCAACTGCAAGAAATAGTTACAGTCATTCACTAGGTACACATCGAACGTTGTATCTACAGGCAAAGTAGGATTTGACGGAACAAATGCCACGTAAGCTGTTAACAGATTACCTCCTTCACGTTCTTCTATTGGCGCATGGAAGGTTACTTCTCGTGTGTCGTCAAGTATATCAAAACGCTCATCTCCATCACCCATATTGAAAGGTGTATCATCTTGCCCCTCTTTGAGCATCAACTTAATACTACGTTGATCGGTATTGATAATAGTTTCACCTTTATCCGTGATAATAGGCTTCATTGTCAATGCAGCCAGTCTGTCCGAACCATAACTATTACTTTCTATGACTACAACTTCATTCATGCGAAAGGGTATTTCAAAACCATCTTGATCTTCTACAAGTACGATGTCCTTACCAGAAAAGCCTGTAATTATCCCACCACCCTTTTCGTTTAGAAAGCGTACCTTATCTCCTTTTTTCATTCCTTATTTAAATTTAATTTGTCATTATGCTTAAGGTATGAGCAAAGAACTATCGCCATAGCTTAAGAAACGGAAATTATGCGCCAAAGCATAATCATAGATTTTACGCCACTCTCCATGCACAAAAGCACTCACTAAGAGCAGCAAAGTGCTTTGTGGCTGATGGAAATTAGTAATCAACATTTTCACAATCTTATATTGATAACCTGGTGCTATAATGATTTGTGTGCTGCTATGCAGTGCCTCTAAGCCATTACGCTTCAACCAATCCAAACATTGTAAATAGCCTGCTCCGCTGAAATTCCGTTTACAAACATTCCATTACGTTCAGCCTCATAAGGCTCCCACTGTGTCACATGGAGCATTTCTTCCGTTGCTTCCGGATTGGAAGCTAACTTTACGCCCATGTAATAGAGGCTTTCAAGTGTACGCACACTAGTTGTACCCACAGCGATAGCCACACAATGAAAACGCAAAAGATTTTCAAGCGTGTGACGATGCACAACAATATATTCAGTATGCATTTCATGCCCATTAATACTTTCACTTTTCACTGGCTTAAACGTACCAGCCCCAACATGCAATGTCACCTCTTCTTCAACGATATCACGCTGCTTAATAGCCTGCAACACCTCATTAGTGAAATGAAGTCCTGCCGTAGGTGCTGCGACACTCCCTTTAATCTTGCTATATATTGTCTGGTAGGAAATTTTGTCATTTTCTTCCGTTTTGCGATTTAGATAAGGGGGAATAGGAAGTTCTCCAACAGCTTCTAATATGTCCGCAAAATTGATTTGCTCATTATCCCAGCTAAAATCGACCCAATAGTTTGTCCCTTTTCCAAAGGGTTGTTCCCCATCTTCACGCCGTTCCGCAATAAGGGTAAACGTCTGCCCGCTAATTTCAAAGTTGCATTTCAGTGCTCCCCCTTTCCATTTCTTTAGATTCCCAATCATGCAAAACCATGAACAATGGCTCTTCGCTTGAAACATACACTCATAATCCACAGGATTGGCTGGTTCCATTAAGAATACTTCTATCAGAGCTCCTGTCTCTTTTCTAAAATGCATTCGTGCCTGGATTACCCGCGTATTATTATACACCATCAAAGAACATTGAGGTAAAAATGATGGAAGATCAAAAAAATGTGCTTCTGAGATTTCACCTTTATTGTAAACTAATAACTTACTGTGATCGCGCTGAGCTAAAGGGAATTTTGCTATACGTTCATCAGGAAGATTATACTGATAATCGCTTATTTTAATATGTTTCGTATCCATACCTTGTAACATCTATATTTAGAAATCAATCACCAGCGAGATAATGGTAGCTACTAAAGCTGACAGCACTAAAACGCATAATATCAAGTTGGCATCTTGCCGATTATACCCTGTCATTGTATACTGAGTTGAGACATAACTCTGGTGCGGATTCGTGCGGAAGTAGACATAATGATAAATACAATAAGCCACATAGCCACTTAAAATCCCCCATAAAGTTCCGATAATAACATCTGAAGGATAATGCATACCTAGATAGATACGAGTAAAGCCATTCATTAGTGCCCACAAAAACAGACCTATAGTAAGACGAGTGCTACGCACCAAAAAAGCAAAGAATGCCGCTATAGCACAAGTATTAGCAGCATGAGCCGAGAAAAAGCTGTAATCATTCTTACTAATCCATATAACTGTATTAATCATATATTTAATTGACTCGTCATTACATGGACGCAAACGGGCTATCCAAGGTTTCACCACCAAATTATCAATTCCACCAGAAAATCCCACAGCCAGCAAACATCCAAACACCACTAACGCTATCTGTTGCATTGTCTCGTGGTTCTTGACTATTACATAGAACAGACAAAAATAGAGAGGAACCCACGTCCAGGCTGTAGTAAATGTAGACATAATGCCTGTTAGCATGAGATTATCGTTGTTGTTTATAGTCAACAACACCTGCCGATCAATATTAAAAATAGTTGTGAGATCCCACATATATCAATTACCTTATATGTATTCGACTGTAGAACGCAGTATCCAACCTTCCCGTCCATCAGGAACAACAATGCCTAGCCAATGTGGAATACTATTATCTTTAATATAAACTTTGGTTCCCTCATGAATAATAAAGTCATCAGTGCCACCACGCACTGGTGTATTTTTAACACCTACTTCTGACGAAATAATAATGGCTGCGTCTTGCTTATTCAAAGAAGCTTGCTGTTGATAGGCAATTACAATACTTAGAAGAAAGAATAAAAAGCCTATAATCGCTGCAATGAATCCTATTTTCTTCCTCCATAAAGGAGTGGCAAATAAGTAAAGCAATAATCCTAAAAGTGCTACAATGAGACAATTAATACTAATTATAGCCCATCCATCTACTGATAGTAAGTTTACAACTGCATTATACCATGTAATAAAAAACATATTTTCACCATCAGCATATTTATCAATTGTCTTACTACGTGCCAACTGCAAATTAAAACGAATATCGTTATTTCCTGGGCAGAGGCGTAGTGCACGCTCATAATTCAATATAGCCTGAGTAATATTATCTGTACGATAATAAGCATTGCCTAAATTATAAAACAAGGCCACACTCTTTCTTTGATGCAGTAATGCTTTATAATCTCTTATAGCTTGCTGATAATTCTGCTCTGTATAAGCTTTATCGGCATCTTGTATAGTTATTGCACGTGCAGGAGAAAATGATAGTGATTGTACCGCAATAATTACTAAAATAACAACTAATTTAGCCGCATTTAACTTACAATTTGCTGCGCTTTTATTTACCTTAAAGGTCGACTCAATTTCCGTTATCGCTAACATAGCTGACTCTAACGTCTTACTCATGTTTCCAGTTGCATCACCTGGTGCATAACGTTCAAACTCACATTCGTCGAGTGCGCTGATAAACAAATCTATTACATGTTGGGCTACCGATTGCTGCTGAAGTCGCTCTACAATGTTATCACGTGATAATAATTCCACAGACATATTCAGCTTATCACTCACATACCCCCATAAAGCACGTAACACTTCATCATAAATGTATTTCATCGCCGGCTTTCAACAACTGATTGGCCTTCTTTAATCGTTTTGTTGCCACTTTATTTGCTTTCTTACCCTTCAATGCCACAACATTATTCAGTGTGAGTGCTCGTCTTCTAAATACAATCAACAAAACTACAAAAAGACATAAAAGTAAACATAAGATTATTATATATTTTACAGATCCAAAGAAGACGTCACTTGAAACATAATGTAAGCCTGTCTCTTTCATCAATGGACGTATGTCATTTCCCTTTGCAGCATAATCATCTAACAAGTTTTTCCCTCTTACACCAGGAAGTACATGGATGTGTAAAGGCTGTGTCTTGATGGTATGATAGGACTGCGTCACTAAATTATAGAAGGTGAGTTCAACTGGAGGTACAGTAAAATTGCCCTGATTACGTGGCACAACCAAGAAATCATACAGCATACTCCCTTGCAAACCAGTGTTTGTTAATTGCGTCTTGTCGGTAATTTTTGCATCATATTGTTCAAAATCTTTGGGAAACGCAATAGTCGGCTGCTTGATTAATTTTAGGTTTCCTCTCCCACTAACCACCACACGCAAGTTTATAGGATCGCCTACTTTCACAATCGATTTCCCTAACTGCGCAGAGAGAGAAAATGTTCCAACTCCATTAGAGAAATTCGCTGGGCGATTAGGAAGTGGTAAAATATTGATGGTGAGACTTGGCGCCTGTATGTTCTTTTTCACTTCAACATAACCTGATCCCCCATTAAAAAATGCTTCAAATGGATCGACGCTACGGTCTTGTTGCACGACTACACCTTGAAAAGTTATACTGGGAATAGTAAGTTTGCCTGTCATCTGTGGATACATCACATACTGGCTCCATGTAACACAGCGATAAGGACGCCCATTTACACGCTCTATATGGAAGCTTTTTTGTTGAGGCAATTTTATTTCTTGTGTGAGAAAGCCTGTCAAATCAGGCATATCTCCTTTTAATTGTGTCAGTTCTACCAAAGTATAAACCTTGTAAGTAAGCAGAATAGGCTCTTGTTCATGCACCTCTCTCTTGTTTGCACTTACTCGTATAAAAAGGTCTGTCCCCGATATTTTCGTCCCCACAGAACGTACATTTGCTCCACTATTCCCAGAAGTTCCATTACCATTTCCTCCCTTTGCCTGCCCAGAGACAGACAATCTTATACTCTTAGAATAAACCTTCCGGCCACCAATCTGGGCAGAAGCTGGCGCGATAGTGTAAACACCTGCTTTGGCAATATATAACGTATAGGTATAAGTGATAGATGAAGAACTGGATGTGTGGCCGTTAACCATCTGATAACTTGACTGTCTGGATGTATAAGGCCCTGCTATAACTTCAATTGTCGATGGCATTGTCCCAGCTCTAAAATCCTCAACATTCTGTGTATTGATGGTATAAGAGAGACGGAAATTCTCACCCGCCACAATACTTGATGGAGCAGATACTGTTATATGTTGTGCCGAGATAGATTGTACACTCGCCAAAAGGAACACCCAAATTATACTATATTTGAATAATATGCGCATCGTTCAATATTAACTTATTACCAGTTCTTTTGCAATTTTCTACTTCCTTGCTGCTGCAATGCACGTGATATACGCTGCTGCGTAGCTTTTTCATTCTGCAAAGCTGCATTCAACAGCTGTTCGGCATTATCTTTACTCAAGCTATTTGCAGACTCCTTCTGTGGTTGCTTTTCTTTCTTATCATCTTGTTTTTGCTTATCCTTATCTTTTTTATTATCTTTTTTCCCATGCCCATCTTTCTTATTATCTTGCTGCGAATTAGGCTTCTGTGGATTATTTTTCAATAACTTTTGACATAGAGCCAGATTATAGCGAGTCGCATTATTATTGGGGTTGTTACGCAAAGCCTCTTCATAAGCTTTTATCGCATCAGCATACATCTGGTGTCGCTGACAAATATATCCCATATTATGATAGCTTTTTGCTTTCCTTAGCTTACTTTTCTCAGCTTTTCCTGCACGCTCAAGATAGATAGTTGCAGCAGAATCTTTCTGCTGCATCAACAACACGGTTCCCAAATTATAGAGTGCTTGGCTATTGTTACCATTTTGAACCAACGCCTTACGATATTCAATCTCCGCCTTAACATAGTTCTGCTGACGAAAATGATGATTTCCACTGCGTATTAATTGTCTGTCAGTCTGTGCATGTACACCAAACCATAACATACTTATGAGGAATAAAAAAATACTTCTTAAATAGCTCATGCTTTCTGCTTCTTAAAAAAGTTTACACTTTTAAATAGAGGATTTTTTGATTCTTGTATAAGGCTCTCTGCTATCAATAGCACCAAAAGAAGAATACCAAAAAGCTCGGAACTGTTCACTATACTCACTATAAACTACACTATCGGTTGCACCTGTCTGAAGTTTTTCTAAGGCGTTATTCAGCTTCTCTTGAGCATCATTCGTATTATCAACATGAATATACATTCCATTTCCTGCAGCGGCTAATTGGCGACACATCTGCTCATTTAATGCCGACATAACAGTTTCTCCACGCTCATCCTTCAAATATCCCCCATGTCCATTAGGTATCGGTGCCCCTTTTGCATTGCCAACACCAAGTATAAATACATTCCGACCATGTTCATGAGCTGCTTTAACGGCTTCTATAGCTCTTCCTTCATGATCTTCACCATCCGTAATAATAATAATAGCTTTACCGATATTCTTTTGCTGAGTAAAACTTTGTTCGCTCAATTCCACAGCACGGGCTATATCAGTTCCTTGCGTAGCAATCAGAGAAGGATCAATATTCTGCAGAAACATTTTAGCTGATACATAGTCGTTTGTTATGGGAAGTTGCACAAAGGCATCACCCGCGAAAACAATTAATCCAACTTTATCATTCGTAAAATGATCAAATAAGCTTTCTACCAACAACTTACTTTTGGCTAAGCGCGAGGGAACAACATCTTCTGCACGCATCGAATTACTAATATCCATAGCAATAACAGCTTCTACCCCATTGCGCTTATCATGGGATATTTTCATCCCCGCTTGGGGACGAGCTAACATAATAATTAAAAGTGTTATAGCACCTTGTAACAGCCAGAATTTTACTGTTGGCCGATATTTTGAAACATCAGGCATCATTTGCTGCAACAAGACAGGATCTCCAAAACGTGAGAACTTAGCCTTGCGTCTCCTCCACATCATAAAACGCACACAAGCCATGATGGGGATAATAAACAATAGCCATAAGTATATAGGATCTTCAAATCTTAACATAATACCATTTATCTAAGGGATTCTACGCAAGATGGTCGTTCTTAAAATTAACTCCAGTAAAAGCAATATCAATGCAGCCAAAGCAAAAGGTTGATAAGCCTCATACCATTTAGAAAATTTCTTAACATCCATTTTCGTTTTCTCTAACTTATCAATGTCTGTATAAATTTGTCTCAACTGCTTATTGTTGGTTGCACGATAAAAACTGCCATCTGTCATCTGAGCTATCTCTTGCAGCGTCTTGCTATCTATTTCCACAGGAATGTTCACATATTGTATTCCGCCTGCGACAGGCATTGGATACGGCGCAACCTTGTTCGTTCCAACTCCAATCGTATAAACACGAATTCCCATGCGTTTAGCTATCTCTGCACTTGTCATGGGAGAGATATCACCCATATTATTACTACCATCAGTAAGCAAAATAACGACTTTACTCTTTCCTTTCACATCTTTCAACCGGCTCACCGCATTAGCTAATCCCATACCGATTGCAGTACCATCAGCTATTAGCCCCCTCGAAGCTATATCTGTACGTACACTCTGTAACATATTAATGAGTGATGTGTGGTCGGTTGTCATGGGGCATTGCGTGAAAGCTTCCCCTGCGAAGATTGTTAATCCAATGTTATCATTGGGACGATCAGCAATAAATTCAGCCGCGACCTTTTTTGCTGCCTCTAACCGATTAGGTTTTAAGTCCTCGGCGAGCATGGAAGTGGAAACATCCATAGCCAGCATAATGTTAATCCCTTCAACCTGTTTCTCTCCCCACGAATTATGTGTCTGAGGACGAGCCATAACAACAACAATCAGAAAGAAAGTGACGCAGCGCAGGAATATTGGAAAATGAATGATGCGCATTCGCCAGCTTTTGGGAGCATATTGAAAAGCATAGGTGTCGCTCATACGCATGCTGGGTTCACGCTTAGCACGATAAAAGAAATACCAAACAATGTAAGGTATCAACAAAAGCAACAACAAAAAATATTCTTTACTTGCAAATTCCATCTTTTATCCTATCAATTCAATCCACTGATACACAATATAAGCGAGTAAGGCCATAAGCACAATGCTCAAAACATAAAGTAAAACCTTTAAAGTAAAATGATTCTTACGCGTTTTCTCCTCATCTTCACTTAATTGTTCTACTACTTTTTCTACAGTTTCTTGCACATCTGTTTTGGTTTCATCAATAAATTTAGCCGCATGGAGTAAATTTAAATCGTTTTCATTAATTAGTGCACTGTATTTAGCGAATTTTACTAAGTCTGCCGTTCTAAACAGTTCTCGCAGTTCTTCTAATCCCTTTTGGTCGTTGGCTTGCTGTAGCCTTGCAATAATTTCGTTACTGGTCATCTCCATTGCATTAAAACCAAAACGTTCTTGGATATATAATCTAACAGCATCTGTAAGCTGCGTATAATAGGATTTCTGGTCTTCAGAGCTCACCAACTGCTTGGCCTTGATTTCATCTATAGCATGCAACGCCTTACGATGAGCGGGGATACGCTTAACGATACGCACGTGGGCTATAATAGGTCTATTGCGCTTAAGACATATAAAGACATAAACGGCACCTGCACCCAACACAAGAAAGACTAAACTCAGCCAAAAGATTCCTTGCCAATCGTTCCAAGAAAAAGGATTATCTTGAACGTCTTCGGGTGGGAAAAACTTATTAGGATGCAATGTATCAACTGGAACCGTCAAAACTTTCAAAGCTAAAGCTGCGCCTTGGTAGGACTTGCCATTCACACGAACAACTAAGGGGGGCAAAGCATAAAGCCGCTCACGGAAACTCGTTAAAGTATAAACACGCTGTTCAACAGACATACCATCAACAATCGCTGGAGATTTCTTCTCAACAGAAAGAATCTCAACTCCTTGGGAGAAGTTGTCCTGGGATATGTAATTTTGGCCATTGCAGACGTGCACCTTGGGGAGCTGTAACTTGTAAAGAAAGATGTGCCTGCTGACCAATGAGAATTGATACAGAGTCTATCTTCTGCTCTACTTGCACGCGTTGTGCCCACGCAGGCGCTGCTAACAGAGCTACAATAGCAGCCAGCAACAATTTAACTATCTTCATTATATCCGTTTCTTAAAAAGTAGAGCAACGCCTTCGTGAAATTTTCATTTGTTGCTACTGACGTCCAATCAACTTTGCTTTTTGCAAAAGTGCGATTCAAAAGATCTTCTCGCTCTATCCAATAACGTGCATGTGCCTGCCGCAATTTAGCCGAGCTTGTATCAATAATCATTTCATGCCCCGTTTCGGCATCGCGCACTTTCATTAAACCAATATCTGGAAGCGACTTTGCTCGTGGATCATAAACTTGAATAGCAACAATATCATGCTTTGAGTTGGCTATCTGTATGGGTTTACTAAAATCAGAACGCGAATAGAAGTCACTCAACAAAAAGGCTGTGCATCTGCGTTTCATCACCTGAGTAAGATAGGATACTGCCATGCCAATATCGGTTCGTATACCTGCAGGTTCGAAATTAAGCAATTCATGAATAATATAAAGAATGTGCTTGCGACCCTTCTTGGGCGGAATATACTTTTCAATTCTATCGGTGAAAAGGATTACGCCAATCTTATCATTGTTTTGAATGGCGCTGAAAGCCAAGGTTGATGCTATCTCGGTTACCAAATCGCGTTTGGTTTGTTGCACACTACCAAAGTCTAAAGAGCCACTCAAGTCGACAAGCAACATCACAGTCAGTTCACGCTCTTCTTCGTAGACTTTTACGTAAGGACGATGAAAACGAGCCGTAACGTTCCAATCAATATCGCGCACATCGTCGCCATATTGATACTCGCGCACTTCGCTAAAGGCCATACCACGTCCTTTAAAGGCCGAATGATATTGCCCTGCAAAGATGTTTTGACTCAAGCCACGTGTCTTGATTTCAATCTTTCTTACCTTCTTTATTATCTCTGATGCTTCCATTAAGGCACCTCTACCTTATTAATAATTTTTGAAACAATCTCCTCTGAAGAGATGTTACTGGCCTCTGCTTCATAAGAAAGACCTATACGATGGCGCATGACATCATGTGCAACTGCGCGCACGTCTTCGGGGATGACATAGCCACGATGCTTAATAAAGGCATAAGCACGACTGGCCTTTGCTAAATTAATGCTGGCGCGTGGACTTCCGCCATAGGTAATCATATCTTTCAACTCTCCCAGTCCATAACGCTCAGGATAACGGCTGGCAAAGACGATGTCGGCAATATATTGTGCAATTTTATCGTCGATATAAACCTGATTAACGATTTCTCGCGCCTTTAAAATCTCATCGGCAGAAATCACTGCAGAAACGGTTGGAAATGTGCCTGCTATGTTCTCACGAATAATGAGTTTTTCTTCCTCCAACGTGGGGTAATCAATCACCACTTTCAGCATAAAGCGATCTACCTGTGCTTCGGGCAATTGATAAGTCCCCTCCTGCTCTATCGGGTTTTGTGTAGCCAACACCAAGAAAGGTTTTGGAAGCGGGAATGTTGATTCGCCAATAGTTACTTGATGCTCTTGCATGGCCTCTAAAAGCGCGCTCTGCACCTTAGCTGGTGCACGATTAATTTCATCGGCAAGGACAAAGTGTGCAAAAACAGGTCCTTTTTTGACATGAAAACGCTCATCCTTTTGCGAATAAATTTGCGTTCCTATCACATCGGCAGGCAACAAATCGGGCGTAAATTGAATGCGGCTAAAATCTGCATCTATCAGCTGAGCCAATGTTTTTTTATGGCTAAAGTTTTAGCCAAACCAGCACACCTTCTAAAATGAATATGTCCATCACTAAGTAAATGAAATCAACAACGACTCCACCAAATGCTTTTGCCCCACAATCACTTTGTCCATGCCTGAAACAAGGTTGGTTACAAAACCACTTTGTTGCTCAATCATAATATTGAGGGCGCGAATATCTATTGCTTCTGCCATAATATGAATTTTATTGATATTTTTTATGTGTGGCAAAATTACAACAAATCACAAAGGTGAAGGGCATCTACACGCCTAAATAATATTAAAAAGCCTATGAATTGAATTAATTTAAGACCTTTCATGATGAGTGGTTCCTGCATGCTAAAAAAAGCACGTGAGATACGGTGTTTCTCAATCGTTTTTGAGAAAAAAACAAGCGAGATACGGGTGTTTCTCAACCGTTTTTGAGAAAAACAAACGAGATACGGGGGTATTTCGCTCGTTTTTGAAAAAAATCGGGCAAAATACCCCTCCTTATAAAACCCTACTCATCGCAAAAGTGTTATTTTTCCCACTAACTGAAACATTTAACATGTGCGAAGAACCACATTTTATATATTTTAATTATATTTGCACCATCTTAGTTCAAATCGGGGGTCACCCCACAACCTATTCTTAAAATTTCAGTTAAAACTATGCAAAAGAAATTGCATTTCCTATTGAGCCTGATGCTGTTGTGCGCAACGACAGTCATGGCACAAGTTACTACCTCTTCCATGAGCGGTAAGGTTACACTACAAGGTACAAACGAGGAGATTGTTGGTGCAACCATACAAGCCACTCACGAACCTTCTGGCACACGTTATGCTACCGTGACAAATGCTGATGGTCGTTTCAACATTCAGGGCATGCGCACTGGCGGCCCCTACAAGGTAACCGTCAGTTACATTGGCTATCAGTCGAAAACCTATAAAGGTATTCAACTGCAACTGGGCGAAGCCTATAACCTCAATGCCCAGCTGTCTGAAGATGCTACGGTATTAGGCGAAGTGGTAGTGAGCGCAACTGCTTCGAAATTCGCAGCCGAGAAGACTGGTGCTTCGACCAACATCAACAACAGTCAAATTGTGAATCTGCCCACCGTAAACCGCAGCATCACCGATGTAACACGCCTCTCACCCTATGGCGGCAACGGAATGTCTTTTGCAGGTTCGGATGGCCGAACAGCTAACTTCACTGTGGATGGTGCAAACTTCAACAACAATTTTGGGTTAAGCTCTAAACTGCCTGGCGGTGGTAACCCAATATCTATCGATGCTATCGATGAACTACAGGTTGTCGTTTCACCATTTGATGTACGCCAAACTAATTTTATTGGCGGAGGAGTTAACGCCATCACTAAATCTGGAACAAATACTTTTAAAGGAAGTGCTTATATTTACCATCGCAATGAGAACCTGCGCGGTGACGCGGTTGACAAGCTGGCAATTGATGGCGCACGCAACACAGATAGAAGCACAACATATGGTTTCACTCTTGGCGGGCCAATCATTAAAAATAAACTTTTCTTCTTTGTAAATGGTGAAACCATTCAAACGCCAACCATCGCTAACCGCTGGAGAGCCTCTTCAGATGGTGTTGCCAATCCGAATAACTATATCTCACGTACAACCATTGCCGACATGGAACGCGTTTCTCAATTCGTGGCTACACATTATGGTTACGACACGGGTTCCTACACGAATTTCCCTGCCGACGAAACAAACTATAAGATTTTGGCACGCTTAGATTGGAACATCAACAACATGCACCATTTAGCGTTGCGCTATAACTACACCAAGAACCGCGGTTGGAATGCACCCAACATGTCGTCTATGGATGGTGGCCCTTCATCTGCTTTTGCACGTACATCCGACCACGCAATGGCCTTTGCAAATTCGATGTATGCCGTAGACAATCTTGTTCACTCATTCACTTTCGACCTGAATAGCCGAATTAGTGAGAAACTCTCTAATCAATTTTTGGCTACCTATTCAAAACTTGATGACCAGCGCTTCACCAATTCTTCAGAATTCCCCTTTATCGACATTTTAGACGGGACTGGTACAACCAGTAATTATATGTCACTCGGTGAAGAACTTTTCACCCACAACAATGCTGTACACAACAAGATTTGGAACATCAAAGATGACGTAACCTACTTCACTGGCAACCATAAAATCACAGCTGGCATGAAGTTCGAACATCAAATGGCCGACAACTCTTATATGCGCAACGGAACTGGCTATTATCGCTATGCCAGTGTCAACGATTTCTTAACAGGTGCCGCACCTGAAATTGTTTGCCTTACTTATGGTTACAATGGCGAAAAGAATCCCATCTCACGCGTACAATTTAATACTTTGGGAATTTATGGGCAAGATGAATGGCAAGTAAATAATAAGTTGAAACTCACTTATGGCGTACGCTTTGATGGTTTATTCTTCAATAACAATGATTTGATGCGCAACAATGCTATCTACAATCTCGACTATAACGGACGCCACATTGACACAGGAAAATGGCCCTCTTCAAGTCTTACGATTTCTCCACGCATAGGGTTCACCTACGATGTCTTGGGCAATAAGACTCTCAAAGTACGTGGTGGCACAGGCTTCTTCTCTGGTCGACTGCCCTTGGTATTCTTCACCAATATGCCAACCAATAGTGGAATGGTACAATATCAAGCACAACTAAATGCGCGCAATGGTAGCCGGCTCGGCTATGCGATGAGCAACTTCGCAGGAGGCTTAGTAACAGATGCCAACGGAAAAGCTACTATCGAAGCACTCTATAATAAGATTACCAACATGACAAATGCCAGTGGTAATAAGATCTTCCCATCGACAATCTCACCAGAGACGGGATCTGTTCCCTCACAAATCGCAGCTGTTTCGCCAAAATTCAAAATGCCACAAGTTTGGAAAACTTCTTTGGCTGTAGATTATCAAATTCCAGTATCATTCCCCTTCTCCGTAACTGCAGAAGGTATTTATAATAAAACCATCAATGCAGTAAAGATTTCGGACTGGAGTGTACCTAATGTTGGTGGCTTTGCTCGTTTTAATGGCGTAGACAATCGCCCGATTTATGCTGCTTCTGCATCAACTAATCCCAGCGCTTTTGTACTCGAGAACACCAGCAAAGGTTATGGCTGGTCGCTTAACTTGTCACTCAACGCACAGCCTGCAGAATGGGTAAGCCTCATGGCAGCCTATACTCACACCGTTTCAAAAGAAATCACTGGCATGCCTGGTTCGAATGCGAAATCAGCTTTCACCTACATCCCAACGGTAGAAGGTGCGAATTACATCAAGCTCCACAATTCACAATATGTTACTCCAGATCGCTTCGTTGCTTCAGCTTCTATACACGATAAGAGTGGAAATCATTATAGCCTCATTTATGAGACCTGGCGTGGAGGCTACAATTACGGCTATATGACAACCAATGATGTTAATGGCGACGGCTATCTCTACGATGCCATCTATATTCCTACAGATGCACAGGTTGCCAATGGTGACTTCCGCTTCAGAACTAATGACGACCGCGACCGCTTCATGGATTTCGTACACGCAAACAAATCACTCAAAAATCATCAAGGCGAATATGCTGAGCCTTATAGCGTTTATACTCCATGGGTTCATCGCATTGATTTTAGCTACAAACACGATTTCAAGCTTAATTTTGGAAATACTAAGCACACCTTGCAACTAAGCTTCGACATCAAAAACCTCATGAACCTCTTCAATTCAAGTTGGGGTGTGATGAAGTATCTCAATCCTAAAATTGGACAAGAACTTAGAGTTATGAAATATGAAGGTGCTGATGCCAACGGCTATGCTACCTGGTCGACTCCAAGCTCTATCAATGGCTCAACCCAATTGTTTGTACCACAGCACACCATTGGTCAATGTTGGAATGCATCAATTGGTATCAAATATATCTTCAACTAAATGAAAAAAGAAAAATGAAAAGAATAACAAAAATTGTCACTACCCTCGTGTGCAACAACGTTGCTCCTCACGGCTTGTAGCAAAGACGACTCCATCACACAGCTCGATGGTTTGCATGTATCCACATCATACGTTTCTATCGCTGAAGCGGGAGCAACCTCAAAAAATAACCCTCAACACCTCAAGCGACCGGAAGATAGAAAAAGGTTACTACCAAAAACAAACAAAGTTGAATGGCTTACCATTTCACCCACAGAAGGCCATGCTGGACAAACAGAAATCTCATTCACTGCTCCAGCATCTCTTGATGGACGCACTGCTGAAGTGCTCATCACAGCTAATGGGGAGACCCAGCACATCAACATTGTTCAAGGTCTGCCAACTATCACGAAAGCAACTTGTGCTGCAGTCCTTGCGGGTGTCGATAACAAGAGCTATCGTGTGACTGGTGTCTGCACTTCCATCAACAACACCAACTATGGCAACTTCTATCTCAACGATGGAACTGCTTCACTATATGTTTATGGAACTAAAGATGCTGGTGGAAACTATGCTTGGAAATCATTTGGTATTGAAGTGGGCGACGAGGTAACTATCGAAGGACCACGCTCCACCTACAATGGTGTGGGACAGCTCAAAGATGCTACTTTTATCAGTGTGAAGAAGTCGCTCATCAAAGTTGATGCCGTTGAGAACGACTCACTCCCTGTAACTGGAGGCACTTTCACTGCCCATTTGGTCTGCAAAGGACAAGGAGTTTCTGTCGATATCCCCAACGATGCTAAAAGCTGGCTTGCTATCAGTGGCATACAGACGATAGGTACCACTACAACTGTGCAATTTACTGCGCAACCAAACACAGGTGGTGATCGCGAAACAACCATCGAATTCCGTACCACAGAAGGTGGCAAGACCTATACATCGCAGACAAAATTAGTACAAGTAGGCGCCATCGTTGCTGCCCCTATCAATGAGTTTAAACAAGCTGCAGTAAGCACTACGCAATATCGCATCTCGGGCATTGTTACCAACGTCAAAAATGCTGCCCAGGGCAACTTCACACTCAAAGATCACTCGGGAGATGTTTTTGTTTACAAAGCAAAAGATTTCCAAACTAAAGGAATTAAAGTGGGCGATATCGTTACCCTCGTGGGTGAACGTGGTGAATATAATGCTACACCACAAATGGTGAAAGCCAGCATCGAAGACCATAAAAAGGTGGAGCAAATATCGATTGCCGACTTCCGCACAAGCCTGATAGTAAGGATACCTACTATATGATTAAAGGTAGCGTGGCACAATCCACAGAAGCTAACACCAAGTTTGACCTCACCAAATATGGCAACTTTGCACTTACCGATGCCACAGGAAACGTTTATGTGTATGGCGTTATTAATGGCTGGGGAGGCAAGAAAGGAGAATTTGGAACACTCCATGTGGCTACTGGCGATCAACTCACACTCATTGCATCGAAGACCTCCTATAAAGGACTCGTTGAGGCCATTGCCATCTTTTACTCGAAATAAATCATTCACCCTAACTTTATAACTCTCTTTTCATGATGGAGGCATGCTATCAAAGGCATGCCTCCTGATTTTTTGCGCAAAGCAAATCTGGACGGCACGGCTATAATGCAATAAGGTGAACTCGCCCATCGTTTTCATCCGTTTTCACAAAAAATAAGCGAAACCGACCACCGTTCTCATCTGTTTTCATCAAAAACAAGCGAAACCGACCATCGTTCTCATCTGTTTTCGCTAAAAATAAGCGAAACCGACCACCATTCTCATCTGTTTTCGCTAAAAGCAAGTGAAACCATACTCCGTTCTCATCCATTTTTGACAAAAACAGACATTCCAAGGGGTTGGAAAAGCTATTCTTAAGAAAAACAATGTGTTGCCCACGGACGAAGCATACATCCAACCCTTTTTTAAGGTATAGCATACCTCACCCCGCATTTTTTTATTATCTTTGTTCCCACAAATTCAAATACATATAAGATATTATGGTGATTGATTTCGATAAAATAACGATGCAGACCATCAATGACTTCAAAGGTGGACAAGGAGAACTCGACATGGCTGGATTCAGCGACGACAAGGTAAAAATCATGCGCAACGTGCTAAAGCCACAAGCTTCGGCAGGCAGACATCTGCACAGCAGTAATAGCGAGATAATCTATGTACTTCAAGGTGAGCTCACAATCACTTGCGATGGAGAGAGAGAAATCGTTCGCGCGGGGCAACTGCACTACTGCCCCATGGGACATCAACATAGTTACACGAATCTCAGCACCGAAGATGTTGTATTCTTAGGCATAGTTCCAGAACATCATGCGTAACATCACACATAATTCATGCAACACGGGTATTGTTATTGGTATCGACGTGGGCATAAGCACCACAAAAATTGTAGGTGTAGACGTACAAGGGACAGTACTCAATCCGTTTAGAATTAGAGCTACCGATCCCATCACATCGCTTTACGGCGCATTCGGAAAATATCTGCATGACAATGGCATTCAGCTTAACGACGTAGCACAAGTGATGCTTACTGGTGTGGGGGCTGCCTATATTGATGAAGACATCTATGGCCTGCCCACAGCTAAAGCACAGGAGTTTATAGCTGACGGGCTAGGAGCACGTTATGAAAGTGGATTGGAAAAGATGATTGTTGTGAGCATGGGCACAGGTACGAGTCTTGTGAAATGCGATGGCAACGATATTCGTCATATAGGTGGCACAGGTATTGGAGGCGGCACTTTGCAGGGGTTAAGCCGCATTATGCTCAAAACCGACGATATCAAGCAGGTAGCAGAATTGGCAAAGTCTGGAGATATTTCAAAGATCAATCTGCTTATCGGCGACATCAGTGCTCACCCACTTCCTGTCTCCCCATGAGCGCCACGGCAAGCCTTTTTAGTAATGCCAAGACCAATGCTTCGCGCGAGGATATCGCTATTGGGCTCATCTACATGGTGCTCCAGGCTGTAGGATCGAGCACCATCTTGAGCAGTTTAGAAAGCGGTATCAAAGATTTCGTGCTCATTGGCAACCTCACGCTACTTCCCCAATGCCGTGAGGTTTATGATGCCATGGAACAGCTCTACGATGTACGTTTTCGCATACCAACACATAGTGAATTCTGCACTGCTATTGGTGCAGCACTGAGCTATCGCAACAATCGTTTTCCTTCATGTAAACCCTCAGTACAGATTGAGCGCAATGATTAAAAAAATTTGGTGTACCTTCGTTATAAGTATTCTTGTTGGGCTTTCTATTCAAGCACAACCCAAACACGAAGTACGTGCCGTATGGCTCACTACTATCGGTGGATTAGACTGGCCGCACAACTATGCACAGAGCGAACGATCGAGAGCAAAGCAACAAGCCGAACTTCAAGCTACACTTGATCAACTACAAGCTGCTGGTGTCAACACCATTTTGCTTCAGACGCGCATCCGAGGAACTGTGATTTATCCTTCGGACTATGAGCCTTGGGATGGTTGTCTCAGTGGTATTCCAGGCACATCACCTGGTTATGATGCCTTGCAATTTGCCATTGATGAGTGTCATAAACGTGGCATGGCAGTGCAGGCATGGCTCGTGTCGATTCCTGTAGGGAAATGGAATGGATTGGGATGCAAACGACTACGCCAACGTTATCCACAACTCATTGTGAAAATTGGCGATGAAGGTTACATGAATCCAGAAAGCCACAGACAGCCACTCATATTGCGAAACTATGTCAAGAAATCGTTAGCAAATATGATGTCGATGGCATTCATTTAGACTATATTCGTTATCCTGAAGCTTGGGACATCAAGGTGCGAGCAGAACAAGGCCGCACATTTATCACAAACATTGTTACTGCTGCTTCAAACGCTGTAAAAGCAATCAAGCCATGGGTGCGCATAAGTTGTTCGCCCATTGGCAAGGCCAACGATTTGCCCCGCTATTGGAGTCATGGTTGGAATGCCTACACACGCGTATTGCAGAATGCGCAACAATGGCTCGCCGACGGACTTATGGACGAGCTCTATCCCATGATGTATTTCAAAGGTAACCATTTTTATCCCTTTGCCCTCGACTGGCAAGAACAGGCGCAAGGCAAGATTGTTGTGCCAGGCTTGGGCATCTACATGATGGCACCGCAGGAGAAAAATTGGCCTTTAATCGACATCACCCGCGAGATGCTGGTGGCACGCCACATTGGAATGGGACACGCTTACTTCCGCAGCAAATTTTTTACTGACAATACCAAAGATATCTACACTATCGCTGCAGAGGATATCGATTCAACACCAGCCCTACTACCTGCGTTAACATGGTATTCACAGCAACAGCCTGCCTCCCCAACAGACGTGCACACAACGGCCATGCAAATCACATGGCAGACACTACCAAACTGCACCTATAATCTATATAGTAGCGAGCAATGGCCTGTCGACACTGAGAAGGCCGAAAACCTGATGCTCGTGCGCTACGCAAATACTCAGCTCAATATCCCTGCTGGCAACCAACGCTACTACGCCCTCACGGCAATGGATCGATATGGAAACGAGAGCCTACCCACACAATGTAGTACAAAGAGAACCTCACCAGCCAACGATGCATTGTTGTGCACAGGCAACACGCTGCGCATACCCAACAACTACAATGCAAACGAAGGACTGCTCACGCTCTCTGCCCTCGACGGCACGTTGCTTCAAACGCTCAGCGTGCGCAACAATGTCATCAACATGCAAGGCATCGCCGACGGCATCTATCAGCTGCGCACCCTTAATGCAGCCGACGTGAGCCACCACATTGCCTTCGTCATCGTGAAAAGATTCTAAGCTTTTGTTTGCAGTTTCCACGAAAAAACTTACCTTTGCATACAACAAAATCGACAACAATTTTAAACAAGAAAGATATAAGGGTTGTGCCGATTCGATTGGGATACTCATCAAATAATATTGAAAACCGAGCACGTTTTGCTTGCTAATGGCGGGCCACATAAAGCTTCTCTGAAGTGAAGTCTCTTGCAGACCAGTGGATTACAAAAGCGGTAAACACTCAAATAATGATTTACTCGGAGTTTCATCACATCATCGGGCAACCCTTTTTTCTTTTTAAATCCTCAAAATAAGACAACTATGTTTAGCGGCATCATCGAAGAGATGGCTACCATTGTAGCCATAGAACAAGAAAAAGACAATATACATTTTACACTGAGCTGCTCGTTTGCGCAAGATTTAAATCGATCAAAGCGTGGCACACAATGGCGTCTGCTTAACAGTGGTTCGCATCAGCGGCGACACCTACACTGTAACAGCCATGAAAGAGACATTGATTCGTTCGAATTTGCAGCAACTCAACGTGGGAGACAAAGTGAACATCGAACGCTCGATGCTGATGAACGGCCGATTAGATGGGCATATTGTACAGGGACACGTTGATGAAACCGCCACCTGCATTGCAGTGTGCGATGCCAATGGTAGCACCTACTACACCTTTGAATATAAAGCGAATAGAGAACTCGCACAGCGTGGTTACTTCACCGTCGACAAAGGTTCGGTTACGGTAAACGGCGTCTCGCTTACGGTATGTGACCCCACAACTAACACATTCACTGTGGCCATCATTCCTTATACCAAGGAACACACAAACTTCTGTAACATGCACAAAGGCAGTTTGGTGAATATTGAGTTCGATATCCTTGGTAAATACATTGCACGCTTGCAAAGTCTTTCTGCACAATAACAAAATACGCAAGCAAAATAAAAACCTGTTACCAACCACAATAATAACTAACGAAAGGACAATAAATCTGATGAAAACAAAATGGAAACTATGGTGCGTATTTTGCACCTTACTTGCTGTCACTCTACCGACAGATGCTCGAATATGGTCTCTACAAGCTTGCATTGATTTTGCATTGCACAACAACACCAACATGCAGAAAATGCAGCTCAACGTTAAAAATGCACACGAAAATATCAGAGAGAGCGAGGCTGCACTGTTGCCTTCATTGAGCTTCAACACCTCGCACAACGTCTCCTATACGCCATGGCCCGAAGTAGGCAGCTATATGGTAGCAGGAAGCCGCGTGCAAACCAGCGTCGACAAGACATTCTACAACGGCAGCTATGGTGTGAGCGCCAATCTGATGCTTTGGAACGGCAACCGCAACCGCAACCAAATCAAACTCAACCAATATGCCGAGAAGCAAGCTATGCTCGACTCAGCTACCACAGCCAACACACTCATTGAGCAAATAACACAACTCTATGTGCAAATTCTCTACTCAACTGAAGCCATCAAAGTTAATCAAGAGAGTCTTGCCACAAGCACCAAAAACGAAGATAGAGGGCAAGAGATGCTCAACGTGGGAAAAATGAGCAAAGCCAATTTGGCGCAACTCACGGCTCAACGCGCGCAGGATGAATATGCCGTGGTGCAGGCTGAGAGTGCATTGAAAGACTATAAACGCCAGCTCAAACAGCTGTTGCAACTCACCAACAACGAGCCATTCGAAATCGTCATTCCCCAAACCACCGACGACATGGCGCTGGCACTCATTCCTCAACTCAACAACGTCTATCAGCAGGCAGTGGCTCATCGTCCCGAAATTAAGAATGCCGAATTGGGCATTGAGAGCAGTAACCTGAGCATCAAGATAGCCAAAGCCATGCGGCAGCCCACCATTAGTTTGAATGCCGGAGCCAATGCCAACACCACCACCATGAGCCACAAAGCCTGGGGAACACAGCTCAAAAACAACTTTGGCATCGGTGCTGGTGTAAGCATCAGCATTCCTCTGTTTGACAATCGTCAGACAACAACAGCCATTAACAAAGCCCGATTGCAGCAACTCAATTATCAGCTCGAACTCAAAGATAAGCAAACGATACTCTATTCAACGATAGAGAGCTACTGGTTGCAGGCCTATAACAACCAAAACATGTTCAAAGCAGCTCAGGTCACCACACAGAGCGCAAAGACAAGCTATGCCCTACTGAACGAACAATTCAGTCTGGGACTAAAAAATATCGTGGATCTCATGACGGGCAAAGACAATCTACTCAAAGCACAGCAAAACGAATTACAGAGCAAATATTTAGCCATTCTCAACATCAAACTGCTGCAATTCTATCAAGAAGGCACTCTCAAATAATCTTTTTTATTCAAAGATATATCAGCACTCTACTTACACTAATACTTTCTTTCTCTAAAACGGATTAGATATACTGTGCCTACCCGGAAATGGATTAGATCGCTGAAACTAATGCGTTTATCCTACTCCTTACGAAGCTTTCGTTCATGCCACAAACCTATCCGTCAGATATCCAAAATCTCTTCCGGACGCGCTACCAAGGTTGTAGCCCCCCTTTGCCAACAGAAACTCCTTGTCGCGAAATCCCCAAAGCACACTGATGCAAGGCAGATGAGTGTTGCGCGCAGTGAGAATATCAACGTCGCTATCGCCCACATACACTGCTCCTTCTCTCGACATGCCCAGCTGCCGCAGTGCCTCTTCAACCGTGTCGGGTGCCGGTTTTTTTCTGATTTGTTCGCGTTCGCCAATGGCCACGCTGATGGTGTCGCCAAAGAAATGTTTCACCAAAGCTTGTGTCGCCGCATAAAATTTATTGCTCACCACCGCCAGCTGCTTGCCATTAGCCTTCAGCGCCTGCAACATCTCGGGGATGCCTGCATAAGGCTGAGTGTGATCTAAATTGTGCAACAAATAATGTGCACGAAAGTCTTCATAAACCTGGTTAAACACCTCTTTGGGCGTATCGGCTGGAACAGCGCGTTCCATCAGCTTCTTCACTCCATTGCCCACAAACATTCGCACCTCCTCGTAGCTGCGTTCTGGCAAACCATGCTGCTTGAGCGCCACATTGCAACTTAAATAAAGGTCGGTGAGCGAATCTAAAAGTGTGCCATCTAAATCAAAAATATACGTTTGATAGTTCATCGTTATTCCTGTAATACCCCTGTTTTAACCGCAAGCAAAGTTAACAAAAAAAGGCCAATTATGTGGCGTAGATAAAAAAAAGGTGTAACTTTGCAGCCGATTTTCAAATGAAGAATATGAAAAAAGAATTGAAAAAGAAGTACCTCCTGCCTGCCTTAGCTTGCGTGGCAGTCGTTACTGGTATCATCTATTATTATTTCTTTGAAGGATTTTCAACCAAAGACAAAACAGAATATGTCTGCATCGACAACAACGACAACATAGACTCAGTGTACAGCAAACTCAGTCCATTTGCGTCAAAACATGGCATGTGCGCTTTTAGAACCTTGGCACGCCACATGCAATATGCCGACAAAATTCGCACAGGTCGTTATGCCATTACCCCCGGAGACGGTGCATTCAGTGTGTTTCGCCACATGCGCAACGGGCAGCAAGCGCCTGTGAGTCTCACCATTCCAAGCGTAAGAACCATGGATAAATTGGCTGGCGAAATCTCAAAACGCCTTCTCATGGACAGCACCACGCTCTATCGTGCACTGACCGATGAAGCGACTTGTCAGAAATTGGGCTACGACACGGCTACGATTGCTTGTCTTTTCATCCCCAACACCTACGATGTTTATTGGAACATTCCCGTGGACAAGTTTTTGGAGAAAATGCAAAAGGAGAACAATAGATTTTGGAATCCTACGCGCAGTCAAAAGGCTTCTCAATTAGGATTGACCCACAACGAGGTGATAACCTTGGCCAGCATTGTTGATGAGGAAACAGCCAACGACAATGAAAAGCCCATGATTGCAGGCATGTACTACAACCGCCTGAAATTGCGCAATGCCGAGTATCCCAAGGGCATGCCGTTGCAAGCTGACCCCACAATAAAATTTGCGTGGAAGCGTTTCGAACTCAAACGCATCTACAACAACCTGCTTTCCATCAAGAGTCCCTACAACACTTACAAAAACCCAGGGCTCCCTCCTGGCCCTATCCGCATTCCTTCCATCGCAGGTATTGATGCTGTGCTCAATCGTATCCATCACAACTATCTCTACATGTGCGCTAAGGAGGATTTCAGCGGCACTCACAACTTCGCCGAAACCTACAAGGAACACATGGACAATGCCGCTAAATATGCAAAGGCACTCAATGAACGCGGCATAAAATAAACAACGCGCAGAGGCCCTCCTCAATGTAAAAAATCACAGCCATTAGCGCGCAGACTTGCGTACCATTTACCCCAAATCTCTTATAGAGCTTTGGGGTAAATGCTTTTTTATTTTTCAAAATAAACATTCAAAATAGAAGTGTGATAAGTCTGTCACAACTACCTATATAATTCAAAAATAATTCTCAAAAATTTGTCCAGAATAAGTTTTATATTCTTGTCATTTTTGATTACTTACTACAAGATAAAAAAATTAGTTGGGCTTACAGACCATTTCTGACACTATCAAAAGTTTGATAAATTACTATTAAATTAGTGAGTAAAGTGCACTCATTGGTAGTATAAAAGATTATGCTTTTGCTGGATAAACCTACATTTTACGCCTACAAAAAGTAAAACATAGATGAATAGTTTATTATACAAATAATTGTTCTCCTCCTACTATAATAATTAAAAATGCCACCCTCTTCACAGAGAGCGGCATCAATCTCAATAGGTATTAGCTTCTTTAAGGTAAAAAAAGATTGTATTCAGGATAACACTTGCAAAAGTTAGGGCATTTTTTTATACCCAACAAATCTTTTTATGTTTATAAACATGTTTTTTTGGCTATAAATCACACTTTTTTTATGCATTTCTTACATCACAAAGCACTTTCTATCAAATATAAAGCCAAAAAGCATGCAAATGCTTTAAAAAGATTATCGCATTTGCACGCTTTTAATATAATATCAAGGGACAAGCCCTAAAAATGCTCTTTAAAACTTATATCCCATGGTCAACAATAACTGATGTTGCTTGTTATTAACCTTTGTTGGATTTGCTATATTATCTTCCACAGAAGGGGCAGAACCCTCATGATAATCCATGAATGGATAGAAAGTACCGTTTTGTTGGCTATATTGATAAGCCAAATCAATATTAAATCGCCAAACATTCCAACCCAAACCAAAAGTAAAGCGATTGGTGTCTTTCCAATTCACATAACTCGTTGAACTAGCATAATAAGTGCCTGGCGACTTAAGACTTCCATTCTTCTCTGCCAAATCTTTAAATAAAGCACTCAGATAATTATAACCAGCACGCAGTGAGAAATGGTCAGTAATCTTTGCTTCTACACCCAATTTCAACGTATGTTGTCCCCTTAGGGCTTCTTCAGTATGATTATTCATGACACGATCGTTGTGGCTACTCTCATAATAGGTACCATAATACCAATCGTATGTTCCACCATCTTTAATACGTGTTTGCATAGCATTGTAAGCGGCATATTCATAAGTGGCACCCAAAGCTACTCTATCAGCAAGTGTTGTTCCTGCACTTAAACCAAATTTCCAAGGTGTATTGACACGAAAATCATAGGATTCTCCGATACTTGGACGCAATGTCCCATCTGTCAACTCAGTGTAATTGCTGGTCGTTAAATCATACCAAACAGGCGTATGGACATAGGCACCTAAACGAAAGGGACTTTCTGCCATAGGCCGAACGATTGCACCAAACTTCACATCGAAGCCCGTTCCCGTAATTTCTCTGCTATCATTGAGCGTTAAACCTGGAATGTTATTTGCATTATGGACAAAATTCTCCGTGTATTCTGTGTAACCTTTATAGTGTACATCATGAATCCCCATCGTAAGACCTAAATAAACACGATCATTAATGTTTGCACTAAGGTTCATATCATATTCACCAATATAGCCTTTATTCTGTTGGTTGTAGAGGTAACCTGAAGCTGGGAAATAATAGTATGTGGAAGTCGTATTGTTATACAATAAATTCTTCATATAGAGATTATCTACCTGGCTATAAGTTGCATCATCCTGAGTTTGGAAAACTTGATTACGATACTTCTGATACGTTAATTTATTTTGCGAAGCATTATTTAATGTATTCGCAGCATTGAGTAACTGGTCAAAGTTACGGCTCTTGTGGTAGTTAAAACCAATATTGAATGAAACATTGGGTGTCTTATTCACATTGAAGACCACTCCAATCTGATCAAAACTCATATTAGTTTTATTGAGTGAACTAAATTTGTTCATACCCGTTTGACTCACTAAACCAAAAGAGAGGTCAACCTTCCCTTTGCGGAACAATCCTAAACCAGCAGGGTTTGTACCAATCGTGGAGAGGTCTGCGCCTAATGCCTCCATTGCACCACCCATTCCGACATAGCGAGCTGTTCCATTTAAATTGTTATCTATCAACTTTGTATTCTCATAGGTTTCTTGTGCCATAGCAACAGAGCTAACAAGCGCCAAGGAAGCTGCCATTAAATATATTCTTTTCATCTTTGTCTAATTTTCTTTGTTTACAAATATTTAGCGTCGATTTCCAAAGGTTCCACCTGAATGGAAACCACCACCTCCAGTGCTTCCACCTCCAAATGAACCGCCAGAGTGTACACCACTACCAAAGGTTGAGCCGCTACCACCAAAACTACCAGAGTTGTAAGAACGCGTCGGTGCTTGATAACTACCTTGCGAAGGATAATCGTTATAAGAACGAGAAGGTATGCGTTCTGAAGCGTAGCCAGCATCACGATTATCGTAAGTTGCTCGGGAACCACCAAAAGTTGGATTCGAATTACCTACTCGAACACGTGAATTACCAAAAGTAGCAGAACGAGAGCTCGACACTGTAGCGCGAGAACCACCAAAGGTTCCTGATGGGAATGCAGAGGAAGCTCCATCGTAACTGTGGTTACGCGTCCCAGCAGGACGGCTATAACTTACGTAATAGCTGCCACCATAATAGGGATAGCCATAATAGAATGGGCTATAATAGCGTGGGCCATACCAGCCAGCATAGCCATAATAGGGTGCACCATAGTAGCCACCATAATAGCCATCAAACCATGGATCGAACCATGGGTCATAATAACCGCCATACCAGCCCAGACTCCAGCGCGACCCATATCCCCAATAAGGGCTATAGTTCCATGCGTAACGAGCATACCATGGATCGTAGAAACCATCCCAACGGCTCATGCGTTGGCTGTAACGAAAATCGTCCTCATCAAGCACTCTATCGTAGTATTTCCCTACAAAGGTAGTGTCCATATAAGTCGAGTCGGGATAAACTCCCCACCCCTTCTGCAATTGAATGATATCATTTCCTTTTTTATCCTTTCCGACAACTTGATAATGACTCCAATATTTTCCACGACGATTATACTCGTCAACATTGCGATTGCTACCCGAGTAGCTACGCGTATCTACTTGTTCACTGCGATCTCTCACAACCTTCTTAGGTTTGAAATAAAGATCATCGTCTTGTGCAACCATTGTAAAAGGAAGCAACCCCAAGCTAATTGATAGAAGTATAAACTTTTTCATATCCTGTTTGTTTTAAGACTTTTCATTTTTTCGTTAGCAAAAATACAATAACTTGCGCTGCAAATATACGGTTTTTCCCTAAGTAGGGGTAGGTTTTTTTCCCCTAATTTTTTTATATTTGCACAACAAATTAACAATGATATGAAATACTTAGAAATAGACTTTTTTTCATTGACATTGATGCCGCGCTGATGGATGATGCGCGCGCCTTGTTGGCCGAAACTGCAGGCGAAGCAGGTTGCGAATCGTTTGAAGATAGCGAGCAGGGGCTAAAGGCCTATGTGCAAGTGGATTTATGGGATGAAGCGCTATTGCAACAAGAGCTTGCAAGCTTTGCTTTCCCTGAGGCCCACATTCGTTACACCATTCGCGAGGCTGAAGATAAAGATTGGAATGCTGAGTGGGAAGCAAATGGATTTGAACCAATTGAGGTCGACGGAAAATTAGTCATTTGCGATGCGAAGAACGCGAGCATAACAACAGAAATGAAAACCAAGATGCACATTTTGATTGATGCGAAATTGGCTTTTGGAACGGGTACGCACGAAACAACACAAATGATTGTCTCCATCCTGCTACAAATGGAGTTATCAGGAACGCGAGTGCTGGATTGTGGCTGTGGAACTGGCATCTTGGGCATCGTTGCGTCTAAATTGGGGGCAGCACATGTGGTGGGTTATGATATTGACGAATGGAGTGTGAAGAATGCGCTTCACAATGCCGAGCTTAATGAGGTTGCGAACATGGAGGTTTATCATGGCAATGCACAAGTGTTGCAATCCATCGCCGGCACATTTGACGTGGTGTTGGCCAACATCAATCGCAACATACTTTTGGGCGATTTACCAACCTTCGCACAGCTCATGCAGCCTGAAAGTATGCTCATTTTGAGTGGTTTTTACACCGAAGATGTGCCCCTGCTCACAGAAAAAGCACAATCCTTGGGGTTGACAAAGACCGAACAAAGACAAAATGGGGACTGGTGCAGTTTGGTATTTCGAAAAGGATAGTGTTCGAAAGACATGATGCCTTTTCAAGCTTGCTGGAGTTCCAGCAAGCTTGAAAAATCAAAAGACAGCTCTGCTGGAACTCCAGCAAGGCCAAAAAAATAAAAATGAGGCTGCTGGAACTCCAGCAAGCCTGAAAAAAATCAAAAACAGCCCTGCTGGAACTCCAGCAAGGCCAAAAAAATAAAAAAATGAGGCTGCTGGAACTCCAGCAAGCCTGAAAAACAAAAACAGCTCTGCTGGAACTCCAGCAAGGCCAAAAATAAAAAAAATGGGGCTGCTGGAACTCCAGCAAGCCTGAAAAAAATCAAAAACAGCCCTGCTGGAACTCCAGCAAGGCTAAAAAAATCAAAAAAACGACGCTGCTGGAACTCCAGCAAGCCTTCGCGCATAGAAAGCATTGCAGCACTTTGAATACAATATAAAAAAACGCACGAACTTAAAAGCTCGTGCGATTTTTTTTATGATTCTCACTTGTCGAAGACTACTCTTCAACCACGCTAAAGTCGCTCTTTGTTACACCACAAACAGGGCAAACCCAATCTTCAGGGATATCCTCGAAAGCGGTTCCTGCAGCGATACCGCTATCGGGATCGCCTACTGCGGGATCGTAAATGTACCCACAAACGTCACATACATACTTCTTCATAATTGTTTTTGTTTTAAAATTAAACTTCTATTTTGTTTTCAGTGCAAAATCTTTACCATATTCTCGGCACTCAGCCAAGGCCGCCTCGTCGGGCACCCAAAGCATTTTAATACCATCGTTCACCAACTCAAAGCCAGCTTCTACAAGATGCTCGCTAATCATTTTGGGGGCATCCCCACTCCATCCGTAAGAACCGAATGCGGCAGCCTTCTTATTTTTCAGTTTCAAACCACGGGTCATCTCTAAAATGCCTGCAATGGCATAGGAGAAACCATAGTTGATGGTGGGCGAGCCTACTAATACAGCTTTCGAATGGAATAACTCGGTTAGAATATCGTTTTTATCTTCTTTGGCTGCGTTAAAGAGCTTCACGGTCACTTCTTTATCGTCTTCGAGAATGCCCTCGGCAATGGATTCGGCCATCTTGCGTGTGGCATTCCACATCGTGTCGTAGACCAATGTGATTTGATTTTCCTGATAGCCCTGCGACCATTCCAAATATTTATCAATGATTTGCTGTGGATTCTTTTTCCACATCACGCCATGGCTGGGGCAAATCATCTTCAGTGGAAGATTCATGCCTATCAATTCTTTCACCTTGCGATTAGCCATGGGGCTATACATATTGATGATGTTGGCATAATATTTCTCGGCCTCCCACATCAGGTCGTCTTGCTTCACGAGGTCGTTATAGAGCGACTCGGTAGCGAAATGCTGACCAAACGTCGTTGGAGAACAATATCTCGTCGCCCGATAGATAGGTCATCATCGTGTCGGGCCAGTGCAACATCGGTGCTTCAATGAACGTAAGTGTCTGGCGACCGAGGCTCAAGGTGTCACCCGTTTTCACGTTTACAAAGTTCCAGTCCTGATGGTAGTGCCCACGCAAAATAGCCTCCCCCTTCTTGGTACAATAGATAGGCGTTCCGGGAATTTCACGCAACAACTCGGGCAGCGCCCCACTGTGATCCACTTCATTATGTTGCATCACAATATAATCAATCTGCTTGAGGTCGATTTCACGTTTCAGCCGTGCCACAAACTCCTTATCAAAAGGCTGCCAAACGGTATCGAGCAGCGCCACCTTCTCATCACGCACAAGATATGCGTTGTAACTTGAACCATGCTCGGTAGAATATTCATCACCATGGAACTTAACCAATTCCCAATCGATTTTTCCTACCCACGTTACACTGTCTGTTATTTTTTTTGCCATAAACTTAATTGCTGATTACGTTATCGTGGGCAAAGATAGCAATAAAAATTGAGTTCTTTACGCATGGAATATCCTTTTTTCGCCTTTTTACGATAGACCTTATTTATGGTTATATTGATAAAATCGAACGAGCCGCAAAATGATGCCTCGCGGAAGAAGGCCGCCGCTATAGTCCACGAGACTGACAAAATGCAAATAAAATGTCGCAATCTACTGCGAGCAATTGATATGCTTTGTACTTTCGAATGAGCAAATATTAAAAAGGTGTGACCCGCTAACCGAGTCACACCTTTATGCAGATTGCGCATAACATGCGCTTCCATTTATAGCATTGCAATAGAAGCACTATCTATCCATCCGTAGACCACACTGCACACACCAAAGAGCAATAGTCCTGTAGTACAGATGGCCAAAGCCAACTTGGTGCTCTTAGCACTCGTGAAGGTGGGTAAAGGTTGGTCGTTGTGCTTGATGTACATGGCCTTCACTATCAACAAATAGTAGTAAAGACTCACCACGGTGTTGACCAAAGCGATAAACACCACAAGATAGGCCAACTGACCACTCAGATTACTAATGGTTGCGCCTTTCACAGCTGCCATGAACACAAAGAATTTGCTAAACATACCAGCAAATGGTGGTATGCCACCCAAAGAGAACAGAGCCAATGTCATGAGGAAGGCCAAGCGCGGATTGGTTTTATACAATCCGTTATAGCTTTCCATGTCGACGACGCCGTTGTTGTGCTCTTCAATACTGCTGATTACAGTGAACACCGCCATATTAGCAACCACATAAATCAACACATAGAAGCTGAGCGAGGTGAAGCTCATGGCATTATTGCCCACAATGGCCAACACGATGTAACCAGCCTGCGAGATAGAACTGAACGCCATAAAACGTTTCAAATCGCGCTGGCGGATAGCGAAAGGTTGGCAATGGTGATGGACAACACAATGACAATGAACAACAGATATTGCCAATATTCAACCATGGGTGCAAATACTTTCATCAAGATGGCACACAACGCAAAGGCTGCTGCACCCTTGCTCACCACTGAGAGATAGCCCGTGATGGTGGTTGGCGCACCCTGATAGGTGTCGGCCGTCCAAAAATGGAATGGAACCAACGAAAGCTTAAAGCCCAAACCGCTGAAGAAAAACACCATACCCACAATGGTTAAGGGGCTGGTGGTGATTTTCACTGCCATATCGTCGAAATAGAGAGTGCCCACTGCTGCATAGAGTAACGAAATGCCATAGAGCATCACGCCGCTCGAGAAAGTGGCTGTGAGGATGAACTTCGCTGCAGCCTCTGCCGAATTGTGGCGATATTTGTCTAAACCAACTAAGCAGGCCATGGGTACGGATGCCATTTCCAAACCTAAGAAGAACAACAAAAAATGGTTGGCACTAATCATCATGTTCATGCCCAAAAGGGTTGAAATAACGAGCAAATAGAACTCGCCTTCCTTGAATTGCGTGTCGGGACGGCGCATCCACTCGCGACTCTGAATAAGCACGATGAAAGCACCTAACGACAAAATAGTTTTCATCACACCAATAGCGGCATTGGTACAATACATTCCGCCAAAGGCTGTTGCTGTCGCCGTGGGAAAAATGTTCACCAAAATGTGCACAGCCATCAACAGACACACCAATGGATTAAACCATTTGCGGGGCGACGCACAACTCGCTTGTCCCGCAACAGGAAGCACCACACGAGGTGCTGTGAAGAAATCGGCAATGAAAACGATAACCAAAAGTGCCATTAAAGTCACCTCGGGTATCATGTTTAAAAACTGACTATAATTGATATTCATCTTGAATGTTTCTTTATCGTTTCAACTGATATTATAAAGCAGCAACCGAACCATTAAGAATATGGTGGATAATGGGGCCTACTGCACTGCTAATGATATCGTTTGCCCACAATGGGAACATGCCTAAACCTGCAACACAGAAAATCAAGCCGCCAATGGCGAAACGCTCGTCCCAAGTAGCATCGTGAAGCTCATAAAATTTGGGATTAGCAACCTTCTGAAACAGAATCTTACCCACAACACGCAAAATATAAACGGCGGTCACAACAATCGAGGTGCAAGCAATGATGGTGCACACACGATGGAAGGTGTCGCCATTCTGAAATGCTCCTACAAAAATGGTCATCTCGGCTACGAAACCCGAGAAACCTGGCAAACCGAGATTGGCTAAACCTGCAACAACATAGGAGACAGAAAGGAATGGAATGACTTTCATCAAACCTCCCAAATAGCGCACATCACGCGTACCTGCACGGTGATAAATCATACCGATGCAAGCGAAGAAAAGCGCCGTCATCAATCCATGTGATAACATCTGCAACACTGCACCCGTAATGGCTGTTTGCGTCATCATGCACAATGCAAAGAGCACCATGCCGCAGTGCGATACTGAAGAATAAGCATTGATATACTTCAAATCGGTTTGCACGCAAGCTGAAAGAGCACCATAGATAACAGAGCAGGTAGTCAGTATCAAGAATATCCAAGAAAGCTGTTGAGCAGCCTCTGGCAACAGATACATCGCTATGCGGAAACAACCATAACCACCTAATTTCATCAATACACCTGCATGAAGCATCGAAACGGCTGTTGGCGCCGAAGCATGACCATCGGGAGACCATGTGTGAAAGGGAATAAGGCTCCAAGCACACCAAATCCAATAAAAAAATTAGGGGAAGAATACCTTTTGCACGGCAACGGGAATATTATGCATAGCCGCAATCTCGTTGATATCCATAGTGGTAGCTCCACTGAAATAATAAATACCTAAAATACCTATAATCAACAAAGCACTACCACCCATCAACATTAAAGTGAGCTTCATTGCCGCATATTCTTTAGGACCTGTACCCCAAACACCTATCAATAGATACATGGGAATAAGCGCAACCTCATAGAACATGAACATTGTAAATAGGTCAGTTGAAATGAAGAAGCCAAATACACCGATGCTTAGCAACACAAACCATAAGAAATATTCTTTCTTCATAGGTTCCAACTGCCATGAGGCAAAGGTGCCCGTGAAAACAATAACGGCTGACAACAATATCATTACAACCGAAATTCCATCTACACCAATACTATAAGCTATATGTAGAGGAGCAAACCAAGGCACACTATAGGTGAAAAGCATGAGATCAGTATTCCCCGCATGGCGTAACTGGATAAAAGATATAGTGAGCCATATCGCTAATCCCAACAGAGCAGAAGCGCCTACAACCATTACACCACGCACCTGATTATCGTCTTTGGACAACCACAACCCGATGAGCATCAGGACGGGAATAACAACGAATAATGTTAATATATTCATATCTTTATTTGTCTTTTTTTTTCTATTCATTATTCACTAACAATAGATGCATAGCAACACTAAAGCTAACGCTATAGTGCCCGTGAGGAACCACGATGCATAAGCACGGACGTCACCACTCTGCCAAGGACGGATGGTCTCACCTGCCGCTTGTGCGCCCCATGCCATGAAGTTAAATGTGCCATCAATGACATGGCGATCAAACCAAGCAATAGGTTTCGAGAAACAACCAAACACAATCTTATGAGTGATAAATTGCCAAATATTGTCAATGTAGAAGCGATTTAAAGCTGCTTTATGCAACACGGGCATTCGCTTTGCCAACATATCGGGAATGGGGTTGCGCTTAGGAAGATACATCCAAGTGGCTAAACCAATACCAATAGCTGCAGCCAAAAGACTGAACCATGCCACACTTGAAAACTCAAAGTGCTGCAAATGAATCTCCATCGATTGACCTGTTGCTGAAACAAAATGCCCAAAAGGAATCCAACCAGCAAAGATTGAGATGATGGCCAGGAACACTAAAGGTCCCCACATCACGAATGGAACTTCGGCTGGACGCTTGCGATGCTCAGGATCTAATTCATAATAACTTTGCCCCCAGAATATCACATAATATAAACGGAACATGTAGAATGCTGTCATCCCTGAAACTAAGGTCATAAACCAACCTAAGAAAGGTGAGTATTCAAAGCATGCTGAAACAATCTCGTCTTTTGAGAAAAAGCCTGCAAAGGGCCAGACACCACTAATCGCAATACAGCCAATCAAGAAACAAGCATTCGTAATGGGCATATATTTATGCAAACCACCCATATACTCTTTAAAGTTACTACCTATAATGACAATGATTGCACCAGAACATAAGAATAAGAGCGCCTTAAACATAGCATGCGTAAACAAGTGGAACATGCTGGCCATATAGCCTAAACCACCTTCATGATTGTCAATCGCATAGCAAACACCCAATGCAACCAGCATATAAGCTATTTGCGAAATGGTTGAGAATGCTAAACCTCGCTTAATATCGCGCTGACAACAAGCAACAGCAGCTGCATAAAAAGCGGTGAATGCAGCAATATAAGCTACCCAATGTAATTGGTTGGGAGCATATTCAACCCAAATGGGGAACAAGCTGGCCACTTGGTAAACACCAGCAACAACCATTGTTGCGGCATGAATTAAAGCCGAAACTGGGAGTCGGGCCTTCCATTGCATCGGGCAACCAAATGTGTAAAGGGAACATTGCACTCTTACCTGCACCACCGATAAACATCAAGAACAATGCTGTTGGCAATACCCATGCATATTGTGAAGCAACACTCGCCAACTTACTAACCAATTCAGGATTAGCGTTTAAATCATAGTTGAATGTCCCCACATAGAAGCTAAAGAATAAGATTCCGATAAGGAAGAATAAGTCAGCAAAGCGCGTTACGATAAATGCTTTCTTTGAAGCGTGGACAGCTTCATGCTTAGGATAATAAAAACCTATAAGCAGATAAGAGCATACACCAACTAACTCCCAAAACATATACATTTGAAAGATGTTTGTCGCAACAACTAAGCCCAACATGCTCATCGTGAAAAGCGACAAATAAGCGTAGAAACGCTGGAAGCCATGCTCGTATTCTTCAAACTTATATTTAGAATCGCGTTCTGCCATATAGCCAAATGAATAGATATGAACCATAAAACTAACTGTGGTTATAACTATCAACATCATCACGCTAATGGGCGTTAAACGGAAACCTATATTAAAAGTTAGCAACTCGGTAAACCTAAGCCAAGTAAAATTAAAGACTGTGACCGTTGGATATAACCCCGTCGTTGCATCGCGGCCTACAACAAAGAAATACTCATAAGCCGTATAAACCGACATTGCAAAAAGTACACCCAATACTGTCGTGCCAATAAAGCCTGCAAGGGGTTTCTTCATCTTCATTCCGAGAAGTCCTAACACGAGGAAACTCAAGAATGGAAGGAGAAGTATTAAAAATGCATAACTATATTCCATCTCTTTAGAATTTCATGTTTTCAATACTATTTACCTGGTCACTATGGAAGTTCCGATAAACATTAATTATAATGGCTAAGGCAACGGCTGTTTCTGCAGCACTCACCCCAATTGAAAATAATGTAAAGAAAAAGCCTTCTAACTGACCTGGAAAAAGAATACGATTAAATACGGCAAAGTTCAAATCTACGGCATTTAGTATCAGCTCAACAGAAATCAACATTGCAATCAAATTACGTCTTGTAACAAAACCAAATACACCAATAAAAAATAAAAGTGTACTCAGAATAAAATAACATGCGACTGGAATATTCATTTTTTATCCTCCTTTCTTGCTATCATTACACCACCAATAATGCATGCCAATAAGAATACCGAAATAAATTCAAATGGCAATACATATTGATATTTATCACTCCCCAACAGGGCGGTTCCAATTTGCTGCATGGGCAATTCTGTATCGGTAGTAGAAAGCATCGCCGACATTAAGTTGCTTTTCAACAACACTGCCGCCATCACTACAAAACCAACGATACTTAATAGACAGCCTTTTAAGACCCGCCTGCCTTTTATCTGCTCAACAAGACCTTGTAGGGTACGCTTAGAAACTAATTGGATAGCAAAAATATAAACCATTGTCACACCACCTGCGTAGATAGAAATTTGCACAGCACCCAAGAATGTATAATCCAAAAGGAAATAAATACCAGCGATGCCAAACAAAACAAACAAAAGGAATGTGGCTGAACGCATAATACGCTTTGTCAGCACGCTCATGATGGCCGAACCAAGAATGACTACAGCCAAAATACAAAATACAATTAAATTCGCCATAATCTTTATTACTTGGTTTTTGTATTAAACTTACCAATCTCAATGGGAGCTCCACCCTCTATAAGATTAGGTAGACTTCCACCCTCATAAATCTCTTTATCCAAATGAAGACGCAACGTATCTTTATCAAATACAGAGTTCTCAAAATCGTTAGTAAACTCTATCGCATCAAAATTGCAAGAGTTGACACATAATTGGCAAAACATACAATCGCCCAAATCATATTGATAATCATCAAGAACCTTTTTCTTGCGTCCCGTCTCAGGATTTTCTTCCATGTGCGCAAGAATCTTAATCGTGTCATTCGGACAAGCCTTCTCACACATCGTGCAAGCCGTGCACTTATAAGTTTTATCATCGTTGCGCTTGAAAACAAGACGCCCGCGATGGCGCTTTGCAACATGGAGCGTTGTCTTTCTATTCTCGGGATACTGCTCTGTCGTCTTGGGCGTAAAGTATTCCTTCAAGGTTACCTTCAACCCTATACCCAATGTCTTGAGCGCAGAAGCTACTTCTCCAAAATATGATTTTTTATTTTCCATTATAAAAAAATCGTTTATTATTTTCAAACAAGAATTAAACTAAAGCAATCCACACCGTTGTCAGTGCTAAAACAACCAACATGAACGGCATGATATACTTCCATTCTAAGGTAAGAATCTGATCAATACGCAAACGTGGAAAAGTCCAACGTATCCACATCAAAATCCAAACGATGGCAAAAGTCTTACCCATAAACCAAATAATTCCTGGGATATAGTTCATGGCAGCATTAAAACCATCCAAGCCTACGACATGTAGTGGCATCCACCCACCTAAGAATACCGTTGCAGCTATTCCTGAGATGACAAAGAGATTTAAATACTCTGCTAAATAATAAAAACCAAATCCCATACCCGAATATTCGGTATGATAACCTGCGGTCAATTCGCTTTCAGCTTCGGCCAAATCGAATGGACCACGATTAGCTTCTGCATTCCCAGCAATCAAGAATACCAGGAAGGCTATCCAAGTAAAGGGCGATTGGAAAATGAGCCATGCACTATCTTGTGCACCAACAATTCCACTTATCTGCATGGTTCCAGTCAAAAGCACAGCGCTGATAATGCAAAGTCCCAACGATATTTCGTAAGAAATCATTTGCACAGCACCACGCATGGCACTCACAACGGAATACTTATTATTACTACCCCAACCAGCTAAGAAGATGCCCAAAACACCAATACTCGAAATAGCGGTCAGCAAGAAAATCCCCACATTGAAGTCTAACACTTGTGCGCCATTATTCCAAGGCAAGAAAGAAAAGGTGCCAACAGAAGCAACTATCACTAACACTGGTGCAAGATAATAAAGAAATTTATCGGCTTTGTCTACCACAAAGATTTCTTTAATCAACATCTTCAACACATCGGCAAACACCTGGAATATACCCCAAGGGCCAACGCGCATCGGACCTAAACGACATTGGAAATAAGCACAGACCTTACGTTCCATGAAGATAAGTACAATGGCAATCAAAGCATAGGCGGTCAAAATAGCAACGCCTACGAGCACACACTCGATTAATATCGATAAAAAGTCGCCTAAACCTAATGTCTGGCGCAACAAGTTATCAATCCAAGTTGTTACTATACTAAAATCAAACATAATTATCTATCAATATCAGGAATAACAAAATCGATTGCTGCACCTGTCGCAACAAGATCGGCCAACTTCTGTCCCTTCAACATTTTGTCGAAAGCCCCAGTTAAGGTCAATCCCATAGGACGCATTTTCAATCGATAAGGACTCTTATCACCTTTCGAATCTAAATAAACACCAAACTCACCAGCACCGCCTTCTACAGAGGAGTACCACTGTCCTTCGGGCAGTTTGATAATGGGTTTCTGTTTGATGTAATATTCGCCTTCAGGAATATTATCGATGAGCTGCTCTATAATATCCAAGCTCTGATAAAGCTCTTGTATGTGAACCATATAACGCGCATAAGAATCGGCTCCATCCAAGGTAACTACATTAAAGTTAACCTTATCATACATTGCATAAGGATGGTTCTTGCGCACATCATTTTTCCATCCAGCGGCGCGACCAGCAGGACCTGTCACTGCATAGTTAATACAATCTTCCAAGCCCATGGGGCCGACGCCGATTAAACGCTGCTGTGTGATGACATTATCGCCAAATACATCTAAATATTCTTGGACTTTCGGACGAAGATATTTGCAGAGTGCTTTCACATTCTGAACGAAATTAGGATCGATATCATCCTGCAAACCGCCAATGCGATAATAATTCTGAATTAAGCGGCCACCAGTGGTTTCCTCCATCACGTTGAGCACTTGCTCACGGTCGCGCATGCAATAAAGGAAAGCTGTCAAGGCACTCAAGTCTTGTGCACAAGTACCCAAGAAGAGCAAGTGATTATCAATACGCTGCAACTCGTCCATGATTGTGCGGATATATTGAATACGATCGGATAGTTCTACGCCTAAAGCCTCTTCCATTACACCCACCATGGCATGGCGATGCATCATAGCACAAAGATAATTCAAACGGTCGGCAAAAGCCAATGTTTGCGGATAAGTCATGCTTTCGCACATCTTCTCCATACCGCGATGAATATATCCTAAATGCGGATAAATATTCTTCACCACCTCACCATTCAAAACGGTTTGCAAACGAAGCACACCATGCATACTGGGGTGGTTGGGGCCTAAGTTCACCACAAAATCATCGTCATCAAACAAACGATGTTGTGTCGCAACCAAATTACCGTTTTTATCTAAGTTCCACTCGGTCGTAAAATCAGTCTCAGGCTCATCCGTTGTAGGGAAAGGATTAGCTTCAGGACTCGCATCGAAATTCTTACGCAACGGATAGCCTTTAAAATCGTTGCGCATGAAAAGGCGACGCATATCGGGATGTCCCAAGAACTTGATGCCTAAGAAGTCGAATACCTCACGTTCTAACAGATTAGCTGCATTCCACAAACGCAAAACCGAGGCAATGACATAATCCTCGCCAACTTGCTTTGCAATCGTTTTCACCGAACAGCGCTCGTGGTTCTCGGTATTCTCAAGAATATAAATACAACCCAAGCCCTCTTCGCCAAAATCTTCGCCAATAATGGTAACAAGATAATCGAAATGCTTCTCGCCTTTCAGCTTCGCCATTTCCTCGGCAAAGCCATCAAATTGGAGTTCTATATTTTCTAATTTCATCTTCTCACACGTTATTCTTCTGTTAAACCTTTCTGCGGATCGAAATCAGCAGGGACATCGGTCACAATAATCGGAGCCCGTTTGCCCAACTTCTCGGTTGCGGCAAGCGTCTCGTTACTCAATCCGTGCAAACCACCTTTTGCTAAAGACTCAACTTTTTCTTCAAGGGTCATTTTGTGGTTAGCACCACCAAAGAATTTCTCGACCTTCACTTTGCGCTGCAACTGCATCATGCCATACAAAATTGCCTCGGGACGTGGTGGACAACCGGGAATATATACATCGACGGGCACTAATTCATCGATACCGCGTACCACGTTATAGCTCTTTTTAAACGGGCCTCCGCTGATGGTGCAACCACCCACAGCCACAACATATTTGGGCTCGGCAATCTCGTCATAAAGACGCTTAAACACCGGCGCCATCTTGTTGGTAATGGTTCCAGCACACATGATTAAGTCGGCCTGACGAGGCGAATTTCGCGTTACCTCAAAACCGAAGCGCGAGAAATCGTAGCGCGAACAACCCACAGCCATAAACTCAATTCCGCAGCACGACGTACCAAAAGTGAGCGACCACAGCGAGTTGCTGCGCCCCCAGTTAATCGCCTGGTCGAGCGAACCCACTATCACATTCACGCCGCCCTCATTAAGCTCCTTTGTTATCTTCTCTAAATTCTCGTTATCCTTAAACTCTTGATAAGGAATGCTCTTAATGTGAGGTTTTCTTACTTCCATTCCAAAGCTCCTTTCCGCCAAGCATAAGCAAGGCCCAAAACTAACACAACCAAGAAGAAACCGATGCTAACCAAAGCAAAATGGCCTAATTCCTTCGCAACAACAGCCCATGGATAAAGAAATACCGTCTCGATGTCGAACACCAGAAAAAGGATGGCAAAAAGATAGTAGCCCACATGCATCGGAAGCCAAGAGCTACCTCGCGTGGGAATACCACATTCAAAGGGCTCACCCTTTACCGGATTATAAGACCGAGGACCGATTAACTTAGCAATAACATAAGCTGCCACTACCAAGACCACAGCCGTTATTAAAACGGTAATGAATAAAGTGAAATTCATAAATTTTATAACGTTACTAATAATTCGTCTCACGAGGTAGATAGCTAATCTACCTCAAATCGCTGCAAAGGTAACAATAATATTATAACTATAACGCTATTTAAATAAAAAAATGCAAGGTAGAGTTTACAAAAGATATTCAACTACGCCGCTTATCCCTTATCGCTTCTTACTTTCAAATGCCCTACTCTTCACAATGCCACCAGCCACCAACTAGCACTTCGCCAACAACTCCTACAAAATCCATTTTCTCAAAAGAGACCTTTTCTGAGAATGCACCATGCTTGCAGAATTTCCTCAAATATTGCACAAAAGTGTTTCTTGCTCATGGGACTTCCAAAAACAGCATGCAATTTAATAACTCACCTTATTTTATAACGCTCTTCGCACAATAGGCAATGACAAGCTGTAGGAGAAAAGTAACACCAGCACAAAAAGAAACAAGGAACACCTCAAACGAGCTGTTCCTTGCCTCTAAATGATAAAAAATGTCTTATGCTTCTGCTGTTTCTTCCGTTGCAGACGCTTCAGCAGCAGGTGCTTCTTCTGTAGCCTCAGCAGCAGCCTCGGTTGCTTCTGCAGTTGCTTCAGCTTGTGCAGCTTCGGCAGCAGCCTTTTTCTCAGCCACCTTCTTTGCAATCGCTTCGTTCATTTTCTTCTCTGTTTCGAGCTCAGCCTTCACAGCTGCAGCCTTAGCCTTAGCTTCGCCTTCGCGGATAGCCTCGAAACCTTTCAGCTTATTTCTTTCCAAGCGTCAAACTTCTGTTGAAGAGCAGCCTCGTCAAAAGCACCTTTCTTCACACCACCACGAAGGTGCTTCATCATATAAACGCCTTCACGCTTGAGAATGTTACGAACGGTGTCAGTGGGCTGAGCACCTGTTTCTACCCAATAAAGAGCGCGTTCGAAATTCAAATCTACGGTAGCTGGATTGGTATTAGGATTGAACGTACCAATCTTCTCAGTAAATTTACCATCACGTGGAGCTCTAACGTCAGCGATAACAATACTATAGAAAGCATAGTTTTTTTCTACCGCCACGTTGCAATCTGATTTTTGTTGCCATTTGTTTTTATAATTTTAATTTGAATTTAATGCTGCCATCACGTGGCAGCGCATGCAAAATTAGCTAAAATATAATCGTTAGCCGCAACCATAACGTTTGCAGTACTATTATTTCAAATCTTTTAACAGAAATATAATTGTATATTAGAAGTGCTTACTTCTTTTCTTCGCACACCTCGTCATTACCTTCATTCAACTTCTCCACATCTGGGAGGTGGAATTCATAGTTGCGATCGAACACTTCTCGCACCTCATTAATTTCCAAGAACGTGGTTCCGCCACCTTCGCCAAGATTTCCACTTAGATAAGCAATCTTATCTTCATTTTTGGATGTATCCCTTTTGACGAAGCATGCGCAATGCAGCAAAGAACATATATTGCGCGCTCACCTGCTCACGCTGATAGATGGGGATAACGCCATAGCTGAGGTTGAGCCAGCGCTGCGTTTTTTCTTTATAACAGATTGCCAACACTGGCACTGGACCACGGAAGGCAGCCAAATTACGCGCCGTCTGTCCTGTTTCACTGTCGGTAATAATGCCTGCCACACCTAATTTGCGCGTGGCATCAATTGCGGCATGAGCCAAGAACGTGCGTAAATCGAGCTCATTTTCGTCCCAAGGCGCTTCAATCTCATGGGCACGCGACTTATCTTGTTCTGCTTGTTCAGCAATCCGAGCCATGGTTTGCACCGCCTCAACGGGATATTTTCCACTGGCCGTTTCACCGCTCAGCATCAACGCATCTGTGCGATAATAAATAGCATTGGCAATATCGGTCACTTCGGCACGTGTGGGGCGTGGATTGTTAATCATCGTATGTAACATTTGCGTAGCTACAATGACGGGGCGACGCTTTTCTACACATTTACGAATGATGCTACGTTGGATACCAGGAATACGCTCGATGGGCACCTCGATGCCTAAATCGCCACGCGCTATCATAATGCCGTAGGAGGCTTCGATAATTTCGTCGATATTATCAACACCTTCCTGGTTTTCAATCTTGGAAATGATTTTGATGTCGCTATGATGCTCATCCAAAATCTTTTGCACGGCTTTCACGTCGTCGGCATTGCGCACGAAGGAATGGGCTATGAAATCAATATCCAGCTCGATAGCCAGCAAGATATTCTTCTTATCCTTTTCGGTGAGCGCTGGCAAATCGATGTGCTCGCCTGGAATGTTCACACTTTTATGTGAGCCCAATACGCCGTCGTTCTGCACCTGTGCCACCACCATGGGGCCATCGCATTCGATGACCTTCATATCAAGCTCGCCATCGTCGAAGAGCATATCGTCGCCCACTTTCACATCTTTGGCAATATCGCGATAAGAAACGTTGATGATATCGTGCGAAGAGTCCATCTCGGGGCGACCGAAAATTTTCACTATTTCGCCAGATTTGTAGCTCAGAGGTTCATCAACACCTGTCGTTCGCACCTCAGGACCTTTCGTATCAATCATAATTCCAATGTGCGGCGACACAGCACGCACATTCTTCACAATGGTTCGTATGCCTTCTTCTGTTGCGTGTGCCGTGTTCATGCGCACCACATTCATGCCTGTAAAAAACAATTTTCTGATGAAATCCTGATCACATCTGCGGTCGCTAATCGAAGCTACAATTTTTGTTTGTTTCATATCGCTGTTAAAATTTGCCTACAAAGTTAGCGCAATTCTACCATACAACAAAGCTTTTGCTTGTTTTTTAAGCCCTTTGAAAACAGAAACACCCTAAGCGCCATGCAAATAATACAAAGCAACTAAAATGGCGGCTACAGCCAAGGCTACAATCACCTTAAAGACGCAACCAGTAATCTTTTTAATCACGAAAATGCCCACGACGAGGGCAATGAGAATGAAAATATAATACAAGAAATTATCCATACTTTATTTGTTGATTTTATTTAAATACTGTTCTGAATGCGGGTGGAATGGGCGTGGCAAACTCCATTCGGCGATGCGTGATGGGATGATAGAAACACAGGATGTAGGCATGCAGACAGAGCCGGCCGATGATGTCGTCGCCGTTGCCATATTTCACATCGCCGCAAACGGGATGGCCCATGTCGGCCGAATGCACGCGAATTTGGTTCTTGCGCCCTGTCTCCAAACGATATTCTACCAAAGAATAGCGTGGCGACCGTGCTAAACATGGAAATGCGTAACGGCATATTTTCCGCCATTATCCACGGGAGATGAGTAGGTGAAATAGGCTTTATTGTCCTTCAACCAATTAGCAATTACGCCATCCGCCTCGCGCATTTCGCCCGACACGACGGCCACATAGCGCCGGTCGTAGACAATGTTGTGCCAATCCTCTTCCAGCAGCAGCTCGGTGTGTTTGTCTTTGGCGTAGACCATCAGCCCACTGGTGTCGCGGTCGAGTCTGTGCACCACATGTGCCGTGCATTTCTGGCGCGTCTGCTTGAAATAGTCATCCAGGATGGCTTTCACGTTGAGCGACGAATGGCCGGCAGCCATCGACAGCACCCCCACATTCTTTTCGATCACCACGAGATACTGGTCTTCGTAGACAATCTTCACATAGCGATTTTTAAAGATGCTGCTGTTCTGTTTGGTGCGGCTCACGGTCACTTTCTGCCCAGCTTTCAACGGATAATCAAATTGCGTCACCACTTTTCCATCCACGCGGATGCCGCGCCCTTGCAACGTGGCTTTCATTTTCGAGCGGCTCAGATGATGCACATTCTGCAACAGCCAATCCAACAAGGGGGCAGGCTGCTCCACACAGAAATGGTCGTAATCGCCCGGCCGCTGATAAAGGTTCTGCATCACAAACTAATTTTTTTCTTCACGGCCTTGCTTTCGTTGCTCATGCGGTCGACCGCCGTCACAAGGTAAACCCACTTGTGCTGACCGTCTTCATAGGGCAATTTATAGTAGCAATTGGTGGTGATGGCGGCAATTTTCGAAGCATCATCCAACGCCACCTTCTCACCCTTTTCAAAGCGATAAACCACATAGCGCACGGCCTCATCGCCCCATTTCTTGGCCTTGGGCGCCTGCCAAAACAGCACATAACCATCGTTGGTCCACACGGGCTTCACCCGTTTGGGTTTCTTGGGTGCTTTGTCGTCGAGGAAAGGCATGCGCGGCTGCAACGCAGGATATTTCCAATAGTTTTCGCGCATGAGCGTGGCATAACTACCCACGTTGTCGCAGAAATTCTTTTGCATACCACAACACTGTGCCGCAAACATTGCGCATTTGTCCTTGCAACTTGCGTTTCAACGGCAACTGATGGCTATTCGGATTTTGCGGATCGGCATTGCGCACGGTGTTGTCCACGCTCTCGCCGATATACAAAGGCCGATTGCCTGCATTGCGGTTCCACCACGTGATGAGCTCTTTGTAATCGGCTGTGGGATGACCCACCTGCCAATACAACTGCGGCACGCAATAGTCCGTCCAGCCCTTGTTCACCCACAACAACACGTCGGCATAGAGGTCGTCATAGTTTTGCAGACCCTTCGTGGCACTTCCTCCTGCCCAACTCGTCTGGTTGCGATAGATGCCAAAGGGCGAAACGCCGAATTTCACCCACGGCTTCACGGCATGAATGCTGTCGGAGAGCTCCTTGATAAACAAATTCACGTTGTAGCGCCGCCAATCGCCGCGATCTTTAATGCCGTTTCCATAGGCCGCATACGCATTGTCGTCGGGAATGGCGAGCCCTGCCACAGGATAGGGATAGAAATAATCATCGATATGAAAACCATCCACATCATAGCGCCGCACGATGTCGGCCGCCACTTTGCAAATATACGTGCGGTTGGCGGGCTGGCCGGGGTTCATGATGAGCTGTCCATCGTAGGCAAACATGCCGCCAGGGATTTTTTTGATGGCCACATGATTGGCTGCCAACTCCTGCGTGCCCTTGGTTTTGGCGCGGAACGGATTAATCCATGCGTGCAACTCCATGCCGCGCCGATGGCATTCGGTCACCATCCATTGCAAGGGGTCCCAAAACGGATTGGGAGCCACGCCCTGTTGGCCCGTCAAATAGCGGCTCCATGGCTCGAGCGGGCTGTCGTAGAGCGCATCGCACTCGGCCCGCACCTGAAAGATGATGGCATTCACGCCGTCGCGCTGCAACTCGTTCAACTGCTGAGTGAGCTGGCGTTGCATCTCGTCGCGGCCAAGCCCTTTAAACTGTCCGTTGACACACTGAATCCACGCGCCGCGGAACTCACGTTTTTGTTGTGCGCCGAGCGTCAGCACCTGCAGCAACAAGCAAAATAGGAGGAATAATTTTATTCGATTCATACCGGTTTGATTTTTTCAGCCGCAAAAATAATAAAAAAATGTATGATTTCGCAGTCCAAACGCCAAGAAAGCCATTTTCTTAGCCTATTCAGCCGAAAACCCACGCCGGAAATACGCATTTTGGGATGTGTTTTCCGTTTTTGTCCGTCGGCAAGCACCTTTTCCTGCGATAAACAGCGCGGAATATCGGCGGCGAGCCCCTCGCCGCGACTATAAACTCATTTTAGTGCAGCGGAGAGCCCCTCGCCGCGACTATAAACTCTTTTTTGTGCAGCGGAAAGCACCTCGCCACGACTATAAACGCATTTTGTGCAGCGGCGAGCACCTCGCCACGACTATAAACTCTTTTTTGTGCAGCGGAAAGCACCTCGCCGCGACTATAAACTCTTTTTTGTGCAGCGGAAAGCACCTCGCCGCGACTATAAACTCTTTTTGTGCAGCGGAAAGCCCCTCGCCGCGACTATAAACGCATGTTTGTGCAGCGGCGAGCACCTCGCCGACAACCTTGGGACATGGAGCCACATGAGAAATGGTAGGGGCGGCGCCTGTGTGCCCGCCCGAACGTCCGCGCAGCGGCGTTTCCATCCGCAAAGGGCACGTCCCCTATCCACAAAAGAGGCGTTTCCATCCGCAAAGAGCATATCCCCTATCCACAAAGGAGGCGTTTCCATCCGCAAAGAGCATATCCCCTATCCACAAAGGAGGCGTTTCCATCCGTAGAAATGTTTGTAGATTGCGCATGATGCACACCCACTACTGATGGATGCGCCCTCGTGGGGCGACACGGGCGGGCACACAGGCGCCGCCCCTACCAACCTCCATCAAACCCCTCTGCTACGCAACCTCCCTCGTTTCTGTCCGCCGGCGAACTATTCGCCGGCATACATTTCTTGTGTTTGTCCATCGGCGAGCACCTCGCCGACAACCTCAATCCGAAATGACGGCCGTTTCGCTGCCACGCCCAAATAAATTTGTGCAGACAAGGGCTTTTTGTTAACTTTGCGAGGCTAACAAAAGCAAATGGAAACACTGGCTAAGCATCAAAATATCGTAAGAATGCTGCTCGTCGGCCTTTCGCTATGGGCAACGACGGCCATGCAAGGCGCACAGAAGGGAGCGCGCCGCGCCACACTGCTGCAACGCATCTATGCCTATGCCGCACAAATGGACGCGCTGCCCGACAGTGCGCGGCAGCATGCCGTTTACACCAAATTCTCGCTCCACATCCTGAAAAGAAACGCCATTTTGCTCACCATTCCCACGATGTGGAACATTGCCCGTGGCCGCGAACGCCATTTCTTAGGCGAATACATCGACAGCGTTTTCGCGCGCCCCCATCACTCCACCGAGAGCCGCCGATGGCTCACCCACTCCACCATGCGCAGCCAGCAAACGGGCTTGACGGCGGCCATGAAATATCTTGCGCCGCAACTCTATGGCGAAACCATCTTTCGGCGCGACATCCTCTCGCCGTTCCACCCGGCCAACGCCCGGTTCTATCGCTATCAAATCAGCTACCAACAACGCGACGCGCGGGCTCACATCAAATTCCGTCCACGCGTGAACAACACACAAATTGGTTTATGGCGAGGCCGTGGCCGATTTCAACTCGGGCCGCCTCATCAGCGCACAGCTGCAAGGCGAATACGACATGATACGCTTCACCTTGCGCCTGCAAATGGGCGCTGCCGGGCGCGAGAGTCTGCAAGCCACAACGGTCGACCTCGCCTGCCATTTTAAATTCATGGGCAACAACATGCAAGGCACTTTCCACAGCACCCGGCTGAAGGATGCCGCCAAGCCTGCGGCGCTGCCCACCGATGCGCAGGCTGCCATCGCCCAGCTGCGCCCCACGCCGCTACAGGATGACGAGCTGCAGCAATATGCCCGCGACTCCATGCAACGCCGGCAGGTATCGCTGCAACCTGCCGATTCGCTCCGCAAGACTACGAATTGGTGGGAACAAATTGGGTGGAACCTCATTGGTCGGCACATGGTGAAGCATCTGACGGGCAATTTCGGAAAGAACAACGAGGGAATGGTGCGCATCAGCCCCATCCTCAATCCGCTTTACATGGGCTATGACCATCGGCGCGGCGTCACCTACAAGGCCAACGTCAACCTCAGCTACACACCACCCAGCCACAATGGGTCGTTCAACGCTCAATTCCGCGCAGGCTATGCCTTCAAACAGCACCAATTGTATGTCGACGCCCACTTTTCCTATCATTATCAGCCCCAGCAGAATGGTTATTTCAGCATCGATGCGGGTAGCGGCAATCAAATAGCCAATGGCGAGTCATCGAGCAAGCTCCCATCCCCGTGAGCGCCGCACTAAGAACCAACTATCCCAAGCTCACATGGTTTAAAGACCACTACGCCCAGGTGGCTCATCATTATGATTTCAGCCCGCACTGGGGCATGCGCGCGGGCATGATGTTTCACCGTCGCACGGCCATGGAAAAGCGCATCTACCTGCAACATCATCTGCCTTCGCATTTCACCTCGGCCGCTCCTTTCATCGAAATGCAGTGGCGTCCGTCGGGCTATCAAGGCCCCATCGTCACACTCGATTATGAGCGAGCTGTCAAAGACTTCCTGCGCAGCAACATCGGCTACGAGCGGTGGGAAAGCGATGCGCAATGGAAACTCAACCTCAGCAGCCTGCAATCCTTGCAAATGCGGTTGGGCGCAGGAGGATATACCCGCCAAGACCGCAGCGCCTATTTCTTAGACTACGCCAACTTCCACGAGAACCATATCCCCGGCGGCTGGAACGACGACTGGAGCGGCACGTTCGAATTGCTCGATGCCTATCAATACAATGCTTCGCGCTGGTACGTGCGCACCAACATCACCTATGAAAGTCCATTGCTGCTTTGCTCGCGCCTGCCGATGGTCGGTCAGTTCGTCGAGATGGAACGCTTTTACTTTAGCATGCTTTCCTCAAAGCTGTGTCGTCCCCACCTCGAAATCGGCTATGGCTTCACCACACGTTTTTTCTCCATGGGCGCATTTCTCGGCAGTGAAAAAGGCAGAATTAAAGATTTTAGTTGTAAATTTGGCTTCGAATTATTTCGTCATTGGTAAATGGAAAACTTAACTGTATACAAAGCAAGTGCTGGATCGGGGAAAACATTCACCCTCGCCGTTGAATATATTAAACTCTTGGTTGCCGACCCCTTTGCATTTCGAAAGACCTTGGCTGTGACCTTTACCAACAAGGCTACCGAAGAAATGAAAATGCGTATCTTGAGCCAACTCTACGGCATCGCCCATCAACTGCCTTCCAGCCAACCTTATTTGAAGAAAATAAAGGAAGAGACAACGCTCTCAGATGCACAAATTCGTGAGAACGCGGCTTTGGCACTCCGCCTACTCATCCACAATTATAGTTATTTCAGAGTTGAAACCATCGACGCCTTCTTCCAAACCGTGTTGCGCAACTTGGCCAAGGAATTAGATTTAACCGCCAACCTGCGCCTTGAACTCAACGATAACCAGGTGGAAGAAGAAGCCGTCGACATGCTCATCGAAGAACTCAACAAGACGTCACGCCTCTTGCATTGGATTTTAGAATATATCCAAGACAATATGGACGACGACAAGTCGTGGAATGTCATTGCGCAAATTAAGAAGTTTGGCATGAACATCTTCAAAGACTATTACAAAGACCATCGCAAACAACTCGCAGCCGTCTTCCAAGAGAAAGACTTCTTTAAAAACTACACCGCTCGCTTGCGCACCATCAGGAAAACAGCCGAAGAGACGATGAAGAAGCGTGGAGAGGAGTTTTTTGAAATCATTGAGGCGCACGGAGTCTGCGTCGATGATTTCAAATCCAAGAAAAATGGCGTTTGTGGCTATTTTAGAAAGCTCATAGAGGGGGAATTTGTTGATAGCGAAAAGGTGTACAACACCACGGCAGCCAAAGCTACAGAAAGCGTCGATGCATGGCTAACCAAAGCCAATGCCGTTGCGGGAAACCCCATGTATGACTTAGTGGAAACGCAACTCATGCCATTGTTGCAAACCACAGAGAACGAACGAAAACAGCAAGCCCTGTTGTATGCGACTGCCAACTTAACCCTGCAGCATCTCAATCAGCTGAGGTTGCTCGAAGGCATAGAAAATAAGGTGCAAGCCATCAATCGCGAAGTCAACCGTTTTATGCTCAGCGACACGCAAGCTCTCCTGCAAGCTATGATTGACCACCAAGACTCGCCCTTCATCTTCGAGAAAATCGGCACTCAACTCGAGAATATCATGATTGATGAATTCCAAGACACCAGCACGGTGCAGTGGAAAAACTTCAAAGTGTTGCTGCTCGAAACCATGAGCAGAAAAGGCATGAACATGATTGTGGGCGATGTGAAACAAAGCATTTACCGATGGCGTGCAGGCGATTGGCGGCTCCTAAACAACATTGAGGAACAGTTCAATCCGCAAATGGTTACAGAGAAATCGCTCAAAACCAACTACCGCTCACAACGCAATATCATAGCCTTCAACAACACTTTCTTTCAAAAAGCTACCCAACAACTCTACGCTCAGCTGCAAGAGTTGGACGAGAAGCAGGCGCAGCAAGTTGAACGCGCCTATCAGGATGTAGTGCAGGAAATCCCTGCACACAAAGAAGCATTGGGCATGGTAGAAGTCACCTTGTTTCCCAAGAGCGAAGACTACGAGGTACAAACGTTAGCAAGCGTCGTCGACAAAGTTGATGCACTGCTGCAAATGGGAGTTCAAGAAAAAAGATATTGCCATCTTAGTGCGCAAGAACGACACTATTCAAACTATCGGTGACTACTTTCTACAACACCGCCCCGATATTCATTTGGTTTCCAACGAAGCTTTCCACCTGAGCGCCTCTCAAGCTGTAAATATCATCATTCAAGCATTGTCGGTTCTCGACAATCCAGATGATATTTTAGCGAAAGCCTCACTAACGAAGAGTTATCAGGTATACATCCAAGGCGCAACGTTCGAAGCTTTCAACGCCATGTTGCAAGAAACCGCATTAGATGAGCTCCTTCCCCAAGCTTTCATCACACAAAAAGAGCAAATCCTTGGACTTCCTATTTCTGAAATGGTTGAAATGATCTATCGCATATTCGAGTTGCAAACCATCAAAGGACAAGATGCCTATATCTGCGCTTTCTACGACAAGCTCAACGAATATACGCAAGACAACATTGCCGACATCCACAACTTCCTGCAACTGTGGGAGAACAGCTTATACAAAGTGTCGATTCAAAGTAGCAACAATGAAGGGATTAAACTCGTAACCATTCATAAGAGCAAGGGATTGGAATATGCCCATGTGCTACTTCCCTTCTGCGATTGGGATTTAGAGCGGAATGATAGTATTGTGTGGTGCGAGCCTCAACAACCTCCTTTCAGCGACCTTCTGTAGTTCCCATCAGCTACAGCAAGACGAAGATGCTCCATTCATTTTATGCAAAGGATTACATTCAAGAGTATGTGCAGAACAGCGTCGACAATCTCAACCTGCTCTACGTGGCGTTTACACGTGCAGAGCAGGGCTTGTATGTCTTCTCTAAAAAGGGTGACAAAATCAACAGCCGTTCAAAACTGATTGAAACCTGCCTCGACGAAGTAGCAAAAGCATTGGGTACGGCGCAAATCACAGGAGTAGATGATGCTCAAGAGGTCACCTACTTTAAATTTGGAGATAAGCTTCCCGCAGCAAAAACAGAAGAAAAACAGAAGGTGGACAACATCTTCTTGACACCAGCCGAGAATATTCCAGTAACCATTGCCCACAACGATGCGCAGGTCTCTTTCAGACAAAGTAACAGCAGCGAAGCCTTCTTGCAAAAAGGACTAGAAACAGAAACCGACAAACAAAAGGGCTATATCCAATTGGGCAGCATTCTACATGCTATTTTTTCGAAGATTCGCACGCAGGAAGATGTCCCCAACGCGTTAAGAACGCTTGAAGAGACTGGTGTGCTCTATGACAATATCATTACCAAAGAGAAGCTTCTTTCCTTGCTCCATCAACGTTTGGCCGACCCACGTATAGCACCATGGTTTACAAACCGGTGGACCATTCTGAACGAGTGCACCATCTTGCGCTACAATCCCGATACACAGCGCACAGAAGAACGGCGCCCCGACCGTGTCATGATGGACGAGCAAAAGATAGTTGTCGTCGATTTCAAATTCGGCACTCCACACGCTGAACACCAACAGCAAGTGCGCGACTACATACAACTGCTCTCCGAGATGCATCCGCAACCCATTGAAGGCTATCTTTGGTATATTTTCTCTAATCAAATTATTCCTGTCAAATGAACACCTTTTTACACTACGTAGCACAAGATATTCTCGACAAATATGGCTATAATCTCTCAAGAATAGCTGTTGTTTTTCCCAACAAACGCGCAGCCCTTTTTCTCAACGAGGAATTGGCACAGTTGGCTCATCGCCCATTGTGGAGTCCATCTTACATCACAATTAGCGAACTTTTCACACGCCACTCTGAAAAAATCTTAGGCGACCCCATCAAGCTCATCTGCGATTTACACAAAGTGTTTGTCCGTTGCACGGGCATGAACGAAACAGTAGACCATTTCTATGGCTGGGGGCAAGTGCTGCTCAACGATTTCGACGACATCGACAAAAATATGGCCGACGCCCATCAAGTGTTTGCCAACCTCTCGAATGTGCACGAATTAGACGACATCTCCTATCTCACCGACGAGCAAAAGGAAATGCTCAAGCGTTTCTTTAGCAACTTCTCCGACCAATCCGAAACAGCATTGAAAGAGAAGTTTCTAAAAGCTATGGAGCAACCTCGAGAACATCTACACCACCCTAGGGCGCACCTCTCGGCACAGCAACTGGCCTACGAAGGGGCACTTTACCGTGAGGTCGTGGAAAATCCGTCTATCGATTTTCAATATGATGCCTATCTGTTCGTTGGTTTCAACATGATGCAAGTGGTTGAGCAACAACTCTGCACCCGTCTACAAAAAGAGGGTAAAGCCTTTTTCTATTGGGATTACGACGACTATTACATGCGCCGCAATGGGGCATTAGAAAATGAAGCAGGCACATTCATTCGCCAATATTTGAAATACTTTCCCAATGCGCTCGATAGCAATAACAAGGCCATTTACAACGCATTCGAACAGCCAAAATCGATTACATTTATCAGCGCGACCACAGAAAATATCCAAGCGCAATACATCAACCAATGGCTTAGCGAAAACAACCGCATTGCCGATGGACGCAAAACCGCTATCGTCTTGGCCAACGAAACCCTGCTTCAGGATGTTATCCACGCCATTCCAGAAAGCGTGGAAAATGTAAATATCACCACAGGGTTCCCGCTTGCGCAAGCGCCGGCGTCCGCATTTGTGAAGCTACTCATCGGCCTGCGCACCATGGGCTACCGCAAAACCAACCACACGTTTCGCAAGAAATGGGTAGACATGCTGCAACGCCACCACTTCATGCGCTACATTCCGCAGCCCGAAATGCTGTTCCAAATCGAGGCTTTCGATGCTGCCAACACCAACCACTGGATACGCAATGTGCTGCAAACCATTGCCGAGCAATATGCCAAGGACGACCACCACGACCCCTTCATGCAAGAGTCACTCTTTCGCATCTACACCATTTTCAATCGGTTGGACGACCTCATGCAGACAGGCGATTTACAGGCCGATATGAACATCTACACCAAACTCATTCAGCAGATTATTTCGTCCAGCAGCATCCCCTTCCACGGCGAGCCCATCGTGGGCACGCAAATCATGGGCGTGCTGGAAACGCGCAACCTCGATTTCGACCATCTCTTAGTGCTTTCGTGCAACGAAGGCAACATGCCCAAAGGCGTCAACGACACCTCGTTCATTCCCCACGCCGTGCGCAGGCTTTCAACCTCACCACCATCGACAACAAGGTGGCCATTTATGCCTACTACTTCCACCGGTTGTTGCAACGCGCCAGCGACATCACGCTCACCTACAACCAGGCAACAAGCAACACCACGACGGGCGAAATGAGTCGCTTCATGCTGCAACTCATGGTGGAGAGCCGCCACACCATTGCACGGAAAAACCTCAATGCACAACAATTGCCGCTGCAACAATTACGCCATGCCGTGCCCAAAAACAATTTCGTCATACAAAAGCTCATGCAAGCACGAGGCCTCTCGCCCACGGCGCTCAGCAACTACCTGCGCTGCCCGTTGCGATTCTATTATCGCTTCGTCCTCAAACTTCAAGAGCCCGATGCCGTGGACGACGAAATCGACAACCGCATATTTGGCAACATCTTCCACCGCGCCGCCGAACTCATCTACCAACCTTGGAATGGCGGCAGAATGGTGCAGGAAGACGACCTCGCCCAACTGCTGAAAGATGAAGCCCATTTGAGCCGCATTTTTAGACCGGGCGTTTCAAGAAAAATCTGTTCGACAAAAGCCGGACAAAAGACCCCCAGAATACAACGGCCTGCAGCTCATCAACCGACAAGTTATCTTCGATTATCTCAAGCGCCTTTTGCAAACCGACAAGCAGCTCGCCCCCTTTAAAATTGTGGGGTTGGAGCACACCGTCAACCACCCATTAGACATTGAAACGCCCAATGGACACCATAGCGTCTCGCTCTTTGGCAACATCGACCGCATCGACGAAATCAAGCGCAACGGGCAATCACTGCTTCGCGTCGTCGATTACAAGACGGGGCGCAACACCAAGAAACCACTGCAAACCATCGACGAGGTGTTTGATGCCGACAAACTGCAACAACATGCCGACTATTATTTGCAAGTGATGCTCTACGCGGCCAATTTGCGCATCGATGCCAAACTCAATCCACAGCAATTGCCCGTCAGTCCGGCGCTGCTGTTTATTCAGCATGCCACAGCGCAAGATTACGACCCCACATTGCTATTAGGAAAAGAAAAGGTAGACAACATCCAGCCTTACGAAGCCGACTTCCTAAACTTGTTGAAAGAATTGATTGAAGAGATTTTCAATCCCGATATTGATTTCAATCCCACCGAAGACAAAGCACAATGCGCATCGTGCCCCTACCGTTCCATTTGCTTATAACACATGCTCGGAATGTTGGCGAAACAACCGTTCGGGCACGGCGAAAGGGTCGGCTCAACGATGCAACAAAGGTTTGCACGCATACGAAATGGTGTTACAACCATGGAAAAGCCCATTCAGACCCTCTGAATGGGCGTCAAATTTCGAAAACAACCCTCGCAGACCCTCCGATTGGGCGTCTAATTTCGAAAACAACCCTCGCAGACCCTCTGATGGGGTGTCAAATTTCGAAAACAACCCTCGCAGACCCTCTGATTGGGCATCTAATTTCGAAAACAACCCTCGCAGACCCTCTGATGGGGTGTCTAATTTTGAAAACAACCCTCGCAGACCCTCTGATGGGGTGCTTTTACATCTTCAAGAGCAAGAAACGATTGTTAGCACTTGTTCGATGACACTGAAACGAACATCAACACCATAGAACAGCATGCCATAGACCTTTTGCGCATCGTGCTGATAAGGCGGGCGGGGATCTTCTGCCAGCACTGCCAGCAACTCCTCTATTTGTTGCGCGTTAAATCCTTGTTTTTGCAACTGTTCGCGTTGCGCATCGGGCAACACCACCGTCAGACGTTGCCACGCATGGTTGTCGACAAAGCCGCTACGTGCCTGAGGATGGGCATCGGCATAGGTCACATAGGGCTTGATGTCGAAAATGGGCGTACCATCCATCAAGTCGGCCCCACGCACATGCAGCACTGGTCCTTGTGGGCTCTCCCACTCTACGCGCTCCAACTGCACCGACGACAGCCCCAACGGATTGGGACGGAAAGGGCTGCGCGAAGCAAACACGCCCACACGCTGATTGCCACCCAAACGCGGCGGGCGCACCATGGGGCTGTGGGCAGCATGCTTGTTGGCATGGAAAGCCCAAATGAGCCACAGAAAATCAAATGCGTCTATGCCCCGCAGCGCATCAGCATTGCGATAGGCGGGCACAAACACAATCGTTCCGCGCAATGCTTCGACAATGCCGCTTTGCTTGGGCACACCAAATTTTGTGGCAAAGGGCGAATGGAAATGGGCTATGGGTTCGAGCTTCATGGACGATAAAAAGATGGCTGCAACAAAGAGAATGAGAAAGGTGGCGCCACCCACAAAAAGGGGCACCTTCAACCCCTGAAGCTGATGGGTTGGGCAGACGATGTGGCGTTTGCGCAACACCAAAGCCATGATGCCGCCGCCCAAGAAAGCCAAAGAAAATCCGCCTAACAAATCGCTGAAATAATGCACACCAAGATACATGCGGCTATAACACATCGCGATGGCCCAAAAGACCAGAAGTCCAACGATGAGCCGGCTTCGAAGAAAAATAGGCCATGACAAAAACCAAGGCCCACGCGTTGCCGGCATGTGACGAAGGAAAACCATAGGGGCCACTGCGATAGCCATCGATAACGCGTATCGAAGCACTCAGCGGATTGGCCAAATTGCAAGGGCGCAAGCGTGCCATCTCGGGGCGCAGAAAGTGGGACGTGCAGAAATCGGTGAGCAACAACAACAGTCCGATAGAGACAAACACCACGCAGCAGGCTTTCCATGAATAATTTTTCCACACCACAAAGAGCAAGGAAACATAAAAAGGCAGCCACACCCATTTCTCGCTCACCAGCCACATCACCGCATCCCAAAAGGGCGTGTGGGCATGATTGATGGCCAAGAGAATGCTAACATCTATTGTTTGTAATGCTTGTAAAAATGTTGTAAACCATTCGTTCATCGTTTCGCAATGTCATTATAGAGTTCTTGTAAATAGGCTTTTCCAGCTGCTTCAAACGGCTGTGCAGCACCATTCCCCGCACGATAAACCACACGCTGCGCCGCATTATCATACACCATTTGCTGCTCGGCCGTTACCATGCCCCAGATGTCGGGCGAAGTGAAGAAGGCAAAATGAGGGGCGTGCGCATCGAACAAATCTTTGCTGAAAAGAAATGGTTCGTGCGACAAACCCAATTGTCCTAAGAGCGTGGCGGCCAAGTCGTGCTGCGAGCCAAATTGCGACACCACCTGCGCCTGCTTCACCGCTCCGCCGAGCCACAACATCGGGATGTGATAGCGTTGCGGTGTGGTGCTGCTAATGTTCTCGGGATAGCATCCTAAATGGTCGGGCAAGATGATGACCAATGTGTTGCGCCATTGCGGCAACTTCTTCAGCGCGGCAACAAAGTGTCCCACCCAGGCGTCGGTGTAAGCAAAGGCGTTGAGGATTTTATTAGGCAAACGATGGTAAGGCACATCGAAAGGCTCGTGCGAACTGCTCGTTTGAATCACATTCAGCTGGGGTGGCAACGCGTGCTCCCGAGCTGCCTTCTTTGCATCATCCAGCGCACGCTGAAACACCAGATGGTCGGGCACTCCCCACTTGCTGAGCCGCGCAGAAAGTGGAAAATCGCTATCGGACACAATGTGGGTGAAGCCCATGCCCGTGAGATAAGAGCGCATATTGGTGAAGTTGGCATCGCCACCATAATAATAATGCAAGGCGTAGCCCTGCTTCTGCAACGTTTTGCCGATAGACGGCAGCTTGTCGGTCTTTGCAGGATAGCGCATGAGACTTGTTGTGGGTTGGGCCGGATAACCACTCAAAATGGACAAGATTCCACGATCGGTGCGGAAGCTGTTTGCATAGAAATTATCGAAAAAGAGCCCTTCCTTACGTAGCGCATTTAAATGGGGCGTGGCATCGGTCTCCATCACCTTGCGGGAGAAGCTCTCCAAAATCACGATATAGATGTTGGGATGCCGTGTGCTGAGCAAAGTGTCGCTATTCGCACGCCGCGTGCAAACCATTGAACGAAAAATCTTGCGCGCCTGCTTCTCAGGCATAAACCGGTATTGAGCCGCGAAATCAACCTGCTTTGAATAGCTTTCCAACAAACTGAAAACAGGATTGATGGCCGCATGATTGAGGCGCATGTTGGCACTGAAATAGGCCTCGCCGAGTATTCATTACCGAGACGGTGATTCCGCCGCGCATGGCCAGAATGAGCAGGCCGACACAGAGCAGCAGTACAACGCTGTAGCCCAAGCGACGCTGCAACGGATACCACGGAAGCCGCGCTCCACCAACAAGCCTCATCATCAGCCACCACACGAGAACCGCCAGCACTAATGCCGCTCCAATGCCCAACGCCACTAACCAGCCACTCACACTGGCGAAAGCGTCGGCGAGGCGAAGAGAGAAGTAATAAAAAGGTGTGGTGTCTAAAGGGAAACCCCAGTAACGATATAAAACGAGATTGAGCAGAAATGTGATGGTATAGATGCCTGCTACAAGTGCAAAATAAATGCGCCAAGGCCACCGCGACATGCGTGTGAGCCACAATTGCGCTATGAGCAACAAACCAGGAATGAAGGTGAAATAGGCCGCGACAGAAAGGTCTAAAGGCAATCCGTGGAGCATCACTTGAAACAAGCTGTCCACACGCTCGCCCCGAAACAGGTCACGATAAACTAACATGAAGCAAGGCTTTTGCAAAAGGAACAAAAGCAACCAAGCCAAATAGAGCGTTACCAATTTCAGTATACTTTTTCTCATATAATTGTTTTGCTACAAATCGTTTTGTCGATAGTTTTCTCAAAGTGTGTCGCAAAGGTAGTTGATTTCGCAGGATAAAACAAATCGTCATTCTTATTTTTAACAACTTAACACTTCAACAAGCCTTTTCCTGTATCGGATAAACCTATCGAGAATTCCCGCCAGTTATTTTTCGTTTGGGTCGAATGCAGCGAAGTTCCCGCCAATCCATTCTGACACACGACGCCATAAAAAGTACGAGCAATTTAGGAGGCAACGACAACCGAGAAGCAAGAAATATAGCTTTTTCCTTTGCTTTTCCACGTCTTTCGTTTATCTTTGCACCCGTAAAACAAAGCAGACAATATTATGGCGATAAAAACAGAAAATAACGACGAGAAGAAAAGCATCAGTTTCGTAGAACAATTGGTTGAAGACGATTTGGCTGCCGGCAAAAACGGCGGTCGCATCCAAACGCGCTTTCCGCCTGAGCCTAACGGATATTTACACATTGGTCACGCAAAAGCAATTTGTATGGACTTTGGCGTAGCCGAGAAATATCATGGTATTTGCAACCTACGCTTCGACGACACCAATCCCAGCAAGGAGAACAACGAATATGTGGAGAACATCCTGAGCGACATCCAATGGTTGGGCTTCCAATGGGGTGAGATTTTCTACGCTTCAGACTATTTTGAAAAACTTTGGGACTTTGCCATTTGGCTGATTAAGAAAGGTCTGGCCTACGTTGACGAGCAAAGCAGCGAAGCCATTGCACAACAGAAAGGAACACCCACAACTCCCGGTATAGAAAGTCCCTATCGCAATCGCCCGATAGAAGAAAACTTAGCTTTGTTTCACCAAATGAACACGCCCGAAGCTGTAGAAGGTAGCATGGTGTTGCGCGCCAAACTCGACATGGCCAATGACAATATGCACTTTCGCGACCCCATCATCTATCGCATCATTCAGACACCCCATCACCGCACTGGGACAAAATGGCACTGCTACCCAATGTATGATTTTGCCCACGGACAGAGCGACTACTTCGAGGGTGTGACCCATTCGATTTGTACCTTAGAGTTTGTACCCCATCGCCCACTCTATGACAAGTTTATCGACTTCTTAAAAGAAATGGATGGAACTGCCGACAAGCTGCACGACAACCGGCCGCGACAGATTGAGTTCAATCGTTTGAACCTCACCTATACCGTGATGAGCAAACGCAAACTCCACACCTTGGTCGATGAGCATTTGGTGAGTGGATGGGACGATCCACGCATGCCGACACTCACGGGCATGCGCCGTCGTGGCTATAGCCCTGAGAGCATCCGCATGTTTATCAACTCGATTGGCTACACCAAATTCGATGCCCTCAACGACATGGCATTGCTTGAAGCCAGCGTGCGTGAGGATTTAAATAAAAAAGCCATTCGCGTGAGCGCTGTGATCGACCCGGTGAAATTGGTCATCACCAACTATCCCGACAACCAAACCGAGGAGATGGAGGCCATCGATAATCCCGAAGACGAGCACAGCAAGAGCCACACTATCACCTTTGCTAAAGAATTATGGATTGAGCGTGCCGACTTTATGGAAGATGCGCCGAAGAAGTTCTTCCGCATGACACTAGGCAAAGAGGTAAGATTAAAAAACGCTTACATCGTGAAGTGTACTGGCTGTACAAAAGATGCCGAAGGTAATATCACTGAAATCCAGGCTGAGTACGACCCCAACAGCAAGAGCGGCATGGAAGGTGCTAACCGAAAAGTAAAAGGCACGTTACATTGGGTGGCTGTCAGCCATTGCCAACCCGCCGAAGTGAGAGAGTACGACCGCCTGTTCAGCGTAGAAAACCCTTCAGCCGATGAACTCGACTTCCGTGAACTGCTCAACCCCAATAGTCTCACGGTGCGCACCAATTGCTATGTTGAAGACTATGCTTCTGCACGCAAACCAGGTGAATATTTGCAATTCCAACGCACAGGTTACTTCATGGCCGATTTAGACACAACTCCAGAACATCTTGTGTTTAACAAAACTGTGGGGCTGAAAGACACTTGGGCCAAGCAGAGTAACAAGAACTGATACATCAAAACATTCGCACACCATGTCCCCGAATCCACTTGACTTGAGCGACGAGGCCACCTTGCAACAGGCACTATTGCAATATGAGAACGCCCAAAAGGAGGGAAAGATTGTCTACATTGACTCGACACATCTTTGGGACATCGCACAACACTATCAATACGATGAGGGTGATGATCAGGCGGCTGAAGAGGCAGTGGATTACGCACTACAGCTTTTTCCAAATGACGATGACTTCTTGAATTATAAGATAGAATTGTTATTAGATAAGGTTGACGAAGAAAAATACTTCTTTCACGAAACCAATCTCAATCAACAATATCTTGCTGAAGCCAAAGAGTTTGTAGAGCGTATTTCAGAGCAAGATACTGAGGACTACGTGCTAACCTTGGCACGAGTCCTATTAAAGAAGACAACCGACAGCATTTGGAAACACAACGAAAATGATGCGGCTGACGAGCGGTTGTGGCAGCACGTTGCCAACCATAACATAGACCTTTCCGACGAAGCCTACATGGAAATTGCAGAGAGCTTAGATAGATTGCTCCTACCCAAACGTGCCGATGAATGGCTCTCACGCTGCAAAGATAAGGAAGATAGTGACTATTTAGACTTATTGGCTACCATCAAATGGAATCGGCTGCGCTATGCCGATGCAGCAAAAGTGCACAAAAAATTAGTTGAGCGGCAGCCTTATTCTGCTTTCGACTGGGCCTACTTGGCCGAGACACAATACAAGACAAGCAATACAAAGAGAGTTTTGAGAGTTGCGAGTTTGCGTTAGCTATCGATCCCGAGCTAAGCACAGCGTGGTACACTAAAGGCAAATGCTATCTGAAGCGACATCAGCCCTATGAAGCCATGGATTGTTTCAACCACATGCTCAAAGATAAGAGTTATCACATTGATTACAAGCTGATGTCGGGAATGGGGAGTGTATCCGTCTTGTTAAAGAATTACGAAGATGCTGTCGGGATGTTCGAGCGTGCCGAAGAAGATGGGTTGCCTTACAATGACGAATTTGAACGCGTAATGAAAGATAAGGCCACTGCCCTTTTCCATTTAAACCGCGACAATGAAGCTATCGAATGCTTAGAATCCTTGAAAAAGAGCAACACCTATGATCCAATGGAAACCACCTTTGAAGCTGTGGATATCGCCCTTGAGTATTTCGAATATTTCTGGGGCATCAATACTCTCATGGAAATTTACCAAGAGGGCTATAATGATGAAATCATCCTCAACAGACTCTTCGAGATGATGGATCGGTTTTTCAGCGAAGGTGATGATGAAGCAGGGAGCGAGATCGTGACGTATCTTTTTTAGCGATATCGAAGCATCGAAAAGACCTACATTTGAGGCTTATAAAGCCCTCTTCTATCGGTTCCACAAGAATCCCTACGATAGTTACTTCTGCATGTGTCGTGTGGTCGAGGCCGGCAACCAAGATGCCATCTGTATACTGGTGGACAACATTGAGCCTGTTCCTCTGGGCGCAGACCCTGGAAAATACTATGTCAATCTAAAATATCTTTTAGACAAATATAATTACTCCGTCGAAGAAGATGAAGACGAAAATGATAACGAAACGAAGAAACATGAATTGGATTACAAGCCTCCTAGGCAACCTCAATTATGGCACGATTTGGCTGCTCATGCTTTTAGAAAGTACGGTCATTCCCGTCCCTTCTGAGCTCGTTGTTTCGCCTGCTGCCTATCATGCCGCTGGCGGAAACCTCAACATTTGGTTGGTGATTTTGTTTGCCACCATTGGAGCCGACTGCGGTGCCACCATCAACTATCTTGCGGGCTACTACTTAGGACGTCCCATCATCTATCGTTTTGCTAACAGCAAATGGAGAAAGCTCTGCCTGCTCAATCAGCAAAAGGTAGAGCACAGTGAGAAATATTTCTATGACCACGGCATGGTGGCCACCATCACGGGCCGCCTCATTCCAGGCATCCGCCATCTCATTTCTATCCCTGCAGGTTTAGCCAAAATGAAATACTGGCAATTCCTACTCTATACCACACTCGGTGCTGGCGCATGGAACTGTATCCTGGCTGCGTTGGGATGGTATCTTCACACAGTGGTGCCAGAGAGTCAGTTACAGAGCGAAATCGAGCGCTATGGTGAGTACATAAAATTCGTCATCATCGGGCTCATCATCATCGGACTCCTCTATTTGCTCTTCAAACGCATGTGTAAGGGTAAAAAGCATTAAGCGTAATAAGAAAAATATAGGCAAACAAGAGAGTGGTGCACACTGCGTGTACCACTTCTTTCTATGCAGTGTTCATCATGGACAAACCACTACTATAAAAATAGGTGTAATGGACATTTGGTAGGCTAAAAACCTCTCGGGTTTTAGTAATGGACATTTGGTAGGCTGGTTATTCCAGCCTACTTTTTGTATTTATAAATCCATCTATAAACTTCTTGGCTTATATGACAAAAAAATAATTGTGTAATCAGTAGCATGAATTTATCAGTAGATTTATCAGCGCATATAAAAATCATAAGTGAGCGCCGCATACCAAGGCGATTGTTGGTTTCCCATCATCATGACTACAGTTTCTTCTGTCAAGGGACAAACAGGCTTGCGATTAAACTGCAACAGATAGCGCTTGACAGGCTTATATTCCGATGTCTTTATACCACACCGTCGCGTGGGTACCAAACCATGATGATAAGCCTCTGCCACAAAAGCAGTAGCACAATCAGCAGGGATGATGGCTGAAAAGGAACCCTCTGCAGATAACAAACGAGTCACACCTGCAAACAAATCAGCATAAGAAAGCATATCTGTATGTCGCGCTACACAGCGACTTGTCCCCGAAGCCCGCAATGCATTGACGAAAAATGGTGGATTGCTTACTATGCTGTCAAACATTTCGTCGGATGAGAATTGCTGTAAAGCCTTGTGAACTACTATCACGCGCGAAGCAAACGGACTATCTGCAACATTGCGCTGCGCCTGCAGGAACGAGGCTTCATCAATCTCAATGCCCACCACGCGCGACAATCTGTAGCGCTGTGCCAACATCAACGCTACTAAGCCTGTGCCCGTACCGATATCTAACATATTCTGCCCACCCTTTGCCCATGCGCCCAGCAGCACGCCATCAGTACCCACCTTCATGCCGCATGTTTCCTGGTGAATCGTAAACTCCTTAAATTGAAAATAAGAATTGCTCATAACCTAATTCTTTAACGTTAAAAATGGCCGTTTATTTTATACATTTGTCGCATTTTGCCGATCTATACAAGGAAAATCATCATGTGCAAGTCGAAAATCTAATTAAAATACGTACCTTTGCACACAATAGTTATTTTAATCACGAATGAGCAATAAAAATACATTGATACAAATGATCGCAGACTATGATGGCGACATTTCAAACCTTCTCAACACAGAGATAACAGGTGAAATTCCGGTACTAACCACACGCAATCTAATCGTTTTTCCGGGAATTGTAACGCCAATCCTAGTAGGACGCGAATCAAGCGTACAATTGGTGAAATATTTAGATAAACACTCCGATGCCGTTTGCGCCATTGTTTGTCAACGCGATTCAAATGTTGACAATCCTACCTACACAGATGTTTATCACACAGGTGTTTATGGAAAGCTTGTAAAGCTCATTGACATGCCTGGTCCTGGAGGCAACTTCACCGCCATAGTACAGGCCTTGGGCCGTTGCCATCTGACATCGCTCAACAAAGGAAAGAAGTTCTATTTGGGTGAGGTAACACCCTATGCTGACCAGATGCCCATGCTTAACAAAGAATTTAATGCCCTCTATGAAACTGTAAAGAAGAGTGCCAGCAATTATATCAGCCTCAACGATGAGATGCCCGATGAAGCGCAATATGCCCTCTCGAGCATTCGGCATAGCGTGATTGGCATCAACTACATTTGCTGTAATCTGCCACTACCCATCAAAAACAAAATTAAACTGCTCGAGAAAGATGACATCTCTGAACGTGCATTTAGTTTATTGAAAGCTCTCGAACGAGAAATCCAACTGCTGAAGCTCAAGCAAGATATTCAACAGAAGACACGTATGGATCTCGACGAACAGCAGCGAGAATACTTTTTGCAGCAGCAAATTAAAAATATTAAAGAGGAACTTGGGCACGGAGAAGGATCGCCCGAAGTGAAAGAACTACGCGAGAAAGCCTCCGAAAAAAAATGGAATGATAATGTGGCGGCCATTTTTGAACGCGAGCTCGACAAGCTGGAGCTTTATAATCCACAAAGCCCAGAATATAGCGTACAGCTCAACTACCTCCAAAACATGGTCAATCTGCCTTGGGGTATTTATACTAAAGATGACCTCAATATAAAAAAAGGCCATTAAGATACTCGACCGAGATCACTATGGTATGGAGAAAGTAAAAGAACGTATCCTCGAATACATATCGGTACTAAAACGGCGGGGGGATTTAAAATCTCCTATCCTCTGCCTTTATGGTCCTCCTGGAGTTGGTAAAACATCACTGGGCAGGAGCATCGCAGATGCTATGAACCGCAAATATGTACGTGTGTCGTTAGGAGGTGTGCATGATGAGGCAGAAATTCGTGGACATCGCCGCACCTATATTGGAGCTATGCCAGGACGCATCATTAAGAGTATCCAAAAGGCAGAAGCCAGCAATCCTGTCTTCATCTTAGATGAAATTGACAAAGTAACACAAAACACTATCAATGGTGATCCCTCATCGGCTTTACTGGAAGTGTTGGATCCTGAGCAAAACAATGCATTCCACGATAACTACTTAGATGTGGACTATGACCTCTCAAAGGTGCTATTTATTGCTACGGCAAACGATTTAAATACCATCCCGCGCCCACTATTAGACCGCATGGAAATCATAGAAGTAAGCGGCTATATTACAGAGGAAAAGATTGAGATTGCCAAGCGCCATCTCGTTCCCAAAGAACTTAAGAACACAGGGTTAGACAGCCATACCCCACGAGTTAAATTCAACAAAGCCGCATTAGATTTTATGATTGAGCGCTATACCCGCGAGAGTGGCGTTCGCCAATTGGAAAAGCAGATTAATAAGGCTTTGCGCAAACTGGTTTATGAGGAAGAGGTGAAGGGGACTATTGTCAACACAAACATCGACCCAACCCGTGTAGAAGCACTCTTAGGCAAAACTCCTTTTTACCGTGACATCTATCAAGGCAACAACGATGCAGGAGTTGTAACAGGCTTAGCTTGGACCAGTGTCGGCGGTGAGATTCTATTCATCGAAACATCCCTCAACCAAGGGAGAGGCGGCAAACTCACGCTAACGGGAAACCTCGGTGATGTGATGAAAGAGTCGGCCATGATTGCCTTGCAATATGTAAAGGCTCACGTGGCACAACTCAACATCGATTACCGCTTATTCGACTATTGGAATATTCATATCCATGTGCCCGAAGGTGCTACACCTAAAGATGGTCCTTCAGCTGGCATCACTATCGCAACATCTATTGCTTCGGCCATCACGCAACGCAAAGTACACAAGAATCTGGCCATGACGGGTGAGATTACATTGCGTGGGAAAGTACTTCCCGTAGGCGGAATAAAAGAAAAGATATTAGCTGCAAAGCGTGCGGGTATCACCGATATTGTTATGTGCAAAGATAATCAAAAGGATGTAGAAGAGATTCCTGCTAAATATTTGGAAGGTCTAACATTCCATTATGTCGACACCATCCTTGAGGTATGGGATATTGCTTTGACTGACGAACGCGTGGAGAATGCCGTGGCATTCACTATCCCCGATGAAAAAGAAGAGAAGAAATGACTTTCGACGTTCAATATTGCGATTCTTCGAGCAATGCCAGAGCTGGTATAATCACTACCGACCATGGTCAGATTCTAACTCCTATTTTCATGCCCGTTGGTACTGCGGGCACTATAAAAGGGGGTGCATTTTAGCGAACTCATTGAACAGGTGAAGGCACAAATCATCTTGGGCAACACCTACCATCTTTATTTGCGCCCAGGGCTCGAAATCTTGCAGAAAGCTGGTGGACTTCATGGGTTCAATGGTTGGCAACGCCCAATTCTAACCGATAGTGGTGGTTTTCAGGTTTTCTCACTCACTGGTATTCGTAAACTCACAGAAGAGGGCTGTGTGTTCCAATCACATATTGATGGAAGTAAACATATCTTTACCCCAGAAAATGTGATGGACACCGAACGCATTATTGGTGCTGACATCATGATGGCTTTTGATGAATGTCCTCCTGGAAAGAGCGATTATCAATATGCTAAAAAGAGCTTACAACTCACACAACGATGGCTCGACAGGTGCTTGAAAAGATTTCAAGAAACCCAACCTCTCTATGGGTACCAACAGAGCCTGTTCCCCATTGTCCAGGGATGCACTTATAAGGATCTGCGCCAAGAGGCCGCAAAATTCATTGCTGACAAGGGTGCTGATGGTAATGCCATTGGCGGATTGGCTGTGGGTGAACCCACAGAAGTAATGTATGAGATGATAGAAGTGGTAAACGACATCTTACCCAAAGACAAGCCACGCTATCTCATGGGTGTGGGCACGCCGCAAAACATCTTAGAGGCTATCGAGCGTGGTGTTGATATGTTTGATTGCGTCATGCCTACACGAAACGGACGGAATGCACTACTCTTCACCTATGAAGGGACGATGAACATGCGCAACAAGAAATGGGAAGCTGACTTTTCACCACTTGACACCAATGGTTGCGACATCGACAAATGCACCTCTAAAGCCTATCTACACCATCTATTTAAAGCTAAGGAACTGCTGGCCATGCAGATTGGCAGCATCCACAACTAGCATTCTATCTGCGCTTAGTAACCGATGCGCGCCAGCACATTCAACAAGGCGATTTTATCACTTGGAAGAAATCAGTTATTGAGCGATTAGGGCAACGTTTATAAATAAACATGGTTGATTTTTAGCGAATTAAGGAAACATCACAAGCGTTATCGTATGTTGCGTTGGATTGGACAACGCACAACATGGGCGCTACACGTCATAGCCTGGTTCAAGCGACATCTGCCATGGCTTTTCGAGGCGATAGCTTTCGTTGCGCGCCACCTCTCATGGTTAGACTTTATCAACCCGTTACGCTACATCAAGCGATTAGATTGGTACATCATCAAGAAGTTTATCGGCACCTACATCTATTCGATTGCGCTCATCATTAGTATCTCCATTGTTGTCGACATCAACGAGAACTTGGCAAAATTCACCGAGTATCATGCACCGCTCAAAGCGATTATCTTCGATTACTATCTTAATTTCATTCCCTACTTTGCCAACCTCTTCAGCCCACTATTTGTCTTCATTGCTGTCATCTTCTTCACATCAAAATTGGCAGGCAACAGCGAAATCATTTCCATGCTGGCTGCAGGCGTTTCATTTAAACGGCTCATGCGCCCCTACATGCTCTCGTGCATTCTCATCTCTGCCGTTTCGTTCTACCTCAGTGGCTACGTTATTCCCCACAGCAATATTATCAAACAGAACTTTGAGTCGCTTTATAAGAACAAAAAGCTCAACACGGCTGCCGACAATGTGATGCTGCAAGTGGGACGTGGCACGGTAGCCTACATTCAGCACTATGACAACAATGCCAAACGTGGTTACGGCTTCTCGTTGGACAAGTTCTATGGCAAGAAACTCATCAGCCACCTGACGGCAATGGAAATCCAATACGACACCATCAGCGATTCCAAATACCACTGGACATTGCAAAACTATAAAATCAGAAAATTTAACGGCTATCGCGAAGTGATTGAGAGCGGTGCAAAGAAAGACTCGCTCATTCTCATGGAGCCCACCGACCTGATTTATTCAAAAGGACAGCAAGAGACGTTCACCAGTCCACAATTAAGTGATTACATTTCAAAACAAATAGACAGGGGTTCCAGCAACGTAGTGCAATACCAAGTGGAATACCACAAGCGAATAGCAGCCAGCTTTGCCTCATTTATTCTCACGGTCATTGGGCTTTCGCTCTCGGCCAAGAAACGCAAGGGGGGCATGGGCTTGTATTTAGGAATCGGTTTAGCTCTAAGCTTCATTTTATATCATGCTACAAACCATTTCATCGACATTCGCCATCAACGCCAATCTTCCACCCATCATTGCAGCCTGGATACCCAATATTATTTTTGCTGTCGTAGCCTATTTTTGCTACCGACATGCACCCAAATAAACAAAATTATGTATTTCGACGAATTAAATTTAAACAACAATGTGCTCGATGCGCTCTATGATATGCGGTTCGAGAAATGCACACCCGTACAGGAAAAGTGTATACCCGAAATTTTAAATGGCAACGACATTCTGGGCGTTGCGCAAACGGGAACTGGAAAAACGGCAGCCTATTTGCTGCCCATTCTAAGCAAGCTCGATGATGGCGGCTACCCCGAGAAAGCCATCAACTGCCTCATCATGAGCCCCACTCGCGAGCTGGCACAACAAATTGACCAAGCCATGCAAGGCTTTGGCTACTATCTCAACGGCGTGAGCAGCGTGGCTGTTTATGGCGGAAACGATGGCAACCGCTACGACCAAGAGCTCAAGAGCCTGCAGCTGGGAGCCGACGTTGTCATTGCCACACCAGGCCGCTTAATCTCCCACATCAGTTTGGGCAACGTTGATTTGAGCAAAGTGTCGTTCTTCATCTTAGACGAGGCCGACCGCATGTTGGACATGGGCTTCTCGGACGACATCCTCAAGATTGCCAAGAAACTACCCAAGAATTGTCAAACCATTATGTTCTCGGCCACGATGCCCAAGAAGATTGAGGAACTCGCCAAAACGTTGCTCAAGCAGCCCAAGGTGATTAAATTAGCCGTGAGCAAACCCGCTGAGAAAATTCATCAGAGCGCCTACGTGTGCCATGAAGGACAGAAGATTGGCATCATCAATCAGTTGTTCAAAAATAACGATTTGCAACGCGTCATCATCTTTTGCGGAAGCAAAATGAAGGTGAAACAAGTGGCCGGAGCACTGCAACGCAAGCACATCAATTGTGGCGAGATGCATTCAGACCTCGACCAAGCCACCCGCGACGACGTGATGTTCAAGTTCAAGAGCGGCCAGTTTGATGTGCTCGTGGCCACCGACGTGATTTCGCGCGGCATCGACATCGACGACATCGCCATGGTCATCAACTACGACGTGCCCCACGATGCCGAAGACTATGTGCACCGCATTGGCCGCACGGCTCGCGCTGCCCGCACGGGGACGGCCATCACCTTCGTTTCAGAAGACGATGCCCACTATTTCCAGCAAATCGAAAAATTCTTGGGCAACGAAGTAGAGAAGCTGCCCCTGCCCGAAGAGCTCGGACAAGCACCCGAATACAACACTGAAGAGCGCCCACGCAAAAACAACTCGGCCAAAAATCGTCGCCGCAACGACCGTAACCAAACGGCACACAAAGACAAGAAACAACAAAACAGACGGCAACGCAACCAGCAGCAAGATGCGCAAAACAGGCCTGAACAGCGCGAACAGCATGGCGAAAATGACGAAACAAGTCACAGCCCACGCACAATCGCCGCAGAAATCAGCCACGCCGAGACAGCAATGCGCCAACAACAACTGCCGAAAACCAACCGCGCAAGCGCAACGAGCGCAAGGCAAACGACACCGAGCGACAGACGAAGAATGGTGAACAACGCCCACGCAACAAGCGCCGCGGCAACGTTGAAGGCAACTACAAAAAGCGCAATGCAAAGCCCAATGCCGCTGCTGAGCCCCAAAAGGCAACCACCAACATCGCACCCAAGCCTGCGAGGAAAGAGAACATCGTGCGCAAGTTCTTCAAGCGACTGCTTAAACTATAAACCAATAGGCTGCATTCGCTCGACAATCTGCGGATATGAAAAACGGCTACGCCGCACAGAACTGGCCAAAAAAGTGTGCAGCGTACCCTACGCCGCACAGAACTGACCGAAAAAGCGTGCGGCGTACCCTACGCCGCATAGAACTGGGCCAAAAAGTGTGCAGCGTACCCTACGCCGCACAGAACTGACTCAAAAAGTGTGCGGCGTACCCTACGCCGCGAAGAACTGGCCGAAAAAGTGTGCGGCGTACCCTACGCCGCATAGAACTGGCCGAAAAAGTGTGCGGCGTACCCTACGCCGCACAGAACTGGCCGAAAAAGCGTGCGGCGTACCCTACGCCGCACAGAACTGACCGAAAGAGTGTGCGGCGTAGGGTACGCCGCACATAAATTAAGCTCACAAACACGATGTTTCTGCACATTTTTCACTAACTTTGTGCTTCACAGAAAAAGAAATGAAACAACAACATCTATTTATCGCAATCCTCGCCGCAGCCATAGCCTGTCTACAACCTGCAATGGCACAGAAGCGCGGAAAAGCACAGTTGCCAAGAGGTGGCAAAAACACCATCGCCAAACAACAGCCCTCGCCAGAAAGCCTGCTCTATCAAGAGTTGCTGCCTGCCACGGCAAAACTCATGTTCATAGATAGCTTAGTGGTCGACAAAGCCACATTCTTGCAGCATATCCCATTCAACGACGAAATGGGCACGATGGGTACCACGGCAACATTCGTGAAGAAGAAAATCGACGAGTCGTTCACTACCTTTATAAATGGCTTTGGTAATTTTGCCATTCTGGCGCAAGGCGATTCTACGCATTCCACCCTCTACAGCAGCGATAAACTTCAAGGAAAATGGGCCACTCCCGAGCGCTTGGCAGGTATCACCGACGAGTTTTTAGTGCCCAACAACCCTTTCATGCAGAGCGATGGAGTGACACTTTATTTTGGCGCCAAAGGCAGTAAAAGCGTGGGGGGATATGACCTGTTCATGACGCGTTACAACCTCGATGAACAAAAATTTATGCCGCCCGAGAATATGGGGCTCCCCTACAATTCTAAAGCCAACGACTACCTGCTGGCTATCGACGAATTCCACGAATTGGGCTGGCTCGTCACCGACAGAAATCAGCCCGCCGACAAGGTGTGCATCTATGTCTTCGAACCGAAAAGTCAGCGGCTCACTTACGCCGACATGCAGCTACCCAAAACAAAATTGGAGTCGCTTGCGCAAATCACATCGATTAAAGACACCTGGATGAACGGCAATCGCAATGCCGCACTCTTGCGACTGAAAAATTTGATGAAATCTAAAAACAACAAATAAAAACCACCGCATTATGAACAGAAAAACTTTTGCACCCTCGGAACTCATCATCAACGAAGATGGGAGCATTTTTCATTTGCATCTGACACCCCAACAGCTCGCCGACAAGATTATTCTCGTGGGCGATCCGGGACGCGTGAGCTTAGTGGCATCCTATTTCGATGAAATTGCATTCGAAGTGGAAAGCCGCGAGTTTAAAAACCATTGCAGGCACCTACAAAGGAAAAAAACTCATGGTGCTGAGCACGGGCATCGGCTGTGACAATATCGACATCGTGATGAATGAACTCGATGCCTTAGCCAACATTGATTTTGAAACACGCACCGAGAAAAATGAACATCGCACACTCACGCTTGTCAGAATAGGAACCTGCGGCGGATTGCAGCCCAACACACCAACGGGCACTTACATCGCCAGTGTGAAAAGCATTGGTTTTGATGGCCTGCTCAACTTCTATGCTGGCCGAAACGAGGTGTGCGACCTGCCCTTGGAAGAGGCTTTCAAAGCACACATGAACTGGAGCCCATTGTTGGCCGCACCTTATGTCATCGATGCCTGCGCCGAACTCGTCGACCGCATCGCTGCCAACGATATGGTGCGCGGAATTACCATTGCATGCGGAGGATTCTTCGGACCACAAGGACGCGAATTGCGCATTCCACTCGCCGATCCCAAACAGAACGAGAAAGTGGAATCGTTTGTTTACCAGGGTATGCACATCACCAACTTCGAAATGGAAAGTTCGGCCTTGGCTGGTCTTTCTGCCCTCCTGGGACATAAAGCCATGACATGCTGCATGGTAATTGCCAACCGATTGGCAAAAGAAGTGAATGCGAATTACAAAAACAGCATCAACGGACTCATTGAACTCGTTTTAGATAGAATTTAAAATGAACGACACCATCTGTGCACTTGCCACACCTGCCGGAGGAGCCATCGGCATCATCAGAGTGAGCGGTGACAAAGCCATTCGCATCACCGACGAACTCTTTAAAGCAAAAAGTATGAAAAGCCTTTCCGATGCTAAGGGAAACTCTTTGCACTATGGAGAATTCTATAATGCAAAGCAACAACTCATCGATGAGGTTGTCATTAGCGTCTACAAAGCTCCGCACAGCTATACGGGTGAAGATAGCACAGAGATTTCGTGTCATGGCTCAGCCTACATCCTCCATCAAGTGATGCAAGCCCTCATCGATAAAGGATGTAGGTCGGCTCAGCCTGGAGAATATACGCAACGAGCCTATCTCAATGGGAAAATGGATTTAAGTCAGGCTGAAGCTGTTGCCGACTTAGTTTCCGCAAGCAACAAAGCCTCTCACCAACTGGCACTCAGCCAAATCAGAGGACATTTCAGCAATGAGCTCTCCAAGCTGCGCGACATGCTGCTCCACATCACATCACTACTCGAGCTTGAATTGGATTTCTCTGACCACGAAGAATTGGAATTTGCCGATAGAGGAGAACTAAGAAACCTCGCCGAAACAATTCACCAACGAATAGCAAGTCTCACAAAATCTTTCGAGACGGGGAAAGCAGTAAAGAAAGGTGTTCCTGTGGCAATCGTCGGAAAAACAAACGTTGGGAAAAGCACACTGCTCAACTGCTTGCTCCATGAAGAAAAAGCCATTGTGAGCAATATTCATGGAACAACACGCGATGTGATTGAAGATACAACAGAAATAAAAGGTATAACATTTAGATTTATCGATACGGCTGGCCTTCGACACACCGAAGACACCATAGAGCAACTGGGGATTGAACGCACTTATAAGAAGCTCAATGAGGCAACAATCATTCTATGGGTTGTTGAGCAATCCCCAACAACAGAAGAGCTCAAGGAAATGGAGAACCACACACAAGGAAAGCAACTCATCATTGTGAAGAACAAAGTCGACCTCAATCCGCAGAAGGAGAAAGTTCTTCCTCCCATCGATATCGCTATTTCAGCCAAACATCAACAAAATATTCACGAATTAGAGCAGCACATTTTCCAAGCAGCCCACCTGCCTGAGATTAATGAGAGTAGTGTTATTCTAACTAATGCACGCCACTATGAAGCACTTACTCGAGCCGACGAAATGATACTCAGAGTGATTGATGGCATTGAATCAGAATTAAGTGGCGACCTTATCAGTGAAGACCTAAGGACTTGTCTAAATCAATTAGCTGAGATAACTGGAGGGCAAATAACACCCAACGAAGTTCTTGGTAATATATTTAAACACTTCTGCATCGGGAAATAATATAAGAAAACAACTCAATAAATACATTAATAAAAGGGGATATATTTGCATATATCCCCTTTTTTTATCTACCCGTATAAAATAATATTGCTATTTTATCTTATCTACAATTGCTTTAAAAAGCTTCAGGATTATTTACAGCTAAGTCTGCAAGAACCTTACGATTGATTTCGATACCAGCTTTATGCAAAGCACCCATCAATGTAGAATAACTCATATTTTCAAGGCGAGCTGCAGCGTTAATACGTTGTATCCACAAGGCACGGAAATTACGCTTCTTATTTCTACGATCGCGATAAGCATACGTAAGACCTTTCTCCCAAGTATTTTTTGCTACTGTCCAAACATTCTTTCTTGCTCCATAATAACCTTTTGTGAGCTTCAGAATTCTTGTTCTCTTTGCTTTTTGAAGCAACATGATTTACTGATCTTGGCATAATTTTTTTCTTCTTTAATGTTTTCTACTAAAAAGTGAATTAACGCAAACAAAAGCAAATCACGCACTTGCTTCATATTCGTGCGGTCTACTAATGTTTGATGAACAAGATTTCGCTTTTGCTTCTTTGTCTTTTTAGTCAGAATGTGACTATGGTAGGCATGATGTCTTTTTAACCTTACGAGTACCAGTGAAAAGAAAAAAACGTTTCTTTGCACCAGAATTTGTCTTAACTTTAGGGCATTTTTTTACTTTTTATTATTATTAATAATCGTGGCAACGCATATACCGGCGTTACGCACTCTTTTTTTATTCATTTGTGACGGCACTATCTTTTAATTTATCAAGCGCCTTATCTCCATTCTTAGCATTCGCAAATAAGCCCGTTTGTTCAAGATTGGCTTCGCGTTGGATATCATTAGCTAACTTTGCTTCTGCATCTCTCTTCTCACGATCGAGTTTTTGCTGGCTCTTCTTTGCTACTCCAGACTTCTTCGGCGCTATGAACAAAAACATCTTCTTTCCTTCAAGACGAGGCATCTGCTCAACCTTACCAAACTCTTCTAAATCATTCGCAAACCGCAGCAGGAGTACTTCTCCCTGCTCCTTAAATAGAATAGAGCGACCACGAAAGAAAACATAAGCACGCACCTTATTCCCATCTTCCAAAAACTCTTTTGCATGCTTCAACTTAAAGTTATAGTCATGCTCATCAGTTTGTGGACCAAAACGAATCTCTTTTACTTCAACTTTAACTTGCTTCTGTTTAATTTCTTTTTGATGCTTCTTTTGTTGATACAAAAACTTTGAATAATCGATGAGACGACAAACAGGAGGTTGAGCATTGGGGGAAATTTCAACAAGATCTACACCTTGCTGACGAGCCATATCTAATGCCTTCTTCGTTGAGACGACCTCAGAGCCTTCATCCCCGACTATGCGAACTTCACGCACACGTATCTGTTCATTGACACGATACTGATTTTTTAATTTGTCATTCTTCATCCAATAATTCTCTGTCTGTTTAAATACCAAACGGCTGCAAAGGTAGTACTTTTCAAATTATAAACCAAATTTTAAAAACTATTTTTTTAATAATCCATCCAAGTCGTTAAGTCATAAGGATTAATCCTTCATCAACTTTTGCTGCCACTTCCATGCCGTAGCTAAGACCTCATTTAATGGGGTTTCTGCTTTCCATCCTAAAACAGCATTAGCCTTAGAACAATCTCCCCAAATCTTTTCAATATCACCTTCACGCCGTGGCCCGTATTTCCAATTCACTTTGACCCCTGTTGCCTTTTCGAAGGTATCAACTATTTCCTTTGTTGTATTCCCTTTTCCTGTTCCTATATTGAAGTAGTCTATTGATTCTGCATTTGTATTCAAAACACGTTTCATTGCAGCGACATGTGCTTTAGCCAAATCAACCACGTAGATATAATCGCGAATACAAGTACCATCGGGCGTATTGTAATCGTTTCCAAAGATAGTCAATTCCTTGCGAATTCCTGCAGCTGTCTGCGTGACGAACGGAATTAAATTAGCTGGGACACCATTAGGCAATTCACCGATAAGAGCAGTGGGATGGGCACCGATAGGATTAAAATAACGCAACACTATACTTTTGATATCTGCACCACTATGAATATAGTCATAGATAATTTGCTCATTAATTTCTTTCGTATTACCATAGGGTGATGTAGCCTTTTGATGAGGAGCGTCCTCGGTTACAGGCAAATTTTCAGGCTTCGGTTGTCCATAAACAGTACAACTCGAAGAGAAGATAAAACCTTTCACACCATATTGTGGCATTAACTCTAAGAGATTAATCAGCGAAACGATATTGTTTCGATAGTAAAGTAGTGGCTTTTGTACACTCTCCCCCACAGCCTTTGATGCAGCAAAATGAATGATACCCGCAATATGTGGATATTTTTTAAATACGCCTTCCGTAGCCTCCTTATCCCGTAAATCAACCTTTTCGAATGCAGGTTTCTTTCCTGTAATCTGCGCAATACCATCAAGAACTTCAATTTTTGAATTACTGAGATTATCAATAATCACAACCTCATAACCAGCTTCCATTAATTCAACCACCGTATGTGAACCTATGAAACCAGTACCTCCTGTTACTAATATAGTTTGTCTCATAAAATGAATGATTTAGATTTGCGCAAAGGTATATAAATTATTTCATTGTACTCTCGTTTTAATGTTAATTTACATAGCCTTCATATAATCTTTCAGACTTCCTCCTGTGGCATTTTCAAATACTTACACATTCACATTTACTGCGTCAAAACAAAGATAACATCATCGTTAAAATGGCAACCCAACGGCAAAATGAAACGCAAAATCACGGCTAAACTTAGGATTAAAGATAGGATAATGTTCATGCTCATCGCTATAGGCTGGATTGATGGCGCGCATTGCCATATCAAAACGCAAAATAAAATAATCGAAATTCAGACGAAGCCCCAAACCATAAGACACGGCAATTTGTTTGTAGAACGTTTCAAATTTAAACTGTCCGCCAGGCTGATCAACATAGTTGCGCAATGTCCAAATATTACCAGCATCTATGAAAGCGGCACCATTAAACTTCCAAAACAAATACGTTCGATACTCTACATTCAAATCTAACTTCATATCGCCCGTCTGATTAATAAAATCTATACGCCCTCCTGAGCCCTTAAACTTTCCTGGTCCTAATTCTCTAACACTCCAACCACGCACACTATTGGCACCACCCGAAAAATAACGCTTTTCAAAAGGCAGGATAGTGCTATTACCATAGGGCCACGCAATACCTAATCCCATATGCATAGCCAAAGCATTGCGCGCGTCAAAACAAATTAAATGAGTATAGTCTACATCAAACTTCACATACTGTGCAAAAGCAATATTAAATAAGGTAGCCTGTTGATTGGCATTCTGTTTAAAACGAAACAAATGTGACAATCCATTGAGAATATTTCCTGCCGTTTCAATATTTGCACGCACAACATTCACATTATCATTATAGGTCAATCCCGTTCCAATCTTCATGATGAACAAGTCCTCATAATTATAACGCAGGATAGCATTGCGATTGGTCGTCCCATCCAAGTAATCATGTTTAAAAGTTGCACTAATCCAAGGCATATAAACATAACTCAAATCCAACACATCGGCACGATAACTGATGTGATGATGGGGCTCTGCCCACCGATAACGCCATGCCGCAGAGAAGACTCGCCGATGGAATTCAGGACGATTTTGCAAATTATAGCCTGTTGCCAATTCTGATGTTGCCAAGCTTCGACGTTTAAATGTGCGCGAAAGGAATGGCGCTAAGAAGCGAGGAAACTGCAACTTGGTTTCAAAACCATATTCTACGTAGTTTTGATTTTTGTAGCCTTCCAACCCACGAATAGCTTCGAAAGCGCCACGCAATTGCATGCTCAACACCTCTGAACCTCGAAAAAGATTACGATTTTCCCATGTTAAACTGGCTGCAGCTCCCAAATCACCAGCTGTATTTGTGCCTTCGGGCTGGAAAGATATTGTGTTGGCTTTATTGGTGTTCAACAAAATTTCGCAATCCAACAAGGTTGTATCGGGACGTTCCCTAAAGGTGATATTGGTGTATTTTACAGCCTGGAAGCGTGCAAATTTATTGTAGGTTTGCTCCAATTTATTAGCATCGTAAGGTTCATGCGCATCGAGCATCGTAGCATTACGCAACACACTTCTACGTAGCCGCATCGTTCCTCCATCTTCATTCGTGCGATAATAAATACTATCGATGACATAGCACGGATGCAGCGTATCGTGTTTTTGCTCATTCGTACGATAGGGCAACAGATGCAATGTGATATTAATATCGTGACTATTGCGTGCTGAATCGGCACTATATTGTATAAAATCACGATGAAACTTGTAGTAACCGTGATTCAATAAAAAGTCTGTAATATTCTTGCGTTCGGCATTCAAAGCATCCACCGTAAATCGGCTCCCAGCTGTTAAAGAGGGTTTAAACATATCGTGTTTGTCTTTGCGTGCCAGCAAAGCCGCAATCACACTATCTTGAATATCATATTTCAGCGCATGAATCAGATAAGGTTCTCTGGGATGCAATTGATACACCACCTTTATCTTTTTTCCCTTCACGGTTGTCGTGAGCTGTGTTTGAGCCTGCATATAGCCCATGTTGCGCATGGCTGCCGTCAAATCTTGCACCGATAAGCGTGCTTGCACCGTATCGAAAATTACGGGGGCTTCACCGATATGCTTCAACGTGCGATTCATCCATTTCGTTGAGTCGCGCCCTGCCAACGCATAGGTGCCCAATGGAATTTTGAACAACGAAAACCATTTTGAATTGGCCGTTTGCCGCACATAGGCACTGAGCGTAGAGGCATCTAAATCCTTGCGGTCGGATTTTATCTTCACGCTCTCGAGCATATATTGATTCTCGGGAACGAACTTCGATGCACTACATGCTGTCAGCAATGTTGCAACGAGCACACTATAAATTTTGCAATACCTCATAGCGGCACAAAGTTAGCACATTTTCTACGAATAACAAAATGCGCTTTACACGAAAATTGCTACCTTTGCAAGCATGATTAGCAAAGCGAAAATCAAATTTATCAAGTCGCTTCAGTTGAAGAAGAATAGGCTTCGCGAGCAGCTCTTCATCGCTGAAGGTCACAAGGTGGTGGACGATTTGCTGGCCGTGATGCCGGCCCACACCCTCGTTGCTACCGAAGAATGGGTGGCCACACACGAAGTGCCGCAAGCCACAGCACTGCACATTGTGAGCGAAGACGAGCTGCAGAGCGTGAGCTTGCTGCAACATCCGCAACGGTGTTGGGCCTCTTCCCCTACCCCGACGTCAGCGACTTCGACATTCCGCTCACACAACTTTCGCTTGCCCTCGATGGCATTCAAGATCCTGGCAATTTAGGCACCATCATCCGCATGGCCGACTGGTTTGGTATCGCGCACATCTTTTGTTCGCTCAATACCGCCGAAGCCTACAATCCCAAAGTGGTGCAAGCCACCATGGGCAGCATTGCTCACGTGGCGATTCACTACACCGAGCTCGCCCCTCTGCTGGGCACTTTGCCCCACGATTTTCCCATCTATGGCACGCTGCTGGATGGCGAAAACATCTATCAAAAGACACTTTCGCCCACAGGCATCATCATCATGGGCAACGAGGGCAACGGTCTGTCGCCCGAAACACGCGCTTTCGTCAATCAGCGGCTGCTCATCCCTAATTGCTCGGCGGCCACCAACAAGGCCGAATCGCTCAACGTGGCCATTGCTACAGCCATCGTGTGCTCGGAGTTTCGCCGACAAACATTTTTATAACGCAACATCAAAATCCATAAAACGATGAACGAAAATTTATTCAAAACGCGCAGCGTGCTGGCCAACATGAAGACCACCATCAACACGCTACTGCAACACTATCCCACGCTGTTCTATAAAACGTTGATTCCCTATCTCGTGGCGGCCATGGCCCTCACCGCACTGCTTTCAATGGAACCAACGCCGTTGTCAACTTCTATTCAGGCGACGATCCTTCGTTGCTGCAGGTGCTGTTGAGCCTCGTAGCGCTGCCCTTAGCCCTGCTACTGCCAGCCGTTGCCATGGCCATTGTCTTTGGCAAGCTCCACAAGCAACCGCGCACACGCTGCATCAAGCGCAACCTCATCGCCGCCCTCGCATTTGGCCTGCTCACCTTGGCACTCTATCTGCTGCTCGAATGGGCACAGTATGGCGTGCAAACGCTGTGGCCATCGCTCATTCGCGAAAACGATTTAAATGACATGCAAAACATCGAAATCATCAAATACACCCTCACCTTCATCCTGCTGCTGCCGTTCTGCCCGCTAAATTTCGCGTTCACAAAATACATCATCACCCCCACTCTGCCCCTGCGCAAAGCCTTGAAAGAGGCCTGCACAATTGGCCTGCACAACTGGGGTTACCTCGTTTCCAATCAAGCGGCCATCTGCTTCCTCTGCGGCGTGGCCTACTATCTCATCAGCATGCCCGTGAAAATAGTGCTCAATGCCTACTATCTCAATGCCGTCGGCATGCTGCAAGGCGATGCCAACGGGCTACCCGCCTACTTCGTTCCCATGATGTTTGCCGTCTGCACGCTCATTGGCCTGCTGCTGTTTCAACTGCTCAACGTCTATGCCGCATTCGAATACTTCATGTATGGTGCCGCTGAGCAACGCGCCCTCGAAAAGCAGCAACAGCAGCATTTGCGTTAAAACAAGATTCTTTTTCCGTTGCCGCAAGGCTACATACGTCAAGAAAATATATTTTCTCGTTGGTCTGGAGGGTCGTTTCAACGCGAAAATATATTTTTTCGTTGGCCTGAGGGTCGTTCCAACGAGAAAATAAAATTTTTCGTTGGTCTGGAGGGTCGTTCCAACGAGAAAAATTCCCGTAGGTTTCGAGGGTCGTTCCAACGAGAAAAAAAAATTTCCCGTAGGTTTCGAGGGTCGTTCCAACGAGAAAAAAAATTTCCCGTAGGTTTCGAGGGTCGTTCCAACGAGAAAAAATTTCCCGTAGGTTTCGAGGGTCGTTCCAACGAGAAAAAAATTTCCCGTAGGTTTTGAGGGTCGTTCAATGAGATTCCCGTAGGTTTTTGAGGGTCGTTTGGGCTGCAGCGACAAAAGTGCTACGGCATAGCAACCGCCACCAGACGGTCGGTGCGCTCGCCCACGCCACGATAGTACACCAAAAGCGTGATAGTAGTTTTTCGTTTGGTAGAAATTTCCCTCCGATGCCACCGGCACCATGCGCCCGTCGCCGTCGGGCGTGAGATATTGATAGGAATAATAGCCTTGTTTTCAGTAGCAGGCGCGCCTCATAGAGCCCCGCAGCTTCGTTGTAGTGCAACTGACGGGTGGGCGAAAAGCGGTCGCCGGTGAAATGGCCGTTGAGATAAATGGGGCGGCTCGTCAGGGGCGTTTGCAATGAGAAATGCACCATCACGTAGTCCGGCGGATGGCGTTGTCGCGGTTGTCGCTGTTGCGCACGCAAAACAAGCCCTGCGCGCTCTCGTCGTAAACATAACTGGGGCGCGGCTCGTCGGTGTGCAGGCGGGCGTGATAGCGCTTTCCGTCCCATGTGATTTCGGCAATGCCCATCGTGGGATGGTCGACCGCCAAACATTCGAACTTGCGATAGACGTTGCCCGCGTCGAATATCAACGCCCGACAATGCTGCCAGGCCAAGCCATTGGGCGTTTGCATTTGGGGGATAACGTTGATGCGCGCATCGTCCCAACGCCCATTTTGCAACACCACCGTTTTGATTTCCCTGTCGGGCTGCGTGACATTCACGCCCTGATAGTCCACCGCCCATGCTATCTGCTGATGCGTGGCATTCACGTCGATATCGGTGTTGGTGGTGCACGTGAGCCGGGCTTTCATCGTGGCCTCGGTCACCATGAAACAGGCACGCGCCACCAACGCGTGTTGCTCGTCATAAATGCGCACCTCGTAGTTGCCACTCTTCGTCAGGCGGCATTGGTCGTTGGGCAAGGCAAAGGCATAATGCGTGTAGGCCACCTGCGTCTGGCGCGAGGGCTGCACGTCGTCGATGGTCAGCCCCTCCGTAAAACCTTCGGCATAATCGGTGGCGAACAGCTGCGTGGAAGGCGTCCAATCGGCCTCGCAATGCACCACGTCGTAGGGTGAAACGGCGATAGGCCGCCGAGAAATCGTCGAATGAAATTTGAATTTCGTCGCCGCCCGTCAACGAGATGAGGGGCAGCCGTTGCCGCCAGTCGCCATTGCGCAACACTTGCAATGTGGCCAAATCGCGCGACAACAGCGTTTGATACTGTGCTCGTGCGGCCAAGCCGTTCGCAAAGGCCAGCATCGCGCAGAGGCCGTATTTGAGAGATTGTTTTAAATGAAGCATCGGCCAATTTGAAAGACGACGGCACTCACCACCCACGCCAAAGCGGTGGTGTAGCCTGCGGCGAAAAGTGCCCAACGCCAACTGCCCGTTTCGCCTTTGATGGCGGCAATGGTGGCAATGCACGGGAAATAGAGCAACACGAAAAGCAAGAAACAATAGGCCGTGAGCGTGGCTATGGGCTCGGCCGCAGCCACAGGAATGCCCTGCACACGCGCAATGTCACGGGTCATTTGCTGGCGCAGCTCCACGTAGCGTCCGTCGTTATGCGGAGCCTCGTCGGCATTGGCCACCTCGTCGCTTCCGCTATACAACACGCCCATCGTGCTAGCCACAATCTCTTTCGCACCCACACCTGAGAGCAAGCCCACATCCAACTTCCAATCGAAACCTTGCGGACGGAACACGGGCTCAACCAATTTGCCAATGCGCCCAATGTAGCTTTGTTCTTGCTGCTGTTGCGCGCTGAGGGTGTCGTCGTGAGGGAAATAGCCCAACGCCCACACAAGGATGCTGGCCACCAAAATGATGCCACCCATTTTCTTGAGATATTGCTTTCCTTTTTCCCACGTGTGACGCCCAATGGCCTTCCACGTTGGGAAACGATAAGGCGGCAACTCCATCACGAACGGCGTGTCGTTGCCTTTCACCAAGAACAGACCAAAGAGGCGGCTCAGCAACACCGCGAGGGCGATGCCCACAAAATAAGCGACACCATGACCAAAGCACGGTATTTCGCGGGGAAGAATGCGCCCGTAATCATGATGTAGATAGGCAGGCGCGCCGAACAACTCATGAGCGGCAAGATGAGCATGGTGACGATGCGCGAACGCCGACTCTCAATGGTGCGCGTGGCCATCATCGCCGGCACATTGCAACCAAAACCCATGATGAGCGGAATAAACGACTTGCCATGAAGCCCCATCTTGTGCATGAGCTTGTCCATGATAAACGCCGCGCGTGCCATGTAGCCCGAATCTTCCATGAAACTGATGAAGAAATAGAGGATGAGGATTTGGGGAAGGAACACTATCACGGCTCCCACACCACCCAAGACGCCATCCACCAACAAGTCTTTCACAGGACCATCGGGTAGCACCGTTGAAACAAAATGGCTCAGCTCACCCACTGCAGCATCAATCCAATCCATGGGGATTTGCCCCAACGTGAATGTGGCCGAGAACATCACCAAAAGCATCAGCAGGAAGATGGGGAAGCCCAACACCCGATGGGTCACAAATTTGTCGAGCAAATGAGTTGTTTGATACGTATCCTTCTCCTTTCCCACGCTGTATTTCACCTCTTCCAACGCTCCATGAATAAAAGCCATACTTGGCATCCATGATGGCCGTCTCGCTGTCGACTCCCGTCTCTTCCAACACGCGCTGCGAGGCCAAATCAACAATCTTTTTAATCGCTTCGAAATCGCTTTGCAACGACAGCATCGCCGTGGTGTCAGCATCTTTCTCTAACAGTTTGATGGCCAAATAGCGTGTGGAATAATGCAACCGCAACTGCGTATCCTGCCGCAAATGCGCTTGAATTTGCGCAATGCCATGCTCAATCTCGTGACCATAGTTGATGTGAATATGTCGAACAGATGCCATTTGTTCGCCCGTCTGCTCATAACGCTGAATAATTTCATGAAACAGCGCCTCAACTCCTTCGCCTGTCTTAAACACCGTGGGCAACATAGCCACGCCCAAGAGTTCGGAAAGCTTTTTAAAATCAATGTGGTCGCCGCGCTTCTGCGTTTCATCAAACATATTCAAAGCACAGACCATGGGCATGTGCATATCGATAAGCTGTGTCGTGAGGTAAAGATTACGCTCCAAATTGCTGCTGTCAATGACATTGATAACCACGTCGGGATTCTTCTCAATGAGCTGTTTGCGCACATAAAGTTCCTCGGGCGAATAGGCCGATAAGCTGTATGTACCAGGCAAGTCAACGAGGTTCAGCCGATAACCCTCAAACGTGGCGTGCCCTTCTTTGGCATCCACGGTGACGCCCGAATAATTGCCTACATGCTCATGCGCACCCGACACAAAATTGAATAGCGAGGTCTTACCGCAGTTAGGATTGCCCACCAAAGCGATATTGATTACTTTATGTTTCTTTAAAGCAATGCGCTCCAACTTTTCATCGTCGTAAGTCTCATTTACCTCAAGTGTCAAAGCCTCACCTTGCTTTGCGCCACGCGCATTCTCCTGCATGAGGGCTGCTTCGGCCTCAGCTTCAGAAACCACTTCAATCATTTCGGCTTCCGAGCGCCGCAACGACACTTCGTAGCCCATAATCTTATATTTAATGGGGTCTTTGAGTGGTGCATTGAGCAGCACTTCCACCTTTTTACCCCGAATGAAGCCCATTTCGACAATGCGTTTGCGAAATCCGCCATAGCCCGTCACTTTCACGATGATGCCCTGTTCGCCCGTCTTCAAATCTGATAATCTCATTTTATATATCCATTTATCCTCATGCAAAGTTACAATTTTCTTGCATAACTCATCGCGCTCACCAATGGCGGAGGCCTTAAACACCTACTTTTTAACACAAATTAAAGGTTAAAACTCCATTTTATGTATCTAATCTATTCCAGGATTTGTAATTTTGCAACATCAAGATAACAAACAAAACTTTTTAAAAATATGATTATTACAATTGCACGTCAATGTGGTTGTGGTGCACTACACATTGGAGAACAACTATCTCAGTATTATGACATCCCGTTCTACACACGCAAGAATTTATTAGAATTAGCTCAAAAGCGCGGTGTTTTACAAGAAATGGATGACTTCTTTGAAGAGCGTCCCGTTGACGAACTCATGTTTGCCATTTCGCAATTCGATGAAGAGCCACAGAATGTAAATATCAAAGCTTTCTCGGTGCTATCGAAACTCATTGGTCATGAGGATTGCATTATCATAGGCCGCTGCGGCAACGTCATCTTTAAAGATCGTGAAGACCTTGTCTCGGTATTCCTCAAAGGCAATTTCAATGGTCGCGTAAAGGCTATTGAAGCTGAAAACAACATGAATACAGAAGAGGCCATTACCTTTGTCAATGAATTAGATGAAAGTCGTGTGCGTTATCACAAATACTATACGGGTATGAAATGGGGCGATGCCAACGACTACGACCTGTGCTTCGATAGCATTCGTTTGGGCACTACCAAGTCGGCTGATTTCATTGAGAAATATATTGAAGAGATTAATCTCAAATAACACTAGAAATGAAATTCATCTCTCAATTCATCATTATTATCGCTTTCACCTTCATAGGGGAACTGCTCCATTTCTTCATCCCACTCCCTATCCCAGCCAGTATATATGGTATCGTATTGCTATTCATTTGTTTGATGATGAAATGGATAAAAGTGACTGAGATTCGCGAGACTAGTACGTTTCTCATCGCCATTATGCCCGTGATGTTCATTCCGGCAGCCGTTGGGCTCATTGATTCGTGGGCGGCCATTCGTAGCCACATTTTACAATATACTATCGTTACCATTGTGAGCACATTTGCAGTAATGGGTGCAGCTGGTCGCATCACCCAACGCATGGTGCGCAGCAATAAAAAGAAAGGTGAAAACAACACACAGGGATAACTATGCTAAAAGATTCTATTTATTTCGGTGCATTGCTCAGCTTGGGCGCTTATGCCATAGGCGTTTATCTCAGACGCCGCACGGGCTGGAGCTTTCTCAATCCACTGCTCACAGCTATCATTTTGGTCATCGTCTGCCTGCTTTGCACAGGTATGCGCTATAAAGATTATTTAGAGGATGCTGACTGGGTAAGCTATCTGCTCACACCATCTACCATCTGCTTGGCAGTGCCACTCTATCAGCAAGTTGAACTGCTCAAAAAGAATTTTAAAGCTATCATGATTGGCATTTCTTCGGGTGTATTGTCGAGCCTTATCACCATACTACTTTTAGCACTGCTGATGCATTTCAATCATGCCACCTACGTCACCTTCCTGCCCAAATCCATCACCACAGCTATCGGTATGGGTATTGCAGAAGAATTAGGTGGCTACGTTTCGGTCACTGTGGTTGTTATCATCATCTCAGGTGTATTAGGTAATATCTTCGCTGAGAAATTCCTAAAACTCCTACGAATCGAAGAACCCATTGCCAAAGGTATTGCTCTGGGTAGTGCTTCACACGCCATTGGAACTGCGAAAGCCATGGAGATGGGGTCTATTGAAGGGGGCCACAAGTAGTCTTTCGATTGTAGTGAGTGGCATACTGACCGTTGTTGGAGCTTCACTCTTTGCTATGATAATATAAATATTCGTAAACCTACAATTAAAACTGTTCTTCGCGTATTGCTCAGAATCATGCTCAACGAATTACAGCTTTTCATCTGCTCAATAGTCTTATAACACTTTTAAAGCATAAAAATAGTGCTTACGGAATGTCCGTAAGCACTAAAAACATTTTAAAACACCCATGATTACCACAATTGCAGACGCTCTGCTTCAGGGAGATAGAGCTTGTCGCCTGGTTTCACATTCCATGCCTTGTAAAATGCATCGATATGGGGTAATGCACCATCTACACGCCATTTACCCAAGGAATGAGGATCGCGCTTCACACGATTACGAATTTCTTGATCGGTGATATTTCCAGCCCAAACGCCTGCATAGGCTAAGAAGAAACGCTGGTCAGGTGTAAAACCATTCTTATTCTTCAGCGGCTTTTTGGCTGTGGCATTCTTAAACGCATGGTAAGCCACTTGCAAACCACCATGGTCGGCTAAGTTCTCGCCCAAGGTGAAACGGCCATTAGCATGTAAGCCTGGCAACACCTCAATCTTGTTAAAGAAGTTAGCATAGAGGTCGGCGCGCTGGTCGAAACCTTTGGCATCAGCGGATGTCCACCAATCGCGCATGTTGCCCTCATCATCATATTGGCGACCTTGATCATCGAAACCATGCGTCATCTCATGCCCTATAACCACACCGATAGCACCATAATTAAAGGCTTCGTCGGCCTTGGGATCGAAGAATGGATATTGCAAAATGCCTGCAGGGAAGCAAATCTCGTTGGTCGTGGGGTTGTAATAAGCATTCACCGTTTGCGGTGTCATGCCCCACTCATCTCTGTCGACGGGCTTTCCGGCCTTCTCGGCAATCTCTTTATCGTGATCAAACTTTCTCACCGCCATCACATTATCATAAAAACTCTTGCGCGGGTCGATGGCCAGACGGCTGTAATCGGTCCACTTATTAGGATAACCTATCTTTACATAAAACTTATCGAGCTTCTTGTGGGCGTTAGCCTTGGTAGAATCGCTCATCCAGGTTTGTGCATCAATACGTTCACCAAGACTAATTTGCAAGTTCTTCACCAACTGCTCCATCATTTTCTTCGACGACTCCGGGAAATATTTCTTAACATAAATACGCCCCAAAGCTTCACCTAATAGGCCGTCAACCTGATTGGTAGCACGCTTCCATAAGGGATAATCTTCTTTGCGACCACTCATCGTCTTACCAAAGAAATTGAAGTTAGCCTCGCGAATTTCGTCAGTGAGATAGCTTGCGCTACTGGTAATGACACTCCATTCCATGAGTGCCTTAAGCTCGTCAACGGTTTGCAATGCCATGAGCTTGTCTAATCCTGCCATAAATGCGGGTTGCCCCACTACTACTTGTTGCAAATATTTTGAGTCGATGCCCTCTGCATTAGCCCATTGCTCAATGGGGATGTGAGGATAGTCAGCCCGCAACTCAGCCAGCGTCATCTTGTTGTAATTGGCCTGCGGATCACGCAATTCTGTCATACTTTTCGAAATCAGCGCCACCAAAGTCTCCTGCTTGAACAATTCTTGTGCTCGCTTCTGTGCTTCTTGTGCACTAAACCCATAGAGGCGAAAACATCTTATCGACGTAATCCTTATAGGCCTTGCGGATGGTCTCCGTAGCCGAGTCGTTGTTGAGATAATAATCTTTCTGTCCCAACGTCAGCCCACTTTGATAGATGTTTAAAATGTTGTTCTTCACATCTTTCTCATCTGCGGCAAAAGCAGCACCATATTGTACGCCATAACCTTGCACTGCATACTTCAGTTGCAGTTTTCGCAAATCGGAAATGGTTTTAGCCCTCTCAATCTCGTCTAAAACACCTTTCACGGGCGCAATTCCCTCTTTGTTGCGGCGCTCCACATCGAGTGCGAGCTTGTAGAAGTCAGAGAGCTTCTGCTCTATCGTCCCTGTCTTAAACTTTCCTTTCTGCAACTCCGAAAGAATTGTGTTAATACGCTTGTTGTTGTTTTCTTGCAACTGGTCGAAGCTGCCGAAACGGCTGTAGGCTGCAGGCAGCGGATTATTTTTCTGCCAGCCGCCGGTTGCAAACTGATAGAAGTCGTCTTGCGGCTTCACCGAACGGTCGAAGTTCTTTTCAAAAAGTCCTGAACCGTCTTGCGCCATGCCCACTGTAGGGAGCGTGGCCATCATAACCATCGGAATAATTTTTTTCATTTTCATAGGCTTTTCCATTTTTATTGGGTTGAATCATTCTATTCGTTTATAATTGTTTTTGCAAATCGGACAGGGTTTCCGAGAGGCAGAACCACTTCTCGTTATCGCAGTCCAAGCTGCGTTGTAATTCGGTATACTCATTCACCAACTGCATGTCCGAAGCCTTGGCGGCATCCATCAAGAGCGCATCCAACTCTTTTTGCCGCGCTTCCATCGAAGCAATGCGCTGCTCAAGGGCTTTCATTTGCTTCTCGGTCTTCGAAATGTTCTTTTGCAGTTGCTTTTCGCTCGGCATAATCCACGTTGTTGCTGCGCTTCTCGGTCACCTCTTCCACAGCGGGCGATGCGGACTTTTCAACTGATTGCTTCTCTAACGCCTCGTGAATGGTGCTGGCTTGATGGGCTTGCAGATAGTCATAGATGCCACCCAAATGCTCGGTGACGCGACCGCCTGCAAATTCATAAACCTTATCGACCAAACCATCGAGAAACTCACGGTCATGGCTCACGATGATGGCCGTTCCGTCGAAAGCCTTAATGGCTTCTTTCAGCACATCTTTCGAAGGCATATCCAAATGGTTGGTAGGTTCATCGAGAATGAGCAAATTTACGGGCTCGAGCAGCAATTTAATCATGGCCAATCGGCTGCGCTCGCCTCCGCTCAGCACCTTGACGCGCTTCTCAGACGTTTCGCCACCAAACATGAATGCCCCCAGGAGGTCGTTGATTTTGAGCCGCATGTCGCCCGTGGCCACACGGTCGATGGTGTCGTAGATGGAAAGGTTCTCATCCAACAACTGTGCCTGGTTCTGTGCAAAATAGCCAATCTGCACGTTATGCCCCACCTTGAGCGTGCCCGTGAAAGGAATTTCGCCCATGATGCATTTCACGAGCGTTGATTTTCCTTCGCCGTTCTTGCCCACGAACGCCACTTTCTCGCCGCGCTTAATGGTGAGCGAGACGTGGCTGAACACCACGTGGTCGCCATAACGTTTCTCCACGTCGTCGCAAATTACGGGATAATCGCCGCTGCGCAAACAAGGAGGAAACTTCAGGTGCATGGCGCTGTTGTCGATTTCGTCGACCTCTATCGGAACAATTTTCTCTAATTGCCGAATGCGCTGCTGCACCTGCACAGCCTTCGTAGCCTGGTAACGAAAGCGATCGATGAAGGCCTTCGTGTCGGCAATTTCCTTTTGCTGGTTTTCATAGGCGCGCAGCTGCTGTTCGCGTCGCTCTTGGCGCAACACTAAATATTCGTTGTATTTCACGCGGTAGTCTTCGATGTGCCCGCAAGTAATCTCAATCGTCCGGTTGGTGACATTGTTGATGAAAGCACGGTCGTGGCTCACCAAAACCACGGCACTCGCACTTTGCACCAAGAACTGCTCCAACCACTGAATGCTCTCAATGTCTAAGTGGTTGGTGGGCTCGTCGAGCAACAGCACCTTGGGCTTGCGCAACAATATTTTGGCCAATTCAATGCGCATGCGCCAGCCGCCCGAGAACTCTTTCGTGGGCCGCTCAAAATCCTCGCGCGAAAAGCCCAAACCCGCGAGCGTGCGTTCGATTTCGGCCTCATAGTTGTCGCCCCCCAACAGCAAATAGCGTTCGTTCTCCTGTGTGAAGCGCTCCACCAACTGCGCATAAGCCTCGCTCTCATAATCGGTGCGCTCAACCATCTCCTTTTGCATGGCCTCCAACGCCGCGTGCAGTTGCGTTTGCTCGGAAAAGGCTTTGCGGGTCTCCTCGCGTACGGTGGTGTCGTCTTGCAACTTCATCACCTGTGGCAAATAGCCCACCGTCACATCGTTGGGCACAGCAACTGTGCCCGACGTGGGTTGCTGCAACCCGCATAATATTTTTAGCATGGTAGATTTTCCCGCGCCGTTTCCCCACAAGCGCTATCCTGTCTCGGTCGTTAACCACAAAGCTAACGTCTTTGAACAAAGGGCGGGCAGAAAATTCTACACTTAAATTCTCTATTGATATCATCTAAAAAAACGTCTTTTCGTTGCGCAAAGGTAAACATTCTATGCAAGACGGCCAAACCATGGCTCATTTTCTTTGTGGAACAGGGTGGCCGCACGTGGGTGCTCTCTCGTTTTTGAAGGAAAACATGTTCGCCCTCCCGGGGATTTTTCAATTTTCAAACGAAAAACGCGTTAGTCCCCAGGGGGATTTGTAATTCCCAAACGGAAACGGGTTAGTCCCCGGGGGGATTTGCAATTCCCAAACGGAAACGCATTAGTCCCCGGGGGATTTTTCAATTTCCAAACGGAAACGGGTTAGTCCCCGGGGGGATTTGCAATTCCCAAACGGAAACGCATTAGTCCCCGGGGGATTTTTCAATTTTCAAATAAAAACACGTTAGTCCCCGGGGGGATTTTCAATTTTCAAACAGAAACGCATCAGCGAGCCGCTCACTAATCATTTTTTGAATGAAAACACGTTAGATACACGGTTTCCTAAGCCGTTTCGAGCGTGATTTCGCCTGCCAACGACTGGCAAAGCTTCGCTCTGATGGTGGTGATATCAGTGTGCTGCCCATAGAGCACCATCAACTTGGTGACGGCCGCTTCGACCGTGCTATCCCCCTCCGCTGATGATGCCCGTTTCTTTAAGTTGGAAACCGGTGTCATAGCGTTCCATAGCCACCGCGCCCGCAACGCATTGGCTGATGTTAACGATGGTCACGCCGCGCTGGGTGGCCCGCTTCAAAATGTCGATGAGCCAGGGCTGTTGCGGTGCATTGCCGCTGCCATAGGTGCGCATCACCACACCTTTCAGCTCGGGCGTGTCGAGCACATGTTGGAAAATGGGTGGCTGCACGCCCGGAAAGAGCGACAGCACCATGACGTTTTGGTTGAGCTGTGTGTGGGGCACCATGGGACGCTGGTAATCGGGCTTCAATATATGATAAGGTGAATTGGAACGTGATGCCCGCCTCGCCCAAATGGGGATAGTTAAACGAGTCGAACGCATTGAAACCATCGGCATTCTGTTTCGTCGAACGGTTGCCGCGCAGCAGCCGCCCGTTGAAATAAATGCACACCTCGGGCACCATGGGGCTATTGTCAGTGTGATGCAGCGTGGCCAGCTCGATGCTCGAAATGAGGTTCTCGCGCCCGTCGGTTCGCAGTTGTCCAATGGGCAACTGGCTCCCCGTGAGGATGACAGGTTTTGTGAGATTTTCCAACATAAACGACAACGCCGAAGCCGTGTAGGCCATGGTGTCGGTGCCATGTAAAATGATAAAACCATCATATTGTGCATAGCGCGCGGCGATAATATCAACCAACTGCACCCAAAAGGCCGGCGTCATATCGCTCGAATCGATGGGCTGCGCAAACTGGTAAACATCAATCTGCGTCGACAACAATTTTATCTCGGGAATGTTTTGCAGCAAATGGTTTGAAATCTAAGGGTTCCAACGCCTTGGTTTTTGGGATTGATGCCCATGCCTATGGTTCCGCCCGTGTAAATGAGCAACACACGATTGTTGCGCACAAGTTTGCTAATTTGCTCCATGATTTCTATCGTTGTTTTGTTTCAAAAAGGGATGTTTTCTGCGCGAAAGGCATAGCTTTTCGGCTTAAAAAACAGTGCAAATTTAAAAGATTTTTTTGTGGAAAGCCAAAGATGTAGCCATTATTGTGGCATAACTGATGAAAATGGCCTACCTTTGCAGCGATAAATTGAAAACGATAGGCATGCATTCCATTCATCACGAGATATTGCGCTTGGCCCTCCCATCCATCATCTCCAACATCACGGTGCCACTCTTAGGTTTGGTTGATTTAACCATTGTGGGGCATTTAGGGGTCGGAGGTTTATATCGGTGCCATAGCCGTGGGCACGATGATTTTCAATGTGCTCTATTGGTTGCTGGGCTTCTTGCGCATGGGCAACAGCGGCATGACGTCGCAGGCTTTCGGCCGTCGCGATGGGCAAGCCGTGCGTACCATTCTCGTGCGTTCGCTCCTCATGGCCACGGGGATGGGTGTGCTCTTCATCGTGTTGCAACGCCCCTTGTGCGATGTTGCTTTGTGGGTGATGCATCCGTCGGCCGAAATCGCTGCCGCCGCCCACACCTATTTCGCGATTTGCATTTGGAGTGCTCCTGCCGTGCTGGCGCTTTATGCACTCAACGGCTGGTTTGTGGGGCTGCAAACCACGAAGGTTCCCATGTTCATCGCGCTGTTTCAAAACGTTGTTAATATTTTGCTTAGCGTGGGTTTCGTCATCGTGATGCACATGAAAATCGAGGGTGTGGCCTGGGGCACCATGTTGGCACAGTGGGCCGGAGTACTATTGGCGGCCCTCCTGGCCTATCGAAAGTTGCGCAAGCAGCCCCTTCCCCAACAGCCCCACAAGATTGCTTTGCGCTGGATGGATTTCTTTGTAGTCAACCGCGACATTTTTTTGCGCACGCTATTCTTGGTGGCGGTCAACCTGTCGTTCACATCGTTTGGTGCACGCAGCGGCGATGTTGTCCTCTCGGCCAACACGTTGCTGCTGACTTTCTTCACCCTCTTCTCGTATGTCATGGATGGATTTGCCTTTGCCGGCGAAGCATTGTGCGGCAAAAGTTTCGGTGCAGCCAACGTTCAATGCTTTCAGACCTATGTTGTGCAACTCCTGAAATGGGGCTTGGGCATGGCGCTGCTCTTTTCTATGGTCTACTTCCTCGGTGGACACTTGCTGCTGCGATTGCTCACCAACAATGAAAGCGTGCTCGGCATGGCTGCACATTTTTTAGGTTGGGTGGTGCTCATTCCGCTGGCCGGCTTTATGGCTTTCGTTTACGATGGCGTATTTATCGGTGCGACGATGACGCGCCACATGTTGTTATCCACATTGCTGTCGGCGGCCATTTTCTTTGTCAGCTATGCACTCCTCTCGTCCACCATGCACAACCACGCCCTGTGGTTGGCTTTTATTTTGTTCTTACTCACCCGAGGTGTTGTCCTACAAGGGCTACTACCTCGCATTAAACATAAAATCATTGCATCATGACCATTCTATTTTTTGCGCTGGGACTGCTGTTAGGTGCCGGCATTGTTTATTTCCTATCTAACAAGTCGCTGACGACCGCCCGTTTAGAGACAGCCACATTGCGAACACAACTAACGGCCGAGCAAGAGCAACATGCGCGTGAAATGGCGGCCAAAGAAGAACAGCACAACCGCGAGATGACGCTGCGCGATGCTCAAAATGAAAAAGAAACGCTATTGCGCCAAGAACAGTTCGAAAAACAAATTGAAACAGCAAAAGAACAGTTTCAGAACTTAGCAAATAAGGTGTTGGAGCAGACTTCGACAAAGCTCAAAGCCGACAACCTTGAGTCGATGAACCACATCACGCAGCCGCTGAAAGACAATCTCACGCAGTTGCAACAGGCTATCGACAAAACCAATCAAGAGAGCACCAGAAACACGGCTTCGTTGGCACAGCAGTTGAAGCTCATGGCCGAGCAAACCGACAAGATTGGCACCACAGCCACGCGGTTGACCAACGTGATGCGCGGTGGCAACAAAACACAGGGTAACTGGGGCGAGCTCACACTCATGAACCTATTAGAAAGCCAGGGCTTGCGCGTGGGCATCGACTACGACGTGCAACAAACCATTGCCGACGAGAAGGGAAACATCGTGTTGAACGAAGAAAGTGGGCGCCGCATGATTCCCGATGTAGTGCTGCACTATCCAAACGGCGAAGATGTGGTAATCGACTCTAAAATGACCATCGATGCCTATGCCAACTACATGAATGCCGAAGACGACGTGGCGCGCAAGAAATATGCCGACGATGTGGTGCGCAGCATTCGCACGCAATTCACCTCCTTGGCCAAAAAAGATTACAGCACCTATATTCAAGCGCCGCGCCGCGCCATCGACTTTGTCATCATGTATGTGCCCTTCGAAGGCGCTTTGCAGCTGGCACTTTCCCTCGATCCCAAACTATGGAACGATGCGTTTGAACGGAAAGTGTTCATCACTGGGCAGCAAAACTTAATGGCGATTTTGAAGATTATTCAAATAGCGTGGCGGCAATATGCGCAAAGCGAAAATCAGAAGCGCGTTTATGCTTTGGCCGAGGAATTGCTTAAGCGCGTGGGTGACTTCGTGAAGCGATTTGACAAAGTGGGACGCGACATCGACACGCTGCAAAAAGATTACGACGAGGCCTACAAAAAGGCTTATACCGGGCGGCAGAGCATTGTGCAGAAAGCCAACGACCTCAAAGCGTTGGGAGCGAAAGAGAATGCCAACAGCCCCATCCCCACAGCCGAATTGCTGCTCGACGAACAAACCGCATCGGACACAGAAAATGATTAAAAACAAAACAACGCATTGTGAATAAGAAAAAAGGATTTCTCGCCTTATCGCCCCTCTTGGTGCTCATGGCATTCATCGTCATGTTCACCATCTATTCGGTTGACAAGGCCGCATCGGCACCCAACCTCTCGCTCACCGTGGCTTTCATGATGGCCAGCATTTACGCCGTGATTATTTCGGGCAACATCCCCATGAAGAAGCGCATCGACACCTTCAGCAAAGGTGCCGGAGCCAGCAATCTCATGCTCATGCTGTGGATTTATGTACTGGCGGGCTCATTTGCGGCTTCGGCCAAAGGCATGGGAGCCATTGACGCCACCGTGAACTTTGCGCTCCACTATTTGCCCAGCAATCTGCTCATGCCCGGATTGTTTTTGGCCGCCTGCTTCATCTCTCTTTCCATCGGAACCAGTGTGGGCACCGTGGTTGCTTTAGTGCCCATAGCGTCGGGCATTGCCAACTCCATCGGTTTCTCCACACCCCTCATGGTGGCAGTGATTGTGGGAGGTGCCTATTTTGGCGACAACCTCTCGTTCATCTCCGACACCACAGTCGTAGCCACTCAGACACAAGGCTGCAACATGAAAGATAAATTCCGCGTGAATGCCATGATTGTGGCACCGGCTGCGATGATTGTGCTGACCGTTTACGCCGTACTGGGGGCGCACACACCAGCTTCACACGCCACGCCTCCTATCGATTACCTCAAGATAGCGCCCTATTTGCTGGTGCTCATCACGGCCATCGCAGGAATCAACGTCATGGCCGTGCTCACCATCGGTTTGGTGCTGTGTGGCATCATCGGTCTATGCGCGGGCGACTACACCCTCTACGGCTGGTTTGCCATCATCGGCGACGGCGTGCTGTCGATGGGCGAATTAATCATCATTGCCATGATGGCTGGAGGCATGTTGGAAATCATACGCGAGAATGGCGGCATCGATTTCATCATCAGCAAGCTCACCCGACACATCAATGGCAAGCGCGGTGCCGAGCTATCGATTGCCGCCTTGGTGTCGCTGGTCAACCTGTGCACGGCCAACAACACGGTAGCCATTCTCACCGTGGGCAGCATTGCCCGAAAGATTGCCGAACAATATGGCGTCGACCCACGCAAATCGGCCAGCATCCTCGACACCTTCTCGTGCGCCGTGCAAGGGCTCATCCCCTATGGCGTGCAGATGCTGTTGGCCGCAGGCTTAGCCCACATCAGCCCCATGCAAATTCTTCCCTATTTGTTCTATCCCTTCGGCATCGGCATCTGCGCCCTACTGGCCATTGTGCTGCGCCTGCCCCGCCGATTTTCATAACTTCTGACGCACGATGAACATCATTTATCGCAACCTTTTTGCCAAGCTCCGCAGCGACAATTTCGACACCCACGAACAGTTGGAGCCTATGTCGGCCTTCAAAATGCAAAAGCTCATGGGCTTGATGAAGAACATTGCCGACATGCCCGCTGGCGAGGTGGAACTGAACAACAGCATGCTCAACAAACGTTTTAAACGCATGCAGCAGCGCGCCGCAACCCAGCACACCACCTCGCGCGAAACCATCTACCGGTGCGCATCATCATTAGCAACCTCAACGCCACGCTCACCCACGGCATCCCCGTGCGCGGCATCATTCAATTAGGGCAATACCTGCGCTCGCGCCGCGAACAAATCGATGCCAACGAAGCCACCCAATGGTTGCGACGGCTCCACATCAGCCGCATGGCACAGTTGCAAGGCAGCGTGCTCATCAAGTTCTTTGGTTTCACGGCCGAAGAGATTCCGTTTTTAAAGCAGGTTGAACCGGCCGCCGAAAGCCTCACCCTGAGCTCCATCAACCGCATGGAATTAGCGGCACAGGCGTGGCTCTTCAAACAAGGAAAAAGCGTTTTCGTGCACAACAACCAAAAGGCCTTGCGCCGCAATCTCAGCCACTGCATGCGCTATTTCCCCTACGCACCCATCGAAACCACCAGCAGTTTCTTCGTGAATTTCTCCAAGGGATTAGCCGAAATCGAAGAATAACCGCGCGGCCACGCTCGATTTACACGAATGTAAGTCAACACGCGTTGGAACGACCCTCAGGTGGAACGAATGTAAGTTTACACGCGTTGGAACGACCCTCGGGGAACGAATGTAAGTTTACACGCGTTGGAACGACCCTCAGGTGGAACGAATGTAAGTTTACACGCGTTGGAACGACCCTCGGGTGGAACGAATGTAAGTTTACACGCGTTGGAACGACCCTCGGGTGGAACGAATGTAAGTTTACACGCGTTGGAACGACCCTCGGGTGGAACGAATGTAAGTTTACACGCGTTGGAACGACCCTCGGGTGGAACGAATGTAAGTTTACACGCGTTGGAACGACCCTCGGGTGGAACGAATGTAAGTTTACACGCGTTGGAACGACCCTCAGTTGGAACGAATGTAAGTCAACACGCGTTGCAATCGGGCAGTGCGCATCGAAACCCCATGTGCGCGTGGGTTGAATAAAGCAAAAATAAAGCTAATTTATTTGGGGCTTATGCCGTTTTACACTAATTTTGCACGCATGAGTCGGATAAAACTATACTTCATCCTGTTTTTCACTCTCTTTACATTCCCCATGGCTGTCGGCCAAAACATTGTGCAATGCGAGGACACTTGCACCCACATCCACGGCATCGACATCAGCCATTATCAGGGTAATGTGTTTTGGGAAATCATCGGCGACAACACCAACATGGCCTATGTCTACCTGAAGGCCTCGGAAGGTGGCGACCGCATCGACGAGAAATTTGAACGCAACATCGAACTGGCACATCAATATGGGCTGAAGGTGGGCGCCTACCATTTTTTTCGGCCACGCACCGATTTAAACAAGCAGTTGGTGAACTTCATGGCGCAATGCCGCCCCAAGGAACAAGACCTCGTGCCGATGATTGACATCGAAACAAAGGGTGGACTGTCGACCGAGGAGTTTTGCGACTCATTGCTGAAATTCATCAAGCTCGTGGAAACGGCCTACCGACAAAAGCCGCTACTCTACACGTTTACGAATTTCTACAACCAAAACCTCATTGGAAAAATTGACGGCTACCCACTCATGGTGGCACAATATACACAGCGCGAACCAGTGCTGGCCGATGGACGCGACTTCACCATGTGGCAATACACGGGTAAAGGACGCATCAACGGCATCAACGGCTATGTGGACAAGAGCCGATTTATGCGCAATCATGGACTGCGCGAAATTAAATTCCGACATTAACGCTTAAAACATAAAAAGAATATGGCACTCATCAAATGCCCCGAATGTGGAAAGCCGGTCAGCGACAAGGCGCCATTTTGCCCCAACTGCGGCGTAGAAATAGCAGGAAAGTAGCAACTGCACAGCAACAACCCACAACGACTCAGCCGCAACCAGCACCTGAGACGGCGACGACACCTCCCGAAACGCCCAAAGATAAGAAGAACGGCGCGCGCAACATCATCATCGTTTGCCTGGTGCTCATCGCTGTGGCCGTTGGCGTCATCACCTATTTTTATCGCGATGCACAAAGTGCAAAAGAACAAGAGGCCTACGAATATGCCATGACGGCCAACGATCCGGCTATCTTGCAGGCTTACCTCGATAAATATACCGATGCACCCGAGGCTCACGTCGACAGTATCCAAGCTCATTTGCAACTGCTCATGCAAGGCGATAAAGACTGGACTAACGCCATGGTGAGCAACTCGAAGACGGCATTCGAAGCCTACCTGCAGGCGCATCCCAACTCGCCCCACAAAGCCGAAGCCGAACATCTCATCGACTCTATCGACTGGTCGGCTGCGCAACGCTCCAATTCAGTAGACGCGTTCAACAGCTATTTGGAAGATCATCCCAACGGCGAGCATGTGGACGAGGCCAAAGATGGTATCAGAAACGTCAATGCCAACACCGTACAGCCCGAAGAGAAAGCCATGGTGAGCACACTCTTCAATAACTTCTTCCAGGCCATCAACACGAAAAATGAAGGGGCGATGAAAGATGCCTGCGAAAGCATTCTTACCTCATTCTTGGGCAAATCAGATGCAACAAAAAGTGATGTGACAACTTTCCTGCACAAAATATGGAAAGACGACGTGAAAAACATCACTTGGCAGAGCAACCGCGATTATGCCATCACGAAGAAAGAAGTGGGCGATGGTGAATATGAATACACCGTGAAGTTCTCGGCCTTGCAGATAAGGGAGTTCAACGATGCATCGAAAAACGACAAAACCGTTTATAAAATTACGGCAAAGGTGAGTCCAGATGACCTCATCAGCACATTCAATATGGCGAAAGTGGTGGAATAACTTTGCAGCAAGGTAAACAAACAAAAGTGGCAAGTTCGGGCATTGAAACCCAAGCTTGCCACTTTTATTTTATTTATCTTTATGCGATTGTTTTAATAACTGGCTTTGCCCTGAAAGTCTATCACTACATTCAAAATATAACTCGTAGGACTATCGGGTACACTTACATTCGCTGCAAAATGAAAACCTTTTGGTGTAGCACCAGAATAAACAATATCACTCAAAATGCTTTGGTTCAGCACACTCGCTGGAATATGCTGACTGAAGTCATGCTTGCGAAAATCACGACTATAGAGCTTCTCAGCTCCCCTGAACAAACTCAAATGCACAATATTGTCATAATAAATATTGTCCACCTCAACCCCATCATCATTATACGTGGGTTTCGCAACTTTGTAAGAGGTAGGATTTACCTGAATATACCAATGATAATGGTCTTTCCCATAAATCACGACAGAATCTTTCTTTATGAGTTTTCCTTGGTTGAGCGCCTGGGGCCGAGAAGCCTCGAAATAACTCAAATAAGATTTATCTGTCGTCTTAATACAACGCACCACATCACCATTCTGGTTCTTGAACACAAACAGGTGAGGTGCCTGCTTCACAATGATGTATTTAGCAAGATTGGCACTATGCAACATCAACGTGTCATGGATAATCTGGAAATAAACCGGCTGCGAAGTACTATCAGGATAGAAAATCGTGTCACCTACAACCCGAAAAGCAGGCTCTTCCTCATCATCGTTAAGCCAAAGACCTTGCAACATCTTCTTAGCTGAAACATCTTCAGCAACGCGACTATTTTGAGCAGAACGATTATTAGGCTGACAAGCAGACAGCCCTCCAAAAAGCACTACACCCCATGCGACCTTATAAAGATTATAAAGAATGTGTTGCATTGATTAAAACAATTCGGCTGTTTTAAAGGTGCTCGCTTCTAAATCCTTCTCTGACGTCTGAATATCCTCTGCTGAGATGGGCCACTCTATATTCAAATCTTTATCATTCCACAAAATACTGGCCTCCTGCTGAGGTGCATAATTATTGTCTACCTTATAGGTGAAAATAGCCTCATCACTCAACACCAAAAAACCATGAGCAAAACCGCGTGGAATGAAAAACTGTCGTTTGTTCTCATCCGAGAGTTCAACCATAACATACTGCCCAAAGGTTGGACTATCACGACGCAAGTCCACAGCCACATCAACAACACGTCCTTTCAACACGCGCACTAACTTAGCCTGGGCATAATCCCCCTTCTGATAATGCAATCCTCGCAAAACGCCATAAGATGATTTCGATTCATTATCCTGCACAAAATGCACATCACCTACATGTTCCTTAAATCTTCTTCCTTCCAAACTTCATAAAAATAACCACGAGCATCATTAAAGATGCGTGGCTCAAGGATGTAAACACCTGATAACTTCGTTTCTTTATACTCCATTTTATTTGTGTTTAGTCTGTAATTTGCCACAAAGATAATATATTTATAAGTGTTCGCAAAACAAAAGAACACAAATAAATTTATCCATAGAATTTTTATCAGAAATAGAATTTTCTTCAAAGAAAAATATTAATTTTGCAAACGTGATAGAACTGGAAAGACATATAGAGATACTATTGCTTACAAATGATTGCGTCATTATTCCAAACTTTGGGGGATTTATGGCGCACCACATGTCGGCGCACTATGACGAGAGAGATCACTCTTTTCTCCCGCCAACTCGCTCTATTGGCTTTAATCCTCAACTTCAAATCAATGATTCATTATTGGCACAATCCTATGTCGAAGGTTATGATATTAGTTATCCGGAGGCCATAAGACGAATTGAATTGGAAACAGAAGAGCTGAAACAAATCCTAAATCAACAAGGGAGTTATGAACTCAATGATTTAGGAACACTTCGCTTAAATGGTGAAAATAATTATGTTTTCGAGCCTTGTGAGGCTGGTTTACTCACCCCTGAACTTTATGGTTTAGGTCGATTTGAACTTCAAAAACTAAATGAAGTTACAGATATAGAGGCCGAACGAAATGCAGAAAGAGACATTGAACAGCCATTCGCGCAATGCAATAATAAATTAATCCCCTTATTTGAAGAAGAAGAACAAGAGGAGAAATCCTATATCATAAAGCGTAGTGTCGTGCGGAATATCGCTGTAGCATGCATCGCTCTCCTGATATGTATACTGATTCCGACACCATTAGGGAATAGCGGAATAAGAAACATTGCTGGCAACAATATTGATACGAACTTGTTGATGCACATTGCACCGCACGATATGGTGAAGAAATACGCCGCTTCAAACATACAAAAGCAGCCCTCTCATCGTACAGATCTGCCAGAAAAGGCTATTTCGCAAAATAAGATTGAAGCAGCATTAACAAAGCGAGAAGATTATTATAGCATCGTGCTCGCAAGTAGGGTGACACATAAAAATGCTATCGCCTATACGCATTTTTTACACAAAAAAGGCTTTACAGACGCACAGGTTATGAAAACCAAAAGGAATGTAAAGGTTGTTTTTGGGCACTACTCTTCAGAAATTGCTGCACGCCAGGCAATGAATCGCCTACGAAAACATCCAGAATTCAAAGAAAGCTGGATAGCACATTTCCAATAAACTTTTTTCATTGAGATGAAACGTGTTAGATGTCCTAAATGTGACAATTATATCACATTTGATGAAACAAAAATATCGTGATGGGCAATCGCTTGTCTTTCAATGTAGTAATTGTGGGAAAGAGTTTGGCATTCGCATAGGTGTTTCAAAATTGCGCAACCTACAAAAAGCAAGAAATGCATGATGAATTTGCGAATGAAACTGGGTGTGGCGCAATTGTTGTCATTGAGAATGTGTTCCATTATAAACAAGTTATTCCTTTTACAAATGGGCGACAATACGATTGGTCGCTATATGAAAAGGCAGTAAAATCAATTGTCCCATTGAAACCAACGACCCCAGCATCGACATGACCCATTGCACCATCAATGTTGCTAAAGATAAAAAAAGGAAAGCTCGTTTATACGCTAAAAAGATGGTCCAAGCTATACAGGAACTTTTGTAAATAACGAGATTTTTAGGAGACAAGGAACGGCGAAGAATCGAAGATGGAACTCTTTTTACAATCGGTGCTACCAGTATCATCCTTCGAGCAGGAGACAATTCTAAGTAAGTTCTATAAACATTTAAAATTGAATCTACTATTTTTTTATATTTCCTATTCCAACTCTTCGACTAACGCTATTTTCCATATTGCTTCATGAGGCTGTAGGCTTCATAGCAACCCTCCTCACCAGCTTTGCTCAAATCAGCAAGCCCATTAGCTTTCTGGTTAGATAAAATGTATGATATACCCCGATTGTAATAAGCCTCAGCCAATTTATTATGTGTCAATAGTACCTGCGTATAAAGACTTATTGCTTGTTGATAATCACCTAATTCAGCATAAATATTAGCTAAATCATAAATGATATAAGATGACTCCTTACACCATTTTTTGGCTATTTGCAGTCCACTAATTGCTTTCTTTCTCAACAAATTCTGTTCCTCGCCTCTTATTGATTTTTGTTTGAGCAACTCCATTGTGCATACTGCCTGCTGCCAATATGCCAACGCCATAGTTGAATCTGCGACTAAACATGAATCTAAATCGCGTTGTGCAGCAGTATAATCATAAGCATCCATATAGGCAATGGCACGCTGTAACAACAATACACTCCGATCCTTCGGAGAAAGATAAGAAGCTAATTGTTGTGTCAATTTAGCTTGAATACTGAAAGCTGATGAAGTTCTATCTCCTTCCAAACGATTCCGCCTACATGAGATATAAATAGGCTGCCCTACCAACTTATTCTGGTTAAAAATCTCTACATCACTATTTCCTAAGGATAACTCTGTGAGTCCATTACGATATTTGTGATAAGATAATGTAAACATAGGCATTAAATCTGTACTTTCTTTTATATTTTGTACATACCCTCTTGTCTTACTTGTATATTCTGTTGTCGATACTTCATCGGGCAATTCTATCCATTGATCATACTTTTCAATATCAAAATCATTCAATCGACGCACGCTCCGCAGCTTAGCTTTACTCCAGCGTTGTTGCACTCCATTCCGTTTATCCAACTGTGCCTTGAGCAAACGAAATTCATCTATTTCGGCCTTGTTTACCATACCGAGTCGACGATAGCAACGTGCCCTGTTCTGTAAACCTATCCAAAAATTAGGAAACTGTTTTAAAACGGCTGTATAATCATCAATTGCAGACCTATAATCCCCGACTCTATCTAACAAAAGCGCACGATTATAACGAGCCTGGAGATTCCGTGGCTCATGGCGCAGGACAAAGCTAAAATCCTGGATAGCACGATTATCATCTCCCACAGTAATGCGCAAGAGACCACGATTATAATGAGCCAAAAAACTATTGGGATCCATATCTATTGCCTTATCAAAATCTTCCATTGCCAACCGCAGTTGATTAAGATTCACACGACACATAGCACGATAAGTATAATTATTAACCACCTTTGGCAGGTAATGTATAGCTTGAGAAAAAGCATCATTCCCCTGCGACCAAGAATTACGTTGCAAATATATTCTTCCCAATACCGACCATGAACTTCCATCATAGGGATTACGCTTTAAAGTACGCTCCAACCACAATTTGGCACTATCCACCTTATTCTCTCGGAGATAGGTTTCAGCCATTAGAGAATAGCTATTAGGTAAATCAGGCCAACGCTTCATAATCCCATTTAAATCCAAACGAGATTGCATAATTTCACCTTGATAGAACTTTGCTAATGCACGATTGAACCAATATTCGCGTTCATCAGGCTGCAAGCTTATTGCCTTAGTATAATCCTTCACAGCGGCTCCATATTGCTTCAAGCTCAAATTATTAGCAGCCCTCGCCCGAAATAGTTCATGGACATAAGGATTTAACTGTATGGCATTGTCGTAATCATTAGCTGCACCTTGATAATCACCCAGGCTCTGCTTTGCAACACCTCTGTAAAACCATGCACGATAAAGATTGGGGCGATTAGATATTATGTTGTTACAATACTGAATAGCAACAACATAATCTTGATAACCTAAAGCTGTTTCACAAGCTTCCAATAACCGCTCAATATTGTATTGAGCATGAATATTAGCTATAAAGGTTACAAGTAGACTACAGATGAGTAGAATCCTACGCAAATAAAAACTCCTTATTTTTTCACAATCTTTGTACGATAGCTACAACGGAATTTCCCTTTTAGCATAGCCTTTAATTTACTCGCTATCATCTGTTTTCGCAAAACAGGCAATGATCTATAAACATTTTCCCTTCCAAATGATCAAACTCATGCTGCATCACACGAGCAAGAAATCCTTCAACCCATTCTTCATGCACCTGAAAATCTTCATCTTGATAACGCACTTTAATACGTGTATAACGCTCAACACGCTCTGCCAATCCTGGCAAAGATAAGCAACCCTCATCCATTGTTTCTGTTGGTGCATTTTCATCAAACTCCAATATATGTGCATTGATATAAACCTTCCGCAAACCCGCATATTCAGGATAATCTTCTTTCATCACATCTAAGTCCATTACGACGACGCGAATATCATACCCTATTTGTGGCGCAGCTAAACCTATACCATTACTTTCTGCTAAAGTATCAAACATATCAGAGATGAGAGTCTTCAAGTTTGGGTAATTCTCATCTATATCCTGTGCCACCTTGCGTAGCACAGGTTGCCCGTATATATATATAGGTAATACCATTCTTTTTATTCCTTATTTTTTTATATTACACAAAAAAACAGATGCTTTTTAAGTTAGCATATACATCACTTTTTGATAGAAAAAAATACACTATATTAAAAACCAAAAAGCATTACTTTTATGCAAGCTCATGGATACTTTTCTAACCATGCTTTTGACAAAGCTGCTTATATTGTAAATAATCTTGCAATAAAATCGTTGCAGAAATCTCATCTACCAGTCCCTTATTTTCACGACGCACTTTCTTTTTAATTCCACTCTCAACAATTACTCTGTGGGCTAATACAGAAGTATAGCGCTCATCATAATAAACAATAGGAATAGTAGGTTGCAGCTTTCGCCAGCGTTTTACAAATTGTTCTACCCGTTGAAGATTCTCACTTGGTGCGCCATTAGGCTGCATTGGATATCCGATGACAATCTCCTCGACACTTTCTTTTACAACATATTGCAAAAGAAATGTCATCAAATCAGGAGTTGCAACAGTGACTAACCCGTTAGCTATAATCTGCAACGAATCAGTCACTGCTATACCTGTACGCTTCTTACCGTAATCAATGGAAAGGACGCGTGCCATTGTTCAATTTCAAATTGTCCGAAGGATACTTTCCTTTATTTCTTGAAAAGCAACCATGCATCAGCATACTTTGCACGCAAAGTATTACGACTATTCACAGCATCAGCCTTACTATCGTAAGATGCTGCCACCACACGATAGAGATTTCGCTCCTGATTAAAAACAATAGAGGGATTATATCCTGCATTACGCAATGTATTTTGCACCCCTTCTGCATTTGCCTTTAAAGAGAACGACCCAACAACTACACCGAAGTTTTTAACCATAGGACCTGAGACCACGCTATAATTCTCCTGCCGTACGACAGCATTGTCCACATTGTCCACAACGGTTGTTTCCGTAGAACTCTTTTGTTCTAAAGGTGTTACTACAGGAGCTGTTGTTTGAGGCTCTTCTGATTGTTGCGCAGCCTCCTGCGCTTCGCCTTCTCATAAGCTTTTTTTATATGCACTTTCACTGGAGCCACAACTCGTAAATGCAGCTAAGGCACACAAGCTTAAACAGAATACAAGAGTTTTTCATCATCTCTTATTTGTTAAAAAATTCAACTTATAATCTCTAATTAGATTTTGCGAAAGTACAAAATATCTTATAAAAAGATTATGTCATAGCGCATAAAGTTTGTTAAATAAGATATTTACGCCATATTTAACAAAAATGAACAGCGAACACTTGGGAGAATTAGAATAATATTGTACATTTGCTTCATATTTTCAACGCTATATAAATAGCGCTTACATTCATTGTTGAACAAATATAAAAAATTAGCTTATGAAAACTTTAGGTTACATTTGTGCATTCTTAGGAGGAGCCATCGCTGGTGCCACATTAGGTTTATTAGTAGCACCTGAAAAAGGTACTGATACACGTGAACGTATCGCTGATACTTTGGATGATTTTTGCAAAAAGCATAATCTCAAATTGACTAGAAAAGAGGTTAACGATTTCGTTGAAGACATCAAAGATGCATCGACTGATGCGATAGTTGACTAATATTTATGTTCTCGAACGACAGAAATATAGAAACAATAGGACAACTTATCGAATCACTTAAACACTACATCGGGCTACAACAACAATATATAAAGCTTGATGTAGTGGATAAGATTGTTCAACTTATCACTGCTATAACGATTGCAGCCATTATAGTAGTGCTATTGATGTTAGCCTGCATCTATTTAAGCTTTGCAGTATCCTATTCTTTATCATCTATTGTTGGGAACGTCCTAGCTTTCAGTATTGTCGGAGGAAGCTACCTCGTATTACTTTTCATCTGCTTTATCTTCCGCCATCAATGGATAGAGAAACCCTTGGTTAGGTTCCTTGCAAATTTACTCTTAGATAAAAAGGTATGAAATTAACTCAAAAATATAATTCATTAGAGGACATTCGCTACCAAAAGGAAATGCTACAAATTGATTTGCATAAAAATGAGCAGCAAATAGCCTACCTTTGGAAAGAGTTACTCAAACCAGCAGAAGCCTTTCAAAAAAATGCCTCCACATCTAAACGTCTCATAGGCCTTTTTAATGTAGGGACAAACATTTTGGATGGCGCTATCTTAGGATGGAAATTATATAAAAAGTTTAGATGACAATCTCCTCGCCATCATATCCAAGATGCACATGTTCGGGTAATAGTTGTTGTGCGGTGTGATGCAAACCAACCTCGTGGGTCACATGGGTGATATAAACTTCTTTTATATCAGAGAAATGTCTTGAAAAGGCAATTGCCTCACCTATAAGTTGATGACTATGATGGGATCCATCCCAACGTAGACCATTTATGATTAGGAATTCTACACCTTCCAATAAAGAATACTCTGCTTCACTCATTGATTTCATATCAGTGATATATGCCATACGATTTATACGAAACCCTAAAATAGGTAATTTGCCATGCATCACCTGAATGGGCATAATTGACACTCTACCTACATTAAAAGAGCGATGGGCAACGATAGTATGTAAATAAAGTTCGGGAGCGCCAGGATAGAGCGTTCCTGCCTTAGGAAAACAATAAGGCATCGTCTGGTGCAAAGAATCTACTACATCTTGCTGCGCAAAAACATTAACAGCATTTATCCAACAAAAGGGACGCAAATCATCCAACCCTGCAACATGATCATAATGGATATGTGTAAGCAGTACTGCATCGAGTTTTTTAAATGGTAATCTCAGCATCTGCTGTCGGAAATCTGGACCACAATCTATCAAAATACGTGTATCTCCAATCTCTACTAAGGCTGAAGTTCTTAAACGCTTGTCACGACTATCACTGCTCCTACACACCTCACACTGACAACCTAAGACAGGAACCCCTTGAGATGTTCCTGTCCCCAATAATGTTATCTTCATACAATATTCACTTCTGGATGGATAACTATACCAAACTTTCTTTCCACATCATTGACAATTGCATTACACAAAGCAACAATATCAGAACCTTTTGCACCACCTAAATTTACTAAGACAAGTGCCTGCTTCTCATAAACACATGCAGGTCCTAAAGATTTTCCTTTCCAACCACATTGCTCAATAAGCCACGCTGCAGGAATTTTATACACAGCTTCCTCAACCTTATAAAAGGGCATCGCAGGATACAATGCGAGTAGACGCTTAAAAAAATGTTTATCAACAAGAGGATTCATAAAGAAACTTCCTGCATTACCAAGTACTTTAGGATCAGGAAGCTTCTCTCTGCGAATTGTAATAATTGTTTGACGCAATTCTTCCGCTGATGGATTTATAATGTTATTTTTAGCCAAAGCAAGTCGGATATTACCATAATCTAAATGCGGTTGAAATATCTTCGATAAACGATAAGATACATGCGTAATTAGAAAATGATTTTTCCATTCATGCTTAAACTTACTATTTCGATAAGAGTAACCACAATCAGCACATGCGATAGTTACAACCTCGCCAGTATTGCAATTAACGGCCTCTACAGAATCTATTATATCTTTAACCTCACTTCCATAGGCACCAATATTTTGTACAGCGCTTGCCCCAACCTCACCTGGTATCAAAGATAAGTTCTCAGCTCCATGATAGCCATGTTTTACACAAAAACTCACGACATCATCAAATAGCTCTCCAGAACCACAGCGCACGATAACCTCATCACCATTTGTTGTGGCAGCAATACCCTTAATAGCAGAATGAACTACAATACCCTGGAAATCAGCCTTTAATAATAAGTTACTACCAGCGCCCAACAATAGCAAAGGCTCTGTTGAAATATTTAAAATATGGGCTATAGCCTGTGCTTCGGCTATAGATTCGTATTCTAAAAACCGATTACATCTGGCAGAAATGCCAAAAGTGTTGTGTGCCAACAAACAATAGTTTCTCTTATCAACCATTGATTACGCATTACATAGAAAGCTTCATCAGCTTCCAAGTTTTTCCCAATCTTTTGAATGTTAATTCTGTCTCCAACCCATTCGCAATACCACGAATGACGAAAATCTTTTGGTTACTCTCCGTGTATTTTTGCCCATAAATAATATTATAGATGAGGGCATGTGGCAATTCTGGGGCAAAAGATGGCCATTGTTCTGGCAATAGCGTTCCAGAAGTATTACTAAAATCATTGTCTGGATCTGGTCCAACAAAATACAAGGGATCGTGTATACTACGCATCTGAAATGCAGAATCTGTTGTGAAGCGCTGATAAAAATGTAAAAATGAAGCATTGCTGTTTTGCCCCATTGGATGGATATTCAGAGAAGTTAGTTTCCATTCTCCATGAATACGATTGAACAAATATTGCTTGACAGATTTATTCTTAAAATATATCTTCTCAACTACAACATGATTAATCGTTGTATCCTTTACAACTTTCATTTGTTTTACATTGTCAAATATCAATGTATAGAAGTCCTGGCGCATAAAGAAATTATCTATCTTCCAATCACTTTTTGTAATGGTCTTCACAACTTTCCCGCTTTCATAAACAGGTAAAGGAAAAGAGATGCGCTTTCTCTGCAATTTCTTATTAGCAGAAAAATTAAAAAAGAAATCATCAAACAATTCATCTGCAGCTTTAGGCATAGGCTGCTCACTAAGCAAGGTTTCTAATGTATCCGCAGATGTGGGATCTGTCTTTCCTGTATCAATCGTCACACTATCTTCCTTGATTGTCTTCTTATCAGAGCATGCCCCAGCAGAAAACAGGGAAAACAATAAAATTAGTAATCCTGAACCATAGAGTATTCCTTTTCTCATAACAATATTAGTTATCTTTTTGCTATATTCTTATGTGCAAAATTACAATATTATTCCGACTATAACAATAAAGTGATTGAAAAAACACAGTTGGATTTTTTTACAGATTAACATTCTCAAGTATCAGGTAAAAATACGTAACTTTGCATCAATAGTTTTTGAAACAACAACGACATACAACAATATGCTTTTAGAAAAAATAGCATCGCTTCTTAACGAAGTGAATCAATTAACGGCTAAGAATGCCGAAGATGTGGAAAAATTGAGATTAAAATATCTCAGTAAAAAGGGTGAAATTAATGCACTCATGGCAGACTTTAGAAACGTAGCTGGCGATGAGAAAAAGACTGTAGGCATAAAAATCAATGCGCTTAAGCAGTTGGCTACTGAAAAAATCAATGCATTAAAAGAGGCTGTTGCCAGCACTGACTCGCAAGAAGACACACTTGACCTGACACGCACCCCTGCTCCTATAGCCTTAGGAACGCAGCACCCTCTCACTATTGTGCAAAATGAAATCATTGCTATTTTTCAACGTATGGGATTTGTTATGGCAGATGGCCCAGAGATTGATGATGATAAGCACGTGTTCACCATGCTCAATTTTGCTCCAGACCATCCTGCGCGAGATATGCAAGATACGTTTTTTATCGAACAAAGTAACCCTAACGATGTTACAAAAAATATCTTGCTACGTTCACATACATCTGGTGATCAGTCTCATTATATGGAGACTCATCAACCTCCATTCCGTATACTTTGCCCTGGTCGCGTTTACCGTAATGAAGCGATTAGTGCTCGCGCGCACTGCTTCTTCCATCAAGTTGAAGGACTCTATGTGGATAAAAATGTAAGTTTTGCAGATTTAAAACAAGTACTCCTTACCTTCGCACGCGAAATGTTTGGTACAAATACTAAGATTCGCTTGCGCCCAAGCTATTTCCCTTTCACTGAACCCAGTGCTGAAATGGATATTACTTGCAACATTTGTGGTGGCACTGGATGTGGATTTTGTAAACACACAGGCTGGGTTGAAATATTAGGTTGCGGCATGGTGGATCCTAATGTATTAGAAGCCTGCGGTATTGATAGTTCTATTTATAGTGGCTATGCTTTTGGTATGGGGGTAGAACGAATTACAAATTTAAAATATCGCGTTAATGATTTGCGACTATTCTCTGAAAATGATGTGCGTTTCTTAAAGCAATTTACTTCTGCGCTGTAATCTTATTCATCTAACAACAATATCGAAGATACCCTCTATCGATATCGTTGTTAGATACAATTTATTAAAATTCTGCACCAAAACATGATTAACCATGACAAACATAAACTCCCCATGATGATTATATGAGAAAAACACGATAAGAATATCGTATTTTAAATTATTTTATTAGAAAGTTTGCTTAAAATAATATTTATTAGTATTTTTGCAAAAAGAATTAAAATACGCATCCATTGTTGAAAAAAATTCAAAAATACATATTATTCGCTTTTTGTTTTTACTCTGTGCAGCTTGTGACTGGGCACTGAAAGATAATTCTGCTATAGGAAAAAGCTATAGAAGTCGTTCGCTATGACCGTTTAGAAAGTCGCTATCTTACGACAGAGATTTCTCTGCCTTACAAGAAATGAACACCGAATACCTCGTAGAAACAAAAAAATGCTCATAGAAAATGTTTTAAATTTAGGTGCTGTTTACGAACCCGATATTAATAGCAAGCTTCTCAATTACTATCAAGACACCATATTGCAAAAATTAATTGCAGATGTGGAGGAGCAATATAGCAATATGGATGATATCAAACAAGAAATGACAAAAGCATTTGCAAAAGCTCAAAAAGAAGTAAAAGGCTTTACAATCCCCACTATTTACACACAAATTGGCGCTTTTGATCAAAGCATTATTGTTGGTGACCAACTCATTGGAATATCATTAGACAAATATCTTGGCTCCAATTACCCCCTTTATCAAAAATATTACAATGCAAATCAACGATCAACAATGTCACGCCAGTACATCACACCCGATTGCATCTTTTTCTATTTAATGAGTCTTTACCCCATGAAAAATATAGAAGATAGTAGCCAATATGCAAAGGATATGCACACTGCGCGCCTCATGTATATTACAAACAGACTTGTTGGGCGCAAGACTTTCAATACAAATGGTGTAAAATCTATAGAAAAATACATGAAACAGCACGACAAGCTAACCATAAACGAATTACTCAAGCAATAAGTTCCTACACCATAACCTATCATCAGTTTCAACAAAAAGCTATCGAATATAGCTATTAAATAAAAGAGCATGATTGGAATGCTTATTACAAATAATGTAGCAAACCTTTACAATAGAATAGCTGAACTAATTTATTATGCAAATTTTGCTAAGCCGAGTTTGCAAATAAGAAAATAATTGTTATCTTTTGCAGCACATTTAGAATTAACAAAAATAGTGGCAAGATAATGGAAGCTTTCTTTCGGACACATACTTATTTGGTAGAACATACCCAAGATGCCGTAAGACGTTCCCTCATGGATGAAATTGATTGGAATGATCGCCTTATAGGAATAAAGGGTACGCGTGGCGTTGGGAAGACAACATTTTTATTGCAATATACGAAAGAGAAATTTGGCGCAAACGATCATCGATGCCTTTATGTTAATATGAACAATTTTTATTTTCAAAGTAAAGGTATTGCAGAATTTGCAGGTGAATTCGTAAACCGCGGCGGAGAGGTTTTGCTTATAGATCAAGTCTTCAAACAACCGAATTGGAGCAAGGAATTACGAATTTGCTATGACCGCTATCCGCAATTGAAGATTATTTTTCACGGGTAGTAGTGTAATGCGCCTAAAAGAAGAGAATCCAGAACTGAATAATATAGTTAGAAGCTATAATCTCAGAGGTTTTTCATTTCGCGAATTTCTAAATCTTCGCACGAGTAAAACATTCCATGCTTATACGCTTGAGGATATTTTACAACAACATGAGCACATCGCTAAAGAAATATTGCAAGGCACCACCTTATTAGATTATTTTAAAGAATATCTCCATCATGGTTTTTATCCATTCTTCTTAGAACAACGTAATTTTTCTGAAAATTTATTGAAGACGATGAACATGATGACTGAGGTGGATATACTACTCATCAAGCAGATTGATTTAAAATACCTTACAAAAATAAAGAAATTATTCTATTTATTGGCTCTTGAGGGCTCAAAGACCCCCAACATAAGTAACTTGGCAGAGGAGATAGATACTAGTCGCGCAACAGTAATGAATTATATCAAGTATTTAGCTGATGCTCGTCTTATTAATATGATTTATCCTGTTGGACAAGATTTTCCTAAGAAACCAAGTAAGGTAATGATGCATAATCCAAATTTGCTTTATGCTATCTATCCCTTATTATTTGATGAACAAGAGGTTATGAACACCTTTTTTGTAAATTCACTTTGGAAAGACCACCATGTAAATCAATCTTCACACGACCACTATTTTACAGTAGACAATAGATACAAATTTAAAATTCAAGACGTGCAGAACGAGCAAAAACATCGTCGCCATTCAGACACAATTTATGCACATTATAATATTGAAGTCGGACAAGGTAATTCTATTCCGCTATGGTTGTTCGGCTTCTATATTAAAATAATAACAAATAGATTTTAGATATACAAAAACATTCATTTAATTTTCAATAAAATGGCTAAAGAAAAAAAGTTTATCACATGTGATGGCAACACAGCCGCTGCGCATATCAGCTATATGTTCACAGAGGTTGCAGCCATCTACCCTATTACTCCGTCATCTCCAATGGCAGAGCATGTAGACGAATGGTCTGCAAAAGGCCGTAAAAATTTGTTTGGTCAGACTGTTTCAATACAGGAAATGGAATCGGAAGGTGGCGCTGCTGGTGCCGTTCATGGTTCATTACAAGCTGGTGCTTTAACTTCGACTTATACTGCATCACAAGGACTGCTATTAATGATTCCTAACATGTATAAGATTGCAGGTGAATTACTACCTTGCGTATTTAATGTTTCTGCACGTACATTAGCCTCTCATTCACTCTGTATTTTTGGCGATCATCAAGATGTTATGGCATGCCGCCAGACAGGTTTTGCCATGTTCTGTTCTGGTTCTGTACAAGAGGTTATGGATCTTTCTGCTGTACCTCATTTGGCATCTTTGGAAAGTTCAGTCCCATTTATCAACTTCTTCGATGGCTTCCGTACCTCACACGAATATCATAAAATCGAGGAGATGGACATGGAAGATATTCGGCCTTTGGTAAATCAAGAATTTATCAAAAAGTTCCGTGACCGCGCTTTAACACCAGAACGCCCTGTGACACGTGGTACAGCAGAAAATCCAGAGACTTTCTTTACCCATCGCGAAGCTTCGAATCAGTATTACGATTGCATTCCTGAAATCGTAGAGAAATATCTTGGGGAGATTTCTAAGATTACAGGCCGTGAGTACCATCTCTTTAATTATTATGGTGCAAAGGACGCAGAGAATATTATCATCTTGATGGGTTCTGCAACAGAACCTGCACGTGAAGCCATTGACTATCTTGTTAAACAGGGTAAGAAAGTGGGTATGGTTGCTGTGCACCTCTATCGTCCGTTCTCTGTTGAAGCTATTCGTAAAGCTATTCCTGAAACCGTGAAGCGCATTGCCGTGCTTGATCGTACAAAGGAGCCAGGTGCAGAAGGCGAACCTTTGTATCTCGATGTGAAGAGTGCACTCTACGAAGATCCGCGCAAGCCCCTGATTGTTGGAGGTCGTTATGGTTTAGGCTCTTCAGACACAACACCAGCAAAGATTATTTCAGTGTTCAACAACCTTGAGTTGCCTATGCCAAAGAACCACTTCACTGTGGGTATTGTTGATGATGTCACCTTTACCTCACTTCCCGAAGTAGAAGAAATTCCCCTTGGTGGCGAAGGATTATATGAGGCAAAATTCTATGGTCTTGGTGCAGACGGAACCGTTGGCGCAAATAAGAACTCGGTTCAGATTATCGGTAACAACACTAACAAATATTGTCAGGCTTACTTTAGCTACGATTCTAAGAAGTCGGGTGGTTTCACCTGCTCACACCTCCGCTTCGGAGACGAGCCTATTCATTCAGCTTATCAGGTAAATACGCCTAACTTTGTAGCTTGTCACGTTCAGGCCTACCCTCCACATGTATGACGTTACACGCGGTTTGCGCGATAATGGCACATTCTTGCTGAATACCATTTTCGAAGGCGAAGAGCTCGTTAACTTCATTCCCAATAAGGTGAAGGCCTATTTTGCAAAGCACAATATCAAGGTTTACTATATCAATGCAACCAAGATTGCGCAAGAGATTGGTTTGGGCAATCGTACCAATACCATTCTTCAATCTGCATTCTTCCGTATAACAAAGGTTATACCTACTGAGCTCGCAGTTGAGCAGATGAAGGCATTCATCGTGAAGTCGTACGGAAAGAAGGGACAAGATGTCATCGATAAGAACTATGCAGCTGTAGACCGTGGCGGAGAATATAAAGAACTCACTGTTGATCCCGCATGGAGTAATCTACCTATAGACGAAAACAAGAATGGCGATGTTCCTGCATTTATCAAAGAGATAGTACGTCCTATCAATGCACAATCTGGCGACCTTTTAAAGGTTTCCGACTTTGTAAAGTACAATACTGTTGATGGAACATGGAAGAATGGTACTGCAGCTTTCGAGAAGCGTGGTGTTGCAGCATTCGTTCCTGTTTGGAATGCTGATAATTGTATTCAGTGTAACAAGTGTGCTTACAGCTGTCCTCACGCAACCATCCGCCCATTTGTGTTGGATGAAAACGAAAAGGCTGGCTTCGAAGGAACTACCATGGATATTCTTGCACCTAAACAGCTCAAAGGTATGCAATTCCGCATTCAGGTTGATGTGCTTGACTGTTTAGGTTGTGGAAACTGTGCAGACGTTTGCCCAGGTAAGAAAGGTGAAAAGGCTTTAGTTATGGCTCCATTTAATGTTGACGATCCTAATATGAAGAAGGAAGAAGCCAACTGGGAATACATGGTGAAGAATGTCAAGAGCAAGCAAGACCTTGTAGACATCAAACAGAGTCCTAAGAACAGCCAGTTTGCTCAACCTTTGTTTGAGTTCTCAGGCGCATGTTCGGGTTGTGGTGAGACACCTTATGTAAAATTGGTTTCACAACTCTTTGGTGATCGCGAAATGATTGCTAATGCAACTGGTTGTTCATCTATCTATTCTGCCTCTATACCTTCAACGCCTTATACCACAAACGAAAAAGGACAGGGTCCCGCATTTGACAACTCATTATTCGAAGACTTCTGCGAGTTTGGCTTAGGTATGGCTATGGGTAACAAGAAATGCGTGAGCGCATCGTAGAGTTACTCAACAATCTCATAGCAGACAACAATACTCCTGCCGAGTTCAAGTCAGCTGCACAAAACTGGATTGACAATAAAGACAATGCCGACGAGTCAAAAGTAGCAGCTGCAGCTTTGAAGCCATTCATCGAAAAGGGGGCAGCTACAGGTTGTGATGTCTGCAAAGAGCTGCAGACACTTGACCACTATCTCGTGAAACGCAGCCAATGGATTATCGGTGGCGATGGTGCTTCCTATGACATTGGTTATGGCGGTCTTGATCACGTACTCTCAACTGGTGAAGATGTCAATATCCTCGTACTCGATACTGAGGTTTATTCTAATACAGGTGGGCAGAGCTCTAAATCAACCCCATTGGGTGCCATTGCACAGTTTGCTGCACGGGGTAAGCGCATTCGCAAGAAGGATTTAGGCTTGATGCAAACTACCTATGGCTATGTTTACGTAGCACAGGTAGCTATGGGTGCGGACAACAACCAAACTCTCAAAGCCATTAGAGAGGCTGAGGCTTATCCTGGGCCATCACTTATCATTGCTTACTCTCCCTGTATCAATCATGGTATCAAGGGTACGAAAAACATGAAACGTAGCATGGGACGTAGCCAAAATGAAGAGAAACTCGCTGTAGATTGTGGCTATTGGCACTTATGGCGCTACGACCCACGTTTGGCCGATGAAGGAAAGAATCCTTTCCAATTAGATTCTAAAGCGCCAAATTTTGCTGACTTCCGCGAATTCCTTTTGGGCGAAGTACGCTACTCTTCAGTAGCAAAGGCTTATCCCGCAGAAGCCGAAGAGCTCTTTGCTGAAGCAGAGAAGATGGCTAAGTTGCGTTATCAGACTTATGTTCGCAAGAGTAAAGAAGACTGGAGCGAAGAAGCTTAATACATAAGGCATCAACACAGATGCTCACTATAATTTTGAGGACTTGTACATGGCTTGTGCAAGTCCTTAATTTTTGTATTAACATGTAGTATTCTACAAGCTATACACTTTTTAAAAAGGCCATTTCAGCTAATGGAAATAACAGCTAAGGGTAAAAACAAAAAGACACCTTTTCCCAAGTGTTAGGACTTAAACCTTTTTTTCTTATCCTTTATTTTTTTGAACACTTGGAAAGAGAACTTTTAGAAGGAAGGATAAATACAAACACGTTTTTTTATAGTAATAAAAAACGATATAGAATCGGCAATTACCTATACTATTTTGCTTGAAAGCGTTCACGATCTCATTGTTAGGTTATACTCATTTTCATGCCATTATCATCAAGATTTAGCATTTGACCTTTTGTAATTTTAAAAGTCAAATTCCTCTCCATCAAACAGTCCGTCATCCTCATCGATAAAAGCATCAAGGGCACGCCGTTCCTTCTTTGTTGGACGACCTGTGCCTCGAGCGCGATTGACAAATCCACTAATCCGATTCATCTCCAAAAGTTCATACTGACTTGAGTCTGTCACATTCTCATAAACCTCAGGAATGAGTTTTGCACCCACGCGTTGTTCGATACATTGTAGTACCTTGTAGGAAAATGTTACAGGTGGTTTTCTCACCTGCACAACATCGCCCTCTTTTAACATATAGCTAGGTTTCACCGCACGATTGCCTATCTGCACACGCCCATTTTTACAAGCAGTAGCAGCCATTGAACGTGTCTTAAACAATCGAGCCGCCCAAAGCCATTTATCAATTCTTGCTTGCTGAGTCGCCATGTTTACAAGTTCTATTCCTTCCTAATTTGTTATATTGATTCATAGTAATTGTTACCCCCGACAACACAAATGATTGGATGATAGCCACTGCCGTTTCTATCGCTGGTACAAGCAGCTTTTTGTCATCATCACCATAATGACCCAAGACCCAATCCACCTGCTGCCCTCGAGAGAAATCACTACCGATACCCATGCGCAAACGAGCATAATTATCACCTATCAACTGCTGTATATGCCCCAAGCCATTATGGCCTCCATTACTACCCGATGCCTTCAGCCTGAATGTGCCTAAAGGTAACGCAAGGTCATCGCTCACTACCAAGAGACGACTTTCATCAATATTCTCCTTGTTAAGCCAATAGCGAACGGCATTCCCACTCAAATTCATGAAAGTTGTAGGCTTCAACAAAAACACTTTTCGCCCTTTGAGCATCAGCGTTGCAATATCACCATAACGCTGAGAGGAAAAAAGAATATTGGACGCTTTAGCAAAAGCGTCCAATACCATAAAACCTGTATTATGGCGAGTCTCCTGATATTCATCTCCAGGATTTCCCAGGCCACAAATTAAGTATTTATCCATGCCTACTCACTATCCTTCAGTTGCTTCTGTAGCAGCTGCCGCAGCTTGTTGCGCCTGACGAGTCATCTTAATTGAACATACAACAACATCCTTACTCGTTGCAATATCCAAGCCCTCGAATGACAATTCGCCAACCTTGATGCTCTTACCAATCTTCAATGCAGTTACATCAATATCAAGGTGCTCGGGTATCTGCTGATAAGGAGCGGTCACACTGATTTTACGGATAGAAAGATTCATACGACCACCATCGCGCACACCTTGTGCCAAACCAACTAACTTCACAGGAATACCTATTGTGATAGGCTTCTGATCATTTACCTCGTAAAAGTCTACATGCAAAGGAGCATCGGTAACGGGATGGAACTGCACCTCTTTCAAATAGCAGTGTGATGACTACCCTCAATCTCAAGATTAATTACATAAATGTGAGGAGTATAAATCAACTTGCGAAGTTCGCTGAACGGGAGTGCGAACGAAAAGAGCTTCAGGAGCACCTTTATCGTTCTTTTTCTCACCATACAAATTACAAGGAACAAAGCCCTGTTTACGCAATTCTTTAGAAGCTTTTTTACCAAGGTCTACACGCTTCTGACCTGCCACATTAATCTCTTTCATAATTGTGTTACTCTAAATTAAAAATTATTATTAATTCGCCATCACACGAGATTGCTCTCGGAAAGCCATGCAAAGGTATAGTAAATTTATTGACTATGCAAATTTCTTTTAAAAAAACATCGAAAAAGGAATGCTTTTTATTTGCAAAAGACAAAGCGAATTAACTAATTTTGCAGAAAAAGATTTTTTTAGGTACAGAAAAACATATAATTATTAGAGAATGATTAATCGAGAACTTATCAGAATAAAGGTTGTGCAACTAACCTATGCGTTCTATCAAAATGGAAATAGAAATATTGATACGGCGGAAAAGGAACTTTTCTTCAGTTTATCAAAAGCTTACGACTTGTACAACCATTTGCTACAGTTGATTGTCGCCATTGCGAAAGAGGAACGCAAACGCGTAGAAGTAGCTTCACAACGTGCAGAACGCGAAGGAACTGTGCCGCCTTCAACCAAGTTTATTGATAATAAATTTGCACTGCAACTCGAAGAGAACAAGGCATTACTCAAGAATATTGAAACACAAAAACTTTCTTGGGAAGATAATATTGAGGTAGTGCGTAGCTTATGCGATAAAATCGAAGCCTTCGAGCCCTACAACGAATATATGGGCATCGTTGATAGCAGCTACGAGGATGACCAGGAATTGTGGCGAAAGATTTATAAGCAACTTATTTTAGGTAACCCTGACATTGATGCTGTCTTAGAAGAGAAGAGCCTATATTGGAATGATGATCGTGAAGTGGTCGACACCTTTGTACTCAAGACGATTAAGCGTTTCAAACCCGAGAATGGTGCCAACCAAGAGTTGTTACCTGAATTCAAAGATGAAGAAGACAGAGATTTTGCAAGCAAACTTTCAGAGCAACGCTGCTCAATGCTGAGCAATATCAACAATATATGAGTGAAGCCAGTCGCAATTGGGACTTTAGTAGATTAGCTTACATGGATGTTGTGATTATGCAAATTGCTATCGCAGAGATGCTAACATGCCCCAACATTCCCGTAAGTGTCACTATCAATGAATATGTTGATTTAGCAAAGATCTACAGTACACCACGTAGTGGCGGATACATCAATGGCATGCTCGATGCGATTGCACACTTCTTGGTTGACAACAGACTCATGCTGAAGCCCATTAGAGCGAAAGAGACAAAAGTAAAAGTAAACAATAATAATAAACAAGATAAGCAATGAACACATTTTTATTGACAGCAGCCATGCAACAACAAGGAGGCGGAATGGGCATCTTCATCATGATGGGTGCCGTGTTAGTTATTTTTTGGCTCTTCATGATTCGCCCACAACAAAAGAAACAAAATAAGATAAAGGCTTTCCAAAATTCACTTCAAGAAGGAACAAAAGTTGTCACTGCTGGTGGTATTTATGGCACCATTAAACACGTCAACCTCGAAAACAATACAATTGACTTAGAGATTGCACGCGGTACCATTGTAACCGTTAACAAGAATTACGTTTTTGAGGACGCTTCTGCGCCTATACCTAATGCGTAAATACACCACACATATAAAAGATTTGGGAAACTTCTTATTGAAATATTTCAATCGGGAGTTTCTCATTTTTGTTTTCTTTCTCTTCTTAAGAGCAGCATGTTTTGGCTCGTTTTAACACTCAACCAAAACTATGACAAGGAAATCCATATCCCCATAAAGATAGTCAATGTTCCTCAGAATGTTGTTATCACCCAAAACATTACTCACACATTAGATATCACCGTGCGCGATAAGGGTTTTGCACTTTTAGGCTACACATATGGGGGGAGGCTACAACCTATTAATATCGATTTCAATAAATATGCTAATAAAGCAACAGGCGTAGGAAAAGTCATGGTGGGCGATCTTCACCGCAGTCTTTACGCAATTTTGTATGGTTCTTCAAAGATAACATCTATCAAGACCGACCAACTTACTTTCTTCTTTAACTACGGACAAGCCAAACGAGTACCCATAAAGTTATTAGGTACGATTGAAGCGGCAAAAAGCTACCATATTGCACAGATTAAATTCTGGCCAAGCTATGTCACCATCTACGCCAACAAACATTTGTTAGACAGCATTCAGTGGCTAACGACAGAACCTTTAAATATTAAAAATGTTGGTGATACTATCATGCAAACTATCGATGTGCAGCGCATTCGAGGAGTCAAATCGTTCCTGAGCGCATTAAAATGAGCATCTATCCAGACATCCTCACAGAAGAAAGCATCGAAGTGCCCATCACAGCCATTAATATGCCCACGGGAAAGGTGTTGAGAACATTCCCTTCGAAAGTAAAAGTGAATTTCACTATTGGCGTAAGTAGGTTCCGAAAATTGCGAGCAGACCAATTTATTGTTACCGCCGACTACGAAGATATTATGGCACATCCTGCTGAAAAATGTAACATTCGGATAAAGAAATATCCGACAGACGTAGCGCGCCCCACATTAGAAATTCAGCAAGTCGACTACCTCATCGAACAACAATAATCATGCACAAAACCCCTATTATAGCACTCACCGGAGGCATTGGCTGCGGAAAAAGTTTTGTAGCCCAGCTACTGCTCGAAGAGAATATCGAGGTATATGACTGTGATGCGGCGGCCAAACACATCATTCTGACACAGCCCGCTATCCAAACTCAATTACAACAATTGGTTGGGGAGCGCCTGTTTAAAGATGGAGTGTTGCGAAAAGAAATGCTCACCACCTTCATTCAGCAGAGCGAACAACATAAAATGGCAGTCAACAACATTGTTCATCCGGCAGTTGCCGCCGATTTTCTAAGCAGTGGGCTGCATTGGTTTGAAAGTGCTATCCTCTTTGAAAGTGGCTTCTATCGGCGACTTCACATCGACAAAATCATTGGCGTAACCGCACCGCCTGACGTGCGCATTGCACGCATCATGCAACGCAACCACATTTCACGCAGCCAAGCCGAAGCATGGATTGCAAGCCAAATGGCACAAGAAGAAATCATCGCACAATGCGACTATATCATCAGAAATGACGGGCAAGCAGACTTGAAACAACAGCTTCACTCCCTATTACAATGGATTTAAATTTATTCATCATATCAACAAAATAACAAAGAATATGGAAACAATTCTCTCTATCGCAGGGAAACCTGGCTTGTATAAACTCGTGTCACGAGGAAAAATGAACTTGATTGTTGAAGCATTGGACGAAACGCACAAGCGCATTCCGGCTTTTGCAACTGACCGTGTAACCAGTTTGGGCGACATTGCCATCTATACAACCGAAGAAGACATTCCACTTTGGAAAGTTCTCGACAGCGTTTGCAAAAAGGAAGAAGGAAAGGAAAGCTCGCTGAACTATCGGAAAGCTAACGGAAAGGAACTGCGCACTTACTTCGCCGAGGTGCTTCCTAATTTCGATGAAGACCGCGTTCACGACAGCGACATCAAGAAATTGCTGCAATGGTATGACCTCTTGGTGAAAGCGGGCATCACTAATTTTGAAGAAGTGCTGGCACCGACCGAGGGCGACAACATTGACAACCGCCAAGCAGCTGAATAAACTGCGCTGCCAAACACCACGTTATTACAAAACAAAAACAGCGTGGTTTGCAAACAAACTGGCATAGATTGGTGCACAATCTATGCCAGTTTTAAAAAGAAGGTCGAGCAACATGCCCGACCTTCTTTTATTTCCTGCAATTCGTTGCTTAATAATTCTCTGGATTAAGCTGGAAGAAGCTCTCAGGATGGTCGCACACAGGGCACTTCTCCGGAGCCGTCTTACCAATGTGAATATGTCCACAGTTGCGGCACTGCCAAACGCGATCGCCGTCACGAGAGAACACAATGCCCTCCTCGATGTTCTCCAACAATTTGCGATAACGCTCCTCGTGGTGCTTCTCAACCTGACCCACTCCACGGAACTTTGCAGCAATCTCGGGGAAACCCTCAGCCAAAGCTACCTTGGCCATCTCAGCATACATGTCGGTCCACTCATAGTTTTCACCATTCGCAGCATCGGCAAGATTGGCTGTTGTTGTAGGAATATCGCCCTCGTGCAAGAACTTAAACCACATTTTTGCATGCTCTTTCTCATTGCGAGCCGTCTCCTCGAAGATAGCAGCAATCTGCTCATAACCATCTTTCTTTGCCTTTGAAGCATAGTAAAGATACTTCGTGTGTGCCTGGCTCTCACCTGCAAAAGCAACTTTCAAGTTCTCTTCGGTCTTGGTACCCTTCAAAGCAGCAGGGGCGAATGTCTTAAACTTGTCAGCCTTAGCATGACAGATGGGGCACTCTGCAGGAGCTTCAGTGCCTTCGTAAACGTAACCACAAACGGTGCAAATAAATTTTTTCTTCATAATGTTTTTGTATAAATGTTATCTTGTTACGAGTGCAAAGATAGGGCAAAATGTGGAGAGACGCAAGAGCCTCCATCTATATTTCGATTGAATAAATCTATAAGAAAGCTTAAATGCGCAGTAGAAAAGGCTTCCCTGCAATACCTAAAAAGTAGGTATTTTGCTGCATTTTTTTTGTAAAATTGCCCTGCCCCACCCTCCGCCTCCCCAAAAAATTAGTACCTTTGGGTGAATTTTAAAAAACATCACACGCCTTATGACGCTACAACAATTAGAATATATCATGGCTGTCTATCGCCAGCAGCATTTTGCCAAAAGCGGCCGAAAGCTGCAAAGTGACGCAACCCACACTGAGCTCAATGATTCAGAAATTAGAGGATGAGCTGGGGTGAAAATCTTCAACCGCAAACAGCAACCCATCACGCCCACCGAGATTGGGCAGCGCATCATCGACCAGAGTTGGAAGATTTTGAAAGAGGCCAAACAGCTCAAAGAGATTGTTGAAGAAGAGAAATTTTCGCTCATGGGCACCTTTCGCATCGGCATCCTGCCCACCATCGCGCCCTATCTCATCCCGCGCTTCTTTCCGCAACTCATGCAGAAACACCCCGAGATGGACGTGAGAATTAGCGAAATGAAAACGCACGAAATTAAAGAGGCGCTCGAAAAAGGCAGCATCGACGTGGGCATTTTGGCCGAATTAGACGGCATGCGCGACGAATTTGAACTGACACACCTGTTTTTTGAGCAGTTTTTTTGGTTATGTGGCCGAGAGCGATCCATTGGCGCAGCACCATGTCATCCGCACAGCCGACCTCAAAGGCGAATACCTGTGGATGCTTGATGAGGGCCACTGTTTTCGCGACCAGTTAGTGAAATTTTGCCAACTCAAAGAGGCGAAAGAGAGCCAAAAGGCCTATTCGCTGGGCAGCATCGAGACATTTATGCGCATGGTGGAGAGCGGAAAAGGTGTGACCTTCATCCCCGAGCTGACCGTGCTGCAACTGAGCGAAGAACAGAAAAAACTGGTTCGGCCCTTCGCCATCCCCATCCCCGTGCGCGAAATCGCCATGATCAACACCAAAGACTTTGTGCGCCGAAACCTGCGCACGCTCATCGTTGCCGAAATTCAGCAATCCGTTCCCAAAGACATGCTCAAGTTAAAGCAAGTGCAACAGCGCATTTAAACGAAAAAAAGAAAAAAAGCAGGGCTGCTTACGCGTAAGTCGCGGCGAAAAAATCAAAAAGATGGGCTGCTTACGCGTAAGTCACGGCGAAAAATCAAAAAGAAGAGCTGCTTACGCGTAAGTCGACGCGAAAAATCAAAAAGATGGGCTGCTTACGCGTAAGTCGATGCAAAAAATCAAAAAGATGGGCTGCTTACGCGTAAGTCGAGGCGAAAAATCAAAAAGAAGGGCTGCTTACGCGTAAGTCAACGCAAAAAATCAAAAAGACGGGCTGCTTACGCGTAAGTCGACGCAAAAAATCAAAAAGCAGGGCTGCTTACGCGTAAGTCGACGCAAAAAGCAAAAAGACGGGCTGCTGGAGTTCCAGCATGCCAAAAATGAGGCAGACGTTAGCACGCCTGCCTTGCGATGGTATCAAACAATGGTGTCAACGCCTGCGCCACCGCGCATGAAGCGCTATGCCCCAAAGAGCCGACCAGCCCGCAAGACAAACGAGATTGGTAGCAAGACTGGGGCTGTCGAAACAAAAAAACAAGCTGAGAACCATGGCAAATGCAACGCATGCACTCAACAAGCATCGACCCAAAAACTTCATCCTAAATTGCGATAGAAAGATGGCGCCAACGCCTATTGCTGCGGCATGCGGTATCGGTCGCCAGCCTCGTCAACCAATTTCTTGGCAAAAGGAGCGGGAAAGCCCATCCGCTTCGTCCGAGCACCCACACCCGCCTTGGTGCGCAAAAATTGGCCATCCTTCGTGGGCTTCTCCACCATGTCGTTGTATTTCACAATCAGATAGACGGCCAACTGATTCCACCGCTCAAGCATGCGCTGTGCCTGCTCATTGCTATAGTCGTTGAGCTGTTGCAGTGCAGCCGCCTTGTTGGTGGCATATAGGGCCTGCGCCCGACGCTCCACCTCGGGTTGCTGTGCAAAATAGCTCTGCTCAAGGCTGTCGCGAACGGCGCGCAACGTGGGAAACAGCTGCACATAACGCGGATAAACCATGTTGCTCACCCAAGTTGCACACCCAAAATGCGTTCCTATTCGAGAAGGTCACCGCGTCGGCTCCCGGCGTGTTGTAACACTCGGGCTGCACGGTGTTTCCGCAATAAACGGGCGTGTAGGCCACCATGTTGCCATCGTCGTTGCCAAACCACAACACGCCGCCAATCTCGCGTGGCAACCATGCGCGCATCTCGCTCACAAAGGCAAAGGCGGCCTGCTGCGTGCTGATGGGTCGCTCGTTGAAATAGCGCTTGCCATCGACTTCATAGAACAGCGGCGTGGGGCGATAGGGCATCTGCCAAATGCCACTGCCCACATCGGTAGAATCGATGGCCAACGGCGTGCCTTCATAATGATCGCGCATGGCAGCCTGCACGTCTTGCACACTGAGTTTGCGGTTGGGCACAATCCACAACGGCATCTCCTCGGCTTCTGCATCTTTGCCCAAAGCCCAAGGCAGATAGCGCGAGAAATCGTCGGAGAAACGATTGAAGAAGCTCCACACACGCGCATCGCAGAAACGACGACCCGAGAAATCGGGCGCAGCATAGGCTTGTTTCCCCAAGAGAAATCGGCATCCTTGCCCGTGAACCATCCCTTAGAACGCGCAAAAGTGATGGCATTGGGGCTGAAGAGCACATTTTGCTTGTCGTGCTGATTGAATTTTCCTATGCGGCTCTGGTTGGCATGCCCACAAATGGCATTGTCGGGAATGCGCATCGCCACCCAAACCACTTTCTTGCTGCCCGGGCCACAGCCCATCATCTCCATGATCCAAGCTTCGTTGGGGTCGCAGAGCGTAAACGTCTCGCCACTGCTATTGAAGCCATAGGTGTTAGCCAACGTCGTCATCACCTTAATGGCCTCGCGAGCTGTGCGCGAACGCTGCAATGTGATATAAATGAGGCTGCCATAATCTAAAATTCCCGTCGAATCGATCATCTCTTCGCGACCGCCATAGGTGGTTTCGCCAATCGTCAGTTGGTATTCGTTGATATTGCCAATCACGTTGTAGGTGACGGGGGCCTCGGGTATCTGGCCGTGATAAACGTGGTTATCCCAACCATAAACCTGGCGCATCTCGCCCTTGGCATGTGTGCCTGCCGGATAATGTGCCAACCCTAAGAACATGCCGTAGTCGTCGGCATTATAGGAACAAATGACGCTTCCGTTAACGCTGGCTTTCTTGCCCACGATGAGGTTGGTGCAAGCTCGGCTGCGAAGTGGAAACAAAGTTTGCACAAGGAGTGCAACGAAATCAGGGCGCCACTCAAACGGGCGCAATGCTTAGAAGTGTGTCTCATTTTTATGGGGTTTAAATCGTAATCTATGTTTGCAAATGAAGGCCTCTCCACCCACCCAAATGGTCATGGCAGGCTCTGAGACGAATGGTTGACAAGCCACCACATAGCCGTCCTCTAACTCAACAAGCGCAGGCGAAACAATGGATCCGTCGTCGCATGTAACGGAATGAAAAGCGAAACGTTGCTTCACCGCGTAGACATTGGTAGAGGTGGTGTGGGCTGTGGGGTGGCACAACCGAGTCGCGCCGATTAGCAATCGAATCGGCAGGTGCTGCGGCAGGTTGAGCCTTGGTGTGCATGCGCAACAGGCTAATGCGTGTGATAAACATCATCTTCATTGTTGTTTCACTCTCACCCTCGGCCTGTCCTTGCGACAACATAAAGAACCCTCGAACAGCCTTGATACCCAAACGAGTATCATCACGCAGCATGATGCTATAGTGATTGGCTGCCGTGATATGCACCACCTGCGAGGCAATACTATCATTGGCAAATTGCACCGACAACATAGCCACGCCATCACGATTGCCATCTTGGAAAATGAAATTGGCATCGAAATTAAGCATCAGCACGTCGCCTTTATGGAAGGATGAGTCTGTCTGCTGCACAAAAGAATAAAGCTGAAATGGCTTTTGCAAGCTCAACACATAACCAGCATCGCCATGCCACACATTGGCTGTATCACCATTGGCCGAGAACTGATTCATATCACCCGAACCTCCAGATGCACCCAAAGCCGAGGCTTCGTTGGTAAAGCGCTCATTAAGCTGCTCGTAAATGGCTTTTAGTTGCTCAGTATGTCGCATGTAATAGGACAAAGAGGCGTCAAACTGTTGCTGCGTCACACCATATTTCTTCAATACAGCGGCACGATATTGCTGCGTGTTAGCAGCATCATTGGACGAAAGCTCTGCCATGCTGCTCGCAAGATGATAGTCATAAAGGATATTCGTCATCTCATCGGGCTGCAAATATTCGCTCGGGATAGAAGGTTTGCAAGCCATCAAGAACAAGAGTGCAAAGCAAAGCCCACAAAGCATTTGCCCAACACGTATCGCTTTAAGCACGCTTATCATGCGAATCTCTCTTAAAATAGCCCTTAAAAGAAGCTGAAATGTCTTCCATTTCATGCCTATAAAACAAGAAAAAAATAACTATCCCTACAGAGATGCAAGCATCAGCAAAATTAAACACCGGCGCAAAGAACACAAATTCTTCCCCACCCTTCCAAGGAATCCAATCAGGGTAAGTGGTCACGATGAGTGGAAAGTAGAACATGTCGACAACCTTGCCATGCAGAAACGAAGCATAGCCTGTACCAAAGGGCACGAACTGTGAAACAGTATAGGGCGAAGAAGCATCAAAAATGAGCCCATAGAACATGGAATCCAAGATATTTCCTGCTGCACCGGCAAATATCATTGACAGCACAATCAAATAGCCCTTTGAATGCTTACGTCGCACCACTTGACACATGTACCAACCAATAGCAATCAGTGCAATGATACGGAACAAACTCAGAACAATCTTGTTGAAGAACGTCATGCCATAGGCCATGCCATTGTTTTCAACAAAACTAAGATAGAACCAATTGGTTACGCGAACCGATTCACCAAGGGAAAAATGGGTCTTCACTTCAATTTTAATCAGTTGATCAATCACTAAGATAACCAAGATTAAAAGCAAAGATAAACACCCATTTCTTAACGTTTCATTTCTATTCATTTCTTTCGTGCATTCTTCGATGCAACACTCAACGTTGCATGCGGCACAATGCGAAGCCGCTCTTTGGCTATCAACTCACCTGTGACGCGGTCTATACCATACGTTTTATTTTCAATACGAACTAAAGCAGCTTCCAAACTCCGGATAAACTTCTGCTGACGCTGAGACATTTGAATAAGCTCTTCCTTCGCTTGATTAGCACTACCATCATCGAGTACTTTATTATAGGTTGGTGAAGTGTCATCAACTCCATTGCCATCCCTATTCATGATTTGACTCATCATTGCGGCATATTCTCTGCGTGCAACGTCTAACTTTTCATTAATGATGGCGCGGAACTCCTCCAACTCCTCATCCGAATAACGTGTTTTCTTCTCCATAGATCAATGTTTCTAAGTGGATTAATACTATAACTTAAGTGCCAAGACAACATTAGTTTGCCTTTTGCACACTTATCCTTAGCGTAAATGTATCAAAATCAACAAGTGAGCCTTCATTGTCTGCAAGAATCAAATCATTGGCCAAAACTTGCCCTTTAATCATTGCTGCAAATGCCTTGATAGCATCATCGCTTTGAACATTCGGACTAATCGTCACAACAATGCGATCGGTTATTTCCAAACCACACTCCTTACGCAGATTTTGAATGCGATTAATCACCTCACGCGCAATACCTTCTTGCTTCAACTCTTCGGTCAATTCCACTTCAAGTGCTACTGTGAGATTTCCATCATTGCTCACCAACCAGCCGGGAATATCTTCGCTGATAATCTCAACATCATCGGCCTCAACAACAACATCCTGGCCTTCCAACATAAACTGAAGTCTACCATTTGCTTCAAAATCAGAAATTTCATCTTGACTCAAAGTGTCCATGTGTTGGGCTACTTGCTCATCAGCTTACCATACTTCTTACCCATGACACGGAAATTGCACTTAACCTTCTTTACCAAGATGCCTACGCCTTCGACAAAAGTGAGTTCTTTCACATTTACTTCACTCTTGATTAAATCTGCAACAGCTGCGATATGGCGTTTTTGCTCTTCATCGATAGCAGGAATCATAATCTGTGCTAAAGGCTGACGCACCTTGATATTTACCTTGCGACGAAGCGCTAAAGTCATAGAGGTAATCTTCTGTGCCACATCCATGCGCGCTTCTAAATCGCTATCAATAGCTTCTATATCAGCCGTCGGGAACATGTCCAAATGCACACTGTCACACTTACCGCCCAAGTCATGATAAAGTTCATCAGCATAGAACGGAGCAAAAGGAGCCAATAGCTTGGCCACTGTCATCAAACAGGTATAAAGCGTCTGATAAGCCGACAATTTATCATGGCTCATGTCCGTTCCCCAGAAACGTTTGCGATTGAGACGCACATACCAGTTACTCAAATCATCGTTCACAAAACTATCTATCAAACGACCTGCCTTCGTTGGGTTATAGCCGTCTAATTCGCGCGTAACATCCGCAACCAAAGAATTTGCTTTAGAAACAATCCAGCGGTCTATTTCGGGACGCTCTGCTAAAGCAATCTGCTCGGTTTCAACGTCAAACGCATCTACATTAGCATAGAGTGCAAAAAAGCTATAGGTGTTATAAAGCGTACCAAAAGCTTTCGGCGCACTTCGTCTACACCATTGGGATCAAATTTGAGATTATCCCAAGGCTCTGAATTGGTCATCATATAGAATCGGACAGCGTCGGCTCCATATTGGTCAATCATTTCGAAAGGATTGGTTACGTTGCCCACATGCTTGCTCATCTTATTGCCCTTTGCATCCAGCACTAACCCTGTTGAAATAACATTCTTGAAAGCAACCTGATTAAACACCAAAGTTGCGATGGCATGCAATGTAAAGAACCAGCCTCGTGTTTGGTCGACGCCTTCATTAATAAAGTCAGCTGGATAATAAGCAGGTGGAACAGGCACACCTTCGTATGACGAATGAATCAATTGCGCACGATAATCGACTTCTGTCATTCCTGTAGCCTGCAACCCTTCGGCATTAATCGCTCCCTCAAAAGGATAATGCTGTTGCGCATAAGGCATGGAGCCCGAGTCAAACCAAACATCAATCAAATCTGTCTCGCGCATCATTGGTTCGCCCGCATCGTTCACCAACACAATGTTGTCCACGTAAGGGCGGTGCAAATCTATCTTGTCATAATTCTCGGCCGAATAGTCACCGGGCACAAATCCTTTCTCTTTTAAGGGGTTCGCCCGCATCACACCAGCAGCGACACTCTTTTCAATCTCGGCATACAACTCCTCAACGCTACCTATACATTTCTCATTCTTCTTTGCATCACGCCAAATCGGCAGAGGGGGTACCCCAGAAACGCGAACGCGACAAGTTCCAATCGTTTAAATTCTCCAACCAGTTACCAAAACGTCCCGTTCCAGTCGAAGCAGGCTGCCAATTGATGGTTTTATTCAACGCCACCATACGATCCTTCTTCGCCGTGTCTTTAATAAACCAACTATCAAGTGGATAATAAAGAACAGGTTTATCGGTGCGCCAGCAATGCGGATAAGAGTGCACGTGCTTCTCAATCTTGAAGGCCATGCCCTGCTGTTTCAGCTCCATGCAGATTACCACATTCAAGTCTTCGTCCTTCTCACTGGCAGCTTTATCCCAAACGCCACCTGGATTATATTTTGGCGCATACGAATTTTTTACATAATCGCCCGCATGATGCCCATAGGCTGCAACATCAACACAGACTTTCACAAAGTTAGTATCTAAATCGTCGATGCCATAATATTTTCCTTGCAAATCAACCATCGGACGCGTTTCGCCCTGTTTGTTAATCAAAAACAACGCTGGAATATGCGCGTCCTTGGCCACCTTCGCGTCGTCAGCACCAAAAGTTGGCGCAATGTGCACAATACCCGTACCATCTTCTGTTGTTACATAATCGCCCAAGATAACACGAAACGCCTCACTCGCCATTTCCACATAATGTTCACGGCCATCAACACTATCAAAGCAGTTCTCAGGATGTGTCTGCGCAAAAGCCTTCACGAAAGGAGCAGCAAAGTCGTCAACCTTTTCGCAAGGCTTCACCCAAGGCATCAGCTGACGATAGTGCAAACCTTCTAAATCAGCACCCTTTAATCGCTCAATCACACGCCAAGGACACAGCTTCTTCGCCTTATCGAAAACGCCTAAAGCGCCCTCCTTCACCTCCTGCTCGGGATTTAGATAAGCCGAAAGGCGGCTCTCAGCCATCACTAACGTCAGAGGCGTACCATCATAAAGATTATAGGGTTTCAACCACCACATAATCAATCTTCGGCCCCACACAGAGTGCCACATTCGAAGGCAATGTCCAAGAGTCGTTGTCCACGCCACAAAATAGGGCTTGCCATGTTGTGCCCACGCAGCCTTACCATCTACTATTTCAAACTGCGCCGTCACCGTCGTATCTTTCACATCCCGATAACAGCCTGGCTGATTCAGTTCATGACTCGACAACCCCGTGCCAGCTGCTGGCGAATAGGGCTGAATGGTGTAGCCTTTATAAAGTAGCCCCTTGTTATAGAGCTGCTTCAACAACCACCAAAGCGTCTCGATGTATTTATTATCATAGGTGATATAAGGATGATCTAAATCCACAAAATAGCCCATACGCTCGGTTAATTCGCGCCATTCGGCCGTGAATTTCATTACGTTTTCACGGCATTTATGGTTGTAATCTTCCGTAGAGATATATTTGTCTGACGACTTGTTGTCAATATCCTTCTTCGTGATGCCTAATTCTTTCTCCACACCAAGCTCCACAGGCAAGCCGTGGGTATCCCAACCTGCCTTACGAAGTACCTGGTAACCACGCATCGTCTTATAACGATTAAACGTGTCTTTAATCGAACGTGCCAACACATGGTGAATGCCTGGATGACCATTAGCTGAAGGAGGACCTTCGAAGAACACAAATTGAGGATGCCCCTCACGCTCTGCTATCGAACGCAGAAAGATGTTATTCTCTTGCCAATAAGTCAGCACATCTTGATTGGTTTTCACAAGATCTAAGCCTTGATGCTCGGCGAATTTCTTAGCCATTTTATATCGTTATTTATGAATTGTTGTTCTATTTTTAATGGGCGCAAAGATAATAAAAAAACTTAGTATTGGCAAACTGCCCTGCTTTTTTCTATCGCCACAGGGATTGTCGCCAATGGGGTTTCGCTGCTTGAAGACAAAAATGGGGTTTATTTTGCTACCCTGCAATAATTCATTACTTTTGCAGCCGAATTTTCATCCCTAATATAATATTATGGAGTGGTTAATAAATCTATTCACAACAACTGACTCTGTGGCGCACATTGCGCTGCTCTATGCCATCGTCATTTCGGTGGGCGTGCTTTTGGGCAAGGTGAAAGTAGGCGGCATTTCGCTCGGCGTGACCTTTGTGCTATTTGCAGGCATCATCGCTGGACACATTGGCTTCACTGCGCCCACGAACATTCTGGGCTTTGTGCAAGACTTCGGTCTTATTCTTTTCGTTTTCTGCATTGGTTTGCAGGTTGGTCCTGGTTTTTTCGAGAGTTTCCGCAAGGGCGGTGTCACGCTCAACGTGCTTTCCACGGTCACCATTTTGCTCAACATTGCCGTGATGTTTGCGTGCTACTGGCTGTTTTTCGACACCAACGATGCCAACAACCTGCCGATGATGGTGGGTACTCTTTATGGTGCGGTGACCAACACGCCAGGTTTAGGTGCGGCCAATGAAGCACTCTCCAACGTGTTCCCAGCAGGCAAGGTGCCCGAGATTGCATCGGGTTATGCCTGCGCTTATCCGTTAGGCGTGCTGGGCATTATCGGAGCTACGATTGCCGTGCGCTATATCACACGTGTGAAGCTCGAGCGCGAGGAACAACATTTGGCCGAATTGGAAGACAAAAATCCGCATGGTAAACCCCACCAGATGGTGCTCAAAGTGAGCAACGAATATATCTCGGGCCGCACGCTGGGCGAGATTTCTGACTTCCTCAACCGCGATGTCATTTGCTCGCGCCTGCTACACGATGGCAACGTGACCATTCCCACGCGCAACACCATCTTCACGCAGGGCGACGAGGTGCTCATCGTCTGCACCGAAGGCGATGCACAAGCTATTCAGGCATTTATTGGCCCCGAAATCAACACGCCCTGGCACACCGAAGCCGAGAAGCAGCCCCTCATCAGCAAGCGCATTGTGGTGACCAACCCATCGGTGAACGGAAAAACGCTGGGCAAAATGCATTTCTCGAGTGTTTATGGCGTCAACGTCACACGCATCACCCGCCAAGGCATGGACTTTTTTGCCAGCCGCGACCACCGCTTTCAGATTGGTGACCGCCTGATGGTGGTTGGCCCTGAAGAGAACGTTAATCGCGTAGCCGAAATGATGGGCAACAGTGTGCGCCGGCTTGACGCGCCCAACATCGGCACCATTTTCATTGGCATCATCATCGGCATCCTCTTCGGCAGCATCCCCTTGGCCATCCCAGGCATGCCCGTACCGCTGAAATTGGGTATCGCTGGTGGCCCACTCATCATTGCCATCCTCATCGGCCGCTTTGGCTATCGGCTGAAGCTCGTCACCTACACCACCACCTCGGCCAACATGATGTTGCGCGAAATTGGGCTGGTGCTCTTCCTGGCCTCAGTGGGCATCAAGGCTGGCGCTGGTTTCTGGCACACCGTGGTGCAGGCGACGGACTGAAATATGTCTACACGGGCTTCCTCATCACCATCATCCCCATCCTCATCATGGGAACCATTGCGCGACTGCGCTACAAATTCAACTATTTCACCATCATGGGCATGCTGGCCGGAACCTATACCGACCCACCCGCGCTGGCCTATGCCAACAGCATTTGCTCGCGCGAGGAACCAGCCATCGGCTACTCCACGGTCTATCCGCTGAGCATGTTTCTAAGAATCTTCACCGCACAGCTCATCGTGCTGTTCTGCTGCGGTGCATGACAATGAAATAGAACCTCATTTTTTTGATTTGTTTTAGGGGGAGTGTTTCTGCGACAGAAATGCCCCCTTTTTTGTGTAATCGAGGGTCGTTCACACGAGAAAAAAAATCTCGTAACAATCGAGGGTCGTTCGCACGAGAAAAATTTCCCGTAACAATCGAGGGTCGTTCGCACGAGAAAAAAAAATTCCCGTAACAATCGAGGGTGTTTTGCACGAGAAAAAAAAATTTCCCGTAACAATCAAGGGTGTTTCGCACGAGAAAAAAAATTTCCCGTAACAATCAAGGGTGTTTCGCACGAGAAAAAAAATTTCCCGTGTAATGCGAGGGGCGATACCCCCAATCGCCATATAGAATTTCGATGCCAACGACAAAAAAGGGCTCAGCGCATCGGCGTTTCGCGAGTTTTTATTAACTTTGCCCCACATCAATCAGCTTATCACATTATTGACTATGAAGAAGTTCTATGCGCTATGCTTGGCCGCGCTTGTTTCGGCAGCGCCGCTGCAAGCCGCCCAAAAACTCACGCTCAACGACGTGACCGGACAGACACTCACCCCAAAATTCATCGCGGGCATGCGCCCCATGCAAGGCACCGACCGCTATGCCAGCATCTCGAGCGACGGCAAGCGCATCGTGGAATATGCTTTTAAAATAGGCAAACCCACGCGCACGCTCATCGACGTGAGCCACACGCAGGGCGAGCAAATTGCACAAATCGACGGCTACATCCCTTCGCCCGACGGCCGACGGCTGCTCATTCAGACGCAGACGCAACGCCGCTACCGCCGTTCGTTCACCGCCGAATATTATCTTTTCAACATCCAAAGCAACAAGCTCGAGCGCCTCTCCACAGGGCGGACCGCAGCAGGTGCCCACGTGGTCGCCCGACGGCAATCAGGTGGCCTTTGTGCGCGGCGGCAACATCTTTCTCGTGAAACTGCTCTACGACAACGCCGAGAGCCAAGTCACCACCGACGGCCGCGAGAATGCCATCATCAACGGCATCCCCGACTGGGTGAACGAGGAGGAATTCTCGACCAACAAGTCGCTTTGCTTCACGGCCGACGGCACCATGCTGTGCTGGGTGAAATACGACGAGCGCAACGTGAAGGAATATGCGCTGCAGATGTTCATGGGCAGCCATCCTGCGCTGAGCGAGAACGCCGTTTATCCGCATTTCTACACCTATAAATACCCCAAAGCGGGCGAGGAAAACGCGAAAGTGTCGGTATGGAGCTACGACATCAAGTCCCACAAAACGCTTCAAATCAACGTGCCGCTGCCCGCCGATGGCTACATTCCGCGCATCAAAACGCTGGCCGACCCGTCGAAGGTGTTGGTGCTCACCATGAATCGCCATCAAAACGAGCTCAATCTCTATGCGGCCAATCCGCGCACCTCATTGGCGCAACTCATCATCCAAGAAAAAAGCGAAAAATATATCAAAGAAGAGGTGATGGAAGAGATGCAGGTGGGACAATCGACGTTGCTGCTGCCCAGCGACCGCGACGGCTATATGCACCTTTATCTCTACAACATGAACGGCAGCCTCGTGCGCAAGGTGGCCGACGGCAACTACGACATCACCAAGGTCTATGGTTACGACGAAACCACGGGCAACATCTATTATCAGGCTGCGGCTTTGAATCCTCACGACCGGCAGATTTTCGTAAGTCATAAGAACGGAAAAACAACGCGCCTCACGCAGACCGAAGGTTGGAACACAGCCGTCTTCTCGGGCGATTTCCAATATTTCGTCAACACGTGGAGCAATTATAACACGCCCTACGTCTTCACCCTGCGCGACCGCAACGGCAATCTGCTCTCTACCCTCGAGGACAATGCGGCGCTGCGCCAAAAGCTCTCGCCCTATCAGTTGCCCCAGCGCGAAACATTCTCGTTCACCACGTCGGAGCAAGTGAAATTAGACGGCTGGATGATGAAGCCTGCCAACTTCAATCCCAGCAAGAAATATCCTGTCATTCTGTTTCAATATAGCGGCCCGGGCAGCCAGCAAGTCACCAATGCGTGGTCGGCGGGCTCAATGGGCAACGGCGGCCTCTACGACGCCTACTTAGCACAGCAGGGCTTCATTGTCGTGTGCGTTGATGGTCGCGGAACAGGCGGTCGCGGTGCAGCCTTCGAAAAAGCCACCTATCTGAACTTAGGCCAATTGGAATCGCGCGACCAAGTGGAAACTGCGCTGTGGTTGGGCAAGCAATCTTATGTGGATGCCAGTCGCATCGGCATTTGGGGATGGAGCTTCGGCGGTTTTAACACGCTGATGAGCATGAGCGAGGGACGTGGTGTGTTCAAAGCCGGCGTTGCCGTGGCTGCGCCCACCAATTGGCGCTTCTACGACACTATCTACACCGAACGTTACATGCGCACGCCACAGGAAAATCCATCGGGCTATGCTACCAACCCTATCACACGCGCCGACAAACTTCATGGTGCTTTGTTGCTCTGCCACGGATTAGCCGACGACAATGTGCACTTTCAAAACGCAGCTGAATATGCCGAGGCGTTGGTGCAGGCCGACAAGGATTTCAAAGAGAACCTCTACACCAACCGCAACCATAGCATTTATGGCGGCAACACACGCACGCATCTCTTGCGCCAAATTGCCAACTGGTTTGCCGAACAGCTCAAGTAAAGCTGCTAAATAGGGTTTAAAAACTTGAAAGATAGCCCTTTTTGGGCTGCTTTACACTTTTTTTTCGTACCTTTGCGGCATTCAAATTTGGAAATAATGGCAAAAAAAGTATTATTCATCAATCAAGAGATTACACCATATGTCCCCGAGACTTTGCTGTCAACAATGGGGCTTGACTTGCCACAAAAAGCACAAGAAGCTGGTTTAGAAATCAGAACCTTTATGCCAAAATGGGGCAACATCAATGAGCGTCGTGGCCAGTTGCATGAGGTCATTCGCCTTTCGGGCATGAACCTCGTCATTGATGACACCGATCATACGCTGATTATTAAGGTGGCTTCAATTCCACAATCGCGCATACAAGTTTACTTCATTGATAATGATGATTATTTCACCCACCGCCAAATGACTGTAGACGAGCACGGAGCCGAATATGAAGATAATGGCGAACGAGCTATTTTCTTTGCACGCGGCGTGCTCGAGACGGTAAAGAAATTGCGCTGGACACCCGATATCATTCATTGTCAAGGTTGGATGAGTGCTGTTATTCCTTTCTATCTCAAAACGGCCTACAAAGAAGAACCTACATTTGCGCACGCAAAAGTGGTCACTTCACTCTTTAGCGAACAACCTAAAAGCAATTTCGGAAAGAAATTTAAATCAAGTGTCGTTTATAAGGAGGCTAAAAATAAATTCTTAAAAGCCTATGACGACAAATTTGATTATTTAGAATTGGGTAAATTAGCTATCGATTATAGTGATGGCATCATTGAAGCAAATACGGGCGTCGCCCCAGAGCTCTTAGCACATGCCACAAATAAAAATATACCTTTACTCAACTTCCCTGGTGACGATTTTATGGATGCTTATGCTGCATTCTACGAAAAAATCTATCCCACGGCTGAAGAATAAACGAAACCCACAAATGAAATTTAGAAATATTGTAACAGGGGTATGCGTTGCCATGGCTTTTTATAGCTTGCGACGATAATACAGGTAATATAGGTCTTAACATTACCGACGGAAGCGACATTCTCAGTGTCAGCACAGACTCGTTCGTTGTTCATTCACAATCTGTAGCCGCAGCTCCTGCCATTGCTCGCAATGCCAATGGTTATTTAGGGCAATTCACAGATCCTGAGACCAATACGCCCATCACCGCCAACTTCATGGCACAGTTTGCCACTTTGGAGAACTTCTCGATGCCCACAGCCGATAAAATCGTATCGAAAGTTGGTGGAATGGTTGTTGCTGACTCGTGCGAATTGTTACTCTTCTATGAGAATGGAGTAGGCGATAGCTTGGCACCATTGCGCATAAGCATGTTTGAAATGAGCCAACCACTCCATGAAAATCAAACCTATACTACTGCATTCAATCCCGTAACAGCAGGGGTTGTCAACACATCTGTGCCCATGACAACAAAGACATTCACCCTGGAAGACCAGTCCGTCTCAGCCACAGAACGGGCAAAAAAAGGACTATTCACCCAGCATTCGTTTACAACTCAGTCAACCCTATCAGGATGCAACAGGAACAACCTATAACAATTATGGTACTTATTTAATGCGACAATATTATCAGCATCCAGAGTATTTTAGAAATACTTATTATTTCGTAAATCATGTGGTGCCTGGATTCTATTTCCAAGTTACAAATGGTACAGGAGCTATAGCAAAAATTTATAATGCAGTGTTGCAGGTTTACTATCGATACAACGTTGACGGAGTCGTTCACACAGGCGTTGCAAAATTCGGTGGTACACAAGAAGTGAAACAGGTTACACAAATCATCAATCAGCCTGCTGCGCTCACATCTTTACTCAATGACAACACTGGAACTTATTTAAAGACACCATCAGGAATCTTGACTGAGCTAACACTACCTATCAATGATATCATGTTAGGACATGAAAATGATAGCATCAATGCAGCCAAGATTACGTTACAACGCATCAATAATACATCGGTTAATGGTTATGCATTGCAAGCTCCACAACAAGTGCTTATGGTGGAGAGTGACAGCTTACAGAGTTTCTTCAGCCATCATCAGGTGACAGACTATAAGAACTCGTTTACAACTACACTAAGCAACAATGGATACACTTTTAGCAACATTGGCTCATTAGTGCGTAGCATGTATACCAAACGGAAAATGGAAGCACATCACCCAATTGGAATAAAGTTGTCATCATTCCTGTAACGACCACGACCATGAATGTGCAAGATAATGGTTACAATAACATGGTCATCACAGGGAGTCTACAACGACCTTAACATTCGCAGCACAAAATTAGTCGGTGGTAATACCCCTCTGCGAATCACGGTGATTTATAGCCGTTTTAAATAAGAGGATTAGCATGGCCGATAACTTTTTAGAACGTAAACGGCAAGATTATGAAGCACGTAAGGCTGCCTGGTTGAGAAACAAAAGGCATCTCACAAAGTTCAAGCGAGTTGCTCCTCAACCACCCGAAGACGAAGCGCTATAGAGTATCAAAATATTTAAAGGGTGCATCGCAAAATGAGATGCACCCTTTTCTAATCTTATTGTAATCTTGCGCTATTTCAATATAAGACACTGCAAATTATATCATAATTCATAAGGTATTATGCAATAAACTCATCCATTTTATTCACCCATTACAATGAAACAACTCATAACCCTATTCCTATCTGTCTGCATTTCCCTGCCAGTAGCAGCACAAAAGAAAGTTATCAATCTCAGTATTCTTGAGACCAGCGATGTGCATGGCAGTTTCTTTCCCTACGAAGTAACGCCTCTGCACGATGCATCTCAAAAGAATAATGACCTTTTTGCACCATATGCTACACGGAAAGGTTCGATGGCACGCATCTGTTACTATGTAAATCAGTTGCGCCAGCAAATGGGGAAAAATGTTATCTTGCTTGACAACGGCGACATTTTGCAAGGCCAACCCACAAGCTATTACTACAACTTTGTAGCAACGAAAAAGCCTAATATCGCTGCCGAAGTTATCAACTATATGCGTTATGATGCCGAAACCATCGGTAACCATGATATTGAACCTGGGCACGAAGTGTATGATAAATGGATGAAAGAGGTAAAATGTCCCGTGTTGGCTTGTAATGTCATTAACAAGAAAACCGGGCGTCCTTACACCTCGCCTTACACCATACTACACCGTGATGGCGTGAAAATCGCAATCATTGGTATGCTCACTCCCGCCATACCCAACTGGCTCACAGAAGATATTTGGGCAGGGTTGCGTTTCGACGACATGGTGACTTCGGCACGAAAATGGATGAAGATTGTACAAGAAAAAGAGCATCCCGATTTAGTTATCGGTCTTTTTCATAGCGGACGTGAAGGTGGAATTACCACAAAGAGTTATCAAGAAGATGCCAGTTTAAGAGTGGCACGCGAGGTATCCGGTTTTGATATTGTGATGTTTGGTCACGACCATACCCGCTACAACCAAACACTTATCAATAAAGTTGGGAAGAAGGTGGTGTGCATCAATCCAGCAAATAATGCGCTAACCATGGCGCAAGCCAATGTACAACTGACGCTTGAAAAGGGACGTGTCACCCACAAAACCATTACTGGAACACTCGTTGATGTGAGCGATTTGCCTATTGACAAAGCCTATATGACCCATTTCACACCGCATTTTGAACAGGTAGCACAATTCGTCAGTCGCAACATCGGCACCTTCACCAATACCATCACCACGCGTGATAGTTACTTTGGCTCGTCGGCTTTCAACGATTTCATCGCCAATCTCATGCTGCAAATTACCCACGCCGACATCGCTTTCAACGCACCCTTGCAATTCGATGCAACCATTAAGGCTGGTCCTGTTTGCGTAGGCGATATGTTCAAACTCTATAAATATGAGAATCAACTCTATGTGATGCGGCTCACGGGCGAAGAAATCCGTAAGCATCTCGAGATGAGCTACGATCAATGGGTCAACACCATGCAATCGCCTACCGACCACTTATTGCTGTTAGCTAACACACGTGGCGATGCACAACGTTTGGGTTTCAAGAATTTCACCTTTAACTTCGATGCTGCAACAGGTATTGATTACGTGGTCGATGTGACAAAGCCCAATGGTGAGAAAGTAAAAATCTTACGTATGAGTAACGGACAACCCTTCGATGAGCACGCCTGGTATAATGTTGCCATCAACAGTTATCGTGGAAATGGTGAGGGGCGAACTGCTTACAAAGGGTGCTGGTATAGCTAAAGATAGTCTAAAAACACGCATTGTTTATCGAAGTCCGCGTGACCAACGCTACTATTTAATGAAGGAAATTGAGAAGTTGGGCACGGTTTATCCACAAGCCAACCATAATTGGAAATTTATTCCAGAGGCATGGACTAAGCCTGCAGCACAGCGCGACAGTCTTTTTATTGTTTGAACATCCCAGAGATATTAAAGATTTGAAATAATGCAACCTCTTTGGTTTATATTCTATAAAAGATAAGCTATTATTGACAAAACAAGGCGAGAATTTTTTTCCGTCCCCACTGGTGGAGAGGCTCCAGTTGAACTTAGTAAATCTTCGTCTGTCATGGAAGTTGGAACAATGGATGATGGCACCCCATCAAAACCTTTGCTCTCTATGCACCTTTTTATCAAAGGGTCTACACTTGAATGGATTGATTTGCGAGAAAGTTTCCATCTACTTCCATACGAACACTATCTCAAAGCAGGGAAGTGTCACGAACTAATTTATTGGGATAACAATACACAATATTGTGGGACTTGCGGCACGCCGCTACGCATGAACACATCAATCAGCAAATACTGCCCACAATGTGGCAGGGAGGTTTGGCCTTCCCTAAGTCCTGCCATCATCGTTTTGGTGCACAAAGGTAATGAGGCTTTACTCGTCCATGCACGCAATTTTAAAGGCAATTACTATGGCTTGGTGGCAGGTTTTGTCGAAACTGGCGAAACACTTGAAGAGGCTGTGCATCGCGAAGTAGCAGAAGAAACGGGCATAGCCATCTCTAACCTACGCTATTTCGGTAGCCAACCATGGCCCTATCCAAGTGGAATTATGGTGGGATTCGAAGCCGACTACGTTGCAGGAAATATCCATCTACAAAAGGAAGAATTATCGCATGGTGCTTGGTTCGATAAAAATAATCTACCTGCCTTGCCAGATAAATTGAGCATTGCACGTAAAATGATTGATCATTGGTGCATGCAAGTTTAAACATCAAACTCATGATAACTACAATTGAAAGGCTGATTGCACAACACGCAACAACACATCCCCAAAAAATAGCGATTGCAACCCCCCACGAACAGCTTACTTATGCGGCATTCAACGAGGCCATTAACCAGCGCGCAGACGCATTCAAAGCACTTGCTAATAAGGCACAACTCTTTGAAAGCAGCCAAACACCCGACTTTCTCATCAACTATTTTGCCTTGCATCGTGCAGGCGTTGTAGCCGTTCCCGTGAGTAATAGCCTTGGTAACGACACCCGAAAAGCCCTACAACAGCAACTTGAACAGACTAGTTTTCCCGCTAATAGTGCAGACGTGCTCTATACTACGGGCACCACAGGCCAAGCGAAAGGAGTACTCATCAGTCATGAAGCTATCATCGCCAATGCGGAGAACTTAATCACGGCGCAAGGCTATACGGCCGATACCGTCTTTATTATTTGTGGACCTATCAATCATTTGGGTAGCTTGTCGAAACTCTATCCGACCTTCATGCAAGGTGCTACTATCTATTTGCTTGAGGGTTTGAATGATCTCAATGCCTTTTTCAATGCCTTCGATTATCCTTCCAACAAGTTTGCTACATTCATGGTACCGGCGCATTTGCGTATGCTCATTCATCTTGCACGTAAACAGCTCAGACAAGTAGCTCATAAACTCGATTTCATAGAAACGGGGGCTGCACCCATACAAGTTTGCGACATGGAAGAACTATGTAATTTGCTACCCACTACACGCCTTTATAACACCTATGCTTCTACCGAAACAGGTATCATTGCCACCCACAATTTCAACGGAGTTCAGTGCTTACCAGGCTGTGTTGGGCGAGCGATGAAACACGCATCTTTTTCCATAACGCCTCAAGGCACGATTGCCTGTGCGGGGCCAACACTCATGACTGAATATATCGGCGATGTGGAAGCTACGCAGAAAGTGAAACACGATGGGCAACTCTTCACCGAAGACTTGGGGCATATTGATGCCCAAGGTCGACTTTTCATTGATGGTCGTCACAGCGAAGTCATCAATATTGGCGGCTACAAAGTGGCGCCTACTGATGTAGAAGCCGCAGCACTTGCCCATCCCGGCGTCTCTGATTGCATCTGCATTGCCACTCCCCATCCCATCACCGACACAGCACTGAAGTTGCTGGTTGTGTGCAAACCTGGTGCAAAATTGGATAAACGTGCCTTAGCACAATGGCTGCAAACACGGTTAGAAACCTATCAAGTGCCCATGCAATACGAAGAAGTGACGGCCATCAAACGCACCTTCAACGGGAAACTCGATCGCAAGGCCTATCGCATGAAATCATTTCAAGAATGAAAAACGAAAGTAGTGCCCTAATAAGCCGGGTTCTGTAACCATCCAAAGATGGCGCTTTACCATTTATCTAAGCCATGAGTCACCCCAAGGCTTGAGCATTCTACCCTCCACAGTTGCATTGAAACGCATCGAGCGGACAGCCCTCAAACTGTGGTTTACATGAACTTGCAGCCTCCAGATGACACAGCCCGATTGTCACCAACCGACTGGTGGTCTCTTACACCACCTTCTCACCCTTACTCCTCGCACGCAACCCTTTTAAAAAGAGGGCGGCATCGAAAAGCGGTTATTTTCTTCTGTCATTTCCTACTGTCACCAATAGCTTCTATATTAGGAAGTGGAGCGTCCTGCGCTGCCCGGACTTTCCTCTCATACACGAATGTATCAGCGGTAAAGCTGGAGCACTACTTTCACGCTGCAAAGGTATAAAAAAGAAAAGAGCTAAAAAGCAATACCGATTAATTATTTACAATTACAATTATAAAAAAAAGATTGGTTATCTCGCGACAACCAATCTAACCTTTTTAACCTTAATAATCTAATACCATGAAAAAAATACATGGGCAAAGATAGAGAATAATTTTGAATACACAAATCATTTTTAAGCTTTTTATTTGCTCAATCCATAGAAAATGACGAATATTGCAAAAAGAAATAGACTGTTGCAACAACAATTCTATAAAAAAACGTCGTGTCTTTTTCAACATGATAATAAAAAGAGCATAATATGAACATCCAATATCTCATCATTATCCTAATTCTCATCACAGCCATAGGTTATGCCACATGGCGCATCTACAAAAAGTATTAAGCAAAATTTAGCTTGTAAAGATTACCATTGTGCAGGATGTGGATTATATGAGAAATGCAAAAAGAAATCAAAAAAATAAGCAATATATTTGGTTAGATTGATTATTTACCCTACCTTTGCAACCACAAAAACAATGGTACCTTGGCCGATCGGTTAGGTAACGGTCTGCAAAACCGTGTAGAGCAGTTCGACTCTGCTAGGTACCTCGAAACAAAAGGCAGCCATTCTAAACAGAATGACTGCTTTCTTTTTCATCTTTTGCAAATTGCTTGTGAATATTCCTGCATGGTTCGCGTCACATTTCTGTGTACTTGTAGAAATACTACTAACATTCAAAACAAACAGATTTTAAGAAAATTGTAGCAAGAAAACATTGCTACAATCACACAGCAACAAATTTCTATGGTGTAGATTAACCATTCTTCTTGAAATGTATTACCTTTGCAGGCATAGTTTCAAGAATAGAAATATTTTAATTAAAATAAATGAGACACTACAAATTAGTGGACAATGCGCTAGGTTGGCTCGCATTCTTGATTGCTGCCATCGTGTATTGTTCGACCATTGAACCGACAGCAAGCTTCTGGGATTGCCCAGAATTTATCACTACAGGTTATAAACTCGAAATAGGTCACCCCCATGGGGCACCTTTCTTCATGCTCACAGCCAATCTCTTTTCACAATTTGTGAGCAACCCATCGAATGTGGCACGCATGGTCAATACGATGAGTGCTCTGCTGAGTGCCACCACCATCATGTTCCTCTTTTGGAGCATCACCCACCTCACTCGCAAGCTCATCTTGAAAGATTGGAGTCAGCTGACCCTTTCAAAATGGATTATCATTGAAGCATCGGGCTTGGTGGGAGCATTGATTTACACCTTCAGCGACACCTTTTGGTTCTCGGCTGTTGAAGGTGAAGTGTATGCCTATTCATCGGCTTTCACAGCAATTGTTTTCTGGCTCATTTTGAAATGGGAAGATCATGCTGATGAGCCTCACAGCGACCGCTGGCTCATCCTCATCACCTATATGACAGGCTTGAGTATCGGCGTGCACTTGTTGAACCTACTTTGTATTCCCGCCATCGTGCTGGTGTTCTGCTATCGCAAGTTCCCCAACATAGAACTCAAAGGATCACTCATTGCTTTGATTGTTTCTTTCGTTATTGTGGCTGGCGTACTCTATGGCATTGTGCCAGGTATTATCACCGTAGGCGGATTGTTTGAACTGTTCTTCGTCAATACCCTCGGCTGTCCTTTCAATACAGGCGAAATCATCTACATTATTCTTTTGGTGGGCATCGTGCTTTGGGCCATCTACGAAAGCTATGCTAACAAGAGTAACCAACGTAGTAATATTTCATTTGTGGCTGCTGTAGGTATGCTGGGCATCCCATTCTATGGTTATGGCTGGTCGGCCGTCTGCATAGGCATTGTTGTGTTAGCAGCATTATGGTTTGTGCTCAACTACAAACATGTGGTTGACGGCAAAAAGGTGAACTTAGTCACCTCACGCATAAAAAACACCTCTCTCCTATGTTTGCTCATGATTATGATTGGCTACTCATCATATGCCGTCATCGTCATTCGATCTACGGCGAATCCCCCAATGGATCAAAATTCGCCCGAGGATATCTTCACCTTGGGCAGCTATCTGAGCCGCGACCAATATGGCGACCGCCCGTTGCTCTATGGACAAGCCTACACTTCGCAAGTGGCGTTAAAAGTGAATGGCGACCGTTGCCTTCCCGATATGAATGAGGGCGCGCCCATCTATGGACGGAAAGAAAAGGCCAGCGCCAATGAAAAGGATTCTTACTTTGTCGTGAGCCACAAGAATAGCTACAAATATGCGCAGAACATGCTCTTCCCGCGCATGTATGACAACGATCCCGACCACGTTCAAGCCTATGAAGATTGGATGGGCGGTGTCGATGGGCATAACGTGAGCTATGATCGATGCGGCGAAACGGTAAACGTGAAAATGCCCACCCAATTAGAGAACTTGCGTTTCTTCCTCACTTACCAATGCAATTTCATGTATTGGCGCTATTTCATGTGGAATTTCGCAGGTCGGCAAAACGATATCCAAGGCAATGGTGAACTGGAGCATGGCAACTGGATAACAGGTATTTCTTTCCTCGACAATTTGCGGTTGGGTGACCAAAGCAAAATGCCCGATGAACTGAAAAACAACAAGGGACACAACGTTTTTTATTGCTTACCACTCCTACTCGGCGTCATCGGATTACTTTGGCAAGCGTTCAAAGGCAAACGTGGCATTCGACAATTTTGGGTAGTATTCTTTTTGTTCTTCATGACGGGTCTCGCCATTGTCATCTATCTAAACCAGACTCCAGTGCAACCACGAGAACGAGACTATGCCTATGCTGGTTCATTCTATGCTTTTGCTATCTGGTGTGGCCTGGGCGTTGCTGCGCTCTACGATCTTGCCAAGCGCTACCTGCATGTAAAAGGTACATCTGTCGCAGCAGGTCTTTCTGTGCTCGCACTTTTAGTGCCCATTCAAATGGCCAGCCAAACATGGGATGATCACGACCGAAGCGGACGTTACACTTGCCGCGACTTCGGTCAGAACTATCTCATGACCCTACAAGATAAAGGTTATCCCATCATCTTTACTAACGGCGACAACGACACTTTCCCACTTTGGTACAACCAAGAAGTCGAGGGTGTGCGCCGCGATGCACGTGTGTGCAATCTAAGTTATTTAGCCACCGACTGGTATATTGACCAAATGAAGCGTCCGGCCTACAACTCACCCAGCTTGCCTATTAGCTGGCCACGCTTGGATTATTGTGCAGGAACAAACGACTATATCACCGTGCAACCCGAATTGAAGCAGCAGATTCTTTCGTTCTACAAAGATCATCCTGCAGAGGCGAAGGCACAATTTGGCGACAACCCGTTTGAATTGAAGAACATCATGAAATATTGGGTGCGCTCAAAAGATGCCAACATGCATGTCATTCCTACCGACACAGTGTATGTAACCATCGACAAAGCGGCAGTAAAAAAGAGCGGCATGATGTTGGCTTCAGACTCAATACCCAATCAAATGGTGATTTCACTCTCGGGAAAGAATGCCCTTTACAAAAACGATTTGATGATGCTCGAGATTATCTCGCGTAGCAACTGGACGCGTCCTGTCTATGTGGCACTCACCGTTGGTGCTAGCAGCTATATGAATCTGGGCGATAACTTTGTACAAGAAGGTCTGGCAAATCGTATCACACCCTTCACTACCACCAACAATGGCAAGAACGGCAGTGTTAAGAACTTCGACACCGAAAAAACTTATCGCAATGTGATGACACGTTATAAGTTTGGCGGTTTACAAAAGAAAGGCCTTTATGTGGATGAAACCGTCATGCGCATGTGCTACACCCACCGCAGGCTGTTCGCACAATTGGCACAAGAACTTATCAAGGAAGACAAATACGACAAGGCGAAGAAAGTGCTCGACAAATGTCTCGAAGTGCTTCCGGCCTACAATATTCCGCACAACTATGTCAGTGGAAGCCTTGACTTGGCCGAGTGCTATGCCATCTTAGGGCAGCAGCAAAAAGCTGAGCAACTCTTCAACGCAGTATGGAAAAATAGCGAACAATACGTGGACTTTTATCTTGCTTTGTCTGGCAACAACTTCGATATATCAATGAACGATTGTCTGCGTGAGTTTACCATCATGCAGGAATGCAGCAAAATTGCACCGCTCATCAGTAAGACGTTAGCGAGAAAGACCGACAAGATTCTCCAAAAATAAGTTCGTCAATTATCGCGAAAAAAAGGTGGCTATGTGCCCATACAGAAAGGAAAAATAAAAACACAGCGCAACCATGTTCATAGAACAACCTGCAAAATGGTTGCGCTGGCTTTTATCCCGGTGCGACTTGGAGAATGGACAAGAACGAACATGCGGTTTACCTCACGTTCGACGATGGTCCTATTCCTGAGTCTACCCCCTTCATTCTCGAAACACTCCGTCACTACAATGTGAAAGCCACATTTTTCATGGTTGGTGAGAATGTGTTGCGCTATCACGATCTCTATAATCAAATTGTTGCTGATGGACACCAAGTGGGCAATCACACCTTCAATCACATCGGAGCCTTCAAGCATTGGGTCATCACCTATGCCATTAACACTGAAAAGGCCAACGAGCTTATCCACTCACACCTTTTCCGTCCACCTCACGGATGGATGCGCTACACAGCCTATTGGTGGCTCAGGCGAAGATATAAAATCATCATGTGGGATCTCGTCACACGTGATTATTCTAAATGGATGAAAGCTAAAGATGTTGTCGACAATGTGAAAAAGTATGCCCGAAACGGCTCTATCATCACCTTTCACGACTCACTCAAGAGCATCGACAAGCTGAAAACTGCACTCCCACAAGCCCTTGAATGGCTCATCAAAGAAGGTTATGAATTTAAAACATTCGAATGACATAGAAACCCTAACCCTACACATCAAAGCCGAAGCACAACGCCTCGGCTTTTTTGCTTGTGGCATAGCGCAAGCTAAACCCGTAGACGAAGAGACAGCCAAACACCTGAAACAATGGCTCAATGATGAGAAGTTTGCGGGTATGGGCTACATGAACAACAACACTGACAAGCGACTTGACCCGCGGTTGTTGCTCAAAAATGCGCAGAGCATCATTTGTGTGGCACTCAACTATGCGCCTAAACATACCTTTGCGCCACAGGAATATCATATTGCAAACTATGCCCTTGGGCAAGACTATCACGATATTATGAAACACAAACTGCGCCAGCTGGCGGCGAGTTGTGGTTTTGAAGACGACCTCATCAGTCAAAATCCACAAGCAAAACGCTGCCGCATCTTCGTTGATTCAGGCCCCATCTTAGAGCGCTATTGGGCAGAACATGCAGGCTTAGGTTGGATAGGGAAAAATCACCAACTCATCATTCCACATGCTGGAAGTATGTTTTTCTTGGGCGAGATACTCGTCGACCAACCACTCCTCTACGATAAACCAGCTAAAAATCGATGTGGAAAATGCACCAAATGTCTGCAAGCCTGTCCCACGAAAGCCATCACATCTGACAACGAAATAGATGCCTTTCGCTGCCTTTCCTACCAGACCATTGAAAATCGTTCTGATATTGCAGCGCCCTTTTCAGCTGCATTAGGCAACACGATTTATGGTTGCGATGAATGTTTAAAAGCCTGCCCATGGAATCGATTTGCCATACCCAACGACATCCCCGAACTGCAACCACGCCCCGAACTGATGGCCATGACACAAGAACAATGGCAAAATTTAACTGAAGATGAATATTGTAAACTCTTTAAAGGAAGCGCTGTAAAAAGAGCAAAATATCAAGGCCTCATGCGAAATATCAAGGCCGCTGCTTGCGCATCACAAAAAAATAAACTATCTTTACCCCCAAAAAGGAGGGAACATGACACAGAAAATTAACTGCTATCAAGCGGCTCTTTCCTACGTGAAAGCCTTTTTCGAAGCCTTTGCAACAGGTATCCTTGATGGAAAGACTACGGATAACAAAAAAAAGCGATATACAACTCAAGAAGAAAAAACCTTCATGATTGCTTTTTATCAACACCTAAATCCCATATTTATGGAGCTTGTGGCTCCTGTATTGGCAAAACTCACCTATAGAAAGGCTGAAACTTTAACCGAGAAACTGCGCGAAGCATTTCAAGATAAAGCTCCAGATGCCAAACAATATCTCAAAATTGTGTGTAGGACGCCCCGACTTTATGAAGCTGTTGTCAGCGAATATCAGCACAACTTTGCCCTGCTTCTACAGGGACGCTTAAATGTAAAAGGAAACAGCTATACCATGCACAACAAAGGTATTCAGCTTGCATTCATCGATGAGCCTACAGCCATTCACCTTTTGGTAAGGCTTATTATAAAAACCTATGTCAAGGCTCTCCAATTGGCAAATCCACAAAAAGTCAGCCTTGATCAAGCATCTGTCTATAGGCTCATTCTCACCAACCTGCTCGTTATGCGTGGAGAAACACAAATAAAAGAGATGCCCAACGACCTCTATGAACTCTTTAAAATGGCATGTGGGAACGAAGCTAACATGAACGTCACCTACAATGCCATGACGGAGATATATCGAGAATTAGCAACCGAGGATCATATTATAGCATTTGATGACCAAGCCAACTGAAAAAGAAGCACTCAAGAAGAGTCGACTTTACCAACAGATTGTGACGCTAACACGCCTCACAGACACCTATCAATTAGATGCAATCTTGGGACTCATCCCTGGAGGGATAGGTGATTTCGTGGCCGCATTCTTTGCCCTTGCTCACATCTTTTTTGGGGCTTTCAAGCTACGGTCTATCCCCCTCACACTGGCTCTGCTCAATAATATGCTATGCGACGTGCTTTTGGGACTGCTTCCTTTTTATATTGGCAACGTGATAGACTTCCTCTATCGCTCAAACCAAAAGAACATGATTCTTATCGATGGTTTTCTCAACGACGACCCCCTTCATCATGCACCAAGTGGACACCAAGGCTCGACAAGCTGCTATAACACTTGTTGTGCTCGTCCTACTTATCGCTTTAATGATTGTCTTATTAGCTTGGTTGGTCGCAAAAATTGGTTCACTACTTTTTGCATAAAACATAAAGCTTGCACCATAGCGCTGTAATAGCAACCACATTACAAGGAAAAATAACGCAAATCGTGCCACAATCTATAGCAGATTATAGCACGATTTGATCGTTTTTAAAACGACGTGCAGATACCTTTACTCCACAGCTAACTGCTCCAATTTTAAAGACATGGGGAATACCACCTCATTCTCCATCGCCGTGTGCTCCTCCAAGCCGCACGGAAATCACGCAACAAGCCCAGCACCTCACGCCAATCCTCATCGGCTTCAGCTGGTGCCGTGTAGTTGTTTGTCAGTTCAGCAATACGCGCGTGACGAGCCAACTCATCGTCATGATCGGCCATCATCACTTGGATTGGGCCTTGAATTGAACCACAGTGGAACGCTGCAACCTGCTGACCTAAATCATGCGCACGCCACATCTCCATAATATAAGGATAAAGCACCTGTTCCTCCTTGTGGCAATGCGTGTCTAAATCATAGAGCGAATTGCGAAAATGGTCGGCTACCTTCAATAAATTCGGAGCATCATTGCGATGTGCTTCAGCTACAGCAATGAGCTTATCTAAAATCATCGGTCCATCTTCGCGAATGCCCCGATGATGCACCTTCAACACATAATCAACCAACAAGTCTAATGGCCATTGTTCAAATGCATAAATCGTTTTCATCTTTTCTTTGTTTTTGTTAATATTATGGTGCAAATTTACAATAAAACCATCATCGCCTACAGCACAAATGTGCCCAAAATGGGGTTAAGAGAGGTTAATCGAGCGTTTTTTACAGGCATTCTTGAGATTTTCGAGCAACTTTTTTCGCCATTCCACAAAAAACTATTACTTTTGGGAGAAACATAAACAAGTTCACCATGTGTAAAATAACTGCTGAGAATTTGATGAACGCTATGTAGACAAAGTAGAGTTATCAGAAATCGATAAATTCGTTTGTAACGAAATGAGTAGACAAATTCATCGTTACATCAAAGGGATGTCGGGATCGAAAGTCATGATGGAGAAGTTTGAAGCTTCGCTATCCAAGCTTAGTATTCCACAACGCGAAGAAGCGATTGCCAACTACATCGACCGCAACCGAAAAGCCATTAGCGGATTGGATTGGAAGATGGTTATCATGCGTGCTGCAGCCAATTATTGCGACACCTATAGCTATTGGCACAGCATGATTAACAATCCTCGGCGCATCGTGGCCTATCTGCAACGCATTAAAAAGAAGTACATCCGCTTCCATGAGATTTTTGAGCAGAATGGAAAGTTTGGCATTCGCAATCATGAAGGAAAAATTCTCGTTCACCCATTATACGACTTCCTGCGCACACCCTATGTCTATATCGACGACTTGTGCCTCATGCCCGTCATTGCCGAGAAGAATAAAAAGATGGGACTCATTCTGCCCGACGGAAAAGACACCGTCATCGCCGAATTCATCTACGATGATATGCAGCTACGTTCCGAACCACCTTACTTCGAAGGAATCATCGGCCGCAAACATGTGCTCATCGATCGTTATGGCACAAAGCATGCAAAAGCAAAGGAAGACAAAGAGTCCTAACTGCTTATGCGATGACCAACAAACGCCTCTGCCAAACAGTTTTAAAAGGTAGAGGCGCTTTTCGTTGCCACCCTTCTCACCGCTCTTTTAAACCATTTCGCAATTTTTCCTACAAAAGTTTTTTCGCTTTCGTCAAAAGTTTATAACTTTGCGCTCGTGAAACAAAAAAGTGAAGTGATGAATAGTTTACACCATAAGGCAACCTTCGCAGCGCAAAAGAATTTCTCTTCTGCCGCTTTTTTTATGCCTATTTATTTGGTCAATCCAAATAATTGTGTAAACACACACACACACACACACACACACAGGAGCGAGACCAATATAAAGGTACGCGCGACGCACGCGTAATATACAACATAATCACTTATAAACAAAGGGTGTGCACGAAGTTTTTTCATAACTTCATGCACACCCTTTTTTGCGTGCATAAATGAATGGGATTGTGTGTGTAAAACAAGGATTAAAATAACGTTTAATAAAAAATAGTTTTAACAAGATGAAGAAAAAAGCAAAACGAGTTTACGTAACTCCGGAAAGTAAGGTTTATGCAATGCAAACCGAGCAGTTCATTTGTGGCAGTATAAAGCCCCATGCTACAGGGTCAACGACCACACAGTGGGATAATGACGAAGAATCAGATGGTGGAACCATTTTCATTGGCGATGAAAGCACTGTTGCGCCCTAATGGTGGCGACGCAAATCACATTTTATCAATTCAAAAGAAAGGAAAAAAATCAAATGAAAGATAACGAATATAACAAGATTAGCAGCAATGGCCGCAGCCGTTTTTGCGCTGTCGGCCTGCCACAACGAGTTGGACAACCAACCCGACGGCAAAGTGAACACGGCAAAGCAAATCACTTTCAAAGTGAATTTCGAAGACTATAACACGGACGAAGAAGTACAGGGCACGCGCGCCCTTGCGCCCGACACACTCAGCAAACAGGTGATCGACCTCGATAACAACCTCTTGGCCGAAGTGTCTATTCAGCGCGACACCACCAAGACCGACCACGCCACCACACGTGCCTTGTCCAATGGCACCTACACCATGCTGGCCTATCAAGGTTCTACGCTGAAAGCCGAAGTCACCGGAACCGTCAATAACGGCGAGTTCTATGTCACGGGTAACCCCATGGTGTTAGCCCCCGGCACCTACGACTTTGTGCTCTATAGCGATTTAACCCGCAGCGGCAACACGTTCATCGTCGACCGTTCCAACATGAGCAATGCGCAGATTGGCCGTACCACCGGCGTGGTCATCACTTCGCAGTTAGAGACCCAAGAAGTGGTGTTCAACCTCAAGCACCTTGGTGCCCGCATGAAAATCAAGCTCACCGGCTACATGCCCTATCCCACGATGTCCGCCACGCTCTCGTCGGTCAACGCCACCTCCGTTCCCAATCAAGTGGTCTACGATGCCGTTGCCGATAGCTGGACAGGCTACACGAATGCTGCGCTGAGTGAAAACTGCACATTCCCGGCTAACAGCGTTTGGGCAGAAGGGAATACGGGTGGTACATCATACACTTTTAAAGATATTAACTACCCCAGCCTCACCAATGATTATTTTTATTTTCTGCCGACAACCGATGCTTCGAAATTAAAGTTGACGCTTAATGGTGGAAAGCTCTATCGCATTGATTTTGCAAGCCACCATACTCCATTGGCGCTATCTCCAGATCCCGCCGTGGTGATGAAAAACAACGGATCGTATATCATCAATGTGAAACTGCGCCCTAACTATCTCTATCTGATGAGCGATGGCAGCACCGATTTTGTCAATGCCACGCAATACACCCATCTCAAGAAAGCCGATGGCACACCGCTCTATCGCGACAAGCAGGGCAATGTGCTCACCACGCCAAAAGTGCCCGTTGGCTTGGTAGTGAGTCAAAGCAAGCGCTTGGCAATGGCATTGAAATCAATTGAAGCGACTGCTGTTTGGGGATCAGGAACCACAGTTTTTAATTATAAAAGATACAAAGTTGATGGTTGGTCCCCTTCCCGAGAGGAAATCAATGCGATGGCAGGGGATATGGACGGCTATAAATATACATGGGAAGGCGCTGGCAGCTCTGATGGCGTGACCATCAAAGCCAATGACCCCGTACATTATCCATCTTTCTATAAATTTGGGCACTATCGCGACGAACTGATTGCAAATGGTGTCAACTTAACAGGAGTGATGCTCACTAAAAATTGGCATTTCCCCAGTGCGGGCGAGTTCCAATTATTTGTGAAAAACTTAGGATACGGTGAGCAGCATCCTACTGAAGATCATAGAGATAAATGGGCCAGCACAGCTGTAAACTTGGGACTAAAAGAAGTTGGTGAAGCAGGTTATGGTATTGTATGGATTGGATTTAGCACAATGATTATTAGAAATAATAGTACAGCAACTTGTCTTTTAGGGGATGAGAATGTAAGCTATAGTATATCCTTTGGAGAGGAGAGTATCCCATTTATTTATTATTGATTTCAAGCCTATGGAGAAAATATGCCTTGTTCCCGACCCCGGGAACAATCGGATTCCTGAAAAATGCTTGTTCCCGGAGCCGGGAACAAGCAAAAAACGAAAAAAATGGGGTTTCCCGCATGCGGGAACGAGGAAAAAAATAATAAAAACGAACGTTCCCGACCCCGGGAACAACTAAAAAAATAAGAAAAAAACAAGTGTTCCCGCATGCGGGAACGTCCTTTACAATCAAAATTATTCATTTATTAAATTTTATCACTTATGAAAAACATTTCAAAAGCATCAGCTCCAGCACTTGGAGCATTATCAGTTTGCTAATCACTTGCTCACCATGGCCAAGGAGGCAAACGTGGAGAAATTAACCGCTGTGTTGAAACCTTTGGAGGATGCCTTCAAGGCCGAGGACGAGGCGATGTTCCCCAAGAAGGGAAACGAGATGAATGCGCAGCTGCGCGAGTTGGATGACCGCCGCGACAAGGCCTATTATTCGTTGCAACATGCCGTGGACGCGGGGCTCTACAGCGAGGAGACGGAAGAGTTGGAGGCTGCGAAACGCATCGACGAAATCATGAAACGCTATGCCGGTGTGGCTACGATGAACTATGACAAGGAGACGGGTGGACTGAAAAACTTGCTGGCCGATTTGGCCGAAACAGAGGCCGCGAAAGCCGTGAAAGTGCTGCATGCCGAGGGTGCCGTGAAGCGCCTCGGCGACCACAACAAGGCATTCGATGAGGCTTTCCGTGGCCGATTTGCGGGCGACAAAAAAAGCTGTTCGACATGAAAGCGCTGCGCCGCGTCACCGACAAAGCCATCGATGCTGTGGTGCGCCGCATCGATTCGTTGGACGACCTCGAGCCGTCGGCAGCCATCACCGCACTTGATTAACCGCTACAACCGGTTGGTGGACAACCGCCACACGCTGCTCAAACAGCGCGAAACGACGAATGCGAAAGCCAATGCGGCGAAGATTGAGGAGCAACGCAAGATGCTCACACCGCTGTTCGATGATTTCGCTAAAAGACGTCGGCATAGCTGCCCGAAGCCCTGCATTATTCGGGCGAAAACCGCGGCTCGGGCGCTGCAAAAGTGCTATCGATTGACCATCGACGGCCGCGCAACCAGCGTTTGGGCGAAGGTGAGCCGCAAGAAATTGGTCGAGGTGGCCGAGAAGGATTTGCCGAAAGCATCGTCAAACAAAAAGCATGGTGCGGCGGATAATTCCGGTGACCATGCCAACGGCGAAAATCCCAGCGCCGAACATGGTTCGGCCACGGTGACGCCAAAATCATAAAATTCCATTCATTTAGAGTTGAGGGGGCGGGAGTGCGCGATGCATTTCCGCCCCCGATTGTGTGGTGGAGATTGTTTACGCGTTTCGTTTGTGCGGGATTGTGTGTAGATGGTTGATTTCGTTTGTGTGGGATTGCGTGGAAAAATATGATGGAGATTGGTAGGGGCGGTGCCTATGTGCCCGCCCGCGTCGCCCCGTCAAGGGCGCATCCATCGTTCATCCCCCGCGCACAATGCGTGTATTTTTGGTATGGAAACGCCGCTACGCGGACGTTCGGGCGGGCACACAGGCACCGCCCCTACGGTTTCGTTTGTGTGGATTACGTGTAAATGGTTATTTTGTTTGTGTGGGATGCGTGGAAAAATATGATGGAGATTGGTAGGGGCGGTGCCTATGTGCCCGCCCGCATGTGTGGATTATTTATGGAGGTGGGTAGGGGCGGTGTCTGTGTGCCCGCCCGTGTCGCCCTGCAAGGGCGCATTCGTCGTTCATCCCCCGCGCACAATGCGAGTATTTTTGGTATGGAAACGCCGCTGCGCGGACGTTCGGGCTGGCACGCAGGCACCGCCCCTACGGTTTCGTTTGGGTGGATTGTGCATGGATAGGTATACTGGTCTTTGTTTACCCCAAAAGCGAGAAGTTTCATAAAGCAAAGGAGCACATCAAATGATTGATGCGCTCCTTGCGTTGTTTTTGAGCCTCTTGTCGGATTCGAACCAACGACCCCGAGATTACAAATCACGTGCTCTGGCCAACTGAGCTAAAGAGGCGGGTGGGCAAGCTGTCCTTATCGCGTCGCTACAACCATGTACCCTTGCTGCGTTCCCGCCCGGGGATTCCAAGGGAGCTGACCGTAAGGGACTTGCCCATATGCTTTTTTTGAGCGATTGCAAAAGTATAGTTTTTATCGATAGCGGCAAAATATCGTTCATTAATTTAATGTTTATTTACAAATCTACCACTGTGATGCCCGCTCCTCCGAATTGCACCTGTTCGTCGGCATAATGCTCCACATTAGGTACTGTGGCCAGGTATTGCCGAATGAGCGTGCGCAAGATGCCGTTGCCCTTACCATGGAGAATTCTTACGCGTGGCATACCTAACAAAATGGCATCGTCAATGAAGTGTTGCACGGCGTTTAGTGCTGCATCTCCACGCATGCCGCGCAAGTCTAAGTCCTGATGGAACTGCTGTTTGTGCTGATCAATCGTTGCGCGTGTGGCATGACTTAAATGTTGCGTGGCTGCCGCTATGGGGGCTGTTTGCACACCATCTTTCACGCGTTCCAAGCGTTGTAACGCCATGGTTGAACGCATACCTCCAAAAATAACGACACCTTTTGCACCATCTATACGCTCTAACAGCCCTACCGTGGTGGTGCCTTTGATGCGAACAGCGTCGCCTACCTTCAAGGCACGAGGTGCTATTTCTGAGGACGTAGAGACCGCTGTGCGCAATTTTTCGGCTATTTGTTGCTCGCGTTGTGCTTTTTCTTGGCTACGTTTCTCCTTGCGTTGCCGGCGTTGCTTAAGCTGTTCTATCTTCTTTTCAAATTCATCCTGGGTCAATAATCCCTGTTCTTTTACGGGCTCTTTCTTCACCGTCTGCGTAAACCGCTGCAACTCCTCACGTATTTTCCGCGTCGTTTCCTTCTCAGCCTGCGCCTCTTTGATGGCTTTGATGGCATTTTCAATACGCCGATTGCCCTCCTGCAACAACTGCTCGGCCTCGGCCTTTGCCTGCGCAAGAATTTGCTTGCGCTGCCGTTGCAAATCGTTCTTTGCCTGCTCATATTGCGCTATCACCGTTCAGCATCCTTTTCTTGCTGGCGAATCGTTTGGCGTTTTCCTTCCCAATAGCGCTTATCCCTCACAATATCTTGCAAATATTTATCGCTCTGAATGTAATCCGACCCAACGATTTCCGAAGCCTCGGCAATCACATTCTCGGGCAATCCAATCTTTCGTGCAATCTCAATGGCAAACGAACTACCGGGTCTTCCGATGGCCAACTGAAACAAGGCACGCATCTCGTGGCGATCATAAAGCATCGCTCCATTGGCCACTTCGGGATGATGGTCGGCAAAATGCTTCAGATTTTGGTAATGCGTGGTGATGACCGCCCAAGCTCCCTTGCGATAGAACTGATTTAAAATGCTTTCGGCAATGGCACTCCCAATTTGCGGTTCTGTGCCTGTGCCCAACTCATCAATGAGAATGAGCGATGTGGGTTGAGCCTGCCGCATCATGTTCTTCATATTATAAAGGTGCGAGGAATAAGTCGACAAATCATTCTCTATGCTTTGTTCATCGCCAATATCGATCATCAAGTCGGTGAAAATGCCACATTTCGAACGCTCGCTCACCGGGATAGGAACCCCGCATTGCAGCATATATTGCAGCAATCCCACCGTCTTTAGGCACACCGATTTTCCACCCGCATTAGGTCCCGAGATAATCAAAATGCGTTTTTCGGCGCTGAGGGTAATATCTAAAGGCACAATCTTTGCGCCATGGCGCTGCAGTCGTTCTTCTAACAAAGGATGACGTGCTGCAATCCAATCAACACAAGGCTCAGCAGAAACTTGTGGCGAAATCGCACGAAACACTTCTGCAAAATGCACCTTTGCCTGAATAAAATCGAGCTGCCCCAAGAAATGGAGCGCATCTAAAATCTCATGCACATGCGGGCGCACATGTTGCGTTAACTTAGTGAGTATGCGCAACACCTCTTGCCGTTCTTCACTTTCCAATGCTCTTATCTTATTATTCGCCTCAACCACTTCGGCAGGTTCCACAAAAAGTGTGCGCCCTGTAGCACTCTCATCATGCACAATACCATTTACTTTGCGCTTCAAGCTCGGCGTAATAGGCAAGACCAATCGTCCATCACGCACAGTGGGTGTCACATCTTTCTCAACCATGCCCTCGGCTTGGAAAGTAGTCAATATGCGATGAAGCACACACGTGAGACGGCACCCGAAGATTGTGCTAATTCGCGCCGAATTCGTGCCAATTCAGGAGATGCGGTGTCACGGAGTCGCCCATAAGAATCTATAATCTGATCTATGCGCTGTACCAGCTGTGGATGTGTTGCAATACCATCTGCCAAGGAATACAGAGCCTCCCCCACCCGATTTTCTGGTGCGTCAGGATGTAAAATACTCACAACCTGATGAATGGTGAATAGCGAACGCCGTAAATCAAAAAAATCATGCACTTCTAAATGAGCATTTGAGATACGCGCTTTACGCACACATTCGCGCACATCAAAGACATGATGAAGCGGAAAATCGGGCATCTGCTCTAACAACAAACGATATTCATTTGTTTGCGCATGCGCCTCGCTCACAATGGTTTCATCAGAAGAAAGCTGCATCGCTTCAACCTCAGCCATGCCCAAAGGTGATAAACAATAACTCTGCAATAAGGAACGTATCGCTGAAAATCCAATCTTTTCTTCAAAATTATTGGGATAGGTCATGATGATTTTTTCTTTGCCTGCAAAGGTAACAAAAAAGTAAAAATAAGACAAAAACTAAAGGGCATATGTCTATTTATAGCGAAAAAGCACTACCTTTGTATCGTTTATAAACGTAATTTTGGTTAATGATTAATTCACAATCGCTTCGTCAGGCACAGGCCTTTGCACGACAAGACGGTGCACTTTTAGGACTCCTCTGGTGTGTAGCCTTTGCCTGTAGCTTATATATGCCACAATCATCTATCGGCGGGCTACTCACTTTAGCAACCCCCATCTTTATGATTTGGCGACTCATCGTTTTTAGAAACTATGCCCTCGAAGGAAGAATTTCTTATCGTAGAGCCTTTTATTATTGCGTTTCAGCATTCTTTTATGCCGCATTACTTTTTGGCTTGTTACTATTCATTTATTTCGTAACATTGGGCAAAGGGCAACTGATAGCGCTTTTCAATGTAACAATGCAAGCCATTGCACCCATCTATCAACAACATGGAATTGATACGAAAGTGCTTAATGACGCGCAAATGCTTGTAACAACCATGTCACCCCTCAACTTAGCTTTCCTCTTTGCTACCTATGGTTTGGTTGCAGGTTGGTTTGCTTCGATTTTTATTGCCATATTTGCTCTTTTTAAACGTTGAACTCATTTATTCAAGATATGGATATCACTGTTGTCATTCCACTTTATAACGAAGAAGAATCTCTTCCTGAATTGCACGCTTGGATACAGCGCGTGATGAATGAAAATCATTTTTCTTATGAAATTATTTTCATCAATGATGGAAGTACAGACCACTCATGGGAGGTCATTTCAGACTTAGCAAAAGCCGATGAACACGTGAAAGGGATTAAGTTCCGCCGTAACTATGGCAAGAGCCCTGCCCTCTATTGTGGATTTGCAGCCGCGAAAGGCGATGTTGTCATCACAATGGACGCCGACCTTCAAGACTCTCCCGATGAGATTCCTGCACTCTATCGTATGATTCAGGATGAAGGCTATGATTTAGTTTCAGGTTATAAACAAAAACGTTATGATCCACTATCCAAGACAATTCCCACGAAACTCTTCAATGCTACCGCACGAAAAATAAGTGGGGTGCACAATCTTCACGATTTCAACTGTGGGCTGAAGGCCTACAAGTTAGCCGTTGTGAAAAATATTGAGGTTTATGGCGAAATGCATCGTTATATTCCTTATTTGGCAAAGAATGCAGGATTTGATAAGATTGGCGAGAAAATCGTGCACCACCAAGCACGCAAATATGGAACAAGCAAATTTGGATTAAATCGTTTTTTCAATGGCTATCTCGATTTAATCACACTATGGTTTCTCAGCAACTTTGGCAAAAAGCCCATGCATGTATTTGGCTTCTTGGGTAGTATCATGTTCTTCATTGGCTTCATTGCTATTATTTGTATTGGCGCCGACAAGGCCTATGCGCTGCTTAACCACATTCCGCAACGCTTAATCACCGACACTCCCTACTTTTTCATCGCTCTGACCACCATGTTGTTAGGTAGCCAATTCTTCTTAGCGGGCTTCATAGGCGACCTCATTAGTCGTCAGAATCCTAATCGCAACGACTACCAAATAGAAGAAACGATTTAGACATGGAGAAGAAAAGTATAACAAATTACCAACAAAAGAAGATGAGATTACATCATAAACAAGCCTTGTTTACACTCTTATTAATGTTGTTTTGCTTCGCTGGATGTTCAACCATTGACTGTGGTATTAATAATAGCGTGTACTGCCAATATAAACTTGCGGGGGATGTTACAACATTAAATGATACCCTAACCATCACAGCCGACCTGCATAATGGCAATGATTCAGTCATTATTAATAAGGCTCAGAAAACAGATAGCTTTTCGCTCCCAATGAGCTATCAACAAGATGAAGATGTGTTTTATTATGAAGTAGCCAATCCATCAAACCGCTATCGTGACACAGTGAAAATCAGAAAAACGAATATTCCACACTTTGAATCGGTAGACTGCAATCCCATGGTTTTTCACTACATCACTCATGTGAGCCATACGAAGCATGCCATCGATTCCATTATCATTAACAACCCTAACGTAACCAATAATGTTACAACGAGTACTTTCCTCATTTATTTTAAAAATCATAGCCATTAGCCTGATCCTATGCGCAGCAGAACCATTGCATGCGCAAAAGAAAGCAGCGGCAACAGCAACCGACTCCATACCCTTTTTCAACGGGATTGCTGTTTCTGCCGACCTCATTGGCCCTGCACAACTCATGGTGAGTAGCTATGGTCAGTATCAAGCTGCGCTACGAGTGAATCTCAAAAATAAATGGTTCCCAATAGCAGAAGTGGGCTATGGAAAGGCAAATGCTGATGATGTTTCTACAAAATTGAGCTATCAGACAGGGGCTCCTTATGGCCGTCTCGGTATGGATTGGAACATCAACAAAGAAAAAAATGATAGCTATCGCATTTATGCAGGCTTTAGATATGCCTATACCTCTTTTAAATATAATATCGATAGTCATGGGCTAATTGACCCTGTATGGAAACAACCAGCCGATTTTTCAGCACACAACCAACAAGCTTCGCAGCACTGGATGGAGTTAGTCTTTGCTTTAGATGCAAAATTATGGGGCGCACTACGTCTGGGATGGAGCGTAAGATATAAAAGAAGGCTCTTCCATCGACAACAAGAGATTGGTGAACCTTGGTATGTTCCAGGCTTCGGACGCAATGGTAATAGCCGCTTAGGAGGTGAATTTAATATAATAGTTGAACTATGAGAAAAGGTAAAAAAATATATTTTCAGGTAGCATTCCCTACTCTTCCTCGTCATAGGAACAATCATCATCATACGACAACAACGTGATGTTCCCTTTCAAACCAATAAGGGTTTTATCTTTGGAACGACTTACCATGCTACATACCAATACGATAAAGATCTTAATCAAGAGATTATAAAAGCTTTAGACCGTGTAGACGTTGAGTTCTCAATGTTTAATAAAAGGTCGACTGTTACTCGATTTAATCAAAGTGGAAAGATAACGGCTACCCCAATGTTTGTCAACTTATTACAACTTTCAAAAACGATACATCAAGAAACAAATGGAGCATTTGATATTACCGTTGCACCACTTGTCAATGCTTGGGGCTTCGGATTCAAACACCAACAATTACCCAATCAACAACAGGTGGACAGCTTGCGAAGGCTCATGGGCATGCGATATATTTTGATAAACAATGAGAATGGTAAGACTATTGTGTCAACAAGGCATCCTCACCTTATGCTCGATTTTAGTGCTATAGCTAAAGGCTATGGTAGCGATGTTGTGGCTGATTTGATGAAACGTCATGGCATAAAAAATTATATGATTGAAATTGGAGGTGAAATAGTGGCCAGTGGCTTAAATGAGAAACGCCTTCCTTGGAAAAATTGGTGTGACTAAGCCCAATGACAACAAGACTGAAGAAAACGAGGAATTGCAAACGGTTCTGAATATAACCAATAAGGCAATGGCTACCAGTGGCAACTATCGCAACTTTTATTATCGCGGGAAAAAGAAGTTTGCACACACCATAGATCCACGCACAGGCTACCCCGTCCAACACAGTTTACTCTCGGCTACTGTCATTGCTAACAGCTGTGCCGAAGCCGATGCCTATGCAACGGCCTTTATGGTGATGGGTATTGAACGTGCAAAAGAAGTGCTCAAGCAGCATCAGGAGCTCATGGCCTATTTTATTTATGTGGGACATGATGGGAAAAATCAAGTCTGGTTCTCACCCAGTTTGGAAAATAAAATAGTAAAATAGAAAGATAATGGGAAACGACCTACAACTCTATAAGCAACTATTAAGTTTACCTCTGTTCCAGGGATTGAGCAAAGGAGACTTAGAAGAGGTCGTGACACATACACGATTGGGCTTTGAAACGTATAACGAGGGGCAATACATTGTGCAAGAAAACGCACCATGTCATCAACTTATCTTTGTCCTCAAAGGCAATTTCGAAGTTGAGACGATTGCAGCCAATCATAATTATTCGATTACAGAAATATTACACGCCCCAGGGTTATTACAGCCCGAACGTCTATGGGGATTAATGCAATTCTACACAAAATCATTTAGATGTAAGACATCTTGCCAAATACTGAGCATTGAGAAGAGTGAGATAATGAAACTTTGCGATCAATACCTCATTTTTAGGATTAATCTGTTTAATCTCCTTAGTACAGCTGCGCAACGAAGTGAGCGTAGACTATTACGCTTAACCTCAGCCAGTCTTGAACATCGCATTATATATTTTTTTGCTGATCGTTGTCTACAATTAGCTGGGGCTAAAACAATTAAAATAAAAATGACACAATTAGCAACAGAAATAAATGATAGCCGGTTAGATGTGTCACGGGCGCTCAACAATTTACAACAAATGGGATTAATTCGTTTAAGACGAAACTATATAGAAATTGAAAAGTTGGAAGAAATACTCCAACATCTTGCTATTTAAAATAAAACAGCGATATGAATAAAACAGATAACAATGCCAAAAGAGTAAATCCATTCTTTGAGGATTATGGCACACTTCATTATACAGTACCCTTCCATAAGATTAAAACTGAAGACTATGAAGAAGCTTTTATGGAGGGTATTCGTCGCGATGATGAAGAAATCGACAAACTCATTAACGATTCTGCCACACCAACTTTTGAGAATACAATTGCCAGAGTTGACTTAGAAAAAGGCGAACATTATTATGATTTGTTAGACAGAGTATCGAATGTCTTTTCGTGCATGCTAAGTTCTGAAACAAATGATGAGCTTGATGCATTGGCACAAAAACTGAGTCCTATACTTACCAAGCATGCCAACGATGTGAGCTTAAACGAGAAACTCTTCAAACGGGTGCAGTATGTCTACCACCATCATCGCGAGCTAACTCCGGAAGAACAAATGCTACTCAACAAAAGTTATGATGGCTTTGTACGGAGCGGTGCCCTATTAGATGAGAAAGGGAAAGAAAAATTAAGACAGCTCACGGAAGAAGCAGGCATGCTCACACTTCAATTCTCACAAAATCTATTAAAAGAAACGAAAGCGTTTGAATTGCACATCACAGACAAAGCACAATTAGAAGGGCTGCCTGAAACAGCCGTAGCTGCAGCAAGTCTGGCAGCAAAAGAAAAGCAATTGGAAGGATGGCTCTTTACGCTTGATTTCCCAAGCTACAGTCCTTTCATGACCTACGCCAAAAATCGTGCGCTACGCCAACAGCTTTATATGGCACGAAACACGCTGTGCACACATAAGAATGCAGAGAACAACATCGAGATTTGCAAACGCTTGATTAACATACGACGTGAGATTGCTCAGCTCTTGGGCTTTGAGACCTACGCCGATTATGTGCTGCAACATCGTATGGCCAGCAACACTGCTAACGTTTACCAACTGCTCGATTCACTCCTTAATGCCTATAAACCAACTGCATTGAAAAGAGATGGCCGAGATTGAAGCTTTAGCAAGAAAGGAGGAAGGTGCTGATTTTAACCTGAAACCTTGGGATTTCAGCTACTATTCTCACCGCCTTCAAATGGAAAAATACAACCTTGATGCCGAGATGTTGCGACCCTATTTTGAACTTTCAAAGGTCATCAAAGGGGTGTTTGGATTGGCTACAAAGCTCTATGGTATCACCTTTAAAGAGAATAAGGATATCCCCGTGTACCACCCCGACGTGAAAGCCTATGAAGTGTTCGATAAAGATGGTTCATACTTGGCCGTGCTCTACACTGATTTTCATCCGAGAAAAGGGAAGCAAGGTGGTGCTTGGATGACAGAGTTTAAAGGCCAATGGATTGACTCCAAAGGTCGGAACAGTCGACCACACGTGAGTTTAGTGATGAATTTCACCAAACCTACAGCCGAGAAGCCCGCCCTTTTAACGCTCGGTGAGGTGGAAACCTTCCTACACGAGTTCGGCCATTCGCTCCATGGTATGTTTGCCAATACTCGCTTTGAAAGTCTAAGCGGTACCAATGTGTGGTGGGACTTTGTGGAATTGCCATCACAGTTCATGGAGAATTACGCTGTCGAGAAAGCGTTTCTACGCACATTCGCAACTCACTTCGAGACTGGGGAACCTATTCCAGACGAACTCATCACACGCATTATCAACAGTCGTAACTTCTTGGCGGGCTATGCTTGCCTGCGACAAGTAAGCTTTGGCCTTTTAGACATGGCATATTACACACAAAAAAAAGCATTCGATGCCGATATCATTCCCTTTGAGAAAGCTGCTTGGAAGGAGGCTATTATCACCGAGCAACTGTCCGAAACGTGTATGACTGTACAGTTTAGTCACATCATGGCTGGAGGTTATGCTGCAGGTTATTATAGTTATAAATGGGCGGAAGTTTTGGATGCCGACGCTTTTAGTCTGTTCAAAAAGCAGGGCATTTTCAATCAGGAAACAGCTCAGAGCTTCAGAGATAACATCTTGTCGAGAGGTGGAACAGAGCATCCAATGACTTTGTACAAACGTTTTAGAGGGCAAGAACCTACCATTGATGCTCTGTTAGAAAGGAATGGTATTGCAATTCAATAAACATAGAGAAATGGGCAACGAGAAACAACTGATATTAGACTATCGCTATCTGCGCATGGCCAAGATATGGGCTGAGAACTCCTATTGTAAGCGCAGAAAGGTGGGCGCCTTGGTTGTAAAAGACAAAATGATTATCAGCGATGGCTATAATGGTACGCCAAGCGGCTTTGATAACGTCTGTGAAGACAGCCATAACCTAACTGTCCCCTACGTTTTACATGCAGAAGCCAACGCTATTACCAAGTTGGCACGTAGTAGCAATAACAGCGATGGAAGTACGCTCTATGTTACAGCCTCACCCTGTATCGAATGTGCGAAGCTTATCATTCAAGCAGGAATTAAGCGTGTTGTCTATGCCGAAAAATATCGGTTAGAAGATGGTATCGAGTTGTTACAACGCGCAGGTATAGAGGTGATTTACCTCAATGAAAACGAATAAAGACTATGGAACAGAAGAGAAATAACCGCTGGATGCCCATCATCATGGCCGTCTGCGTCATCTTAGGCATTTTCATCGGAATATTTTATGCCAATCACTTTTCAGGCAACCGTCTCAACATCATCAATTCGGGCAGTAACCGATTAAATAACCTATTACACATCATTGACGACCAATATGTGGATAAGGTCAACATCGATTCATTGGTAGACTATGCCATTCCACAAATACTTTCTGAGCTCGACCCTCATTCAGTCTACATTAGCGCTAAAGATGTGCAGTCGACCAATGACGACTTGAGGGGCTCTTTCTCAGGCATTGGCATCGAATTCACCATTCGGCAGGACACGATACACGTGCAAAACGTAATTAAAAATGGTCCAGCTGAACGTGCTGGTATTCTGGCAGGCGATAAGATTATCAGCGTTGATGGCAAACCATTCGTCGGAAAAATCGTTACTAACGAAGAGGCCCAACATCGCTTAAAGGGACCAAAAGACACAAAGGTAAAAATAGGAGTGATTCGATATGGTACGAGAAAAGTAAAGACATTCACCATCACTCGTGGAGAAATTCCACAAAAAAGTATATCGGCCGCTTACATGGTTGACGCTACTACAGGCTATATCCGCATCAAAAACTTTGGCGAAACAACCTATCCCGAGCTGCTCATTGCCTTAGCGAAGCTGCAACAACACAACTTCAAGAGTCTCATTATCGACCTGAGAGACAACACGGGGGGATATCTCAATAGCGCTGTGCAAATTGCCAACGAATTCCTGCCCAACAATCGTCTCATCGTCTACACACAAGGCCGGAAGAGCCCGCGCGAAGACTATCGCTCGGATGGTCGCGGCAGTTACCAAAACATTCCGTTGGTGGTACTCATCAACGAGGCCTCGGCATCATCTGCCGAAATCTTTGCAGGTGCAATGCAGGACAACGACCGCGCTACTATCATTGGACGACGTTCGTTTGGCAAAGGTTTAGTGCAACAGCAAATTGGTTTCAATGACGGCAGCATGATACGTCTCACAATCGCGCGCTATTACACGCCCTCCGGCCGGTGCATTCAGAAGCCCTACATTAATGGGGACGCGCAAGACTACCAACAGGACCTGCTCATGCGCTATCAACATGGTGAATTCTTCTCACAAGACAGCATTAAACACCGCGGACCTGCGTATCACACGCGCCTGGGCAGAACAGTATATGGCGGAGGAGGTATAACACCCGACATTTTTGTACCTGAGGACACCATTGCAATGACCTCCTATTTCAAGCAGGCGGCAATGAGCGGACTCATTCTCCAATATGCATTCAACTATACGGACGACAATCGGCCAAAGTTAGTCAAATATAAGACATTGGCCGAACTGAGTAGCTATCTTGACAAGCAAAACTTAGTCGAGAAGTTTGCCTCCTATGCCGATAAACATGGATTAAAGCGCCGTAATCTCATGATTCGCAAGAGCCACAAGCTGCTCTATCGCTATATTGCAAGTCGCATCATCTATAACATGCTCGACGAGGAGGCCTGGAATGCCTATATCAACCAGGATGACAAGGTGATCGAGAAATCGCTGCGCGTGTTCAAGAATCAGGCAGCTTTTCCACAGAAACCACAAGCCATTAAGAAGGCCAAAACAGTGAAAAAATAGTGCAAAAAATGATGCAAAAAGCGCTAATCAGACAAGAAATAGCGCAACGTAAACGATGCTTCAGTCCCGAAAAGCGACTTGAAGCATCGCTTGCATGCATGCAACAGCTGCTGAACCACCATCACATCAGGCTGGCGCACACGATTCTGCTCTATCATGCCATGCCCGACGAAGTGGACACCCGCCAACTCATCCATCTACTGGCACAGGCTGGCAAGACGATATTGCTACCCGTAACGCTGCCGCAAACACTCGAATTGAGGTACTACACAGGCGATGAGCAGTTGCAACCCAGTGGAAGATATCACATCATGGAACCCACAGGACCGCTATTCACGCGCTATGATGACATTGACACAGTGGTCGTACCAGGAGTAGCCTTCGATGATGCCGGAAGGCGATTAGGACATGGGAAAGGTTATTACGATCGCCTACTTGTACAACTACCAAAGGCTTACAAAATAGGGCTTTGCTTTGCATTCCAAATGGTAGAGCAAGTGCCTACCACTGCCGAAGACATCATGATGAATGAAGTGATACATGATTGACCGAGCGCTTTTGAATCATAACCATGCTAAACATATCGGTCGGTTAAGGAGAACATGAGTTTACAATCTCAAACACTATCTTCTAACTACCGCACAACAGCCTACAAAGAGCAAAACACAACAGCTTTAACGCATAGTTGCACATCATAGGTTTAAAACATAACCAACCATGCGCAATGTTGACCATGCCAAATAGCGAGCATTGACATCAATTCGCATAGTTGGCTATTTGCGATATAAAATAATGTCACTTGTGCACAATGTTGACTATACAAAATAATTTGCATTATCAATAATGCGCATGGTTGGCCATGTCTTGAATAAAACAACAATAGCTATGCGCAATGTTGACTATACAAAACAGCATACATTATCAACAATGCACATGGTTGATAATGTTTTGAATAAAATAGTGTCAGTTGTGTGCAAGGTTGATTATATGTCAACATCAGCCAACTCTATCTTGACACAATATTGACAATACTACATGCAACGCTATGCCATTTATGAGCCGTGTTGCATATCATACGAAAAAAGACATGTGGTTTGTGCTGCCAAGCATAACTGATTTAAGGAAAACAAGGTGTAAATCTCAATAAAAATGGATGTCGCTGATGATATAACCGCCAACAGCTTCATTGAGTTGCTGTACCAAACGTTGACGCATCATGCTCAGGTCCTGCCTGAGGGCTGGATTGAGCATTTTCACAAACAACGTTTGGTTTTTAATGAACTTCTCGCCCGTGTAGCGTGCCACCACTCTACCTGCTACTGTGTCCCAAGCTGCTAACAGTCGCTTTTGCTTCAATGGAATCTCCAATCCTTCGTTGCGCAAGAATGTCTGTAGCAAGTCGCCCAATGGTTTTACATCGCGCTTAAACATGGCTGTCAAGGGTTACATTTCCTCCAGTCACAGCATAGAGATGATAGTCAAAGTTTCCCTTTGCTAAAATCATATCCAAATGCGTGCGGTTGGTGTCGGTGATGAAAATCTGCCCAAAGGCTTCACTACTTACAAGCTGAATGATGCGTTCCACACGAATGGCGTCCAACTTGTCGAAGATATCGTCGAGCAATAACAGCGGCTTTTGCTCACCTGCCTGACGATGTAAGAAATTATATTGTGCCAATTTCAACGCTAAGGCAAATGTCTTGTGCTGTCCCTGACTCCCTTCTCGCTTCATCTGAAAACCATTCAGAAGCATCTCTAAGTCATCGCGATGGGTGCCGTGAAGCGAATATCCCACGGCCAAGTCTTTGAACCTGTCACGCTGAATGACATCCAATAGCGGTCCCCGTTGCGCATGGGAGACGTAATGCAACCCCACGCGCTCGCTGTCACCCGAAATGTAGGTGTAAATCTCCTGAAACACTGGTACCAGTTGCTCCACGAAGGCCGTACGCTTGTTATAAAGCGCCGTGCCGTGCTGTGCCATCTGCTCTTCCCATATGCTAAGCAACGCGCTGTCGGCTAAGTCTCCCTGTTTGAGCAAGGCATTGCGTTGCTGAGAGCTTTGTTGTAAGCGATGAGCGAGTCTATGTAAGATCTGTCGTATTGCGATATCACAACGTCCATCAAACGGCGTCGCTCTTCGCTTCCACCTTCAATTAATGCCGCGTCTGCAGGCGAAACAAATACTAAAGGGATAAGTCCTATGTGTTGTGCCAAGCGTTTATATTCCTTCTTGTTGCGCTTAAAGTGTTTTTTCGTTCCACGCTTCATCCCACAATAGATGTGTTCCTCGTCCCCGAGCTCGCTCATATACTCCCCTTCCAACACAAAGAAGTCCTCGTTGTGTCGCATTACCTGCGCATCAACAGGGTTAAATGCGCTGCGACAAAATGATAGGTAATAGACCGCATCTAAGACATTGGTTTTGCCTTCGCCGTTATTACCTATGAAACAATTGAGCTTTAGGCGACAAATTTATCGTCGCTGCCTGAATGTTTTTATAATTGAGAATCGATAATCTGTTCAATACCATACCAGTGTGCAAAGTTATGAGTTTATGATGAATAACGAAAAAAAGGAAGAATATATTTCATCAATTGAGATTATTTCAGTACTTTTGTGCTGCTTATTTTGCACGCGCCTTAGGCGTATATACACTGGAAAAGGAATACAAATAGAAAAAAATAGAATAAACAAATGACAAACATCAAAGAACAAGAAGCACTCCACAATGGAGCGCTCGTGAAGCCTGAAGCCTTTGCAATGAAATATCGAAAGGCCATCATCATTGCTGTTGCAGCTATTATCATTGCTGTAGTAGGTGGATTCCTCTACCAAGCTTATGTTGCACAACCACGCGAAGATAAAGCCAGCACAGCTTTGGCTAAAGGACAAGAATACTTCGATGCCGAGCAATTCGATAAAGCATTAAAAGGCGACGGGACAGGCTACATGGGACTATTAAACATCATCAATGATTATAGCAGCACCGACGCGGCGAACTTAGCCAATCTATATGCAGGACTTTGTTACGCCAATTTGAACAAATGGAATGATGCTGTGAAATACTTAGATGCCTATAGCCCTGCTGACGATGCTATGGTTAGTCCAGCTGCAATCGCTGCACTTGGCAACGCTTATGCACATATAAATCAACTCGACAAGGCCATTGACAACTTAGAAAAAGCTGCCGAAATGGCTGACAAGCAAGCTAAAGATGGTGCTAATAATTCTATTGCACCAACATTTTACCTGCAAGCTGGTATTCTTTTAGAGAGCCAAGGCAAAAAGGACAAAGCTTTAGAACTCTACAAAAAAATCAAAGCTAACTATGTGAATGCACAGTTGGTACAGAGTCAAGAGATTGATAAATATATCGAAAGGGCTTCACGATAATGGCTACGGCACTACATCACCTCTCGGATTATGACCCTGCTACGGTTCCTGATGCCAGCAACATGTGCTTTGGCATCGTTGTGGCCGAATGGAATCCAGACATTACTGGTGCCCTTTTATCTGGCGCAATGGCAACGCTTAAGCAACATGGGACACTTCCAGAAAACATCCACGTAAAAACAGTTCCGGGAAGTTTCGAGTTGATTTATGGCGCGCATCAAATGGTGCTACACGGCGGCTATGATGCCGTTATTGTGATAGGTAGCGTCATCCGCGGTGAGACTCCTCACTTTGATTACATTTGTCAAGGAGTGACACAGGGCATTGCTCACTTAAATGCCACACAAGAGATTCCTGTCATATATGGACTTCTCACCACCAACGACTTACAGCAAGCCCTCGATCGCTGTGGTGGGAAACTGGGAAACAAAGGAGATGAGTGTGCTATTGACGCGATTAAAATGGCTAAATTTTAATTATTGAATGAAACTCTACCAATTAATACAAGCTTATTCATTTGATGAGCTCATGCCTGTCATCAATGAGATGTTCCCTGGAACGGTCAAATATCGTGAGCCACTAAAGGAGGCTTATACTATTTTAGAATCGCTTCGCCCCGTAAATTCTTCAAAGAGCATCCGTTATAAAATTATGAAAGGAAACGGGGACGAACAATACATGGGTGCCGAAGATGCCAACTTTAGAGGCAATTGGGAGGTAATTATCGGAAAGGATGTTTCGCGTGAGAAAGGAGTTGATCTTAGTGATATAGAACTCTTGGCCAATTGTATCGTTAATATGTGCTTCATTAGCAACTATCCCAAACAATTTGAACAAGCACATCAAGCACTCCTAAAAGAATAGTATCACGCAGCCTGATACAATTATAAACTACACAATGAGATAGAGAATACATCAGTTTCTATCTCGTTGCACTGTTATAGTGACCATCTCTACAACCTTCAACCAATAACTATTACATCTATCGCTAGTTATGTCCATTAAAAGGTTCCATCGTTGCCGATCCCTCATGCGCAATACCATCTCGTTTCAACACACTTTTTATCGTCAGGGCCACTACCTTACAATCGGTGAGGAACGATAGATGATCGACATACCACACATCATAAGCAAATTTTTCACACCAAGTGAGTGCATTGCGCCCATGACATTGCGCCCAACCTGAAATGCCAGGTCTAACTTCATGCCGGCGCGCCTGTGTAGCATTATACAATGGTAGATATTGGACCAACAAAGGACGTGGCCCTATTAAACTCATATCACCCTTTAATACATTCACAAATTGCATCAATTCATCCAAGGAAGTAGACCGTACGAAAGCACCAACACGTGTAATTCGTTCTTCGTCGGGTAATAGTTTTTCCTGCAGCATCGCGTGCATCTGTCATCGTCTTAAACTTAATTACCTTGAATACCTTTCCCCTTTACCAGGACGCTCCTGCAAAAAGAATGCCCCTGCACCATGATTAGCAAAATGCAACCATACAGAAAGTAACAACAACAATGGTGACAAACAAAGGAGCACTCGAAAAACGAAATCACAATATCTAAAAAAACGTTTGAAAAAAATTTTTCTATACATAAATCTTCTCTAAAGTGATTGATAGCATTGCAAAATAGCCTGCCAAACAAACTCCTGCCTATAGCGCATCACAATTTGTTCACGCGCATTATACGCCATACGTATAACGTCTGTAGGATGAGTTATAAACCATTCCATGGCGTGATAGAGCGCATCCTCCATCACCGTTCCTCCAGATTTAGCTAATTGTTTCCCCTCATCTGAAAGTGGAGCCACTATAATTTTTCCGTTTAAACCATCCTTGATAATTTCATTACATCCATTGATATTAGTAACGATAGATGCCAATTCCAAAGCACCTGCTTGCAAAGGGACATTAGGGAAGCCCTCTCGATAGCTGGGAAACACCAATGCATCGGCCGCTAAGAGATAAGGACGCACATCGTCCTGCCAGCCAACCCACACGATATAGGGATTATTCTTAATTTCATTTTCAGCCACTTCGCCCACAGCATCCCCCGACTCAAAACTCCCAACAATAAAGAAGCTTTGCATGCTGATAACCATTCACATGCAATCGATTTAAAGCGTGAAGCAATTCTATAATTCCCTTATCTTTCACCAAGCGACCTACAAAGACAAAAACAAAATCACCGAGTTCGAAGTCTAAAGTCGCGCGAATCGAAGCACGATTTGGTGCACTTTGCGCCGCCATTCCCGTACTTTTACTAAAACGACTATCATGTATAAGGTCTACTTCTGTACTACACTTTGAAAAATAATTGGTATCAATCCCATTGATATTCCCATTTCCTAAAACAGCAAGTGGCTTCTTCGTAATACCATCAACCTGCAACGTATGTAAAACTCCATTTCCTTCTGGAATTACCTTCGTCGCAAAAAGACAGGTGAGCCGTTCCATAGTCTTCAGAATGAAACGTAAAATACCATTAGCACCTTGATAACGTAGGCCTGTAACGGTGTATATACGATGGGAAACCCCCACCACTTTCCCCGCAATCATTGCCAACAAAGAGCCCTTTGGAGTATTGGCATGCAAGATATACGGACGTTCCTTTTTAAAGAGTTTTATTAGGCACCACAAACTTTTTATATCTGCAAAGGGACGAATTTCACGCTCCATTGGCACATTGATTACCCGAATTCCTTCACGCTTGGCCAAATCATGGAGCACGCCTGTATCAGCTGAGACACCAACAACCTCATAATATTGATTGAGGAATTTCAGTTGACCCACCAATAAGTTATAAAGCGATATGTCGACTGTTGTCAATCGAATGAGTTTTTGTCTATGAGCTTGCATAAATCTCCTATATCATGTATTTTATATTGAGGCAGACTACTTTCATCAACATTAAATTGCTGGGAATGAATATTCTGCCCATCATCTAACAAGCAAATTGTAATCCATCCCAAAGCATTGGGCCATGCAAAATCTTTTTTAGGATTATCACCCACATAGAATATTGTATTTCCTTCGCCATAGCGTTGCTGCACATCCTGAAAAGATTTCCCTTCTATTTTTTCAGATCCAAATGCTTCTGAGATATAAATATCTTGCTCCTCAAAATAGTTTTTTAGCCCTAATGACGCTATTTATTTTGCTGCGTTAAGGTTCGCCCATCGGTAATTAGTCCCATTCTGATACCTTTTTCGCGCAACCTGTCTAAAGTATGTTTTGCTTCAATACTTAATGCTATCTTCGGAACGTGTGTCCGATAAGATAAAAGTAAATCTTGTATAGTCAAATCATGTAAGGAATGCAATGCTAACAAGCACTCAAAGACATTCTTACCAGCTTCCCAATAGCCCATCATCTCTGCATAAATTCCTTGCAAATGATAATTTATTTCTATAAAAGAGGCTATACCTCGGTAAGCCGATTTCAGAAAATCAACTTCATGATAGAGTGTGTCATCTAAATCAAAAAAAACGACTTTATCCTTCATGAACGATAATTTCGCGATCATAACGCAACATCAGCGTATGATTTTTCCAATTGTCTTGATATGTTATTTTCTCTCCTAAACAATACTCTCTCAACATAAAATCCGCAAAATTTGCCCCTGCATAATAACTTAATGGGTAGCCACCGCCAAAACGAGGATTAATTTCTATACCATAAATACGCTCATCTCCCTCACGATAGAACAACTGAATACAGATACACCCCACAACACCAGGCAAATAATTCATACGCTTTTTGAGGAATGCCACTAAACTATTTTTTTGTGTAATGCCTTTATTGATCTCGCCAGCGCGAATCTTTAAGCGTTCCCGCGGCACAATGCTCTTCACCTGATGGTCGATTCCATAATACATATCCACCGTAAATTCTTTAAACTCTTCTGGATTGATGTACTCCATAAAAATAAGTTTCTCATCAGCCAATAACTCAGGAGTTAATTCATCCTGATGACGAATGATATGAAGATTAGTACTTAAAGAACCATCATAGGGTTTAGCAAAAAGTGGGAATGTTGGTTGGAACTTGTCTATCTCTCGAGGCACATCAATTCCCAAATCAGCAAAAAGTTTTGCTGTCTTTCGTTTATCCCGACACATTGAAATAAAATCTTCATCCGAAACCATTACACGAACACCAGATTCAGCAAACACCTCCTTGTGTTGTGCCAGTATTAAAAGTTCGGTATCTATTGTCGGAACAAGGATACCGATATTGTGCAATTGACAAAGCTCTAACAAGTGCGTGATGTAAGTAGAAGCAGTACATCGTTCTACTTCAAAACACCCATCTGATACATATCCTGCAGGTGCCATTCGAGGATTCATATCCGTTGTAAACACTTTCCCTTCAAGATGCAAAGTAGCAAGTGAATTTTTAAAAATCTCTGTCAACACAACACGCTGACCTGCAGATGTAATTAATATATTTTTTTGCATTGCGGTATTACTTATTTTATCATTATTTGTTCTGTTTTGCACAACCCCAAATACACCTGATTGTATGATTGTACCATCTTGTTAATATCAAACTGCTGCGCACGTTCATAACAACGATGGGCAATCTGCTTATAATAGATGTCATCGGTTGCCAACAGTTGAAGTAGAGCGGCCAACTTGTTTACATCTTCATGTGGAAACAAAAGTCCCCAATCTTTTGTTACTTCACGTAAACCATTCACATCACTTGCGATGAAAGGTTTTCCTGCCGACATCCCTTCAACATTACTAAGACTCAACCCCTCCCAGTGGGAAGACATCACTATAATATCAGCAGCTTGTAACACCTGCGGAATATCAGTACGAACACCCAGAAATCTTACATGAGAAGCTACACCTAAAGTTTCACATAACTTTTTCACTTCCTCTAAACGTTCTCCTACCCCGGCAAACCACACTTCATACGCCGTTTTAGGAAGCAATGCTAAAGCTCGTACGAGCGTGTCTTGATCCTTTTGCTTTCTAAAGGCTGCAACCATTAGTATAGCACACCTATGCTTCTTTTTCTCCAGTAATTCTTGACATGGCTTAGCCGTATGAATAGATTCTACATCAATACCATTGTTAATCGTTGAAATGCGCTTATAAAATGACGATGTAGGATTATTCCACCCTCTACCCATATACTCACGTAATTTCTGAGCTGCAATATTACTAATACAAATAATTTGACTATAACGCCCATACATCCAACGTTCTATAGGTCGATACCATCCCCAATTGCGTTTGCGATTTGAAGTATTATGCTCTGTTGTACATAACTGAGGTCTATATAATATACTAGCCAGTGCTACAAATAGTTGTGGTGAAGAATTGTGCGTATGTACAATATCGTATCTACGCATCATCCGCAGCAATTTGAATATATATATAGGATTATAATAGCCTGTTCCTAATATATAAACCTTAGTTTGTGGGCTCTGTCCCTTTAATCGATTCATCAATGGAGTCTCTTTTCCATTAAAAACACAGAGATCAACTACATGTCCTAAGGCCTGTAGACGAGGTATCATATTTACCAATAAAGTCTCGGCCCCTCCCATTTCCAAAGAAGTTATAACCTGGAGTATGCGCATTGAAATTATTTTTTATGCAAAGTTGTTTGTAAACAAGCTTTCAGATACCCTGCTAAACGCCTTGAATTTATAGCTACTCCTCGTGCATTCAGATGGTAAGCTGTGTTATAAAGTAAACTATCAGGATAGGCTAAGCTATCTGGAGGGACGACATAAGCACAACCAGAAGCAGCTAATTTCTGCTCAATTTTAACAATTTGCTTTCGATTGAGCGATACCATATCCTTACTGGTTATTGGAGGCAGAAGAAAGACTTGCACACCCCTTCCTTGTAGGCTATGTACTTGATTTAACAAATGCTGAGTATAACTTGTATTATAATCACCTAAAATAGAGTAAGCACCTATATTGTTAATGTTAGGTGGTAGTGTTCTATGCGATACTTCATCTCCCCATTTATTAAATCCACTCATCTTGTACTCATACACATTCCCAACTGGCTTGAAGGCATGAAGCACCTTAAATAAATTCCCTTAACAGCGATCTGCAATGTTGTTTTAAGGAAACCTAAGCTCATAACTCCTAACTGCTTACTATTCAGAAGCCCAGGATTAAAATCACTTAAATAGGGCAAATAACCTAAAGTCTCAGGATTGCCATAGGCATTGTCGCCATAGAAATGATCATATTCAGGCATTAAAATCACAATATCTCCCCGATGAAAATAGGGCTCATAGCTATCGAAAATATAGCGCATTCCCATACCTGCAATAAGCCCAGAATTAAAGACGGGGCGTTTTATACTATCAGATATTGTTTTAGAATCAATGCCAAACGCAACATTACTACCACCCACAAAAATAACTTTGGGAACTCGAGTCTTCATTTGAATAAGCTGACCTTTAACCGTAAATTCATTGTTATAATGATCTGTTGCAAGCCAAAACTTATTAAGAAGAAATAATAATCCCACCCAAACAGAGAAAAAAACAATAAAAGAAAAAGAGCTTGATAAATAATGCTTTCATCTTTTAAAAGTTTTGATAAATAAATTGTCCTCCTTCTGTTTTGCATATAGAAGAAAATAGAGAATATCAGTAATGTATAAACCATCCAACGGAAAAAAACGTGATTTCTTTTGAAGATAGTCTAATCCATGATTATAGTTTCTCCCCTTCCACTCTATACCCACAAAACTCAACAACAACATAAAGAATATTGGAGGCATCACCATCGTAACTACGCTTACAGAACTACTTATAGTGATATTTTTAAACATACAACCCAATAAATCAAAAAGCACTGTTCGACAGAAATAGACCTAAAAAATATCCAACAAACTGTAATTGCCAGGAATACCAAAAGCCATGTGAATGACATTTTCGAAGGTAAAAGTAACAGGTATTTGCTTCCATTTCTGCTTGCTTTTCCCGCCATCTAACAAAATGGGGATAAACAATGCTCCACATAGAAATCCCCAAATAACAAACGTCCAATTAGCACCATGCCATAATCCACAAAGAGTAAACACGATAAGCGTATTCACTATCGTCCGGAATGTTCCGCAACGACTACCTCCCAATGGTATATAAAGATACTCTGTAAACCAAGATGTCAGTGAGATGTGCCAAGAACGCCAAAACTCTGCAACAGTCCTGGCGAAATAAGGAAAACTGAAGTTACGCATCATCTCTATTCCAAACAGTCGCCCTATACCTATTGCAATATCAGAATAGCCCGAGAAATCAGCATAAATTTGGACAGAATAAGCCATGGCTCCCAAAAAGATGACAAAAGTATTCTGCTGTGGATAGGTATTCCAGACTTGAGAAACAATAAGTGCTAAATTATCTGCAATGACCAACTTTTTGAAAAAACCATATAACATTTGTCGCAAACCACTTATAAAGAGGTCTTGCTTAAAAATACTTCTCATCTTCTAATTGGGGAATAAACAATCGTGCTCTATCAATGGGACCAGCTACTAAATGTGGGAAAAAACTCATATAAACCACATAATTCAAAAAAGAAGGAGTCGTTGCTATCGTTCGCCGATAGCTGTCAATGACATAACTCATCGACATAAAAAGATAGAAACTCAAGCCAATCGGCAACAGCAAATGCCAAGAACTCAATTTATCAACAATCATGAAATGATTGAGGAATGGCGCCAACATAGTCGCAAAAAATGATAGATACTTAAATAAAAGCAAGGTAAATACACTCACTATTAAATAAGTCCCAACGATGAGTTTTCGCTGTCTTATGTGCCTATCGTTTAACTGCATGAGCCACTTTCCACAACCATAAGAAAAAAATGGTAATAAAAAAAGAAAAGAAAGAAAAAGCGCCAATCAAATAAGCTATAGAAAACATAACTCAAAATAAGCAATAAATATTTACGCCATATCCCCCTGCTGGGAGGAATACTCCAATAGACCAAGCATGCTAAGGCCAAACTAACTAAAAAAGAAAACGATTCAAACTGCATTGTTATCCTATCTTTTATTTTAATGATGAAGAAGTTCCCAATTGCTTTTTATCACGCCAATGAAACAACATTCCTATGGGATAGTATAATTGCCACCCACCTTTTAATGGTGTTATCATCACCTGAGAAGGAGCACAGGCTTTGAAACGCCAAAAATTAATAGCTGCTTTCACTTTTTCTTTAAAGGGAATTCTATAGGCTAACATCTCGGCATACATCATACAAGTTACTTGTGGTGCTAACATTCTAACTCGAATGATAGAAGCTGTTATTCCATTAGCCTGATACTCTGCGACATAAATTGGAGTATTAAAATAACGAAGCTTATGCTTTTGAGCGATGCGGAACCACACCAATTGCTCTGGACAAAATTTCTCACCTTGTATTTCTGGAAAAGGATATTCCTGCAAAACAGCCGTCTTAAAAACCTCTTTTAAATCTCCATCTACATGATAACGATAGCGAATATCCATCGCATTACAATCAATAGTATCTTGAGGTAACCCCGTCCCTACAACACGCCCATCATCAAAAACATCTAAACCAGCTACTCCTGCAAAAGCACCATCATTAGCTATTGCCACCGCATGCTGTTCTACTATTGCAACTGCTTCTGGCAACAGACAGTCATCACTATCTGCAATAAAGATAAAGTCACCCTTCGCCTGTCTTACACCTGCATTCAAAGCACGATGTTTTCCACCATTCTCCTGCTTATAATATCGAATAGGGAAAGGGGCAGACATGAATGCCTCTTCTACAAATAAATCCTGGGTTTCGTCTGTAGATCCATCATCTATCACCAACCATTCAAAATTAAAGCTGGTTTGGTGCACCAGGCTTTCAAACAAACGAGGCAACAGATGTGCGCGATTAAAAGTGGGTGTTAATATCGTTATCATGAGCATTTTATTTGCTTCTATAAGAAATTACGGCCAATTTTACAAAGTCCTTGATATAAAAAAATAAACGGATTTGATCTAATAAAAAGGCAACTATAAAAAAATACTTATAAATAATAAAGCGATAGAACATGCAAAGGCATATGGGGAAAAATTTTGCATCCAAATCTAAAATCAGATTACGGAAGGAAGCGTGTAAGATCAAAGGATTCGCATGAAGTAAATAAACCGCGAGACAAGATAGCGCGAGTTTGTTTATAATCTTACTCTTTATCTTCAATTGTGAGAAAAAAACATGAATAGGGCTATTGATTGTACTATCACTAAAAGGATTGGTATAAGTAAAAAGACGCCCCGCAATGAGAATATTATGCCATGTCAACCATGAAGCCAAAATAGCCTGTAGAAAAGCTATACCAAAGAACAATAACAACCATTTCGTTTTACTCCACTGTTTGCAAACGGATACATGATGCCTCATATAATAGGCCAAAAGATATAATCCTATAAAAGAAGTCGCCGAATAGCCACCAGCAAACCAGATTGCGCCATAAATGCTCATCCAAGCATATAATGTTTGGAAAACATAAAAAGCTATCAACACCCAACGTAGTTGCTTTTCAGAACATCGCTCGGTAAAACTATTTAATATGGGTGAGAATATCACTAATCCTAAATAGGCCTTGACAAACCAGTAATCATCTGTATGCCACATTAAAATGGTTGACAGCGCATCTACATTTCCGTATTTTTGGGGAGCGAAACAATATAGCACACCATAAATGAGCACGGCAAAGAATAGCGTTTGAAAACACAAATTACCTATGCCTTGCAAGTTTTTCTTAATACCAAACCATCCCGATATAAAGACAAACACATTTACACAGACTATAGCCATTGACTCTAACACAAAACTATTGATACTCGAAAATGGAGCTGTATGCATGCGCTGATAGCTAAAACCGATAGTACCTGGATAGATATGCACAATCATCACCAACAGCATTGCGACAATGCGCAACAACTCTATACCCGACTGTCGTGAGGGCTTTACCACTTGGTGTGTTGGGCTATCGGTAGAATTTATCTTTGTCATATCTAAAATCATATTCATATTCGTCATAGGTTCTATCAGGGTCTCGATGACCATTCGTCAAAAAGGTCTTGTAAGGATACAAAATTTGATACCCACCTTCACCCCAACCGCGAAGAATTCGGAAATATAAAAAGAAACTTAAGCCAATAAGGAAGAGATGGAATCCGCTTAGGGAATTAGATTGTGGCATATTCACATTATGTTTTTGTGCTGCGATATTGGCCAATGTCGCGATGACACCAATAGCGTAATACCAGCTCAAACGTCCACCATTCTCTGAACGAATAAACAAAAGCAATACACAACAGAAAAATAAACCAAGATTCATCAACAAGATATGCCGCTTAGTATCTAAGACATATTCATAGTTACGCAAAATCAGCACGGCAAAAATAACAGCCTCTATCAAATAACCAGGACGTAAAGAGCCCGTACTCTCATTCAAGCTTTCGCCACGCGAGTCATCGGCTGCATCACTATAAGTGTCATAAAAGAAATTGGCGACACCCAAAGCACCTAAAAACAAGCAGATGATTAATACTGTTATCACTACTCCCTTGGGATACTTCTTTATGGGGATAAAATAAAGTGGGAACAAAATAACCGCGGAATTATGCATCGAATAAGCTAACAATACGATTAGTGCAAATCTCCAAAAGCTACGCTGATAAGCATAACGAATGGCTAGCCAACCAATACTAAAGCCCATGACCTGGCGCAAATAAGTGAACGTGAAGAAAAACAATAACCCCATGAACACCATGAGTGCCATCAGATTATCATCTGTATACTCACTAATCGACACGAATAACAGGGCATAAACTATCAGTGTTAAGATGAGAATAAAGATGTAACGATTACTGGTAAAGAATGAAATGGCAACGTTAAACCATCCATAGCCTTTCTCACCTTCCCAGTGTGTAAATATCTGAGCCTCGTTGAGATAATCGTGCATCGCTGTTTTCCCCACATCTGCTGCCTGATCAAAATATTCGGCATAGATGTAACGATCATAGCCACCTAACATGTCGGATAGCCCAACAAAGAGTCCCAATGCTATCACAATAAAGAAGAAAAGCCGTTTGTCGCAGCCTGTGCCACGATAAGTCAGCTTATAAATAGCAATGAGAACTATAAAAAGGAATAAATATAGAAACATTTAAATCTGAAACTACTTTAAGCGGTACCATCTCATTCCGCCGATGAAATATCCCAATGAAACAGTTTGTGAACGATGGCTAAGCACTGGTGGTGTACTAAAACTTGTTCTCGTCCCGCCTCAGCCATGCGCTCATAGTCGGGAATGTGTTGCGGAATTGCTGCCAACATCGTGACAAGCTCGTGAGGACTATGATATAACAAACACGACTTGCCATGCTCCACTGCTATATTTTCTAAAGCACCTGGTGTCCCCACTGCCAACAAGCCATTGGCAATTGCATCCAACACCTTGCCCTTCGTTCCTGTTCCTACTGCTATCGGCGTAAGTTGTATGTCGTGGGCTTGTAGCGCTTCGATATAATCCTCAGCAAAATTTTGATGGCTCACAACAAACCCCGCGTGCTGCAATGTTTCGACATCTCTCTCCCACCCTTTTCCTAAGAAGGCGATATCGTAATGCGCTTTAATGGTGCTAACCTCAGCCTCTGCATCACGAGCCGTGAGCAAGGCTATCACCTTTTGCACCTCATCGGCCATATAAAAATCATTACGCCCTGCTATCAACAGCTTAATTCGCGGTTGATGAAAAGCAATTTGTTGGGGTTTGTAATCATAAAGAGGATGTCGCAGGAACAACGTCTCGCCATGCTCTACATGTGATTGGAAGAACAAGGCGTCGGCTTGCCCTACAAAATGATAACGCACATGGGGCAAACTAATGTGGCGCTCCAAAGCGAGATATTGATGATAGGCAAACGACGACTTTAATATCTGAAAGAGGTTGCGTGTGGCAAAAGCCTTTCCCAGTAAGCGATAATAAAACAACGACTCACAATCGGGCATCGTAACTACGCATCTTGTGCCACTAAACCAGCGTGCCAAACCTGCAATCTCTTCACCATAAATCCATACAGCGTCGGGGGTCTCGGCCTTCACAGCTTGTATCGCAGCTGACGAAAGACGATAATAAGAGGCCAAAGGATAGCGCAATAACACGCGCAACAGAAGTAGCCGCAACCGCATCATGACCAACATCCATCGCGGACGCGGCAGCAACCTGATGGTGATGCCCAAGGAGGCCTCTATCTGCTTGATTTCATCAGGCGCAATCTCGTTGATGTTAAACGAATAGACCACGAACGCAGTCCCTTCTCCACGCTGTGCCCGAATGAGGTGATAGGGCAACGCCGAGGCTGCTCTGACGTTATTATAGGTGGGTGTTGACAGGGATATCAACACTATCTTGTGTAATGAATGCATATTCTTGGGAAAGAAAAACTAACGATTTTGCCATATCATTTCGATACATGTGCTGCTCCATCACACGACAATCATGCATCTATCTTACTTTCATTGCCCGTTAGAGCGTTTGCACGAGATTCTCGTAACAATCGAGGGTCGTTCACACGAGAAAAAAAATTTCCCGTAACAATCGAGGGTCGTTCGCACAAGAAAAAAAATTTCCCATAACAATCGAGGGTCGTTCACACGAGAAAAAAAATTTCCCGTAACAATCGAGGGTCGTTCACACGAGAAAAAAAATTTCCCGTAACAATCGAGTGACAATAGATTAGTCTCCTCGAAAAAAAGATTCCTTTCGTTGCAGCGAGGCCACATTCCTTGTGCTTTTATCTCATTTTTGTTGCTTTGAACACGTGCGATGGTGCATTTCTACAGGCTTCAATGCGCCTTCAGAATGATTTTGGCAGGTGTACCCACAACGATGGCATCATCGGGCACATCCATATCTCGCACAACCGTGTCGGTCGCAATCACCACCCGATGGCCAATGTGACACTTCCCAAACACTTTGGCGTTAGGTGCTAAATAGCAATCGTTTCCGATAACAGGCAGTTCGTGCCGGCGATTGAGCGAGCTAATGCCCACTATCACCCCTGGCGAAAGATGCACATTGTCGCCAATACGAGCCTCGCTATGCACAATGATGAAGCCTGCCGTATGTTGTATTTTCACGCCCTTCCCCACTGAATGGAAACTAATTTCGATGTTTCCTTTCTGCGAATAATGATGGTAGCAAATGGCGGCCAGCGGATAAAGCCACCGGAAATACCGATTGCGCTGTGCCATCTCTGCCACGCGCAGCCAAAAAAGGAAACGAAAGCGATAATTGGGAAAAAAGAAATCGGCCAAAAGAAACTTTAGCCAGGAGTAGGCATAATTGCGCTTAAAATCGGCAGCTATGCTGGCTCTCATCCCCTTCCATGTTGCCTTATCTTCCATCGTGATGACAAATTTTATGATACAAATCCATCCATTGTTCCTGAATGGCTTCTATTTTAAATTGCGCTGCAACGGCAACCGACGCTGTCCCGAAAGCTTTTCTGAGCTGCTCATCGGCTATCAGCTTACAAATTTTATCGGCAAAATCGTCGACATCGCCCAAAGGAACCATAAAACCATTTTGCCCATGATGCACTAATTCGTGAGGAGCCGATGGACAATCGAAAGCCACAACGGGCAAACCACACGCCTCGGCCTCGGTAATAACCAATCCGAAAGCCTCATCACGCGAACTTAATAGAAACATCGAGGCATCGACATATTTCGTCACGATATCCTGTGTCGCCCCCCGCAAAGTTACGACTTCCGACAGCCCAGCCTCATCAATTTGCTGCTGCAAACGCTGCCTTAACTCACCTTCGCCATAAATATCCAACCGCCATTGCGGATAGCGTTGTGCCACCTTCTGCCACGCTTGAATCAAATAGTCAAATCCTTTTTGATAGTGCAACCGCCCAACAGCTATAGCCTTGGGATGCTCACAAGTTGAGAGGGCTTGCGCATGGATGGTCAAAGGATTATAAATAAAGGTGGTCTGTGGAACGAAACGCGTCCATTTCTTTGCATCACTCTGGCTCAATACCACCAACTGATCATACTTCCTGGCCAACAGGATGCGCCGCAGGGTTTGCATCCATGCCGCAATTTGCAGAGCCAATCCGCGCCGATGTTGCCCCATCCAAACCCATGAGATATTGAAAGAAAAATGGAACTCGAAAACCTTCTTGCTCCCATCACGCAACTTATAGAGCACAAAAGACTCTAAGCCTCCTGTTGAAACGGTGATATCTTGCGGATGCTGATCAAAATAGGCCGACAATGCCGCATAACACTCGGCCTTGGTCTTCGCTGGAAGATGCACCCGCTCGATGCGCTGATCTAATGGAAAAATGTCGGGGCAACTTCCATCATCTAACGTGATAAACGTGATATCCAAATCATGGCACATCGCATTTACCCGCAAAGAAAGCACGCGCTCCATGCCTGCAGCATGCCACAGCCCCTCGGTGATATAAGCAATTCTGATTTTATGCTGCACCATCAATAAAAATACCTTTAATAAAGCCGACCGCCTTTCCCATTGAATTGATAAGTGAGATGCTGCGGCCGCTCAGCGATTTTCTTGGCAGGAATACCTGCAACAACTGTAAAAGGTGGCACATCGTGCGCCACAACACATCCAGCGGCCAACACTGCACCTTCGCCAATCGTCACTCCTGGAAGGATAATCACATTGGGACCCACCCAAACACGATTGCCAAGCGTTACCTTCTTACAAATAGAATCATCACAACCAAAATCGGCTGCACGATAATCATGTTGCTCCGTATAGATGGAAACACGTGCCGAAATTCACATTCGCTCCAATCTCTATCCCATTGCGCGCATCTAACAACAAATCATATCCACCAATCATCCCCTTTCCGATATGCAAATGGTGCGCCGACCATATTTCTGTGCCATACCGAAATATGACATTCTCCTCACATTGCACTCCAAGTCCTTTATACATCCACTTACGCAAATGATAAGAAGGAAGGTGACCAATATGCACGGCGCAAAACTTTTCCCAACCCGATCGAGTGAAGCGAGCTACCAGTCGATAAGGTATGGCTAATGGCCTCGCCCATCGTTTATGTGGATGCAGCCAGGTATAGACGGCCAACACATTCCATGGATAGACAACAATAATGGCAATCCAAGGAAGATAGGCCAACAAAATCAGGAAAATGAGAATAGAAATCAGCATTACAAACCAATGAATAATTTATGAGAACTATCACATGCCATACTTCTCAAGCCACCGTTTTAAGCGGTATCGCTTCATCCCATCACGCTTAAAAAAGCAGAAAGGAATCATGAGTAAGGCTGCAACATCTTTCACTATGAGTTCAAAGATGTTGGGAATAAATGGACGCACATAACAATTCAGATAATAACGCAAAATGAGTATCCTCAATTTTAGGTTCTCTTTAGCATTAATCTTGGTTGTCTTAGGATTCGGAAAGCCCGATAATGCGACATATTTCCAATAATGTTTTCCATCAGGAATCTTCACATTCAGCCATGGTTTAAATGACGATGCATAATGGAGTATACAAGGTTCCATAGCATATTCATAGAGATCAAATGCCTTTTGCCGTCCATCAAGCAAGCCTAAAGTCATTGGATATTTACCATACTTATAAGGCAATTGAAGCCAATGGTGCCGGAACTCATGGTTCAACACATCCTGATCTTCCATCATAAGATTGTCCCCCATCTTATTAATATACTCCAACATGTGTTGCAAACTATCATGCTTTCTCCAATAAACCAAGTTAATCATAAGAATACCAGAACAGAAACCCTTATCGCCCAATCCTAACCCCAATATTTGACGATGCTTTCCTGTCAGGGGTGTTCCATCACACATTGCCGCCACCCCAACGTTATCAAGTTCTAACTCATATAAATCTATAACCTTACCAAGTACAATAATGTCACAATCTAAATAGAGTATTCTCTCTATATCCGCTGTTAATAATGATGGGAGGAATAATCGATAATATGCCGCAATAGAAAGATTTGGATGACTTTCACTTATTTTAAATTCAGAAGTATATTGCTCATCAATATCATAAAAAGATATAGGACAACTATATCGCTGGCACAATGCTGTAATTAATTGCTGCCCATGCTCTGATAAAGCATGATGCAAAAGATGCACATGGAATATATAACCTGCATTATTCTCAAACAGAGAAACACAGCATCGCCATACAATGCTGTACGTAGTTATCATCTGTACTACATGTAATGTGATATTCTTTCATTGCGTTTATCGTTTCATTTAAGTTCTACTAAAAGCGCGTCTACGGGACGTGCTCTTAGATATTATACAATATGATATTTAATTCTCAAAAGATTAAAATATACAATCCTTCCTAAGATACACTTGCTCAACAGCATCTTTTGCTGAAGTGTTAAAGTATATCCTGCTTCCTTTATTTTCTCCTTAAGATAAGTTACAAAAGCATTTGATTGCCACCTTACACTAAAAAGGTTCGCAAATGTCCAATCTAATAATAGAATGAATCGTGCCTCCATGATGGCAGATATATATTGTTGTTGACATTGTTGGGGAATAGAAGCCAATCTCAACAAATCATAATTTATCAAAGACTCTGGTGTCTCTGGAGATGTGTGTAATCCATCCGTATTGATAATATAATGATAAACACATTCTTCTACTATAACAGGCTTATGCTGCATTGCAAAAGCATAACGGACATTAAACAACCAATCTTCTCCTTGCAACACCTCTCGTGGAATATCAAACATCGAATCATTAAGCAGTTCTCGCCGAAACAATCTCCCATAAATAGCGACATGCAAATGTCTACGTGCTATGGTGTCATAACGATAGTCCTCTAAACTATAGCCTGCATCAAACGTCTTAATCTTCACGCCATCGCGAAACCCTACAACCATCTCAACAATCTCCCGCGCTTTTGTACCAGCATAAAGATTTTGTAAAGCATCCTTTGGAAGTGCATCATCGCTATCAACAAAACAAACCCAGTCTCCACTTGCAGCCTTTGCTCCCGCATGTCGTGCAGCCATCACCCCACCATTTTCTTGATGAATAACTCTTATTCGTGCATCTCGGAGTGCGATTTTATCTGCAATCACACCAGTTTGGTCTGGGCTACCATCATCTACTAATATCAGTTCAAAAGCATCAAATGTCTGTTTAAGAACACTCTCAACACAACGCTCTAACGCTTTTTCAACTTTATAACATGGCACTACTATAGAAATGTCGACATGATGAAGCTTTAGCTCACTATTTTCCATAAGCTACACTATAAAGATTTATCATATTAATGTAACAACCTACCTACAAATTTTCGCAAACGTAAAAAGAATTGTCCTAACAAAAAGCAACGTAAAGATAATCTTACCAACCATTGTGCACTCGCTATAGTTTCTAACTCTCCAAACTCTTGTTGAAACTCTTCTTTGGAAACACCTCCATAATATAGTGTCCAATAAGCAAATAAAGGCATCCCATGCTGGACATAATAATCCCAATACATAGTGTCATACAATAACGCACGATAGCTCACACTCGCCCTATACGCATTTAATCCCATCCGTGGATTATTATCTCGAGTAATGGCATCTGGGTTCTCGTCCCTAACATAGTGATAGAAAGCCTTATCTAAATATGAATAATGGGTATCAGACATAGCCATTTTGATATTAACTAAGCATCTTCACAAAGATTAATGTAGGGGAAGTGTATATCCAATTTCCTCCATGTTTCTAATCGAACAAGCTTATTCCAACAAGCTCCAAATAACCTTCCATCAAGATATTCTTTCACAATAGATGAAGAGACGAGACTTTCTGGGCGCTGTGAAATCAATTCCGAATTACATGCCGTATCTCGATAATAGTCACAAATAACTACATCCGCATTTTCATCAACAGCTTTATCATAAAGTTCCTCAAGCATTGTTGGCTCTACCCAATCATCAGGATCCGCATGAATCATATACAATCCTGAAGCTTTCGCTACTCCAAACTCTCTTGTAGACGCTACTCCTCCATTTGTTTTATGAAAGACTTTAAACCGATTATCCTCCCGAGCACAGCTATCACATATCTCTCCCGAGTTATCAGTACTCCCATCATCTACCAATATCACCTCAAAGTCTTTTAAGGTTTGATTCTTCAAAGAAGCGATGCACTTACTTAAAAAGGAGCTACATTATAGACTGCTACAATAACAGAAACTTTTGGTTGCATATTACAGCTACTTTATTAGAAATAAGAAGGAATAACTTATATCTTCGAAATCATTCCTACCCAATATTTATTGTTACCAATCGTCTAAAGAAAAAAACTACTTATATTTATCAACCGCCTTACGTAAAAGCATCTATATAACCATGTCCATACTTTAAATCAGGCTCCATATAATTACCTTCTCCCCATTCATTCCAAGACTTTATAATGATAATTTGTTCTTCCTCTGGTTTATTTTTCACAGCTTCCAAAGCATCACATGCCATTTCATAAAAATATTTTGGGTGTGCATTACAATAAATAGGTGTGGCAGATTTACCACTACGTGGACTATGATCCCAGTTAGGATATATTTGAGGAATCACACCTCTATCTTTACACTCAGGAGTAACGGCATAATGAACTAACTTTTCGAAATTTATAGCACCATGCAATTTCCCTGTGATATGCTGTCTCACCCTTCTAAAAGTACGTAATAGTATTTCCTTTGCTTTCGACATTTGGGAATATTGTATTTGTAAAAGATCTAATATATTACTTCTAATGATTGCATCATAGCCCAATTTCTTATAATAATCTAAAGGCTTATCTCCACACATATTCCCCACTAAATAAAGTCCATTAAATCCAGCCTCTGTTGTCCATAAACGAAACCACCTTAAGTATTCTAAAGGAATCCTTTCTGCATCAAATAATAATAAAAAGGGCTTTCCGTCAATCTTAATATATCGATCATCTCTAAAGGCCTTTAATAGAAAAATTGAAATGCTCGCGAGCATCATCTATACCTGGATAAGTTTGTTCTACTAAACATTTATTTTTCCGCTGACTTAGTATCGCCCAATCTTTCTTATACCATGAATGATTCGCCCATGCCAAAGCAAAAGGAAAGTCAGGTTTCCCACTATCAAGCACTTCCTGGAATACCCTTTCCATGATTCGCTTGCCATTACCAAACCAATAATGCCAATAGAGAAAACCTGTAATCCCTGCTTCGCGCGCTAATTCGGCCTGCTGCTCTCTTACCTCTGGTACTCGTAAATCATAATATCCCAAATCAGCTGGGACTTTAGGCTGATAGTGTCCCTTCCATAAAGGCTTTGCTTTTCCTACATTTGTCCACTCAGTAAATCCCTTTCCCCACCACTCGTCATTTTCTTTGATAGGATAAAATTGAGGTAAATATAAAGCTAAAATCTTCGGATCCATATTTTTTTAATTTATTATTATTTATCTAAAATCTATATTATAGAATACTCTTTATCTTTTCTACAAAAAAATATTAAATGCCAACTGCGCTTTATTCTTTGCTAACTTTTGAGCAATCGGATTTCTATGTATCTGAGGAATACGCTCTTCGAACTGCTTTAATATCCTATTGTTTTCTTCCTCAGAAGTAAAAAAAGTTTAGTGATATCTATCATTTCGTCTTGCAAGCTAAGCTCTTCTAAAAGACCAGACATTTTTATGTTCATAACTGAGAGAAACAAAAGGAACATTATTGTTGATTGCAAAGACAATAGTATGATATCTTGCCCCAAATACAGCGTCAGCTCCTCTGATAATCTGCTGCTGGATATCGCTACTATAAATATCATCACTTACAAAAATGTCTATTTCAGGACAATGCTTTTGAATATCTTGGAAAAGATATTTATCATCAAAAACTTTTCCTTGTAAAGATGTCTGTGGCAACATGACTATTTTATGATTAGGATAATGTTTAGCAATCATTCTTGCCACCTTACTCCAATAAGCGACGACCTCCTCTCCTGTAGCCTTTCCCCGATAAAAATAATGCCAGATTAATGAATTTGGGACAAAAACAACATATTCTTTTCTACCAATTTCTCTAAGGATCTCTTCTGGGATATTCACTTGGGGATAATCTAAGAAAGCTGTATCGGTTGTTTCGATAACATTATTAATTCCTAAATCTTTTGCTATTTTGATAGAAGTGGCGTCACGCAAACTCACATACGATGCATAGTTAAGAATCTGTATCGCTTGTTGCTTAAAAATCTTCTTCTCTTCTGGTTCATCCCAAAAGGGACCTATACTTCGTCCATAGTAAAATATAGGCTTGCCTAATTTCATGGCAATGAGTAGCTGTTCTTCATGCCACCAATTCATAAAGCCTCCCATACAAATCCCCCCAGGTGCACAAACTACAGCATCAGACCAATGGTAATGTCGAAGGAATTTATTCACATAAGGATGACACCAAAACAAAGTATTCTCTATACCTTTCCGAATAAAATATAACGTTTTTAACTGCCGTTCATTAACCCCAAAAGCACTAATATACTCAACCCGCTCATCAAGAACGGAGAATTCATCAATAGCATTCGCTTCTTCGCAATAAAACAACACACGGATATGCACATCAGGAATCTCCTGCAACAACTTTCTTACTAAAGCTCTGTGCGCTGATTCATCGCCACGATTACGTAAAGGTTGATTAACAATAAGAATATTCATATATGTAATTTATTCTATTTTCTTGTATTCTGCATTTATTTTTTTATTCTAACAATCTTTTGCCAAGATGTCCTTCTGTTGCCCAATCCCGATGATGAATCGTTGCAGGATTTCCTATTACGATAGAATGACTTGGGACATCAAAATTAACAAAAGTGTTGGGAGCTATCAACACATCATCACCTATTACAATTTTACCAACGACTGTTGAATTACATCTAATACTAACGTCTTTTCCAAATGTAGGGGAACCCTTCCGCTTTCCTCTTACATCGCGTCCAATCGTAACACCATGCGTAAGAAAAATATTACCTTTGAAAGTTGCTGCACCATTAATTACAATTCGGCCTTCATGTCCTATGATAAGTCCTTTTGGAATATTCATATTTTCATAGAGTCCTATCCCCGTCCTAAAACTATACCGACGGAGTAAATACATGTAATACCGTGACCATATTGTACCTTGCGCAGCTTGAGCAAGACGATACAAACGCAGATATTTTATTTGTGGAAGTTTTAATTCTGCTTTGGACAAAACGCCATCACAATGCCCTCGGAATTCAGCATTAAGCATCAAATCATATCGATAAGCCTCGCTGAATACTCCCTTGTTGATATGCCAAAAATTATAATCTAAGATTCGCTTAAACCCCATAACTATAAATGTAATCGCTTAGGTAAATGGAATTTTCCTAATAAAGCTTGTACTTCAGTCGTCCTATAAGTGGTCCCAATAAGGAGACCTATCGACAACAACACCGTTAGGAGTAATTCAATAACAAAAAAGAAAAGTGTCTTCTCGTGAAAATAGAAACAAGAAAACCACACAACAATAGAAATGATTACTGTCAAAAAAAACTTATAAAAATAATCCCTTACAGCGACTTTCCACGTTTGCTGGAAAAGTTTTTTCTCTAAATCAATTAGAAACGGACATACTGTTATAAATAATTTGCACAATACGGGGGACATAAATGCGCCAGCCAAGCCAAATAGCTTTATCAAGCCTATTGACAATGGGATATTAATAATCCCCGCAATCACTTGCCGGTCGCGCCCCACTTTAAATAGTCCTGCAGCCGTTCGATAGGTTGCTATCACCTGGCAAGAGTTGTTAAGATAAAAGTCTAAACATATTAATCCTACAATCACTTGACTTAATACATACTCTCGTCCCACATGTCCTAACCATAAATGCACAAAAGAATTTAACAATTGGAACATACAAATCGTACAGAAAGCATTCACTAAAAACACTCCCATATCCAACTGTTTATACAAGGTATAGGTTTTTTCTGTCGTTTCGGTTGCAACAACATTACCAATACCAGCAATGATAGACCCCATGATTAAACCAAAGACAATTCCAACTTGACCGATAACCATGTAATAGTTACTATAATAACCAACAATAATTGTCCCAATAAAAATGGATACGATTATATTCAAAGTAGAATTGAATAGTGTTGAGCCCAATTTAAAAACTGATTCATCAAACACTCCTTTAAAAAAATATCTTTTACCTCTGTCTTCGACAATCTTTTTGATGTCTTTTTCCTTTAAATGAGGGAAAGCTTTATCTATTTTCTTAGCTATGATAATATTTTTTTACAATGACTATAGCCATCTTAAATAAAAAGATAAATGATAAAACTTTTTAAAGATAAGAAGGACTATGATGTCTACACAACAACTCAAAATTGCGAAAGCTATATTAATCTTCTCAATCTTATATTGCTGCTGATTGGCAAACATGATTGCTTGCTTATAAGCCCAAAAGAGATAAGTAAAAGGCTGAATCCAACAAAAGAGAAAAATAAATCAGATATAAATTTTTCAGGAATGGGCTGGTTCAAATTAACCATTTTATTTAAAAATGGCATAATGAGACAACCAAATCCAATAATTGCAAATCCAACAAGACGATAGCAAGTCTTATAAAAATTGCATCAATGATTTAATCCGCTCTTTATCATTTAGTGCTATGGGTTTATATAAATAATAAGAAATAGCACTTCCAATGCCTAACTCTGCCAAGGATAGCATAGCAAGAATATTAGAGAAGAGCCCATTAATTCCCAAATAACGCGCTCCCAAGACATAGATAAAGACTGTGCGACTCGCAAAAGACAAGAGTAATGTAAGAAACTGTCTTACACCACTTGTCGCCATAATTAACACAGAATTCTTAGTTCTTGAGTTTTCCATCGCTAAGTTCTATCATTTGTCCAGCCAAAATTTGACCATACTTACTACTAAGGTAAATCGACATCTTCACCATCTCGTCAAACTTACCTTCACCATTCACATACGCACCATTACAAATCAGCCCATGATTTCCAAGAGGTTTACCTAAACCTTCGACACAAGCCTTAATGGTTGCTGTGATAATTTTAGATTCTGTGGTTGCATTACCAAGTACGGCTGTCGTTATCGTCGCATATGGAGAGTCGACCAAAGCATCGGCTTCCACTTTTAAAGATTGATACACTAACGAAACCAAATCATTGTCATTATATTGCTCTTCAATCAATAAATGCAGTGAATCATCTAATTGAAACAGGTTTATGACATGGTCACACTTTCCAACCATTTTCTCCATAGAGGCAGAAATCTTCTCTTTCGTCAAAACCGAATCCAGTAGAATGACAAAAAGATTACATTGCTCTTTTTCAAAAAGCTTCCTTATCGCATCCAATTGTGGAATATTTGTAACGACCAATACGTTTGATGCATAGAGTGAGCCACCCGCACTACCTAAGATGGATGGATATTTCGTCTTATCAATAATAGGCGTAACATATTGAGGCCTTCCCCACAAATGTTTAATTACCTTTTTTAAAATTTTCCAAGAATCATAATATTTCGTCAGCCGATGCTATGATTGTTTTACCTGAAAGAGCTATATCTCCTGTTACAAAAGCTACCAGTGTGGCAATTTCCTCTGGCATTCCTGTATGCTTTGTGATCATGTTACCACCTACAGCGATATTATCACCCAACTGCCGTTCCCCCATAGATGTGGCAACAGATCCTGAAGCTATACCGATGATAGCCATGTGTTCTTGGTATTCTTCAGCCATCACTCGCGTCATAGCAATCAAGCCTGCTTTAGACATTCCATAGCCCGTATAGCCATAAGATTTAGCGTATCCACATATACTTGATATATTAACAACTTTACAATATCCGCCATTCGCTTTCATATACGTTGCTATCAAACGACATATTAACAAACGGCTTTTCAGATTGGTATTCATCACCTCTAAAAAATCTTGCTGGGGATAAGAACGAAAGGTTGGAAAACGATCTATATTTTTAAAAACCCCAGCACAATTCACCCAAATATCTATTGAATGGCGATACAGTATTGCTATTGTTTTTTCCTTTACATCATTAGCATCCTGCATATTCATTGTAATACAAGTAATCTGATTTTCTTGATTTGAAAAACTTTCTTGTAAGTGATTTAATTTCTCAATATCTCTACCAATGATAACCACCTGACACCCTTCTAATAGAAAGCGCTTTACAATTGCGCGCCCAATTCCCCCAGTTGCTCCTGTTACAACTATAGTTTTTCCTTTTAATTTTCCATCAACTACAGAGATTCCACTATAGGCATCAGCTACTTCTTGGTGATATAGGAGAGGTTTCACTACAACATAATTCAGTCGCCTTTTCAACGAACTTAATATTCCCATAGCTTTATTTTAATTTTTTAAAAGCTCTTTCATGACCTTCTTACAAAGCAAAGAACTCCCAGCATTGTTCAACCTAAATCCCCCATCTGCAAATAAAGACCTGTTATCTTGAAAATCCGCATCGCATAAATAGTCTAACACACGAACTTGATGCGTGCCCACAGCATCCTGAATAAGCTTATACATCCCGTTGTCAAGAAAGGCTTTTCCAAAATAATTCGTAAGTTCCTTTGCGAAAGGCGTAATAACGATTACAGGAACTATCTCATGCTGGATGCAATCATCAATCATTGACTTTAAATCATTCGCGTTCTCTTTTAGTGCCCTTTCATTCAACGCATCCTGATTCTTTTCCCTTAAATTTGGCAAACGAAATAAATGCATCCATCCTTCCGCCAATCCCTTCATATTCATCTTAGCAACCTCCTCACTCACAGATGGAGGGAACAGAGCATCTAAACTCATTTCTTGTTCGCTTAAAAGGAATTTCAAACTGCGGAATATTTGCTTGAAATCAGATAGTAAAGGAAGTCTATAGCTAAGGTACCTACTTAACTTAAAATTAGGGATTTCTTATGGTTCAATAAAAAAATATGAGTTATATTGTGGAGACGCTTTATAAGTATAATAACAAACACAAGGGGCCAATGTGAATAGGACAAAAAGCTCTCTTGTTAAAATGAGTCTTATATTTATTAAAAAGGAGATAGTCTTGTTCTATACTTTCTGCATTCAGAGAGAAATTAAAAAAACGATTATTTGAATGATACTGTGGCATCGCCTGAAAAGCATATAAGGCATACGTACTTCCAAAGACTCCACAATCTAATTGTTTAGGGACTCCTTGCTTATAACTTCCTAATTCTAAATGCTGCCATTTAAAATAATCCGTTCGCTTATAAAAAGGCATTAAGCCCAATAAACATAGCGGCTAAAAGCAAGATAAAGAGTAGTCCCCAAATCATTTTCGTAAAACCCTTTTTAAAAGTTCCTTAGCCTTTTCTCTAAACTGCTTACAAGAAGAAGGACGCGTGATATGTAATTTTGCTACTTTACGGAATGGATACCGATTAAGGTCTTCGAAAAAAGCTTCTCGATTACCTCGCGGCTGTGGGCTATTGTTAAACATTGCGCCATACACGTTTCGTAAATCTGAGAATTGATACGCTTTGCTAATCACGTCATCCTTTATCTGCGACAGAAAATCACTACCTTTTATCTGTATTCACCAATATCAAGGATGTCCCCTTATCTTGATCCATTGAAGGGTCTAAATTCTCGATTCCCCAAAAATCGGCTAATGTAAAGTCAGACACGTGTGGATATTCTCTAAAAGGGCATTCATAACAAGATGGGCGCGTATAGAGGTGATCGGCACAATAGCCTGCAAAATAGGGATCATGGCTCCAATCTTTCACATACTCTTTCCCATTTTCAAAATTTATGCGTATCGAAAAATTATGCCAGCCCCACTTCTTATGTTTAAATTTAATCTTGGTGGCATGAGAATGATATTTCTCTTCCATCATATCCATATATTTGAGGAATACTTTAGGAGAGTTTACGCCCAAACAAACGAAATCTGCTACCACTAAATTCTCATATTTTCGCTTCCCCAAAAAATTATATAAACCTTGAACTTGACAAGGCGTTCCGCAAAAGAATACTTTCTCGCCTTTATTTAATAACTTTTTAATGGCCTTGAAAACTCCTTCTGTATTACTTTGTAGGTATTTGGAACTCCGTATATTAGGTAGCAGAGTACTATCATTAGTAACGATCTGGGAAACGGTGTGGTCAGCATTATAAATAGCGCCACCCACATATCCTGCCTCTGCAAAAATCTTTTGAGCGAGTGCTGTATGTACGCCTCCAGAAGTGCTATCTAATCGTATTGCTTCATCCTTATTGTAAGCACCTATTATTTTGGGTTCATTATAAACCTCTTCACGCTCATGCTTATGAAGCATGGGACAAACCTTTTCACAGAGATGACAATCTATACATTTATCCAAATCTACTTTAGGATACCAAAATCCTTCCTTATCAGAAGGAAAAGTTATCGCAGTAGTTGGACAGATATCTCCACAGGCATTACATCCACAACAATCTTCATTCTTAAATATTTGTATCATCGATTTTGTTATCCGTCTACAGCATTAGTTAAGGACCTACAGGAGACATGTCGTCATAACCATTATCGCAAAATGGTAAAACATATCACATTAAGCCATCCAAATAGCCCTACTTTATTTCAGCAATTATTTGCTTCTTATAAACATCATCATCAACATCTCCAATACCCTCATAAGCTCCAGCTTCAAAAGTTGCTTTACCAGGGACAGGACAACGATCTTGGGCTTTCATCTTCCACCAACTATATTCAATATCAGCATGTCCGATATCTATTGCTTGATAACCTAATTTATGCAGGTCATATGCCATAATAGTAGCAGTCATACCTAATGCAATTAACACAAGGACGTTCTCATCCTTAGGTATTTTTTCCTCTGCAACAGATAGAATCTCATCATATTTGGCAAAAGCATTTCTTGAAGGGCAGAGGATTCGTGAAATGGATTTGGCATTGACTAAAAATCATTCCCTTCACCAAAACGTGTAGTCTCTCCTTCTATGATATATACATCGCGTCCTTCCCAAATTCGCTTGAGATGATTTACAATAGCATCGGTTCCACTCCGATCCTCAAAATCCATATAAAAACGAGTAAACCAAGTATCAAAATACTGTGGCTGCTTGAGTAAATTTAGTATTTTATCACCATTGTATCTCACAAAACTTCTCCAATGCATTCGGGTGTCTTTACGCACATTCTTCAATGTTAACAACCCTAATGGTAAACACACAATATACCCCTGTTCAGAAACATTGACCAATTCATTAAGACGTGAAACTAATTTAGGGTCTGCTTTCTGGAAGTACTTGCTCACACCAAATGCTACATCAAACTCACCATCGCCATATCTTGAAACAGAACAACGATGAGAAACAATATAATCAATTGTCTCTTGTGTAGATGCAATTTTAAACTTTGCTTGATGGGTAAAACGATAATATTTATATTGTTTGTACAATCTCGACAACAAATTACGAAGATTCATCATGATTTATACTAAAAGTTATACGTACAACAAATCTGGACACTAAAAATGAGTGAAGTCATATATGGAAAGTCATTTAATATAAAAACGACACCAAGTGAAAACGAGTTATTCGTTCAAAAACAAGCGCTATCATCATAATATCTCCTCCTCCCCACAGAATGACATTCTATGGGAAAGACACACACATGAACCAGCCCACCGCTGAGAGTTGAAATCATCAACAAGCAGTAGCAACACCTGTTTAGACAGTAATAAAATTCATGAGTTGAGAATACATATAAACTACTTTCTGGATTGCAAAGATATGCGTTTCTAATGAATAATGCAAATTTATATGGTGTTTTTTATGATACGCCAATACGTATCATTCCCGATATGGAAAAAGCGAAGCAGCTTCTATAAAACTACTTCGCTTTGTCGGGGCGACAGGATTCGAACCTGCGGCCGCCTGGTCCCAAACCAGGAGCGCTACCGGGCTGCGCTACACCCCGTTGCAAAACATAATCGCTAACAAGTCGGGGCGACAGGATTCGAACCTGCGGCCGCCTGGTCCCAAACCAGGAGCGCTACCGGGCTGCGCTACACCCCGCAATAAATGCGATTTTGTTTTTGCGTGTGCAAAGGTAGTATTTTAATTTGAAGCAACCAAAGTTTTATGGCTTTTTCTATGCAATGCTATTGCCATTTGCTGAGAAAGATTGCACGATTAAGATTCCGATTGAAGTTGTGTTGGACAATAATTGCTGCAATACGTATGGAATGTGATGAGGGAGTGAAAAGAAAAACCTATGACTTTGATGGAGAAAATTTATGATTTTGCATAACAATATCCTTCATTTTATGCAACAATCCCTATTGTTTTCAAAATGCAACCTACAAACTTCTCGCACGATAGAGGTACTCGCACGCTATTATTACTGACACACGCACAAAAAAAAGCGAGACTGCAACAAATGTGCAATCTCGCTTTTATGAATGAGAAATGAATTCTTACTTAATAATACCTTGCTCAACAAAGATTTTCTTGAGTGCTTTCACGCCACGATCAACTTCGTCTTTAGTGTGATTGGCCATCAATGCAAACCGCACCAAAGTGTCCTGTGGAGCACAAGCTGGTGGAATAACAGGATTTATAAATACACCCGCATCGAAAGCTAACTTCGTTACCAAGAATGTTTTTTCGATGTCGCGCACATACAAAGGTATGATGGGGCTCTCTGTATCGCCAATCTCAAATCCTTCTTCACGGAAACGTTCTAAAGCATATTTGGTTACTTCCCAAAGATTTTCCAAGCGTTCGGGCTCTTGCTGTAAAAATGTGAAGTGCTTCCATTGCTGCAGCTGTTGCTGCAGGAGTATTCGATGCGCTGAAGATATAGGTGCGGCAAGTGTGGCGCAAATAATTAATGGTATCGGCATCACCTGCTATAAACCCACCGATAGAAGCCAAGCTCTTAGAGAATGTTCCCATGATGAGATCCACCTCATCGGTTAGTCCAAAGTGGTCGCAAACGCCTCGTCCTTGCTTACCAAACACACCTAAGCCATGAGCCTCGTCGACCATTACCGAGCAATTATATTTCTTCTTTAATGCAACAATCTCAGGGAGTTTAGCCAAATCGCCTTCCATAGAGAATACACCATCAACAACAATCAACTTAATGGCGTCTTGTGGCAACGCTTTCAACACGCGTTCCAAATCCTCCATATCATTATGTTTGTAGTGCAACTGACGAGCAAACGACAAGCGACGCCCATCAACAATACTGGCATGATCGCGATCATCGCAAATGATGTAATCACCCTTGCCTACGACTTGTGCCAATACACCCTGATTAACAGAGAAGCCAGTAGAGAAACAGAGCGTTGCATCTTTGTGTACAAACTCGGCCAACTCTTTTTCCAACTGCACATGAATGTCCAAGGTTCCATTGAGGAAACGACTTCCAGCACAACCCGAACCATATTTGTCGAGCGCGCGTTTAGCGGCATCAATGACACGTTGGTCACCTGTTAAACCTGTATAGGCGTTAGAACCAAACATCAACACATGGTGTCCTTCCATGTCAACTTCTGTGCCTTGCTTACTGGTGATGGCACGAAAATAAGGATATACGCCTGCCTCTATGTACTTCTGAGGCTCGCGATAATGCTTATATCTTTCTTGTAATTGTCCCATTTTTAATAGGTGTAGAAAACTACGTTTTGATTTTTTTAGGCTGCAAAGATACAAAAAACTATGAATAACGGCCTATCTTTTGGCAATAAATGTTGCAAAACAGCAAATAATCAAAGACACACATCTTTTTATAACATCGAAATATTTATCTTTGCAAAGAGATATAAATTGAATGTGCTTACAATAGATGATGTCTTCTTTTTCTCGCCTATTGTCAAAAAGATAATTACCAATGAACAAGAAAAAAATTGTTTTTATCATGAACCCCATCTCGGGAACCATGAGTAAAGCGGCTATCCCAAGCCTTATAGAGAAGTATCTAAACCACGATTGCTTCGATTATGAGATTGCCAAAACGGCTTATGCTGGACACGCGGTTGAACTCGCAACGAAAGCCAAAGACGAAGGAATAGACATCGTGGTGGCCGTTGGTGGCGATGGAACAGTGAACGAAGTGGGACGAGCACTGGCGCAGAGCAACACTGCTTTGGGCATCATCCCATGCGGTTCGGGCAATGGATTAGCGCGCCACTTGATGCTACCGATGAACATAGCGAAAGCCATACAAATCATTAACGAGGCCGAAATCCACGCGCTCGACTATGGCATCATCAACGACCACCCCTTCTTCTGCACCTGTGGAATGGGATTCGACGCTTTCATCAGTCACAAATTTGCAGAGGCTGGAAAACGAGGACCTATCACCTATGTCGAAAATGTACTCAAAGGAGGCTTGCAATATAAGCCCGAAACCTACGAAATTCGCGATGAACATGGCACCACAAGGCTCAAAGCGTTCCTCATCTCGTGCGCAAACGCCTCACAATACGGCAACAACGCATACATTGCACCCCAAGCGTCAATGAGCGATGGATTGATGGACATTGTGGTCATGGAACCATTCAGCGCACTCGAAGCACCACAAATCAGCATCGACATGTTCAACAAAACCTTAGATAAAAACTCCAAAATCAAAACCTTCCGCTGCAAACAGCTACACATCCACCGCAGCGCCCCAGGCTACATTCATTTCGACGGAGACCCCACACTAACCGGAGAAGATATCAACGTGGTGCTCAAAGAAAAAGGCATACGCATAGTGGTCAACGCACACGCCGACAAACGCATGCGACAGCCCAACCGATTCCAAACATGGCCACGATGATGTTTAACGACCTCACCGACCTTAGCCGTGTCATTAACCGCAGAAGCCGACAAATTCAGGCACTCAACAAAACCATTCAGCGCAAACTCAATCTATAGCATGAGAACCACCCCCATCAACATCCCATCCCCACGCCAACGCCACATCCTCCTCATTGCACTTCTCATCGGCATCACAATCATCCGCTTCAGCCACAAATTAGGCGATGCCTACACCGCTAAGCTCTACCCCTTCATAGGGCGCATGCTGACCACGCTCTCCAACCCCATCCCCTTCTCCATAGACGGCCTCTTCATTGCCCTATGCCTCACAGGGCTCATCATCTACCCCATCTATGCCATCGCTCACCAAAAAAAGAAAAAACGCACAACACTGCTGCACATAGCCGAATTTCTGCTCTGGATCTATGCCTGGTTCTACTGCGCATGGGGACTTAACTATGCACAATCCAACATTTTTTTCAACGCATGAAAATGCCCCTCAACCATTCCAAACACAGCCACATTCCGCAACTTTGCCTATCGCTATGCCGACAGCCTAAACGCCACATTCACCCTGAACTTTCCCCACCAAAACGAAACAATGACCCACATCCAGCAAGGCTATCAACAGCTAAACAGCACAAAAATGGGCATCAACCACCCCTTCAATCCACATCCGCGCCCCAAAACCATGCTCTTCTCGCCCCTCAGCAGCATGGCAGGCATAACAGGCAGCATGGGACCTTTCTTCGGCGAATTCACCATCAACACTGACGTCAGACCCCACAACTTCCCTGCCACATGTGCCCACGAATATGCCCACAGCCTCGGCATTGCCAACGAAGGCGAAGCCAACTTCTACAGCTACATCATCTGCACCAACGCAGCCAACAAAGCCATACGATTCAGCGGCTACTACCAGATTTTTTTCCACATGCTACAACAAGTCGACGACCTACTCGGCACATCTGAATACCAAACTTTCATCAACCACATCCGACCCGAAATCATCCAACTCGCAAAAAGCGACCAACACTATTGGCTATCGCGCCGAAGCCCCATCATCGACACCACACAACGCTTCATCTACAACCTCTACCTGCAAAGCAACCACGTCGACGGAGGCGTCAAAAGCTACTCAGCCGTGATTGCTATCATCATGGCATGGGAAGCACAGCAACAACGCACACGCAAACACATCCTCCCAAATAGCAACACACACCAAAACCTCAGCAACGCCCCCTTCCACCGCCAGCCTTGAGATTACATCAGCAGCAAAGGCCACACCACCACTCTCCCACCTTATAACATTGCCGGCAGAGGCATTAACTGCACCTCTTCATCTTATAATATTGTCGACAGAGGCCACGCCCACAGCCTTCCTCCTTATAACATTGCGGGAAAAGATACTCACGGAAGTTCCCCACTTTATAACATCAGCGGAAAAGATACTCACTGAAGTTTCCCACTTTGTAACTTTGTAGGAAAAGGCTCCCCCACCTCCCCCCACTTTTTAATATCGGCAGAAAAGACTACGCCCACATCTTCCCTCCTTATAACATTGCCGGCAGAGGCCACGCCCACATCCTCCTCTTGAATATTATCGGCGGCGAGCCCCTTTTTCGTGATAACGAGTGTTGGTTATCGCGAGCGAGGGCATTTTTCACGATAACGAGAGGTGGTTATCGCGAGCGAGGGTATTTTTCGCGATAACGAGCATTGGTTATCGCGGGCGAGGGTAATTTTCGCGATAACGAGATGTAGTTATCGCGGGCGAGGGTAATTTTCGCGATAACAAGATGTGGTTATCGCGGGCGAGACCATTTTTCGCGATAACGAGAGGTGGTTATCGCGAGCGAGGGTATTTTTCGCGATAACGAGCACAAGTTATCGCGAGCGAGGGTAATTTTCGCGATAACAAGATGTGGTTATCGCGGGCGAGGGCATTTTTCGCGATAACGAGCACAAGTTATCGTGAGCGAGGGTAATTTTCGCGATAACGAGCGTTGGTTATTGCGGGCGAGGGCAACTCCAAGTCGTTTTTATGGATGGAACCATTCGACAAATGCCGCGCCAAACATTACCATCCGATTGAATATGCTGGCAAACCCTCTTTCCAAATATTCCATCCATTTGGATATATTGACAAGCGCCGCATCCGACCATTCCATCCGATTGGAAACGCTGGCAGCCCCTCTTTTCAAACATCCCATTCGTTTCGGTGTGCCGGCAATGGATGAAAAACTACCGCAACGCGGTTATACTTTCGATAGCCCGGGGTTGCCGACGATAGGAGGCTACCCTGGGTAATGACGCAAACAAAAAGGCTACCCCCTTGGGGGTTGTACTTTCTTTCTGCATCAATCAAACGGCATTTATCGGCGTAGATCATGCAAACAAAAAAGGCAGCTACCCACTCTCTCGCATTGCCTTATTTGACAAGGTGTACCATCGGACGAATTGAGGAGTAGAAGGTAAACAAAAAAAGCACTCTGAAGAAATAAATCTCCAAAGTGCTTCGTAAGAAAAAAGGCGGCTACCTACTCTCTCGCATTGCCCTATTTGACAAGGTGTACCATCGGCGCATAGACGATACGGTAAGGCGGCTGTATTCAAAACCGCATATAACAAAAAAAGCACTCTGAAGAAATAAATCTCCAAAGTGCTTCGTAAAAAAAAAGGCGGCTACCTACTCTCCCGCATTGCCCTATTTGACAAGGTGTACCATCGGCGCATAGACGATACGGTAAGGCGGCTGTATTCAAAACCGCATATAACAAAAAAAGCACTCTGAAGAAATAAATCTCCAAAGTGCTTCGTAAAAAAAAAGGCGGCTACCTACTCTCCCGCATTGCATTGCAGTACCATCGGCGCAAGTGGGCTTAACTTCTCTGTTCGGAATGGGAAGAGGTGGAACCCCACCGCAATAACCACCTGATAAAGGGGTTGACATGATTTACACAAGCGATAAACTGTGAGTTAAACCTTATGGGGTTCGAACTTTTTTGCTTAAACAACTCAAAGTAGAAGCGAGGGAAATGAAGAAAGTTTCGGGCAATTAGTAGTGCTCGGCTTTGACGTCACCGTCTTTACACCTGCACCCTATCAACGTTGTCGTCTTCAACGACCCTCAATGGAGTTCTCATCTTGCGGCTGGCTTCGCACTTAGATGCTTTCAGCGCTTATCCAATCCAGACTCAGATACCCAGCGGTGCGCCCGGCGGCACAACTGGTAAAACCGGAGGTCTGTCCATCACGGTCCTCTCGTACTAGTGACGGCACCACGCAAAACTCCTGCGCCCACGATAGATAGAGACCGAACTGTCTCACGACGTTCTGAACCCAGCTCGCGTGCCACTTTAATGGGCGAACAGCCCAACCCTTGGGACCTTCTCCAGCCCGGGATGTGACGAGCCGACATCGAGGTGCCAAACCACCCCGTCGATATGAGCTCTTGGGGGGGATCAGCCTGTTATCCCCGGAGTACCTTTTATCCTTTGAGCGACGGAGTTTCCATACACATCCGCCGGATCACTATGCCCCAGTTTCCTGCCTGCTCGGCATGTCTGCCTCCCAGTCAAGCGCCCTTATGCCATTGCACTCTATGAGGTCGGTTACCAATCGACCCGAGGGCACCTTTGGAAGCCTCCGTTACGCTTTTTGGAGGCGACCACCCCAGTCAAACTACCCACCAAGCAGTGTCCCCGCATCAAGCGGGTTAGACCTCAGACAGCCAAAGGGCCGTATTTCAAGGATGACTCCACAAATGCTGGCGCACCTGCTTCAAAGCCTCCGGCCTATCCTACACATCGGATGACCAAGGTCAATGCTAAGCTGTAGTAAAGGTTCACGGGGTCTTTTCGTCCCATCGCGGGTAATCGGCATCTTCACCGATACTACAATTTCACTGAGCTCATGGTTGAGACAGCGTCCGGATCATTACACCATTCGTGCAGGTCGGAACTTACCCGACAAGGAATTTCGCTACCTTAGGACCGTTATAGTTACGGCCGCCGTTTACTGGGGCTTCAATTCAATGCTTCCTACCGAAGTAGTGACATCTCCTCTTAACCTTCCAGCACCGGGCAGGTGTCAGGCTGTATACGTCATCTTTCGAGTTTGCACAGCCCTGTGTTTTTTTGTTAAACAGTTGCTCGGACCTATTCTCTGCGCCTCATATTGCTATGAGGACCCCTTATCCCGAAGTTACGGGGTCAATTTGCCTAGTTCCTTAACCATGAATCTCTCAACGCCTTAGTATGTTCTACCCGTCTACCTGTGTCGGATTGCGGTACGGGTACCTTTAGAATATGCTTAGCGGATTTTCTTGGAAGTCTGATTACCTGCGCTATCTGCTGCTCCCGAAGAAGCTGCAGTACTTTTCAAGGTCGGCTCTCGGAGTGGATTTGCCTGCTCCGATCTACGCCTACACTCTTTAACGGGGATATCCGTCACCCCGCGGCAGTGTCACTGCTCCGTCTCCACATCGCTCCTAAAGGTAGTAACGGAATATTAACCGTTTCTGCCATCGCCCTCACCATTCGGCTGAGACTTAGGACCCGACTTACCCCGGGCTGATTGGCATTGCCCGGGAAACCTTAGACTTACGGCGAAGGGGAATCTCACCCCTTTTATCGTTACTTATACCTACATTTGCTTTTCCATGCGCTCCAGGATCAGTTATCTTCACCATTCTACGCACATGGAATGCTCCCCTACCGATACTTTTTTATTATTACTATCCCGCGCCTTCGGCATCTGCCTTATACCCGATTATTATCCATGCCCGGACCCTCGACTAGTGAGCTGTTACGCACTCTTTGAATGAATGGCTGCTTCCAAGCCAACATCCTAGCTGTCATGGGGACCAGACTTCGTTAGACTAACTTAGACAGAATTTCGGGGCCTTAGACGGCGGTCTGGATTCTTCTCTCTCGGGGACGGACCTAGCACCCGCCCCTTACTGCATGGCTGCCGTCCGTGAGCATTCGGAGTTCGTCAGGTCTCGATAGGCGGTGAAGCCCTCTTGACCTATCGGTCGCTCTACCTCTCACGGAGATCACCACACGCGGCACCTAAATGCCTTTCGGGGAGTACGAGCTATCTCCAAGTTTGATTGGCCTTTCACTCCTACACTCAACTCATCCAGAAGCTTTTCAACGCTTATTGGTGCGGTCCTCCATTCCGTGTTACCGGAACTTCAACCTGGTCAAGTGTAGATCACTTGGTTTCGCGTCTACCCCCTCTGACTTAAACGCCCTGTTCAGGCTCGCTTTCACTACGGCTGGGAGTATCTTTACTCTTAACCTTGCCAGAGATGGTAACTCGTAGGTTCATTATGCAAAAGGCACGCCGTCACTGCATAAAGCAGCTCCGACCGCTTGTAGGCGTATGGTTTCAGGAACTCTTTCACTCTTCTTGTCGAAGTGCTTTTCACCTTTCCCTCACGGTACTGGTTCACTATCGGTCTCACAGGAGTATTTAGCCTTACCGGATGGTCCCGGCTGATTCACGCAGAATTACTCGTGCTCCGCGCTACTCAGGATACCGCTATGTTGCAATTAGCTTCGCATACTGGACTTTCACCATCTGCGGTTCTTCTTTCCAGAAGATTCTGCTCACTGCATGCATACAATGTCGCGGTCCTACTACCCCGCAGCTGCGTTGCCACAGTCACGGTTTGGGCTCTTCCCCGTTCGCTCGCCACTACTAAGGGAATCATTATTTATTTTCTCTTCCTCCAGGTACTAAGATGTTTCAGTTCCCTGGGTTAGCCCTTACGATTTAACGTAAGTGTTTGTTCTTCAAACAAACAGAGTTGTCCCATTCGGAAATCTCCGGATCAAAGGTTATTTTGCACCTACCCGAAGCTTATCGCAGCTTATCACGTCCTTCATCGCCTCTGTGAGCCTAGGCATCCACCATACGCCCTTACTACTTTTCTTCAATTCGCGCCATCTCTCCTAAAAAAAGAAATGACTCGCTCATACTTTCAGCTGTTAAGTGAAATCTCATTTCTCATGGCCATAAAAGCCATAAAATGATAATTTCTAAGTTTGAACTTAGTTTACTTTTACAGTTTTGCTTGTGTCAATATGTCAAAGATCGATTCGATAATACTTCCTCCCACCATAAATAGTGCAAGGTCATATCGAGTGTGGAGAATAACGGATTCGAACCGTTGACCCCCTGCTTGCAAAGCAGGTGCTCTAGCCAGCTGAGCTAATCCCCAGTTTAAATACAGATGAAGAAAAACAAAAATCACTCCTGCAACACGTCTTGCAAAAGAACTTCCCACTCCACTGTAAGGAATGCTGTAGTCCCGGGCAGACTTGAACTGCCGACCTCCACATTATCAGTGTGGCGCTCTAACCAACTGAGCTATAGGACTAATTTCCGGGCCCAGTGTCTGTCCAAGATCCCGGGCATCTCGAATAGCCCGGCTTCCTTTTTTTCTCGCTTTTATCGAAAAAAACAGATGTACGTAGTACAAGAAGAAAAACAAACCATCGCCTCAGAGCACTTATCCTCTAAAAAAATACTAACCTCAATAAGGCGCAGCATAAATGTCAACGCTTTCAAGTCAACTCATACGCCACTATAGGAAAACATTCGCTCCAGAAAGGAGGTGTTCCAGCCGCACCTTCCGGTACGGCTACCTTGTTACGACTTAGCCCCAATTACCGGTTTTGCCCTAGGCCGATCCTTGCGGTAACGGACTTTAGGCACCCCCGGCTTTCATGGCTTGACGGGCGGTGTGTACAAGGCCCGGGAACGTATTCACCGCGCCATGGCTGATGCGCGATTACTAGCGAATCCAGCTTCGTGAGGTCGGGTTGCAGACCTCAGTCCGAACTGGGACCGGCTTTTAAGATTCGATCGCATTTACATGCAACCCTGCCTTCTGTACCGGCCATTGTAACACGTGTGTAGCCCCGGACGTAAGGGCCGTGCTGATTTGACGTCATCCCCACCTTCCTCACACCTTACGGTGGCAGTATTCCCAGAGTGCCCAGCATTACCTGATGGCAACTAAGAAAAGGGGTTGCGCTCGTTATGGCACTTAAGCCGACACCTCACGGCACGAGCTGACGACAACCATGCAGCACCTTCACAGACGCCCCGAAGGGCCTCTTCATCTCTGAATCGTTCGTCTGCAATTCAAGCCCGGGTAAGGTTCCTCGCGTATCATCGAATTAAACCACATGTTCCTCCGCTTGTGCGGGCCCCCGTCAATTCCTTTGAGTTTCACCGTTGCCGGCGTACTCCCCGGTGGGATGCTTAATGCTTTCGCTTGGCCGCTGACCCTAATGAACCAACAGCGGGCATCCATCGTTTATCGTGCGGACTACCGGGTATCTAATCCTGTTTGATACCCGCACCTTCGAGCTTCAGCGTCAGTTGTGCTCCCGTAAGCTGCCTTCGCAATCGGAGTTCTTCGTCATATCTAAGCATTTCACCGCTACACGACGAATTCCGCCTACGTTGTGCACACTCTAGTAAACCAGTTCGCGCTGCAAGTCAGATGTTGAGCATCTACATTTCACAACACGCTTAATCCACGGCCTACGCTCCCTTTAAACCCAATAAATCCGGATAACGCCCGAACCTTCCGTATTACCGCGGCTGCTGGCACGGAATTAGCCGGTCCTTATTCATAGGGTACATGCAATAAACTACACGTAGCTCACTTTATTCCCCTATAAAAGCAGTTTACAACCCATAGGGCCGTCATCCTGCACGCTACTTGGCTGGTTCAGGCTCTCGCCCATTGACCAATATTCCTCACTGCTGCCTCCCGTAGGGAGTTTGGACCGTGTCTCAGTTCCAATGTGGGGGACCTTCCTCTCAGAACCCCTACTGATCGTTGCCTTGGTGGGCCGTTACCCCGCCAACAAGCTAATCAGACGCATCCCCATCCATTACCAATAAATCTTTAATCCTATAATGATGCCATCATAAAATGCCATGGGGTATTAGTCTTACTTTCGCAAGGTTATCCCCTGTAATGGGTAGGTTGGATACGCGTTACTCACCCGTGCGCCGGTCGACGCCTAAGAGAGCAAGCTCTCTCATCGTTTCCCCTCGACTTGCATGTGTTAAGCCTGTAGCTAGCGTTCATCCTGAGCCAGGATCAAACTCTCCATTGTAAAATATCTATTCCAACCCTATTCATAAAATAATAAGGTCAAGAGTCTATCTGATTCAGAACGCTTCCTCTAAATTTATCGAAGTCTTTTTGTACCTTTCTTAAGAATAACTCTTCCTTCTTGACGGTTCGTTCTTTTACCCAAGCACTCATCTCCTTTCGAAAACAAGCACTCGCTTCTTGTACTACTTCTCTGTCTATGAAAATCTTGTCAAAGATCGCTCTCTTTATTTCAAACACCCGCTTCAACAGGCGCAGAAAACGCTACTTGAAAACCATTGTCCTCAAAAGCGAGTGCAAAGGTAATGCAAAAATATCACAAACTCCAAATCTTTTTAGAAAAAAATTGATTGGGATTTATTTTTTTAGTAATAAAAAAACAAGCTTTACCCATCTACGTTCATTGCGTATTATAATGTTCGCGTGAGTAAATAGCTATAAAAATCCATCATTCACCAAACACAAAAATCTTTTATCAAGCATTCTATCAATCGCATGAATACTCTAACTTATTTGCATATTGAATAGCATTTATAAGTTTTAGTTAGTATTTTACGCAACTTACTACATTTACTCTTCAAAAATAAACGTAAATGCGACACCTGCGCCATCGGCATCACCACCCATTGGTGGATTACACTTGAGTAATTGCAAAGAAATGGATGTAATACGAGGAAAAGCATGCTTCAAGCGTTGGGCAATGCGCTGTGCCACATGTTCGACCAAAGCCGAGGGTTGATTCATCTCCTCGGCTACAAAGGCATACACGTCGGCATAGTTGAGCGTATCAGCCACTTTATCACTCGTGGCTGCAGCTGCCAATGGGTAGCTTATTCGTAAATCAAGTACATAATCATTGCCTACTAAACGTTCCTGCGGCATCACACCATGGAAGGCATGAAACCGCAGGTTTCGCAATATAATCTCACTGGATTGTATTTTCATCGCCATGAAAAGTTTTGCGATATATTAGCCACAACGACTTGCACCACAATTGGTACAAATGAGACATCCTTCTTGGTAGACAAGGCTCTCGTGACCACAGACTGGACACTGCTGTCCATTAGCTTTGGTTCCATCAATAATGTATTTCTTCAAAGCACGCTCAACGCCATTCTTCCAAGTATTGATACTTTCATCTTTAAGTTGCAAAGAGCTAACCAACTTCATAACATGTTCAATAGGCATCCTGTAACGCAACACGCCTGAAATCAGCTTTGCATAATTCCAATATTCAGGATTGAACTTCTCACTTAATCCTTCAACGGTTGTCTTATAACCACGCTTATTCTCAAATTGGAAATCATAACGATGTACGCCTTCAGCTGTTGTCGACTTAATGATTTTACCTTTTGTCACGTTCTTAGGCAATACAATACCTTCCTCATCATCTTGTAGACCAGTAAAAATCTCATAAGGATAGCCATTGAGCAACCCTACAAAGGCCACCCATTTTTCTTTATTGTTTTGAAAACGCACAACATCACACTCTAATTCTTTTGGCCGAACTTCAGTCACCTCTGGTTGCTTACAAGGCAGACTCTCTTTGCCCATATCCTGTACATCAGCACCTTCAGCGTGTTTACCTTTTTTCTTATCATCTTTTGAAACAGAAATCATTACTCCTGCACGGCTTCCATCACGATAAATGGTACATCCTTTACAACCACTCTTCCATGCCTCTATATAAAGACGATTTACCAAGGCCTCATCTACATCATTGGGTAAGTTCACAGTTACACTAATACTATGATCTACCCACTGCTGAATAGCACCTTGCATTTTCACTTTCATCAACCAATCAACATCATTTGCCGTTGCCTTATAATAAGGAGATTTCTCCACCAATGCATCTATTTCATCTTGTGTATAACGCTTCTCGGTATCAAATCCATTGACTTGCATCCACTGCAAGAATTTACTATGGTAAACGATATACTCCTCAAAGCTATCACCCACCTCATCGACAAAATCTATATGAACATCCGTATCATTAGGATTGACCTTACGACGTCGCTTATAAACTGGCATAAAAACAGGTTCGATTCCACTGGTTGTCTGTGTCATCAGCGATGTGGTCCCTGTTGGAGCAATAGTTAGACATGCAATATTACGCCGTCCATAACGCTTCATGTCATCATAAAGTTCTGGATCTGCTTCTTTCAAACGTAAGATAAATGGATTCTCAGCCTCACGTTGTGCATCGAAAATTTCAAAAGCCCCACGTTCTTTTGCCATGACAACTGACGAACGATAGGCGTTTAACGCCAATGTTTTATGCACCAATACAGAGAACTTTGTAGCTTCTTCTGTGCCATAGCGCAAGCCTAATGCAGCTAACATATCGCCTTCAGCAGTGATTCCTACTCCCGTACGACGTCCCATACCACTCTTACGTTTTATCTTTTCCCAAAGATGGTACTCCGTTTCTTTCACCTCATCATTTTCGGGATCAGCCTTAATCTTCTCGATGATTTGGTCTATCTTTTCCATCTCCAAATCTACGATATCATCCATGATACGTTGCGCATATTGCACATGCTGCTTAAACTTATCGAAATTAAATGACGCTTCTGCAGTAAAAGGATGCTCAACGTAGCTAAAGAGATTAATGCTCAATAAACGGCACGAGTCATAAGGACACAAGGGAATTTCTCCACAAGGGTTAGTACTCACTGTAGCAAAGCCTAAATCAGCATAACAATCAGGAATACTTTCACGTAAAATGGTATCCCAAAATAACACACCTGGTTCTGCACTCTTCCAAGCATTGTGTACTATTTTCTGCCATAAATCCTGAGCCGAGATTTCTTTCTTCACCACAGGTGCTTCACTATCAATAGGCCACTGTTGCACATAAGTTTTCCCTTCTACAGCAGCTTGCATAAAAGCATCATCCAATTTCACAGAAACATTTGCACCAGTGACTTTTCCTTCTTCCATTTTTGCATCAATGAAAGCCTCACTATCGGGATGCTTAATACTCACAGAGAGCATCAATGCACCACGCCGACCATCTTGGGCTACTTCTCGCGTCGAATTACTATAGCGCTCCATAAAAGGAACCAACCCTGTTGATGTCAGCGCAGAGTTATTTACAGGGCTTCCTTTCGGACGAATATGACTCAAGTCATGTCCTACCCCACCACGACGTTTCATTAACTGCACCTGTTCCTCATCGATGCGCATAATAGCACCATAACTATCAGCCTTACCATCCAGCCCTATCACAAAGCAGTTGCTCAAACTTGCTACTTGTTGTGTATTGCCAATACCCGTCATAGGACTTCCTGCAGGAACAATATAGCGAAAATAATCCAACAAATCAAAAATTTGCTGTGCCGTCAAAGGATTCTTATATTTTTTTCTATACGCGCCACTTCGTTGGCTATTCGCCAATGCATATCTACAGGACTCTTTTCATAAATATTTCCGAAGCTATCTTTCATCGCATACTTATTCACCCAAACACGGGCTGCCAATTCGTCGCCGCCAAAGTAGGATAAAGTCGCTTGAAAAAGCCTCATCAAAGCTGAAAATCTTTTTGGTGTTCATTTTTATTATTATTCGTGATTTTTGTGCTGCAAAATTAGGATTATATTTCCAGAAAAGAAAAATCCCTACGCGACTATTTTTTTATTTAAAAATTTCTTTTTGAAAAACTTTCACAACAAAAACTTATTTAAAAGTTAACCAAAACAAAGAGATTGAAGCGCTATTCTTATCTACACAACTGCAATTTCGGATTTTAATGAATATACTCCTTAATTCTATCAGGGGAGCTCAATACTTCCTTGAGATTTCACCAGACAAAAAAACACCACACCTTTTATTTACTCATAAGTATCTCAGATGAGTTTCGGTTTAAAAATATGTATTTTACTCATTTATGGAAATAACTACCACTATTTTTTTACAACAAGTATTCAAGAAATAGTCTTTACCTTTGCAACATCTAAAGTTCCGTGGGAACATTACTGTTTACGTCGTGTTAAGTAAAAATAGTGAAAAGATAATTAATGTAGTATTTGAGAAAGTAGCCTGTCGTGAGATAGGCTCTTTTTGTTGTATTACCCAAGTTTATCAAGTATCCCTTCACACCATCCTCTATCAAATCAAGTGCATAATCAAAATCGCATGTTGTTCCATAATATGGATCAGGTACAGAGTTTGCTTCCTTATGCACTGTAAAAAAGTCAGCCATTCTCTTTACTTTCTTTCGCTCTTCCTCATTTTTAGCACGCCGATGAACAATGCGATAATTATCATCATCCATCACCACAATGTAATCAAAATATTGAAAATCATCATTCGTGAATTGTCGCGCATGATGATTGATGCAATAGCCACGTTTCTTACCTTGTGCCATCATGCGTTTGTCGGGTAATTGCCCCACATGCCAATCGCCAATACCTGCCGAATCGACCATATAATGATGGGTTAGGCCTCGCTCCTCAATGGCTTTCTGAAACACTGCATGTGCAGCCGGCGAGCGACAAATGTTACCTAAACAAATGAATAGAATTTTCGTTTGTGCTTCGTTTCTTGTTGTCATCGTTCTCATTTTTATTCTATGATGCGAAAGTTGTGTTCTGTAACAGCCATCAATATGGCACGTTCCTCTCGCGAAAATTTCTCAATAGCATAGCGTAGCATCGTGCGAGGCATCTCAACACGACGGCTCATCACATAATCGTAAAGCCGTTGCGGATTGCGTTTACCGGCTTCTCGCAGCATCCAGCCCACAGCTTTATGAATAAGAACATGCGGATGGTGCATCAGCTGGTCGCTTAACGCATAAACATCGTCGAGTTGATTTTTGCGAATGAACGCGAAGGTCGAAACAATCGCTATTCGATTATCCCACAGAAGTGGACTTTCTGCCAATCGATAGAGGATGTCGCGCGGTTTGTCGAGCAAGTATTCACCCACAACAGCATAGCAAGAACAATCTACCAAATCCCAATTATTGATGCGCTGAGTATGTGCAAGATAGAAATCGAAAAGCTGTTTACGCAACATATCATCAGCCTTTTTGAACTGCTCTTTCAATATGGTTAAGGCACACAGTCTCACCTCGTGCCACTCTGATTGCAACAATGCATGCAACTCGTCTAACGTCAGATTGCGGTATTGCTTGGCCACAGCCCGCACCTGCGGAACAACCACACCAAGAAAGCGATCGCCTTCACCATATTCGCCCTTTCCGGCTCTGAAAAACTTTGGGAAAATCGCTTTTTTCTCGGCATCAGACAGCGCTTCGAGTACCGCCGTTATTTCAACAACAATATGCTTCATTGTTTTTATCGGGATGATTTATGATAAAAATAAATGTATGTAGATTGCTTTATACGATATCCAATTGCAGCGCCTGACACAACTTAGACAATGCACCATTTTGCTCTTTCAGTTTATCAAAGAGTTCACGTTTCGTCAATATTTTCTTAATCTCATGACTTTCGGCAACGCGCCAATCAAGTTCGATTTGCCCGTTTTTCAGTTCCTGAGCCAATGTAACTTTTATACGTGCCTTTTTGTTTTTCGGCTTCATGAAGTAACAACTCGTTATCAAAAACAAATTCAATTCGTGGATAAGTCGTTATGTGGGGTGTGATATTTCGTAGACGCGCACCCAGTCCAACAAGAGATTCAGGGAAGCGTTTTAACATACCAAACCAACTATTTTCCAATGCTTCTTGTGTAAATTTTCCTTGCTGTCTGGCATCAATCTCCGGTGTAACATCCTCTTCAACAGGAACTACATCAGGTTTCGTATCCAAGCTACTAAATGTAATCCCAAGACTTCCTAAATTCATCTTAAGCGTTCCAGGATTAGATTGCGAAACATTCTGACTCGGCGTTATCTTCACAACATGCTGCGGTTGAGGCTCATTCACTTCTTGTGGTTTGGCAGGAGGCGTCTGATAACTGCTCACAGACGCTGAAACTCCAGTCGCAGCCACCTGAGAAGCCGCTTTCGTTGACTGGTGTTTAATGATTTTCTGAAACAGGATTTTTAAACGTTGAGGGCTACGCCCCGCACCAGCGCCATCATCGTCTTGGGTGATTTGCGCCATTTGTATGAGCGTAAGTTCCACCAAAAGACGTTTGTTGCTACTCTGCTTATAATTGACATCGCATTGATTGAGCAACTTTAATGCCCGATAAAGAAACTTCACAGAACACTTTTGCGCTTGCTGCTGATACTTAGTTTGCTGTTGTTGGCTCACTTCCAACAGTGGAAGTGTTGCAGCATCGTGTGCCATCAATACGTTTCTGATGTGTTGAGCCAGCCCGTTAATGAAATGTCCTCCATCGAAACCTTTGCGCAACACATTATTTAATAGTACCATCACGTCGGTCACTTTATTTTCTAAGGCGTAGTCAAGCACCTTGAAATAGTTTTCGGCATCAAGCACACATTCAAGTCTTCTATCACCTTTTGATACGTGATATTTCCCTGACAAAAACTGGCTGTTTGGTCGAAAATTGACAGTGCATCGCGCATACCGCCATCAGCCTTCTCGGCAATCACAGCCAAGGCTTCCTCCTCAAAAGCAACATTCTCTTTTGCTGCCACTTGCTTGAGATGCGCCACAATATTGGGCACCGTCATGCGCTCAAAATCATAAATCTGGCACCGCGACAAGATGGTTGGCAATATCTTATGCTTCTCCGTCGTAGCCAAAATAAATATCACATGTGCAGGTGGTTCTTCGAGCGTCTTCAAAAAAGCATTAAAAGCAGCCGTTGAAAGCATGTGCACCTCATCGATGATAAACACTTTATAGCGCCCCACCTGCGGCGGGATGCGTGTTTGTTCCATCAACGATTTGATGTTTTCTACCGAGTTATTGCTCGCAGCATCCAATTCAAAAATATTATAAGAGCGTCCCTCGTTAAAGGCCTTACAGCTCTCACAGACGTTGCAAGCCTCGCCCGCTTCGGTAGGTGTTTCGCAGTTGATGGCCTTTGCAAAAATGCGTGCACAAGTTGTTTTTCCCACTCCTCTCGGGCCACAGAAGAGATAGGCATGAGCCAATTTTCCACTTTTTACAGCGTTCTTCAGCGTCGTTGTAAGCGAGTCTTGTCCCACTACCGCATCAAAACTCATCGGGCGATACTTTCGAGCCGATACTATATATTCTTCCATTTTTTGTAGATTGATGTTGCAAAGATAGCAAAATTATTATCTTTGCAAACAAATAAATGGACATGGGTGCTCGTTTCAATCATATTCTCAATCTCCTTGCACATTATAAATATTTAATCGTGCTTGTTGTTGGCACACTCATCGTAGGCGTATTCGATGAGAATAGTGTATTGAAGCGCATACAATTAGATTTACAAATTGGCGACTTAAAAGCTGAAATAGAGAAATACAACAACCAATATGAGGCCGATTCACGTCAGCTAAATGAATTAAGGCGTCATCCCCAAGCTATAGAAAAGATTGCACGTGAACGCTACTTTATGAAGGCAGATGACGAAGATATTTATATTTTGAGTGATGACGAAAAGTCCCAAAACGAGAATGAAGAAATTAAATAAAATAGAAAGCTTCCTGTTTATGTTGGGAGGTATACTCATGGTCACAGGAATTGGGTGCTATGTTTTTATGCTTGCCCCTTCCATTACATGCTGGGTTGCACTCATAGGAAGTCTCATTTTTTCCACATTACACATGATGCAGGCCTACGAAGGTAATATGCTTACAATTAAACGCTTAAAGTGTATCCTTAACGTGGCTGATCTATTATTTGTCATCTCAGGTATATTAATTGTTGATAGCACCTATAATTTCTTACGACCAGCTTTCGAAAATCAAGAAAGCTACATCACTTATATTTACAATAAATGGGTGCTGTTATTACTTATCGCCGCTATCCTCGAAGTTTATGCAACACACCGCATAGACTATCTGCTAAAAAAACAAGAAAGAGGAATCCAGAAGAGCAGCTATTATAAGGCACAAGTACGAAAAACTAAAAGATAAGAACTATCAATTAAATAGAATGAATTTTTTTTCGCACATCAAGATTACATATTAACTTTGTTTCAACAACAAGAAAAACAATTATGAAGAAAGTCTTATACGCCATTATGACGCTCTTGGCTTTGACATCGTGTACGGACAGCTACAATATAACGGGTACTTCTAATGTTTCAAACTTAGACGGCCGCATGCTTTACCTCAAAGTTTTAAAAGATAATGAGTTTAAAGCCATTGATTCTTGTGATGTTATACATGGGCAATTCCATTTCTCGGGTAGTATCGATTCAGTGCGTATGGCCAACATCTTTATGGACGAAGAAAGTGTCTTGCCACTTGTAATTGAAGGTGGAGACATTGTTGTAAAGATTGACAATGCACAACAGGCTGTCAGTGGTACCCCCTTAAACGACAAACTATTCAAATTCATTAATCGCTACAACCAATTAAAAAATCAAGAAGCTGAGTTAGTACACAAACATGACCAAGCTATCATGAATGGGCGTAATATGGACGTTGTAAATGAACATTTGAACAATGAAGCGTCCCTCTTGTCGCAACGTGAAGATGAATTAGTAACGAACTTCGTCACAGAGAATTTCGACAACGTGCTTGGTCCCGGAGTTTTCTTCATGGTTACCATCGGCTATCAATATCCAGAACTCACACCTTGGATAGAAGATATTATGAGCAAGGCTACCGAGCACTTTAAAAACGATCCCTATGTGAAGGATTATTATAAGAAGGCACAAGAGAACCAGCAAATCATGAATGGGTTGCGTGAGCAAGAGCCTGCAACAGGAAATGCCAACGGACAGGCTATACAGACACCGACAAATCCGGCACCAACACCCAATGAAATGGCGCAACCTTCTGCACAATAAACTCAAGAAGCTGCATGAGACAGATTATCAGAGGCGGAACGATTATCAATGAAGGGAAGTCCTTTCTGGGCGATGTGCTCATTGAAGACCAACAGATAACCGCACTTTATAAAACAGGAGAGACACCTCGAGAAATCTATGATAACACAATAGATGCCTCGGGGTGTTTGGTTATGCCAGGTATCATCGATACCCATGTGCACTTTCGTGAGCCAGGACTTACCCAAAAAGGTGACATCGAAAGTGAAAGCCGAGCTGCAGCTTTTGGCGGTGTTACATCCTACATGGAAATGCCCAATACACAGCCCCAAACGACAACCCTTGAAACATGGGAAAGTAAAATGGCTTTAGCTGCTGAGAAAAGTCACATCAATTATAGCTTTTTCTATGGTGCTTCGTCCAATAATATAGCCTCTTTCTCTCAGATTCCTCGTAAAGCCTTTCCTGGCATTAAACTCTTCATGGGTGCTAGCACAGGCAATATGCTTGTCGAAGGGAAGGACAAATTGGCGGCTATCTTCAAAACTTGTGCCGATTTAGACCTACCATTAGTAACTCATTGCGAAGACACCCAACTCATTGCAAAGAATTTAGCACGGGAAAAAGCAACAGAAGATGATCCCGGCATCAAACTCCATCCTATCATAAGAAGTGAGGATGCCTGCTACCAAAGCACAGCCGCGGCCGTAACCTTAGCGAAACAATATGGCACAGACCTACATGTGGCGCACCTTACAACTGCGCGTGAGTTAGAACTCTTTGGCCATGACGACCACATTACGGCTGAAGCGGTTGTGGCACATCTTTATTTCACAGATGCCGATTACGGCACCTTAGGTGCACGCATCAAGTGTAACCCCGCCGTAAAAACAGAGTGGGATCGCCAAACACTTCGCAACGCTTTAACAGATGGACGTATCACCACCGTTGGTACAGACCATGCACCCCATCTACTTAGCGAGAAGCAAGGAGGCTGTGTAAAAGCTGCTTCGGGCATGCCTATGGTACAATTTTCATTGCCGTTGATGCTTGAACTGGCCGAGCAAGGAGTGTTGCCTTATGAGCGTGTAGTCGAGCTCATGTGCCATCAACCTGCACAACGATTTCATCTCTACAAACGAGGTTTCTTGCGCCCAGGCTATTTTGCCGACTTAACCATTGTTCGTAAAGCACCTTTTCAAGTGACAACCCATTGCATTCAAAGTAAATGCAAATGGAGTCCACTGCAAGGACACGTCTTCAACCATCAGGTGATGACAACCATTTGCAATGGAACAATCGTCTTGCATGATGGCCAATTCAACACAAGTTATCGTGGAGCCGCACTCCAATTCGAAACATAGCATTAAAATGATTATCCGTTATTCTATTCAGGAGATTACACCTTATATTAATTGGCTCTATTTTTTTCATGCCTGGGACATGAATGGCAAGCCAAAAGAAGCCAAACAGGCTTTGAGAGCCGACGCCGAAGCTTTACTCAAAGAATGGGAAGGGCACTACTTTCACACATGCAACATTCGATTTATTTCCGGCTAATAGCGATGGCGACGACTTGATTATTGCCGACATACGCATACCCATGTTGCGCCAACAAAAAGCGCAACAAGATGACACACCGAATCTTTCGTTAGCAGATTTTGTTCGCCCGAAGGCACAAGGAATAGCCGACCGCGTAGGTATTTTTGCGACCTCGGTAGATGCGGCCTTGACTGCTGCTTATGCAAAAGATGACTATCTGCGCATGCTTTCACAAGTGTTGGCCGACCGCTTGGCCGAAGGGACAGCTGAAAAGATGCACGAATATGTGCGTCGCGTGTATTGGGGATATGCGCCAAATGAGCAACTCACGATGGAGGAAACCCATGCCGAGGCCTATCAAGGCATTCGACCAGCTGTGGGCTATCCATCGCTCCCCGACACGAGCGTGAACTTTCTGCTCAACCAACTGCTTCCCTTTAAAAGTATTGGCATTCAACTCACCGAAACAGGCATGATGAATCCGCATGCCAGTGTCAGCGGTTTAATGTTTGCCCATCCGCAAAGCCGTTATTTTGATTTAGGGCGCATTGGAGACGACCAAATTGCTGATTATGCTAAAAGGCGTGGGATTCCAACTGAACGCATACGCAAATTTTTAAAACAACTTTAAACACATTACTTTTCATGATTGTCAGGATAATATATCTTTTAATTCCACTTATCCTTCTGCCCGATGCTGTAGTGTATACAGCTTTTTGGCACAGGCGAACACTTACAAAACCATGGTTACGCCTGCTTTGGTGGATTCCCAGCATCGCTATGGTGGTATTTTCCATCGTTTTGGCGCTACAAAAACAGTTTGCTCCCGATAATTCGTGTTGGATAAAACTGTTTATTCTCGCATTTGTATTATGCGTCACCCCCAAGATGATGTTTGCTATCGCGGTACTCATCACACGAAAATGGGGCAAACAGAGCTTAAAGTTCAGCCGCAGCACCTACGCGATAGCCACACTCGTGAGTGTGCTCATCTTATGCACGACGCTTCATGGCGTGCTCATTGGCCCCAAAGAATTGCGTGTGACGCGCCTGTCGCTCACATTTAAAACGCTCCCCAAAGCATTTGATGGTTTAAAAATTGTGCTATTTAGCGATGCGCACGTAGGCACATTCAATCATGGTTGGGAGCAGTTTTTAGCACGCGATATCGATACCATCTTGGCGCAACGCCCCGACATGATTTGCTTCGCTGGCGATTTGCAGAACACCAACCCTTCTGAACTTCAACCGCTCATTCCCCTACTCGCTCGCCTTGCCAAGCAGGGCATTCCCGTCTATAGTGTGCTGGGCAACCACGATTATAGCGGCTATTATTATGGAACTTCCGCTGAAAAACAAAAGATTGAGGCGCAGATGATTGCCACTCAAAAAGAAATGGGCTGGCAACTGCTGCGCAATGAACATCGGTTTTTCTACAGCAGCAATCATAAGGATTCAATAGCCATTGTGGGCGAAGAATATTGCGGCGTAGGCTCTCACAGCTTTGATAAATCAAATATCCAACGTGCCACAGCAGGAATTGATGCGAACACTTTCATCCTGCTCCTGCAACACGACCCCAAAACGTGGCGCACACGCATTCTCCCCGATAGCCATGCACAACTCACATTAGCAGGGCACACGCATGGTGGGCAAGTGAGCCTCTTTGGACTACGCACCACACTATTCACTTATAAAGATGACTACGGATTGGCCGAAAGCCATGGCCGCTATCTTTATGTCACTTGCGGAATAGGCGGTCTCATCCCGATGCGCATTGGTGTTGAGCCCGAAATCGCTGTCATCACCCTACACGCACAACAATAACTCAATAATTTCAATGATGAAATACCTCTATCGTCTTTATCAGCTCTTCATTTGTTTGCCCCTGTTACTTGTAGCAACTATCATCACAGCCCTTGTCACCATCGTGGGATGCCACCTTGGCAACGGACATTTCTGGGGTTATTATCCTGGGAAATGCTGGGGATGGCTATGGATAAGACTTCTGCTCCTACCCATAAAAGTTGAAGGGCGCGAACATCTCGACCCACACCAAAGCTATGTGTTTGTGGCCAATCACCAAGGAGCCTTCGACATCTTCCTCATTTATGGTTTCTTGGGACGCAACTTCAAGTGGATGATGAAAAAGGGACTTCGCCGCATTCCTTTAGTAGGAGCTGCATGTGCCGCCGCACACCACATTTTCGTTGACCGCAGTGGCCCTTCGAAAATCAAAGCCACCTATGACAACGCACGCAACATTTTGAAAGAAGGGATGTCGGTTGTTGTCTTTCCCGAGGGGGCGCGCTCCTTCTCTGGCCACATGGGTGTGTTCTTTCGTGGTGCCTTTATGTTGGCCGACGAACTCCAATTACCCGTTGTGCCCATCACCATCAATGGCAGTTTCGACGTGAAGCCGCGGACACGCGATTTCTTTTGGGTGTTCTGGCATCCGCTGAAACTAACCATTCACCAGCCGATTCCTCCCGTAGGACAAGGCGCTGAGAACATCAAACAACAAATGCAACAAAGCTATGACGCGGTAATGAGTGGGCTTGTGCCAGCATATCAAGGCTATGAACGCAACCCTCGACCAATAACTTCACCTCAGCTTTCGTGATAAACTTTAGCCAAATACTTATTCAGCAAGTGCGGAACAATCGTTTTTGAGAAAAAAATGTTCGTTCGGCGGGTGACGAACACTTGTTTTTAAGAAAAATGTTCGTTCGGCGAGTGACGAACACTTGTTTTTAAGAAAAATGTTCGTTCGGCGAGTGACGAACACTTGTTTTTAAGAAATCAGCATCGACTGCTGATGTGGGTTTTAAAATTTGCGCGCACCCATGTGCGTACGCCTTATCCTTTCAACTGGAATGAGGCCTCGATGCGCATCACGTCATCCTTAAAAATCCTGGTCCACCTTGAGGCGCTGCTCCACTTGCGAGCAACTATGAATAACGGTGGAATGGTCGCGATTTCCCACCAGGCGTCCAATGCGCGAGGCTGGAATCTTGGTATATTTCTGAGCCAGAAACATCGAAACCTGACGTGCAACAACCAAATCACGCTTGCGGCTTTTGCTGTTTACGGCTGTAGCCGTAACATTGAAATGTGCACAAACCGCCTCCATAATATCGTCAATGGTGAGCGGCTTATCGTCGATTTTCACCGCCCGCTTAATCACCCGTTCGGCCAAACGCATGTCAATTTTGCAATTATATACCACGCTATAAGCCAACAGAGAGCTCACTACGCCTTCTAAATCGCGCACACTGCCATTGGCTGTCGAGGCAATAAACTGCACCACTTCTTCAGGAATATGCAGCCCATCGCGGCGGATTTTATTGTGTAAGATGTCTACGCACAGCTCCACATTCGGTTTTTCCATCTCGGCAATCAAACCACAAGAGAAACGCGTCAGTAAGCGTTCGTTCATGCCTTTGAGCTCGACCGGTGGACGGTCACTGGCCAAAATTATGCGCTTACCATTACGAAAGAGATGATTAAAGATGTGGAAAAAGGAGTCTTGCGTCTTAGCGGCTGTCATCCATTCTTGAACATCATCCACGATGAGCATATCGATGGTTTGATAAAATCGAATGAAATCGTTGACCACGTGTTTGAGATTGGCATCAACAAACTGAGACTGGAAAAGGCGTGCGCTGATATAAAGCACGCGCTTCTCGGGATAAAGCTGCTTGCAATGCAGCCCAATGGCGTTGATGAGGTGCGTCTTTCCACATCCCGAAGGACCATAAATAAACATGGGGTTGAATTGTGGCGTAGCAGGATGTTCGGCAATTGAAAGTCCCACGCTGCGTGGCAGCTTATTGCTCGTGCCTTCGATATAGTTCTTGAACGTAAGATGCGGGTCGAGTTGCGAATCAAATTCAACCGCCGCAGCCTGTTTTTCAACCTGTTTAAGGACATTCTGCACCGCGTCTGTATCGGCATTGCTCTCATCCGATGCAATATCTTGCGTCAGCTTATGCTCTTTGTCGGTGACAATGCGATAGGTGAGTTGCACGCCCTCGCCAAAAGTGCGATAGAGCACCGCACGCAACAAGCCTAAGAAATTCTCTTCTAAATATTCATAGACGAAAGGACTGGGCACTTGAACGAGGATGGTTTTCTCTTCTTCGTTAAAATGCTCAAAGCCAATGGGCTTAAACCAAGTATCAAACTGCTGTGGCGTGACGTGTTGCTTGACGAGCGCAAGTGCCTTGTCCCAACAGCTTGCAGGACTTCCTTTCATGAAAATTTATGCTACTAAAATGATTAAATGTCGTTAGACGTGTTTGCTAAGTGCGACACAAAATTACAAAAACTAATGCAAATTCCAAAACGAAGGCGCTACAATCCGTAGTATCGTGCGCCAAACTTTTTTGTTTGCCTGAGCCTACTTATCTTTTCGGCCAAACAAGGAGAAGTGCACATATCGCTTGGGGTGTTGCCGCACATTAATGAGCAGCGAGTCGGCGCTCACCATCGTTTTATTGAGATTGTTATAAAGTGCCGGATCGTGCATGAGCAAACCTAAGCTACCTTCTTTGTTATTGAGCTGCTGGGTAAATGCATTGAGCTGCGCAATGGTTTGGTTCACTTGAGCCATCGTTCCGGCAACATCCACTTGCGCAAGATTACCCGTAAAGGTGTTGGCATTCACCATCACACCATCAGCGTGGCGCAAAAGGCTCGGTACTTGTTTGTTCACTCCTGCAACGAGCGTGTTGAGTTGCTGCGAAGTGGTGTTGAGATTGGCGGTGATGCCTTCGATGTTGTGGAGTGAATGTGCCAAAGCTGGGTCGGCCAACAAAGTGTTGACACTATTGAGAATACTATCGAGCTTGGGCAACATTTGCTGCACGGTGGGCAACAATTTTGCCACATTTCCCAACATTCCGCTGTTCTTTGAACCAATAATTGTGTCGCCTTTGTTCACCCGCTCGCGAGGATTGTTAGCCAAGAGCAAATTCATCTTCACGTTGCCCATGAGATCGCTTTCAATCTCGGCCGAGCTTCCTTTTGGGATGCGCAAATCGGGATTAATGTCGATTTGCACGAGTACATCGCCCTTCTTGGCATAGTTATACTGAATGCTTTTCACCACGCCCACCTTGTAGCCATCGGCATAGATGGGATTGGACGACGAGAGGCCGCTAATATCTTTAAACGCCACGTAATAGGTGGTATCTGAGGAGAAGAGCGACATGCCCTTCAAGAAATTGAGTCCAAAGAACAGCACCAGGATGCCGACGATGGCAACGAGCGCAATTTTGATTTCGTTTGTCAGTTTCATATTCTATTTTTGTCAGTTCGCACTTGCGATTTATTTATTTTTATGGGCTTTAAACGTGCGTATCGCCTCATTGACGTTGCATTTCTGCCCTGCGACAAACGCCACGATAAAGGCATCGGGGAAACGCTCTAAAAGCTGTTTGCGCAGTTTGTAAATTTCGTTATAATCAGTCGAAGCGCCACAGGTGTATTTAAACAGCGCACCTTCACGATAAAAATCCACGCCGTCGAGCCCTTTCAAGCGGCTGTCATCGTTGCGCAAAGTCTGGCTGGCCACAAACAGCTGCACTTTAAACACCGGCTGCGCGGCCGCGTCCTTATCGGGTGTGACATCGGGCTGCGCTTTCACTTCGGGCGCTGCCACCGCCACTTTTTTCTTGCGTGCAGGCGTGGGCGCAGGCGCTTCGTTTTGATAAGAAGGCGGCACTACCTGCGGAATAACCGGTTCATCCTTGATAGTTTATAGGGCACGCTGATGTTGCTGTCATAGTGCTCGCGATATTTCATGAATGCGTTGAAGACGCCCTGCACATAGAGCGGCACTGAGCTGTCGGCATTGAGGAAATCTTCTTCGTCGGGCGTAGAGATGAAACCCAGCTCGAGCAGGCAGCTCGGCATCGATGTGAGGCGCAACACGGCCAGATTATTCTGATGCGAACCCCCATTCACGCGCCCCGTGGAAGCGCAGACATATTGCTGCATCAGGCGCGAGAGCTCCACGCTGCGTTCGCGATTTTTGTCGGCAATAAATTCATACATGATATCGCTTTCGGCGGCATTGGAATCGAGTTCCTTATACACCTTCTTGTAATCCTTTTCTAAGAACATCACCGAGTTCTCACGCTTGGCCACGTCGACATTGGCTTTGATGCCGCGATCGCCCGACTGTGCGCCCCGGCCAAGTGTCCAACTTTGAAATCCATGAGCCGATTTCGAGCCTGTGATGGCGTTGATATGGAACGAGAGAAAGAGGTCGGCCTTGTTGCGATTGGCGATGTCGGCGCGACCGGCGAGGGTGACGAATATGTCGGTTGTGCGCGTGTAAATCACCTTCACGTCGGGGCAATTTCGCTCCACATAGCGTCCAAAGGCGAGGGCATACTTCAACGTCAAATCTTTTTCGTTGGAATAGGCCCCCGGCGCACCGTTATCGCCGCCGCCATGCCCCGCATCGATGACGAGGGTGAAGCGTTTGCCAGCTGCAACCACAGCCAGCGCAAAAACAAAGCAATGTTATCAGTGAGAATACTCTCTTTCTACGCATAAGCCACTAAACTTGGCGGCAAAATTAGTGAAAAACTATTTCCTTTAAAAAGGCACTTAGTTTTAGGGGTTTATTTAAGATTTTGGAGCGCTCACGAAAAAAAGGGCAGAACAACCCTCGTTGCCCTGCCCCATTCCATGTGCGTTGACCTATGACTTGGGCGTCACTTCAACCGTGCCATGCTCGCCTTCGCCCGGCTTTTTGTTATTGCCGTCGTCGGCAGGCTTTTTCTTGCCCGATTTTTTCGATGCGGGCTTCTTGGCATCAGCCTTTTCTTCGTGCTTCACCACTTCTAAGCGATGATTTTTCAGCACCACCCAGAGCGGCTCATCGCTGCCCTCAACGTGCAACTCATATTGCTTCTTTTTGTCGCTGCCCGAGGTGTTGCCCGTGAACGAGAGGCTGCCTTGTGGCAAATGGCGTGCAGCTTCTAAGGCCAGAAACAGCGGAGCGAGCATTTCGCCCGTGCGTTTGCGCTCGGCCTCTTCGGCGGCGGCATTGGTGCGTTCGCGGTCGGCAAACACCTTCTCGCGGTCGGCCACATAGGTGTTGTGGAGCTCGATGGTGCGCAAGAGATTGGCGTCGCGCGTCACCTCATACAGACATTCGGCGCGCCAGAGCACATCGTCCAACACCTCGTCGGTGCGTTCGCGCAAGGCACGTGCGCCACGTTTGGGCGCATCGGTGTTGCTCGCATAACGCCCATAATACGTCTTGCTAAACTCAGTGTTGGCCGTCTCCAAGCGCGCAATGGCAGATGTGAGTGCCAATTTTGTCACCTCAGCCGCCAATTTGGCATCTTTCAGGTCGACAATAAGGTTGAGCAGGGCTCCCGTTTCCTTTTCATAGTTCATCGACGGCAAACCGGGATAGCAATCGAGCACCCTTTCCACCTTCTTTGCGGCAGCTCGCTCGTCGGCATCGTCGCTCACCAAAGCCGTCTGAACTTTCAAAGACAGCGAGCGGAAAGCCTTGTCGCGCACGTCGTCCAACTGTCGCACATCGACCGTCTCCGCGGCACTCGCTGGCAGATTGAGCACAGCATCCTCGTTTTTGATGGCCGTCACCAAGGGCGGCAGCACCTCGTTGAGCTTATCCAAGTTGAGGGTTTTAAACTGCGCCAACACGTAGTTGGCATACTGAGAATGCTCCAGATTTTGGAGCTTTGAGCGATTTAAATAATCAACTTTCTCTTTTCTTCTCATAGCGATATTATTTTTAAAAAAGTTACCTTGTGGCATATACAAGGGGGTTATAGATTGGTTTAAGGTGTCCACAAATGCCATGGCGTTTTAACCTTAATATTTTTGTATTAGCATAAACTATGCCAAGCGGCGCGACTTACGCGTAAGCAGCTTTTGCTTTTTGTTTTTTTGCCGCGACTTACGCGTAAGCAGCCCTGTTTTTTTGTTTTTGCCGCGACTTACGCGTAAGCAGCCTCGTTTTTTTGCTTTTTTTGCCGCGACTTACGCGTAAGCAGCCTCGTTTTTTTGTTTTTTTGCCACGACTTACGCGTAAGCAGCCCTGTTTTTGTTTTTTTGCCGCGACTTACGCGTAAGCAGCCCTCGTTTTTTTGTTTTTTTGCCGTGACTTACGCGTAAGCAGCCTCGTTTTTGTTTTTTTGCCGTGACTTACGCGTAAGCAGCCCTCGTTTTTTTGTTTTTTTACCGCGACTTACGCGTAAGCAGCCCTCACCCTTTCTTCATCCGTCGCATTTACTGGCACGAAAAGGGGCAGAGGGTTCCGCCGCCCCTTTCGTGCAGCATGGAGCGATTATTTCTTGGGCTTGGCGGGCAAGCGGAACGTCTCCTGGTCGATGACGAGCGAATGGTCGCTGGTGTCGATGCGGAAGTTTTTGCTCAATCTCGTGGTCCAAGCCGGCGCGCACGAGCACGATGTCGGCATAGCCTTCGCCCGTGCTGATGACCCGCCACGAGGTGTAGTCAAACTTGAGTTTCTTGCTCGTCACCTGTCCGTTGGCCTCCAACTTCAACGATTTCGAGCCGTCGTAACTGCGATATTCGCCAGCATTGGCGCGCATGGCTGCACTGTCGACTTGCACTTGAGCGGCGGGCTGCGGGGCCTGCTGCTGTTGGGGTTGTTTTTGTTGCGAACATGCCGCGAGGCCCATCATGAGTGCCACTGCGGCGGGGAAAAATAAGTTTTTTCATCTGTGTTATGAATTTGTTTAACGCACAAATTTAGAAAAAACTGGCCGGCGGCCAAAGCTTCGTCACCGAAATGTGGCGCGCCGTTGCAGAAAAATTGTGCGCGTGAGTAATGTGTTCAATAAAGAATTTGCAGGATGCGCTCGGCGGTGCGGCCGTCCCAGCGCTCGGGCAGGCTCGATGTTTTCCATCGGCCGGCCACCATGTCGTCGACGGCAGCGTGGAGCAAGTCGGGATTTTCGCCCACGAGGACGTTGGTTCCCTGCTTCACGGTTTCGATGTGCTCGGTGTAGCTGTTGAGCGTGATGCACGGCACCTGGTTGAAGGTGGCTTCCTCGGCCACGTTGCCGCTGTCGGTGATGATGCCGCGGGCATGGGCTGCGAGATAGGCGAAGGCCAGATAGCCCTGCGGTGGCACGAGTGTGATGGACGAGGCTTGCGGTTCGTCGGCCAGCAAAGCCTCAACCACGTGGGCAGCCCGCTGGCGCAGCGGTGCAATCACGCGGATGCCCGTTCCTTCCACGCTGCGCGCGATGGCCTGCAATAATTGGCGCAGATGCTGCGTTTGCTCGATGAGCAGCTTGCGGTTGAGCGTGAAGAGGATGTAACGCTCGGCATCGAGCTGCAAATCGTCGAAGATGGGCGGGCGCTGAAGCGACTGGTGGATAAATCGCAGGTTGTCCATCAAAATGTTGCCCACCATGTAAACCTTGCTCAGCTCGGCGCCCTCGCGATTGGCGATGCTGTTGTTGCTGGCTCCGGCTGTGAAGAGCACGTCGCTCAGGCCGTCGATCACCAGCCGATTGATTTCCTTGGGCATCGTGATGTCGAAGCTGCGGGTTCCGGCAGCGATATGTGCCAGGCGCACGCCCGCCTTCTTCGCGACAATGGCCACGGCCATGGTGCTGGCTAAGTCATCAACCACGAGCACCACGTCGGTGGGATGGGTTTGCAGATAGTGTTCGAAAGCCGACATCACCCGGCCGGTGAGCTCGTTGAGGTTCTCACATTCCACGCCCAAATAAACGTCGGGCGGCGCAATGGCCAAGTCGCTAAAGATGGTGGCATCCAAGGTGGCGTCGGCCGCCGTGCCCACATAAATCAACTCGGCGTGGATGGATTGATAATTTTTGTTTCCATGAATGGTGCGGAGCAGCGGCGCCACCTTGATGAGGTTGGGACGCGCTCCGCAAACAATAGCTATGTTCATTGTTTCTTGTTTATTTTATGAGATGGCAGAGGAGCGGTGCTGAATGGTGCCACCGCTCCGCTTACGTCAAAAAGGCAACTTCTTGGAGATTACAAAGCGCAAGCCCGGCGCATTTCACTCGCCTTTAAAAAGTTCTTTGATGCCGCCCACGCTGCCCAAGAGATTGGTGGCCTCGTAGGGCAGGAAAACGGTCTTAGTCTTGTCGCCTTCGGCCAACTGCTGCATCATCTGAATGTATTTCTGCGCCAAAAGATAGTTGGCTGGGTTGGTCGATTTGCCCACAGCCTCGGTAATCTTTTCAATGGCCACGGCTTCGGCTTCGGCTTTGCGTATGCGTGCTGTGGCTTCGCCCTCGGCATTGAGGATGGCGCGCTGCTTGGCTGCTTCGGCCTTGTTGATCGCGGCCGCCTTGTCGCCTTCACTCTGCAAGATTTGCGCCTGCTTGTCGCCCTCGCTGGTGAGGATGGTGGCGCGCTTGTTGCGCTCGGCTTGCATCTGCTTCTCCATGGCTTGCAGCACGCTCTGCGGCGGCGTGATGTCTTGCAACTCTACGCGGTTCACCTTGATGCCCCATTTGTTGGTGGCATCGTCGAGCACGCCACGCAGCTTGGTGTTGATGATGTCGCGGCTGGTGAGCGTTTGGTCGAGCTCCATTTCGCCAATGATGTTACGCAAGGTGGTTTGCGTGAGCTTCTCGATGGCGTTGGGCAGGTTGTTAATCTCGTAAACAGCCTTGAACGGGTCGACAATCTGAAAATAGAGCAAGGCATTGATTTGCATCTGAATGTTGTCTTTGGTAATCACATTCTGACGCGCGAAATCATACACTTGTTCGCGCAAATCAATGCTCGTTGAATAGGCGTAACGGCCGTTGATGAGCGTGACGATGCTCTTCGCCCGGTCGATGAAAGGTATCACTAAATTGATGCCGGGCTTGAGCGTGGCGTAATACTTTCCTAAACGCTCGATGATCTTGGTTTCACTCTGTGGAATGATGACAACGGTCATCTTCAAAAAAATAATGGCTAATGCAACGATTGCCACTAACACATAAATGCCAATGTTCATGATTTAGAACTTTTAAAATGAATAAACTATATTAATTTCACTGTTATGATGATGGATTCGCGCGAGACGATTTCAACTTTGTTGCCGCTCGTGATGGCCATTCCATTTGGCTTACAGCTCTCCATTCGTCGCCATCAACTTTCACATAACCGCTCGCGCCAGCTGGAATATCGGCTATGACAACGCCAATGCGGCCAATTAAAGCGTCGGCATTGCTCAAACGTGCGTCGCCCGCCGTGCGCAAATGCCGCACCAACCATGGTCGCACAATCCAAATGCTAAACACCGAAGACAGCGCCCAAAGCAGAATCTGAAGCCACAAGGGCGTGAAAAACGAAACAACTATCGGAACAACAGCGCCGACAGCAAGGCAAATGACGTAGAAATCGCCTGAACTCAGCTCTAAAATCAGACACAGCAAGAAGATGAAGGTCCAAATGAGCCATAAATGGGTGACTAAATAAGCTATCATAATAGAAAGAGGTTAAAGTAAAAAGCAGGGGCCGACTATTTCTTGCGTCGGCGCGTAGCTTTGGTTTTCTTTGATGCTTTCCCCGAAGAAATCTGCAATGTAGAAGTCTTGGCACCCGAAGCCTCATAATATTTCTCTGCCATGGGCAACCACTCACGAATAGCGGCTATGCGTTTGGCATCGCTCGGGTGGTCGCTAAACATGTCGCTGCTGTTGCCGCCACCGCTCTTCTCGGCCATGCGTTGCCAAAAAGGAATGGCTACAGCAGGATCATAGCCTGCCATTGCTGCAAAGATAAGTCCCATGTGGTCGGCCTCGGTTTCGTTGTCGCGACTGTAACGAAGGTTGGCAAAGCTAAATCCTTGCTGTGCAATGGCACCGGCAAGTTCGCCAACGGAAGAGCCTGCGATGGCGCCAACAATCTGACTTCCGATTTGTGTGCCGTAGCTCTGACGTATCTTCTTCGACATCTGCTCGGCGCTATGCTTAGCCACTGCGTGCGCAATTTCGTGCCCCAACACGATGGCCAAAGCCGACTCGGTTTGTGTGACGGGCAACAACCCTTCGTAAACAACTATCTTTCCGCCGGGCATACAAAACGCATTCACGTTCTTGTCGGCCACCAAATTAAACTCCCAATCGAAGTTGTTCACTTCATCAGCGGCACCATGCGTGCGCAAATAATCTTCAACAGCATTCGCCAAACGCCGTCCAACACGCTGCACCATCGCCGTGCTCGCAGCATCTGTCGAGCGCTTGGCCGTCTGCATGTATTTCGCATATTCCGACTTGCTCAAACTCAACACCTCGGCATCGCTCACCAACAACGAATGTTTACGCCCCGTGATGGGCACTGTCTGCGTCGTTCCACATGCACTAAAGATAAAAACGCCCGCAAGGGCTACCAAACCATATTTAATTTTCTTTACCATATTCCTTTGTTTCATATTTCCTATTTTTCATGCAAAAATAAAATAAAATGAGCGAGAGACAAAGGAATTGCATGTTTTTATTTCGTAAAAGAACACAAAAAAGAGGAGCTCCATTTGAGAACTCCTCTTCATGTTGTGACTTCGCTGGGATTCAAACCCGGAACCTTCTGATCCGTAGTCAGATGCTCTATTCAGTTGAGCTACGAAGCCATCCGTTTTAAACATTCTTACTATTGTGACTTCGCTGGGATTCAAACCCGGAACCTTCTGATCCGTAGTCAGATGCTCTATTCAGTTGAGCTACGAAGCCTCATTTCTTGAATGCGGTGCAAAGGTAATAGTTTTTGGCTAAACTCAAAACACAGCACAAGAGAAATGCCCGATGATTAATGTTTATTAACAAGATTGTGTCTGAAATAATAAAAGGAAAGCGAGAAACATGCTACCACATGTTTCTCACTTCCTTTTCTACAATCGCTCACAGAATTATTGGATTAAATCTATCGAGCGCTTCAAAAATGCATCTAATTCTTTACCTTTTAGCATGCTATTTTGCAACAAAGCAAGGTCAATTAGTTGATGAACAATGCTATTTTCTTTTGCATAGTTTGCAATCACCTCTTTTTGCTTATCTTGTTGCGCAGTGATTTCCTTTTGTGTGTTCTGCACATCATCTTTTTCTTCCTGCGTCAGTTCTTCGGGCTTCTTTGCGCTCTGCGCCTGCTGCAAAGCCGAGAGACGCGCCTGCAATCCTTTCAGTTCACTTTGAATGGGCTTGAGTGCTTCGCCCGTAGCTGCATCGCAATCGCCCAGCACTTTCTTCACCAAAGCATGGTCGCTGTTGAGCACCAAAGTGTAACTATCGGGCATTTGCTGATAGAAAGCCATACCGGGTTGGAATTGGCTCATCTGCTTCATGCGCCGCATATATTCATTCTGTGTGATGACAACGGGTTGATTATCCGCACCCAAGGCCTGCACCTCAACCATAAACTCCACCTGATTTAGATGTGGCATCTGCGAGCGGAACACTTGAGAAAGCTGCTCTGTCTGGTCGGCATTGAGCTCGGTCTTCTTCGCCTCATCTTTCACAATGAGCCGCTCAACAATATCGGCATCCACACGAGTGAAGCGCGACTTCTCGAATTTCTGCTCCAGCAAGCCCACCAACGGCGTATCGAGCTGCCCATCGAACAACAACACGCTATAACCTTTATTCTTAGCAGCCTCAATGTAGGAATATTGTTCCTCCACATTGTTGGCATACAAATAAATCAAGTTGCCGTCTTTATCGGTCTGGCTATCCTTGATAAGCGTCTTATACTCCTCAAACGTGTAATATTTACCATCGACATCTTTCAGCAGTGTAAAGTCCTTCGCCCGCTCATAGAAATCCTCCTGCGACAGCATGCCATAATGAATAAACAGCTTCAGGCTATCCCATTTCTCCTCATAAGCCTTGCGGTCTTCCTTGAAGATGCTTTGCAAACGATCGGCCACCTTCTTGGTGATGTAGGTCGAAATCTTCTTCACATTCGCATCGCTCTGCAAATAGCTGCGGCTCACATTCAGCGGAATATCGGGCGAGTCGATCACACCATGCAGCAACGTCAGGAACTCGGGCACAATGCCTTCCACCTGGTCGGTCACAAACACTTGATTGCAATACAACTGAATTTTATTGCGCTGCAGCTCAATGCTGTTCTTAATACGAGGGAAATACAAAATACCCGTCAAGTGGAACGGATAATCCACATTCAGATGAATCCAAAACAGCGGCTCATCCTGCATGGGATAAAGCTCACGATAGAACTTCTCATAATCCTCATCCTTCAGCGTCGAAGGCGTCTTCACCCACAGCGGCTCCACACTGTTAATCACGTGGTCCTTGTCGGTTTCCACCTGCTTGCCGTCTTTCCACTCGGTTTCCTTGCCAAAAATCACGGGCACAGCCATGAACTTGCAATATTTATTGAGCAGCTCGGTCAGCTTGCCCTTATCCAAAAACTCCTTGCAATCCTCGCTCACGTGCAGCACCACATCCGTGCCACGCCCAGCCTTCTCGGTCTCTTCAAGCTCATAAGCCGGCGTACCATCGCACGTCCATTTCACCGCCTTGGCATCCTCCTGGTAAGACTTCGTGATGATGTCCACACGATCGCTCACCATAAAGCTCGAATAGAAACCCAAACCAAAATGCCCAATGATGGCATTGGCATTATCCTTATATTTATCCAAGAAATCCGACACACCCGAGAACGCAATCTGATTGATATATTTCTCAATCTCCTCGGCCGTCATACCAATACCATTATCGCTAATCGTGATGGTCTTTGCCGCCTCATCCAACGTGATGCGCACCGCCAAATCGCCCAATTCGCCTTTATAATCGCCCTTCTCGGCCAACGTCTTCAACTTCTGCGTGGCATCGACAGCGTTGCTCACCAACTCGCGCAAAAATATCTCATGATCCGAATAGAGGAACTTTTTAATCACGGGGAAGATATCCTCTGTCGTAACCCCAATATTACCTTTTTGCATATTGCTTAATTTATTTAATTCGTTTTGCCCCACATATATGCAAAGCCCATGCCAACTGACAACTTGGCAGAAAACATTTGCTCACGAATGCTATTCCTTTTGTTCAAATGAATTTAAAGAAAGTACAATGCCGATGGCATAGGTTCCCCTCCACGCCTTCCCCCAGGGTAGGCTCCTATCGTCGCCAACCCTGGGCTATCAAAAGTACAAGCCCTACAGGCTTGATCCCCCACACCATTCTCCCACGTGGGTTAAGGGCATTCGCACGCATCACCCATCCAAACGAAACGCGTTGGCCATGCACAATCCATTCCCAAACGAAACCGTAGGGGCGGCGCCTGTGTGCCCGCCCGAACGTCCGCGCAACGGCGTTTCCATAATAAAAACACACGCATCATGCGCGAGGGAATGAACGACGAATGCGCCCTTGACGGGGCGACGCGGGCGGGCACACAGGCACCGCCCCTACCAAACTCCGTAATACATCCGCGTACAATCCTCCCAAACGAAACGCGTAAACAACCTACACCACAACACTCGGGGGCGGAAATGCATCGCGCACTCCCGCCCCCTCAACTCTAAATGAATTTCGTTTCAGAATCATCTACAAAACATAGGAAAATCCCTTGCAGACCCTCTGATGGGGTGTCAAATTTCGAAAACAACCCTTGCAGACCCTCTGATTGGGCGTCAAATTTCGAAAATAACCCTCGCAGCCCCTCTGATGGGGCGTCAAATTTCGAAAACAACCCTTGCAGACCCTCCGATTGGGCGTCAAATTTTGAAAACAACCCTTGCAGACCCTCTGATTGGGCGTCAAATTTTGAAAATAACCCTCGCAGACCCTCCGATGGGGCATTTGCATCGTGCATTATCCCATCTGGCATACTGGTAGTGCTCCATTCCTTGGAGCTTGCTACGGTCAACAGTTCTCAGTTTGTTCATTGTAATTATAAAATTAGTAGTCGCCAGAACAGCCCGGCGATTAGGTTTCAGTTGTAATTGTGCTTCGGGCGCGCCCGAAGCCTTAATACATCACGCAAAACGTGTTCGGGCGTGCCCGAAGCGGCTTTACATCCGTGCAACAAGTGTTCGGGCGTGCCCGAAGCCATTTTACATCGCTGCAACAGGTGTTCGGGCGCGCCCGAACACGTTTTACATCCGTGCAGCAACTTTTCTTCAGCCCGATATTGCATTTTGCAGTGCTGAATAGCCACTTTTGGAACTATTCGAAAGGCATGGCTACATTAGCATAGACTTTATTTCCATCATCACTGACAAATATGCCAGAACTATCAAAATAGAGTTCATATATCATGTCCCTCTTAGGTACTAAACTTGATGTCCAGTATGATCCTCTCGTACCAATATCATTTATATATCCCCAATTTAAATAGTCGCCTGCTGCTGACAAAAAGAAATAATCATCCACATTTGTGGGCGTGCCTGTCTTTGGTGCTATTGGTTGAGGCATTTCTCCGTGTACATAGGTTTCTCTGAAATCGGTATACACACCATTTTTATTGGGATAGCCATCGCGCATATATGCTTCGGTGATGTGTTCATCTCTTAATATTGCAGCTTTCTTTTTCAGCCATATACCTGCTGGGCGATACAAGTGACCGCCCCAGTTGCAAATGCCACCTTGCCCTTCAGAAACCCAATGGGCGTCGCCTTTGTAGGCATACCACATCATTTCGTTCACATTGGGCAACTTTTTAAAGACCTCTGTTTGTGCATCATAGCGACCACTTGGATTATAGTTTGGATTAGCCTGAGGACTACTGTTCATTCCATCTTCTCCTAGTACAATTCCGTCAAAGTATGATGAATACCATATAATGTATCCTGGTATTGGTCCCTGGGCATCCCAAAGGTAATATGTAGGCCATTGCATCGCCAAATTTGACGTGATGTCGTAGATTTCACCTGGCTTGCAAACAATGCTTCCAATATCCTTTTTAAAGGTGTAGTCGAGATTAGATTTTGAATCGTGAATGGTGTAGCTAATCTTGATGTCATGGGTGCCAGGCAACACCACAAAATAGCAGGCATTAATCTCGGGACTATAAGGACGACCACCATCCTTGCGGAGAGGAAAATCGCTAACTGTTCCCCAGACTACAGGGTTGGCATAGTCATAGATACCTGGAGTGTCATTCACATAATGGATGGTACCATCTTCGTGCATTTCCATGATATCGCTTGTAAGATAGGTCGTACCTGCATCTATAAGTATTTTTGTCAGCTTGACATCATATGGATTGAAATCATTAGTGCGTGGTTGCAGGCAAAGGTAGCTGACACAGTGCTCAAGGGTGAAATCAAATTTTCGGCCATCCTTGGTTTTTGCTTTTCCCACACCGCAGTCGCCTCTTTCTCCCGCTTTGCTAAAGTCGTTGGGCGTGGTTTGGTCTTGAATGTAATCAACATGGGTCAATGGATAAGTAGCTGTAGCACCCGTAGGCCAATTCGTTTGGACATAATACTGATTATAGTCAGCATTGGCATAAACCACGGCGCAGTTGTCGTTATAATCGCTTGCATCGCCAGGCAAAACGAATACCGCGCGACGTCCGTTGTCATAAACATCTGTGGAGATGCTTTGTTTCCACTGGCCATTCTTATTTTTTACCCAAATTTTATCGTTATCGCTCCAGTAGGCATCTGCACCACCACCAGCGGTGTGCTTGATATATGTGCGCGTTTGCGGATGTGTTGTGCCGTCTTCGCTCACGGCAACACGTGTAGGCGCATCCATTTTAGCTTTCTCGGTGGAGAACCGCACGCCTTTCACTTCCTCCTTGACTTGCTTGTCTTTGTTGCCATCGCCCATGATATCGTCTGCGCAAGCTGCCAGCAGGCCTGCGGCGAGGCAGAGCAGGGCGGCGTTGAAATATGTTTTGAGTTTCATTGTTGTTGTTCCTCCTTTGTTATTCGTTACCCTCATTCGTTACGGTGGGCGCAGTTTGGTCTTCGTCGTCCCATTCGCCCCATTCCATGTTGTTGCGCTTGGCATCGCCATAGGTTCCGCCTTGGCCAATGTGTTTGTGCTGACCGCTCACGGCCTGCAACAAATGCTCCATCTGCACGCTTACAATCTTGCTTTCGGGCTTCGCGTATGCCCGTTTCTTTGTCTGCTTCATCTCGTTAAAACTATTTTTTTATTAAACATTATTTAATCCTTGTTTTTTTCCATTCATTTATGCACGCAAAAAAGGTGTGCATGAAGCTATGAAAAAACTTCGTGCACACCCTTTGTTTGCAAGTGTTTATGTTGTATATTACGCGCGCGTGATGGCTGCTTAAGAGCGGTCGCGCGAATATATGTGTGTGTGTGTGTGTGTTTATACAATTATTTGGCTCAACCAAATAATTGATGTTAAAAATCACACTGCTTGAAAAATTATTTTTCGCTTGCATACAAACACTTTCAGTTTAATTGGCGGCAAAGTTATAAACTTTTCGGGAGAAAGGCAAATGATAAATGGAAAATTGTCATTAGAATTGGAAATAGATGAAGGGCTGAATGGTGGAACTCTTCACCTGAATGACCATGTAGATGGCGACAGTGAGCAGCAGCGCATAGACCACCACATTGCAGCGGCGCAACAGTGAAATGAACCACTCCTGCCAAGTGTCGGGCAAGAAATGGGTGAGATAGCCAAAGGCCATGAAGGCCAATACATATTGATAGCCCGCACACACCTGCTGCCACAACTCGGCGTGGAAGTTGAAAAAGATTTGCCGCAACATCATCCAGCCTGCCATGAATGTTTTTTGCCGAAAGAAAATCCACGTGAAGCACACAAAGTGAAAGGTGAGCACAATGGCTATCCACTTGCGTAAGCCATGGGATTGAAAGCTGCGCCCATGATGCAGCACCTCTTGACTGAAGAATTTATGCACGGCGAGTGCGATGCCATGTGCCCCGCCCCATGCCACAAAATTGAGACTTGCGCCATGCCACAACCCACCCAAGAGCATTGTGATGACGAGATTGACATATTGCCGCAGCTTGCCTTTGCGGTTGCCGCCCAAGGAGATATAAATGTAGTCGCGAATCCATGTGGAGAGCGAGATGTGCCAGCGCCGCCAAAAGTCGGTGATGCTCACCGAGCGATAAGGGGCGTTGAAGTTGATGGGGAAATGGAAGCCCAGCAGCAAAGCAATGCCAATGGCCATGTCGCTATAGCCGCTGAAGTCGCAATAGATTTGCAGCGCGTAGCCATAAATGCCGAGCAAATTTTCTAATCCGCTATAGAGTGTGGGATTGTCAAAGATGCGATCGACAAAATTCAGACTGATATAATCGCTGATGACAGCCTTCTTAAACAACCCGATGAGAATGAAATAAACGCCACGTGCAAACATGTCGTTGGTGATGACAAGTGGGCGGCGAATCTGTGGCGCGAAATCGGCAGCACGCACAATAGGTCCTGCTACCAATTGCGGAAAGAACGATACATAGAAAGCATAGTCGAGTAGATGGGGCAATGGTTTTAAATCGCCTCGATAGACATCAATGGTATAGCTCATACTTTGGAACGTGAAAAAGCTGATTCCCACTGGCAGGAAGATATCCCATGGTTGGAAATTGTGCTCCAACATCTGGCTCACCATGCCTGCGAAGAAGTTGGTGTATTTGAAATAACCCAACAGCCCCAAATCAATGAGCAGACTCAGTGCCACCAAGGCTTTGCGCCAATGCCGTGAATGGCTTGTGCGTGTTGCATCGGCTGCAGATACATCGGCCAAGCGCTGTATGCCACGTGCAATGAAGAAATCGCTCACGGTGACCAAAGCCAACAGCCAGAAATAGAGACCACTACTCTTGTAATAAAAATAATAGGAGAAGAGTGTCACAAACACCAGGCGCGCATTCAGCCGCTGTTGCAGTAACATATAGATGAACGAGAAGCCCAGAAAAAGAAACAGAAACAACCCGCTCGAGAAGATGAGCGGCTCTTGCGGATGATACGCAAGCAAATGGATCAAACGGTCTATCATTGCAATTCTAATGCCTTGCGGCGTTTATAGTTTTCAAATCCAGCCATAAATGAAGGGAACACTTTACCTGCCACCTGTTTGCCACCGCCAAAACTCAAATGGGTGTAGTCTTTATTGGCCAAGTTTCTATCAACAAGTCGTTTCATGCTGTTTTCACCTCCCATAGCTTGATAGAGATTGAGAAAGCCCACTCCACAATCAGCAGCCAATTGTGCTTGCAACCCCACCAACTCTTTTACTTCCTTCATTGTAGCGATTCCGTCGGCTGTGCGTTGATCGCGATCGGGCACACTCACCACCAAGATGCTGGCCATGGGATAGGATGCTCGCAAGTGTTCAATGGCGTGCTTCATGCGTTTCATATAGCTTCGCATCAGTGGCATCGTATTGCCCTGCACAGCAGCATTGATACCATAGTGCACAACGATGAGGTCGTATGGGCGCAAGCGAGCGAAAGCAGAGAGCGTGGGCTGCGGGATCTGCCCCAACTGTACACCCGAAGAACCACGCATAGAGAAATTATCGAGGATGACACCTTTGTTTGATTCCAACGCCATGCCAAAGAGTGTGGTGTGCGGTGTGACATCAGCAAAAGCATAACGCACACTGCGCATCAGGCCACGTGTCTCAATCATCTGTACCCCATCCGATGGCTGTGTCAGATGCACAGATGTAGGCTGATCATTGGCTTCTATGGTAACTCGAATGGGTTGCGGACTGCGCAGAAACAATTTGTGCACACTGCCATGAGGCTACATAAGGTAGCGCGCCCGAACCTTGTGTGGTAACCTGTGCGCCCTCTGCGGGCACATAATAGCGCTGTGCAATACCCTGCCGCTGCTTGTCGAAGGGCTTTTTCACCACAGTGAACTCCTTCACGCCACGATATTGCTGCTTCACCGTGCGTCGGAAAGCCGACAAGGGTGTTCCACAATCGACCCAGCCCACGCCCGAACCGCCAAAGTGTTGTTGAAATAGCTCTCGCAGGTTGCTCGTCAGAATGTCACCTTCGATGAACGAATCGCCGAAATAGGCAATACGCACAGGGCGGTTGAGCTGCTTTACCTCGCTGAGCTTAGCATAGAAAGCATCCATGCCGCCCGCTTTGCCAGCTGAAAAATCGGCAATCGGCTCTACACCTTTGGGCCATACTTCTTTAAATGTCACAGCCTTGCCCTGCCTGTTCACAGCCATAAGAGGCTTAGGTATTTTGGGGGCAGGCACCACATCAGGCTGCTCGCTCATATGTTCGGGCAGCAACTGGCTTAAGATATTCACATGGCGCAATGCCGTGCTTCCAATGCTCAGCGGTGGCAGTTCGTGCATCAACAGCAACCCTGCAGCCACCAATCCCGTCAGTGTAAAAGTTCTTACGGACTGATTCATTCGTTCTCTCCCTCTTTCTCTTATACAAAAAATAGTATGCACGTGTGCTATCCTGCTCAAAAGAAACTACCGAGCCCACGCTTTGCCCAGTAGCCAAACTGTTCTTTCACCCAATGGATTTGTGAAAACGCAGTTTTTGCAGTCCTCTTTAATGGGTGGCAAAGGTAGAAAGAAATTCTGGAATTTGACACTCCTTTACCCCTTTGTTTTTTATTAAATTTTAGTGGTTATGGACAAGGAGCATTTTATTTTCGACACACAACAGATAGTCCCTGATTTAAAAGTTGGCGAATCGGCTGCACAAACCACAACCTTTCAACAGCAGTATAGTGGTTTGTGCATTCGTTTACACCCTATTTATCTAAGACCGGGCAGACCTGTTAGTAGAAGCCGCGATAAATCTCAACTGCAGCTGAGAGTTGCTGCAATTGTGTGTCTATACGTTCCATTTGGCAATCAAGTTGATCGCGCTCGCTATCCAACACGTCGAGATAAGTGGCACGATTGTTGAAATAGAGCTGTTGTGCAGCCGAAACGGCACGCTGCAACGCCGAATCCTGCTGCTGTTTCAGCTGAGCATAGTGCGCCAAATTCTGCAATTTGGCCTGCAATGTATGAGCTTCGCCACACGCTGTAAGCAAGGCCTTGTCGTAATTGTAAAGTGCTTCTATTTGCAAAGCATTAGCTTGGTCGAAATCGGCCTGAATGGCACGCCTATTGATGAGCGGTGCCGTGAAAGCCCCCAGCACACTGAAAGCCACCGACTCGGGCGTACGCACCAGATATTTTGGATTGAAAGCGTCTAAACCCAAGGCTGCTGAGAGATTGAGCGAGGGTAAAAAAGCTTTACGTGCCGCTTCTACATCCCATTTGGCTGCACGCAATTGGTGCTCAGCCTGCTTTACATCGGCACGCTGCAGCAACAATTGCGTGGGTATAGTACGCACGATATTGGGCAACGAAAGCTGCAAAAAGTTATCGGCATGGTGTACAATAGGTGCAGGGAAGCGCCCAAGAAGCAAGTTAAGATTGGTTTCAGTCTCTATCACGGCCTGCCGCAACAGCCATTCGTCTGCCTGTGCTTTAGCCAGTTCTGCCTCGAACTTATCCACACCCAACTGCGTTTCTGCATCAGCCTCTTTCTGTATGCGCGCCAGCTTAACAGCCTTTTGCTGCAGGGCAATGTATTGCGCCACGACAGCCAACTTGCTGTCTAAGGCTAAAAGTGTATAGTAGTTTCAGCCACATCGGCCACCAATTGTCCACGTAACGCCCGTTGTCCTGCCTGCGAAGCCAAGAAGCGTTCTACTGTAGCTTTCTTGCTGCTATTGAGTTTCTGCCACAGGTCGATAGTCCAATCTACCTGAAGCGATGGCGCCAAGTCGGGAATGACCGTGGGGATATTGTGCCCAGGCGTGAGTTCTGTGCCCACATTACCTGCTCCCTCAGCCGTATAACGCCCCACTTTAGATACACCAGCGCCGATATTTGCCGTTACGGAAGGCAGCATAGTACCACGCTTGGCGGCAAGAGCACTCTTGGCAATAACCAACTCTTGCAGCATAATTTTGAGATCTCGGTTATTATGCAGTGCCGTGTCGATAAGGTTGCGCAGCGTGGCATCTTGAAAGAAATCGCGCCAGGCTGGTAAGGGCGAGAGCGTATCTGTGGATGTTGGTGGCAACGAAACCAATGTGTCCTTAGGTTGCGTAGCTTGTGGCGTCTTACAAGATGTGACTGCCAACATCAACAAGGCTATAAGCATCGTTGCGATGCGGGGACTATTGTGAAAAGTCATGGGAACTACTTTTGTTCTAAAATTTTTGTATAACGCTTATCTTTCTCTTCACTCAATGGCTTCTCCTTTTGGTAATTTACCAATTTGTCGGCCATGTTAGCAAAAATATAATAGAGACCAGGTATGAGCAACAATCCACCCAAAGTGCCTATTACCATACCACCCACGGCAGCTGTGCCAATCGTGCGGTTGCCAATGGCGCCGGCTCCAGAGGCCAACACCAAGGGAATGAGGCCTGCGATGAAGGCGATGCTCGTCATGAGGATGGGGCGGAAACGTGCGACAGCAGCAGCAATGGCGGCTTCGGCAATCGGTGTGCCGAGGTTTTTGCGCTGCACCGCATATTCAACCATCAGCACCGCATTTTTACCCAGCAGGCCGATGAGCATCACCAAGGCAATTTGCGCATAGATGTTGTTCTCTAAGCCACAGAGCTTGAGCAGCAGGAAGGCACCGAAGATGCCCACGGGCAAGAAGATGATGACGGGCAACGGGAGGAGGAAGTTCTCGTATTGTGCAGCCAAAATGAGGTAGACAAACACCAAGCAAACGATGAAGATGATAATTGCAGTATTGCCTTGATCGGCTTCGTCCTTTGAGATACCCGCCCAGTCGTAGTCAAATCCTTTCGGCAAGTTCTGCTGCGCCACTTCTTGTATGGCGCGCATGGCCTGCCCACTGGAATAACCTGCAGCTGGTGCACCCGTCACTTCTGATGAATTGTAGAGGTTGTGGCGCGTGATTTCGCTCATACCATAAACCTTATTCAGCGACATGAAAGCGGCGTAGGGCACCATCTGTCCATCGTTGTTCTTGGCATAGAGGTTGAGCAAATCTGCCGGGAAGGCGCGATATTGCGGCGCGGCTTGCACAATCACTTTATAGGGTTTACCAAAACGAATGAAGCCCGTTTGATAATCCGAGCCCACCAGCACCGAGAGATTGTTGAGTGCTTTGCCAGGCTCCACCCCTTTTTGCAGAGCCAATGCGTCATCAACATGGAGCATATATTGCGGATAACTCGCCGAATAGAACGTGAAGGCATTGCCTATTTCGGGACGTTTGTTGAGCGCTGCCACAAAGTTTTTGCTTACGCGCTCCATCTCATGATAATCGTTGTTGCCAGTCTTGTCTAACAGGCGCAATTCAAAGCCACTGGCTGCACCATAACCTGGTATTGAAGGTGGCTCAAAAAAGTCGATATTGGCTTGCGTGATGCGTTTGCATTTCTCCTCCAAATCGGCAATTATCTGCTTGGCTGTGCGCTTGCGATGCTTCCAATCTTTCAGGTTAATCAAGCAGCTGCCCGAGTTGGCACTCGTTCCTTCTGAAAGAATCTCAAAGCCTGCCAACGATGAAACACTCTCCACACCATCCTCTTGTTCGGCTATCTTCAACAGCTGCTGTGCCACTTTGTTGGTACGCTCGATGGTTGCACCTGGTGGCGTTTCAATCACAGCGTAGATCATGCCTTGATCTTCCTGCGGAATAAAACCCGAAGGGAGCCCCATATTCACCCAATAGGCCAATATACAAAACAGCAAAATGGCACCCATGGTAAAGACTTTGTGTGTGACGGTGCGACGAATGAGCCGCTCATATTTGAGACTACCCAAATTAAACTGCTCATTGAAACGTTGCAGTGCACGCCCTACGAAGCCCTTTGTACATGATTCTCTTGCTCTTTGGTGAGAATAAGTGCGCAGAGTGCGGGTGTCAGCGTCAGTGCTACGAAGCCTGAAAACAGGATGCTCGAAGCCATCGTAATAGAGAACTGGCGATAGAACATTCCTTCAGGACCACCCATGAACGCCACGGGGATGAATACCGAAGCCATAACCAGCGAGATGGCTATGATGGCACCACTAATCTCTTTCATAGCCTTTTCTGTAGCCTCGACAGGTGATAGTTTGTTACGCGACATCTCTACATTCACGGCCTCAATCACCACAATGGCATCGTCGACCACAATACCAATGGCCATGACCAACGCAAAGAGCGAAATCATATTGAGCGTGATGTTGAAAGCTAACATGGCAATAAAACTGCCCAGCAATGACACAGGAACGGCCATGACGGGAATGATGGATGCGCGCCAGTCGCCCAAGAAGATGAACACTACAATGGCTACCAGCACAAAGGCTTCGAACAGCGTATGCACCACCTTTTCAATACTGGCATCTAAGAAGCGACTGATATCATAACTAATCTCATAGTGCATACCTTTGGGCATATCTTTTTGTAAACGCGCCATGGCTGCTTTCACTTGCGTGATGACATTGCGAGCATTGCTGCCATAGGCTTGCTTCAACGTCACAGCCGCCGACGGACGCCGATTGAGCGTGGAATAAATATCATAGACCTCGCTGCCTAAATGCACATCAGCAATGTCTTTTAAACGCACTACCTGCCCATTGCCATTGCTCTTGATAATGATATTGCCATATTCGGCCTCAGTAGTGTAACGTCCTGGATACTTCAACACAAATTCCTTTGCCTGCGGGCGTAAGCCTCCACTCTCACCCAACTTTCCAGGAGAAACCTCAATATTTTGGTCTTCTAAAGCGTCGCTCACGTCGTCGGTCGACAAACCATAGGCTACCATTTTGTCGGGATGTAGCCAAACACGCATGGCATAATCACGCGTACCAAGAATATCAAGATCACCCACACCATCAACGCGTAGCAATTCGGGTGAGATATTGATGTCGAAATAGTTGTAAAGAAACTCTTGATCAATCTTGGGATCGTCGCTATAGAGGTTAATATACATGAGAATATTGGGCTCCTCACGCGAAATCTTCACCCCCTCACGAATCACTTCGGGTGGCAATTTATTGGTGGCCGCCGACACACGGTTTGCACATTCACGGCATCCACGTTGGGATCAGTGCCCAATTTAAACACCACATTAATCTCGGCCTCGCCATCGTTGCCCGCATCACTCTCAATATATTTCATGCCGGGAACGCCATTCAAAGCCTGCTCCAACGGAATGATAACCGATTTCACCAACAATTCGTTATTGGCACCGGGATAATCGGCCACCACATTCACCTTTGGAGGTGATATTGATGGGAATTGTGTGATAGGAAGATTGAACAGCGACAGCACACCGACAAAAGCAATGACCAGCGAGACAACAATCGAAAGTACTGGCCGGCGTATAAAGATTTTAAACATTCTAATCTGCGTTTAATTGATCCAACTTCATCGCTTCCTTTGGCGATACCACTCGCAGGCGCACCTTATCGCCTTCGTTCACCTTCTGAATGCCATCCACAAGAAAACGATCGGTGGGGCGTAGTCCTGACGAAACAATACAGAAACCTGTAGCCTCGGCTGCAATTTTGATGGCGCGTTGGTGCACCACATTATGCTGGTCTACCACAAACACATATTTTCGATCCTGCTGTTCATAAACGGCTATCTGGGGTATCATCAAGGCTTGTTTCTTTTCTACAAAGAGTTTCACAGTACCAGTCTCACCATCGCGCAACAAATTTTGTGGATTGCCAAAGAGAGCACACAACGAAATGGTACCAGTAGAACGGTCGAATTGGCCCGAGATATCCATCACCTTGCCACGAGCAGGAAACACATCGCCATTGGCTAACACCAACTGAAGCGGCGACTGCGTATAACGCTCGGGATGGAGCCGATAATCTAAATAATCGGTTTCAGAGATATTAAAATAAACCAACATCTTGCTGTTATCAGATAAGTTGGTGAGCAATGTCCCCTGCTCCACCAAACTGCCTGGCTTGTTGGGGATACGCCCCAGCACACCAGCAAAAGGTGCACGCACGAACGAAGGCCGCTTGTGCAACAAAGCCAACTGGTAGTCGGCCTCAGCACTATGATATTTGGCTTGAGCCATGCGCTGTGCATTATTCGAGACAATTTTATTTTCTGTAAGCTTCGTGGTATTTTGCAATTCAATCTTCGCTTGCTCAGCCTCAGCCTTGGCCTTCGCAATCTCTTCGTTAGCACCCAAAATGGCAATGTGAAATAGCAATTGACCTGCTTTCACCGCTTGCCCTTCTCTAACATAAACATCTTGCAAGATGCCATCTTGCTGCGACCGCACATCGATGTTGCGTAGCGAAGCAATGTTACCCACATAAGACTGCGGCAACGAAACATTGTCTACTAATGGTGTAGTAGCAGTATAAACAGGAACCACTTCCTCATTCTTCTTAGAATGACAGCCCCACAACGTTAATAAAGCCACGAAACATGTTAAACTGAATACGCTCTTCATAAACCTCTTTTAAAAATTTTTTTGCAAAGATAATAATAATATAAATAGGGTGTAAAAATGGCGTTTAAAACTTTGTAACTAAAGTTTATTGTCTGCTAAAAGTAGAGTAAACAGTGCAAAATACTGCCATTCATATCACATGCTTCAGATGAATACCAGTTGCATCATTGCAATAACCTATTCAGTGATTAGGGCTGTTGCATCATTGTGGTAACCACTCGTTCGGGGGATAACAATCATTCATTTTTGAGAAAAACAGCCGTTCATAGCTATTGCATCGTTATAGCAGCCATTTGGCAGACAAAGAAAGGCGGCCAACAAACTTCCACTTGTTGACCGCCTCCATACATATAACTATTTATCCAAAATTATCATACATAATGGCATCTTGCTCTACGCCAAGACTATCGAGATAGTCGGTAACCGTCTTGATGAGCATAGGAGGACCACATAGATAATATTCACAATCTTCGGGTGCCTCGTGATTCTTCAGATAGGTATCGCGAATGCAATTCACGGCAAAGCCAGCATAATATTTCACCCCTGCAGCGTCAGCCTTCGGGTCGGGCTGATCTAACGAAAGGTGGAAATGGAAGTTGGGAAACTCTTTCTCCAACTCCCAGAAATCTTCCAAGAAGAAAGCTTCAACCAGCGCACGTGCACCATAGAAGAAGTGCATTTCGCGGTCGGTAGTGTGGAGGGTCTTCGTCATGTGCATGATTTGAGCTCGCAAAGGTGCCATACCAGCACCGCCACCAATCCATATCATCTCTTTACCCGAGGTGAAGTTTGGATGGAAATCGCCATAAGGTCCGCTCATCATTACCTTGTCACCTGGTTTGAGAGAGAAGATATAAGACGAGCCTATGCCTGTCGGCACATTCTGGAATCCCACTTGTGGACGAGGCAAGAAAGGTGTTGAAGCGATGCGCACGGTGAGCGTGATAATGTCGCCTTCGGCTGGATAGTTAGCCATCGAATAGGCGCGCACGGTGGGTTCGGGATTATGTGCCTTGAGTGAAAAGAGATTGAATTTCTCCCACGTACCAATGTAATCGTCGCCGATAAGCGCCTTATCAAAGTCCTTGTCATAGTCGATGCAGTCGTAAGCAGGAATCTTAATCTGCGCATATGAGCCTGGAATGAAGTCCATATGTTCGCCCTTGGGTAAAGCCACCTTGAATTCTTTGATGAACGAGCTGACGTTCTTATTGGAGATGACGGTGCATTCCCATTCTTTCACGCCCATGACACTCTCGGGCACTTTCAGCGAAAGGTTTCCTTTCACTTTGCACTGACAGCCCAAGCGCCAATGATCTTTGATTTCCTTGCGCGAGAAGTGGGGGCGCTCCGAGTCGAGGATTTCGCCACCACCTTCTAACACTTGCACTTTGCATTGCCCACAACTTGCTTTTCCACCGCAGGCAGAGGGCAAAAAGATTCCATTTTCATTGAGCGTCGTCATCACACTACTGCCCTGAGGAACGTTGATTTTCTTATCACCATTGATAACAATATCCACATTGCCACTGGGGCTGAGATATTTCTTCGCGATGAGCAGGATGATAACCAACAGGAGTATGATGATTAAAAATACTCCTATGCTATATAGTATAAATTCTCCCATAGTTCTGAATTAAATTTTTAAGCCACTGAATACCATCATAGCCATAGCCATTAGTCCCACGGTGATGAAGGTGATACCAAGCCCTTGAAGCGGCTTGGGCACATCACTATATTGCATCTTCTCGCGAATGGCTCCCATGAGCACAATGGCTAAGGTCCAACCAAAGCCTGAACCAATAGCATAGACGATGGCATCAACAACATTGCCAATATACTGTGTGTTGTTTGGGTCAAGGTTGATGCGCTGCTGCATAAACAGCGACGCTCCCATGATAGCACAGTTCACAGCAATCAGCGGAAGGAAGATACCCAAAGCTGAATAGAGCGAAGGAGAATATTTCTCAACACTCATTTCAACCAATTGTGTGATACCAGCAATTACTGCAATAAAGAGAATGAAACTCAGATACGACAAATCAACTCCCTCAATGAGACAATCGGGACCTAAGACTTTGGTTTGCAACAAATAGTCTACAGGCACGGTAACCAACAGCACAAAGGTGACGGCCATGCCCAAACCGAAAGAGGTTTTCACGTTCTTACTCACGGCAAGGAACGAGCACATGCCGAGGAAGAATGCAAAAAAATCATGTTGTCGACAAATATCGAACGGAAAAATAATGATATGATATGTTCCATCTTTTTCTTGTTTTATTTCTCTTTATAGATATAAGCACGATGCACCCAAATGACACAACCCAACAGAATGAGCGCCATGGCAGGCATCGTCATCATACCATTATTCATATATCCGGCATCGTAAACAGATTGCGGAATAAGTTGGAATCCCAACAGACTGCCACGACCTAAGAATTCACGAACGGCACCCACGATAACTAAAATCATCGCATAGCCCAAACCATTGCCCAAACCATCTAAGAAACTCGGCCAAGGTTTATTCATCATAGCAAAAGCTTCCAAACGACCCATCAGAATGCAGTTGGTGATAATCAAACCAACATAAACTGACAGTTGTACGCTCACATCATAGGCAAAAGCCTTTAAAATCTGGCTCACGATAGTCACTAAGGCTGCCACTACTACCAATTGCACAATAATGCGGATGCGCAATGGAATGGTTTTACGTATCAATGAGATGATGACGTTCGAAAAAGCAGTGATAATGGTAACGGCAAGCCCCATCACGATAGCGGGTTTCAATTGCGACGTTACAGCTAAAGCACTACAAATACCAAGCACCTGAACCATGATGGGATTATCCAAATTCAGGGGATTGATAAAGGCCTCTTTATTTTGTTTACTAAATAAGCTCATTTGTTTTACTATTGATTAGAGGAATGTTCATTCAAAAATACCAAATATTTGCTCAGCCCTTCGTGCAACATGTCACGCACTCCATTGCTGGTAAGCGTTGCGCCCGTGACCGCATCGACCTGTGTTGCAGGGTCATCAACCTTTTTCTCAACACCTAAAGCGATAGTCTTATCATTACCATTAGCAAACAATTTCTTGCCTTGGAACTTGGCTTGCCATGCCGCATTATCCTTAATTTCTGCACCCAATCCAGCAGTCTCACTCTCATGGTTGAAATAAACACCATAAACCGTAGCCTTATCTTCATTCAAAGCAATATAACCACTTATAGGTCCCCAAAGGCCCATTCCATAAACAGGAATGACATATTTGCGCTGCCCATTTACCTTGCAAACATATAAAGCGAGGCGCCCCTCTTTATAATCCTTGCTTTCCAGCTTAAAACCTGCCGTTTCACCACCAGGCTTACCAGCATTTAAGATATGGCCTTGTGCGTCAATAATCTCATCAGCCTCAACCACATCCTTATAGGTTTTATCGGCAGCTTCATTACTCAAATCACGAATATTGAGCGCATTGAGTATCTGCTTTTTCTTGTCCAATGCCACATTGGCATCCTGTTGTGGTTTCAATCCCTGAAAAACAAAGGCCAGGAGAAAAGCCACAATAACAACAATTACGGCAGAATAGATAATTGTATATGAATTAGAATTTGTCTTCATTGTCTTTATTTATTCATTAGTCGTTTTGCACGCTGTGAGATATTGCGTTGCACTACACAATAATCAATCAACGGAGCTACCATATTTCCAAAGAATATCGCTAACATCATGCCCTCGGGGAAACCTGGATTCATCACACGAACTATGATGGCCATGGCACCAATAAGAAATCCATAGATATATTTTCCACTTTCAGTGCGTGCAGAAGTCACAGGATCGGTAGCCATAAACACAGCACCAAAGCAGAAACCACCTAAAATAATATGCTCATACCACTGCACTGGCGTCATGCCTAACGCATGGAATAACAACGCCATCACAATACCTCCGCAGAATACTGAGCCCATAGTTTTCCAGCTTGCAATACCTGTCCACAAAAGAATAACGGCGCCTATAGCGATTGCAATAACACTCGTTTCACCTATAGAGCCTGGAATAAAACCGATAAGCATATCGGCAATAGAAGCGTGTGGAAGTGCCCCTACAGCCAACTCTCCTAATGGTGTTGCTGCCGTTAAAGCATCAGGCAAGTCATTTCCGAAACCTAATATAGAATGATTAGCGACCCAAACACGATCGCCTGTCATAGCATTAGAATAAGAAAAGAATAAGAACATACGTGCAGCCACAGCTACATTGAATATATTCATACCCGTTCCGCCAAATATTTCTTTTACAAAAATAACGGCAAAAGCACAGGCTAACGCCAACATCCATAACGGACAGCTTACTGGAACAATTAAAGGAATGATTATACCCGACACCAAATAGCCCTCTTGTATCTCTTCATGCTTCCATTGTGCCCACGCAAATTCGATTCCAAGACCGACAACATAGCTCACAACAACCTTTGGAAAAACAGCTAATGCACCATAGAAAAAGATACTCCAGAACGATGCTTCCGCCAATTTCCCTGCAAGGAGATAATTCTGATAGCCCACATTATACATTCCGAAAAGCAACGCCGGAAGCAAAGCTATCACCACAAAGCTCATAATTCGCTTTGAATCAATGGCGTCATGAATATTCGTTCCTGTCGTTGCAGTCGTGTTAGGGACAAACAAAAAGGTCTCAAGCCCCTCGAAAACACTTTGGAAAGCGTGCAATTTTCCACCCGCTTCAAAGTTGGGTTTAATCTTATCGAGATATTTTCTTAAACTCATCATGATTTATATTCGTTTACGTTAAGCATTCTCTTTGCGCAACATGTCAAGTCCACGACGCACAATGGCCTGGAGTTCCAACTTCGAAGAATCAACAAATTCCGCTAAAGCAAAGTCTTCAGGGCTCACTTCATAAATGCCCAATTGTTCCATTTTATCAATATCTTCAGCGAGAATTGCTTTAATCAAATACTCACCATAGATGTCCATCGGCAGCACCTTATCATATTCACCACTCATGATCATGTGGCGTTCACCCCCCTTTACACGTGCATCAAGGTTGTATTCGCGCTTACCTAACAGCCAAGAGAAGTAACTTCGTGAGGTAGAAAATTGTTGAAAACGAGGCAAAATCCATCCCAACATCTCGTGCAAATTGTCACCTTCTGGAATAACTGTAATCTCCGATGTATGTGCACCAACAACACCATCAAGTGTCGTCTTTGTTCCCGTTAGCGGATTACCATTGATGACACGCACATGTGCAGTATGCTTAAGTTGCCCATCTAAAACAACAGCCAAAGGCGTACCCACCAACGCTTCAACATAGGTTGGATGATTAACCTCACTTCCTGCTACGGCTATCACACGACGAAGGTCTACCTTCCCTGTCAAAAACAAACGACCAATTATAATAACTACTGCAGGATCAACCGTCCAAACAACCTCACCTTTATTTACTGGGTGCAATATGATTAATCTGAACACCAACATTTCCTGCAGGGCATTTACCATCTATAACATGTAATTCTACACCTTTTGCCTGAAGCAAAGCCGTAGCCGTTTGACGCTTATGCACACTCAAATGAGTCGTTTGCATTTTTGACAAGGCTGTTAGACCTGCCTGGAATTCTGCTTCATACCCCTTTAATTCCACCTCAAAATCGGCAGCCAAAGGCATATCACGAAAGGCTGATACAAAAATATCGCGTGGCAAAGTATCAGGTGTCGTTGCTACAGCATAAGGCAATTGTTGAATAAAGCCAAACAAGCCTGCTTCCAATAAGGCCTGTTTCACCTCATCTCCTGTTAGCGTTTCTACATTACGCTGCCCAAAATCTATATATTCTTGCTTCTCATCTGCCTCTATTACAATGGATAAAACTTTACGCCGATCTCCACGAACAACAGCCGTAACCTCACCACTTACAGGAGAAGCAAATTTCTCTTCTGGATATCTTTTATTCACAAACAATGCATCTCCAGCCTTAACATGATCGCCTTCGCGCACAAGAACCTTCGGAATAACACCGCCAAAACTATCAGGAACCACTGCATACTTTTTGCTCTTGAGTGATGTTACCTGAGTACTTTCAACTTTACCCGTTAGGTGAATGTCTAAGCCCTTACGCAACTTAATTACATTTGCCATAACTATTTTATATAATATTATATTTCATTTCCTCAAATCAGTCGAAATAACCGATGCAAAATTAAGGAAAAATAAGCATAAAGAAAAGAAAAAAGTCAAATTATTCCTGTATATTCCTTTTTTCATGTATTTTTGCAACGTCACAAAAATTAGGGAGGAAGCATCTGAAACGACTTAAACATATTGTCAATAGCGTAATATGGATTTTTGCGGGTCTATATTTACTACTGGTTATATTGCTGCATATCCCTGCTGTAAAAACTTGTATAGGCAATACGGCAAGCAATGCGCTTGCACAAAAATTAGGTACAAAAGTCGAAATTCAAGAGATTAATTTAGGTTTTCTCAATCGAATCATCCTCGACGGAATAACCATTTACGACCAGCAACAACAGAAGTTATTGACTTCTTCACGCGCCTCCATCAAGGTAAACCTTTTATCACTTCTACAAGGAAAAGTCTCTATTTCTTCCGCACAATTATTTGGCGCCACAGCCAACACCTATCGGCAAACAGCACAAAGTAAGCCCAATTATCAATTTGTTCTCGATTCACTTGCATCAAAAGAGCCTCAAAAAGAATCGAAACTTGATGTCACCATTGGCTCATTAATCATTCGAAATGGTACGCTCATTTACCACCAAAATGATGCACCAAAGACCATTGGTCAACTCAATTTAAAGCACCTTCACATTACAAATCTCAGCGCTCACATCTTGATTAATACTCTAACCAACGATAGTTTAAACTTACAAATCAAGCGTTTAGCACTTGATGAGGCCAGTGGTGTGCACCTCAATGCACTGACAACAAAGCTACAAGCCAACAAAAGAGATGCCCATTTGAACTATCTCAACATAGACATGCCTGGCACCTGCATCCGTATAAAGGATGGTAGCGCACATTATCAGTTTGAAAACAAACAACTGGCGCTATCAACATTGACTTACAACCTCACTTTCTCGCCATCCTACATTCGCCCTTGCGACTTTGCCTTTTTATTACCCGCACTACGCCCTTTCGTAAAGAAAATAGACCTATCAACAAAGATTAGTGGGACAATCTCCTCCCTTCGTATGCACGATTTACACCTCTCCGGTTCTAACATTTACTTTTCTGCGAACGGAGAAATAAGCAATTGGCAAATGATCTGCAATGGAAAGGACATATCAATACTCTTAACTTACATGCCAACGGGATTCAATTTATTGTTGACAATTTAGGGCAACAATTTCATATCCCAATAGAGATTACCCGATTAGGAAATATTTATTTTAAAGGAGATTGTAGTGGTCGCCGAAAAGATATTGCTTTAGAAGGTAAACTTCACACTGATGCAGGAAATGCCACTTTAGCAGTAAACCTACAAAATAACCATTTTAAAGGAAACATTGAAACTGCGGGTATAGCCTTAGGAAGAATTATAGACAACGCGCAATTTGGTAATTTCAAAGCGAAGCTCAACGCTGAAGGTTATTGGTTTAACAATGTACTAAGCATGAAAGCAAAAGGTGCGATCGACCTATTCGATTATAACCAATACACCTATCACAACATTTCCCTAAATGCAGCCATAAAGAAAAAGAACCGTCAGATAGATTTCAATGGCAAATTTGATATGGATGACCCTAACGGAGAAATACACCTAAATGGTTCATTGAGTAACATGGGCAAACTTTTTAATGCCAAATTACAAGCTAATGTAGCACATTTTAATCCCAAATCTCTACGACTTTCGACACAAATTCCTGCAGCTTTTTTCGGCATGCAAATAGAGGCTAATATCAAAGGGCACAACCTCAACACCGCATTGGGTAGCATACGTATCAAAGACTTTGATATGCAAGCACCCGATAAACATTATCACCTCAACACCTTGAGCTTACAAGCAGACACAACGAAGGGCATACATACTATTTGTTTAGATAGTGACTTTGGACAGATGCGCCTAAAAGGAAACTATGACTATGCCACACTTTCCAACAGCATCACCAATATCATTGCTACAAAACTACCCACACTTCCAGGCCTTCCACGCTACAAAAAGATAAAAACAAATGATTTTTCTTTTGAAGCTGAAATTCAAAAAAGTGACTGGTTACAATAGGTATTGAATATTGATTTAGACTTACAACGACCTCTTCGACTCAATATGATGGTCAACGATAGGCACCATCTAATGGATATCTTTGCTCAAATGCCCTCTTTTACCTATGCTGGGCAACACTTTGAAAGAGGATACTTGCACATAGCTACAGTGCAAGATACATTGAAAGCTAATATTCATACCAAGAAAATCGATGAAAATGGCCAAGGCTTTTATCTTCACGTGCAAGCCAATGCCTCGGATAACAAATTGAATTCTACCCTCACTTGGAAGAATCTTAAAGGGAAAAGTATATGGGGAACCCTACGTAGTGAAACCACGTTTTTCACTCATCAAAAGTTAGCGACAGCACATATCTGTATTCATCCTTCCAACATATGGATTGACAATACTGCATGGGAAGTGCAACCAAGTGACATTATCTATCAAGCAAAGCACCTGACTATCGACCATTTTGCAGTAGTACATGATGATCAACACATTGTTATTTCGGGTGAAGCGACTCCTCACTCAAATGATTCTATCACAGCCGAATTAAAGAATATCGATGTAGCCTACATCCTTAATTTAGTAAACTTTCACGCAGTAGACTTTAGCGGAAAGGCTACAGGACACGCGCATATCTCTAATGTTTTCGCAAAACCTCAGGCTGCAGGAACACTTAAAATCAGTGATTTTAAATTCCAAGATGGACGTATGGGTACACTCACTGCGAATGCGACATGGAATGAGAAGGCTGAACAAATAGATATTGATGCCATAGCTCACGACACACTTATACAAAGGAATCATCCTACACCGATACTCGCACAAACGAATATTCAGGGCTACGTATCGCCAACTAAAAGTTACATTGACCTCAACATTGCGGCCAACAACACTCGAATAGAATTTTTAAAGAGCTTTTGTGGTAGTTTCATTGACCATGTAGAAGGCTATGCCTCTGGTGATATTAAAGTCGCAGGACCTCTGAGTAACATTAATTTATCGGGCGATGCAATCGCTAATGGTAAGGTGCACCTGAGTGCATTGAATACAGAATATACACTTAGAGATGCGCATGTGCATGCCATTCCTGATGAAATTTATCTCATGAATGATACGCTCTATGATAAAGATGGCCATCATGGTGTGCTCTATGGTGTGCTCCACCATCAACATCTCACACAAATGAGCTATGATTGTACCATTGAAGCACACAACCTTTTAGCTTATGATACCCATGAGTTTGGCAATAATACATTTTATGGGACTGCCTATGCAACTGGACGATGCGATATAAAGGTAAGCCTGGGAACGTGGATATCAACATTGATGCACGTCCTAATCAGGGCACGCAGATTGTATATAATGTAGCCAGCCCAACCACTATCACAGATCAAAACTTTATCCATTGGAGCGATAGAGGACAAAAATCCCTACCAACTGTGCAAGATAAGCCGCAAGAAGATACAGATGAAGAGCCTGATATCCCTTCGGATATGCACATCAATTTCCTCGTCAATATGACGCCAGAGGCGACCATAAAACTGCTCATGGATAAAGCTACAGATGACCATATCATCTTACATGGTTCAGGAGGCATCCGTGCCACCTATTATAATAAAGGTGGTTTTGACATGTATGGGAATTATCTTGTCGATAACGGCATGTATAAACTGACCATACAAAATGCAATAAAACGGGATTTCACCTTCATGCCTGGAGGAACCATTAGCTTTGGAGGTGATCCTTATCATGCTGCATTAAACCTCAAAGCACAATATACTGTACAAGGAGTTAGCTTATCCGATTTAAACATTGGTCGCAGTTTTGCTAATAACAACATCCGCGTAAACTGCTTAATGAATATCACAGGGACACCTGCTGCACCAAAATTAGACTTTAATCTTGACTTGCCAACGCTCAATAGTGATGCAAAACAGATGGTGCTTAGTCTCATCAATAGTGAAGAAGAAATGAATCAACAAGTATTATACTTGCTGGCCATAGGTAGATTTTACACCCAAGCATCGAACAATGCTGCTACAGAGACAAGCCAAAGCAAAACCAGTTTGGCCATGCAGAGTATCCTCAGCGGAACAGTAAGTCAGCAAATCAACAATGTATTGAGTAGTGTCATCAACAATACCAATTGGAATTTTGGAGCCAACATATCAACAGGTGATGAAGGATGGAATAATGCTGAGTATGAAGGAATCCTCAGTGGTCGGCTCTTAAATAATCGTCTTCTATTCAATGGTCAATTTGGCTATCGCGACAATGCCAACGCAACAACCAGTTTCATTGGCGATTTTGATTTGCGCTACTTGCTGTTTCCAAATGGTAATTTCGCTATCAGAATGTACAATCAAACCAACGATCGTTACTTCACTCGAAACAGCTTAAACACACAAGGCATTGGTTTTATTCTGAAAAAAGATTTCAATGGAATAGGCGAACTATTCAGAAAGAATAAGCACAGAATAGAAATAAAAAAAGTTAAATAACTGCTTTCACTAAGAAAAATAAAGTGCAAAAGCATAGCATTCTTACGAATTCATGTACCTTTGCAGGCGTTTTCGAGCACACCTATTATAATATAGTGTGCCACAATTCACATAAAGTCTAACTTTATTAATTAATTTTTTTATTTATTTATGTCAGATTTAAAGAACGTACAACCATTGGCCGACTTTGATTGGGAAGAGTTTGAGAATGGCTCCCAAGCAAATGTCAGCAAGCAAGACCTTGAAAAAGGCCTATGATGAGACCTTGAACAAGATTCAAGAGCATCAAGTAGTAGAGGGCACAGTAATTGCACTCGACAAAAAAAGAAGTTGTTGTAAACATCGGTTATAAGAGCGATGGCATTATCCCAGCTTCAGAATTCCGCTATAACCCCGACTTAAAAGTAGGTGACAAAGTTGAAGTTTTTGTAGAAAACCAAGAAGACAAGAAAGGTCAGTTGATGCTTTCTCACAGGAAAGCTCGTCTCAACAAGAGCTGGGATGAAGTTAATGCTGCCCTCGAAAACGAAGATATTGTTCAGGGTTATATCAAGTGCCGCACAAAGGGTGGTATGATAGTTGATGTATTTGGTCTTGAAGCATTCTTGCCTGGTAGCCAGATTGACGTTCATCCTATACGCGACTACGATGTATTCGTAGGCAAAACTATGGAGTTCAAGGTTGTTAAAATCAACCAAGAGTTCCGCAATGTAGTTGTTTCTCACAAGGCTTTGATTGAAGCTGAATTAGAAGCACAGAAGAAAGAAATTATCTCTCACCTTGAGAAGGGTCAAGTGCTTGAAGGCACAGTGAAAAACATCACTTCATATGGTGTATTCGTTGACCTTGGCGGTGTAGATGGATTGATTCATATCACCGACCTCTCTTGGGGTCGTGTAAGCGATCCACATGAGGTTGTTGCTCTCGATGAAAAGATTAATGTCGTTATCTTAGACTTCGATGAAGGTAAGAAGCGCATTGCACTTGGTTTGAAACAACTCACTCCACACCCATGGGATGCATTGAGCCCCGACCTCAAAGTGGGCGACCATGTAAAAGGTAAAGTTGTTGTGATTGCAGACTATGGTGCATTTGTTGAAATTCAACCTGGCGTAGAAGGCTTAATCCACGTGAGCGAAATGTCATGGAGCCAACACCTCCGTTCAGCACAAGAATTCTTACATGTTGGCGACGAAGTTGAGGCAGTCATCTTAACCCTCGATCGTGATGAGCGCAAGATGAGCTTAGGTATTAAGCAGCTCAAGGAAGATCCTTGGGAGGCTATCGAGGTGAAATACCCTGTAGGTAGCAAGCACACCGCGAAGGTTCGTAACTTCACTAACTTTGGTATCTTCGTTGAACTCGAAGAGGGTGTTGATGGCTTAATCCACATCAGCGATTTGTCATGGACGAAGAAGGTAAAGCATCCTTCTGAATTCACCAATGTAGGTGATGAGATTGAAGTTGTTGTTTTAGACATCGACAAGGAAAATCGCCGTTTGAGCCTTGGTCACAAGCAGCTCGAAGACAATCCTTGGGACACTTATGAGACACTCTATACCCCAGGTTCTGTACACGTAGGTAAGATTACACAGCTCATGGATAAGGGTGCTGTCATTACATTGAACGAAGGTGGTGAAGGTTTCGCAACACCCAAACACCTTGTCAAGGAAGATGGTTCACAGGCACAACTTGGTGAGGAACTTCCCTTCAAGGTGATTGAGTTTGTGAAAGATACCAAACGTATCATCCTTTCTCATAGCCGTACATTCGAAGAAGGTAAAGACGATGCCGTTGCAACGAAGCCTGCACGCAAACATAATAATGCACACAAGGGCGATGCAACTGCTCAAATCAACAACGTAACTGCAGGAACCTCTTTAGGTGACTTAGATGTGTTGGCTGATTTGAAAGCTAAGATGGAAAAAGGCGAATAATCATTCTTTTTCACTTCATATTAAGGAGTCTGCTTTGAAAAAAGCAGGCTCTTTTTTTGCGCATACAAATATTTTAATTACCTTTGCAACAGTAAAAACAAGGCGTTTCCATCCGTGAAACGTTATTCCATCAACAAAATATTTTTCACATACAATTAGATATGTATAGTAAAGATGAACTATTACCTAAAAAGCATTTCGGATTTAAAAAGTAATCGCAGAAGGCTTAGGTGCAACAATTCATGCCAATGATAGCCGGGAGGATATCATTTATGCGATACTCGACAAGCAAGCGATTGAAGAAGGAAACAAAAATCCTTTGACAACAAAAAGAAAACGCACACGCATAGCTAAAAAAGAGACCAATCACGTTTATAGCGTGAAAGGAAAAGCTGGAGAAAATCTCGACACAAAGAAGAAAACAACTAAAATGGAGCAGAAATCGCTCTTTAATGAAACGGATATGGAAGCAAAAACAGCTGAAGAAAACATCAAGGCAGAAAATCCAGAGGAGGCTTTGGAAGCTGCCCCTAAGCGCAGAGGGCGGAAAACGAAAAAAAGAAGTGGAAGCCGTTGCTACAGCAGAAGCTACACCCGAAACACCTGAAGCTGAGGAGACGACTCCGAGTGTTGCGCCAGAAGAAAATGTGGCAGAGACAAACACCAATGTTACTGCTGAGCAGGAGGCAACCAAGGAGGCAACGGATGACGTGCCTGAAGCAACTGCCGAAACGCAGAGCCATGCAGACATTCCTGAGTTTGCCATTCCTGAAGCACAATTCAACATGCCTCCAAACGCAGAAGAAGATCACGAGAAGGAGGACTTGCTGGCACAACTGCAGGCCAAGATTAAAGACCGTAGCAAGGAGCAAAATGCCGCACCGGCAGAGACGCTCAATGGTGTTTGGGAAGGCGATCCTGGCGATGGCACAGACTTTATCATTGCCGTTGATATCCCCATTGAGGACCAAGGAGCGGTGCCCAACTACGATATGTTTGACAATCCCACCATTGGCATCACCAATCAGCAGAGCTATCAACGGCTGGCTCCTGTACGTCCAACTCAAGAAAAATATAATTTCGACAACCTCATCAGCGCCAACGGCGTGCTCGAAGTGATGTCTGATGGCTATGGCTTCTTGCGTTCCAGCGATTACAACTATCTCTCATCGCCCGACGATGTTTATATCGCAGCCAACATCATTAAGAAACATGGGCTGAAGACGGGCGATGTCATTGAATGCCATGTGCGTCCACCTCACGAGGGCGAGAAATATTTTCCACTTACCAGCATCGACAAAATCAATGGCCGCGACCCTGCTGAAATGCGCGATCGCATGCCTTTCGAACACCTCACCCCACTCTTCCCCGAAGAGAAATTCACGCTCTGTGGCGACCGCCGCACCACCAATCTCTCTACACGCATCGTCGACCTGTTCTCGCCCATCGGAAAAGGTCAGCGTGCCCTCATCGTGGCACAACCCAAGACGGGTAAAACCATCTTGATGAAAGACATTGCCAACGCCATCGCAGCTAATCACCCCGAGGCCTACTTGATGATGTTGCTCATCGACGAACGCCCAGAGGAGGTGACCGACATGGCTCGCACGGTGAATGCCGAAGTTATTGCATCGACTTTCGATGAGCCGGCCGAACGCCACGTGAAAATTGCAGGCATCGTGCTCGAAAAGGCCAAACGTATGGTGGAATGTGGCCACGACGTGGTGATATTCCTCGACTCCATCACCCGCTTGGCACGCGCCTACAACACGGTGAGCCCCGCCAGCGGCAAGGTGCTCACGGTGGTGTGGATGCCAACGCATTGCAAAAAGCCCAAACGCTTCTTTGGTGCAGCGCGCAACATCGAGGGTGGCGGCTCGCTCACCATCATCGCAACAGCCCTCATCGACACGGGCAGCAAGATGGACGAGGTGATTTTCGAGGAATTCAAAGGCACGGGTAACATGGAACTGCAGCTCGACCGATCGCTCAGCAACAAGCGCATCTTCCCAGCTGTCAACCTCGTGGCTTCGAGCACTCGCCGCGACGATTTGCTGCAAGACAAGACCACGCTCGACCGCATGTGGATATTGCGCAAATTCATCAGCGACATGAATCCGATAGAGGCCATGAACGCTATTCACAGCCGCATGGCGCACACGCGCGACAACGACGAGTTTTTGCTCTCGATGAATTCGTAGGCTCGTGAACCACACCTAAAAAAGAATCCGCAAACACACACGATGTTTGCGGATTTTTTCTTGCTCCGTTGCCGCAGGCTTGCATACGTCAAGAAAAATAAAAATTTCTCGATGGTTCGGAGGGTCGTTCCAACGCGAAAATAAAATTTCTCGATGGTTCGGAGGGTCGTTCCAACGAGAAAAATTTCCCGATGGTTCGGAGGGTCGTTCCAACGAGATTTCCCTGATGGTTCAGAGGGTCGTTCCAACGAGAAAAATAAAAATTTCCCGATGGTTCGGAGGGTCGTTCCAACGAGAAAAATTTCCCGATGGTTCGGAGGGTCGTTCCAACGAGAAAAAAATATTCTCGATGGTTTGAACACAGGTTCATTCAAGAGCGTGATAGGGCGTCGGCCACAAGGTCGGCCATCAAGCGCAATTCAATTTTTGAGATGCCATTTGCCTTCAACGTGCTCCAATCTTGTTTGAAAGCATCCATCAACATGCCTCTCAACTTGCCCGGCCTATCATGTTGCGCATCGTTCTCGGGAGTAGTCCCTCCGACAGGTTTCCAGCTTATACTCCTGCCATTGCAAGAGCAACTGGATGGCGGCATCCATCTTCCGCAAGAACCATTTGGCATAGGCTGCGTTGAGATAGTCGTTAGGCAACAAGTTGGGCTGTTCGAAAAGTTCGTCATAGAGGTATTCGGCGCGTTCGAGCTGCGCCTGGTTGAGCAAAATCCATGCAATGGCGCGCGTCACCGGCAACGAGGGGGTGTCGAAATAAAGGGGATAGAGCACCTTCAACGCCTCATCGAACAGCCGTTGCTGCGCCAAGGCCAAGCCCAAATAAATTTTATACTCCGTGCGTTCTTCGCGTCGCAAGAGCTCGCGATAAACCAACGCCGCATCCTCCCACTCATGATCGCAATAATAGGCTGCGGCACAGCGACGCAAATCCACGTCGGATGTGAAGCGCACATTGCGTTCCACCTGCATAGATACGCTGGCCGGCGGGTTGGTGCGGTCAAACAAATCTTCATATCTGAGCCCACTTTCGGGATTGCTTAGCGCCGAGAGATAAATCAACTGGCTGGCGTGCGTTCCCAAGTCTTCCCAAAAAAACGACAACTCGCCGTCGTGTGTCTTTCCATATCTTTCATAACGTATGCGCAAACGCAGATAGGTCAACATGCTATCGAGTTTATCGGGGAGAATGCCATCCCATCTATAGAAAGGAACTTTGTAATGTTCAAACAAGGCATAAGCCATTGGCCAATGGGCACGCCGCTCGGCCAGCGCAATGAGCGTAACAGCCTCTTGAAGCGCATTGCCGATGTTGAAATAGCTGGTCAAGAAAGCTAAATTATGATTGTACTGGTCATCCAAATCGGGCATGGGGTTGCGAAATCTTGTCGCCAATTGCTGAGCGCAAAGAAGCGGTAAAGACTTTGCAGATATTGCCGACGCCGAAAGGCTGAGAGGTCTTTTGGCAAATGCTCCTCGCCCATGGTCACCTTGGCATGGCCCAACATGTCGCGCAGCTGGGGTGGCATCTGGTTGTAAATGCTCTTCACGGCAAAGAGGAACGAATATTTGTCGGAGTCGCAAAAAGGTCCTATCTGAAAGAGTGACCCTACAAAACCTTGCTGCCCCAACACTTCCAATGGCTCGTCTAAGGCTGCATTCGAAGGCGAGAATGGCACAAACCAGTTGCTCAACGTCGCGAAGAAAGGAAAGCGTTTCATTTGTGCAAAGCCTCCGAAATAAACATCCATCCCCTGCTGCTGCATGTCGGCCAACTCTTTCATGTGCTGCTCCATGCGCTCCATGTCCTTTTCGGCCTTGTCGGGATAAAGAATATTGTCGAGGTCGGCATCGTTATTCGGCGAGATTTCATCGTGCAGCAAATCGGTATTAGCCTGTTTCATCATGTCGGGCAAAATGTCGCGCTGAATGATTTGCATGTCGTTGCGCGCATTGCAGCAATAAATGAGCTGCTCGTCAATCGACAGCAACAAGGCTTTGAGCTTTTCGCCCTCGGCTCCTTTGAGTGCTGCCGTAAAATGCGCATCGCAGCTTTCTATGCGGTGAAAATCTTTGTGGGTCAACATCAAGCGCCAGCCCACCAGCGCACGTTGCCGCAACTCGTCGTCGTCGGCCCGCTGCCACACCTCCCAAAGCAAGGTGAAGCGCGAGGGATCGATGCGATTGAGTCCGCTCAGCATCACGGCCGAAACCAACGTCTGGGCATCGTAAACATCTATCAACGGACTTGAGAACAGGCGCTTCATCTGCGCGCAAATGCTTTCGCTCCAAAAAGGCGATACGATGATGGCATCGAAAATCTTGCCCAACTGTTGCTCGTGCGCATGGCGCAACTGCCGCGTGGCAGAAGCCTTTTCGTCGTTCTGTTCCAACGAGAGCATAGCTACATCTTGCACATAACGCTCTAAATCATCCACCCATTCGCCGTCGCCCAAATCAATTTGCTTCGCATGTTGCGCCGCCAACTGATAATAGCTCGTTGCGTAGATTTCCTCATCCAGTGCCACATCGAAATAAAGGCTGTAGAGCTGATGCAACATATCGGTGTAGAGTTGATTGCGCATGGGGTCCTGGAAACCGCGCCGCATATAATCTTTCATCAAATCATAATTCGACGAAATGGTCTGCAACCTCGCTTCGAATTGGGGATAATCACCCGAAGCGAACTCCTCAGAAAATAATTTTAAAGCCTTGGCCACATCCCGATCAGAAAAGATAGCCGAATGCACCAATCCCAAATAAGTATGTTCGAGCTCCATCATTTAATCTTTAAATGCGTGCGCCGCCACGGCAATATCCTGCTGACGCGGTGGCGCGATGTGTGAATAATACAATTTAGGCAATGCTTGGAGCGTGGCTTTATCGGCCTTGCAACGCCGCGCTATCACATCGGCATAGGCCTGCAAGCCGCGCTGATTCAACGAATCGCACGCCCGATTATAGCCTTTTACGAAAGCAGCCAGTTGCGCTTTACGCCGAGCATCGCTCACACCGGCCGTGCGCAAAGCCAACACACCCAACGCCACTTTGAAGTCGCGGCTATCGCGCAACATGGGATTTCCCAAGATTCGCGCCTTCGTGGCTTGTGGCTCGGGCAGCCAAAGAGCATCAATCTCGTTGTTGAGCAACATATCCAACCGTATCAACACATTATTGAATTGCACGCGAAATACCTGCGCACGCGTCTTCACCGTGTCGAGGGTGCGATTGGTTAAATAATCGGTTGCCGAGAAGCGCGTCATCGCCACCATCTTATCGCCCAACTGATTGAGCCGACGCAAACGCGCCAACCGATTGGTGTAGAGTTGCCAATAAGCATTGGTGGCAGTGAGATAATCTACGCCGATGCCTTGTCGCTTCAGTCGTTCTGTGCGCACAAGATCGCTCACCATGCCCTCCACACGCCGATTACGAAAGGCTGTGTCGCAATCCATCTGCGCCAAATAGGGTTTTAAGCGCAAATCCAACTGCGCCGTGTCATACAGCTGATGCGCCTTCATCACATACAACGGCAAACAATCTAAGGTGGGCAACACCGCAATCTTCAGTGCCAACGAGTCTTCGCGTTGCAGACGCATGCGCTCGGCCTGCGACAAACGTTGGCGTTCGTGTTCTGACAAGCCGCAAGCTGCCAGCAACAAAACAGCGCCCAACAAAGCGCTTATATTCCAACCAAAAAATAGGGATTGTCTCTTCATTTTGCTTCGTTTCGATACCGTGCAAAAGTAATAAATAATTTTGTAACATCGAATATTATGCTTACTTTTGTGTGGCTTTCAAAGGCCGTAAGAACAGCATTTGTGCTTCATGAAAAATGCTGCTCGGACAAATTCGAAGTCAACTTCTTTAAAAACTCAAAAAAAGCAATGGCAAAAGACAAGATAGCCTACGTGTGCAGCAACTGCGGACAAGAATCGGCCAAATGGATTGGCAAATGCCCCGCTTGCGGACAATGGAACACCTACAAGGAAATCAGAATTGCAGCCGACTCGGGGTCGATGGCGGCAAAATCGGCAGCCCATGCCGTGCGCAACAAGTTGGAACATCACAACAAACCGCAATTCCTACACGAAATTTCTTCACAAGACGAGCCACGCATCGACATGCAAGATGCCGAGCTCAACCGCGTGTTGGGCGGCGGATTGGTGCCTGGTAGCATCGTGCTTTTAGGCGGCGAGCCCGGCATTGGCAAAAGCACCCTCACGCTACAAACCATTCTGCGCATGCAAAACCGCGACATCCTTTATGTGAGCGGCGAAGAGAGCGCCCACCAAATAAAGATGCGCGCCGAGCGCATCGGGGGCAACGCTGCCGTGCAGGTGTTGTGCGAAACGTCGTTAGAGAACATCTTCGACAGCATCAAAGAAGCCAAGCCCGAGCTCGTCATCATCGATTCCATCCAAACGATTTCCACCTCAGAGGTAGAGAGTTCGCCTGGCAGCATCACGCAGGTGCGCGAATGTGCTTCGGCCTTGCTGCGCTTCGCCAAGACGAGCGGCATTCCCGTCATCCTCATCGGCCACATCAATAAGGAAGGAACGTTGGCCGGACCGAAGATTTTAGAACACATTGTCGACACCGTTATCCAATTCGAAGGCGACCAGCACTACATGTATCGCATTCTGCGCGCCATCAAAAATCGGTTCGGAAGCACATCGGAACTCGGCATCTACGAAATGCGACAAGATGGTCTGCGCCCCGTCTCCAACCCCTCTGAATTGCTGCTCACGCAAGACCACGAAGGCCTTTCGGGCGTGGCCATCTCTGCCGCCATCGAGGGTGTGCGCCCTTCTTGGTCGAAACACAAGCCTTGGTTTCGTCGGCCGCATACGGCACACCGCAGCGCACAGCCACAGGCTTCGACCAACGCCGCCTCAACATGTTGCTGGCCGTGCTCGAAAAGCGCGTGGGCTTTAAACTCATGCAGAAAGACGTGTTCATCAACATAGCCGGCGGACTGCGGGTAACCGACTTGGCCATGGACCTCAGCGTCATTGCGGCCGTGCTCTCGAGCAACGTCGACACGGCCATCGAAGCGGGTTGGTGCATGGCAGGCGAAGTGGGATTGAGCGGCGAAGTGCGACCCGTGAACCGCATCGAACAGCGCATTGCCGAAGCCGAAAAGTTAGGCTTCACCCACATGATTATCCCTGCCTACAACCTCAAAGGCTTCGACAAGCGAAAATATAACATTGACCTCCACCCCGTGAAAAAGGTTGAAGAGGCACTACGAACTTTATTTGGATAAAACATGGCAAAGAAAAACTCTGTGATTATTGTGAGCGGCGGCATGGACAGCATCACGCTGCTCTACGACCGGCAAGACGACATCGCCCTGGGCATCAGCTTCGATTATGGCAGCAACCACAACGCCCGCGAGCTTCCCCTCGCCGCCATGCACTGCAAGCGTTTGGGCATTCCCCACATCGTCATCAACTTAGATTTCATGCAACGCCACTTCGAAAGCTCGTTGCTCCAAGGTGCCGACGCCATTCCCGAAGGCCACTATGCCGCCGACAACATGCAATCCACCGTGGTGCCCTTCCGCAACGGCATCATGCTCGCCATTGCCATTGGCGTGGCCGAAAGTCACGGCCTCACCCAGGTTTTCATTGCCAACCACGGCGGCGACCACACCATCTATCCCGATTGCACGCCGCAATTCATCCGCGCCATCGACGCCGCAGCCACAGCCGGAACCTACGTAAAAGCGCATGTTTTGGCGCCCTATACCAACATTTCCAAAGCCGACATCGCGCGCATTGGCAAACGGCTCGGCCTCAACTATGCCGAAACATGGAGCTGCTACAAAGGTGGCGCGCACCATTGTGGCAAATGCGGCACCTGCATCGAGCGCAAAGAAGCCTTGCAAGCCGCCGGAATCGACGACCCTACCCCATACGACGCATAGCCCCTTTCGCACAGGGCTCGACAGATGAGTATGCTTTGAGCAGCATCGTGGCAATACACTTTTTGTGCATCAAACCAAAATATAAGCACAAAAATTGCTCATCTCTTCTACTTTTTAAAGTTTTCAGTGCAGCGGAAAGCCCCTCACCGCGACTATTCACTTATGTTTGTGCAGCGGAAAGCACCTTGCCGCGACTATAAACTCATTTTGTGCAGCGGCAAACTATTCGCCACGACTATAAACTCTTTTTAGTGCAGCGGAAAGCCCCTCGCCGCGACTATAAATTCATTTTAGTGCAGCGGCGAGCCCCTCGCCGCGACTATAAACTCTTTTTGTGCAGCGGAAAGCCCCTCGCCGCGACTATAAACTCATTTTAGTGCAGCGGAAAGCCCCTCGCTGCGACTATAAACTCTTTTTGTGCAGCGGCAAACTATTCGCTGCGACTATACATTTATATTTGTAACGCGACGAACTATTCTCCAGCAATCTTATAACACGAACCATACGAGAAATGGTAGGGGCGGCGCCTGTGTGCCCGCCCGAACGTCTGCGCAGCGGCGTTTCCATCCGCAAAGGGCACATCCCCCAGCCGCAAAGGAGGCATTTCTATGCGTTGAAATGTTTCTACATCACGCATGATGCACACCTGCTAACGATGGATGCGCCCCTGCAGGGCGACACGGGCGGGCACACAGGCACCGCCCCTACCAACCTCCATCAACCCCCTCTTCCGGCAATCATTTCGTGTGTTTGTCCGTCGGCAAACCATTTGCCGCCAACCATTCCGCGCGTTTGTTTATCGGCAAACTCTTCGCCGGCAACCCATTTCGATGGAGCACCATGCGCCCAATATATTGCCAACTTGATGTGCCAAAACACGTTGATTGCATAGAAAAAGCAATGAAATCTCGGTAAAGGTTTCCCTGTTTCAATGAAAAAGCCGTATCTTTGCCGAGCATAAGAAGAAAGAATTTTAACATCAAAAATAACTGTAAAATGACTATCGAACAATTTAATTTTGCTGGTAAGAAGGCAATCGTTCGCGTGGACTTCAATGTTCCCTTGGACGAAAAATGGAAAAAGTGACTGACGACACCCGCATTCGCGGTGCATTGCCAACGTTGAAGAAGGTGCTCGCCGATGGTGGCGCGCTCATCATGATGAGCCACATGGGCAAGCCCAAAGGCAAGGTGAAGGCCGAGCTCTCGCTCTCACAAATCGTGAAAAATGTGTCAGACGCATTGGGCGTTGAGGTGAAATTCGCCAAAGATTGTGGCCATGCCGAAGCCGAAGCTGCTGCACTGAAGCCCGGCGAAGCGTTGCTGTTGGAGAACCTTCGTTTCTATCCCGAAGAAGAGGGCAAGCCCGTGGGCGTTGAGAAAGGCACACCCGAATATGACGAGGCGAAGAAGGAGATGAAAGCGCGCCAGAAGGATTTCGCGAAGAAATTGGCTTCGTATGCCGATTGCTACGTGATGGACGCTTTCGGTACGGCTCACCGCAAACATGCTTCTACGGCAGTCATCGCCGATTATTTCGATGCCGACCACAAGATGCTGGGCTATCTCATGGAGAAAGAAGTGAAGGCCGTTGATGCCGTGCTCAACAACATCAAACGCCCCTTCACCGCTATCATGGGTGGCTCGAAGGTGTCGACAAAGATTGGTATCATCGAAAACTTGCTGGGCAAGGTCGACAACCTGATTCTCTGCGGCGGCATGACCTACACTTTCGCCAAAGCGCAAGGCGGAAAGATTGGCAAGAGCATCTGCGAAGAAGATAAATTGGACGTGGCGTTGGATGTAATGAAGAAGGCTAAGGAAAACCATGTGAACTTGGTGCTCGGCACCGATTCAATCATCGCCGACGACTTCAAGAACGACGCCAAACAAGCCGTTGCACCTTCGAATGATATCCCCGACGGATGGGAAGGTATGGACGCAGGTCCCGAATCGCGCAAGGCATTTGCCGAGGTGATTGAAAACTCAAAAACCATCCTCTGGAATGGTCCTGCAGGCGTGTTCGAATTCGACAACTTCGCAGGCGGCTCAAAAGCCATCGCCGAAGCCATCGCCAAAGCCACAAAGAATGGTGCATTCTCGCTCATTGGTGGCGGCGACTCTGTGGCTTGCATCAACAAGTTTGGCTTGGCCGACCAGGTTTCTTACATCTCCACCGGTGGTGGCGCCTTGTTAGAAGCTATCGAAGGAAAGGAACTCCCCGGCATTGCAGCCATCAAAGGCTAATGGCCAATCGCCATTCACATCTTATTATACTTGCGGCATGCTCCATCAGAGTGTGCCGCAAGTTCTTTTACTAACACCTTTCTTGAATACCATCACCCTTTTGCGCATGAAATTTCAATACAAATGGAAACTAAAAAGTTTAATTTTTTTCATAAAGAAACCGCACATCTACAAGCAAGACTTGCACTAATTAAGAAAAATAATATAATTTTTACAGCCAGATAACAAATTTTTAATTAGATATTTTTTTATGAAGAAATCCTCAATTTACGCATTGGTATCACTCTGCCTCTTAGGCGGCGTATTCCATGCTTGTAAGCCCAAAAAGGCTGGGCACATCGCCGTCGACGACGACGCTGCTAAGCAAGTTTATGTGGCTCCAGGACACTACGACGAGTATTATGACTTTGTTTCTGGTGGCTTTAGCGGCCAAGTTTCCGTCTATGGCATTCCCTCCGGACGCCTTTTGAAAGTCATCCCTGTATTCTCTCAAAATGGAGAAAATGGTTATGGCTATGACGAAAACACCAAACCTCTGCTGAACACCTCATTCGGCTTTGTGCCATGGGATGACTCACACCACACCCAGCTGTCTGAGACAAACGCCATGTACGATGGCCGTTGGCTCTTCATCAATGCCAACAACACACCACGTATTGCGCGCGTCGACTTAAAAACATTCCGCACAGCAGAAATTATCGAGTTGCCTAACACGAGTGGTAACCACGCTTCGCCTTTCATCACAAGCAACACCGAATATATTGTTGCAGGCTCTCGATTCAGCGTTCCTGCAGACTATGAAAATGGCGATGTATCCATTAAAGACTACAAGACAAAGTTCCGCGGTTGCGTTTCTTATATCAAGGTAGACCAAAAGACAGGACATTTGAATTTAGATTTCCAACTAAACCTGCCTCCGTTTAACTATGATTTGAGCCACAGCGGCAAGAATGAATCAGCCGATTGGTCGTTCTTCACTTGCTATAACACCGAACAAGCACACTCGCTCTTAGAAGTGAATGCTTCGCAAAACGATAAGGACTATATCCTTGCTATCAACTGGAAGAAAGCCGCAGAGCATGCTGCAAAAGGCGATTTCGACTGGAAAGCTTGTAAATATGCACACAACGTGATGAACGAAAACACCGAGCAGGCAACGTCTGAGATCTTAAACAAGGTAAAGGTGATTGACACACGCAAATTTAATGACTTCCTCTACCTGATTCCTTGTCCTAAGTCTCCTCACGGCGTAGATGTCGACCCAACGGGCGAATATATTGTGGGTAATGGTAAGTTAAGTGCTAATCTCCCTGTGTTCAGCTTCAAAAAGATTCAAGAAGCCATCAAGAACCACAAGTTTGATGGCAAAGTTGAAGGTATCAACGTCATCAAATACGAAGATGCTTTGCACGGCGAAGTACAAGCTCCAGGTTTAGGCTCGCTCCACACCGAGTTCGATGCCGATGGTAACGCTTATACCAGCTTCTTCATTTCTTCAGAAATTGTGAAATGGAGACTTAAGGATTGTCAGATTGAAGACCGCATCCCAACTTATTATTCAGTAGGCCATCTCTCTGTCTTTGGTGCCGATACCAAGAAGCCTTATGGCAAATATATGATTGCTTACAACAAGATTACAAAGGATTGCTTCCTCCCAACGGGACCAGAACTTTGTCAAGCTGCACAACTCTATGATATTAGTGGTAATAAGATGAAGCTGCTCCTCGAGTTCCCCTTGGTTGGTGAACCACACTATGCCAGTGCAATCGCTGCAGACATGCTAAGACCCAACATGGTGAACTTCACATTATTGAAGAACAACCACAACCCCTATAAGATTAGCACGGCACAAGAAGCTCGCGTTGAACGCCATGGCAACCGCGTTGATGTCTACATGGCAGCCATCCGTTCGCGTCTTGTCCCCGATAACATTGAAGGTATTAAGATTGGCGATGAGGTTTACTTCCATGTAACAAACATCGAACAAGAATGGGATATTCCACACGGTTTTGCTATCAAAGGTAACAACAATGCTGAGTTGTTGGTTATGCCTGGAGAAACAGGAACTATAAAATGGATTCCTAATCGTGTTGGCATTTTACCTTTCTACTGCACAGATTTCTGTAGTGCATTGCACCAAGAAATGCAAGGTTACGCTCGCGTTTCTCCAAAGGGAAGCAATACACCTCTGAGCTTTACGATTGACGATAAGTTACCATCACAATTCACTGTGACGAAACCTACCACACAATCAGGTGCTGCTCCTACGACACACAAACGATAATCAAAGAATAAAATAAAAAGGAAACAATCATGAACCTGTCGCGTGTTAAGATCAACATCAAAGACTTGCGCCGACGACAGGTTCATCATAGATGAAAGTATATGAAATTTAATTTTACAGGTAAGCTATCCAAATCAAGCATGATATTGCTCATTGTTGCAGGCATCTTCACTGCAATAAGTGCATTTACCTCTGTATGGCGAATTGATCTTACTGCACCACAATATCCTGAAGGAATGGTTCTCTACATTGGTGGCCTCGATGGTGTTTCAGGTGGTGACGAAGGCAATGACCTTTACAAAATCAATGAGTTAAATCACTACGTGGGAATGGCACAAATTCACCCTGGAGATTTCTGGGAGTTCACAGCTTTGCCCATTATCCTTGGTGCCTTTGCTGTGCTCTTTTTAGTCACAGCATTCATCAAAAACAAAAAGCTCAGCATTGCCTCTTTAGTAGCATTTGGTATTTTTGGTGTCCTGGGATTTGTTGACTTCTATCATTGGACCTATGTTTATGGACATAACCTTTCGCCCGATGCCCCGATTAAAGTGCCAGGCATGTCCTACCAACCACCAATCCTTGGAGAGAAACAACTCCTGAGTTTTGATGCCCTTTCACAACCTAATGTTGGTGGATACCTGCTTATGCTTGCAGGTGTTATCCTCTTGTATGTGGTTGTCAAAGAGGTTGTCATCTTTGGGAATAAAGCAAAACAAAACTAATTTGTATGAAAGGAAACTTCTATAAGGAGCTTATAAAAGGGTCAGCAGCAACCTTTGTGTTGCTGCTGACCCTTCTTTGTGTCGTCGCCTGCACGGTGAATGACAAGCCACAACCCGTTAATCTGGGTAAAGATAATTGTGAAAAGTGTGGCATGACCATCGAAGAGCCTCAATTTGCTTGCGAGATTATTACTGATAAAGGAAAATGCTTCAAGTTTGACGATTTATCATGCCTGTTTCATCACATCAATGAAAAGAAACTCTCTGATAGCATCGTTACTAAAATATATGTAGCTGATTATGAGCATCCCGATTCTTTAATTGATATCAAAACAGCCAATCTTGTGCTCGGTCAAGACATTAAAAGTCCGATGAATGGTGGTGTAGCTGCCTTTAAAAATAAGAATCATGCACGCACGTTTGCAACAAAAACGCGTTCCATCCTACTCGATTCATGGGAAAGATTAAAAATACAACATGGTGTAGATTAATGCTGTTTTTCAGCTTGTTGTGCACGATTCCAAGTTTAGGACGCACGATTGACGTAGGGAAAGGAAAAACTTTTCCTACGATTCATGATGCCTTGAAATCAGCTCAGCCACATGATGAAATTGTAGTCTATGCAGGAAAAGTCTATAAAGAGCACTTACTAATCGACAAACCTATCACTCTGAAAGGTGTTGGTTTGCCCATTATTGACGGAAGTCTGCAAGGCAACGTTATTCAAGTAAAAACCAATAATGTGGTAATTGACGGCTTCCAAATACAACATTCCGCACGCTCTTCACGAATTGATTATAGTGGCCTACACATTGAAAACGCGAGTTTCGTCATTATCCGCAATTGTGTGTTTCGAGCAAATCAATTCAGTATTATGTTCCAAAACAGTAGACATTGCACGGTAATTCGCAACAATATTTCGAGCAATATAGTGCAAAACGCAATCATGGGAAATGCAATACATTGCTGGAAATGTGACGACATGCATATTGCCGAAAATGTAATTGGACATAATCGAGATGGTATTTACCTTGAATTTGTAAATGCTTCACGCATCGAACACAATAAAGTCAGCGGATGTGCACGCTATGGACTCCATTTCATGTTTTCGCATTTTAACGTCTACCGTGCAAATTTTTTTAGCCACAACCAAGCTGGTGTGGCAGTTATGTTTGCACACCATGTAACAATGTTGAATAATGTTTTTACATTCAATCGAGGCACTTCGTCTTATGGATTACTTATTAAAGAGCTTCAATATAGCTCTATTAAAGGAAATCGTTTCCTCAATAACACCGTAGGACTCCTTGTTGATGGCGGCTCGGATTTATTCATAAACGTAATGAAATTAAAGGAAATGGTTGGGGCATGCGATTGATTTCGGCTAGCACAAATGACACTATCTGCGAGAATAACTTTCTCGGAAATACATTCGATATGACGACCAACGTGAGCTATAATCGCAATATTGTGAATGGTAACTATTGGGATAAGTATGAAGGTTATGACCTGAATAAAGATGGTAGAGGTGATGTTCCCTTCCATCCACTAAGTCTTTTTTCTATGCTCGCTGAACAAAATGAGAATGTATTATTCTTTTTTCACAGTTTCTTAATGGATTTACTTGATAGCACCGAGAAGCTGCTACCCTCTATCACCCCTGATAATTATGTTGACAACCACCCCTATATGAAACCCATTAAAATATGATAACAATAAGCAACCTCAATAAGTTTTATGGCAAACTACATGTACTCCACGATGTTAATTTGCAGTTAGAGAAGGGGCAGTGTATTGGCTTTGTTGGACCTAATGGATGTGGAAAGACAACTCTCATGAAATGTATCCTTGGTTTAGTAACTCCCCAATCTGGTCAAATTTAGTAGATGGCGTGGACATTAACACATGCCCCTCCTATCGCCAACATATTGGGTTTATGCCACAAAGTAGCTGTTTCCCTGAGAACATGAGCGTGGCAGAAACGTTCAAAACCATCCGAGAGATACGCGGGAACAACGGTGAATGCGATGACGAATTATATAAAGCGTTTCGAATTGAAGATATTGCAAATAAGAAAACGAAGGCACTATCAGGGGGGACGAGCCAAAAGGTGAATGCAGCTTTAGCATTTCTCTTCAATCCAGACATACTAATCCTCGATGAGCCAACAGCCAGTTTTAGATCCCATTGCTGCTAATATTTTTAAAAAAATAAAATTGCTAAAGAGAAAAATAAATTGGTTTTTATTACTTCACATATCCTCAGCGAATTAGAAGGTATTGTCACCCACATCATCTTTATGGATGAAGGCAGAGTACTATTTTTTTAAATCGGTTCAACAACTTTTTAGAAGAGACTGGACAAGAAAAATGTTTCACAAGGTGTCATGTCATTATTAGAAAAAAACACAAGAAACAATAAAAACGTTATGGGAAAGATTACGAAAATTATTTTTTTACAGATAATATAAAAAGATAAGGTTGTCATTATATATCTTATATTATTAGCACTCCTTTCATGGACATCGCTTTTACTACAAGATAATGCATCAAAAGGAGCACTCACAGAACTGAATATCATTCTGTCCATAACCCCACTCATGTCGCTGCTTTATACTGTAACCTATCTCTACGATTCGCACGACTTTATTGTTCTCCTATTAAGTCAGCCACTCAAACGGCAACAAATTTGGAAAAGTTTTTATGCTGGCGTCTCTTCCAGCCTCCAAATTTCATTTCTACTCGGAGCGGGTATTCCCATGTTGCTCTATACAGACTGGGAAACAGCAATCGTTCTAATACTCATGGGCTGTGTAACCACGCAGATTTTCGTTTCGTTAGCCTTCTTAACGACGATGCTTACAAGCGAAAAGACACGAGGCATTGGTATCTCAATCCTCATCTGGTTGCTCCTGACAATGATTTATGATGCCGTCCTACTTTATTTCGTTTTCTTGTTTAGTGAGTGGCCAATTGAGACTCCTTTACTCTCATTCTTAATGCTTAATCCACTCGATTTAGCTCGCTTTCAGGTAATTCTTAAGATGGATGTCTCAGCTATGATGGGATATGGTGGTGCAGCCTTCAAAGAGTTTTTAGGAGCTACCGGTGGAATTATCGTTTCATCCTTACTGCTTCTCTTATGGATTGTACTTCCTTATGCGTTCTCCTCACACATATTTAAACGGAAAGATTTATAAGGGAATCTTTATAAACACACTCCCTCCACTATGCAACTCATTATATTATTAAGGTGTCATAATGATACTTATGAAAAAGATGCTCACAAACTTTTTCCAAAAAAAATGAGCAAAAGTTTGTGGTGTCTTAAAAAAAGCCTTATCTTTGCAACCGCATTTAGCGAAATGCCTTTAGAATAATCATTTTATGCGGAAATAGCTCAGTTGGTAGAGCACGACCTTGCCAAGGTCGGGGTCGCGGGTTCGAGTCCCGTTTTTCCGCTCTAATGCTGAATAAGATGCGCAGAGAGATTTATCTCTTCTCATAAGCCCAGGTGGCGGAATGGTAGACGCGCACGTTTCAGGTGCGTGTGTTTAACGGCGTGCAGGTTCGAGTCCTGTTCTGGGCACATTTTATTTAGTATTACAAATATGTTGGAGAGGTGGCGGAATGGTAGACGCGCTACTTTGAGGGGGTAGTGTCAATTGTGACGTGGGAGTTCGAGTCTCCTCCTCTTCACATATAGAAAAAGGCAAAGAATTATCTCTACGCGGAAATAGCTCAGTTGGTAGAGCACGACCTTGCCAAGGTCGGGGTCGCGGGTTCGAGTCCCGTTTTCCGCTCTTTTATCGAGAAACATACAAGTTCATGAATCTATATTTAAGATATTTCAATCGTGAGGTTTTAGTTTCTTCTGTTGAAGAAGCTCTCGATTTTCTAAGTTCTATTCCTGATATAGTACTGACTCATGCTTTAGAGGGTGATATTCGTGCCTATGTAGCCAGTGATGTTTCTTATCCTAAACGCTACAAAGTGCATCAACGCGCCTATTTCATCATTATCAAGACGACAGCAACAACAATGACAGATTTTAAAGAAAAGAAAGCTATGCAAACCAATACTCCTTTAATAGAAAAACATGCTTTAGCTGCTTCGGCCATAACACGGCTCACGGAGATGCAGCCAGGCTGGTATGAAGGTGCATTAAATTTCAAACGCGTAGTGCTTATCCCTACTACAGGCAAGCATGAATATCGTGACACACAGTTCGTGGTACAATGCAAAGCCAATTCAGGACAAGATTGCTATGATCGCATTGTTGAATACCTACGCACACGTGTTGATAATCGTTCGCAATTCCCATCGGCAAAAGGAAAGAATTTTCAATTCCGCTATTTAGGCATGTGGAAATAGGCCTTTTCTAATCTGTCTCATTTTAAAGTTTTCATAATGAATAAAGTGATGTTGATTGGTAACGTCGGGAAAGAGCCCGATGTGCGCTACTATGACACCGATCAAGCTGTAGCACAGTTCCCACTTGCAACAACAGAGCGCGGCTACACTTTGCAAAATGGGACCAAAGTGCCCGACCACACCGACTGGCACAATCTCGTTGTATGGCGCGGATTGGCTAAAGTGGTAGAGAAACATGTACATAAAGGTGACAAACTCTATGTTGAAGGGCGTATTCGTTACCGCAGCTATGACGATCAAAAAGGACAGCGACGCTATGTTACTGAAATCCTTGTTGAGAACATGGAACTACTCAATCCCAAACCCATGGAAAGAGAGGAGAATGCTTTACAAAATGCTGCGCAACCAACAACCGCTCAGCCTATCTCCTCACAACAAGCTACAGAAAAGCAGAACACATCGCCAGTAGACGACACAACTGACGACAATAAGACTCTGCCATTCTAAGTTTAAAAATAACAAAGCTCTTGGACATATCATCGTTTACGGAAGCTTTTTCCGATATCACACTCCAGACGCCCACCCTTGGCGTAGTCATCTCATTCTTTTTAGTAGTTTTTCTACTACTACTCTCGGGATTTGCCAGTGCATCAGAGATTTCCTTTTTTAGTCTTTCTCCCACCGACATTGCTGATTTAGATGTCGAGCACAATGCAAAAGACCGTAAAATAGAAATGCTCCGCCAAGACAGCGAACGCACGTTGGCCACCATTCTCATCACCAACAATTTTGTGAATGTCACGGTCATCATGCTTTGTAATTTTATTTGGTTCACTCATCCACTTTGGACCAAGGGCGGAATGGCTTGAGTTTTTGGTGCTCACGGTGCTACTCACCTTTCTTTTGCTGCTCTTTGGAGAAATCATGCCCAAGGTTTATAGCCGCCAGAATCCACTCACTTTCTGCCGTTTTGCAGTAAATGGCATCCTCTTCTTTCGCAAGTTTTTCTGGATCTTAGAAACCCTTCTCACCAAAAGTGGTGTCATTGCCGAAAAAGTCTGGCAAAAGAAAAATCGCCAACTTAGCGTCGATGATTTAGAACAAGCCTTAGAACTCACCGACAAAGAAGACATCAAAGACGAACAAAGCATGCTCCAAGGAATCATTCGCTTTGGCGATGAAACCGCAAAAGAAGTAATGACCACCCGACAGGACATCGTTAACTTAGATATTCACAGCAATTTCACCGAAGTGTTGCAATGTATTATCGAGAATAACTATAGCCGCATTCCCGTCTATCAAGACAATACCGACCACATCCGCGGCATTCTCTACATCAAAGATTTGCTGCCCCACCTCTCGAAGTCGGCAACTTTCCGCTGGCAGAGCCTCATTCGCCCACCCTATTTTGTGCCCGAAACGAAGAAAATCGACGATTTGCTGCGCGAATTCCAAGAAAACAAAATCCATATTGCTATCGTCGTTGACGAGTTTGGCGGCACCAGTGGACTCATCACTTTAGAAGATATTTTAGAAGAAATCGTAGGTGAGATTAACGATGAATACGACGACGATGTCAAAAGCTACACCAAGATTGATGCCAGCACCTATATCTTCGAAGGTAAAGTGCTTTTGAGTGATTTCTGCAAAATCCTTGCACTCGACGACGATATTTTTGACAATGTTGAGGGCGATGCCGACTCTTTAGCTGGATTGTTGTTAGAGCTCAAAGGCGATTTCCCTGTCATACACGAGAAAAATAAATTACCAACAATTCACCTTTGAGATTCTCAGCATCGAAGATCGCCGCATTAGCAAAATAAAAGTGTCTATCCATCCAAAAGTGGGATAATATGCCATTACTATCCTGCGAAGATGTCACTCCCGACACGCTATTGGGCGTTTGGAAAATAGAAGAGACGGCCGCCGACTTCTGCACATCATCCCCCTTCCTGCAAACCATTTTCCAAAGCGAACTGACGGCGTGCCACAGCAGCAGCCGACAAGTGGAACGTTTAGCCGTTTATGCGCTTGTAGAACAGCTCACGCAGCAGTCCCTCCGCATCATGCACAACGCAGCTGGAAAGCCTTTCATCGCCGGCTCTCACATCAGCATCAGCCACACGAAAGGCTATGCCGCGGTCATCCTGTCAAAGACGCACGAGGTTGCCATTGACATCGAATACATCAGCCCGCGTGTCAACCGCATTGCCGACCGATTTATACGACCCGATGAGCAAGCTCTGACTACCGAAGAGCGTTTGTTGATATGGTGTGCCAAAGAGACACTTTACAAATATTGCTCAGCAGAAGATTTGCAATTTTTCGACATGCGCGTGGCTCATCATGACGAAAAGCCTGGCATCCGATCCATCGAAAACCTACGCCAAGGCCGCTGCTTCACCATCGTTCACCGCGCCAACAAGGACTTTGTGCTCACCTACATCGCATAAATCGCCCCATAAACACGTGCGATGCTGCCGGCTATCACACGGCTTCTGCAGCCCACTTTGATGAAAAACATCCCGTCATCGCCAATCATCACACTGCACTGAAAGCAGGTGAAAATACACCATTTAAATCAAAAAGCAGGCGTTCAGCAACTGCTGAACGCCTGCTTTTTGATTTTTTTCTTTGTCCAGCAACTGCTAAAACATCTGTTTTTTTGAATTTTCCTTTGTTCAGCAACTGCGGAACACCTATTTTTTTGATTTTTTTCTTTGTTCAGCAACTGCGGAACGCCTGCTTTTTGATTTTTTTCTTTGTTCAGCAACTGCGGAACAGCTTTTTTTGTTTGTACCACAATGATAGACAAAAAGGATTACTTCACGTGCAACGGCGCTCCATCCATCTGATAGTTCATCAACCGATGCTCGGCCAGCTGCGCATATTTCGTTCCGGGTTGGCCGAAATTGGCAAACGGATAGATGCTAATGCCACCGCGAGGCGTGAAATAGCCCACCACTTCGATGTATTTGGGCTGCATCAGACGCACCAAATCCTTCATGATGATATTGATGCAATCTTCGTGAAAATCGCCGTGGTTGCGAAAGCTGAAGAGATAGAGTTTGAGGCTTTTGCTCTCCACCATCTTCGCTCCGGGAATGTAGCGGATGCAGATTTCGGCAAAGTCGGGCTGCCCGGTGATGGGGCAAAGCGACGTGAACTCAGGGCAGTTGAATTGCACCCAATAATCGTTGCCGGGATGCTTGTTGTCAAATGTCTCCAGCACCTCGGGCGCATAGTCGGTCGCATAGCGTGTTGTGCGCCCCAAAGCCTGCAGGCCTTCATCTTTTCTATCCATTATTTTTCAGATTAAATATTTTCCAAACGTTGTAACTGATGCCTTCATCATAGGCATCTTCGCCCTCATGCTGCTTAAGATATCTCACAACACGAATGGTGAGCGGCAACGCAATGATTTCATAAACGGTTTTCAGCACCACTTGCCACAGCATGAGTTTGGGCAATTCAGCCCAAGGCACTACGCCGCCTAACGCCAAGGGAAAGAAGATGATGGAGTCGATGCTCTCGCCAAAGACTGTGCTCCAGATGGCACGTGCGGAGAAATGGCGGCCGCGGTCGCGCAGTTTCATGCGACTCATGACATAGGCATTGACAAAACTTCCAGCTAAGAAAGCCACAAACGAGGCGGCTGCAATGCGCGGAGCCAAACCAAAAATGGCGTGAAATCCCGCTTCATTGGTCCAATAAGGCGCACCGGGAATGGCATCACAAATTGCACCCATCGTCACAAAGAAGAAGTTCATCAAAAAACCTGTCCAAATAAGCAGTCGCGCTTTTTGATAGCCCCACACCTCGCACACGCAGTCGTTGATGATGTAGGAGACGGGGAAGACGATTAAGCCGCCCGTGAGACTGATGTTAAATACTGAGATTTGCTTTGTTTCAAGCACGTTGGCCGCAATGAGGCAAACGCAAAAGAGGATGCTGAAAAGCATGAACAGCACACTCACCATGTTCTTTTCTTGTTTCATTTCTTGTTTTTTACGAGGTTTGTCAAGCACTCGGTTCTGTTTAAACGTGGGCGCAAAGTTACAAATAATTTGGCAAAACACCCACGTTATGGAAGATTAATCCATGCGGCTGCGATAATCTTCGTAGCCAAACTCGCGCAACATCTGCAATGTTCCGTCGGCCTTAGCTAAGGCGATGGCAGGATGCGAAATGCCATTAAACATATTGGTTTTCACGGTGGTGTAATGCAACATATCTTCGAAAATAATGTTCTCGCCCACTTGCAACGCGTGGTCAAACAGCCAATCGCCCATGAAATCGCCGCTCAAGCAGGAGTTACCGCCCAGCCGATAGGCATGCTGTGGCTGCTCAGCTGCCGGGTCGATATGCTCGGCATGGCGCACGGTGGGGAAATAAGGCATTTCCAAACAATCGGGCATGTGGCACGTGAAGCTCACATTGAGGATGGCCGTCTTAATGCCTCTGTCCTCCACCACATCGACCACTTGGCTCACCAACGGCCCCGTTTGCCAGGCAAAGGCACTGCCTGGTTCAAGAATAACGTGGAGCCAGGGATAGCGTTGGCGGAAGCGTTGCAGCAGGTCGACAAGCAACATCACGTCGTAATCGGCACGCGTCATCAGATGTCCGCCACCAAAGTTAATCCATTTCAGCTGCGGAAACCACTTCGCAAACTTCGCCTCGATGTGCTGCAAGGTGCGCGCAAACGTGTCGGCGCCGCTCTCACAATGGCAATGACAATGAAAACCTTCGATGTCGTTAGGCAACTGCTGGGGCAGCTTGTCGGCCGTGATGCCAAAGCGTGTGCCAGGTGCACAGGGATTATAAAGCGCGGTGCCCACCTCAGAATATTCGGGATTGATGCGCAACCCAAAACTGATGGTTGGGTTGGCTTGCTTCGCCCGCTCGTGGAAACGCGCATATTGCGTGAGCGAATTGAATTGCAGATGGCTCGAACAACGAGCAATCGCATCGATTTCATCATCGGTATAAGCGGGAGAGAACGTGTGGGCTGCACTACCAAACTCCTCAAAGGCCAAACGGGCCTCGTTCAAGGAACTGGCGGTTGTAGCGTGGATATACTCCTTGAAAATGGGAAAGGTTTTCCACAGTGCAAAGGCCTTAAAAGCCAAAATCACCTCTACATCCGCTTCGCGAGCCACCTGCGCAACAAGATTTAGATTGCGACGCAGGCGCACTTCCTCAAGCACATACATGGGACGCTTAATATCTTCAAATGTTTCGATATTCACTTTCATTTCTCTGCTCCTCTTCTTTTTTTGTCGTGCAAAGGTAACTTTTTGCAATGAGATAATTGCGGGTTTAATAGAATTTTCCTACATTTGCAACGTTTTTCAACGCTAACATAATGAAGAGGCAACCCCACATCCATTTCTATGCCCACGCGCCGAAGGCCAACTGCTTTCAGCACGTTGAAAAAAAGTTAGCACAGCATGCAATCAACATCATCAACATAAACACAAATAAGAATGAGTGAAAATAACTCCTTTTTAGTTTTTTCGGGTACGAGCACACGTTACCTTGCTGAGAAAATATGTGCAAGTTTAAATTGTCCTTTAGGAAACTTAGTGGTGACCCGCTTCTCTGATGGCGAGTTTGCCGTTTCTTATGAAGAGTCTATTCGCGGCCGCGATGTGTTCTTGGTTCAGAGCACATTCCCCAATTCGGACAATCTCATGGAGCTGCTGCTCATGATCGATGCCGCTAAGCGCGCCTCAGCACGCAACATCATTGCCGTGGTACCCTATTTTGGCTGGGCACGGCAAGACCGCAAAGACAAGCCACGCGTGAGCATCGGGGCAAAGTTAGTGGCCGACCTACTGGGCGTTGCAGGCATCGATCGGCTCATCACAATGGATTTGCATGCCGACCAAATTCAAGGTTTCTTCGATGTTCCCGTCGACCACCTCTATGCTTCGGGCGTGATTTTGCCCTATCTGCAAAGCCTTCACCTCAAAGATATGGTGATTGCCTCGCCCGATGTAGGCGGTTCAAAACGTGCCAACACCTATGCCAAGTATTTGGGTTGTCCACTGGTATTGTGCAACAAAACGCGCGCACGTGCCAACGTTGTTTCCAGCATGCAAATCATTGGCGACGTGAAAGACAAAAATGTAGTGATTATTGATGATATGGTCGACACTGCAGGCACCATCACCATGGCGGCAGACATCATGAAAGAGGCCGGCGCACTGTCGGTTCGTGCTTGTGCTTCGCATTGCGTGATGAGCGGACCGGCATCAGAACGGGTGCAAAACTCGGCCATCGAAGAGATGATTTTCACCGATTCTATCCCCTACTCTAACCGCAGCGCAAAGGTGAAACAGCTCTCCGTAGCCGACATGTTTGCCGAAACCATCCGCCGCGTTGTCGATAATGAGAGCATCTCCTCGCAATATTTAGTTTAACGGCTTGCACGCCAAGTGCGAAAAGCCCACCATCAACGGGCGTTCATTTGTTTTTCAAATGAGCGCCCATTTCATGTTCATACGCCGCTGCTAACAAATTAGCAAGGGCAAAAAAGCAAAAAACAGGGTTGCTAAAAAGTTAGCAAGGGCAAAAATGAAAAAAACAGGGCTGCTAAAAAGTTAGCAGGGCCAAAAAAAGTAAAAAAACAGGGCTGCTAACAAATTAGCAACGGCAAAAATGGAAAAACAGGGCTGCTAACAAATTAGCAAGGGCAAAAATGAAAAACAGGGCTGCTAAAAAAGTTAGCAAGGGCAAAAATGAAAAACAGGGCTGCTAAAAAAGTTAGCAGGGCCAAAAAGTAAAAAAACAGGGCTGCTAAAAAATTAGCAAGGCCAAAAAAGCAAAAAACAGGGCGTCGGAGTTCTCCGCAAGCTCAAACGAAGCAAAAACGAGGCATCGGAGTTCTCCGAAACCTCAAACGAGGCAAAAACGAGGCGTCGGAGTTCTCCGCAACCTCAAACGAAGCAAAAAGTGGGGCGTCGGAGTTCTCCGCAACCTCAAACGAGGCAAAAACGAGGCGTCGGAGTTCTCCGAAACCTCAAACGAGGCAAAAACGAGGCGTCGGAATAATCCGCAACCTCAAACGAAGCAAAAACAGGGCATCGGAGTTCTCCGCAAGCCAAAACGACGTGACAGGAAGGGGTGCTTTAGGCTTGCACTGCTGGCGCTTTTTCCTCCAATTCCTTGAGCCAGTTGCCACGAAACAAACGATAGAGAAAGAGCAGGCCGCGGAAAGTGAGCTCAATGGCCATGGCAATCCACACGCCACGCAGCCCGTAATCGCGCGCCAAATAGGCTGCCAGTGTCAGGCGCACACACCACATTGAGGCCAGATTCATGATGGCTGGACGCAAGGTGTCGCCTGCACCTACGCAGATGCTATAGGTGACGATGGAGGCCGCAAAGAAGGGTTCGGCGAAGGCTTCGATGCGCAACACGCTTGCTCCGAGCGCCTGAATATCGGCAACAGGGCTGAGCAGGGCAATCATCTCGGGCGCAAACACATACATGATGGCGCCCATCGCCGCCATGACGCTCATGCCCAAGCCCACCGTGAGATGCGCAAAACTGCGACATAAGGCGCTGCGCCCTGCACCAAAGGTCTGCCCAATGAGCGTTGCTGCCGCATCGCCAATGCCATAACCAGGCATGTAACACAGGCTCTCGGCCGTGATGGCAAACGAATGGGCGGCGATAGCCACGTTGCCCAGCGGTGCCACAATGATGGTGCTCACTACTTGTGCACCACTCATAAGCGCCGACTGAATGGCTATTGGCAGACTAATTTTAAGGGCTTTGTGCACATACCCCCACTGCCATGGTGTGGGCAACACGTCCAAGTGCAAAGCCAAAATTTTATTTCGACGCGCAGCCAACCACGTAATGGGCAGCGAAACGCAAAGATAAGCCACAGCAGTGCCTAAAGCTGCGCCCATCACACCCAAATGCAATGTATAAATGAAGATGTAGTTGAAAAACACATCCAACACACACAGCAACACACTCATGATGCTGGGCAATTGCATGTTGCCGGCCGACTTGAGCATGGCACCCGACAAATCAAACAGCAAAATGAATGGCATTGCACACGAAAAGATGAGAAAATATTGCGAAGCACCGTCAACAATATCGGCACCACCACCCAACCACAGTGGAATGGGCCGATGGAGCAGCACGCCAACTAAAGTGATGAACAAACTAAACACCATGCCGCAAACAAGGGCTTGCCGATACACCTGACGTGCCTTGGGAAAGTCGTTGGCTCCAATAAAATGCGCCACTTGCACCGAAAAACCTGTGGAAGCAGCCATCAACACACTACCCAACAACCAAATCGTTGGCTCGATGAGACCTATACTCGCAGAAGCAGCCGTACCAAGATGCCCCACCATGCTGGCATCAATGAAAAACATCATCACGGTGGTTAGCTGCGCCAACATCGACGGAATACTCAAACTCACAATAAGCCGAAGTTTCTCGCCTCGTGTCATGGGCAATCCGTTGCGAATGTTGGCCAATAATCTTTCGCTGCTTTTGCTTCCTAACATATCTGTTTAAATGAGTTTACAAAATTAATACAATTAAAATGATTTCCAAAAAAACGACCATAAGAAAAAGCACTACACAACAGCACTTCGAGAAAAACAAGGCACATAAAAAAACGATTCTGCTCACGCAAAACCGTCTATTCTCTCAAACTTTCAAATCTATACTTTCGTTTTAACAATAATGTTGTCCTGAACAATCTATTTACTTACCTTATGAAACTAAACCTTTCTTTTTTTTAAGAATCACTCAAAAGAGTGTGTTACCCTTCTACATCTTCTACCTTAACTAACACCTTATTATCCGAACAAATCTTTTACCAAAAAGCTTCTACCTATGATTTATATTAATGAAAATCTATTTTTAACTTACGAAAATGATATCCCATCATTCTTATTTGTCTTTCGTTTTAAGACGATGCAAAGGTAAAAAGAAAGCTGAATGAAACATCATGTACGATGGAGAAATTGGCGTATGAGGTTTAATTTTTGATTTACATCAAAACACTTGCCACCAATTTGCCCCACTTTAAAGAAGAAAAGCATGTGAAACAGTCATCAAACTGCGTCACATGCTTTTGCAATTTATATGCTTTTACCTGCCCTATCGGCAGAGCCTTTACATGGCCTCAACTGCGCTATTCGGTCGCTCCAATCAGTCTCTTGGCTTGGAGCTGCGCACTCGTTTTGCCTGCATGATAGCTTCCGGCCAACGTTACATCGAACACGAGCGTGGAATTTGCGGGAATGCCATAACGACTGTCGATGCCCGTAGCGAGCGCAGCAGGCACAGTGATTTGCCATCTGTCGCCTTTATGCATGTGCATTAAAGCCGTCCCGAGTCCTACACCCCACTGACTATTGCTCACTTTTTGTGGTGCATTGCTCGTGGGGCTGAACGTCTCGGTCTGCCAGGTCTGCACAAAAACCTTTCCTTTTGTGTAGGTGGTCGACGGAATAAGACGCCCCTGCAGGTGCACCATCGCCGTGTCGGTGTAAAGCGGAGCGATGGTTCCCGTGCCCGTCTCGAGCACTTTCACCACCACAAAGTCGGTGGGCTGATTGCGACTTGCAGGCAACGACCACGCATGAAGCACTTTGACGTTGGGATTGGTGGCCGACGCTGTCAGCGCTTGCTGATAGGCTTGTGTGAAATAAGTTTCATTGCGCGCCTGCCAATTAGGGAACTCTTCTACTGTATTATCGTCCTCCTTGCAAGCCGATAAGCCAAGGAGCGCCAGCGCGAGGGGCAAGAAAAAATATGCAATGCGTTTCATTAGTCAACATTTATTTTCTTCAACAAACTGGTGATGCTCACGCGATCTTCCATGATTTTGCGCAAATCGTTGATATCAACGCGCTCTTGCTTCATCGTGTCACGATAGCGCAAGGTCACTTTATGATCGTTGGGCGTATCGTGGTCAACAGTCACGCAGAATGGCGTTCCCACTGCATCTTGGCGACGATAGCGCTTACCAATCGAGTCTTTCGGATCGCCATAATGCGTGTTGAAATGAAATTTGAGGTCGTCAACAATCTGCTGTGCCAACTCGGGCAGCCCATCCTTCTTGTCTAAGGGGAAGACTGCGCATTTCACAGGTGCCAAAGCCTCGGGCAATTTCAGCACGACACGCGTCTCACCGTTTTCGAGTTGCTCCTCGGTGTAGCTGTGACACATCACCGAAAGGAACATGCGGTCGACACCGATAGAGGTTTCAACATCATAGGGAGTATAGTTCTCGTTGCAGTCGGGATCGAAATATTTAATCTGCCGTCCGCTGTATTTCTCGTGTTGCGAAAGGTCGAAATTGGTGCGCGAGTGAATACCTTCCACCTCTTTGAAACCAAATGGCATCTTAAATTCGATGTCGGTTGCCGCGTTAGCATAGTGAGCCAGCTTCTCATGGTCGTGGAAACGATAGTTGTCATTGCCCATGCCCAATGCCTCGTGCCATGCCAAACGATGCTTCTTCCAATACTCAAACCATTTCATTTCCGTGCCGGGCTGACAGAAGAATTGCATTTCCATTTGCTCAAATTCGCGCATGCGGAACACAAATTGTCGTGCCACAATCTCGTTGCGAAAGGCCTTACCTATTTGACAAATACCGAAAGGAAGCTTCATGCGACCAGTCTTTTGCACATTCAAATAGTTTACAAATATGCCTTGCGCTGTCTCTGGGCGCAGATAAATTTTATTGGTTTGGTCGCTCAATGAGCCTACCTCTGTGGAGAACATCAGATTGAACTGGCGCACATCGGTCCAGTTTTTCGTACCACTAATGGGGTCGACAATCTCTTCATCGAGAATAATTTGTTTCAGTTCTTCAAGGTTAGGCCCCTGCATAGCCGCAGTGTAACGCTCGTGCAAAGCATCGCGTTTCTGCTGATTTTCGAGCACGCGTGGATTGGTTCCGCGAAATTTCGCCTCGTCGAAGCTATCGCCAAAGCGCTTCTTTGCTTTGGCTACTTCCTTCGCAATCTTCTCCTCATATTTTGCAATTTGGTCTTCAATGAGCACATCTGCACGATAGCGCTTCTTCGAATCGCGGTTGTCTATCAAGGGATCGTTGAAAGCATCCACGTGACCACTGGCCTTCCACACGGTGGGATGCATAAAGATGCTGGCGTCGATACCCACAATGTTGCTGTGCAACAACACCATGCTCTTCCACCAATACTCCTTAATATTGTTTTTCAGTTCTACGCCATTCTGCCCATAATCGTAAACGGCCGCCAAACCATCATAAATATCACTACTGGGGAAAACGAAACCATACTCCTTGCAGTGGCTCACAATTTTCTTGAAAACATCTTCTTGTGCCATAATTCTTCTGTTTATTTTTACTTTGCTGCAAAGATACAACATTTATCCGAAAACAGGCCCACGGGGGCTGCAAAGTTATGTGAATAGCCGTCAGTTGAAAGACTATAAAGCAAAATTCAATCAACAAAAGAATTTTTGAGAATAAAAGAAAGAAGTATCAGCATAAATAACTACATTTGCAATCGTGCACTTTTGTTTGACAACGGCACAATAGACACATATCATCAACTTTGCATCCAATAGAAAAAAAGCGTCAAAACAATGAAAGTAATCAAATTTCTATTAGTTTTTATATTAATCATGACCTCTTTCCTATCAGGGTATATGATTCATAAATCTCAGGACAGTTATAATATCGATGATTTTAAGAAAAATACAAAAATGAAGTTAAAAACCATACAAGAAGATACAGTGTTGTCTTATAAAAAAATTACAGACGATCGGATTCCTCATAATGCTGCTTTCTTACCTAAAGGAAATATTATCTCAACAGAAGAGACTGCTGCTCAGTTCGGTTATTTAATTGCAAAGGCATTATATGGGAAAGAAATATATAGGCAAATGCCTTTAAATATATATGAGAAGAAAGATGTATGGGATATTACTGGATCTGTGAATTCTTTGCAAGGTGGAGGATTTTATATGGAAGTAAGTAAGGTCAATGGAGCAATACTTAAGTTAGGACATTATAAATAGAATAGTCTATACCTACGATAGGCCGTGTGATCTTATCTTCTGCAAGAGTGAACCTCACGGTAGCAGGCACGGCGATGATGACCAACAAGTATCAATACAATGCTGTGGATAATATTTTAGGTATTACCAATGCCATAGACCCGACACGGGACAACACTAATGGCGATAAAAAGCTTGGTGGCGCATTCAAGCATAGCTATGCTTACGACGATTTAAACCATTTGGGTTCGACAAATGTGGTAAAACTAAGCATGTGTTGGCATGAGCTATATTTTAAGAATTTGGGGAACAACCGTTTCTGAAAAAGGCATTCGTTCCAAGGAGTCGAAAAACTGTATTGAAGAAAAGGCATATCCAAAGGGAGAGAACTGATACATTAGGAGATTGCGCGCTAAATTAAAATCCATGATACCCATGGAAGTATTTTTCAAAAATATCAGGTATATTTGCACTTGTCGGTTGACGCTACGCTATAAAGCAAAATTCAATCAACAAAAAAAATTGAGAATAAAAGAAAGAAGTATCAGCATAAATAACTATATTCGCAGTTGTGCACTTTTGTCTGACAACATACAAAAATAAGTTTAATTTTATAATTCCAAAGTAATGATATGAGAGAGATAAGTATCTGTTTGTTGTCTATCTTTATAATAGTTATTCTCAAAAATAGCTTATGATAGCTTTATACTTAATTCATATTACAATTATGGGGAAGAATTAATTTATAAGATTGAAAAAAACAAGATGGAAAGCCGCGTTTATCCCATTTCGTTAGCATCAATAGGAATTAAGAAATATAAAAATAGGAGAAAGTTTCAAATATAAGAGTCTTTTGTATAGCTATTCTAACGTTGGAATAGGGGATTTCCGCTTATCATTTTACTATGGTTCGTCATCCTATACCTATTGCTCGCTATTAAGAAAAATGGAGCAAGAATTTAGACTTAGATACTTTAAATGTTATTAGAGATAAAAATCTATAAAGAGGTAAATAAGATAGAGAAGCAAAATAAGATGAAACAAGTAGTAAGACTAATTCCTAAGAGTCAGCTATGGAAATTCAAAGAATTCTATATCGCAGATACGGGTGCAGTCTACTTCGTTCGAAAATATTATATAAATGAGAATATCGCTGAAGAAGGTTTTATAAAAAAGAGCAAAGGGAGCTTTAATAGGAATTGGGCGCTGGAATTTCTTTACAGAAGATGGGATATCCATCATGGTATCCTATGAGAATAAAGACTATAGGAATGGATATGTTTTAAAGGAAGGTTTTCCGCATGACAACATTGATTATGTTGGTGATTAAGCCAAAACGACATAATGATAGATATCAATGGCGATGGACTCCCCGGCATCATAACGGCCTCGGGCGGCCATCTTGATGTGGCTTATAACACGGGCGATGGCTTCTTGCCACAAGTTCGCTTCATGAACAATGCGCCATTAGGAGAGAGTGTGTCTATGTCGGTGTCACGCTTTGGCAACGTTGGTGTGGCCATTCCCGCCTTCTTGGTAAAGATTATTATCCGCACGATTGCCGCAACGGCGCAAGGGGTGAGCCGCACCTCCACAGCACAGTCTTACGACTTCACCTATATAAGTACGAAGACAGCAATACACATTGAGCAGAATTAAGAACTGGCTTAAATCACTATTTAGATAACGATGGATATATTTTATCTTATTATAATTATTATAATTGTTTATGCAGCCATAAGCGCAGCTATCAATGGAAGAAAGTTAAAAAGTTACTTTATATTTAGGTATTATTCTTTTCTTCAGTAGTATATTGTATGTGTTTTATGAAAGAAGATCTTTTATTCTATAAACAAAAGGGACTTCACTATATGGAAAAACATATGACGGTTGTTATATAATGCCCTTTTCAATATTGGGGACTCAGCAAACCGAATAAAAACTATCTTAGGTTATCAAACATTGGAGCCATTGACATTTTTGTTCTTAATGATAGTACTTTGTCTATTTTTGCCGACCCTCATAGAGATGGTTATGCAGATATTGAATGTCATATAGAAAATTCTAAATATTATACATATACAGCAAGTAATGGGATTGAAGAGTTAGAAAAAAGTAAGCAATGGCTTAAGTTATGGAATGAGCATCGTTCTATGTATCCCTATCTAAGTATTGATGCAAGAGAGGGTAATGTTAAAATATGGAACTACAAGGATATGAATCATATAAAATGATGAAAAACTTTGGCCTACCAATCGAACCACTCACCAAGGTTCAAAAAATTGGCTTCAACAGAGCGAGTAGTCTTATAACTTCACATAAGTATGAAAATGTCATGCAGTTCACGGCGGCGGGAACATCCATCATGCACAACAAATATCAGTATGATGCGGTGGATAATATCTTAGGAATCACCAATACCGTAGCCCCGACGCGGGGCAATAGTAATGGCGATAAAAAGTTTGGTGGCGCATTCAAGCATAGCTATACTTACGACGATTTAAACCGTTTGGCTTCGGCAAATGGCAAAACTAAGCATGTGTTTGTATGAGCTATATTTTAAGAATTTGGGGAACAAGCATTCTTGGCGTAATGGACATTTGGTAGGCTGAAAACCTCTCGTGTTTTAGTAATGGACATTTGGTAGGCTGGTAATTCCAGCCTACTTTTTTATATTCAGGAACCCATCTATGAACTTCTTTTTATTAACCTCCTTCATTCCATTATGATTACGCAATGCCCTTTTAAGTTGTGAGTTGAATCCTTCCAATAGATTTGTTGTATTGGGTATCTCTAATTCAGGATATTCTTCATACGTATATAGCCATTTAAGGTGTGTCTTCACCGAACGCCTTGCACTTCTCAGCCTTCTATGTGTATAGGTTGTCTTGCCTGAGATTAGTAGAGTTCGTTCATCGAGGAACTCTTTCCATTCGTCACACCATTTATCAAAACCTGATGTGAATTCTTCTTTCCCGATAGAGAACATGCTTCTCATTAATGCCAGCAGCTCGATGCCTGCGGGCAAATGCGGATTGTTGGTAAGAAGCCTCCTGACTATCTGCAACTGGTGGAATTGGCACATCTGTGCAGGGGCAGGATGTCACAGCTTGTAAAAAGCCCGACATGTCCATCACACACCACTGCCTTTATCCGAGTTCCCCCCTCCTCAATGCATCTGAGTCCCTCAAGGTATTCCTTGTTGGTCTCGTTCCTGACAAACCTGCGATGAAGTATCCTGCCTGATGTGGCATCTTGAAAGAGCATCACACCAAAGGTTTTGGAGAAGTAGGTCGTGTCCAGTATTATTGTTGCAGATTCAGGATAGATGGGAGTAAAGCTGTCTGCCACTGAACTTAGCCTACGGCGTATGGTTCTTTCTGAACATTTGTGAAGAGTGGAAAGCTCAGAAATAGTTCGTTTCTCGGTTAGATAGTCACTCCATAAACACACATTGTCTATACGCTGACCACTTTGAAATTGCCTGCCACAATCCCTACAAAAGTACATTTGGACATTACGCCGATGACCATTCTTTTTAACATTTGAACTGTTACAGAATATACAGTTTTTTTATTCATAAGCTTTCAAATGCTGCAAAGGTAATGAATAAAGGACATTTGAGAGGTTTCAGCCTACCAAATGTCCATTACGCCGCATTCTTGAAAAAGGCATTCGTTCCAAGGGGTCGGAAAACTGTATTGAAGAAAAGGCACATCCAAAGGGATAGAACGGATACATAAGGAGATTGCGCACTAAATTAAAATCCATGATACCCATGGAAGTGTTTTTCAAAAATATCAGGTATATTTGCACTTGTCGGTTGACGCTACGCTATAAAGCAAAATTCAATCAACAAAAAAATCAAGAATAACAGAAAGAAGTATCAGCATAAATAACTACATTTGCAATCATGCACTTCGTTTGACAACGTACATTTAAATGTATTATATTTATGAAAAAAAGTTCATATTTGTGTATATAGGCATATTTTGTATATTATTTACTTGTTATGGGAAAGGTATACGATTACAAACACACTACAAAAAGAATAATGATACAGACAGGGAATACAACTCTGTTTCTATCGTAGTAGATTGTTTGGGAGCAGATGAGGCTATGAATATTGTTAGCAAATTAAAAAGAAGTAATAGAGCTAGAACGTTATTACAAGGTAAAAAGGAAGAAAAAGCTATTGTACTAATGCAATCCCCCAATAAGGAGACTCCTTATTTTTTTGGATTCAAGTAGGCTTTTTCTACTTCATATCGATTTGAACCAATATATAATTTTTTTATGTTTCATCGAAAAATGGTAGCGTTTTCTTTTATGATACAATGACAGATTCTATAATCAAAATAGAGGATTGGAGGAAGAATGTTCAGAAAAAAAGTAACTATACACAAACATATATACGGTGCTAAGATAATCGCACATTGGTGGAGAATGACAGTCCCGATGCCAAGTGGTATCACTGACTTCAAGTCTACATCTCAGCAAAACAAGTAAGTTTGTTCTTCATACGGCTTGTACTGAAGTTCCAAGGAACAGCGAATAAAACAGATATTCATTATCTCCTGTTCGTACATCTAATGGAGAATATGAAATAGGAGTTGTTAGAAAAAGACTATTCTCCTGCAAATATGCGAGTCTATACAATCAAAAAAATAAACAATAAATATGATATTAAAGAAACTTATTTCTATTGTAATAGGGATATTCTTGTATCTTACAATATCAAACTTCTTCCATTATCTTTATGGAGGCAGGTGGGATATTTCCTTAGGAATTTTTGTATCTGTATAGCGATTTGCAATATATTATAGGGTTTGTCTTAATCTTCCTTTTCTATGGGGAAAAATCTTTTTGTAAGATTCTATTTTTTTGTTTTTTTAGTATAATCCTTCTCTCATTATATATATATAATTGGCTTATTATATATGAGTTACCTTATGAGAGATTTTTTTGTATATAGGATTAGGTTTATTTGTATACATTATTGAATTGTTGTATTTAAAAATTATGCTAATGAATAGCCATTATACGAGTATTGGATATATGTCAGCAAAAAAACAGATTTATGAAACATTACTTTATCGGCGACAAACGGATTGCCTCCAAATTGGGAACAGCAGGTTCAATAATGTCTATGGCATCAATGGCAACAACGTAACAGCAAGAGCTTTTTATCCCCCATCGTATTTGTTAAATCTATTATGCATGGCGGAAAGTTGTAATGGAATCCCATGAAAACTTAAGTACTCATATTAACAGCACCATCTTTTATAACATAAGGAATTTATGAATTAATCAACAAAAGAATTTTTGAGAATAAAAGAAAGAAGTATCAGCATAAATAACTACATTTGCAGTCGTGCACTTTCGTTTGACAACGTACAATGGTAATATTGGGTTAGAACAATATACACAAAAAAAGAAAAATGAGTCGATTGAAAAATTTCAATAATCAATAGAGATATTGTATATCTGCTAATATTCTTTGTCTTATTCGTTTCTGCACATAGCCAGGGAACGAGATAAAGAGGCTTTTACTTTGATGAGAAAAAAATAACAAAATACGATGCTGAAGGTCTAAAATATGTTAGTATTACAAAAAAAGGATTGTATAGCGTTAAAAAAACATGCTATTATACAAGAAAGGGTGATAGTATTGATAGTTTCAGTTGGAAGATTAACGAAAAGACGATAAATACCATAAGAGATAAGATACTATCTGAATTTGTTGTTAATGATTACACATATGCATCAGGAAAGGCCATAATACTTTTTAATGGCTGTCCCTCTTTCTAAATCTATAGAATTAAGATTAATAAAAGGGTTGTCGCCCTCTTTCAATAAAGAACTGATAAAAAGTCCTAAAGAAGATAGAATGTAATATTGTATTTACTTTTGAAGATAAGCCTATTATCTTCCCTTTTTGCTGTAGAGTTAACGTTTAAGAAAGATTCTTCTCACATAAGTAATCAGAATATTAAAAGAGAAACAGAATTCAATTCTGCAATTTGGTTAAACAAAGCTATTATCGATAATGAACAATACCGCCAAATAAAAGACAAGTCTTTTTGGAAAAAGAACGATTCCATGGGGGCGGGAACAACCATTAAAGGAATAACAAAATTAAAGTCCATAAAAAAATAGAATTTCAAGGAAAAAAATAAGGATATATCAAACGAACGGCCTAAACGCAACAACAGCTATGGGTAGATATGGATCACATATACGCTACGAATTGGGGAGCAATCACTGTTGTAGTAAATCAAAAAGGAGAAATTATCACTGTCTTTAGTAATGCACCAAAGACCTCTACAATCCCAAGAGGTTATTACATACCTGTTAAAAAATGAAAGAACTTTACAAAAGGATTAATCTGATTTTAGCAAATTGGAATCCTCTGTCTATCCCCAAAAAAATATTGCAGAAGTGGAATATTTACATTATATACCTATAATTATATCGCTCAGCAATAGTAAAAAGCTAGAGTCTTATTTGATAAAAAAATAAGTTTAGAAATGGGATTGCCGCATAACAAAAGACTTTTAAAAGAGATTTCACGAATAGTTAATGATATTATAAAAGAAAGTCTTGAACAAAAGTAAAAGAGTGCAGCTATGAGTGATTTAAACCGTTTGGTATATGCCAGTGGTAAGGCCAAGCAGGCAAGTTACAGCATGCAGATGACTTTTGGGCGCATGAGCGAGCCACTTACCAAGATACAGAAAGTAGATTCTACAAAGACAGCACAGTCTTACGACTTCACGTATAAGTATGAGGACAGTAATCATCCCACCGCTCCCACGCAGATAGGGCATGAGCATTACACCTACGATGCCAATGGTAATCCTACCTTAGTGGAGAACGATAGCCTTGGTATCGAACGGAGAATGTATTGGGATGAGGATAATCGCCTGATGGTATTGTCGGATAATGGCAAGACAAACCGATACACTTACAATGCCGCCGGCGAGCGTATCATCAAGAGCCACGGCGATTTGGAAGGCGTATATATCAATGGTGCGCCACAGGGAATCACGTTCCACGAAACGGAGGATTACACCATCTATCCTGCTCCGATAATCACTGTGACAAAGAACCGCTTCACCAAGCATTACTTTATTGGCGATAAACGTGTAGCAAGTAAACTCGGTGTAGGCAAGTTCAGCAATGTTTATGGCATCAGCGGTAACAACGTTACGGCAGGACAAAAAGATTATGCCGCCCGCATGATGCAGATAGAGAAACAACGCGAGGAGTATTACAAGTCGCTCGGCACACCTCCCGGAGTACCAACAATGAAAGGAGCAACGGCAGATCCCGACAACACCGGTCGTGGTTATAACGACATTATTGGGGATTTGGGCGACCACTCCGTGCCCGAAGGTTGGGTGCAACGGCCGAAGTTCAACGAGAAAGGAGATGTTCCCGGCCCGCCCATTCAATGGCAGAAACCCGAAGACCCGGATAATGCGCAACCGGGTTATGGTTATGTCCCCACAGACACCACCAACATTGAGGAAATCTTCTTCTATCACTCAGACCACCTCGGCAGTACCTCTTATATTACCGATGCCAAGGCCAATATCACCCAGTTCGATGCTTACCTGCCCTACGGCGAATTGCTCGTGGATGAGCACAGCAGCAGCGAGGATATGCCGTACAAGTTCAACGGCAAGGAACTTGATACTGAAACAGGATTATATTATTACGGGGCAAGATACATGAATCCCGTGACGAGTATTTGGTATGGGGTAGACCCAATGGCCGAGAAGTATCCGAATATATCAGCATACTTGTATTGCCACGCGAATCCTACAAGATTGATAGATCCGAATGGGGAGGATATAGAAGTTGTTCAAAACAAAGATAAGACTTATACCATAACAGGTGGTACATTAAATAAAGATAACAACATATATATAATGCAAGATGGTAAGCGAACAGGTGAAATCTTGGGGCAGACATTAACTCCATATTCTTTTTTCAGTAGCGATAATAAAGTTGTAGTAGGAGCTAATATTAATCCTAACGATAATTCTGGTCAGAATTTCTTCGACAAAGAAATTGCAAATGGGAAAATAGATCTCATTCAATACATAGGAAATGCACGAGGAGGTCAAAAATACGATTTCAAGACACGAGGAATGAATGTGAACAGAGGGAAAATTACAGTTGCACAATACATGTATCGAGGAATGCTATTTAGAGATAATCATGGGCATACTTTTTTTGCATCCGCTCGTGATATTGGCAATTATAGCGCTGGCTATATAGCAGGAGTTTCGGGTCAGACTTGGGGGGCCTCACGTAAAGCATTTGATGCTTTGGAGAGTTTGCAAAACAAGGCATTCTCTACAGAAGCTATGGTTTCCCAATCTGCCGAGAGAGCTGGTTTTATAAGAGGTAATCGACAGTATTGGCAACAACAATATGAGGTACAGAGGATTTTACAAGAAGGACGTGAATACACATTGGGCAGAATTAAGAACTGGCTTAAATCACTATTTAGATAACGATGGATATATTTTTATCTTATTATAATTATTATAATTGTTTATGCAGCCATAAGCTCAGCTATCAATGGAAGAAAGTTAAAAGTTACTTTATATTTAGGTATTATTCTTTTCTTCAGTAGCATATTATATGTATTTTATGAAGGAAGATCTTTTTATTCTATAGACAAAAGGGACTTCACTATATGGAAAAACATATGACGGTTGTTATATAATGCCTTTTTCGATATTGGGGACTCAGCAAACCTAATAAAAATTATCTTAGGTTATCGAACATTGGAGCCATTGACATTTTTGTTCTTAATGATAGTACTTTGTCTATTTTTTTGCCGACCCTCATAGAGATGGTTATGCAGATATTGAATGTCATATAAAAATTCTAAATATTATACATATACTGCAAGTAATGGGATTGAAGAATTAGAAAAAAGTAAGCAATGGCTTAAGTTATGGAATAAGCATCGTTCTATGTATCCCTATCTAAGTATTGATGCAAGAGAAGGTAATGTTAAAATATGGAACTACAAGGATATGAACCATATAAAATGATGAAAAACTTTGGCCTGCCAACCGAATCACTCACCAAGGTTCAAAAAATTGGCTTCAACAGAGCGAGTAGTGTTATAGCTTCACATAAGTATGAAAATGTCATGCAGTTCACGGCGGCGGGAACATCCATCATGCACAATAAATATCAGTATGATGCGGTGGATAATATCTTAGGAATCACCAATGCCGTAGACCCGACGCGGGGCAATACTAATGGCGATAAAAAACTTGGTGGCGCATTCAAGCATAGCTATGCTTACGACGATTTAAACCGTTTGGTATATGCCAGTGGTAAGGCCAAGCAGGCAAGTTACAGCATGCAGATGACTTTTGGGCGCATGAGCGAACCGCTTACCAAGGTGCAAAAGGTGGATTCTACAAAAACAGCACAGTCTTACGACTTCACCTATAAGTACGAGGACAGCAACCATCCCACGGCTCCCACGCAGATAGGGCATGAGCATTACACCTACGATGCCAACGGAAATCCTACCTTAGTGGAGAACGATAGTCTTGGTACCGAACGGAGAATGTATTGGGACGAGGATAACCGATTGATGGCATTAGTCCCCATCGTATTTGCTAAATCTATTATGCATGGCGGAAAGTTGTAATGGAATCTCATGAAAGCTCAAGCACTCATATCAGCAGCACCATCTTTTACAACATAAAGAATTTATGAATTAATCAACAAAAGAATTTTTGAGAATAAAAGAAAGAAGTATCAGCATAAATAACTACATTTGCAGTTGTGCACTTTCGTTTGACAACGTACATTAAGAAACATCCCTCACTAAATAATATTTTTAATGAAGCCAAAAAAGAGCATACAAAGTATTAGTAGATATTGTAGACTTCTACTCCTCAGTATTTGCTGTTTCAGCTGTACAAAAAAATCCTAAAGAAAAATAGTTTGCTTCAAAGGATGGAATTAAAGAATTTAGGATAGTACAAACTCAAGATACACTATTAATCAGTAAAGTTTGCAACAGTAATAATTCTTCCGTCCAAATTTGGAAACTTTACAAAAAGAATGGGAATTTTTACTCTAATCACCTCGGACAAAAAAAGAATTGATTATGTCGAATACTGTATCAATGGATTCTATGTACAAATATCCAAGTAAATATTGTTTTTGAAAGAGTTGTTATAGAACACATAAATGACACTCTAATTTCGACCTCTATCTTTACGAAAGATGTACAAGAGCATTTAGACATAAAAAAATCGTATATAATCATAATTATGAGATTAAATTTATTCAGAATTGGTTGGTTTTTATTACATATAAACCTTTATAACTAAAAAGTCAACTGTCTGAATACCGAACGGAGAATGTATTGGGATGAGGATAACCGACTGATGGTATTAGTCTCCATCGTATTTGTTAAATCTATCATGCATGGCGAAAAGTTGTAATGGAATCTCATGAAAGCTCAAGCACTCATATTAGCAGCACCATCTTTTACAACATAAAGAATTTATGAAAAATCACCTGTTTCCTATTTATATTATCGCTTATTTTAATGCTTGTATCTTGCGATTTAATCCTCTCTGGAAGTTATCCGCATGCGCAACAATATGAATGCTACGTAACGAGCAATGAACTTATCGGTAAAATTCAAGGCCTGAAAAAAAGAAAAAGGGTAAATTTAGAAGTATGGATAAAAAAACGATTCAGACAGTATCGTAAAAAAATGGATTCTTACAATGAGAGATTCGAATATTTGAACTTTAAAATTCCTATCACAAAAAGATTCCTCGATAATTATGTATAGTGTCATTTTTCATCATTCAAATCCTGCTATCATCCTATTAGATAGAATCTCTCCTTTGGACTATAGAACCTTTAAGCATATAAACACCAAAGATTTTACAAACGAAGAAAAATGAAAAAGATGAAAAAAAGATTTTCGAAAAAAAGATATTTTAGATAGATTGAGTATCAAATGGAAAAGGAAGTAATATCTTGGCGCACCACTAATGTCACGGATACATAAGGAGATTGCGCGCTAAATTAAAATTCATGATACCCCATGGAAATATTTTTCAAAAAAATATCAGGTATATTTGCACTTGTCGGTTGACGCTACGCTATAAAGCAAAAATTCAATCAACAAAAAGAATTTATGAGAATAACAGAAAGAAGTATCAGCATAAATAACTACATTTGCAGTTGTGCACTTTTGTTTGACAACGTACAAAAAAATGAAAAAAATATTTCTTAGATATTATCGCATCTATAATCTGCACTATTCTTTTCCTTGTCTATAGCCTTATAGACTATATAAACAATTACCTCATTTTTCCTACCTAACATACCAGAAGCATATTTTTCTGAGAAAAAAAGTGGAAAAAGAAACTTAGAAGATTCTATAAAAAACAAACATGGAAACAGATAACGGAATATAAATTAATAATTATAGACATAACGGTAGATAATGAAGAAAGAATATATTTTTGCATTGATATTAGCAATACTATGTTTCCTTGGAGGAAATTATTATAGCACCTATAATCATAAAGAACTAACTCTATTTGTTAACAAAGGAACGGCAATAGAAAAGGAGCCTAAAGATCTGTTTCAGGGTATAAACCTCCCCGATTCGACAAATTTTGAAAATACAGGAAACAGGTTTAAAAAGGATATTATACCCGATGCCGAAACAGCATGTAAAGTAGCCATTCCCATTATTAAAGCAGTGTATGGAGAGCAACAGTTAAGCTCTGAATTGCCTCTTCAAATAACGCTTGTCAACGATAAATACTGGACGATAGAAGGGACATTGCATACGGCAAAAGGAGGTGTTGTATTTATGACCATTAATAAGCATAATGGATGTGTATTAAATTTGATGCATGGTGAGTAATAGCATCGTTTTATTATGATTACTTAGAAGATATAACAAAAAATTGGAAAGCAAATTCTACAAAAATGGGGACGATTGGAAAGGCCCAAGAATCCTTATACTTTAGATGAAATAGTTATATCTGCACCTTCCTCTAAAAATGTAACAACAAATGATAATAAGAAAGACAATGATTCGCATTAAATATATTGCAGTATTTGGAATATGGCTACTTAGTTTTAATACATTTGCAGCTTGCAAAATGAAGTTCAAAATTATTTATTCCGATGCCTATCTTAGCACCGTTTTTTTAGTATTACACCACAATTGTTTGATAAAGGCTTGATCAAAAGTTCACTTGATAGTGTAATGGTGGTATCCAATCCTGAATGTGTTGAATTTTTGAGTATAATAACATCCCTTAAGGAAGTAAATGAAACGCCTCCATCGATAAACGTTCGAGCAAAAATTATAATCTATTTAAATGACCAATTCTGGGATTCATACTATTGGGGAAAGTTTTATATGTATCATAACGGAAAGGTATATGAAATAAATAAAAAAATTTAGAGATAAAAGTTAATTTCATGGTAAGAAAAAGAGGAAAACCAAATATGTTTTAAAAATGGCTAATGCGTAAATTAAAAAGTATCGATGACAGTCGTTATTTTGTTCTATTTGATAGACAAAAGTGAGTACGTAGCTCCGTTTTCGTTTTATTCTTTTTCCGGGACGCTTGCGGAAGCTCCGCAAGCATTAAAATGTTTGGTTTGACATTTGCGGAAGCTCCGCAAGCATTAAAAACGTTTGTTTTGACATTTGCGGAAGCTCCGCAAGCACTAAAATGTTTGGTTTGACATTTGCGGAAGCTCCGCAAGCATTAAAATGTTTGGTTTGGCCTTTGCGGAAGCTCCGCAAGCGCTAAAATGTTTGGTTTGCCATTTGCGGAAGCTCCGCGAGTACTAAAATGTTTATTTTAAGCCTTGCAGGCCAACTGCGAGCACTAAAACTTTTAAAAACAAAGAAGGGTGGAAAGCATAGAGAAAGACAAAGGATGCGCCGACAGGTTGGTGTCGGCGCATCGCTTTGTTGATAGTGAGCGTTGCTCTTGGCTTTTTTGTGTTGAACGTCATCAAAAAGAGTAACACGAGCGCTACTATTCAGCGAGGCTCGTTAAGCCATCAGAATGTCCATTTGGCAGCAAGTGTAGGGAGCGCATAGAAACGATTGTGCTCGCCACGCTTGTTCCACACAAAGTTGTTGCTCAGTTCCACCTCGCTGCCAAGGCTCAGGTTGACGCCTTGCATGCCACGCAAGGTGTTGAGGTTTACCCAAAACTGCGGTTCGGACATGACGATGAGTTTGCCATTGACATCGGGATTATACCACACATCGCAAAAGCCACTGAACGTGCAGAGGCCTTTTGCAAAGGTGATGCCCCATACCTCGGTGAGCTGAAAGCCGCTGAACGGATGGGCACCATAGTGGCGATTTTTGAAATAATATTTATAGAGTGCCTGCACCGAAAAGGTTTTCGAGAAGTCGGCACTATGCCAGTTCCACGCACCGCCGAGGAGCACGGCATGTTGAAATCGATTGGCTTGCCACGTGTCTTCATCGCTTGCCAAGCCGCCATTATATTCTACATGCGCAGCCCATTGCTTGTTGCGCGAGACATTAAACTCGCGTGCAATCTCCCAATAGGCGCCTGCCACGCCATCGCGCTGATAGTCGATGTCGGTGAAGGTGAAGGTGCTTCCCCATTTGTCGGGCTTAAACAGCTCGAGTGTGGTGGTGAGCGAAGGGCGATTGGTGAGATCTTTGCAGAGCGAGTGGCCTAAATCATAATGCACTTGAATGTTTTGTGCAACGGCTGTAACCGCCATGATGGCAAAGAGGAACAGGAATGATGCTTTTTTCATTTTATATGATTGGAATTAAAAGTGATGCTAAGGTTGCAGATGGGCATCCAACGTTGCGATGGCCTCTCGCATGTCGGCGGCAAAGGAGGCATGCGTGAGCAGAAAGCCCTCTCTGCCCCGGGCCAATGCTTCGTAGAGCTGCGAATCCATCTCGTTGACATAGCCACTAATGGCATATTCGATGTCGTCGCGCTGGCGTTCGCTATGCGAGAAAGCATAAACCTGCCATTTCTGATGGAAGAAGCAATAGGCTGAGGCAATGCTCTGTGATGAAACTTGGTCGATGCTCATTGTCTATGCTTAATACCATTGCACGGCATTGGTGTAGCCGCTTCGTTTGTCATATTTGAGTGCATCGGTCAGGGTGCTGGCGTTGCAACGGAAAGAGAAATTGTAGCTGGTGTAGGGAGCGATGACCACCGAGCAGCTCATGTTGAAGCAATGCAAATCGCGTTGCAGGCTGGCAGTGGTCATGCTGATAGCGTGATTGTTGAAGTCGTAGCCCGAGGTGAAGCTGATGTTCCACCCTTCGCTAAGCCTCACGTTGCCGCTGACGTTGAGGGTCTGCGTGAACATGTAGGGGTAGCGCATGGTGTTGTAATTGAACTTGGCGATGTCGGTGTTCTCGCGCATGGTGATGCCGTAGCCAAAGGTGATTGACCACGGCATGGAGAACGACATGTAGCCGTCATCGTCGGTCTTGGCCTTTGCTGCAGTCTTATCTTGACGTGCATTACGCTGCCCTTCAATCATCGTGTCGTCGACATTCGATTCGATGTCGGTGTCGACACCTTCAGCGTCTTTATGCTTGCGCAGGCCACCGTCTTCGTCCTTTGGTCCTCCTCCGAAGAGATGCTTGAGCTTCTCGGGCGTGAGGGTGAAAGAAATGTTTTGCGACATGCCTTGAAAGCGTCCTATCTTGCCCATTCCCCAATAGGTATGTGTGCCAACATAAGGACGCCCTGCAGCATCAAGCTCATAGGCATAGGACGCAAAGACGGCATCGAGGTTGAATGTGTAATTCTTCCACCACTTTAAACGAAGGTTGACACCGAGGTCGCTCCATGGACGTTCTTTCTCGGCCATGTTGTAGGACATGCGGAAACCCAGGTTGTCGATGATGCTAATCTTCTTGATACCTGTAGAATCCTTATCCGACTTAATTTTCATTTCGATGTTGTTATCCAACGAGAAACTAACGCTTCCCGTCTTTCCTCGCCCTGGTGCGCTATACAAATTGTTTTGGAATGGCGAATATTCCACTAAACTCACCGCACCTGAAGGGTCGGTGCGTTGATAGGTGGCGTAGTAGCCATAGCGCGAGGTTCCAAAGTCGGGCGCATAGCTGAAGCTCACTTGCGGGGAAAGCACATGGCGCACAGCCTGTATTTTGTCGCCAATATTTTGCGATTGGGCAAGAACATGCCATAGAGCTTTGTGCTCGCACTGAGGCTCAAGTCCCAGTTGTAGACGTTATAGAAGCCATTTACCTGTTCGCTTTCTTCTTTCTGCGTGGCCACATTCCAAGAATGAAGTGTCTTGTTGCTATACATGCGGTCGGTGAAATTGAACGAGGGATTGATGTTGACATAATTAAATAAGGTGAAGCTACCGCTGATGGGGATGCGGTGTTGCATTCCATTACGCCAATCCTTGACCAGATTAGAGTGAAACAATTCACTTTCTTTCGTGTCAATAGAGTTGCTGAGTTGCCCGGTATAACTGACGGAGATTTTCTCATACCACCGCTCAGCACCCACAACATGTCGCCGTTTGAACGGATAGAAGCGGGCAAGATTGAGGTTAAGGTCGGGCAACGTTAGTGCAATGGTTTCGTAGCGCATGTTCTGATTAAGATTGGCGGTGGTGCTGAGTGTGAGTCCAATGCTCGAGAACGATGTGCTCCAGCTCACAGATGAGGTGCGCGTCGATTGCGTCATCGTCTGCGGATTGTAGAGGCTTCCGAGATTGTTGCGCTCGTAACTGCTCGTGGCAAAGTTCACGCTGGCCGAGAAGGTGCTATAGGGGTTGGCCTTAGCATCCTGCCGATGGCTCCATTGTATTTTGAAGCTTTGCTGATTGGTATAGTCGGGCATGCCTTTATCGCCTGTCTTTGTATCTTGATAACTAGCATAGAAGCTACCACTATAACGATAGCGTTTGCGATAGTTGGTGGCGGCGCTGAGTCCCCATGAACCGCGCGTATAGATTTCGCCGAGGAGTTTGAGATCCCATTTATCGCTCATGGCAAAATAATATCCGCCGTCGCGCAAATAGAAGCCACGGGTGCTTTCGTCGCCATAGGTGGGCATGATGAAACCGCTGGAATATTTCTTGGTAAAGGGAAAGAAACCATAAGGAATGGCCAAAGGCAAGGGTACATCGGCCACCACGAGATAGGCGGGACCAAAGACAACATCCTTGCCGGGCCGCACTTTGGCACGCGAGAGAGCTATGTAAAAAGTCGGGATGGTCGAGGTCGCAGGTGGTGTAGCGTCCGTGTTGCAGATAAACATTACCCAAAGAGTCACGCTTCGCCAATTCGCTGCGTAGATAGCCCTCCTCCTGCTGCGTGTAGGTGTTGCGGATGAGCCCTTTTTTGCTTTTAAAATTAAACGCAATGGTGTCGCTCTCGTAATTGTCTTTCCCCATGGCAAAGACAGGGCGTCCCCGTGAGTTTCTTCGAAGCCGTGTCGCGCACCCCCGTTGCATGAATGACGCTGCTATCCATGTTGACATGAATGCGCTCGCTCTTCAGATTCATGTTCTCATATTTCACATTCGACGAACCATAAAGATAGGCCGTTCGATTGCGTGCATCATAAACCATCGAGTCGTTGGCCGAGAAGTCGATGGGTGCTTCGATGCCGTTCTTCTTTTGTCGGTTGAGCGAATCGAGATGGATAGAATCGTCGATGGCCTGATTGTGCCGATAGATGGCGCGTTGCAGCGAGTCCATCTTCGTGGTGTCCACAGCCATGCGCGTAACACTATCTCCTGGCAGACTATCTTTCATTGCAGCCGTCTGCGCCCACCCTTCTTGCGCTTTTTGAGCAAGGGATAGTTAACGCCGGCCATGACCATTAGCACGGCAAGGAGAAAAGCTGCAATAAACGAAAATCTTCTCATTGGGTTGCAAAGTTAGCAATTAATCTGTAGATTGTCCAACCCACGGCGTTAAAAGATGATTAATCCCCACGTGGGCAGCAGCGCGTTATGCCGCCGTTCAAGCCTTTGCCGCCAACCTTTTTCGTTTTAGTCCATCGGCAAACTGTTCGCCAGCAACCTTTTTCGATTTAGTCCGTCGGCGAACTATTCGCCAGCAACCTTTTTTGATTTAGTCCGTCGGCAAACTGTTCGCCAGCAACCTTTTTCGATTTAGTCCGTCGGCGAACTATTCGCCAGCAACCTTTTTTGATTTAGTCCGTCGGCAAACTGTTCGCCAGCAACCTTTTTCGATTTAGTCCGTCGGCGAACTATTCGCCAGCAACCTTTTTTGATTTAGTCCGTCGGCAAACTGTTCGCCAGCAACCTTTTCTCGATTTAGTCCGTCGGCGAACTATTCGCCGGCAACCTTTTCTCGTTTTAGTCCGTCGGCAAACCGTTCGCTGGCAACCTTAGGACACGGAGCCACATGAGAAATGGTAGGGGCGGTGCGTGTGCCCGCCCGAACGTCCGCGCAGCGGCGTTTCCATCCGTAAAGGACACATCCCCCACCCATAAAGGATGCGTTTCCATCTGCAAAAGACACATCCACATCCACAAAAGCGACGTTTCCATGCGTTGAAATGTTTGTGCATCACGCATGATGCACACCCGTTACCGATGGATGCGCCCCTGCAGGGCGACACGGGCGGGCACACAGGCACCGCCCCTACCAGCCTCCATCAAACCCCTCTTCCGGCAATCATTTCTTGTTTTTGTCCGTCGGTGGAGCCTCTTCCGGTAACTTGCCGACCGATTGGGAGTTTAACTGAAGCGAGCGTCCCAAGCACGGAAGCGCTGCAAGCTGTCAGCGCCAAAGCGAGCCATGGTGGCCTCAACGGCAGCAAGCGGTTTTTCGTCGGTGGGATGGCTCTTCGAATAGAACTTGTCGGCGTAGCAGATGACTTGCTCTTCGAGCGTCTCGGGCAGGAAGTCTTCGTGGGGCAAAGGCAAATGCTGCGCAATAATCTCTTGCTTCGTGAGCCCCGCACCGGTATGGCGTTCGCAAACACGGGCATGCTGCGGATAGCCTTCGCTGCGCAGTATATCGGCACCAATGCGACCATGACAGATGTAGGGTTCGGTGCCAAAACATGCTATTCCTGGCGCATTACAGCGAAAGATGCCAATGTCGTGGAGCATGGCGGCTTCGATGAGGAACCGCCGATTGAGCTGTAACTCGGGATGGCGCTCACAAACCAACACAGCACGCTTCATGACGAGCGTGCTGTGGGTGATAAGAATATCCCGAAGTCGATTGGCTTCGGGATAATATTTGTCGATAATCTGTTGATAGTCCATGTGCTGAGGATTAAGCCTCGGGACGCTGAATGTAGGCAATCACATCGCCTTTATTCACCTTCGTACCCTGCTTGGCATTGATCTCAACCAACTGTCCGCCGAGCGCAGCCGGAATGGTTTCGAACTCGCCCCATGGTGTGCAGATGTAGCAGAACGTATCGCCCTCTTTGTATTCCTTGCCAATGAAGGGCTCAGTTGCCTTGAGTGCTTCGCCGTCGCCTTGGAACTCCCAGAAGATTTGTCCCTTCACGGGCGAAACAATGGCGTCGGCCTTGGCGTGCTTAAAGGCCGCAGCCTCTTCGGGGCTCACCTTGGCTCCGAGCTTGGCATCTTTGGCAGCCTGCAAGTCGGCCAGGAAATTTTTCTTCGCCTGTCCGCTGCGATAGTTGCGATATTGCTCGGGGTGCATGGCCAATTCGAAGAGTTCCTCGTCGTCTTGCCCATATTCCCAATCGTTCTCGTCCATCTCTTTGCGGAAGTCATCCAGCGCATTGGTGAGCAGCGTGTGGGGGTCGGCATCGGTGAATTCGCGTCCTTGTTTCTTGGCCAATTCAACCAATTCGGGATCGATGGCGCCGGGCACCTTACCGCTCTTTCCGAGGATCATGCCCCACATCGATTCGTCCATCATCACGAAGCGGCCTTTGCCTTGCTCCATCGTGAGCAGATTCATCAAGGCGATGTTCTTGGTGTATTGGCTGAAGGGCGTAACCAATGGAGGATAGCCCACGCGCGGCCAAACATATTCCACCTCGCTGAAGAGCTTCACGAGCATGTCGTCCATCGTGAGTTCGTCTTCGCCCTTCTTCTTGCGCAGGTTGTTGATGGTTTGGCGAATGCCGCCCAAATCGGCCATCATCGAGCCCATCATGCCGCCGGGCAAACCGCAACCGAGCAGCAACGACGACATAATTTTGTTGGAAGGATTGATGAAATAGCCCAACCACTCGTCGATAAACTCTTGCGTCAGCGCACGCGCCTTCATGTAGGCATTCATATTGATTTCGGGCACATCGAAGCCTTCGTTCTTCAGCATGCTGAGCACCGAAATGATGTCGGGATGCACTTTACCCCATGACAATGGTTCGATGGCGGTATCGATGATATCGGCGCCATTGTTGCACACCTCTAAGATTGAAGCCATCGAAAGACCTGGACCTGAGTGGCCGTGGTATTCGATGATGATATCGGGGTGCTTATCTTTGATGGCTTTGGTGAGCTTGCCCAACAAGGCAGGCTGCCCTATGCCAGCCATATCTTTCAAACAAATCTCGTCGGCACCAGCAGCTATCAGCTCGTCGGCAATCTTGGTGTAATATTCCAACGTGTGAATGGGCGAATTGGTGATGCAGAGCGCCGTTTGTGCGGTCATGCCGGCCTCTTTGGCCCATTTAATCGAGGGAATGATGTTGCGCACATCGTTCAACCCATCAAAAATACGCGTGATGTCGGTGCCTTGTGCGTGCTTCACCTTATACATCAATTGACGCACATCGTCGGGCACAGGATACATGCGAAGCGCATTCAAGCCGCGATCCAACATGTGGGTTTTGATGCCAGCCTCGTGCAAAGGCTTGCAATATGCACGAACGGCCTCATTTGGATTTTCGCCGGCCAAGAGGCACACCTGCTCAAAAGCACCACCATTGGTTTCTACACGGGCGAAGCAACCCATTTCCACGAAGACGGGAGCTATGCGCACCAGTTGATCCTTGCGTGGCTGAAACTTTCCTGAGCTCTGCCACATATCTCGATATACGAGACTGAACTGAATTTTCTTTCCCATTATTTTTATTGTATTGATATCCTTAAAAAGCAAACGAGCAGCGTTGTTGGAATGCGTAAAATAGTGCGAGAACGGCAACTCGTCGGCTTGCAAAATTAGATAAAAAAAATCAAAAACGCCCGCCTCATCCCCTTTTTTTGTGATTATTCTCTTATATTTGCACAAAATAAAACGCACATGAAGTTCAAATCAATCGCAGTGCTTGGCTTATCTATCGCGTGTATTGTAGCGTGTGGGCAGCAGACCAACAAAAAATCAACAGCACAACAAAAGACTAAAGACGATTATCAATCCATTGGCGACAGCACCATTTATGACTGGCTTGCGAAGGATGTAACGACTCGGTAATCGTGTTGTTGCCTAACGATGGTAGCGACCCCATAACCTACGATGTGGTGGATGCACGAAGGAACAAGCGCATTTTGGGCGACATACAGATTGGCGACTGGATTGGCGTTGTGGCCAACCCTAACGACAAGCGCATTGCCGACGAGGTAGTGAACCTCGATCAGTTGAAAGGCATTTGGTGCTACGTGGTGATGCCCAAGATGCGCGATTATGAGTATATGAGCAAAAAGCTTCAGCTGCGCATGATGCGCGACATGCCCGACTCGGTGAAACGCACCTACCTCATCCCGCGCGAATATGGCTTCTGGTTGCGGCGGCAGTGGGCTGCACAGAGTGTGGGCTACGTCAGCGAGCAATCGGCCTTAGAGCAAGAAAGTCCCGTGGTTTATCCACAATTGGGCTATTTCACAGGCTGGCGCATTTGGAATGGTAAGGTGATTATCCTCAGTGCTACACCAATCTTTAAAAACGATAACACCATCCAAACCATCAATCCACGCATCGACACATGCGACATCGTTTATTTAGGCACCGACTCTTTGGTGCTGAGTAGCGAAGGTTCGTCGCGCAGCTACTATCGCAAAAAAGACATCAATGACGTGAATGTGAAAGCACGCTACATGGCTGAAAAGCTGAGACGCGAAGCTTTGAAAAAGACCACACAAGAAGAATAAGTCGCGGTGGGCCTTGCCGTTTTTTACATCCAAACGAGCTACCACCCAACGAAAACAGCATTTCCAAGCACATGGGAATGCTGTTTTTGAAGAAAAACCTCAGAGAAACAACGCGCGAAAGGGTGATTTGGAAAAAAGCTTCCCAAAAACAACGCGCGAAGGGGTAGTTTTAAAAAAGCCTCCCAAAAACAACGCGCGAAAGGGTGATTTGGGGAAAAAAGCCTCCCAAAAAGACGTTGGAAGTATGTTTTTCCCAAACATCCCTTGCAGACCCTCTGATTGGGCATCTTTTTCAGAAAACACCCTTGCAGACCCTCTGATTGGGCGACTAATTTTGAAAACAGCCCTTGCAGACCCTCTGATTGGTCGTCAAATTTTGAAAACAGCCCTTGCAGACCCTCTGATTGGTCGTCAAATTTTGAAAACAGCCCTTGCAGACCCTCTGATTGGTCGTCTAATTTTGAAAACAACCCTTGCAGACCCTCTGATTGGGCATCTTTTTCGGAGAACATCCCTCGCAGACCCTCTGATTGGGCATCTTTTTCGGAGAACATCCCTTGCAGACCCTCCGATTGGGCATCTTTTTCGGAAAACATCCCTCGCAGACGGCTCGGAAGCAGGTTTTTCACGAGAAACGACGAAAACCATTCCGGCTTTTCGACTCCGCTTCATCCCCGCACGGCATGCAATAAAAAGCAGGCTGCCGGGAAACGCGTTCCACAACAGCCTGCCTTTATATAGACGACCTATCGGCGTTTAATCTAACCATTTCACATAGCAGAAATCCTGACGATGGGGCAGATTGGCATTCTTGGGATACATGCGCACACAACTCTTGAAGGCACCAGCCTCGTCGGGCTCTATCACAGCCTCGAAGGTATAAAGATTGCCTTCATGATGTTTCACCTTGAATGGGTGCACCTGATAAACTTCGCGCCCGTCGGCATCGGCCTGATTGTTGAGCACCACAAGTTCCAAACCCACGGCATCATCAAGCCCTTGCTCATCGATGACATAGGTCATGGTGTGCTTCTTACCCGTTTCGCCACCTTCGTCTAAGAGCGAGGTGTCGCGGCTCACCACGTGGATGGCATCCCAACGCTCGGCCACACACTCCTTCCACTGCGCCAGTCCACGCGCCAACTTGTCATTGTCTTTGCTCAATTCGTGGAAACGCAATGCCTGCCGATTGTAGAACTTATCGAAGTAATCGTCCAACTGACGCTTCATGGTGTAATGAGGCGCAATGGTTGCGATAGAGCGTTTCACCACCTTGATCCATGCTTCGCTATAGGCTTTCTTACCGCGATTATAGTAGAGCGGGATGATATCGTTTTCCAACAGGCCATAGATGGTGGCAGCATCCAACTTGTCTTGATATTCCTGGTTCTCGTAAGTGCGCTTCTGTGGCAAAGCCCAGCCCGCACCTTCACGATAGCCTTCAACCCACCAACCATCGAGCACCGAGAGGTTGACCACACCATTCATTTCGGCTTTCTCGCCCGATGTTCCCGAGGCTTCTAAGGGGCGCGTTGGGGTATTCATCCAAATGTCTACCCCTGATACTAAACGGCGTGCCAACTGCATATCGTAATCTTCTAAGAAGATGATTTTTCCCAAGAACTCGGGACGCTGACTAATTTCATAGATGCGCTTGATGAGTCCCTGCCCTGCACCATCGGCTGGATGGGCTTTTCCCGAGAAGAAGAAGAGCACAGGACGCTCGGGATTGTTCACAATCTTAGCCAAGCGGTCGATATCCGTGAAGAGCAAATGAGCGCGCTTGTAAGTGGCAAAGCGCCGACAGAAACCAATCATCAGCGCATTGGGCGTGATGCGTTGCAACAGTGACACAACACGTGCTGGGTCGCCCTGGTTGCGCAACCACGACTCGCTGAATTTCTCGCGGATATAATCGACGAGCTTTTGCTTCAGCGCCATGCGTGTCTCCCAGATTTCGGCATCAGGCACATCTTCGATAGCATGCCAAATGGCTTCATTGCTTTGATCGAGCATGAAATTTGAATCGAAATACTTGTCATAGATATGACGCCATTCCGTGGCAGTCCAAGTGGGTAAATGCACACCATTGGTGACGTAACCCACATGGTTTTCTTCGGGGAAATAGCCTCTCCACAAAGGTGCAAACATCTTTTGGCTCACCCATCCGTGGAGCTTGCTCACGCCATTCACCTCCTGACAGGTGTTGCAAGCAAAAGTGCTCATGCAGAAACGCTCGTTGTGATCATCGGGATTTTCGCGACCCATTCCTATGAATTCGTCCCACGAAATGCCTAACATTTCGGGGTAACCACCCATATATTTCCCAAAGAGAGCTTCGTCAAAATAGTCGTGACCTGCCGGAACGGGCGTGTGCACGGTGTAGAGCGAAGAGGCACGCACCAATTCCATAGCTTGATTGAAGGTGAGTCCTTCAGCTACATAATCGCACAAACGCTGCAAGTTGCAGAGCGCAGCATGTCCCTCGTTGCAATGATAAATATCTTTCTTAATGCCCAATTTCTTCAGCGTCAAAATACCGCCAATACCCAAAGAATTTCTTGTTTGAGGCGATTTTCCCAGTCGCCACCATAGAGGCTGTGGGTGATGGGACGGTCGAACTCGGAGTTCATATCGTTATCGGTGTCCAACAAATAGAGGCTGATGCGCCCCACATTGGCGCGCCACACCAAGGCATGCACATGATAGTTCATATAAGGCACATCGACCACCATTTGGTTGCCGTTGGCATCGAGCACACGCTCAATGGGCAAAGAATTGAAATTCTGCGCATCATATTTTGCAATCTGCTGTCCGTCCATGCTGAGACTCTGAGTGAAATAGCCATAACGATAAAGGAACCCCACTGCACACATATCGACATTGCTATCGGAAGCCTCTTTCAGATAGTCGCCAGCGAGCATGCCCAAACCGCCCGAGTAGATTTTTAATACCTGCGTCAACCCAAACTCCATACAGAAATAGGCCACCGAGGGACGCTTCTTGTTGGGTTTCACAGCCATGTAATCGCGGAACTTTGTGTAAACATCCTTCACACGCTTCATGAGTGCCTTGTCTTTCACAATGGCTTCCTTACGGTCGTAACTCAAGCGCTCGAGCAACAACACAGGATTATAATTAACAGCCTCATAGAGGTCGGCATCGAGACTACTAAAAAGGTCGCGCGCCTCATAGTTCCAGGCCCACCACAGATTGTGTGCCAACTCGTCCAAGCATTTCAATTGCTCAGGCAAACGAGATTTCACATTTAGCTCCCGCCATTGGGGTGCATTTGCATAATCAGCTTTGATTTTCATACCGCTTGAATGATAATGTTTTTAAAATATTGTTGTTACGCTCGTGCAGCAGCTTTGTGCAATGCAAGAGCATAAGCCTTTTCGTAATAAGGAATGAAGTGCTTCCACAGCGCTGCTTTCGACAGGTTCCAAGCTGCCTTTCGGCAAGCTTTGCGCTGCGTTTCATCGGCCTTCGCATAGTGCGCTATGGCTTGGCAAATGGCTGTAGCCACTTGCTGATAGTTGTTGTCATCACGATGCACCACACACACGCCATCTGCTAACGTCGCAACATGCCCCACAGTGTGGTTGGCCCACAGACCAAAACCAGCCAAATCGGTTGTGATGCACGGCACATGAAAAGCGATGGCTTCGAGTGGCGTGTAGCCCCAAGGCTCATAGTAGGATGGGTAAACGCAGAGATCGTTGCCGCCCACCAAATGATAATAAGGCTGATTGAAGATGCCATCCTGCCCCGTTAGATAACAAGGCACAAAGATGAGTTTCACGCGCTCGTCCAAAGCGTTGTGCATGTCCAAATAGTTCATCATGCCCAACACGCGATCGTTTGCAGCATCGTGCAAGCTATGGGTGCAAATGGGATTGTCCAAAGGCGTGTCAAAAGTCTGACCGCTGCGCAGACGCGCTTGCAAATCTTCACGCGGACCAGCCACCCAGCCCGGCACTTCGATAAAAGCAACCACCTTTTGTGGCAGAGGAGCACGGCGCAATTGATGAATGGCTTCAATAAACACATCAATGCCTTTGTTGCGAAACTCGTAGCGCCCACTCGTCGAAACAATCAACGTTTGGTCGTCGAAATGGTCGCCCGTCAAAGCATTGGCCACCTGCAATAAAGTCTTCCGCGCAGCAGAACGCTGTGCATTGAAAGCCTTTCCACGAGGCACAAAATCGTCTTCAAAACCATTGGGCAGCACCACATCCACGGGCTTATCCAACAGTTCGCGACATTCCACAGCAGTGATGTCGCTCACGGTGGTGAAGCAATCCACATATTTCGCAGCCTGCTTCTCCACCGAATGTTTGCTCTGCATGTTGAGCTCTTCGGCCATCTGGTCGCCGCGATAAGCCCAAAGATATTCGTAGAGCGGCTTCATGTTGCCAGCAATGCTGCGCCCGATGCTCGTGGCATGCGTTGTGAAAATAGTACCTATCTGAGGCACATGCTTATGAATATAGAGCAAGCCCAAGCAGGTCATCCATTCATGGCCTTGATAAACCACTTTGGCCGAAGCTGGCAGCACATGGCGATAGAAGCTTTCAACCACCTTTGCCGCAGCATAGGAAAACATCGAGGCCTCGTCATAATCGCCATAGCCATGCAGACTATCCACCTGGAAATCGGCCCACATCTGACCATAGATTTCATTCTTTTGCGCATAGAACGGACGGAAATCCACCAACAGCGCAATCGGCTCTCCCGGAACATTCCAGCGACCCACACGCACATGCAATCCCTCCTGCTGCGCCTTCGCACGCCAATCCGAAAACAGCTTCTCATCGGCCGTAAACAAAGGATTATCGACCTCGTCGCCAAAATCGGGACCAATGAAAAACACCCTGTCAGTAAACAGCTTTTGCATGGTCTTGGCACGTGTCGACAACACCGTGTAAATGCCGCCTACCATGTGGCACACTTCCCAACTCGATTCAAAAATATAATCTGGAACACACTGCGCTTTAACCATACGAAAAACCTTTTTTTGAGCGACAAAGATAGCATAAAATTCCTAAAAAGCAAATGAAGCACACACTATTTTGCCCAAAACAGCTCATTCCTTGACATAAACTTTATACCTTTGCACGCAACTATAACATAGCGCATAATGAAACGATGGCTTTTATCAATCCTCATCACGCTCGCCAGCACATGGGCATGGGCGCAAAACAACAACGAGCCTTTCAAAGGACACTTATATAATAAGGAGTACAAAGTCTATCTCCACATCAACTTCTATCAAAACAACATCCTCATCCCCGGACAAGAGCTCTTCGGACAGGTGGCGGGCTATTTCGGCGCCGATTTAGACAGCCGAAAATGGATTTTCACCAACGTAACACTCAAAGACAACCACACCGCCGAGCTCTTAGTGACCAACGATTATGGCAGCGAAGACCTCGAAGCCACAATCACGGCACTGCCCGACGGCACTTTCGTCTTCGAACAAGGCAAAGGCAGCACCATCAAATTTGCCATCAACCGCAAATGGCAAAAGATGCCACGCCGCCTCGTCTTCGTCAAACAATAACAACCCCATCAAACATTATTCATCAACAAAAGGCGCAAACAAAACCCTATGGAACAGATAACATTTCACCACAGCCTACCCATTCAGCTCAGATTTACCGATGCCGACCAATTCGGACACATCAACAACACAGCGTATTTTCAATACTACGACACCGCAAAAATCGATTACGTGCGCAAAGTGTGCAACATCCCCAACGAGCGCTATGCCATCTTCGCAGCACACGTCGAAGCCGATTTCATCGCACAAGTCTATAGCACCGACCAAGTGGAAGTGCAAACAGCCATCACAGCCATCGGAAACAAGAGTTTCACGCTCACACAACAACTCATCGACAGCCAAACGAAAGACGTGAAATGCGTGGGACGCACCATCATGGTGGCCTACGACCTGCTCGAAAACCATTCCATCCCCATGCCCCAAGAATGGATTGAAGCCATTTGCAAATACGAAGGGCGCGACGTGAGACGGAAAAAATAACCCCCACCCCACATTTGAGTTTGACAAGAGAAAGGCGATAAGGCCAATATTGTCGAAGAATAACCCCCTACCACACAACACATCGGGGGCAGAAATGCATCGCGCAATCCACCCAAACGAAACCGTAGGGGCGGTGCCTGTGTGCCCGCCCGAACGTCCGCGTAGCGGCGTTTCCATGCAAAAATCACATATCATGTGTGGGGATTGAACGATGGATGCGCCCCTGTGGGGCGACACGGGCGGGCACATAGGCACCGCCCCTACCAACCTCCACCAAACTACGCAGTGTGCCATTACCTCATCACATTGTACATTCGATAGCCCACGCCAACCACGCGGTGTGTTCATACCCCACCGTATTGCACATTCGATAGCTCCAAACCACGCGGTGTGCCCCTACCCCATCGGGGTTATACTTTCGATAGCGCAGGGTTGGCAAGTGCAACGCAGCCTACCCTGGGTAACAATGCAAGCGAGGAGGCTACCCCCTTGGGGGTTGTACTTTTTCCAACACATTGCTTTTTAATATCTTCCCATACACACAACACATCGGGGGCGGAAATGCATCGCGCACTCCCGCCCCCATTCTTTAAAACAAGTTTTGTATGCAAATCGGCATCGAGATGATGCCCTTTTGTTTTAAAGAAGTTATTCTTTCGGCGTCACCGTGGCATCGCCCTGACCTTTGCCGCCCGACTTATCTTTGCCATCGCCACCCTCGCCCGGCTTTGCAGCATCACCGCCCGGCTTTTTGCCATCGGGCTTATTCCCGCCGCCGCCGGGTTTCTTCCCCTCTCCGGGTTTTTCCACCGTCGCCGGGCTGCTTGCCATCGCCCTTTTTCTTCGCCTTGGGCAGCACCTCCTGCTTGTAGTGCTTCACCTGCTCGTTCATCTTGCTGATGAAATCGGCATAGTCGGCCTCGCCCTCGACCACCGCCAAGGCATTCACCTTTTGCACCAACGTGTGATAGGCCTCGTCGGAGGCGTGTTGCGCCTGCCTCAACTGACCCACAATCTGCACTGCACGATCGTTGGCACGCGCCCGCGTCACCTCGCGCAGCTTATCGTTGGCTTGCTTCATGGCCTGCACCACGGGCGTGAGAGACAAGGCCGTGACGTCGGCAGCCGACTTCGTTTCCAAATCGCTGATGAGGTTGAGCAACAGCCCCGTCTCGCGGTCCAGCTGCATCTTGGGATCGATGTTGTAATCCTTCAGCAACCGTTCTAACCGCTGAGCGGCCTTCACCAGCTCGGCATCGGGATGGTTCAGGAAAAACGTGATGGCCTTGCGCAGCGCCTTGTAGTGCTTGTCACGCTCGGTATCGATGGCCTTAATCTCCTTGCTCAGCAGGTTGGCTTTCGACAGTGCCAGCGCATCGTCCTCGGCCTTCAGCGCCGTTTGCAGGGCCGTCAACTCGGCCGTCACCTTTGTTTTTACTTTGGCATCGGCCGTGGCGAGCCCCACCGTGTCGGTGATGAACAAAAAATGGGCACCACTTTTCATGTGCGCCAAATCAATTCCGTTGATTTCTTTCATTTTTAATCGTTTTAGTTACAAAATATAAAAAAATATAATGATGTGGCGGAAACTTCCGCCGGTTAATCTCTGTTTAAAAAATCATCAGCGAGCCGCTCGCTAACGTGATTTCGCTTAAAAAATGGTCAGCGAGCCGCTCGCTAACGTGATTTCGCTTAAAAAAATGGCCAGCGAGCCGCTCGCTAACATGATTTCGCTTGAAAAATGGCCAGCGAGCCGCTCGCTAACGTGATTTCGCTTGAAAAATGGTCAGCGAGCCGCTCGCTAACATGATTTCGCTTAAAAAATGGTCAGCGAGCCGCTCGCTAACGTGATTTCGCTTTAAAAATGGTCAGCGAGCCGCTCGCTAACGTGATTTTGCTTAAAAAATGGTCAGCGAGCCGCTCACTAACGTGATTTCGCTTAAAAAATGGTCAGCGAGCCGCTCACTAACGTGATTTCGCTTTTCCGTGCAATCCGCCCATGATCAACGGCCACTTCGGCCGCAGGCAATAAACCGAACGAAGCCAATCAATCGGATTATTCGGCAACGGGACGGACGGACATCCCGTACGACCGATAGTAGTTGTACTTCGGGTACAGGTTCACGCTTTGAACGTCGAAGCCCAGGTAGCAACCGCGGTACTTGAGGAGCGGGACTGCCGACCAATATTTGCCGTAGTAGAGCGCGCCCACGCCTTCCAGCGAACCGTAGTAGCGCCAACCCGCCGCAGGGAAATAGACGGTGGCGGTTGAACTGCCGCCGGCTTTGAAGTTCCACCCGTGGTTCCCCCAACCACCGCTGATGTTAAATTCTGACCGTGTCTCTGCATTTTGCCCCGTGGTGGTGAAGCCGGTGAAAGCATTGGAGGCGGGCATGTGGAAACCTGCGGGGCAGGGATCGTAGACGGTCTTGACCACGGCATTGTCGTTATAGCCTGTAACGGTGTTGGTGTTGTCCATCGACCAGAGGTTGTATTGACTATAATCGTTAATCCAACTGGAGCCCCATGTGTAGAATGTCTCGGGATGTTGGATGCCGTTCTGAATGGACATGTTGTCACCGCCATCCTTGGTAAATGAGCCTTCGGCTGTAGCATCGGTGCCGGGAAAGGCGTCTTTACGGCCGAACTTGGTAGAGGGTGGAGTAACCCATACGCAACACATCAGGGTTACTCTGCCCGATAGTGATAACTCCTTCCTCATAATTAGTGCCATTCTTGGCCATTTGCTGTACTTTCACTTTTACTTGGCGGGGAGCGGTATAGGTGGCACTAGTCCAAGTGGTGTACTTGAAACCTAAGGTCTCGTTGGTGAAGTTATAGACCTTGTTCTGGAAGTTTGTGCAGGCCACAGTACCCAGCGCGTCCTGCGGAGCGAACCACAGATGCCACGACCAAACGACTGTGCCATTCTTCATCACAGCAATGACGGCATTGCCATTTAATGGTTGCGGCAGGCACTTCGAACTGCACGAAAGCATTATTGCCGGCATCGTGCACAATCTTGGTGGTGCCAAACTGCACCAATCCGGGTTCATCTGCCCAAACCACCTTGGCATCGTTCACACCATTGTTGGCCCCACTATTGGTCTTCTCTATCCAAGGGTTGGTGATGTCCTGACCGGCGTGGTCCTTGAAATGCTGGAGGATTTCAGTACCACTGTTAGAGGTCTGATAAGCACGACTGTTGGTTGTACCACCCTTGATGGCATTGCCATAGACCAGCGGGATGCAATAGTGTCCCGGGGCAGAGATAAGATAACAATTAGCGGTCTCTTCAATATGACTTTTTGCACCATTACCACCGGGATTGGCCAAGTTGTAGGGATTGGCAGCTGTGCCTTTGGGCGTAGCATCCTTGAGCACTTGGTTGTAAGCGGCAAGTTTATCAATAACAGTGGCAGGTTTCACTGCGGTGTTGCCTGCTTCTGCTGCTGTGCCGCCATTGCCATGGTCGGTGAGGTCGCCGAGCCAATCGGGCTTTGTAGTGCCGCGGTCTACCCAGCCTCCTGTGCCACCATTGAGCGTATAGTCCCATTCTTCATATTTGGTGACCTTCCAGGCTACGGGCTGTTTCGTGCCATCGGGAGCCTGACGATAGCTCTTCACTTGGAACTGTGTACTTCCCCAAATGTAGCCTTGATCGCTGAAGTACTTGTCGTTGTCGGTGAGGGTGAACTGATAGTCCCATGAGGAGTTCTTCTGCGAGAGCTTATATTCGTGTGTAGTGTTGGCCTTCCATTCGCCCGTCAATGGGAATGAAATATGCTTGGTAGAACCACCTTCCTCGTAATAGATCGTAACCTTAGCATGATTGGCCGCCGTCTTAGCGGGCAAAATCTGCGGAATCATCAAGAACGTGTAAGCATCGCGTCCTGCACGATTGTTGAGATTTGTCGCAGGATTGAGTGCTCCGGCCAGCATCGTGTTGGGCATCTCTGCAGCATTCATGTTGATACCATCGAGCGTTACGGTGGTTGTAGCATTGTCAACCGACTTCCATGTGCCCATTGCATTCAACGCATTGGGCAATTCGTAACGACCTTTGTATTTCACACCCGAAACTTCAATCTTCTTAATGATGACGGGTGAAAGGTTGCTACCGATGGAAAACTTCACAGCCGCCAAGGCATGCGTGAACTTGAGGTTGCTCGTGGGGTCGTTGCCATACTCATAGTGCACCTCACCCGAGCAAGCTGTCATCAAGTCTACTTGGTCAACAACATTGCTCTTTACTTCAAAAATCCACATAAGGCACCCGTGCATAGTTGCTTGGTGAGAGCGTGATGCCATTGGCTGCTGTAGCCTCAGGCGACACTGCATAGAAGCGACCATAAACATTCACTGGCCAGTCCCAATCGTAACGACTTTGCAACGTGCCATCAGGATTGGTCTTCTCACCATGAAACCACAACAATGCCGTGCTTGGATTAGCTGCAGCTGTAGGACTTGCCGCACGATAGCCAATCGAGGAGAAGGTGCCAAGTGTGCTGGCGGTGAGAATCGTTCCGCGTGTCTTCGCATCTACTTTCACAGGGTTAAGCCCCTCAACGGTCGACTCTATCAAGCAAAAGTCGTGAGGATTACTGCCTGTGGCGTCAATCTTGCGCGGAGCAAGATAGCTTGCTGGAATGGACTGCATACTCAAACCGCGCGTTTGCCCTGCACCGTTTTGTGCCAAGGCATCCATCTGCATATCGCTCACATTGAATGCTAAGGCGGTACCTGTGTGCTTGTTGGACTTGTCGGTTGCTAAATCATCGTCGGCACAAGCGGCTGCCAAAAGAGCAGCAGCACCAACGGCAACGAGCAAACCTCGACTGCGAAGTCTGCGCCATGCAAGGTTGCTCAACTTATTCTTTATCTTCATTTTTGTTATTCCTTTTATTTTTACGCTACTTGTTTGCCACAGCCATTAATCTTCATCTTCGATTTCTTCGCTGCCGCCATCATCAAAATCACCCACCGAGATACTACCCTTGTGGCCTGTTTCTCCACCGCCACCGGGACGTGCCACGGGGCTTTTCGTCAATAACAAATACTCTTCCGGCAAAGGAATGACCCTGCAAACCGGCATTTCATACAGCTTCTTTTGTTTCATTTTGTTTGATTAATATAATGACTCATTTAGAGTTATTAATAATTTATACTTTTTCTTATTACATAAAAAGCATCTGCAAGAAGCTTTGAAAACTCCTTGCAGATGCTTGGAACGGTTGCCCATCAGCCTGTGCTGGGCTCACCGCTATCGCCTTAGTACAAGAACTTAGACGATTAGAATGTGTGTGTGTGTGTGTGTGTTACACTTTTATTTGGTTCTACCAAATAAAAGTTGTTAAAAATCGAAATATTTTGATTCCCTTTTTTCATTTTCACACCAACACGAGTTGTTATTTAAATCATGCTCGCAACGAACATCGGCGCAAAGGTATAAACTTTCGTTGGAAGTAGCAAACCTTTGCACGCAATTTTATATCACATTGCATCAGAATTGACCAAAATCAGAACGTGACGCGCATCATAAACCGCACGCCATTGCGCTTGGCAGTGGGCAAATGGGTGTAGTTGCAACGGTGGACAAACTCCACATGCAGAATTTTAAAAATGTTGTGCACGCCGGCAATGAGTTCCACATAGGGGTGCTTCGGATCCATCACATAGCTGCCCATGGGGAAAGCCCACAGCATGGGGTCGCCAGCATTGGCCAAAAGCGTGGGATTGTTGCGGTCGGTGAGCTTGCCCCACAGCGTCTTCACACCAATATATTCGCGCCATTTGAGCTTTTTCAGCAGCGGAATGCGGTTGAGAATTTTGCCGTTCAAGTCCCAAGCCACATCCAACGAGGCGTAACGGTCGTTGAGAAACTCCATGTTGTTAATCATGTTAAACGTTTCGTCTTGTCTGATGTAGCTGAGGTTGGCTGCGGGCATGATGAGCAGCGGAAAGGGCACCTTGTTCCATTGTGCACCAGCCTTCACGCGGGCGTCTATCTTGCCCCACGAGTTCATCCAAAAGCGTTTGTAGATGCTGGCTTCGGTGAAGTTGTAATGATAGTCGCCGCCGAGGAACTTCATTCCCATGGTATGCCCCAGCGAAAACACGGGGGCATCCATGTTGATGGGGTAACGACGCTGTTTGGTGTTGACATAAGTGCGACCGGGTGCTAACTGAAAATTCAGGCTCCATTCGGTGGTGCGCAACGTCCCAACAGGGAAATACAAGGCACCGGCGGCCTCGTTGGCTTCGGTTTTCAGCCCTACGATGGTGCGAAGTCCCCATTCCGACTCCCATTCGAAAGTGATTTTCTGCCGATTGTAGAACATCATCTTGTCGACTTTTGACCATTTAAATGCCGTGAACACATTGTCTTTATCGGTGCCCATAAACTTGTCGGAGGGCGACATGATATCGTAGGTGGCGCTAAAGGTGAGCGTGCGTTTGGGGAATTCGCGCGGCAGATAATCCTTCTTATTAAAGGAATAGGTGACTTCGGCATTGTAATAGTTCTTGTGGCTGCGCCAGCCATGGGCATAATAGCCAGCGAAGAACCAATGTTTATTGAGGTTGGCCGTGGTCTGAGCACTGATGCGTGTGCGGAATCCATCGATGAAATTCGAGGTAAACATCGTGTTCACAGGACCAATATCTACCTTGCTGGGATGGTTAAGACCACCCGTTTCAACAAAGTTTTCGATAAAAGCTTTGGCACCAAAGATGATGTATTTAAAGCCTTTCAGCTGTTGCACGCGCCGAATGAAAGCATCCATTTCGCTCTCACTCTTCGTAAGTTCCACCGTGCGATATTGATTCCAAAAGCTGTCGTCACGCATCATAGCGTTGGCTTCGCGCCGCGTGGCCGCTTTCCCTTTAAAAAGTTGTTTGGGCAGTTCGTCAAAGGCATAGTCGCTCAATCGCGTGGTGCGCACCACCAAAGCCTTCGACATAAAATTGGTTACTTTCAGTTCCACCACCATGTCATCCACACTCAATGCCCATTCCCCATTGGGCAGCTGGGTGTATTCTTGCGTGATGCTGAGGTTCTCAACGAAGTTCACATCGCTGCGTTTGGGAATAGAAAGTTCGGCGCGCTTCAAGTGCAAAGTCGAGTCGGCCAAAATATAAAGTTCGCCACGGAAGCCAAAATCCTGCTGGTTGTTGGGCAGGAATTGCAGATGATAGCAAAGGTCGTGATCCACATACACCGTGTCTTCGATGTAATAACGATAAAACGCGATGGCGTCTTTGCCTATGGGGCTGGTGAAAGGAAATTGCAACAGGCGCACCTGATTGTCGTATAAATCGACGTCGGTAAACACATCTTTCAACACGTTGTTGAGGATATCGCCGGTCTCAAACAACTGGTTGAGCCCTGTGCTTTGCTGCCCCAACACAATATCCTTTTCGCTTTTGGGATTCTTTCTATAAATATGCTGCGTGACGGTTTCGTCTACCGAGATTGGCAAAATGAGCTTATGATTATAGGGGCTCGTCTCCATTTGGTCGGTGAGCCACTGCTTTTTGGCAAAAAAACCACTGTCGATGTCGGCCTTTTGAATGTCGTTCACCGCCAACGTAATCTTTTGATACTTGTTGTATTGGTAGAAATCATGGTTAGACAAATCCGTTTTCTTCTTCGCAGCAATCACCCGTTTCATCAACTCCACCGCCGGATTATCCTTGCGGCTATAACGATTACGCTTGGTCTTCACCACCACTTCTTTCAACGTGCGCGTGTCGGGCTTGAGCTTCACGGCCATCGTAAGGGGAGAATTCGCCTTCATGGTGAACTCTTTGCTCTGATAACCCACCGCACTAATGGTGAGCACCCACCCTTCATGGTGCTCGATGGAGAAACGTCCTTGTGCATCGCCGCTCACAGCCATGTGGTGTCCTTTATAGGAAGCACTGGGATAAGCAATCGTATCACCTGTTAGTGCATCGGTCACTACGCCTGTGATTTGGGCTCGAGCTCCTGCCGAAAGCCATAGAAATAATAAAAGAATGTATATCCTGAATAACTTGTTGTGCATACACTTGTTGTGCCTTGGTTTATAATAATTGCGCCAAATCGGTAATCACCTGGTCGGGAAAGGTCTCATCATACTGTTCATTGGTCCAGCTTTCGCCCTTGAACCAAACGGCTTGACAACCAATTTTCTTCGCAGGCTCAATGTCTTTATAAAAGCTGTCGCCCACCACTACCACTTCGGATGGCGAGAGGTTTAAGCAGTCAACCCCCATCTTGTAAATGCGCGGGTCGGGTTTTCGAATGCCCACCATGGCGCTCTCTACCACATCGTTGAAGAGATGATCCAACTGAAACTCGCGCAAAACGGTGTTCACATTGCCATAGAAATTGCTCACCAACACCATGGGATAGTGTGCATGGAGTTGCGTTAATACGTCACGACTATGCGCCGTTGTGCGCAACACGCCAGCATAAACATCGTTCAACAGCTGTGTGTGGACTTGTTGAAAAGTGGCCTCGTCGACAGGCCAATCGCCTTTCTCACGCAGAAAGTCGAGCTCTAATTGCAGTTTAACCGAGAGCGTTTGCCGAAACGTGAAGTTGGGTTCTATCAGCGCTGCGCTGCCCAATGTGCGCTCACCATGCACATAAGCCTCACGAAACTGAGCCTCGGTGATGGGCAATTGTTGCCGCTCATAAGCGTGCCACAACACCTTTCCCCAGTGATGTCCCTCGGTATCGAGCGTGCCACCATAATCAAAAATATATCCTTTTATCATCCTTCTATTCCTTTGTTGCACCATTGTTTCGCTGCAAAGCATTCAATTGCATTGTCAATGCACGGCAAAGCAGCTCGTGACGGCGGTGCATATAGACATACATGCCTTGCATAACAGAGATTTCGAACAGCGGATAAATCCACACTTCGTTGGTCAGACAAGCCACATAACACACGATGGCGCGCAAATTAAACGTGAGCAAATTGGTGTATTTCATCAGGGGGCGCGACCCTTGCAAAAACGCTTCGCGAATGGCTTCGGGCTTATCGCTCTGCTGCCATGCTTGAAAGAACTGCTGAAAAGCGGGCGTGCGCTTCTCTTGGCTCTTGCAATAGTTGGCATAGTTGCGGTAGAACACGTGCGCCCAAAAAGCACCTTTCTCTGGCAAACCTTTCAACACGGCTTGTTGCTGTGCAGAATGATCCAACTCGCTACCTGCTTTTCCTTTCAAAAAGAAGAGATGAATCTGCCGATAATAATCAGCCAATGAGCTTGCGGAGCATGCATCAAGAAGCCTGCAACGCAGCACAACACCCAGCCCAACCAGCCCCATGGCTCGTGCGTGAAAGGCAGATTCTGGTGATACAACCGCAACGCGATAGCCACATAAATGGCAAAAAACCACACATCGCCCGAGAAACCATCGAGCATCCGCCCAATCAATGTTTTCTTACCCGTGAGACGTGCCATCTGACCATCGGTTGAATCGCAGAAATTTGCCAACATCAACAGCACCACACCAACGACATTATGCGCCACATCCTCATAATAGAACATGCAGCCCGCACCCACACCCAAGAAGATAGAAAGGATGGTGATGGCGTTGGGATGAACGCCCAACTTGTTCCAAAACAGTGCAAACACCAAGCCGATGGGACGCGTGAAATGCACATCCAACCACTCCTCGGTATCGTTTGATTTGAAAGATGCCTGCAACAAGGTTTTAAATTCGCTCATTTCGTTTCGTTTAAATAGTTATCTTTCACCAACGCAACAATAGCCTTTGCTGCTGCTTCCCGACAACGCGAAAAGCTGGGCCAGTCGTTAAAATCAATCAAAAAGAATTCGCCCGAAGGGGCAACAATCACATCGCCACCATAGACCTCAATACCCGTCAGCGCAGCTACCCGCTCGACCATAGCTTGCAGTTGTGTGGCATCAAAAGCATAATGATGTGCCAAACCATTGCGTTGCTCGTCGCCAAACTTCGAAATACCATCGTCTGACGGATAGAAATATTGGAAAAAGCCTCCTGCCACACCATAGAATTTCAACAAGTCGCCCGGAAGATGGGCTTCAACCACCCAATCGGTTACGCCGCGTTGCACAAAAAGCTGCTGCTGCATGGCCAAGACTTCCTTATCTTGACAAAACACCACATCGCCTTGCTCTTGCGCCGAAGCATCACCACGTTTCAACCAATAGCCTGCATTGCCCTCGGTTGGCGGAAGCGGAATGGCATGGGCTTGCAACGCGCGATGCAACACACTGCGCACACACTGCGCCACACTCTCAGCCGCGTTCACCACCCGTTTGCCGGCCTTTTCGGCCTCGGCCAGCTGTTGCAACACGGCAGTGCTACGTGCCATCGTGAGATAAAGGTCGGCTGGAGGCAAACCTTCTGTTTGCACCTGCTCTTCAGCAATCCACACAACGGGCTGTTGCAAACCCTCGACAACGGCCTGGAGAATGGCATAATCGTTTTCAACCGAATGGGGCGAAAAGCACTTATCACGGGTTATGGCAACAATCTTCATTTCAAAAATGCTTCAGCTTTGGTGATGTCCGAGGCATGATCAATGTCCATCACCTTTGAAAAGGCATGGGCTTTGAGCCGCTTTCCATCGGCAATTAGCGCACGTTGAAAGTTGCGCATGCGGCTTTCCCCACGTTGCATGCAGCCGTGAAGGGTTTGAAAGGCATCGGCCGTCAAGCCATAAATGCCCCCCGAGATATATTGAAAATGGGCAGTGTTCGCATCAAAAAGCCCGTCACATTCATATCGGCATCCGTTCCCACATAGAGCGGGCTTTCGTCGTCAACATAATCGGTCACACCCATCACCCCATCATAACCAGCCACCAACTGCTGCCGAAAAACATCGATATAGTCGCGAAATTCATCCTCACGAAACAGGGTGTCGACGGTGGTCAGCACGAAAGGTGCACGCGGCATCGTCTGGCTCAAAGCATAAAAACTATGCATTGAGCTGGGCGTGGTTTGCACGATATAGTGCAAAGGCAACGTCATGCCATCCAACCCCTGCTGGCGAAGCCGAGCAAGATGCTGTTCAACCTCGGGTCGCAGGTTGTTGCAAATGATGGCAACCTGCTCGGCATCGTTGGCCATAAAGATGCGGATGAGCCGGTCTATCAACCGTTCGCCGTGAATGTTCACCAAAGGTTTGGGTGCCTGAACACCTTCTTTTGCTAAGCGCGAGCCTTCGCCCGCAGCAATAATTGCATAATTCATATCGTGGAATGAAAATACTGTTTGTCGCCACAAAGGTACACATTAATCAATACATCACGAAAACCTTTTGTGATATTTTGTTTTCCATCAGAGCGCTCATCCCGCCTTTCACCACGCATTGCACACCTTTTTCACGCTATTTTCGCCCGCCTTCAAACGCCATGCGCAGCAACCTTGTGCCGAAAAAAACATGCCA